>Ga0228535_1000015_pt1 | contig 649582 bp, 656 predicted proteins | sample SJ1metagenome_FD_168457 | JGI IMG/M metagenome (GOLD analysis project Ga0228535, IMG submission 168457) | Enriched culture of PCE-dechlorinating microbial communities from Ithaca, New York, USA - SJ1 | ecosystem: Engineered > Modeled > Simulated communities (microbial... > Unclassified...
CGCTCAACCGCCATCCCTGCTTAGTTTTCAATGATCTCAAACCCAAAACTCAAAGCCTTAACTCAAGGCCTCTCAGCGTTTGTGGACGGGAATTATAGGAAAAATATCCAAAGAAGTCAAGAGGTTTTTGCGCAAACATGAAAAATATGGCAAAAAAAATTTATTTCCCGTTTCCGACACTGTTTTTTGTAACTATTTTACCCATTTTCGCTCCTTCTCTTTCTCCTTCCCCATTTTTCGACAAACGAACGGTTAATCAAAATTCTGTATAATCCCTTTTATAAAATACCTTATAAAGGAAAAAGCAATGGCTTTATATGATCGCGAATACGCACGTGAAGGTGCTTTTGGCTACGAGAGCGCTCACCGCAGTGAAGCGCAGATCGTTTCGTTTGTAAAAGATACCTACAAACTTTTTGCCGCTTCGATGCTGGCCGGGGGCGTAGGTGCCTACGTAGGAATCCCTTATGCGGGAATCGTTGCGGCCAACTACTGGTGGATCGCCATCCCCTGGATGCTCTTTGGAATGTTCGGGCTTCAGTTCATCAAGAACAAACCCGGTGTCAATATGATCGGGTTGTTCGCCTTTACCTTTGCCAGCGGGGTCATCATCACTCCGCTGCTCAGCCATATCCTCGGAATGGCCGGCGGGGCTACGATCGTGGGTAATGCCTTTTTCATGACGGCGGCGTTGTTCGGCGGACTCAGTTTCTTTGCGATTAAAAGTACGAAAGATTTCACCAGCTGGTCCAAGCCTATCATGATCGCTTTCTTTATTATATTGGCGGTCTCACTGATCAACGTCTTTTTCCTGAAAAGCCCGATTCTTTACGTGGCGATTCAGGCGATTTTCCTTCTCGTGATCAGTGTGATGGTTCTTATCGATACCCAAAACGTGATCCGCGGAGCGTATGAGACGCCGATGGACGGAGCCGTTGCGCTCTACCTCGATTTTTTCAACCTCTTCGTGACGCTGCTCCAGCTGTTCGGAATCTTCGGAAACAATGACGAATAACACTCTCCCCCCCGAACTCCTTCGGGTGGCGGATGCCAACCTGAACCGCCTGAAAGAAGGGATCCGTGTGATTGAGGACATAGCGCGCTATGTTCACAATGACAAGGAACTCTCCACTGCCCTCAAACATCTTCGCCATCGATGCCGGATCGAACCCCTCGAAGCGCTACTGGCTTCCCGTGACAGCATTAACGACGTACTTCGCCCGACCATGCAAAGCGAAATGGACCGCACCGATTTACGCTCGGTCATTATCGCCAATTACAAACGGGCGCAGGAATCGTCACGGGTTTTAGAAGAGCTTTACAAAATAGCAGACCCCGAATGCAGCGAAACGTTCAAACACATCCGCTACGAACTCTATACATTAGAAAAGAAAAACCTCTTGTCTTAATGGCGGCATTCGTCGCCGCTGCAATGACGTCGATGTTCTTCGAATTCTTCGGAAACGTGAAGGTTCGAGCACGACCCCAGCAAGCCGTATAATTCCATTTCCCTTCCGGTGATATGGCGCAGGACGTTTCCTTCGGCATCGATAAACGCGAAAAGCTCGTTTTTATGCTCGTTTTTTTTGATGTGCTGAGAGAAGATGACGTATCGTGCGTTTTTCAGATCGGGGAACCGTTCGCACGTCGCGATGAATTTCTCGCACTCACGGTTGATCTCTTTGATTTCCAGGAATTCCGATTGGATCGCTTCTCTGAGAACCGGCAAAAGTTTGGGGATAACCTCGGAAAGGTTGTCGTATTTTTCGATTCCCTTCATCGTCTTCTCCTTGCGAATTCTTTGACATTATCCCGATAGTATAACGCTTTACATCAAAAAAAGTGCCTCCTTTCAAGTTAACCTTTCATTATAAATATGAGTTCAAATTTGAAAGCTCGGATTCGATACCATTCCAAAATCACAAGGGAGAAAAGGGTTTCATGCATACATTGGCACAACTGCGCTCCGGGAGCCTCAAAGGGATCAGGCGGCTAAACCTCCGCGACAATCTCACAACCTTTCCCGAAGAAATTTTCGATCTCGCCGATACGCTTGAGATCCTCGATATGAGCGATAACGCCCTCACCTCGCTTCCCGAAGGGATACATCGCCTCCACCGACTGAAAATCGCTTTTTTTTCAAATAACCGTTTTGCGGAGGTTCCCTCGTTCAAAGGGTGTGACAATCTTTACATGATAGGGTTTAAAAGCAACCTGATCGAAAAATTCGACGAAGACGTTCTTCCCGAGGGGGTCAGCTGGCTGATCCTGACCGACAACCGCCTTACCAACCTCCCCCGCTCGATCGGAAAACTCACACGGCTCCAAAAATGCGCCCTTGCCGGGAACCGTCTCGAAACCCTCCCCGATGAGATGGCTGCATGCCACAATCTCGAACTTCTCCGCCTCTCGGCCAACCGTCTGGAATCGATCCCCTCGTGGCTGTGGAATCTGCCGAAACTCTCCTGGCTGGCATTTTCGGGCAACCCGTGCAGTGCCAACCCGCAATTCGAGCTTCGGGAGACGGCATACGAATCGTTGGAGGTTAAAGAAAAATTGGGGTCAGGGGCTTCGGGGGAGATATTTAAAGCCTATTCAACGCCCCACGAATCAGAAGTGGCGCTGAAACTGTTCAAAGGCGCGATCACGAGCGACGGTTATGCGCACGATGAGATGAACGCCTACATGAGTGTCGGGGAACATCCCCACCTCATCAAAGTTCTCTCGAAACTGCAAGGGGATGAGCGTCTGGGGCTGGTGCTGGAGTATATCCCAAACGCTTACCGGAACCTGGGGCTTCCACCCGATTTTGAGACCTGCACCCGCGATACATTCGAAGAGGGAACCCTCCTGACCCCCGAAGAGGTCCTCGAAGTCGCCCGGGCAATCGCCTCCGCAGCGGCGCACCTGCACGCGCGGGGACTCATGCACGGCGATCTGTACGCCCACAACATCCTTATCAACGACGAGGGGCACTGCTATCTGGGGGACTTCGGTGCGGCTACGTTCTACGAACCGCACCGCAAAGAGTTCGAAAGAATCGAGGTACGCGCGTTCGGATGCCTCCTCGAAGACCTGCTGTCGCTGTGTTCCATCAAAGAGGGAGCAATCTACAACGCACTCGAAACACTCAGGCAACAGTGCATGCTCGAAGAAACGGCCCTGAGACCCTTCTTTTCGGAAATGAGGTTCTAGGAGGACGGCGAAGTGATGAAAAGCACTTCAAATTCCAGATGCTTCAGAGGATAATCCCTCATCAGCGCCTTCGTCCGGGCGACGTCCAAAACGCGTCGCCCGCCGCTCACTCCGCTGCGCTTGATGTAGCGGAGCATTTCCCGAACCGAATCAAATTCCAACGTCGTATGAAGCACTTCGAACCGGGCATTCATATATTTTTCGGCAATCGCCATCACCTCATCACTGGAACGCAGCAGCGGAGTGACTCCCGCACATTCATGAAGGGTTTTAAACGTTCCTGCGGTAAAGATCGCCAGCGACATAGGGGTATTGAGCGAAGCGAGGGAATGAAAAACGCCGTCCAGATCGTCCGCCCATTGCAACGCCGAGGCGGAGTAAATGCGATCGAAGCGTTCATCCCTCAATTTCTCAAACAGTGAGGGATCGTTGAAGTTGCCCAATATCAGTTCGACGTGGGATGCTTTGGGATGATGTTCCAGCATCGAAGCGGAGAAATCGATGCCGACAAAACGCTCGATCTCCCAGTCGATCAGCCAGTAGAGGGTTCCGCTTCCGCATCCCAAATCCAAAATACGTTTGGGATAATCCTGCGTCGAGGAGATCAGCTTATCCGCAACATGGCGCTGGATGACATTGCGGCTGCCGTACTCTGCCGCGTAACGGGAAAATTCATGACACGCGTTGTTCATCGGCGGTTGATCACCAAGGCGACGATGAAAAACGCCAGGAGGCACAGTACGATCGCCGCACCGCTGGGAAGCGAGAAGAGATAGGAAGCGCTCAGTCCGATAACGACCGAAATAAGAGAGATAGCGATAGAGAGAAGCGTGGTGGGATAAAAACCGAGCCCGAATCGGATCGCGGCGACGGGAGGGATCACCATCAATGCGCCGATTAAAAGCGTACCGACGACACGAATCGAAAGGGCGATAATGACGGCGATAACGCTGACGAGCATAAAGTTGAGCATGGTTACTTTGATGCCCCCTGAGCGGGCAACGTCTTCATCGAACGCGATGAAGTAAAGTTCTTTGAAAAAGAGAATCAGCAGCGCCATCGCCACCCCACCTGCAATCCCCATCACCCACAAATCCTTAACGCTTACCGAGAGAATCGAACCGAACAGGTAGCTGAACAAAGAGGCGTTAAACGACCCTGCCAAAGAAACGATCACGATGGCAAGGGCGAGGGAGCCGGAGAGAAAAATGGCGAGCACCGAATCCGAATACATCCCGTGAATACTGCGCAGATACTCTATCAACCATGAGGCGATCAGCGATGCGGCGACCGCCATCCATAACGGAGCGATCCCGAACAGCAGACCGACGGCAACTCCGACCAGCGACACGTGCGCCAGCGTTTCACTGAGGAGCGAATAGCGGCGAAGGACGATAAACGAACCGCTCAAAGAAGCAAGGACGGCGATCATCAATCCCGCGATAAAAGCACGCTGCATAAAGGGGTAATCAAACATTTCCAACATTGCTACCTCTTTTAGTGATTATGACACACCACGTGTGCCGGTGTACCATAGAGTCGGCTCATCTCGTCGCATCGAATCATTTCCGCGGGATTTTGAGAGACGAGGAGCGTTTGATTGACAAACAAAATACGGGTAATGTCTTCGGCTATTACCCCGATATCGTGAGTAATGAAGAGGATAGACATTTTTTTGGTACGGTTGAGGGTGCGGAGAAGTTCGTAAAAACGGTGCTGCGATTCGACATCGACTCCCGTATTCGGTTCATCGACGATCAGCACTTCAGGCTTGGAAGCAAGGGCGCGGGCGATCAGCACCCTCTGACGCTGACCCCCGGAGAGGTTTCCGATGAGGCGATCCGACAAATCCGAAACCCCCATCAGCTCCATCGCCTCGCTTATCGCTTCTTTGTCTTCGCGTGATTCGAATCCGAAAATCCCCCGTCTGGCGTATCGCCCCATCCCGACCACTTCGCGTACCGTCGCGGGAAAAGCGTTATCCACCAAAGCCGAGCGCTGGGGAACATACCCGATGCGGTTCCAGTCGCGAAATTTTTTTTGAGGGGTTCCGAACAATTTTATCTCGCCCGATGTCGGTTTTTCCAGCCCCAGCAAAAGACGGACAAGGGTGGTTTTCCCCCCGCCGTTTGGACCGATGATAGCGCAATACTCTCCCGGCAAAATTTGAAAACTGGCCTCCTTGAGGACCAAATTCCCCTGCCGCTCAAAGTTAAGATCGTTCACTTCAAAAAGGCTGGGGGAAAATTTCAACGGCACTCCATCGCTTCTCGTAATTTTTTCAGGTTCTCCCGCATTATCGAGAGATAGGTCTGATGTGATTTTAACTCATCTTCACTGATATTCTCCAGCGGTTGCAGCGCTACCGCCTTGGCACCGGTCTCTTTGGCAATCGTCTGGGCGACGTTATCGTTGATCAGCTCTTCAAAAAAGATCGTTTTCATCCCGTGCTCTTTGAGCGTTTCGACCACATGGGCTACCGTCTTTGCGCTTGGCTGCTCATCCGATGATAGTCCGATCACCGATATGTTTTCGAGGTTATTCGCATGGGTGAGGTAACCGAAAGCGTCATGATTGGAGATCAACGTACGATTTTTGCATTCCGCCAATCCTGTCGCATATTCCGTTTTGAGCTTTTGCAGTTCGGCGATGTAGGCAGCCGCGTTTTTGTGGAATTGCTCTGCCTTAGCCGGAAGAAGTTTCGAGAACTCGGCATCCAGTGTTTGGGTCATTTTGATCATATTGTCGATATCGAGCCAGTAATGGGGGTCATACGCACCGTGGTGATCGTGTTCTTCATGGTCATGCGCATCGTCTCCATTCTCTTCGTGCGCGTGTTCGTCATGATGTTCCTCTTTGTTTTTTTGCAATGCGACGTATTGGCTCATATCCACCGTTTTGGTGGATGAGGGGATCGTATTTTTCAACGCCTCGGCCCATGTTTCAAATCCCGCCCCGTTATAAACAAACAGTCCGGCGCCGGATATCTCGGCTACTTGGGCGGGGTTCGGCGAAAACATATGGGCGTCGCTTCCCAGCGGAACGATAGAACGGACATCAAGCGCATCCCCGGCAACCATCCGTGCCGCTTCATAAAGCGAAAATGTACTCACCGACACAATCGGTTTCGCTTCCGAACCCGTTTCTTTATTACCGGCCTGCGGCGCAAAAAAGGCGATTCCGGCAACGACCGCCACAATGATGCTTCCAAATATCGACAAGCGTTTCATGTCCATAATTCAGGTTCCTTATATAAAATCTGGATACCATTCTAATGCAACTCAGTTGCAATAAACCTTAAATTTTAAGAAGTCTTATCAAAATGACCCTTGATGAAAAAATTGCCCTGAAGGGCTTTAGGCTCACCTCGCCCCGCAAAAGAATTCTTGCCATCTTTGCTCAGCAGCACCATCCGATCAGTTTTGAAGAATACGCCTCTCTCGATCCCGCCATCGATAAAAGCACTTTTTACCGGACAATGCAGGCATTCGAGCAAGCCGATATTATCAACAGAATCGAATCGGATGAAGGAAAACGGTACTTTGAACTCTCAGGAATCTTTCACCCCCATTTCATCTGTCAGAACTGTCATATGATTGAGTGTCTGAGACCCCAAAACGTCAGCATGCCCGAGGGGTATACGATCGATGCGGTCATCTACAAAGGAGTCTGCCCCTCATGCTCCGTATCCTAATCGTATTATCCGCCTGGTTTTCTTTTAGCTGGGGCTGTCTGGGATGCAGTTACGGCGACATCAAAGTTCTCACCCATCTTTATCTGAACGTCTCTCAGAACAAACTCTCCTCGGTCGATGTCGAGTGGACTCTGGACCCTACGTTCTCCCAAATGGTGCTGGGAGATTTCGACACCGACCGCAACGGCAAATTCAACAGGTCCGAAGAATACGAAATCTATAAAGCAATGCTGAGTATGAGAGAGACCGGTTTTTTTATCCGCCCTTCCGTGAACGGCCGGCCGATCCGACTCAAAGAACTCAAACATTTTGCCGTCCGTTACGACAAAGGGCTCGTCATCTACCGCTTTAACATTCCCGTCGATGCGCCGATTAAAAAGTCCCTCCGTCTTCGTATCGCATATGATGCCGAAGCGGCCTACAACAACGGAATCATCTATCACCTCAGCGATAAAAACGTTTATCTGAACCCCGAACAATCGGTACTCATGAGGAAGAAACTGACCGTACCGAGGATTTCCAAGGGATCCGATTCGATCCTCGATCTCTATCTGTATCCCCGCGAAATCGCCCTCGCTTCGCCCTTGGGCGGGAAGGTTCAAAATCACTCGCCCGAAGGCGAATTCACCCAAAGCCTCCGGTCCCTCACCGAAAAAATCCACGGTGCGATGGTCGAAGCAAAGGAAAATCCGAACCTTTACAGCATCGGGATTATTTTGCTGTTTTCGCTCCTTTACGGTATCTTCCATGCCGCGGGACCTGGGCATGGCAAAACGCTCGTAGCGAGCTATTTCAGCACCAACGACCGGAGCTACGCACGGGGGATCGGGATCGCTGTGCTCATCGCCGCCACACACGTCGCAAGCGCGTTGGTTCTGACGACGATCCTCTATTGGTTCGTCCATACGATGTTTTCACAAACCATTTCGGACGTCTCTTTGTACATGACGAAACTGAGCGGATTGGTGATCCTCGCCGTCGCCCTCTATCTGGCCCGTCAAAAATGGCACTACTATCGCCCCAGAAACGCTAAAATGACGTTCAGCGCCACGGCACCGCATGCAAGCAGCTGCGGATGCCACGGTTGTCAGACGAGCGCGAAATCGACCGATTTGATGCTGATACTGGGGGCTGGGATGGTCCCCTGCCCGGGGACGGTCGTCGTTTTCTTGTTTGCCATCTCGATGGGGGCGTATCTCCTAGGAGTTCTGAGCGCCGTGGTGATGTCTCTGGGGATGGGAATCACCATTGCCCTTACCGCCGTGATGGGAACGGCATTGCGCCGCAAAAGCAGTTCCTACGGCGCCAGAATGCTTCAAGCCGTCGATATTTTAGGGGTCGGCGTGATGATCTTCGCAGGGACGTTCTTAATATTTTCATAGCCCGCGTATGCTATAATCGCGAACTTTTTCTAATCACAAGGACAATTTATGACAGGTATTCTGCTCATCGTACAGATCGTTTTGGTCGTTATGATCACGATCGCGGTACTTTTGCAAAAGAGCTCCAGCATCGGGCTGGGAGCGTACAGCGGCTCAAACGAATCGGTCTTCGGAGCCAAAGGTCCCGGGAGTTTTCTGGCGAAAGTGACGTTTTTCCTCGGATTCGTTTTCGTCGTCAACACCATCGCGCTGGGCTATTTCTACGCGCAGCAGAAAAATGCGTCGGTCATCGACGCTTCGGTCGAAAAAACCGATGTCGCGGCACCGGCCATCAACATCGCCAACGACGCGAACGCCAGCAAGTAACAAACCATTAGCCAAGGAGATTTTATGCTGAACGAAGTGTATCAATTTTGTGAAGAGCAGATGCAAAAAGGGGTCGACCACATGCTCAGCGACTTCAGAACGCTGCGTACCGGAAAAGTGACAACCAAAATTCTCGACAACATCCGTGTCGAAAGTTACGGTTCGATGGTGCCGCTGGAACAGGCCGCAAGCGTGCTGGCCACCGATGCGACGACAATCACGATCTCTCCGTGGGACAAATCGATGCTCAGCGTCATCGAAAAAGCGATCCAGAAAGCCGACATCGGCGTCAACCCGAACAACAACGGAACCGACGTCAAGCTTTTCTTCCCTCCGATGACCGTCGAACAGCGTCAGGAATCGGCGAAAAAAGCGAAAGGGATGGCCGAAGAGGCCAAAGTCGCCGTCCGTAACGACCGCAAAAAAGCGAACGACAAAATCAAAGCACTCGAAAAAGACAAACTGATCACCCAGGACGAATCGAAAGTCGCCCAGGAGAAAGTTCAGAAAATCACCGACAAATTCACCGCAAAAATCGACGAACTGCTCAAAAACAAAGAGCAGGAACTGCTGACGGTATGACCATGGACGTCAAACAGATTTATCTCGATGCCGACGCGATGCTCGAAGGGCACTTCAAGCTCAGTTCGGGGAACCATTCGCAGTATTACCTCCAATCGGCGAAAGTACTCGAAGACCCAAAAACGGCGAAGCTCCTCGCCGATGCCCTTGCCGACGTCATCCGCAACGACGGAATCGAAATCGACACCGTCTGCGCTCCCGCACTCGGCGGCCTGATTGCCGGATTCGCCCTCGCGACCGCGCTGGATAAACGCTCGATCTTCGCCGAACGGGTAAACGGCGAGATGCAGATCCGACGCGGGTTCGAAATCACTCCGGGCGAAAAAGTCCTCATCTGCGAGGACATTATCACGACCGGCGGTTCAGCGATGGAAGCGGCCAAAGCGATCGAAGCGCTCGGCGGAGAGGTCGTCGGATTCGCCGCTCTGGCCAACCGCGGCTTCTGCAAACGCAGCGGCAGTCCGCTTGAGCGGAAACCGAACTGCTCCCTGCCCGAGAACAAGCCCCTTTTCGCGCTGGCCGATTTCGATTTCGAAATGTACGCCCCTGAAAACTGCCCGCTGTGTGCCGATGGAAGCGAGGCGATCAAACCGGGGTCGAGAGGGAATTGATGTCCGCCAATCCTGAAAATTTCAAAGTCGATATGGCGCATCTGCAAAAGGTGCAGCGTACGATTCGCAAAGCGGGGAACATTTTCCCCAACGAGCAGCAACTCGTCAACACCCTCGAAGAGCTCATCATCAAAGCGCAGGTCGATACGTCGCTGAACGCCTATTACAGCATGGCGCAGTATCTCAAGCAGCGCCTTAAAGAACTCAAGCAACACCTCGATCAGCCTCTTGAAGCGGTCGATGCGGCCCTCGAAGACCTAGACTGGTCGATCCGCTACCTGCAGTGGCTCGTCACCGAACAGCCCAAAGAGAGCTGATTCGTCTTTATTCTTTATTTCTCCAGTTCGCACCGCATCGCTTCGGAAACGAGCCGTGCGGCCACCTCTTTTTTCCCGTCGATCGTAATCGAGATCGGCAATCCCCGCAACGAGCGTTTTTCTTCGAGGTTGACCACTTTCACGACCAGTTTGACGTTGGGGGCATGGGCAATCACCGCTTCGCAGATGAGACGCTTTTTTTCCATGTTATCGAGGGTGACGATGACGCTGGAGGCGTCTTTGATAAAGAGCTTGTCGAGGATCGCCGTTTTCGACATATCGCCGAAATAGACCTCTTCACCGTCGCGCAGCGCCTCTTCGACGTGTTTATAGCTGTTGTCGACGACAACGTAATCGACCCCTCCCGCACGCAGCTCTTTGGCTACGAATTTCCCCACGACCCCGTATCCGCAGACGATAACGTGGTATCGGCGCCCGGGAAGCATGCTGAAACTCTCGGTCAGACTCACCCCTTTGAAAAAATAGTCGCTGATGCGTGAGAGGTTGGAGAGGATAAACGGGGTAACGACGATCGACATGACGACGGCGAGGACAAGAATCTGGGACAGTTCCTGGGGTATCAGTTTGTAGTTCCCCGCCAACGCGAAAATAGCGAATGAAAATTCCCCGACCTGCGCCAGAGCAACCGCCGTTTTGAAAGCGATTTTGGCTTTCGAATAGATACGCACGACCCCGAAGATGACGATGGCCTTGATCGCCAGAATCGCGGCGAGGATCGCAACGATCTGGCCGAAATGGCTGACAAAGAGGGCCAGATCGATCTTCATCCCGACGGTGACGAAAAAGGTCCCCAGCAACAGGTCTTTGAACGGGGCAATATCCGATTCGACTTTATGGTGATAGCGGGTTTCGGCAATGATCATCCCCGCAACGAACGCCCCCAGCGAATAGGTGAACCCGAACGCGTGCGCGAGTAATGAGGCCCCGACGACGATCACGAGAACCGACCCCATGAAAAATTCGTCCACCTCGCTGGAGGAGGCAAAATGGAGCAGCCACGTCATCACCCGTTTCCCGACGATAAAGAGCAATCCGACGATCAGCACGGCACTGACCGTGGTTTGGAGCAATACGTCGCCGATGCTCCCGCCGTCGGAACTCAAGAACCCGATCAAAAGGAGGATCGGGATTACCGCGATGTCCTGAAAAATCAGTATCCCCGTCGCCTTTTGACCGTAAGGGCGAACGATCTCCTTCGTCGCTTTGAGATAGCTCAATACTACCGCCGTCGAAGAGAGCGACAACGCCATCGAGGTAATCAGCGCGGCGGCAAAGGGGATATGGAGCACCCAGAACGAAAGGGCAAAAAAGATGAGTGCCGATACGACGACCTGCAGCGCCCCGTTGAAAAAAACGTCGGTTTTCATCGTCGCCAGCCGCTGCAGCGAAACTTCCAGCCCGATCGTGAACATCAGGAATACCACCCCGAATTCGGCGATCATCTCCAGCGTATGCGAATCGGCCATGTGGCGCAGATCGAATACATAGGCAACCGTTACCCCCGTCATGATGTAGCCGATGATCTGCGATACTCCCAACCGTTTCAATATGAGGTTGACGACGATCGAGATACCGAGCGCTATCGTGACGTAATAGAGGGCTGATTCCATAATTATCCTTTTTATAAGCGATAAAAGTATATAATGGCTGACTTAAATTTCGGCTCCAAGACGTCGCCGTAATGGCCTTATCCGGCCTTTTTCCAGCAAATCAGACCCATAACTCGAAGGAACAACCCATGACCAAGTATATTTTCGTAACCGGCGGTGTGCTCAGTTCACTCGGTAAAGGGATCACGGCGGCCAGTATCGGCGCGCTTCTCAAACACTCCGGCAAAAACGTCGGTATGCTCAAAATCGATCCCTACATCAACGTCGACCCCGGTACGATGAGCCCGCTCGAACACGGGGAAGTCTTCGTCACCAAAGACGGCGCCGAAACCGATCTCGATATCGGGAACTACGAGCGTTTCCTCAACACCTCCTATCTGCGCACCAGCAACTTTACCACGGGTCAGGTCTACAGCAGCGTCATCGAGCGCGAGCGCAGCGGCGGGTATCTGGGTCAAACCATCCAGGTCGTCCCCCACATCGTCGGCGAAATCGTCGACCGGATCAAAAAAGCGGGCGAGGGGCATGATATCCTCGTTGTCGAGCTGGGCGGAACGGTCGGGGACATCGAAGGATTGCCCTACATGGAAGCGATCCGGATGATGAAACACGACGAAGAGGTCGAAGGGACCTTTTTCATCCACGTCACCCTCATTCCGTTCATCAAAGCCGCTGGAGAGCACAAAAGCAAACCGACACAGCACTCGGTCCAGGAACTCCGTCGTATCGGGATCACCCCGCAGATGATCATCGCCCGAAGCGAAGAACCTCTCCCCAAAACGTTCAAGAAAAAACTTGCTCTCAGCTGCGACGTGAGCAGCGACAGCATTATCGAAGCGACCGACGAACAGACGATTTACGCGGTGCCGCTGAGCTTCCTGCAGCAAAACATCCTCGCCCCGATCGCCAAGGAACTGGGACTCGGCGAACTCAAACCCGATATGGAACAGTGGGATTCGCTGGTGAAAAAGATCGTCTCCCCCAAACACCGCATCACGATCGGTTTCGTCGGCAAATACCTCGAGCTCAAAGAGTCGTACAAATCGCTCATCGAAGCGCTGATCCACTCGGGCGCCCATCTCGATACCCGCGTCGCGATCAACTGGGTCGATTCGGAAAAAATCGAAACGCAGGGGGCCGAAGCGCTTCTGCGCGACTGCGATTCGGTCCTTGTTGCCGGCGGATTCGGAAACCGCGGCGTCGAAGGGAAAATCGAGGCGATCCGTTATGCGCGTGAAAACAAGATCCCTTACCTGGGAATCTGCCTTGGGATGCAGCTCTCGATCGTCGAATACGCCCGCAACGTTCTGGGCTACGAAGACGCCAATTCGATCGAATTCAACGTCCATACGACCCATCCGATGATCTACCTCATCGACAACTTCATCGACCAGTCGGGCCAAAAACAGCTGCGTACCCACACCTCCCCGATGGGCGGAACGCTCCGCCTTGGCGAGTATCCGTGCGAAACGAAACCCGGATCGAATCTGCGCGAAGCCTACAACGGCGAAGCGGTGATCTATGAACGCCACCGCCACCGGTACGAAGCGAACCCGACCTACCGCGAAGCGCTGGAAAAAGCGGGGATGATCGTCACGGGAGAATCGAACGGTCTGATCGAAGCGGTCGAAATCCCGTCCCATCCGTGGTTCCTCGGGGTGCAGTTCCACCCCGAATTCACCTCACGCCTCCAAAGCCCGAACGCCTCGATCCTCGCGTTCGTCAAAGCGACTTTTACGCATGCGAACCCTGCCTGAGGTTCCCCTTCTAGACCATGCCGCACTGAGTGAATTTCTCGCACGCCGGTTCGGCGGTGCGTCCGAAAAACTCTCCGATCTCCCCCATCCGCAAGAGCTCAAAGACGCCCGAAAGGGGGCCGAACGTCTCGCCCGGGCGATCCGTTCGAATGAACGCATCGTGGTTGTCGGCGACTACGATGTCGACGGCGTCACCTCGACCGCCATCGTCAAACGCTTTTTCAATCTCATCGGTTATCCACTTGAGACCGCGATACCCAACCGTTTCACCGACGGATACGGGGTCTCTCCGGGAATTCTCGAAAGGATCGACGCCGACGTCGTCTTTACCGTCGACAACGGGATCAACGCTTTTGCCGCCGCCGACGCGTGCCGCGCACGCGGGATCGACCTGATCATCACCGATCACCATACCCCCTCGGACACCCTTCCCGATGCTTACGCCATCATCAATCCCAAACAACGCGACTGTTCCTACCCCTACAAAGAGATCTGCGGTGCACAGGTAGCCTGGCTTTTTATGGGCCTGCTCAAGCAGGAACTGCAACTCTCGGTCGACATGCGGCAGTTTTTTCCGTTTCTCGCCCTGGCGGTGATTGCCGACGTGATGCCGCTGGTCGGGTTCAACCGCTCGATCGTCAAAACCGGGCTGGAGATGATGCAACGCTCACCGCTCCCGCCGTTTGTCATGATTCGCGACTATCTCAACCGCTCCGCAATCACTTCCGAAGACATCGCGTTCCAGGTCGCCCCCCGGATCAATTCCGCCGGTCGGCTCGAAGACGCAAAAATCGCCCTCGACTTTCTCCTTGCCGAAACGACCGAAAAAGCGTTTGAACAGTTCGAACTCCTCAGCGCACTCAACACTCTCCGCAAAGAGACCGAAGCCCAGACGACCGAAGAAGCGATGCTGCGGGTCTCCCCGGACGACCGGGTGATCGTTGTTGCGGGAGAGCACTGGAACGAGGGGGTTGTCGGGATCGTCGCCTCACGTCTGGTAAGCCGATTCCAAAAACCCGCGATTGTTCTTAGCATCCACAACGGCATTGCCAAGGGATCGGGCCGCAGCATCGGAAACGTCGATCTTTACGCACTTATCAAATCGCAGGAGGAACTGCTCGACAAATTCGGCGGGCATAAAATGGCGGCGGGGCTTTCGATGCCGGGTGAGCGCGTCGAGCAATTCCGGCGCGATATCAACAAAGTTGCCGAAGGGGTCGATTCCAACGATTTCATTCCACACACCGATATCGTCGGCGAGCTTGAACACCATATGATCAATTTCGAGCTGCTCGAATTGCTCGAGCGGTTCGAGCCCTACGGGGAAGGAAACCCGCGCCCCCGTTTCTTGCTGCGGGACGCCGAAGTGGTCAACGTCAAGCTTTTCGGAAGCGACCAGTCCCATAGCCGGCTGGAACTGCGCCCCTCGAAAACGCATCCCAAAACGATCGAACTTGTTGCCTTCCGTCAGGTGCTCGAATGTCCTGACAGCCGCACCATGAGCTGCAGCTACACCGTGAATAAGAACGAGTGGAACGGACGGGTTTCGCTGCAACTGATGCTGGAGAGAGTCTTCTGATGCGTGGAGCGCTCCTTGTGCTGCTGGGGGTTCTTATCGCCGGATGCGATTCTCCCGAAGACCCTTCCCTCCCCTATCCCATGACCCTTACCTCCCAGGGGCTGGGTTCGCTGCGGATGGGGACAGCGTTCGAACCTTCCCTGATTCAGGGCAAACTCCCCGGACTGAACGTCGAAAAACTCTCCCAGATCGTTCCGCGGGGAGCCGAAACCCTCCTCGTCATCAAACGCGGCGATACCGTGTTGGGGTATGTCTTTCCCGACGATAGCGGTAAAAGCGTCGCCAAAATCGCCGTCACAACCCCCCTCATCCCCGACGAAACCGGGCGAAAGACGGGACAACCTCTCCCGCCGCTTGCCAAAATGCGGTGCAGCGGGGATGAATGTGCCTTCGTTGATTCGCCCCTGCGCTACCGGATCGATCCCGCCAACCGTATCATTCGCGAAATCGTCGTGCAAAAGCTATAATACGGCATGGATACATTTTTTATCGAATTTAGAGACCCTCTTTTCGGCGTCATCGTTTTTTTCTTCCTCCTTTTCGTCCTCTCGTTTCTGAGCTACTGGTGGGGGCGGCACAAAACGGCAAAAGGGCACCGCGATCTCGAATCGTTTCTGGGAAAATTCGAATCGCTCGAAGATGAGAACCGGCTACGCGATCAGGTACAGACCAACTCCCTCCCAAACGAATCGTGGCTCATGCTTGCCCACAGCTACGAAATGCAGGGAAACTTCGAAAAAAGCGTCGAGATCTATCACGCACTCCTCTCCAAAAACCGTGAAACGACGTTTCAAAAAGAGGTGCTGCTGCTTCTGGGGAAAAATTATTTCAAAGCGGGGTTTCTCGAACGTTCCCGACAGACTTTTTTACAGATTCTCCAAAACCATCCCCGCTCCCCCCAGGCGCTCCATTATCTCATTTTGATCTATGAACAGCTGCGCCAGTACGACAAGGCACTCGAAGTGATGGAATCGCTGCAGGAGATCGCCTCCGATTCACTGGACGAAAAACTCTATCTCGAATGCCGGTTGCTGCTGGGGGATCATACCGTCGGAACCGATGAGAAGGGGGAGCGCCTTATCGAGCTTTACGAGCGCCACCGTAAACTTGGGTATCTTGTATTCGAATGGCTTTTCGCCAACCGCCCCGCACTCGCATGGAGCCGTTTCGACCAGTCCCTCGCACCCCGTCTGAGCGACGTGCTCTGGCGTCTTAGAGACGATAATCTCGATTTGGATATAATTGCAAGCAATACGTATCTGCGCGAGCTTTTCAGCGCAAAAGGCTCCGTCTCCCTTGCGGAGGGGAGCGGCGTGTTCGAACTCGACGTGCTGATCGCGCTGCGCAAATGCGGTATGGGAAAAGCGGCCCTGCAGTTCGAGTACGCGTGCGGCGAGTGCAAGCAGATATCGTTTCTGCCGTTTCACCGCTGTCCCCATTGCCATGCGATTGATACGGTAGAGGTGATGATGAACCTGTCACGGGAGCGGTATGAAGAAAATAACTCTCTTCAGTGACGGCTCGGCGCTGGGCAATCCGGGGCCGGGAGGATTCGGCGCGATATTGCGCTATGGGACTAATGAAAAAATCGTCCGCGGAGGCGAACCCCATACGACGAACAACCGGATGGAGCTGCGCGCCGTTATCGAGGGGCTCAAAGCCCTCAAAGAACCCTGTGAGGTGACGATCGTTTCGGATTCGAGCTACGTGATCAAAGGGATCAACGAATGGCTTGAGGGGTGGGTGAAGCGCAATTTCGCAAAGGTTAAAAACCCCGATCTGTGGCGCGAGTACCTCGCCGTCTCCGCTCCCCATGCCATCCGGGGGGAGTGGGTGCGGGGGCATGACGGCCACCCGGAGAACGAAGAGTGCGACCGGATCGCCCGCGAAGAAGCGGGAAAATACAAAGAAGGATTGAACACATAATGAACGATTTGCAAGCCCTGCAGCGGCAGCTCGGGTACCGATTTGAGAATCAAGAGCTCCTTATTGAAGCGCTGACGCACAAAAGCTACAAACAGCCCTACAATAATGAGCGCCTCGAATTTTTGGGCGACGCCGTCCTCGACTTGATCGTCGGGGAATACCTCTACAAAAAATTCGCCGATTTCGACGAGGGAAAACTCTCCAAAATGAGGGCTTCTCTCGTCAACGAGGGGGGGTTTACCCGCCTTGCCAACCATCTGAATCTGGGGGAATACATCTATCTCTCCAATGCCGAGGAAAATAACAGCGGGCGGACCAAAAGCTCGCTGCTCTCCAACGCTTTCGAAGCGGTGATGGGGGCGATCTACCTTGAAACGGGGCTGGAGAAAGTCCGTGAGATCACCATTTATCTCCTCGAAAACGTCCACGACGACATCTCCCTCGATTCGCTCTTCAAAGATTACAAAACCTCGTTGCAGGAGCTGACCCAGGCCCATTTCGGGATCACCCCCGAGTACGACCTCATCGCGGCCCACGGGCCCGACCACAAAAAAGAGTTCGAAGTGGCCGTCAGCATCGACGGCAAACGGTATGCCTCAGCCTGCGGTAAAAGTAAAAAGCAAGCGCAGCAGGAGGCGGCCAAAATCGCCCTGGAAATGCTGAACAAGGAGCTCAAATGAATCGGTTCGGAGAGCGTTTTACGATTACCACCTTCGGAGAATCGCACGGAAAGGCGATCGGATGCGTACTTGATGGCGTACCGGCGGGTCTTGCGATCGACGAAGCCTACATCCAAAGCGAACTCGACCGCCGCCGTCCGGGTCAAAACGAGTTTGCCACCGCGCGCAAGGAAGCCGACAAGGTCGAAATCCTCAGCGGCGTCTTCGAAGGCAAGAGCACCGGGACACCCATCATGATGGTCATCTACAATACCGACCAAAAAAGCGGCGATTACTCCAACGTCAAAGACATTTTCCGTCCGGGGCACGCCGACTTCACCTATTTCCACAAATACGGCATCCGCGATTACCGCGGCGGCGGCCGTTCTTCGGCACGCGAAACGGCGGCACGGGTGGCCGGCGGCGCCGTTGCGAAACTGATGCTCCGCGAACTGGGGATCGATTTTGCCAGCGGGATCAGCGCGATCGAGGGGATCGAAGCAAATACGCTCGATTTCAGCCGCGTCGCGAACAGCCCGATTTACGCCCTTGATCCCTCTGTCGAAGAGGCCCAGAAAGAAGCGATCCTGCGTGCCAAAAATGCCCATGACGCAGTCGGCGGCGTAGCCACGGTTAAAATCAGCGGCCTTCCGGTCGGCCTGGGCGAAGGGCTCTATTACAAACTCGATGCGGTACTCGCCGAAGCGATGATGGGGATCAACGCCGTCAAAGCGGTCGAAATCGGCGAAGGGGTCCGCAGCGCACGCCTCCGGGCGAGCGAAAACAACGATCCCATCACCCCCGAGGGATTCAAAACCAACCATGCGGGGGGAATCCTGGGAGGGATGAGTAACGGCGACGACATCCTCGTACGCGTCCATTTCAAACCGACCCCTTCGATTTTCATCGACCAGGAGAGCATCGATACCGCCGGCCACAGCGTCCACGTCTCCCTCAAAGGGCGGCACGATCCCTGTGTCGCCGTCCGCGGATCGGTCGTGGCCGAATCGATGGCGGCCCTCGTTTGTGCGGACATGGTATTGCTCAACATGGGGCGGACAATGAAGGGCCTCAAAGGGTATTACGGCTAATTTAAGAAAAAATACCCTACCATAGGAAATCTTTTCATAAGGTTTCCGCATGGGCACACAAAACTGCTACCTCCTTGATACTTCCGTTATCCTCGACGATCCGACCAACATCCTCCGAATCAGCGAAGAGAATCTCAACGGCGTCGTCATCACCAACGTCGTTCTGGCCGAACTCAACAGCAAAAAAGACGACATGCGCTCCGAAGCGGGCTTTCAGGCGCGGGAATTTTTCCGTCTCGCCGACATCGCATGGGGAGAACCGATCAGTTCGGTAGAGCTCCCCGAATGTGTCCGCAGCCGCATAGACCACAACCTGTGCCAAAACGACCGCTATTACCGCCTGTCGCTTAATTTCGACCGCTCTTTGCACGGGGGTGAAGCGAACCTGATCGACCTCTACATCGTCCATCGCGAGCACTACCGCGTTTCGGCCCACTTTTCGGAACCCAAAGGGCTCAACGATGCGAAAATCGCCGAAATTGCCGACGATTACGACCTCACACTCCTTACCAACGACATGTCGTTTCGCATCGCCGCCGAAATCCGGGGGATCCAATCACAGAGCATCCGCAACAGCAGCGTCGAGGCCCCCGAAAAAATCGATTTTTCCTATACCTACGAATACGAGGAGGCCCCTGCCCTCCCCGCCGACAAAACCCATCACAATTTCGACCAGATCACCTTCGTCCAAAAAGCACTCAGCGCCGCCTCGGAAATGTACGAAACGGGAATTCAACGCCATGCGTTGAGCGTCAACGGCCAAATCGAATGGTGCGATTTCGACCGCCGTTTCGGGGAACATTTCGACGAAAGCCTTGTGCGACCCCTCAACCTCGAACAAAAATTCTATTACGCGATGATGACCCACCCGCAAAACTACGTCACGGTCGTCTCAGGCTCGACAGGGTCGGGAAAAACGCTCGTGGCGCTGCAGGCGGGACTGGAACTGGTCGAAGAGGGGATCGTCGAAGGGATCGTTTATGCCCGGAACACCGTCACCTCGAACGACCCGCAGTCCGAACTTGGATTTCGCAAGGGGGACGAAGAGCAGAAACTGGGGTATTTCATGTACCCGCTCTACGCCGCGATCAATTTCACGATCGAGCATCAGAGCAAATACTCCATCGACGCACGGGTCGAATATACGGGCAATACGAATTCGATCAAACGGGAAAACGCGACCGAAATCTTCATGAAAAAATACAACATCGAAGCGATGGACATCGCCCACATGCGCGGAACGACCATCTCTCGCAAATTCGTCATCATCGACGAAGCGCAGAACATGACCAACGCTACCCTTAAGCTCATCGGAACCCGGATGGGGGACGAAACGCGCCTCGTCGTCATGGGCGACCCCGGCCAGATCGACCATCCGTTCCTCTCCAAACGGCGCAACGCCCTCGTAACGCTGCTCAACAAAGCCCAGCACAACGATTTCATCGCCGGCATCCAGCTGCGCCATACGATCCGCAGCCAGGTAGCCGACTGGTTTGATAAGAATTTTTAAAAACAAAAAAAAATATAAACATACTATATGAATTGAGTTTCTTTTTGTTATTATTTGCTTGCCAATGATATTGGACTACTGTATGGAGCAATTAATGAAGAAACTTGCATTACTGGGATTACTCAATGTTGCCATGATGGCGAGTGAAAGCGGATGGTATGTGGGAGGTGATGTCGGCCGTACCAAGGAAAAGGACGAAACCTCTACCGGGAACCATTATTCGAATACCAGCACAGCTTACAGTGCGAAAATCGGGTATTACTTTGATAACAATGTACGCGGATACGCTTTTTATCAACACATCAATCGGGGTGATTTCGCTAAACCGACAAATGCATACGGTGGAGGATGTGATTATCTTTTTGGCGATAATGCATTCAAACCCTTTCTAGGGGCAATTGTAGGTTACTCGGTATACAAAAATGGAAACTACAAACAAGACGGACTAGCATACGGAGGGCAAGTCGGAATTAATTACGGTCTGAATGAGCATTTTTCGGTTGATGCGGGCTACCGTTATCTTTTCTCTGACGCAACCTATAAATCAGGGAATTACAAAGAAGAAATTACCAGCTTCCAATCTTTCTTTGCCGGCGTAAATTACAAATTCTAACGGTAAATGAACTCCGGTCTCTTTATAATAGAGATCGGAGTTTGGCTGGGGCAATCCCCACTTTTCTAAAACAGAAAATCAGATCGGCAGAACGCGGATCTTCTGGGAGAGTTTTTCCTTGAGCGTCGCTTCGATGGCGTAAAGCGTTCCGGTCGTCGAACTCGCGCATCCCGAACACGCACCCAGATAGCGGATATAGACGTCGATATAATCGGGTGAGTCTTTGATGTCGATGACTTCCATGTTTCCGCCGTCCATGACAAGGAACTGACGGACGCTCTCGTCGATGACGCTGTCGATCGCCTTGATCTTCTGCACAAGGGTCATCGTCTCGAAATCGCCGTGCGTTCCCGCATCGGCAGCGGCGCGCATTTTCTCCTCGTCCATTTCGCGGCGAACGTCGGCAAGGATGTCAACCAGATAATACTCGCGCGCTTCGTGTCCGCCCGGCTTGATACAGGATTTACAGAATCCGCCCGCTTTGGTGTAATCGGTGATCTGCTCGACCGTTTTGAGGTCGTTGAGGCGGATCACTTCGCGCAGCGTTCCCAGGCTGACGCGCGCGCACTCACAGACGATGATCTCGTCTTCGAAGCTCGCCGCATCGACACCCAGGTAAAGACCCGCCGCTTTTTTGATGACGTCGTACGCCATGACCGAACAGTGCATTTTCTGCGGGGGAACCGCAGGAACGTCAGGGGTGTCGCGGAGGGCGAATTCGACGTCGATGTTGGTGATCTTGACCGCTTCCTGGACCGTTTTGCCGATACACAGCTGCGTCATCATGTCCGAGCTGGCAATCGCCGTACCGCATCCGAAGCTTTTGAACTTCGAATTGACGATCGTATCGGTAGCGGGATCGACTTCCCAGTAAAGGCGCACCGCGTCACCGCAGCTCTCTGCCCCGAAATCGGCGACGATGAGTTTATGCCCAGCAGCGTCGCACTCCTCTTGCGTAATCTCCCCCTGATGCTGGGGATTATTCATCAGCGTGGTAACTTTGTTCGAATACTGGTCCCAAAGAGACCCGCCCAAGAGATCATTTTTTGCCATAATTGTTTCCTTCTCAGTGGTGGATATTGCATTCCGCAGCCTCACCACCCGGTGTCGGCTGAACTTTTGCATAAGAACTTGAAATCGCGCGTAACCGCACGACCGCTTTTTTGAACGCGTCGATCACGTAATCGATCTCTTCGTCGGTCGTGAAACGCGAAAGGCTCAGACGGATCCCCGTATGCGCCAGTTCGTGGTCGGCCCCGATCGCCAGCATAACGGTATTGGCCTCGAGATCCTCGCTCGCACAGGCCGAACCGGTGGATGCACCGATCAGGGCGTTGTTGAGATCCCACAGCATCCCTTCCCCCTCAACCCCGCGGATCGAGATGAGGATCGTGTTGGGAGTACGGTTGTCGCGGTTTCCGACGACCATGACGTCGCTCAGTTCGGCGAGGAGGGCATCTTCGAGGCGGTCGCGCTTGGCACGGATGGAAGCCATTTTGGCTTCGATGTTTTCGGTGGCCAGTTCGATCGCTTTACCCATCCCGACGATGTAGGGGACGTTCAGTGTCCCTGAACGCCGCCCGCCCATGTGTTCGCCTCCGTGCAACAGCGGGGTCAACGCTTCGGAATTGCGGATATAGAGGGCCCCGATCCCTTTTGGACCGTGAAATTTATGGGCCGACATCGAGAGGAAATCAACATGGACGTCCTGGACGTCGACCGGAATTTTTCCGACCGCCTGCACCGCGTCGGTGTGGAACAGCACTCCCCGTTCACGGCAAATTTCGCCGATCTCCTTGATCGGGAAAATCATCCCCGTCTCGTTGTTCGCCCACATCACCGAAACAAGAGCCGTTTTATCGGTGATGAAACTGCGCAGGGTGTGCGCTTCGACGATCCCCTGGTCGTTCACCGGCAGATACGTCACCTTAACCCCCTGCTCTTCGAGGAATTTACAGGTCGAGAGGACCGATGGGTGTTCGACTTCGGTCGTCACGATGTGGTTCTTGTCGCCGTTTAGGATCTTGTCTACCCATACCGATTTGAGCACCCAGTTGTTCGATTCGGTCGCACACGACGTAAAAATGATATCGTCGTCATCGCCCGCATTGATCGCTTTGTACATCTGGTTGATCGCTTTGGTAATGGCCGGATGCGAAGCGGTGCCGTAACGGTGAAGCGAATTGGGGTTCCCGTAGATTTCGCTGAAAAACGGGATCATCGCCTCGACGACGGCAGGGTCGACTCTGGTCGTGGCGTTGTTGTCCAAATAGACTTGCATAAATTCTCCTCGAGAAATCGTCACGCAATAAAAGACAAATTCTCTCTTGTTTAACTTTCGGGATAATAGAGCAAAGCTCGTTATACTAACCTTAAGGGTTTTTTATGTTTAACGCGCTTTAAGGATTCGGTATCAGTTGGCCATCATTGCGATCAGCTGATCGACCGTTTCTTGAAAATCGGTTTGAAATTTTTCCCCCTGCGAAAGGAATTTCTCCATTTGCTCTTTTTTCCCGATCGCTTCGTCAAGTTCCCGGTCGGTTCCCCTGACGTATGCGCCGATGCGGATCAGCATCTCGTTCTCTTTAAGTAAAGTATAGAGGCGGCGAAACCGCCGGGCGGCGGCGAAATGTTCGGGGGAAATGATATCGTTCATGACCCGCGACGCGGAATTGAGAATATGGATGGGAGGATAGATCCCGAAATCGGTCAGTTCCCGCGAAAGGACGATGTGGCCGTCGAGAATCGAGCGCGACTGATCGGCGATCGGGTCGCTCAGGTCGTCCCCTTCGACGAGCACCGTAAAAAAAGCGGTGATCGAACCGTTTCCCTCCTCTTTGCCGGCCCGCTCCATAAGCTGCGGCAGCAGGGTAAGCGACGAGGGGGGATACCCTTTCGAGGTGGGAGGTTCTCCCAGCGCAAGGCCGATCTCACGCTGTGCCATCGCAAAACGGGTCACGGAGTCCATCATGAACAGAACATCGAGCCCTTTGCCTTTGAAATACTCCGCCACGCTCATCGCACTGAACGCCCCGTATTTGCGCATCAGCGGCGAATCGTCGCTGGTGGCGACGACAATCACCGTATTTTCGAGATTTCCGCCGAGGTTTTTTTCGATGAATTCGGGAACCTCACGCCCCCGTTCCCCGATCAGGGCGACCACTTTGATCGGCGCCTGGGCGCCGCGGACGATCATCCCCATCAGGGTTGATTTGCCGACGCCGCTCCCGGCGAATATTCCCAGTTTCTGCCCTTTCCCGCAGGTGAGCAGCCCGTCGATCGTCTTGACCCCGACGCTGAAGGGCTCATCGATCATCCCCCGTTTCATCGCCGCAATGGGAGCTTTGATGATCGGTTCGAGATGGGTGGAACCGATCGGTCCCTTCCCGTCGATCGGGTTCATGAACGGATCGACGACCCGTCCGAGCAGGGCGTCTCCCACCTCGATCATCATCCCCGTCTGGTTCGGATAAATCTTGTCTCCGGTCCGGAACCCTTCCACGAACCGAAACGGGGTAATGTAAAACCGGTTCCGCTCTACCTCGCTGACCATTCCCATCGCCTGGGCACCGCTCATTTCCGACACGATCAGCACCGTATCGCCGATACTGACGTGAAGCCCTTCGGCAACGATTACGGTAGGGCTGATCTTGGTGATCGTCCCGAACAGGGTCGTCAGCTTTTCGATTCCCAGACGGCTTCGGATGGTTTTGAGCGGCATCGTTTAGTATCGGGTTCCGGCCGGCGAGTTGATCAGGTTGAAAAACTCCATCCGCGTTTTTTCGTCCCGCTTGAACAACCCCCGCAGTGCGCTCGACGTCGTCGTGGAACTGATTTTCTCTACGCCGCGCATCTCCATGCACATGTGGCGCGCCTGAACGACGACCGCAACCCCCTTGGGGCTGATCGCGTGCATCAGGGCATCGGCGATCTGTTCGGTCAGCTGCTCCTGGATCTGCATCCGGCGGGCAAAAACGTCGACTACGCGCGGGATTTTGGAGAGGCCGACCACTTTTCCGTCAGGAATATAGGCGACATGGGCACGTCCGATAATCGGAAGGAGGTGGTGTTCACACGTCGAGTAAAATTCGATATCTTTGATCAGCACCATTTCGTCGTTGGAAGTTTCAAACATCGCCGAATTCAAAATCGCCTGCGGGTCTTCATTGTAGCCTCCGAACATGAATTCGTACGCTTTCATGACCCGCTCGGGAGTTTTGAGGAGCCCTTCGCGGGTTTCGTCTTCGCCGACGTAGCGGATCATCGTCTTGACCGCGTCTTCGAATGCTTGCTGGGTGGTTGTTTTTGACATCGTTCTCTCGTCCAATCTTGATGGTCTTACTTTATCACGTTTTTGCTGAGGAGCAGATGAGCAAAACGGATCCTTCATAGACTTATCAGAGCATTTTGGGTATTATTGCCCCCATTTAGTCTGTCAAGACAACGACAACAAAGGGATTCAATGCAAATTACTACGAATAAAATCGACTCTGCGAACGCCAAAATCAACGCGGCCATCACCCGCAACACCATCGATGCCAACATCGAGAAAATCGCCAACCAGCTCAGCAAAGAGGCGAAAATCGCCGGTTTCCGCAAAGGGAAAGTCCCCGTCAGCGCCGTGAAAAAACAATACGGCGACCGCCTGGTACAAGACGCCGAAGCGCAAGCGCTCCGCGACCTGCTTGACGAAGGGCTCAAGGCGATGGAGATCGCGGCAAGCGCCCTGATCGGCGAACCCCAGATCACGAAATTCGATAAAAACGACAACGGCATCGACGTTGAAGTAACCCTCGCGATCCGCCCCGCCATCGAACTGGGCGATTACGCGGCAATGGTTCCCGAAGTCGCCAAGCCCGCCATCAGCGACGAAGCGGTTATGCAACGTATTGAAGAGCTCGCAGGCGCTCAGGCTCCGTTCGTCGACGTTGAAGAAGACAGAGCGCTCATCAGCGGCGACGCTGCGGTGATCGATTTCGAAGGGTTCGTCGACGGCGAAGCCTTCGAAGGGGGGAAAGCCGAAGGGTTCAGCCTCCGCCTCGGAAGCGGCCAGTTCATCCCCGGATTTGAAGACCAGGTCATCGGGATGAAAAAAGGGGAAGAGAAAACGATCGACGTCACATTCCCCGAAAACTACGGCGGCAGCAAACTGGCGGGCAAACCGGCCCAGTTCAAGGTAAAAGTCAACGCGATCCAGGCAAAAGAAGCGGTCAGCATCGACGACGAACTCGCGAAAAAAATGCTTCCCGGTTTCGAAGACGCGAACCTCGAAATGCTCAAAGAAAAAGTGAAAGAGCAGCTTGAGAGCGAAGAGATGAGCAAAATCTACAACGACGAACTCAAACCCAAACTGATGGAAACTTTCGTCAACGCGTTTACAATCGACCTTCCCGAATTCATCGTCGAGCAGGAGATGGACATGGCGCTGAACAAAAAAGCGCGGGAAATGGCCGAAGCGGAGCTCGAAGAGCTGCGCAACGACGCCGAAAAAGTCAAAGCGCTGCGCGAAACGTTCCGTGACGACGCCTGCCGCGCCGTCAAAGCGACCTTCATCGTCGATGCCCTTGCCCGCGCCGAAAACGTTGCGGTGAGCGAGCAGGAACTGATGCAGACGATCTATTTCGAAGCGATGCAGATGGGACAAGACCCTTCAGCGATCTACAAACACTACCAAGAGTCGGGATACCTTCCGGCGATCCAGATGGCGATGATCGAAGATCGCGTTCTTAGCAAACTGCTCAACGACAAAATCAAAGAGGCCTAATGAGCTACATCCCTTACGTCATCGAAAAGACGGGGCGCGGAGAGCGCTCCTACGACATCTATTCGCGTCTGCTCAAAGACCGTATCGTTATGCTCAGCGGCGAAGTCAACGATGCCGTATCTTCTTCGATCGTCGCTCAGCTGTTGTTTCTGGAAGCGGAAGACCCGACCAAGGACATCTATTTCTACATCAACTCTCCCGGCGGCGTCATCACCTCGGGAATGGCGATCTACGATACGATGAACTACATCCGTCCCGATGTCTGCACGATCTGTATCGGCCAGGCGGCGTCAATGGGCGCTTTTTTGCTCAGTTCGGGAACCAAAGGCAAACGCTACGCTCTCCCCCACGCGCGGATCATGATCCATCAGCCCCTGGGCGGCGCGCAGGGACAGGCTACCGATATCGAGATTCAGGCCAAAGAGATTCTTCGGATGAAAGCCGAACTCAACGAGATCCTGGCGAAAAACTGCGGACAAAGTGTTAAAAAACTTGAAAAAGATACCGACCGCGACAACTTCATGTCCGCAGAAGAAGCGGTAAGTTATGGTATCATTGACGAAGTGCTTGTCCAAAAAGAAAAAGAAGACAAATAATTAGGGATGTTTCATGGCGAGTCTCAGTGATCTCAAGCGCTCACAGCGGCCCGCCCCCCAAACCAATCCTGACGGGAGCAATAATTTTATGAGTATCAGTACCGGTTCTTTAAGTGACCCAACCAGCGATCTGGAAATTTTTGCGAAAGAGGTTCTGAGCGCCCTGATATCAGACAACCTTCCCCCGACCCCCAACAATTTCGCCCTCTACTTCGACCGTATTCTCGAAGACAAAAGCGAAAGCCTTCGCCGCCAGATCGGCTCTATCCTCGAACTCGAAGAGGACAACCACGACGACAAAAGCGTCGAACTCGAAAAAAACCTCAAACAGGGTTTTCTCTCGATCAAAAACATCCTGCAGCTCAGTGCCACCCTCTACAAAAACATCGCGTTAATGGAGAAAATTCTCGATAAACGCAAGGAAGAGATGAAAAGCGTCCCGACCGTAGCGGGAGCCAGTGACCTGCTCTCATCGTTGAGCAACGACGTCAACAAACTCAGTGCGATCCTCAAAAAACAGGTCACGCACATGAAAAGCGTATACGACGAAACAGCGGGAATCGTACGCCAGGTCGAAAACGAAACGATTTTCGACAACCAGTACGGCGTTTACAATAAACGTTATCTCCTCACCAAACTTGAGCAGGAACGCAACCTGATCGACGAGTTCAAGCACAAAAGCTCTCTCATCACCGTGCGCCTCTCCAAAGAGACCAGTTCGATTATCCAAAGCGAAAAAGCGCAGCAGCTGATGATCCGCACCGTGGCACGGTTACTGTTGAAAACTTCCCGGCGCAGCGATATCGTCGCCCACTACGGCGAAGGGGTATTCGCGATGGTGCTCAAACACACCGACATCGAAAGTGCCAAGCGGGCTTCTGAGCGTCTGTACGACCTCGTCGCTTCGAGCAACTTCTTTCTGGCCGAAAAAGAGATTCAGCTGCGCATCGCGATCGGGATCGCCGAAATGACGGCTGCCGAGGGAGTCGAACAGACCCTGGTCAACACCCTCGATGCGATGAACATGGCCGACGAGAATTCGAAACTGCGCTACATGGTCGCAACCAGCAACGAATAAAGCCTTCATGATTCTCCCGATCGTCACTTATCCCAATAAAATTCTCAAAACCGTCTCGGCCCCCGTTACGGAGTTCGACGAAGCATTGCACCGTTTTCTCGACGACATGTACGATACGATGATGCTCTCCAACGGCATCGGCCTTGCCGCGATCCAGGTCGCCAATCCTATCCGCGCCCTGATATTGTGCATTCCCGACGAAGAGGGGAACCAGTCGCGCGACCGTTTGATCGAAATCATCAATCCCGTTATCCACAATCCCAAGGGTACCACCCTCTACCAGGAAGGGTGCCTGAGCGTTCCGGGATTTTATGAGGACGTCGAGCGCTACGAATCGCTGACGCTCCATTACCAGGACCGCTTCGGCAACCCATGCCTCCTCGAAGCCGAGGAGCTGCTCAGCATCGCGATCCAGCATGAAATCGACCATCTCGACGGTAAACTTTTCATCGAAAAGCTCTCCTACAACCGTCGTAAAAAATTTGAAAAAGAGTACAAAAGAGCACAAAAAGAGAAAAAATAATCCCTTCCGCCGCCTCCTTCTCTTTGCATTTTGCAATATTTACCCAAAAATAACATTTTCCGGTTACAATATCTCTCAAATCCCATAACGGTACTCGCCATGAAACAGTTGTTGTGCGCCACATTCGAAGGGATCGACGCCAAACCCGTCGAAGTCCAGTTTACCGCCACCAAAGGACTCCCGGCTTTTACGATCGTCGGTATGGCCAATACGGCCATCAACGAGTCCAAAGAGCGGGTGAAATCGGCCCTACTGGGAAACGGTTTCACGTTCCCCCCCAAACGCCTCACCGTCAATCTCGCTCCGAGTGACCTGCGCAAGGAGGGGTCGCATTTCGATCTGGCCATCGCGGCGCTGATCGCACTGGGGAACGGAGAAGAGTCGACCGAGGGGTGGTACGTTTTCGGCGAGCTGGGGCTGGATGGCAGCGTGAGCGAAAACACCCTCCTCTATCCGATCATCCTCTCTTTAGCCAACCAGGGCTTGATACGACGCGCCGTCGTCCCCGACGTCAGCGTTGCCAAACTCTCCAAAATACCCGGCATCTCTTTTTACGGTGTATCGAGCCTTACCCAAACCCTCGAACTTCTTCGGGGCGTTGCCGCGCCCGAACCCGCGGAATGTTCCTCGTTCGATTTCAAACGCCTCGAACACGAAGGGGAACCCTATTTCTATCATGAAGAATATCCCCTCGATTTTCGCGACATTCGCGGACAGGAACACGCCAAACGCTCCGCTCTCATCGCCGCTGCGGGGATGCACAATCTGCTGCTGGAAGGTTCTCCCGGGAGCGGGAAATCGATGATCGCCAAACGGCTGCGTCATATTCTCCCCCCGCTGCACAACGACGAAATGCTCGATTGCGCCAAGCTCGAAATCCTGGAGGGAAAAGAGCCCTCTTTCACGCCGCTTCGCCCGTTTCGCTCCCCCCACCACACGAGTACCGGCGCCAGCATTTTTGGCGGCGGGACACACAAAGCCCAGATCGGGGAAGTGGGTCTGGCGCACGGGGGTATCTTGTTTTTCGACGAACTCCCCCATTTTTCGAAAACGGTGCTCGAAGCGCTGCGAGAGCCCCTCGAAGATCGCCATATCCGCATATCCCGGGTCAATGCAAAAGTCACCTACGATGCCGATTTTTTGTTCGTCGCGGCGATGAACCCCTGCCCCTGCGGGAACCTTTTTAGCACGACGACCCCCTGCCGTTGCTCCGACACCGAAATCGCCCGCTACCGTGCGCGTCTCTCCGATCCCTTTCTGGATCGGATCGATTTGTACGTTCAAATGCATCCGATCGACGCCGAAGACAAACCAGGGCTCCCTTCCCGGGAGTTCCATGCCCGCGTACGCGAAGCCTTCCTTCGCCAAAAACGCCGCGGCCAGCATCGTCTCAACGGCTCATTAAGCGACGAGGAGGTAGCCCGTCATTGCATCCTCGGAGTCGAATCGCAGCAGGTCGTCGATCAAGCGATAGGGCGTTTCGGCCTCTCATTCCGGGCCGTCACACGCCTCCTTAAAGTCGCCCGTACGATTGCCGACCTCGAGGGGAGCGACGATATCCAAAAACCGCATCTCCTCGAAGCGCTAAGTTACCGAAGACGTTCATGAAACGGCTAACCCTCTTTCTCTTCCTGCTGTTAAGCGTACTGGCAACCGGCATCGTCATCAAACACGCAACCAAACCACTCACGCCGCCAAAAACCCTCCCCGAAAAAGCGGTCGTGCTTGCGTTCGGGGATTCGCTCACCTACGGCACCGGGGCAGCACGGGAGGAGAGCTATCCCTTTCAGCTTGAAAAACGGATCCAGCGTCAAGTCATCAATGCGGGTATCCCCGGCGAACTCTCCGCCGAGGGGCTCGAACGCCTCCCTTTGCTCCTCGACCGATACCGCCCTTCGCTGCTTCTGTTGTGCCACGGAGGAAACGACATCCTCAATAAAAGTCCCGATTCCCTTCTGCGCGCCAATCTCTCGGCGATGATTCATCTGGCACACGAACGCGGTATTGACGTAATCGTGATCGCGGTACCGCAATTTTCTCTCACTGGGCTGGACCCCCATCCGATATACGAAGAGACGGCCGAAAGCAACGGTATCCCCCTCGAAGACGACATCCTAAGCGAACTCTTGAGCGACAGCCGCTACAAAAGCGACTACATTCACCCCAATGCCGCAGGATACGAAAAAATGGCCGAAGCGGTGGAAAAGGTGATACGGGAAGAGTATCGAATGGAGTAAGCATGAGCGTCGAAAATCGCGATGATCGGGTTTCGTGCAGTGAATAAGGAAAAGGCTCTTTTCCTGATGAAAAAGAGCCGAGGAGCTTAGAACGTCGCCACAACCCACATCGTGATGAAATACCCGCCGATGAGGAGCCATGCGAACATCGCACCTGCGGTATAAAGAGGCGCCATGCCTAGCCCTTTGAACTTCGCAAAGCGTGTTCCCATCCCGAGCGCCGTCATCGCCATCGTGAGCAAAAAAGTGTCGACGATGTTGATCGCCGAGACCGTATTTTGGATAGTTGCGGCGATCTCTTCGCCCGCATGGGCCGACCCGTACTGCGACAGCAGCGAGTTGAGGCCGGCCATCCCGATAAAATAGACGGCGAACCACGGAATGACCAGCTTCACCCCTCCGCCTGCCGCTCCGCTTTTGCGCGCCGCATAGGAGAGATACATCCCCAGCAAAATCAGCATCGGCGCGATCATGATGACCCGGGTCATTTTGACGATGACCGCCGCGTCCGAAGCCTCTTTGCCGTACGCGCCGCCGACGGCGACGACCTGTGCCACCTCGTGGATCGTCCCACCGACGAAAATACCGAAAGTGCGGTCATCCATCCCGGCGAATACACCCGCGCTGTAAAGGGCCGGATACAAAAACATGGCGATCGTCCCGAACAGCACGACCATCGAGACGGCAATCGCCGCCTTGTGCTCTTCGGCTTTGAGCACCGGCTCGGTCGCCAGAACCGCGGCGGCACCGCACACGGATGCCCCCGACGCCGTCAGCATAGACGTATCGCGGTCCATTTTAAAAAGCTTTTGCCCCAGATAGGTCCCCAGAAGAAATGTCGAAGCGAGCATGATGAGCGATACCATGAACCCTTCCATCCCCACCTCGGCGATCTCCTGGAATGTGATCCGGAAGCCGTAAAAAACGATAGCGAAACGGAGGATTTTCTTCCCCGAAAAAGTGATTCCCCCTTCCCATGCGGAAGGGATGCGGTTGTGCAGGGTGTTCGCGTAAAAGATACCGATGACGATACCCACCACAAGCGGCGATATCCCGAGATTTTTGATCAGCGGCAAGTCCGCAATCATCGTCGCCGCGGCGGCGAAAATCGCGACGAACAGGATGCCGCTGAGGGTGTCTTTGCGTTTTGCGGGTGAAAACGGCATGCAGGACTCCTTCAAAGAAATTACGCAATTATAGGGAGATTCGGGCGATTTTAAAAATCAGCCCGATTGAACAACATATTCATTTTTACGGAACGATGACGTTCAGGCGCACGGGGATCTCTTTGGTCTCACCCGGGGCCGCTTTTTCGTTTCCTTTGAGTAAGGTCCGTTTCTCCATCCCCGCCGTTTTGGCCAGATGGGCGCGGATCGCCTCCGAACGTCGCTGCGCGAGGGCCTCTAGTTCGCTGGGCTGCAACGGTTGCAAGGGGATGAGACGCTCGATCAGTGCCGCGCTGTAATGACGCACGTACGCCGCCTCTTCGGGATATTTTTTCTCCAACTCGCCGCGCAGCGCCTTAAGCTCTTTGCGTTCGAGCGCATCTTCGGCCATCTCTTCGAGTACGTCCAAAGGAAGGGCGTTGGGGGAATCGGCTTTGAGGCTTTTATCGCTTTTGAGCGCCCGGGCGAGAAGCTTTTCCCCGCGCAGGGCGTAGCCGTCGGCCTCATCGTTCCATCCGCCGTAGATTTCGAGAGTCAGTTTGGGCCGTTTTTGGAGTACCGTAATCAGCTTGTCAAGCTTTTCACGCTGCGGAGGCTGCAACGCGGCCGATCCCCCTTCGAAATCGACCGAAGAGAGCGAATCGTCCTCGATCCCCAGCAACGACCCCAAAAGCCGAAACGGCGAGGTCACCGCTTTGGTAAAGAGGTTCGTAATCACCTGCCATACGACCTGACCGTATTTGAAATCGGGTTTGTTCACATCCCCGACTACGGGGAGATCAATGTCGATGACGCCGTCGGAATCTTCGAGCAGTGCTACCACAAGCCGCATAGGCCAGGGGCTGCCTCCCTCTTTTTCCTCTCCCAGCTCGATCTGGCGGATCACCACCTTGTTATCCCCTTTAAGCTGACCCGCATCGATCTTGTACCCCAGGTTCAAAAAGAGTTTTCCGCCGTCGATCTTATATCCCAGGAACTGGAGCGAATAGGGTGTGTAGCGTGGAAGATCAAGGTTATCGAAGGCCACCCGCATGTCGGTAAAACTTTTCGGCGCCTTGGTGTTGAGCTGCCCGTCGATTTTGGCAAGGCCGTATTCGTCGACGCCGCCTCGAAGCTTGACGAACGTCGTGACGTTTTTCGTCGTCGAAATCCCAAGCACCGAACCTTCAAGATCGTGGATGTAGGTCTTAAACGGCAGCGGGAGGGAACGGTCGCTGAAGGTTGCGCTGCTGTTGCGCACGATGAGCTTGACCACATCCAGGCCGAACGGGTTGCCCGAAGTTCCCCGAGAAACGTTTTTGGTCCCGTTGCGTTGCGGCTTCGAGAGCGTAGAGAAATTGAGCACCTTTTTCTCGTCGATGAGGGCATTGGCGTAGAGGCCGTCGATTGACAGGTGATTGATTTTGAGTCGGTTATCCGGGTAAGCGTAGGCAAAAGGGGTGACGCCGATCGTATTCCATCCCAGGAGCACCGAGTCGTCGCGCGTGTCATTGAGCACCCAGTCATTCAGTGCAAGCTTCCCTTTCACCGATGCAGCCGATCCCGTATAGCCGTAGTGTCCGTTGACCGAGAGATCACCGCGACGCAACGACGCGTAAGTGGAGGGCTCGAGGTAGGGGTCGAACCATGCGAGATTGAGATGGCGGACATCGAACGTACCGCTGCTTCGCAGTGACGAACGGACAATCTCCCCGCGCATATCGACGGTGCTCTGGGCGTTGATTCGGGCGTTAAGCGCGAAATCGTTGGGCGTATCGGGATTGCTCTCGAACCCTCTGAGCGCGGCATCCAGCCGATCGATCCCAAACGCAACCTTCCGCGAGGGGACTTCGTCGAGAAACGACGCGCGGGCGTCATTCAGAGCGATTTCGCCGACACGGTAGCCCCATCCCCCTCCGTCTTTCGCCTGTTGCGGCGACGCAGGGGCAGGTCGCGATCCACGGTATACATACCCCATCAGGTCGATCGATCCGTCCTTGAGCCGTTTGAGCGAAATTTCGGGGGAGACAAGGCTCACTTTCTCCACGCCCGCGAACCGCCCCTCGCGGTCAATATTCACCCCCTCGACCGCAACCGCACCGATCCCCGCGATTGCCGCCCCGTCGGCGCGGCGAACCATCCGGATCGCGTCGGTTGCAAGCGAAAGCTCCAGCAGCTCTTTGGGATCGGCGCTAAGCACCCCCGTGTGCAATCGCCCGTTCGCAAGGCTCAGGGTGTAGGGCTGCTTCGGGGCGTTGTCGTTCCACACCAGACCGGTCTCCTCCAGCGATACGGCCCCGATTCGGACATCCCACGGAGCGGCAGGGGCCGTTTTCTTCGCCGGGTCGGCGGGAAAAGCTTTTTGGATGTCGGCTGCGTATCCGAGCCAGTCGATCTTTCCGTCGGCCCCCCGCGTCGCACTGACGTTCAAGCCTTTGAGCGCGAGCGACCCCGCCTCGAAACGATGGCGCATCGGAAGAAGCTTTCCTTCGCTCAACCGCAGCGACCCCAACGTCAGCAGATTGCGGTTTTCCCCCTTGGGGATGATCCGCAGCCGGTTCACGTCAAAGCGGAGCCGGGAAATTTCGGTGGCGTTGACGTCGCTGCTGTCAAAACGGTAATCAAACCCGAATGCGGCGCTGCCGTCGGCAACCTCGATCGGGAATTTATCCCGAAAATAGCGCCACGGGGTATAAAGTTTCCCCGAATCGAACGCGACGCTGCCCCCGATTTTCAGCGGTGACAGGGCGTCAAGCTTTCCTTTGAGATCGATGAATCCCCCCTCGTTGATCGAGGCATAGAGGCGGAGTTTCCCTTCGGCGGTCGAAAGATCGCGCAAATCGATGTTATCCAGCGAAAAACCGATCGGTCCCACTCCCAGGGCATAGGCTTTACCCTCCGCGTAATCGCGGTAATCGAGCGCACCGTCTTTGAGGACGAACCGCTTGATCAGGAGCTTCGGCGGCTCGGAAGCGCTTTGAGCTTTTTCCGGTGATCCTCCTTCGGTCAAAAACGCAAAATTGAACGTGCCGTCTTTCCCGCGATGAACCGCGATTTCGGGTTCGCTCAAGGCGACGTACTTCAACACCCACCCCCCTCTCCAGAGATAATCGAGCGGATCGGCGTTGAGGGCCATTTGCTTCATAGCAAAAAGTTCCCCGCCCCGGGGTGTTTTAAACACCACCCCCTCAAGCTTCAGATGGAAGGTGAACGGGTTGAACGCGGCGGAACGAACCGAAAACTTCCCCCCGCCGGTTGCTTCGGAAACTTTTTGGGGAACGACGTTTTTGATAGCATAAGGAACGGCGAAAAAGCCTGCGGCACCGTACGCGACGAGCCCCGCCGCCAGTGACTTGAAAATGAGTGATTTTTTCATCGTTTCCCCCTTCTGAAATCTGCTTTCATTTTAGCATAGTTAAAACTCTTTTAGGAGATAATCGATCCCTATATTCGTCTATCACGGGAGCAACCATGAACCGCAAGAAAATCTACAACCCGACTTCCAGCGAACACGTCAACGACCGGCGTATTTTCGGGGGGAACCCGACGGGGATTTTCGAGCTCAACAACATCAAGTACCAGTGGGCCTACAACCTCTGGGAGATGATGCTCAACAACACGTGGTTCCCCAAAGAGGTGGACATGACCCGCGACGCGGTCGATTACAAGTACCTCACGGAAATGGAAAAGACCGCGTACGACAAGGCACTCTCGCAACTTATTTTCATGGACTCGCTGCAAACGAATAACCTCATCGATAACGTTAATCCCTACGTCACGGCTCCCGAAATCAACCTGATCCTGGTGCGCCAATCCTTCGAAGAGGCGCTCCACTCCCAAAGCTACGCCGTCATGGTCGACTCGATCAGCCAGAACAGCGAGGAGATCTATGATCTGTGGCGCAAGGACATGATGCTCAAAACCAAAAACGACTCCATCGCCTCGCGCTACGAAGAGCTCGCCAACGACCCCAGCGAGAGCGCGTTTCTTAAGGCGTGTTTCGCAAACCAGATCCTCGAGGGGATCTACTTTTACAGCGGCTTCACCTACATCTACACCCTCGCCCGTTCGGGCAAAATGCTGGGAAGCGCCCAGATGATCCGCTTTATCCAGCGTGACGAAGTGACCCACCTGGTGCTGTTCCAGAACATCATCAACACCCTGCGCCGCGAGCGCCCCGACCTCTTTACCGAAAAACTGATCGAAGAGGTCTACGACATGTTCCGCAAAGCGGTCGAACTCGAAACCGCCTGGGGAAAATACATCACGCAGGGACAGATTCTTGGTCTCACCAACGAAATCGTGGAACAATACATCCAGTACCTCGCCGACCAGCGCCTCAGTGCCGTGGGCCTCAAACCCCTCTACGGCGTCTCCCATCCGATCAAATGGGTTGATGACTTCTCCAAATTCAACGACCAGAAAACCAACTTCTTCGAGGGGACGGTCACCAACTACTCCAAAGGAAGCCTCAGTTTTGACGACTTCTAATTCCCGCAGCGTCGTCTCGCTCTGTTTTCCGACCGATCCCGACTTCGACGCCAACCTGGAGCGCTTGTCCTCCCTCATCGCCCAAACCCCGCAAGACGCGATCGTGGTCGCCCCCGAAGTCGCCTTGAGCGGATTCGCATACGACCGTTTCGACGAAGCCGCCGATTTTACCCTCAAAGCGCTCGATACCCTTCAAAACAGTGTAGGAGAGCGTCTTTTGATCTTCACCGCCATCACCCGGACGGAAGAGGGGATGATGAACGTCGCTTACGCCCTCCACGCAGGCCGCATCATCCATACGCAGGCTAAGGCCAAACTCTTTGCCCTGGGGGGCGAAGAGAAATATTTTGTCCCCGGGAGCGACCGTGCGATCGTACCGTTTGAGTTCGAAGGGATCCGTATCGGCATCCTGATCTGTTTCGAACTCCGCTTCAAAACCCTATGGCAGCAACTCGAGGGGTGTGATCTGATCGCCGTGAGCGCACAATGGGGAAAACTGCGGAGCGAGCACTTCGTCACCCTGACCAATGCCCTGGCCGTGATGAACCAGTGCTACGTCATTGCTTCGGACGCGGCCAACGAGGATACCAGCGGCATGGGCGGCATCATCACCCCCTTTGGCGGGGAGATCCGCAACAGCGGCGCACAGATGCTGACCTCGCGCTACGAATCCCGTACGGTCGCTTCGATGCGCCGATACCTCAACGTAGGAATAGCATGAACATCGACCGAATCACCGCCATTAAAACAACGCGCATGGCCGAAGAGATTTCGAAAAAATTCCCCCTCCGGCCACTCGTCAAAGAAGCAATCATCCACACCAACCGAGAAGCGTTCGTCCCCCTGGCGATGCGCCATAACGCCTACCGCCTCGACGCACTCCCCATCGGCGCACAGCAATACATCTCCAGCCCGCTCACCGTCGCCAAAATGACGCAGTACCTCAGCCCGGAGGGGTGCGACAGCGTCCTGGAAATCGGGTGCGGGAGCGGCTATCAGGCGGCGGTATTGTCCAAAATCTTCCGGCGCGTCTTTACGATCGAGCGGATCGAATCGCTGCTGCTCGAAGCAAAGGAGCGCTTCCGTCATCTCAAGCTCGGAAACATCCATACCCGTACCGACGACGGCCAAAACGGCTGGGAACAGTACGCTCCCTATGACCGCATTTTATTTTCGGCTTCGGCGAAAAACGTTCCCCAGAAACTCTTCGACCAGCTCCGCGAGGGGGGAATCCTGATCGCCCCGGTGGAAAAAGGACGCGAGCAGGTGATCACCCGCTTTACGAAGCAGGGGGGAAAAATCATGGAAGATGCCCTGGAAGTGTGCGATTTCGTACCCGTTCTGGACGGGGTGGTGCGCAAATGAGCGACCAGCGCGAATTCTGGAACGAACGGTTCGCCAAAGAGGGGTATTTTTACGGCCTTGATCCCAACCGCTACGTCGCTTCTCATATCGATTCCTTCACCGCACCTGCCAAAATCCTTTTCCTGGGAGAAGGGGAAGGGCGCAATGCGATCTACGCCGCGCAGCGCGGCCACGCCGTGACGGCACTCGACGCAAGCGACGTAGGGCTCGCCAAATGCGCCGAACGGGCCAAATCCGCAAACCTTACTCTCGAACTGATCCATGCCGACCTGGAGGTGTGGGAACCTCTCGAGACGTACGACGCGGTACTGTGCTCGTTCCTCCATCTTCCCGAACCGCTGCGCAGCGACGTTTACGCTAAAGTACTCGGTATTCTCAAACACGGCGGCCTTTTTGCGGGGGAGTTTTTCTCCATCCACCAGATGCCCCGGACGACAGGCGGGCCCAAAGACGAGACGCTTCTCTATACCGCCGATGCCCTGCGCTCCATCCTCGTTCGCCATTCCTGCGACATCCTGGAACTGGCCGAATGCGATACCGAACTGAACGAGGGAAGAGGGCACGTCGGCATCGCTTCGGTGGTACGGATGGCGGTACGAAAATCATGAGCCTCCCCGAAGCATTTACCGAGCGGCTGGAGAAGATTGTTCCACATGAACGGTTCGCCGCGGTCCTCAAAACCTTCGATGCCCCCAAGCAGGTGACGTTCCGCGTCAATACCCTCAAATCGACCCCGTCCGAACTCGAAGCCGAACTCTCCCAGGGGGGTATCGCATTTGAGCGCGTCGAGTGGATGGAGGGGGTGTACCGCATCGCTCCCGAAGACAAACTGCGCCTGACCCAAACAGAGGCCTTTTACGGCGGCCGGCTCTACATCCAGAACCTCTCCTCCATGATTGCCCCCGTATTGCTCGCCCCCCGGCCCGAAGAGACGGTCCTCGACCTCGCCGCCGCCCCCGGAGGCAAAACCCTTATCCTCGCGGGAATGATGCAAAATACCGGCTGGCTCTCGGCAGTCGAACCCTCCCGCGAACGTTTTTTCCGACTCTGCGACAACCTGAAACAGCAAGGGGTCACCAATGCCCACACCTACATGACCGACGGGCGCAGTGTCGGCAAAAAATGCCCCGAGATGTTCGACCGCATCCTCCTCGATGCACCGTGTTCGTCCGAAGCGCGCTTTAAAACCTACGACGAGAAATCGACCTCCTTTTGGAGCGTCCACAAAGTCAAAGAGACCTCGAAGCTCCAGCGCCGATTACTCCTCTCGGCCTTCGACGCCCTCAAACCCGGAGGCAAATTGCTCTACAGCACCTGCTCGTTTTCCCCCGAAGAGAACGAAAGCCCTCTCCAGCATCTCCTGGAGCGTCATGGAGAGCGTTTAAAGACCTTACCCCTTATCCTACCCTTCGATAATGTTCAAAAGCCTCTGGAGCGCTGGGGAAAAGAGGTGTATGACGAGCGTATCCAAAACGCGGTGCGGATTCTGCCGACCGATACGATAGACGGCTTTTTCATCTGTTTACTGGAAAAAACATCATGAAATCCGTTTTGTTCGTCTGCCTGGGTAACATCTGCCGCTCCCCGATTGCCGAGGGAGTCGCACGGAAGCTGATAGAAGAGGGAGGGCACGGGATTGCCGTAGACTCGGCGGGGACGGGAAGCTGGCATGTCGGGGAAGCCCCCTGCAAGCACTCGGTCACCGTCGCGCGCAACAACGGCGTCGATATCTCACACCTCCGCGCACGGCAGGTGACCAAGGCCGATTTCCAGGCATTCGACCTGATCGTCGCGCTCGATGCGAGCAATTACCGCGATCTTCGCGCGATGGGGTGTCAAAATCTCGTGAAACTGGGAGATTACGGTTACGGCGGGGCCGACGTCCCCGATCCCTATTTTTTCGACGGGTTCGAAGGGTTCGAAAACGTCTACACGATGATCCGCGAATGCGTCTCTGAGCTTCTCTCAAAACACCTCTAGCCTCTAGAACCTCATCTCGAGGTAGATCATGTCGTAATTCGATCCCCCTTTGCGGACGTTGTTGATGAGCCCGAAAATGCCCGAACGGTGTTTGAGGGCGTACCCCAGATAGATATCCTTGTACGTCTCGCCGCCGAACATCCGTCCGACGTCTATATCGATACTGACGTCGAGGTAGTTCAGAAACCGCGACGTCGCACTCCCTTTGTGCAGCGCCTCGTTCTGCTCGACGACGGGTACGCGGTAAGCGTAGGAAAACCCTTCCCCCACACCAAGTCGCATCCGGTTGTTCCACCCGTCGAGATTGTAATACGCTTTGAGATAGAGGACCCCTTCCCAGAAATCTTTCTGATAGCCGTTTTCGTAGAAACGGTAAAGGGCCCCCTTGAGATACAGATCGATCGGTTTTTCCCACAGGTTTTCGGCCAGCAGGTACCCCGCATCAATCCCCAGGACATGCGTTTTTGCGGTATCGAATTCCCCTTCGCCGCTCAGTATCTCGCCGAAATCGTTTTTATCGGCAATCCCCCATCCCAGCCGCAGCGAGTAGGGCTCGGAAGCACTGAGGGTAGGGGCGGCCAGCGCGAAGGCCAAAAGAGAGGTCAATGCCGCCTTTACCATCACATTACCCGCTGAAAGGGAGCTCTTCGTAGCCGATTGTTTTGCCGATCACGTAAAGCGGGGCTTCGTTCGCCCGCCCGTCATAGCGCCCGATTGCCAAGGCAGCCGTATCGTGCATTATCTCGACCGTGATCCCTTCGGACATATCAAGCGAGCCCAGCACGGCATCACTGAGCAATCTGGCATCGTTCACCCCCTCAACCTGAAACATCACGTCAATCCAGTCATAACCGCGCGCTTTATCCTGTACACTCAAACGGATTTGGATGGAAGTAGGGGAGAGGGGAATGATAGAGCGGATCTCGCCCTCACGGGCATTCTCGATCCGATCCAGAAGGCTGCGAAGCGCGGAAGCGTTCAGGGGCTTTACTGGCACCCTTCGCACTCCATCGAGCGATCCGCCGTATCCTGTTTTGCTTCAGGCGACTGGGAACGGAGGTAATAGGTCGATTTAAGACCCAGTTTCCATGCCAGCATGTAGATGTCGTTGAGGTATTTGCCGCTCGCTTTATCGAGGGTGATAAAGATATTGAGGCTTTGCCCCTGATCGATCCATTTCTGGCGGATCGCGGCGGCTTTGACGAGGATCGTCTGATCGAGATCGTACGCCGGGGTATAGTATCCCCAGGTATCGGGGTTGAGTTTGGGAGCGACGACGGGAATGAGACCCGAGAGATTCTCCTCGAACCACTTTCGTTTGTAAATCGGCTCGATCGTCTGCGTCGTTCCGGTGAGAATCGAAATCGACGAGGTCGGCGCGATCGCCATCAGGTAGCCGTTACGCATCCCCTGTTGTTTGATCGTTTCGCGTAGAGAGTCCCACTCGTAATTGGGGGCAAAGAGCCCTCCGCGGTCGATCAGGTTTTGCACCTCGGCCGAGGCGTGATCCATCGGCAGGATTCCGCGGCTCCATTTGGAACCTTCGAACTCGGGATAGGAGCCTTTTTCGACCGCGAGGTCACTGGACGCCTTAATCGCGTTGTAGCTGACCGCTTCCATCACTTCGTCAATCTTGTCGAAATGTTCCTGGCTTCCCCAGACGATTTTCTGTTCGGCCAGCATTTGCGCTTCGCCCATCACCCCAAGACCGATCGCGCGGCTGCGCATGTTGGTCTTTTTAACCTTTTCGAGAGGGTAGAAGTTCAGATCGATGACGTTGTCGAGCGCGCGGATCGCGACGGGGACGATACGGTCGATATCCTCTTTGGTATGGACGCGCGAAAGGTTCACCGAAGCGAGGTTACACACCGCCGTAGCGCCGTCGACTTTCTCCTTTTCGACAATGTAGATCGCTTTTCCGCCCAGTGAATCGAGCGCGGTGATTTTCTTGGCCGGCTTCGTGATTCCGCTGTCGACTTTGACCATCTCTTCTTCTTCGAACGTAACGAACGTACCGTCTTCGAATTTGAGCTTCACAAGATAGTGGTTGGGCTGTGTATTCTGAAAAATCTCGGTGCAAAGGTTCGAGCTGCGGATAATCCCGTAGTGATCGTTCGGATTGGCGCGGTTGGCACTGTCTTTGAAACACAAAAACGGACTTCCGGTTTCGAAATAGCTCGTGAGGATCTTTTTCCACAGGTCTTTGGCTTTCGTATGCTCTTTGATGACGTCAGGGTCTTGTTCGAGTTCGAGGTAGCGTTTTTCAAACTCGGCGCCGTGCAGTTCGGTCAGTTCTTTGACGTCGAAAGGATCGAACATCGTCCAGATACCGTCTTCAACGACCCGCTTCATGAACATATCGTTGATCCACAGCGCCGGGAAAAGATCATGCGCGCGGCGGCGCTCTTCGCCCGAGTTTTTCTTCACGTCAAGGAAATCCTTCACGTCCATATGCCACGGTTCGAGATAGACGGCAATCGCCCCTTTGCGGGTACCGAGCTGATCGACGGCGATCGCGATGTCGTTGGTGATTTTGAGGAAAGGAACCGTACCGCCTGCCGCGTTTTTGTGACCGTCGATAAACGATCCCATCGCGCGCACCTGCGTCCAGTCCCAACCGATCCCGCCGCCGAATTTGGAGAGGAGGGCCATCTCTTTATAGGCGTCGAAAATCCCTTCGATGTTGTCCGGGCTAGAGCCGATGTAGCACGAGCTGAGCTGGTGGCGCGTCGTTCTCGCATTCGAGAGGGTAGGGGTCGCCATCATCACTTCGAATTTGGAGATCATGTCGTAGAATTTTTTCGCCCATCCCTGGCGGTCTTGTTCGTTTTGCGCCAAAAACATCGCGACGGCCATAAACATGTGCTGCGGCAGCTCGATCGGATCGCCCTTGCGGTCTTTGATCAGGTAGCGGTCGTAGAGCGTTTTGATCCCGAGATAGTTGAATTCGAGGTCACGGTCGGGGACGATGTAGTTATCCAGGTCGGCGAGATCGTATTTTTCCTTGAGGCCGAGCAAAATCCGCCCTTCGGCTTCTCCCCTCTCAAAATAGCTCTCAAGGCTTCCGTAGCCCGTAAAGCCGTTGACGCGATGGTACAGATCATAAAGGAATAAACGTGCGGCGACAAACGTCCAGTTGGGAGTATCGATGTCGATCTTGTCAACTGCCGTTTTAATCAGGGTCTGCTGGATCTCGTTGCTCGTAATCCCGTCGCGAAACTGGATCTGTGCATCCACTTCCAGTTCGCTCTGCGAAACATTGGTCAGCCCTTTGACGGCCGCCGAGGTATATTTTTGAATTTTGGTAATATCGAGCGGCTCGCGACGGCCGTTGCGTTTGATAATGGTTAGCACGTTAATTCCCTTTACACTTAATATCTTCGAATTTCAGCAAAAGCTCTATTTTAGTGTTGAAGAGCTTAGCCAATAATGATAGTTCGAAAATACGTTTCATTCATGAAACCTTTGAAGTTAATTATTGAATCTGTACACTTGTAAAAATTCAATACAACAGTCTATCACTATAAATATAAAATATTTCTATCTATTACTTGAACACCCGCGCGAAAATTTTATCAACATTTTTGGTGTAGTAGCCATAGTCGAAACAATCGCGGATCGCCTCTTCACTCAAACTCTGGCGCAGCTCTTCGTCTTCAAGCAGATACTGCAGATAGAGGCTCTCCCCTTTCTCATTGATCGCACTTTTGCCCTGCTGCAACCCTTCCCACACTTTCATCGCGTTGCGCTGGACGATCCGGTAAGCGTCCTCACGGCTCACACCTTTGAGCGGAAGCTCCAGCAGTACCCGCTGAGAGAACACAAGCCCACCGGTAAGATTCAGATTTTTCATCATGTTCTCCGGATAAACGACAAGGTTTGCGATTACACTGTTAAAACGGTGCAGCATGAAATCAGAAGTGATAAACGCATCGGGGAGCCAGAAACGTTCCGTAGAACTGTGCGAGATGTCACGCTCATGCCACAACGCGACGTTTTCCATCGCAGGGATCGCATACGCACGAATCATCCGTGCAAGTCCCGTGATATTCTCCGTCAGGATCGGATTACGCTTATGCGGCATCGCCGAGGAACCTTTCTGCCCTTTGGAGAAAAATTCCTCGCACTCGTACACTTCGGTCCGCTGCCAGTGGCGTACCTGGACGGCGAATTTTTCGATCGAGCTGGCGACGAGGGCGAGTGAAGTCGCCAGACGTGCATAGCGGTCGCGCTGGATTACCTGGTTGGATGCGGGAGCGGGTTTGAGTCCCAGCTCCTCGCACGCATACTCTTCGAGTTCGAGCGGAGCGTGGGCGAAATTCCCCATCGCGCCTGATACCTGACCGACCGAAATCACTTCCATCGTCTCTTCGAGATTTTTGAGATGGCGGGCCATCTCGTCGTACCAGACGGCCAGTACCAGACCGAATGTAATCGGCTCGCCGTGAATCCCGTGGCTGCGTCCGACCATCAACGTCATTTTGTGTTCCATTGCCCGTTTCTTGATCGATTCCATCACCATTTTAACGTCTTCGATAATCAGGGCGAGCGAATCTTTCATCTGCAGGGCAACTGCGGTATCGACCGTGTCCGAAGAGGTCATCCCGTAGTGGAACCAGCGGCTCTCTTCTCCCAGAGTTTCGGAAACTGATGTCGTGAACGCAATCAGGTCGTGTTTGGTCACTGCCTCGATCTCATCAATCCGCTCAACGCTGAATCCCGCATTTTTGACAATCTTTTGGGCATCTTCATCGGGGATCAGTCCCAAACGGTTCCATGCTTTGACTACCGCTTTTTCGACGTCGAGCCACGCCTGATATTTGGCCTGCATCGTCCATTTGTTTTTCATCTCTTCACGGGCGTAACGTTCTACCATGACTCTTCCTTATATGTTAAAATGCGCAGATCAAAACGGCGCTAAATAATATTTTTAGTCTATCCAACCCTCCCTTATAAAGGAATATATTTTGCCTTTCGTCGTTAAAAAGCTCCACGCTCCCACAAAACAAAAAGCGTTTCTCTTCCTGATGAAAGAGTTGGGCTATACCCAAAAAGAGGCGCAGCGTCTGATTGCAAAAGGAAGAGTGTTTGTCGAAGGCAATGTGATGGATAATCAAGCAGGGTTTGTGGAAGGGGATTTCGAGTTCGTCTGTTTTGAGCCGTTATCCAAAGGACTCACCCCGACGTTTGTCGCTAACGATTTCGCTATTTACGACAAACCAAGCGGCCTCATCGTCCATCCCCAGAACCGTTACACGCCCTACTCGCTCAACGACGAGATCAAGCACCGTTTCGGGCAGGATGCTAACATCACCCATCGGATCGACCAGGAGACGAGCGGTCTTGTTTTGGCCGCCCGTAACAAAACTAGTGAACGCGTTTTAAAGATGATGTTCGAAGAGCGAGAGATAACGAAACACTACCTGGCGTTAGTCAGAGGTAAGCTGGACCATCCCATTGACATACGAGAGCCGTTGCTGCGTCGTGAAGACCAAAGCAGTATCGTACGTATGATCGTCCGCGTTCATCCCGAAGGCAAACCCTCGCGCACGTTCATCACTCCACTGGAATATTTTCCCGACATCGACGCGACTCTTGTCGAAGCCTCACCACTCACCGGACGTCAGCACCAGATACGGGTCCATTTGTTTCACGTGAAACATCCGATCATCGGCGATCCGATTTACGGGCAGAATGAAACCGATGCGGTACGATTTCTGGATAAGGAGATGGGCGAGGAAGAGCGGTTTAAAAACACCGGGGCAACCCGGCTGCTATTGCATGCGTATTCGCTCGAATTCGAATACGGTTCCAACCCGTACCGCATCGTTTCGCGCGAAGATTTCGTCAGAGAATGTTTCGAAGCGATGAAACTTACTCCCCCCCTCTGATGTAACGCTGACGCTTTGCCTCTTTGATCTTTGAAACATCGACGAGGATATACCCGTCGATGCAGTTGTTGAAATCGGTATCGATCCCGAAATCCATAAATTCCACACCCCCTTCCTCGCACAATTCGCTGTATTGTTTGTAAAGGGTCGGAACCGACACATCGAACGACTTGAGATAATCCTTGAGCCGTTTGAAATCTTCCGCATAATCGTTACCGACGAAGAAATCGGCAAACTCCTGACGGACATAATCCGAGAGGCGGTAAGGGGAACGGGCCCGGACGCGATTATGAAACGAACCGAAATAGAGGGTGTAAAAATAAACGAGAGCTTCCTGGGCATGTTTGGGAAAACTCCCCGAAATGCTCACCGGTCCGTACATGTATTTGATCTGCGGGTTGTGACTCAGATACGCTCCTATCCCTTGCCAAAGATAATCGAGTGCACGGCTGCCCCAGTATTTGGGCTGGACAAAGCTGCGTCCCAGTTCGATGGCGTCGTCGAGGATCGGATCCATAGCATCGTCTATCTCACACAGTTCGTTCATGTACAATCCCTCTTTCCCGAGCCATGAAAGGATCCAGCCGCATTCACCGATCCGATAGGCACCTGCAATCTCAAGTGCCTCGTCATCCCACAAGACAAGATGATGGTAATAGCGGTCAAACTCATCCACATCACGCGCTTTTCCGCTCCCTTCGCCCACTTTTCGGAATGAGTATTCGCGAAGCCGCCCGATTTCGTTGATGATATTGGGAGCATTTTCCTGCTCGATCAGAACAATCTGTTTTCCGTCGCTGGTCATCCCCAGCAGCTCCCCGCATCGGAGTTCGCTGCGAATCTCCTGCCGCGATACGGGATGGGCAATCGACGACTCGGTCGGGTAGATCCCTTTTTTCCCTTTTGAAAGACGCAGGAGATGTTTACGGAACAAACGGGCATGCCGTTTCTCGCTGACGTGCAAGTCGTTCAATGCCTTATGGCTGACGACTTCCCCGATCACAAATTCAAAAACGCGGTTTCGCGCCGCAAACATTTCATGGCTCAACAGCAATGCGCCCAACGGTTTGTAGATCCACGATGCGGCATAAAACAGCGGAGTATTTCGGGCCTTGATAAAAACGGGGAGAATCGGTGCGGCATTACGTTTGGAAAATTTAACAAATCCACCTTTCCATTCCTTCTCTTTGATACCGAACAAACCGGCGCGCGACACTTCGCCCGAAGGGAAAAAAATTACCGCTTCCTCAGCCTGAAGCGCCTGATCGATCTGGCGAAGCGCATATTTCGAAAGTTTATCGTTGATGTTGTCCACCCCGATCAAGAACTCCTTGAGCTGCGGAATCGCTCCCAGCATTTTATTGGCGACAATTTTGACTTTTTTATCCTGCCGAACCGAGCATACCATTTGGATCAGGCACAACGCGTCCAATGCTCCCAGAGGGTGATTGGCGACAATCACCACTTTTCCCATTGAAGGGATATTTTCGATTTGCCGATGGACCGTTTTGTACGAAACGTTCAAATGTTCCAAAACCGCCCCGATAAACTCGATCCCTTTTTTATCGTCGTGTTTGACCATAAACCGGTTGATCGATTTTTCATGCAGGAGCAAACGTAAAACTCCGATCAAACTTTTGGTGACGATTCCAGGATTTTCAAACAAACGCGGGTGCGTTTTTCGTAACATCATTTCTGCATTGACCATGTAATCCCTCTATAATATGGTAGATTGGTACAATGCTAGATAGTGTTAATTTCAGATTGATTACGTTTTGATTACGCGACTGTTACACCCATTTTGTCTACATCCGAAAGATGTGATGTGAATAACTTTTACTAACAGCACCTTAATAATTTTTGAAAATAGGAAAATTTCTTGCAAAGCCCTGAAATAGGCACTTTCAGGCATTTAAAAGGTTATCGGTTTCAGATCTTTTTCAGATAAATTTTTTCTGAAACGAAAGAGTTTTTATGTCGTTTTCGGGAAGAAAATGCGAAGAGTTATTCACAAGAATGTCACAGTGTGAATATTACACATTTTGAAAAATTTTAGCAGTTTTGAAAAGTTTTCAGAATTGTCTCAGGTGCCTAACAGGGAAAAACACACTAACCGTTGCTTAATCAATTTGTGATACGTTCCAAACTTTGAAAATTCATTAACGATCTCTAAGACTCTTTGGATACACTTCTGAATCGGCGGCCTTCCTGGTGTGTCGGTCGCCTCTTATAAAGAATATCCTCACTTCTGCTTGTTTTTTTCGAGTTTGACCCGCTGCGCGTGGGTAATCGCTACGGCCATTGCGTCGGTAATGTCAAGCGGCTTGATCTCTTTCGTAATTCCCAAAATCTGTTTTACCATAAATGCCACCTGTTCTTTGGCCGCTTTGGCTTTTCCCGTCAGCGATTTTTTGACCTGTAGCGGCGTATATTCGGCAAACATCCCGTATTCTTGCAAAAGTTTGAGCGATATCGCGCCGCGAAACTGGGCCAGTTTCAGAACACTCTTGGGGTTGTGGGCATAAAAAATATCTTCCATCGCCACCTCGTCGATCGTGTGTGAAGCGAAAATCTGCTCTATCGCCTCGCACACCTGGGGTATCTGGTACTGCAGCGCTTCGCTTTTCATTTTAATCAGTCCCGCTTCGATCAGGCGTATTTTCTGCCCTTCGATTCTCACAATGGCGTATCCGCAGTTGCGTGTACCCGGATCGATTCCCAAAATCGTCATATTTTCTCCGTTCACAGGGGTGAATAAAAGATATTCACCCTTTCATTGAGCCTAATTATAGGGAAAAAAAGATATTATTCACATCTCTATTCACATCTCGGGGAAAACGATGAACTCTATCGGAAAACAAGTATTGAACGCACTGAAAAACGAAATCAGCGAAATCGATTACCAGCGTTACATCCGGCAGCTCGAATTCAACGAAAACGATTCCAAAAGCAATCTGGCCGTTTTTCACGCCCCCAATCCGCTGATCGCCAACTGGATCCGTACAAAGTTCGCCGATAAGATTTCCCATCTTTTCGAAATCAAAACCGGGGTTAGACCCGCCGTCTCGATCGTCGTTAAAACCTCAACCGCCGCAACTCCCCACAATGTCGCCGTTGCCGTCCCCTCAGAGCGCCCCAGCGGCGGATCGCTCCTCAATCCTTCCTATACGTTTCAAAACTTCGTTATCGGAGGATCGAACCAGTTTGCCTACATTTCGGCCAAAGCGGTGAGCGAAAAACCAGGGATCGTCTACAATCCCCTCTTCATCTACGGCGGCGTCGGGCTTGGAAAAACCCACCTGATGCAGGCGGTCGGGAACGTGATGCTCTCGGAAGGAAAGACCGTCATCTACACCTCGGTCGAACAGTTTCTGAACGATTTTCTCCGTCACCTCAACAATAAAACGATGGACCGTTTCAAAGACAAATACCGCAAATGCGACCTTCTTCTCATCGACGATATCCAGTTTTTGAGCGGTAAGAACCAGCTGCAGGAAGAGTTTTTTCACACCTTCGAAGCGCTCCGGAACGAAAACAAGCAGATCATCATCACCTCGGACAAACATCCCAAAAAGATCGGTGGAATCGAAGAACGCCTCATCAGCCGTTTCGAATGGGGACTGGTCGCGGACATCCAGCCTCCCGAACTCGAGACGAAAATCGAAATCATCAAGAAAAAATGCGAAATCAACCGGGTCAAGCTCGACCGCGACGTTATCAATTACGTCGCGACGATCATCGAGAACAACACCCGCGAAATCGAAGGGATCCTCTCGAAACTCAACGCCTATTCCCAGCTCATGGGGGTGGACATCACCATCGAATTCGCCCGAAACGTCCTCAAAGAACAAATGGCCGAAAAACGGAGCAACATTACAATCGATCTTATCATGGATACCGTCGCCAAAGAGCTCAATGTCAAATCCAGCGAAATCCGCTCGAAAAGCCGTAACAGCAACATCGTCTATGCCCGCCGCATCGCCATCTACCTCTCCCGTTCCCTCACCCCAAACTCGATGCCGCAGCTGGCGCAGTACTTCGGGATGAAAGACCACACCGCCGTCAGCCATACAATGAAGAAAATCCAGGAGCTGATGAAAAACGACGAGGATTTCCGCATCAAGATCGAAGAGCTCTCCAATAAAGTCTCGACGGTAACCGACGAATAATTTGTGTTTGTCAACCCGTTTTAAAAAAGATATAATTCAAGATGTGAATCGATGTGAATGAAAACAATCCTTTTGATCACATCGGTTCATTCCCGAAAACAGGAGTTTGTGGAGCGTTTTCACACATTCACACCCCCTTATTACTAACTATTAGATACTGATGTTATAAATATAAAAAAGGAGCTTTGGATGAAAATTACCGTTGACAAACCGGTGCTCGAAAATATATTGCTGCATTTGCAGCCGTTTCTTGAAAAGAAAGACACTTCCCAAATCACCTCCCATATTCTCTTGAGCACGGACGGACGGACGTTATTCGCCAAAGCCACCGATTACGAGATCGGGCTCTCCATGCAAACCAATTCTTTGAACGTCGAAGAACCCGGCTCCGTAACCGCTAACGGTAAAAAACTCCTCGACATCGTCCGTATCCTCAAAGACGAAGAGATCGAACTCGAACTCGAACGTGATACGCTTCACATCCGTCAGAAACGTTCCAACTTCAAACTCCCTACCTACAAAAGCAGCGAGTTCCCTTCCTTCCCCTCAACGGAAAACAAACCCAATATTGCGGTCAATTCCCATATCCTGATTGAATCGCTTAAAAAAATCACCCCGGCTGCCGATACGAACAATCCGAAATTCGAACTCAACGGGGCTCTTATCGATATCCGTTCCAACCAGATCAATTTCGTCTCAACCGATACCAGACGTCTGGCCCTCGTTCACATCGACAGCCAAAGCGATCATGAACTTTCGATCATCGTTCCGAAAAAAGCGATCATCGAGATCCAGAAACTCTTTTCCGAAAACATCGAGATATACTACGACAACACCCATTTGATCATCAAATCCGAAGACTCTCTTTTCTTTACCAAACTGATCAACGGCAAATTCCCCGATTACACCCGTATCATCCCCAAAGAGTGTCAGCGGAGTATAACGTTGCCCAAAAGCGCGATTGTCACCGCGATCAAGCAGATCACGACCATTTCGAACGACCTGAAACTGACTTTCCAGAAAGACGCCATTTTGTTCGAAAGTCTCAGTGACGACAACATCGAAGCCAAAACAGCCGTCGAAATCGAAAACGGCTTCGACGTCCCTTTCATCCTCGCGATCAACAGCCGTTACATCCTCGATTTTCTCGGACAGATCAACACCCCCGATTTTATCCTCGAAGCCAATGAATCAAACCAGCCTTTCGTACTACGCGAAAACAACTTCAAAACGATCGTTATGCCGATCGTCATTTAAAAAATTTTCTTTCCCCCCTTTTTTCTCCCCGTAAACGGGGAAAACCGTTATAAAACTTTCTTTTTAGTTTACCTGCGATAAAATAGAGCATTTAACACGCAACAGCGGGAGCAAACATGGAACACAACTACGGTGCCGGCAACATTAAAGTCCTCAAGGGGCTTGAAGCAGTTCGAAAACGACCCGGTATGTACATCGGTGACACGGGCCACCGGGGACTCCATCACCTCATTTACGAAGTTGTCGACAACTCGATCGACGAAGCGATGGCGGGCCATTGTGACACGATTTCGGTCACCCTCACCAAAAACGGCACGGCGATCGTAAGCGATAACGGCCGGGGTATTCCGACCGATATGCACCCGACTGAGGGAATTTCGGCGGCTACCGTCGTTTTGACCGTTCTGCACGCGGGGGGAAAATTCGACAAAGACACCTATAAAGTCTCCGGCGGTCTGCACGGGGTCGGGGTTTCGGTCGTTAACGCCCTCTCGTCTGACCTGAAAATGACGATTCACCGTGACGGGCAGATCCATGAACAGAATTTCAAATGCGGTATCCCCCAGGAACCGCTGGCCGTTACGGGAACAACCCGCAAACGGGGAACGACGATCGAATTTGCTCCCGATCCGTCGATCTTTACCGAAACGGTCATTTTCGATTACGACTACCTCGCCAAACGTTTCCGTGAGCTGGCTTACCTGAACCCGCGCATCACGATCGTTTTCAAAGACGAGCGCAACGGTGCTGAGAATACCTACCATTACGAAGGTGGGATCAGCCAGTTTGTCTCCGACGTCAACAAAAAAGAGGTGGTCGCGACCCCGTTTGCGTTCAGCGAACGGATCGAGGACATCGAGATGGATATCGCCCTGATGTACAATGACAGCTACGACGAAAAAACGTTTACGTTCGTCAATAACATCAACACTCCCAACGGCGGTACCCATGAAGCCGGTTTCCGCGCGGGATTGACGCGTGTCATCTCCAACTACAACAAACAAAACGGTAACGCCAAGGAAAAAGATGTCAACCTCAGCGGCGAGGACGTTGCCGAAGGGCTCATCTGCGTCGTCTCCGTCCGGGTTCCCGAACCGCAGTTCGAAGGGCAGACCAAGGGAAAACTCGGAAACACCTATGTCCGTCCCCTCGTGCAGAAAGTAACGTACGAAAAACTGACCAAATATTTTGAAGAGAACCCTATCCAGGCCAAGGCGATCGTCCAAAAGGCATTGATGGCGGCACGCGGACGTGAAGCGGCGAAAAAAGCGCGTGAACTCACCCGCCGTAAAGACGCGATGACCGTCGGAACCCTTCCCGGCAAACTCGCCGACTGTCAGAGCAAAGACCCCAGCATCAGCGAACTCTACCTCGTCGAGGGCGATTCTGCGGGCGGTTCGGCCAAACAGGGTCGCGATCGCGTCTTCCAGGCGATTTTGCCGTTGAAGGGTAAAATCCTCAACGTTGAAAAAGCGCGCCTGGACAAGATCCTTAAATCCGAAGAGATCACCAACATGATCACGGCGCTCGGATGCGGGATCGGTGAAGAGTTCAACGAAGAGAAACTCCGCTACCACAAAATCATCATCATGACCGACGCCGACGTCGACGGAAGCCATATCCAGACGCTGCTGCTGACGTTTTTCTTCCGTTATCTCCCCAAAATCGTCGAAAACGGCTACCTCTATCTGGCCCAGCCGCCGCTCTACCGCTACCAGAAAGGGAAAAAAGAGATCTACTTCAAAGACGATCGTGTTATGAACGCGTTTTTGATCGAGAACGGAATTCCCGCGCTGGAAGTCGAAAACATCGGCACCAACGATCTGATCAGCTTTTTCAAAATGGTCGATCATTACCGCAGTACCCTCGATGCCCTTGAACGCCGCTACGCGCTGGTCGATCTGATCCGTCATTTCATCGAAAATCCCGACATTATCGGGTTGGGAATGAACGAAATGTACGGGAAGGTCGAAGCGTTCCTGAGCGCTCAGGGAAATAACATTCTCAGTAAAAGCGTCAACGACGAGCAGATGCACCTGTTCGTCCAGACCAACGGCGGTCTGGAGGAGCTGATTATCAACGACGAACTCTTCGCATCCCCTTATTTTGCGGAAGCGACGTACGTTTACCGCAAAATTCAGGACTGGAACCTGCCGCTGGAGGGCGATCTGCTCGAAATGCTCAACCAGATCACCGATTACGCGAAAAAAGGCTCCTACATCCAGCGCTACAAAGGTCTTGGGGAGATGAATCCCGAGCAGCTATGGGAAACGACCATGACGCCGGAGAACCGCGTACTGCTGCGGATCACCATCGAGGATGCCGAATCGGCGAGTGAAGCGTTCAACCTTTTCATGGGAGATGATGTCGAACCGCGCCGGAACTACATCGAAACCCACGCCAAAGACGTTAAACACCTGGATATCTGATCCTGTATGACCTATACCGAGCAAAAAGAACGTTCCCACCGCTTCGTACTTGCGTTGCGGATCGGGCTTCCCGTCTTTTTGCTCATCGTTCTGACCCTTTTTACCCTTCTGAGCAAATGGACCGAAACGATGTTCGAATCGTTTGTGCTGATGTCCATCACAATGCTCGTTTTCATTGTCTATTTTATTTTGTACCTGATTTACCAGAGCAGCCGCGAAAACATCACCGACCCGCTGACCCATACGTTTACCGCCGAGTATTTTTTCAAGTTTTTCGATAAAAACGTCCAAAAAGGGGTCCGGACACTCATGATGATCAGCGTCGAAAACCTGTGGTTCATCAACGAGCGTTACGGGATTAAAAACGGGGATAGGGCACTTGTTGACGTAGTGGAGAAGGTAAACCTGTTTTTCGCCGAAAAAGGGTTTGAGAAACTTCCGGTATGCCGATACCGCGGGGGGGTGTTTCTCCTATTGTTTCCGGGGGAAAAAGAGAATTATGTCCCGGTTTTGGAACTTTTTTTGAGCAAATACCAGAACTTTGTCCGCAACGAGATCGAAATACGCCTCGAAGCGGTAATGGCCGACACGCGGCTGACGAATGACGCCGAGCTGCTTGTCAGCCGTTTGTACGAGCTTCACAACGAACGGACGAAAATCGAAAAAGAAGAAGATTATCCGATCAACGAACTCGAAAAAGAGGTGGTCGATGCGCTCGAGGAAAAACGGTTCAGCATCGGGTTTTGGCCCATCGATACAGACGAAGGGGAACTATACGACACTGCCGTAAAAATGGTCGATTCCAAAGGAAAACTGATCCATCAGAGCCGGTACGTTCCGATTCTCAACCGTCTGAATCTCATGCGCGGATTCGAGAGCGCGATACTCGAGGAAATCGGAAGCCTGTGCGTCGATTCGAACAAACGCTTTGTTATCAGTGTATCCCCCACAACGCTCCGAAATCCCCATTTCTTCGAACACGCACTCACCCTTTTCGAGCGTCGCCCCGCTGCCCGAGGCGCGATAGTTTTGATGTTCGAGGAAAAAGAGTATTTTCACCAGATGGAGCGCTTTTCCCAGCAAGTCGCCCATTACCGCAAAGCGGGTTATAGAATCGGGCTGGATCGGCTGGGGGGATATCACACGACGATGCTTTATCTCAAAGAGCTCGATGTCGACGTCGCCCGTTTCGATCCCCTCTACAGCCGCCACATACGGGAAGAAAAACATCAGAACCTTTTGCAGGGGCTTAACCTCGGCGCCCATCTGTGCGGCGTCAAAACCTGGATCTCCATGATCGAGGACGAAGAGGGTGACCGGATTGCGCGGTCGCTCAAAATCAACTACCGCCAGGGAAATTATCTCGGTAAAATTTTAACTACGAAAGACATTCAAGGATGACCATGAAATACGGAGAACAAATCGTCGAAAATTTCGACGTTGAAAAAGATTTTGAGATTTGGCCCAATCAGCACGAGCGTGATTATGTGATCAAGGTGACGCTGCCCGAGTTCACCTGCCTCTGCCCCCGCAGCGGATACCCTGATTTTGCGACGATTTACGTCGAATATACTCCCGACAAATGGGTGGCGGAACTCAAAGCGATCAAACTCTACATTAATTCGTTCAGAAACCGCCATATTTCGCACGAAAACAGTGCGAACGAGATCTATAGCGTCTTCGAACAGAAAATCGCTCCTAAGCGCTTAAAAGTGGTCGCCGATTTCTATCCGCGCGGAAATGTCCACACGGTCGTCGAGATCGACAGCGAAAAGATCGTAAAAGAAAAATAAACGGAAAAATCCCCGTTCGGGGAAAAGAGAGGAAGGCGGGGATATTTAACCGAATTTTCCGGTGATGTATTCCTGCGTCAGTTTTTCTTTCGGGGTGACGAAGAGCTCTTCGGTATGCCCCAGCTCCACCAGTTCCCCCAGGTACATAAACCCCGTATAGTCACTTACCCGCGCCGCCTGCTGCATGTTGTGCGTAACGATGATGATGCTCACCCGCTCTTTGAGTTCGATGACCAGTTTTTCGATCCCCTGCGTCGAGATCGGATCAAGCGCGGAGGTGGGTTCGTCGAAAAGGAGCACTTCGGGCTCTACCGCGATCGCGCGGGCGATGCACAGCCGCTGTTGCTGACCGCCTGAGAGGCCGTTGGCGTCGTGTTTGAGACGGTCTTTGACCTCTTTCCACAGCGCCGCGTCCTGAAGAGCCTTTTCAACTCTTCCTTCCAGTTCACTTTTGTTTTTGATCCCCTGCAGTCGCATACCGTAGGCGACGTTGTCGAAAATCGACATCGGAAACGCCGTGGGTTTTTGGAAGATCATCCCGATTTTGGTCCGAAGATGGATCAGGTCTTCTTTGGGGGCGAGGATGTTGCGCCCTTCGAATTCGATCTCTCCGGCGTAGGTGTTACCGGGATAGAGATCGTGCATCCGGTTGAACGAGCGCAGCAACGTCGTTTTTCCGCACCCCGAAGGGCCGATCAGTGCCGTGACGGCATGTTTGGCGATCGGCATCGTGATTTTTTTGAGGCTGGGTGCGGATGCCCCTTTGTAGGTGAATTCGAAATCGCGCACGTGCAGCGCGCATTCGTCCTGGATATCGATGATGGAAGCCATAATTATTTCCTTTTCTTTCCGTAGAATAAGATCAGTCGTCCGAGGATATTAAGTCCCAGGATAAACATCGAGAGGATGAACGCCGCGGCCCATCCGAGCTGCTGCCAGTCCTCATAGGGGCTGATGGCGTAGTTGAAGATCGTGACCGTCAGCGACGGCATCGCCTCGTTGAGATCGGTAGTGAAAAAGTTGTCGTTGAACGACGTGAACAACAGCGGTGCCGTTTCCCCGCCGACGCGGGCAATTCCCAGGAGTACCCCGGTGAGAATCCCCGCTTTGGCGCCGCGGTAGACGACGTCCATGATCACTTTGTATTTAGGCGCACCCAGTGCGAATGCCGCTTCGCGCAACGTCCCGGGGACGAGCTGAAGCATATCGTCGGTGGTCCGGAGGATAATGGGGATCATGATGATCCCCAGCGCGATCGCCCCGGCCCACGCGCTGAAATGCCCCATCGGCATGACGACGACGGCGTAAACGAACGCCCCGATGACGATCGAGGGAGCCGACATCATGATGTCGCTGATGTCGCGGATAGCATGGGCCAGACGCGAATTTTTGCCGTATTCGCTGAGGTAGGTCCCGGCCATGATCCCCAGCGGAACGCCGATCAGGGTGGCGAGACCGACGAGGATCAGCTGTCCGACGAGAGCGTGCTTGAGGCCGCTATCCTCATACCCCGGAGGGGCACCTTCCATCGTGAAGATGTTCCAGTTCAGGGCATTGATCCCGTTACTGACGAGAACATAGAGGATCCAGAACAAAAAGCCCAGCGCGACGACTGCGCTGAGACTCGAGAGGGTCAGCGCGATGCGGTTGATCACGATCCGTTTTTGGGTAGCGGTCATTGGCCTTTCCTCACTTTACGCAAAAAGTAGAATTTCGCAACGGCGATGACGACGAAACTCATGACGAGCAGGGTCAGCGCCAGTCCGAAGAGGCTCGAGAAATAGAGCGATGAATCGGCCTCGGTAAACTCGTTGGCGAGTGTCACCGGGATCGACGTCGTCGGCGAGAGGATCGAGGTGGGGGTGTGGTGAACGTTCCCCATGACGAAGGTGACGGCCATCGTCTCCCCGATTGCCCGCCCCAGTGCCAGGATCAGCGAACCGATTATCCCCGCTTTGGCGTAAGGGATGATAATGTCCTTGATAACGTCCCACTGGGTTCCCCCCAGCGCGTAGGCCGACTCTTTGAGGATATCGGGGGTGGTGTTCATCGCATCACGGGTTACGGCGGCCATGAACGGGAGGATCATGATCGAGAGGACGATTGCGGCGCTGAGGAGCCCGATCCCCATTCCGCCGAAGAGGTCGCGGATGATGGGGACGAAGTAAAAAAGGCCCCACATTCCGTAAATCACCGAGGGGATCGCGGCGAGGAGCTCGACGCTGACCCCGAAAAAGCCCTTGATTTTGTCGTGGGCGATTTCGCTCAAAAAGATGGCGACGCCGATCGCGACGGGAATGGCGATCAGCATCGCCAGGAAGGTCGAAACGACCGAACCGAAAATCGCCGCATAGGCGCCGAATTTATCAACGTTCGGAGCCCATTCGTCTTTTGCGATGAAATCGAATCCGAAGGCCTGCATCGCTTCGGTCGAATGGTCGAAAAGGACGACGAAAATCCATGCGACGATGAAAAGGATCAGCAGGGCGCTGAAACGGGTCATGTTGTGAAAGATTTTATCGAGCATGCCTTGCCTTGAAAGGGGGTACCCCTGAAAAATGGAGGCAATTGTATTACACGATGGTTACAGCTCTGTTACGATTGTTTCGCGAGCCATTCGAGCGCTTCGGCGCGGGTGGCGATGTCGCGGTTGAGCTGGGCTTCGTACGCCTTGTCGAGAAGGAGTTTGAAGGTTTCGCCCGGTTCCATCCCCGCTTCGATCAGGTCGCGGCCCATCAGCAGCGGCGGGGGAGGTGCGTACAAGACACCCAGACACTCCGCCTTGTCGTGCAGCCATATCCCCGCTTCAAAGCAATCGGGGGTGTCGCCGACGAATGCGCGGCCGAAAAAATCGGCTTCGGCGACGCGGATAAGACGGTCGATGCACACCTCCGTGCTGAGACGGAGTATTTCCGAATCCGAAGCGTTCGAACGGGAGAGTTTGCGGGGCCATCCGTGGTATCGCACGAGGGGGAGAACCCCTTCGATGAGGGTTTTGTCCCCCGTGATTTTTTCCAGCCATTCCCGCGCGAGTTCCACCCCCTCTTCGGCGTGGCGCGGTGCATTGAGTTTGCCGTTTTGGACGAGGGTGGTGAGCGGTTTGCCGATATCGTGCAGCAAAACGGCGAACATCAAGATCAGGTCTTCGCGCTCCTCCCCCCTTCGCATCGTCGCCATGACGTCCACCGCCATCAGGGTATGGGTCCATACATCCCCTTCGGGATGGGAGAGGTAATCCTGAGGCGTCGAGTCGAACTGCTCCAACGGGGTAAAAAACGCGAGCCCGCCCATCTCTTTGAGGAGCTCCAGTCCCAGCGAGGGGCGGGGGCTGAGGAGGAGCAGTTTTTTGAACTCTTCGAATATCCGCTCTTTGGGGAGTTCTTCGAGGGCGCCTTGTGCGATCATGGCACTACACAGGTCTAGCAGTCCCGCGTCGCAGGAGAGCTCGAATCGGGCCGCAAACTGGACCGCCCTCAGGACCCTGAGCGGATCGTCGACGAAGGTTTCGGGATCGACGCAGCGCAGCCGTTTGGAAGCGAGGTCGCCGATTCCTCCGAATGGGTCGAGGAAACGCTTCTCGATGGGATCGTAGCCGATGGCATTGATCGTAAAATCACGCCGCCGCGCAGCGGTAGCGAAATCGATGTCGCTGTGCCAGGTGACGTCGAAGCCTTTGTGGCCGAAACCCCGTTTGGATTCGGTGCGGGGAGGGGAAAAATCGATTTTGTACTCCCCGAGCGAAAGTTTGAACACACCGAAGCTTTTGCCGACGAGGTTGAGTTTGCCGAACGGCCGGAGGAGGGTTTCGATCTGTTCGAGCGTCCTGACGTTATAGAGTTCGATATCGATGTCGGGATTGACGTTTCGGGCGAGGGCGTCGCGGACGAATCCTCCTACGAGGACCGGACGGATGCCCGCTTCCCAAAGGGTGCGGATCACTTCGTTCACGGGTTCGGGAAGGGGGATCATTTTTTCGGCTTTGCCGGTTTTTCGACGAGATGGCCGATCGGAAAGCCGAACGTCGAACCGATTCCGAGAGTGCTTTCGATGCTCAATACCGTATCGTGGAGTTTGAGGATGTAACTGACGATCGAAAGCCCCAGCCCCATCGAATTGTCCCAGCGGTTTTTCTGTACGCGGTAGAACTTGGAGGTGATTTTGTCCAGTTCGGCGGGTGAAATTCCGATCCCCCTGTCGGTGACGGCGAGCGTTGTTTCGGTGAGGGTGAGCGTCACCTCCTCCTCGGAATATTTCAGGGCGTTATCGACGAGATTGGTGATGACGAGCTCCATCATCGTTTTATCGGCAAACACCGTTTTCGAAATCCCGTGATAGACGATGCGCCGGTGGGGGTATTTTCCCTGGAGGATTGAAACCGTTTCGGCACACACTTCTTGCATGTCGAAGCTTGTCGGTTTGGCCTGAAGATCGTTGTTTTCGAGTTTGACCGAGAGGGCGAGACGGTCGAGCATCAGCGTCACGCGCTGCGTGTTGGCAAGGATCTTTTCGAGGAACTTCTGCCGTATTTTAGGATCGAGCCCGGGATCGTCATGAAGGGTCTCGGCGTATCCCATGATCGCCGCGATAGGGTTTTTGAACTCGTGGCTGATCGCCGAGAGTATATCGTTTTGCTGTTTGTTGATAAGGCGCAGTTTGGCGGTGTGTTTGCGTTTTTGTTTGTCGCGGTTATGCAGTTTTTTGACGAGGTTTTTGAGCAACAGCGAAATCTGCAGGAATTCCCGGAAATACTCGGGTTTGAGGACCGCTTTGTAGTTTTTGGCCGATATTTCATCGAGATAGCGGGTAATCTGGACGATGTCGTAACGCGCTTTTTTGGAGATGTTATAGGCGATGGCAAGCGAGATGATCGTCAGGATCGCAAACGCGGCGAAAAATTTGATCCACAGCGCGTAGAAGTGGTCCATCACGCTTTTGAGGCTCATGGCGAGGCGGAAATAGAGCGTTTTGCCGGGGGTCGTTATTTTTTTGGCGATGTAGATGAAGTCGGTTTTGAGGGTATCGGAATAACGGATCGTCATCCCGTAAGGCTGACTCATCGAATGCATAACCTCGATCCGTCCCAGGTGGTTTTCCATCCCCCGTTTGTCGGTGTCGCTTTCGGCGATTACGGTGCCGTCTTCGGCGATGACGGTGACCCTGTACCCTGTTTTAAGGGCAGTCTGTTTCGCCAATGCGTCGTAATCGGCAGTTGCGGCGACGGTATTTTCAAGAAGGGCGATGCTGCGTACAAGCTGGTTTTTCCCGTCTTCGATAATCATGTTTTTGAGGGTGAAAAAACTTATGGCGGAGGCAACCGCCAGCGCGGCCACGAACAACCCCAGGACGTTCAGGAAAAATAGCTGGTGGATTTTTAGCACAGCGTGTATCCGACTCCCCGTACGGTTTTGATGTAGTCTTTGGTTTTATCCGGATCGATTTTCTCTTTGAGACGGTTGATCGCGACGTTGACCGTCCGCTCCTGGTACACTTCGTCGCCTCCCCAGACATGTTCGAGCAGGTAATCCCGATCAAGGACGACGTGCTGGTTGGCGATCAGTGCGTGGAGCAGGTCGAATTCGAGTTTGGTCAGCTCCACGGGCATGCCGTCAATCGTGAGGGTGCGCGCAGCGAGGTTGAGCGACATATCCCGATAGACGAGGGAGCCTTCCATCGAGAGCTTTTTGGTGCGGCGGAGGATCGCTTTGACCCTCAGCACGAGCTCTTTCATGCTGAAAGGTTTGGTGATGTAATCGTCGCCGCCGCGTTCGAACCCCTGTTCGATCTCTTCGTCCTTGTGCTTGGCGCTGACGAAGATGACGGGGGTCTGAACCCCTTTTTTGCGGAGCATTTCGACAAATTCGCTCCCCTCCGCCCCGGGAAGGTTGCGATCCATCAAGATCAGATCGACGTTCTCTTCTTCCAGCGCTTCGAGTACCCTTTTGGTGTTGAGAAACCCGATCGTCTCGAAACCCTCTTTGGCCAGATGGTATTCCATCAGCTCCAGAATGTCCTGTTCATCCTCGACGATCAGTATGAGCGCGTCCACGTATCGGCTCCTCATGGGTTTAGTTGTAGATGTGCAGCTCTCCGCCTTTTTGCGCGTAGAGAAGCAGTGCGGCGATGTTAACGGCACGGTCGCCCGAACGTTCGAGCTTGCGCAGGGTTCCGAGCACTTTGACGTACTCGACCGAGAGTTCGCCCGAAGTGATGATGAGGGTCAGAAGCTCTTTTTCCATAATGGAAAACAGATCGTCGTTTTTGGACTCTTCGACCATCACTTTGCGGTAGAGTTCCTCGGCATCGCAAAGGTCTTTGGATTCCAGACACTCGTAAATGTATTGTAGCGCATTGAGGGTCGTTTTGTGCAACTGGATCATCGCGCCGGTGAGGACGCTGAGATCGCATTCCCCGGCGCAGTGCTCCTGGAGGCGGCGGGCGTATTTGCGCATCCCGTCGCCGATGCGATCGAGTTCGTTGGTCATTTTCAGATACGCGACAAGGAGTCGCAGTTCGTCGGCTTCGGGGCCGAAGAGGGCAAACGTCTTGATGATTTCGTTATCGATCCGGTTTGCGTCGCTCTGGAGATTTTTAAGATGGTTGCGCGCGCTTTCGTAGAGGGCGGTATCGCCGTTTTCGAAAGCGTGAAGCGTCTCTTCGCTGGTGCGGATGATTTGCAGCAGCAGCTCCGAGATCATCGAACGGATTTCGCTGAGTTTGTTTTCGTAGCGTGGTAACATGGCTGGCCTTTGGACAGGAATTGGTGCGCGATTGTAACTTTTGTTTATAACAGGGCGATTACAAAACCAAGCGGTGTTTGTAATCTTTTCGTTATATCGGCCCAATACAATGGCGGCATCAAAACACCAAGGATATCAAGATGCTAACGAAAGCTACCAAAGGTTTAGTCATTGCGGCTATCGCTGCGACGTCAATGATCGCTGCGGATAAAATCAGCGGCGCGGGGGCTACGTTCCCGGCTCCGTGTTATTACGATTGGGCGTACAGTTACCAAAAAGCGACCAAAACACGCGTCAACTATCAGGCGATCGGATCGGGCGGGGGGATCAAACAGGTCTCCGAGCGTATCGTTGATTTCGGCGGAACCGATGCGCCGATGACGCCCAAAGAGCTTGCAAGCGCGAAACTGCTTCAGTTCCCGGCCGTGATCGGATCGATCGTCGTGGCACACAACCTTCCTGGTGTGGCGGACGAAAAACTGAAACTCAAAAACAGCGTCGTTGCCGATATTTTCGCAGGCAAAATCACGATGTGGAACGATCCGGCGATTGCTGCGGATAACGCGGGGGTCAAACTCCCGAATCAGAAAATCATCGTGGTCCACCGTTCCGATGGATCGGGAACGACCCATGTATTCACCGACTACCTGAGCGAAGCGTCCAAAATGTGGAAAAGCCAGTTCGGCGTCGGTAAGGCGATCGGCTGGAAAACCGGCGTCGGCGGCAAAGGGAACGAAGGGGTGACCAACCTCATCAAGCAGACGCCGTATTCGATCGGTTACATCGAAAACGCCTATAAAGAGAAAAACAACCTTGCGGCGGCGACGCTTCAAACGGCTGAGGGCAAATGGGTCAGCGCGACTCTCCCGAATTTCCAGAACGCGGTCAAACAGGCCAAATGGAGCAAAAAAGACCACTTTTACAGCTCGCTGGTCATGCAGGACAATGCCTACCCCATCGTGGCGGCAACGTTCATCCTGATGCCAAAAGAGAAAGCCGAATCAAACGAAGAAGTGATCAAATTCTTCGACTATTCGTTCCGCAATGGCGACAAAGCGGCTCAGAAACTCGGTTACATCCCCCTTCCGGTCGAGACGACGAATCTCGTTCGCCAGTATTGGGCCGAAAACAAATAACCACCCTTATCCTTCCCCCTCTGCGGGGTCGGGACCCCTAAGCGCGCCAAGGCGTTTTTAGGGGTGCCGGCAGCCGGCACATCCGTCTCATTCTCCTTCACTTAAGTTTTTCGGGCCGTCCCTGCGTATGCGTTCGGCCCGTGTTTGCCCTCCGTTTCCCCGTTTGTAACCGTTTGGCAATGTAACATCCGTGTAATCTGATTTTTCTACAATGACGCCACCAAACAATACAGGAGTGATTCACATGAAAAAAGTTGCGTTATCTGCCCTTGCTGCGGCGATGATGAGCGGTGTTGCCTACGCGGACACGTTGACTCTCTACACAGATCCCAAAACGGGTCAGGTATTTACCACAGCCGGTGAAGGGCGCGTAGAGATGGGCGATTTTATCAGCGCCAAAGACGTTGACATACAGTTGCGTGACCAGGAGTCGAAACTCTCTGAGTACCAGGACAAACAAAGCAAATACGTAAACGTTAAATCAAAGGCGAAAAGCCTGGAATTCAGCGGAACTCATTACTTCGGTTATACCAATGCACGTCCTGATAGCGTAACGGGTCCGACTGCTACGTATCCTGCAAACTCGGGTGGATTCGAACTTCGTCGTAACTACGTTCAGGTCAAAGGGTACTTCAACGACAAAGATTACTGGCGTGTAACCTTGGATGCAACTAAAGAGCTGGCTTCAGATCCCGGAACCGATGCTAAAACGAAAGGCTATTCGGAAGTATTCGTAAAATATGCTTACCTCTATCTTGACAAAATTCTCCCTTATACCGGAGTAGAATTCGGTATCGCGCACCGTCCATGGATCGATTACGAAGAGCACAACGGATGGTACTATCGTTCATTCAATAAGGTTGTTCTTGAAGAGAAGGGGACAGCTACCGAGGCGGGTGTCGACCTCGTCAACTCGGCGGACCTCGGGGTCAACTTCAAAACCAAAACCGATATGTTCAGCTCCGAGATCGGTATCTTCAACGGTGAGGGTTACCACGCGGACAAAGGCGGTGCAAACCAGGAGAATGATGAAAAACTTTCAGTCGAATGGCGTTTGACCGGTCACCTGATCGGTAGCGGCGAAAAAGTGGGTAAAAATGATCGGACGAAAGATACGTATGCCCATATTTCGACTTACGGTTTGATTTCGAAAAATCACAAAGATGATAAAGCGGATCTAAACCAAGGATATACGGAAGCCGATCCTGCAAAAGTTGATCCATTGAAAGTTGAATACGACCGCAGCTTTTATGGTATCCATGCGGTATACAATCAACCTGAATTTCTGATTGCAGCACAATATGCAGTTGCTAAAGATGAAATGCGCGATCCGACAAAATTCACGGGTGCCGGTGTGCCGAATTTTACAGAACAAACATATGATGTATGGTCAATCAATGGTGAAGTAAGACCATTGCAAGACTGGACAATTATCGGCCGTTATGATGATTATAAAATAGACCGTGATAGTAGTGACATGGGATCATATACAGCTGTTGAAGGTGATAAAATTATTGCTGCAGTCGCATATAAATACAATAAAAACGTAAGCTTTATCGGTTCGGCAAAATTTATTGATGAAAAACGTAAAGACTATAATGGAGACGTCCAAAAAGATGAATCCAAAGACGTTTATATGTTTACAACCGAAGTTAAATGGTAATCGGCTGAATTCTCTTTTCTCCCCCTTCCCCTCCCGGGAAGGAGACAAATCCTCTATTTATGCTACAATCTCCCAAACACACTTAACGGACGACGTTTATGCAAACACCGCTGGTTCTGACGCTTCTGGGATTATTGTTTTTATTGATAACGCTGGTATTTTTGTACGTTTGGCTGGGGCGATCCCCCAAAACAGAGCGTACCGTCCACACGATTGAGACGTTCGAAACGCTCAGCGCCGTTATCCTGAACCGTTCGGCCAGCCGTGCCGAATTGCACCGTGCGGTGGGGATCTTGCTGGAGCGTTTCGCGACGATCAACGCTCATACCCTTCCCGCATACGAGCGCCTTATGGAATCGTTGTGCGTCCATCCCGGAGCCGATTCCAAAATCGTCCTCAGATTCGAAAAGACCCTGCGGCGGGTCAACCCCAAATACGATCATCAGATCGAGCACGCTCTTCGTCTGGGACTCCAGGCGCGCGGATAGCCCTTAGCGGATTTTGTACCCTATCGGGACGGTAATCCGAACGCTTTTTTGCGGTTTGGGAAATTCCGAAGCGGAGGTTTCGATAAGGTCGCAGGCGGCATCGTCGAGCATCTCGAACCCCGAACTCTGCGTCACCGACACCGACCCTACTTCCCGTGCTGGGGTCAGGGTGAACGACACTTTCACCTCTCCCTGCTGTTTGAGACGAAGGGCATTTTTCGGGTATTTGAGCCGCTCGGCGAGAATGGATCGGATTTTCGCGATATTCTCTTCCTCGTATTTTTCTTCCGCCGGAGGGGGAGGAGGCGCGGCTTTTATCTCCTGGCGCGGTGCGGGGGCTACAAGCGGTGCGGGTGCCGGGACGGCGAGGGGTGTCGGCTGGAGCGGTTTCGATACCGCCGGAACCGTTGCGCTCACCGGTTTGGCGGCAATCGCAGGTTTTGCTATGGGCTGCGCGGGGACTGTGGCTGTTTCTTTCCGCTTCGGCTGGGGGGGAAGGGGTGTTTGGGGATCAGCCGGCGGTGTTTCGGCAGATTGGATAGGGGCATAAGATGAGAGTGTCACCGCCAGCCGGGTTTCGGTCAGCGGAGGTTTTTGAAAAATCTGGTATGCGCCCCATCCCGCAGCGGCAATCAGCAGGTGGATTGCCAGGGAAGCGCCGAACGAACGGAAACGGTGCACGGCGTTTTAGAGTTTGACTTCGACTTTTGAAGACGCACGGAGCGTTTCGGTCGTTTTGTTCATCTGCGCTTTGAACTTTTCGATTTTGATAAAGTTCATAATGTCGTTTTTGACTTTGTCGTAAGGCACTTTTTTACCGTCTTGTTTCATTTTGTCGGCATTGGCGTCGTAGAACGTTTTGGCCTCTTTGTCGGTGACCGAAATTTTGCGCATCTGCTGTTTCATCCACATGTCGACGGCCAGATCGTCTTTAAGTGCGGCGTATTGGGCTTTGAACGCCGGGGTATTCTGAATACCGCTTTTTTTCACCTGGTTTTTGATGAGCGCTTGGTTGATGAGCTGATCGACGACCTGGCGTTTCATTTTCGGGTCGAGTTTTTCAAAGTTCATTCCGGGCATCGCTTTGGAAACGAACGCGTTCGCGTCCGATGAGGTGATGGGCTGCCCGTTGACGATGGCGAGCGTGGCGGGAGCCGCCAGGACGAGAGTGGCTGAACACAAAACGGTTGCGAGAACGATCGAAGGTTTGAACGGCATGGGAACCCTTTTTGGATAATGATCCGTTATTATAATGGGGAGTTGCCTCCAAAAAGATTAACGGACCGAAATTTGGTTCAAGGGCGCATGCAGCTGCGATGGTAGCTGTTAAGGAGACAGGTGTTGAGTTCCCGGTCGGACAGATCAAGCTGCAAGATCAGGTTCCCGATCCGCGGAAGGTCGTTTTTCTCCACCGCGATTGCCAGCTCCAACAGCCGTCCGAGTTCCCCTTTTCCGTGCAGCAGCGCCTCACTGATCGTTTTGTCGACTTTCATCTGTGCCAGGAGCTCTTCGTAATCTCCCTCGAACATCAGCCGGGCGCTGGAGAGTATCCCCGTCATGTAGGCGACGTCGGCGAAGTGGACCGACTGTTTCAGGGTGTAGGCGAGTTCTTCCATCAGGTACGCGCGCTGGAGCGCTTGGGAGGTGACCTCTTTGGTTTTGGCGTTTTCTTCGGGCGTTCCGTTCTCCCCGTCGGCGTAAAACATCAGTTCCAGCCAGCATGAGAGCCGCTTGCGCCCCAGCAGCAGCAATGCCTGTTCGACAGACGAAACGGCGTCCTGGGGTATCTCTTCGTTTTGTTTGATCAGTTTGAGCAGGTTGATGGTAAGGTAGGGGGATGTGTTGAACTTCGAGAGGATCTCCTCGAGAGGGGCATTCGTTTTAAGCAGGTAGATCAGGTCGAGCAGCAACGACGCGTCGGGATCGAAATTCTCTTTTTTGAGCAGGTCGGGAGCGCAGAAGTAGTACCCCTGAAAATAATCGAACCCGTATGTTTCGGCTTTTTTCAGCGCGGCTTCGTCTTCGATTTTTTCGGCGATAAACGTCAGGCGGTGCGTTTTGAGTTTTGAGAGGGTCTGCTCGGGTGCGTTCAGTGCGGCGATATCGATTTTGACGTAATCGATGTAAGGCAGAAGCGACGTGACGCGGGCCATGAAATCGGTACAGTCGGTTCCGGGGGTGTAATGGTTGAGGGCGAAACGGTACCCTTTGGCGTGCAGTTCCGCGATCCGCTCGACGAGCGCGTCGTTGATCCGGGACGATTCGAGGATTTCGAGCACGAACGAACGGGGCGGGACCGTCAGGACGATTTTGTCCATGATGACCGTGTCGTCGACCTTGATAAACGCGATTCGGCCGTTGGTGAGCGTTTGAAGACCCACGTAGTTGAGGGTATTGACCAAAACGCGCGCGGTGGCATGGAGATGGTTCGAAACGTGTGCCGCATTGTCGTGCGTGTCGCGATAAAGGAGTTCATAGGCAAAAACCTGCCCGTGCCGATCGAAAATGGGCTGATGCGCCAGATATACCGAAAGTTCCATACTGCCTTCCTTTGTCAACGCTCTTCATCCCATTATAACGGCTATTAATAAAAAATTCAATTTCACTGTACCCGCAGGCGGTGTGGATTATGTTACGATAGAGGGATGAAAACCCTTCGGCGTTCAGAGATTCTTTCGGTATTGGAAACTGCGGAAGAGGGGCTGGCGGAAGCGGAGGCGGCATTACGCCTCGCAGAGTACGGCCCCAACCTTCTGCCGCGTATCCGGCCCCGTTCCGTGTTGCTGAAACTTCTCGATCAATTTACCCACTTTTTCGCCCTTCTTCTTTGGATGGCGGCGGGGATCAGTTTTCTCTCGGCCGCGCTTGACCCTTCATCGGGGATTGAGGCAATCGGCTGGGCCATTCTCGTCGTCATCGTTTTGAACGGATTGGGAGGATTTTATCAGGAATACCGCACCGAACGGAGCCTCGAAGCGTTGCGGAACATCCTGCCGCAACGGGTGAACGTCCTCCGTGAGGGGAAGCGACGCACGATTTGTGCGGATGAACTCGTGATCGGGGATGTCGTTTTGGTGGGCGAAGGGGACAAAGTCCCCGCCGATCTCTACATTCTGAGTGCGTTTGATGTCTGGGTGAACGAAAGCACCCTCACCGGCGAAAGCGTTCCGGTCTCCGCCGACGCGGTTGAAACCCCCCATCCCCGTCATACCCTCTATTCGGGGACGTTTGTTGTCAAGGGGGAAGCCCAAGGGGTCGTCTACGCCGTCGGAAAAGAGACCCGCTACGGGAAAATCGCCATGATGACCCAGGAGGTCGACTCGGGGATCGGGCATCTCCAAAAAGAGATTTCCCATATCTCCAAAGTGATTGCCGCCGTCTCTTTCGCGATTGCGGGAAGCTTCATCGTTATTGCCGGGATGGAGGGATTTGAGCTGTGGAAATCGTTTTTATTCGCGCTGGGGGTACTCGTCGCGATGATTCCCGAGGGGCTCCTCCCGACCGTCACTCTTGCCCTTGCGTTTGCGGCGCGTAGAATGGCTTCCAAAGGATTTTTGGTCAATACCCTGTCGGTGATCGAAAATCTCGGGGCGGTGACGGTCATTGCGACCGATAAAACCGGAACGATTACCCGCAATACGATGGAAGTGGTCACTCCCCGCTTCCCCCCTTCTGAGGAGATGCTTGATGCGATTATGTTGTGCAACCGGGCCGACGGGGAACGGGGAGATCCCGTCGATCTGGCGCTGCTGCGTTATGCGCAGCGTTACGACGATCCCGCTAGGCGTCGGGATGACAAGCCGCTGTTGGCCGAATATCCTTTTGACTACCATCTCAAACGGATGGGTACCCTGCATCAAACACCGCAGGGGTATGAAGTTTTCGTCAAAGGGGCTCCCGAAATCATCATAGCGCTGTGCGATACGGACGGTTCGGGAATGCCCCTTGACGCTTCTTCGAGGGAGAGGTTGAGTACGGAGCACGACGCTATCGCGTCGGGAGGGTACAGGGTGATCGCCCTTGCTAGAAAACGCTCCAGCGCACTCCCCCGTTCGCGTGAAGAAGCCGAGCGGGGACTATGCTTTATCGGTTTTATCGCGCTGGTCGATCCGCTGCGCGAAGATATCATCGAAGCGGTCGCCAAATGCCACAGGGCCGGAATCCGGTTGCTGATGATAACGGGTGACCATCCGGTCACGGCGGGTTCGATAGGGGTTCAGGCGGGGATTATCGATTCGGTGGAGGATGTTTTGAGTTCCGAGCAGATCGAATCGATCCCGCCGGAGGGGCTTAAGCGGCTGCTGAAAAAAAACCGGGTGTTCGCGCGCGTTTCTCCCGAACAGAAGCTCCGTATCGTCACCCTGCTCAAAGAGATGGGAGAGACGGTCGCGGTCACCGGAGACGGCGTCAACGATGCCCCGGCGCTCAAAAAAGCCGATGTCGGCATTGCGATGGGATCTGGGACCGACGTTGCCAAGCAAAGTGCCGACGCCGTTTTGGTGGACGACCATTTCGCGACAATCGTCAAAGGGATCGAAGAGGGGCGTGCCGTTTACGAAAACATCCGCCGTTTTATCACCTACATGCTCGCCAGTAATCTTCCCGAAGCGGTCCCCTACATCCTCTATTTCTGGATCGGAGCTCCGCTGGCGCTCCCCGTCGCACTGGTGCTTGCGATCGATCTTGGAACCGATATTATGCCGGGATTGGCATTGGGTGCCGAGCCGCCCCACAAATCGCTGATGCGCAAAGGACCCCGCAGCCGCAAAGAACCGATTCTGACCCCCGGAGTCTATTTGAGGGCGTTCGGTTTTCTGGGGATACTCGGATCGGTCGCATCCATGGGGTTTTTCTTCGGCTATCTTTATGCCCACGGCTGGGAGTGGGGAACGACCCTTTCGTGGAACGATCCGCTCTATCTGCAGGCGACGACGCTCGCATTTGCCGCGATCGTATTCGCCCAGATCGGAAACGGCCTCTCCTGCCGGAGCGAACGCGATTCGCTGCGCAGCGTAGGGTGGGGAAGCAATCCGTATTATTGGGGAGGGGTCGCTTCGGAGTTGGTTATTCTGGGTGTGATCGTCTGGATGCCGGGCGTATCGGGCATTTTTGCAACGGCTCCGTTTGAACCGGCCTACTGGGCCGGAGTGGCGATGATCGTTCCACTGGTCGTAGCGGTCGAAGAGGTGCGCAAAGCGGTGGTACGTTATCGAGGATGAAATAAAAAATATCGGAGGATTATTTTACAATGAGGATGGTGGACCCTAGCGGGATCGAACCGCTGACCTCGTCGCTGCCAGCGACGCGCTCTCCCAGCTGAGCTAAGGGCCCAAAGTTTTGGAACGGAAATTATAGAGTGTGCATCCTAAAATGTCAATAGGGAGCCAAAAAACGGTCGATGTGTAAAGTTTTCAACGCATTGTGCCGATATAAGCGGTATGAAAAAGTTAGCCCTTACAATCATCCTCGGTGTCACAGGCGTAGCGTTGAACGCTCAGGAATATACGATCCAGACGATCAGCGCCAAAAAAGAAGCTTCCATCACTCCCGCTTTCGAAAAGAAAGTACATAAAAGCGCTTTGCAAAGCGTCAAGAAAAAAGAGGGAATCTGCAACGTTGTGACGGTGGGACGTTACGACAGTGTCAAAAAAGCGCGCGCGGACCTGGCTAAAGCCAAAGCGATCGCCAAAGACGCCTTTGTCCGTCCGATCGAGCGGAACGTACCCAAATCGTGTGAGAGCGCAAGCGCGGCGAAAACCGACAAAGAATCTCCGGCCAAAGAGAGCGTTGCCGCAGTGGCGCATACCACAGCCCCCGTAACCGTCGAAAAACCCAAGGAGGCGATTGCAGCGGCTCCGGTTGCGGCCCCGCATCCGGTTGCCCCGGTCGTCCAGGAAACCCCAAAAACGGTTTCAACCGCGACAGTGCGTCCGACCGTTGTGGTATATGATCGCAATCTCGCCCGAAAAAGCGATATTCACGACGCGATCGAATATTACAAGACCTCTCCCTACCACACCTTCAAGCCCGTGGCGATGCAGAGCCGTTAAGGCTCTTTGTTAAGGGCGCTGTACAGACAGTCCAGATCGATTCCCAACTCGTTTTTTGCCGCCGCGTGAAGCTTCTCTAGCAGTTCGAGGGGGGTTTCCCCGTCGGCGGGATAACACACGGCGGCCGAGGGGACGGCGGTCGCGAACCGCTCATTTACCATTTTTTTGACGATGCCGGTCCCGTAGCGGTCGGTGTAGGGCATCACCACGAAGTAGTGGTGGTCGTAATGGACGAGTGAATCGGAGGTCCGTAGCAGCGTCCCCAGCGTCGGCTCGACCGATTCGGGGATCACCTCTGAAAAATCGAACAGCATCACCGCAAAACTTTCCGACCGGTTTTCGTTGAGCCTGTCGGCAAGCCCGATATTGAGCTCCACCAGCGCCGTAAAATCATAAAACGCAAACATAACTCCCGCCATACTGACTCCTTGGACAAAATCTCAAAACAGTATAACGTAAGTTTGGATTTACAGCGGCAAATCGAAAAAATAGGCCAGCCCGTAATAGATGCCGTAAAGACCGTAGATCAAAATGGCCGACGCGGCGATGCGGTTCATCGTCTGGCGAAACGCGATCTCTTTGAAAAAACTGACCGACTGTCCGAGTGCGAGGAGGGTGGGGACGGTAGCGAGGCCGAATGCCGCCATGATCAGCCCCCCGTCGATAACGGAAGCGGAAGCGGCGGCTTTGGCGGCGAAAAAGAAGACGAAACCGCAGGGGAAAAAGCCGTTCATCACCCCGAGGGCAAAAAAGCTGCCGACGCTTTTGCTTTTGATAAGGCGGGAAAAGAGGGCCTTGAAAAGAGAATTGGAGGAGAAACCGCGCTCCAGGGCGTGGATCAGCGACGAGACGCCGAACATCCCCAACGCGGTGATGACCATGACTGCCCCGGCGAAAATGAACAGGGCCCCGTGCATCTCCATCGTAAAACTCAGCAGGGCACCCAGCGCCCCGAAGAGCATCCCCAAAACCACATAGGAACTTACCCGCCCCAGATTGTAGGCGCCGTGGCGGATCAGTTGGGCGGCACGCGACATCGACGCATCGATTTTGGTCGAGCTGTAGGCGACGATAAACCCCCCGCACATCCCGATGCAATGACCGAAACTTCCTGCAAAGGCAATTGAGACGATCAGCCACCATTCGATACCGTTCATAAGCCACCCTTTTAAAAAATATCAGCATACTAAATGATTTTCGTTACAACAGTGTTAACACTTAACGAAAATTTAACAGTTCTATGAAACAATAGCATGAAAACACTAAAAGGATAAACGATGAAAAAAGTTCTTCTCTCCCTTGCGGCGCTTGTGGCGGTAGCCGGTGCCGATCAGCTGGTCAAGCTCAACGTAAGCGGCATGACCTGCCCCGCGTGCGTCAAAAACGTTAAAGAATCCCTCTCCGAAGTAAAAGGGGTTAAAGAGAGCAGCGTTTATCTCAAAGAGGGGCGCGCGGAGGTCAAAGCGGCCGAGGGGACCAAGCCCGAAGCGATGTGCGACGCGATCAAGCAGGCGGGATACGGCTGTAAAGTCGTCAAATAAAGCGGCTTGCGTTACGTGCGCCGTTAGCCGCACTAACGCATCCTTAGATCATATACTTCTGCGCATCGTTGCGCGTCAGGGTACTAACGGCCGTTAGTACTTCATCCCCGAAACGGAGCGTCTGCTCCCCTTCAAATCCCGCTTTGCAGTATGCCAGCATGAGTTTTGCCGCCAATTCGCGGTCGTTCGCACTGGCCGTTTTCGAAATAAGGGCGTGCGGGCCGATCAGATCGGTCGTCACGTGAAGGTATTTGGGATTGTCGATCCCCTCGAGCACGGCGTTGTCTTCGGCGTGACGTCCGACAATCAGTTTGGCACCCTCTGGAAGGCGCAGCTGGCGGCCGTATTTGAGCGTCGGGATATCTTCGACGCTAAAGGTGTCGTGGGAGATAAAATCACGGATTTTGCGGGCAAAATGCTCATCGGTGAGCAGGCACCCTCCGCCGGGGGACTCGTAGTCTTTGAGTCCGAACGTTTCGGCCAGCTCCATTTGCCGGTCGCGGTTGCGTCCGACGATCCCCTCGAGTTTTTCGCGGTCAACCCACCCTTCCAGTTCCGGGATCGTCGGTTCGAGTGCCTTGGCCGACATCGGGCGCAGGAGCAGCCCTTCGCAGTTGCTCTGGTTGAGGACGATCGCCAGGGCCTCTTTGTTCTGGCTCATCGGGCGCTGTCCCAGCACTTCTCCGCTAATGAGAAAGCTCGCTCCCCATTCCCCCATCAGCCGTTTGGCGACTTCGAACATTTTGGCATGGCAGTCGATGCAGGGGTTGAAATGTTTGCCGTAACCGTGTTTGGGGGTAAAGAGAACCTCACGGAGGTATTCGTCACGGATGTCGACGCTCCGGAATTCGGCCCCTACCTGCGCACACATATTCTGCATGTGCGCGAGGCGGTCTTTGGTCGATCCGAATCCGGTGTTGATGTTGCAGGCGATCACTTCGATCCCCTGGTCGATGATCAGTTTCATTGCGAGCGTCGAATCGAGGCCGCCGCTGAAGAGGGCGATTGCTTTCATTATGGTGTCCCTTTATCCTAACGGAACGAGTTCGCCCCGTTTGAGGCGTTCGATTTTGTCCCGGTATTGACGTATTAAATACGATTTTTGGTCGAATGATACCGTATTTTGGGTGGTGACTTTTTTGAGTTCCCGGTTGTAGTGGGTTATTAAGAACGTTATAAGTTCTTGCTTGAGCCCTTCATCCCCCTCGAATACCCGAATCCGCTCATCCATCAACAGGGCGCTCAGCCGAGGGTCCTCGCCGTTCCCCCGCAGTGCCGCTTCGAACTCGTCCGCATGATACTGGAGCAGCCCGGGCTCGACGAAATCAAGGAGCGCATCGATGATGTGAGGACGTTCCAGTACCGTTTTGATGAGGCTGAGTTCCCATACGTCGTGATGTGAAAAATTGATCGGCTGTACCGCCGCGTTTTTCCCCTGACCGATCCGGATCAGCGAAGGGGATACCCCAAGACGGGATGCGACGAAAGGGCGGTACTCTTCCTGGAGGAGGGGGGAGAGCGTTTTGAGAAAAGCGACCGACTCGTGCAGCGCCCCCTCTTTGGCTTTCGGATCGCGCAGGTCGTAGGTGCTGATCGTTTCGGTGACGACGAATTCGATAAAAGGGATCGGACGGCGTAACAGCCCCCCAAGCGCTTCGATTTCGCCGTTTTTGACCATGTCGGCGGGGTCAAGCCCTCCCTCGAACAGTACGACACCGCCGTCGAAACCCCCCGCACTTAAAAGTTTCGATGCCTTCAGCGCTGCCGCGCGTCCCGCTTTGTCGCCGTCGTAGGCGAGCAGCACTTTGGGTTCGCCCTTGCGCAACAGCGGGAGATGCTCCGCAGTCAGCGCCGTTCCCAGCGTCGCCACGGCCTGCGTAAAACCGGCCTGATGCAGCATCACCACGTCGAGATACCCCTCTGTGACGATGATCTCGCGACGGCGGAAGACGGTGTCCCGGGCGAGATGGTAGGCGTAAAGGAGACGGGATTTGTTGAACAGGTTCGTCTGGGGGGAGTTGACGTATTTGGCCTGATGACCCGTAATGGTCCGCCCCCCGAATCCTACGAGGGCTCCGCCGGGAGCATAGATCGGGAAAGTTATCCGCTCGATGAAGCGGGCGAAGAGACGTCCGTCTTCCCCCCTCCCCAATGCGCCAAGCTCGATCGCTTCGGCGGTACTCAGTTTGCGTTGTTCCAGGAAACGGATCGTATCGAAAGAAGCGGGAGCGTACCCGATCCCGAAGCGCTCGAGGCTGGAAGCATAGATCCCCCGCTCATGCAGGTATTCCTGCGCCGTGCGGTTTTGCTCGAGCAGCTTCTGGTACCATTCGTTGAGGGTTTCGAGGAGGTTGGAGCGTTTTTTCTGTGAGTTTCCGCCTTCGTAGTGGAGGGTGAAATTGATCGAGGCGGCCAGTTTCTCGATCGCTTCGGGATACGAGAGTTTGTCATACTCCATGACGAATTTGATCGCGTCGCCGTGAACGCCGCAGCCGAAGCAGTGGTAGCTCCCGCGCGCGGGATTGACGACGAAACTGGGGGACTTTTCCTCGTGAAACGGGCAAGGGGCTTTGAAGCTCGAGCCCGCACGTTTGAGTTCGACATAGGAACCGACGACGTCGACGATGTCGAGTCTCGCTTTGAGGGCGTCAATGGAGTCTTGGGCAATCATGGAACTATTTTATCGAAACCCTGCTTTGGTTTCGCATGGACAGGCAGGGGCTCAGGCCGTTTTGAACTGCCCGAGCTGCGTGAAGAGTGCATCGGCCGAGGATGCGATCGATCCGACGATAGCGGAGAGCTCCTTCATCGACGCGTCGTTGGCGGACGAAAGGGATGCGAGCGATTCCATTTGCGTGAGCATCGACTCGATGTGTTCGGCGATCGTTCGGGAATTTTCGACGCTTTGGCCGGTAAGGATATCGGTTTTTTCCATTGCGCCGACGCTCTCGTCGATGTCCCGGTCGACCCGTTCGGAGAGGGTGGCCAGATGGTGCATCGCTTTTGTGTTGCGGTGCATCTGTTCGGTAGCGTCCGAGATGCTTTGGACGATGACGTTGATCGTGGCGTTGATCTCGACCAGGCTGTGTTGTGTTTTTTCGGCCAGTTGGCGTACCTCGTCGGCAACGACGGCGAATCCCCGCCCGTGTTCCCCCGCCCGTGCCGCTTCGATCGCGGCATTGAGTGCGAGCAGATTGGTCTGATCGGCGATATCGCCGATAACGGAGAGAATTTTTTGAACCTGCGACGCTTCGCCGTTGAGCTGGTCGAGTTTGGAACGAAGTTCGGCTTCGAGTTCGGTGCTGTGTGAAATGGTATCGAGCAATACGGAAAGTTCCTGCCGCCCGTGCAGGAGTTTTGAGAGCGCCTGAGTCATCGATTCCGAGGCGTGCGTAAAGTTTTCGACCCCCTCGTCAACGATTCGCTGTACCGACCGTGCTTTTTCCGATGAGGCATCGGTGATGACGCGGCTGTCGTAGACCCGCCGGGTCAGTTCGGTATTGATAGTGTCGAGTTCGCGGGCCGCGCCGAGATTGGCGGAGGCGATCTCTTTGGAATGGGAGATGGAACGCTCGATTTCGGCGATGAAATGGTTGAGGTTGAACATCATGGTACCCGTTTCGTCGCGCGTGTTCCCCCTAAACCTTTTTGTAAGATTGAACAGATCAGTTTTTAGCCCGTCGGTGAGGGTTTGTACCGGTCGGCTCACTTGCGAGACGAGCAGGGCGACGTTGACTGCTGAAACGGCAGTCCCGATCAGCGCCACGACGATATTTTTGCTGAGCATGTCGCTCAGCGAGAGGTCGGGTGAAGAGAAGAGAAGAATCGCGTTGAGCAGTACCAGAAGGGTGATGTTCCCGACCATCGTCGTAAATACCGCGAGAACCATTTTCCGGCCGAAAGACAAAAACGGGCGGCGCTCGTCGAGAGGAACCGAAGCGACCCACTCTTCAAGTCGTATGACGAAAAGAATGAAGACAGGGATGATAAAAAGGAGCAACAGCGGGAGTACGGCCAGCTCCGCGAGGATAAAACGCTCCGGCGCGATAAAAGGCTTGCCCCACAGTACCGCCGCCGGCCCGATCCCGGTATAAAGGAGCTGTCCGACCAAAAAGCGGTAGGGCAGTTTGGCAATGAGCCCCGCCGCCTCGGCATGGGTCGAGGGATTGCCCATCAGCGATTCGAGCGACCCAAGGGAGTACCGGAACCCCAGTATCATCGCCGTTGTCGCGACCGCCATGTAGAGGATCATGGGAATCGAAAAGAGGATGTCGAGCAATTCTGCGGTACTGAAAAGTTCCGAAAAAGCCAAAAGGGCGATCCAAACCGCGGGGGGAATCATCATTCCGGCAAAAACAAGTGCCATCAACTGGTTGCGCTGCGTCATTTATGCTCCGTGTTAAGTCTACGTCAGATTTTATCATAGCTCAGGGTTGACTGAAAAACTACTTATTTTTTGAAAGTTATGGTAGAATTCGGGTTCAAAAATTTTAAATAGAAAGTGGGTGATTGCATGCCTGGTATTATCTTACGCCAAGATGATAACTTTGATGCAGCTTACCGCCGTTTCAAAAAACAAACAGATCGTAATCTGATTGTTACTGAAGCCCGTGCTCGCCGTAACCACGTTACCGAGACTGAAAAGCGCAAGCAGTTCAAAATCAGCGCTCGCAAAAAGATGCTGAAACGTCTCTACATGATGAGACGTTACGAATCTCGCCTGTAATTTCAAGCGCTTCGGCGCTTGGGTTACACCTCTTCGACCTTTTATAACCCCCCCTTTAAAAACCGTGTGTTACACTTAGGCAATTATTTTTGCACAAGGCTCTACCATGCTCTTTAGCGCACCTCTCAAAAGCAATTCCAAAAAAATCATGTTGTTAGGCTCCGGCGAACTCGGCAAAGAGGTCGCGATCGAAGCACAGCGGCTGGGGATCGAAGTCGTCGCGGTCGACCGCTACAAGAACGCTCCGGCTCACCTCGTCGCCAACCATTCGCACGTCGTGAACATGCAGGACAAGGAAGCGGTGCTCAAACTGATCCGCAAGGAAAAACCCGATTACATCCTCCCCGAGATCGAGGCGATCAGTATCGAGGCGCTGTTCGAAGCGGAGAAAGAAGGGTTTTGCGTCATCCCCAACGCCGAAGCGGTGAACAAAACGATGAACCGTAAAAACATCCGCAAATTTGCTGCCGAGGATCTGGGACTTAAAACAAGCCGTTATCATTTCGTGAGCACCTACGAAGCGATGTGTGAAGCGGCCGAAGACGTCGGATTCCCCTGTGTCATCAAGCCGGTCATGAGCTCTTCGGGGCACGGGCAAAGTATCGCGAAAACACGCGATGACCTCATCGCGTCGTGGGAAATCGCCAAGGAAGCCCGCGGCGATGCGAGCGAACTGATCGTTGAGGAGTTTATCCGTTTCGACTACGAGATCACCCTTCTCACCGCGCGAAACGGCAATGAAACAGTATTTTGCGAACCGATCGGCCATATCCAAAAAGGGGGCGATTACGTTTTCAGCTGGCAGCCGATGGAGATGTCCAAAAAAGCCCTTAAACGTTCCCAGAAGATTGCCAAGGCGATTACCGACGGACTGGGGGGCAAAGGGCTTTTCGGCGTCGAACTGTTCGTTAAAGGGGATGAGGTCTATTTCAGCGAAGTGAGCCCCCGTCCGCACGATACGGGGATGGTTACCCTCATCACCCAAAGCCAGAGCGAGTTTGCACTCCACGTACGGGCCGTCCTGGGATTGCCTCTTGGCTTCACCTTCTACGGCGAAGGGGCGAGCGCGGCGTTCAAATCCGAAGCCGAATCGCATGAGCCGGTGATCGACGTCGCCGACGAGCTCTTCGACGAAAAAACGTTTGTCCGCGTGTTCGGCAAACCCGAAGCGCACGCCGGGCGCCGTATGGCAGTCCTTCTTGTCCTCGACCGTGCCGACAAGGCGCTGAAAAAAGCGAAGAAGCTGATCAAGAAAATCAAGGACGCGTAAGCGGATGAAGATCGTAATACTCGATGCGCTAACGTACGGTGATACGTCGTTAGAGGCTTTTAACGCGCTCGGAGACGTCACCGTCCACCTGACGACGACGGCGGAGGAGATTTTTGACCGGGTCCGCGAGGCCGAGGTGATCGTGACGAACAAGGTCGTCATCAATGACGCCGTGATGGAGGCCGCACCGTCGCTCAGGCTCATCTGCGTCGCCGCGACAGGGACGAACAACATCGACCACGAGGCCGCCGAACGGCGCGGGATTGCCGTCAAAAACGTCGCGGGGTATTCGACCGATGCGGTGGTGCAGCATACCTTTTCGATGCTCTTTTATCTGATGGGTCAGAGCCGCTATTACGACGACTACGTCAAACGGGGTGACTGGCAGCGTGAAAAGGTGTTTGCCCATATCGGTCCTTCATTCAGCGAATTGCGGGGCAAACAATGGGGTATCATCGGGCTGGGAGAGATCGGTCGCGGGGTTGCGCGGGTCGCAAGTGCGTTCGGCGCTAACGTCCGTTATTACTCCACGTCGGGGAAAAACGAGAACGGTGAGTATGAGAGAACAACGCTCTCGCGTCTCATCGAGCAAAGCGACGTCATCTCGATCCACGCACCGCTCAATGCCCAAACACAGAACCTTGTTTCCCACTCCGAACTGCTCCAGATGAAAGACGGTGCGGTACTCCTCAATCTCGGCCGGGGCGGAATCGTCGACGAAGAGGCCCTTTCGGTCATCATCGACGTCAAGCCCATTTTTGTCGGACTGGACGTTCTGGCCCAGGAGCCGATGAAAACGCCCCATCCGCTTCTGGGCGTCGGGCATCCTGAACGCCTCTACATCACTCCCCATATCGCCTGGACCTCGAGAGAGGCACGGGAACGTCTCATCGCGGCGACGGCCGAAAACATCAGAACGTTTTCAAAATAGCGGGCAATGCCAGCGCGATTCCCAAAAACGCGGCCGACGTCAGAAATACCTGTGCCGTGACGGTGCGCGGCGCACAGTTATAGAGCGACGCGAGATTGACGTTCGCCACCGCGAGCGGAACGAGCAGCTCCAGAAACAAAATCCCCTTGACCATCGGTTCCATCTCCACGTACTGCAATATCCCGAACGTCAGCAGCGGTATCAACAGAAATTTGGCGCTTGTGACCCATGCGCTCAGCCGCAGGTTGATTTCGGCAAGCTTGATTCCGTAGAGGTAGATTCCAAAGAGCACCAGCTGCATCGTCATCGAGGCGTAGGCTCCCATCATCAGCGTTTTATCGATTGCAGGGCTTGGGGTGTACCCGACAAGGTTGAGGATGATCGCAAAAGAGGCCGCCCATAACACCGGAAGCTTGAGGATGTTGAGGAGTGAACCCCTTACGCTGAATTCACCGCGCGAATAATAAAAAACGCCGATCGTATAAACGACGAAGACGTTGACAAGGTTGATAAGCGTGGTATAGGGGACGCTCTCTTCGCCGAATAGGGCGATCCCCAGCGGAACCCCCAGGTTCCCCGTGTTGCCGATCAGGGCGGCGACGGTGGCGATGGAGCGCTCTTTGGTGTCGGCAAACACCATCCGCGCGAGCGGAATCATCAGTATCAGCGACAATAGAGTGATACCCAGATACAGCGTCGGGGCGGCGAGCAGGGCCGTATCGATGGGGCGCTTGAGCAATCCCCAGAAGGTGAGAAATATTTGCAGAAAATAAACGCTTATGAGCGTGATCGTCCGATCGTCGATTTTCTCTTTGAACGCCCATTTCGCACCGAAACCGACGGCGATGAACAGATAGATGCCGAGGATCGAGAACAACGTTTGCATAGGTTATTTTACCCAAAAAAACTAGTCGATCTTTTTGAGTCGTCCCTAACGAGCGATGGGGTACAATCGCCGGGATTATTGGATTGAAGAAGGGGTGCAATGGCGAAAGTATTGATAATCGGCAGCGGAGGGGCTGGGCTGGTGAGCGCTTTGTCGGCCCGCGAAACGGGTGCGGAGGTCGTGGTTGCGTCCAAAACCCTCCCGACCCGTTCCCAGACATCGATGGCGCAGGGGGGGATGAATGCGGTGCTCGCCGACGACGACAGCGTCGCGGCCCACATCGACGATACCCTCCGCTCTTCGGCGGGCTTGGGGGACGAAGCGCGGATCGCGATGCTCTGTGAAAAAGCCCCCGACGCGGTGCGGTGGTGCAACGCGCTGGGGCTCCCTTTCAGCCGTGACGAGGCCGGAGAGATCGCCCGCCGCCGCCTGGGAGGGGCCAGCGCGCCGCGGGCGTGTTACGCGCAGGACTACACCGGGCTCAAACTGCTGCACACATTGTTCGACCGGTGTCTGGATGCGGGGGTGGACTTTCAAAACGGGCGGTTTTTGCTCAACCTGATCGTCGATCCCGAAACGAACCGTGCGCTGGGGGCGACGTTTCTCGATATCGAAAGCGGTGAGGTCGAAGAGATCCGCGCCGACGCGGTGATCCTTGCGACGGGGGGGTACGGTGCGATTTACGGCAAGCATTCGACCAATGCCGTCCAATCAACCGGCGACGGTCTGGCCGCGGCGGTCCGTGCGGGGGCGCGGCTGGCCGACATGGAGTTCATCCAGTTTCATCCGACGGCGCTTAAAAACTCCTCGATCCTCATCTCCGAGAGCGCGCGCGGAGCGGGAGGATATCTTGTGGATGCGCAGGGAGATCGTTTCACCGATGAGCTGGCTCCCCGCGATGTCGTCGCCCGGGCCATCCATGACGAAATCGGCAAAAGCGGCGCGGTTTACCTCGACATCCGCCATCTGGGGGAGGCCTTTATCGATCACGAGCTCCCGCAGGAACGCAAACTGGCCCAAATCTACGAAGGGACCGATCCGGTGCGGGAGCTGATCCCCATCAAGCCCGCCGCCCATTACAGCATGGGGGGGATTGAAGTCGATGCACGTTGCATGACGTCGGTGCAGGGGCTGTTCGCGGTCGGCGAGTGCGCCAACCACAAAACGCACGGAGCGAATCGCCTGGGGGGAAATTCGCTCCTCGAACTCGTCGTTTTCGGGCGTGAATGCGGCAAAAATGCGGCGGAATTCGGGGCGAAACACCCCGCCCCCTCCCTCGAAAACCCGCAGTATGCAAAGGATCTCAATTTCGTCCGCGGCGTCATGTATTTCACCAACCAGATCGACTTCTACCAGAAACAGGAGATGCTTGCCAACATCTTCTATAACAACGTCGGGCTGATACGCGACGATATGGGGCTCAAGGCGGTTCTCGGGGCTATCCGGCAGATGCAGAAGGAGCTTCCGTTCATGGGACCGCGCGACAAGTCCCGGGAGTGCAATACGAATCTCGTAGAGTTCATCGAATTCGGGAACAAGCTCGAGCTCTCCGAAATCATCGTCGTCAGCGCGATCAGCCGCGTCGAGAGCCGCGGGGCCCACTACCGCAGCGACGCCCCTGCGCGAAACGATTCGATGTTCGGGGCCCATACGATCGCGTGGAAGGAGGACGGAGTCTTATGCGCCGATTTCATGAAATGAAACCGCTGATCCGTTGTTCGGATGAAGGGGAACGTTGGGATGAGGAAGAGGATGCCGACTGGAACGGGTGCTGCGAAGACCCCTGTGACGATGACGAAGAGAATGAGCGGGAGTGGTGCGACTAATGGTAAGGATAAGCAAAAACGGGGTGTACTGCCCGCGGGCCCGCTGCCGAAGCGAACTCAGCGTTAGCGTAGCCGATCGGGGCTTTGCTCCGGTGGCGTATAAAATTGATAGCGGGAGTGGTGCGACTGATGGAAATTAAAATTTTACGCAGCGGTAACGGCGAGTATCAGACGTATAACGTCGAGTTAGAAGGGGCGACGCTCCTTTCGCTCCTCAATCATATCAAAACGAAGATCGATCCGACCCTCACCTATTCCCACGGCTGCCGCAGCGGGGTGTGCGGAAGCTGTGCGGTTCGCGTCGGGGGACGCGAGGTGCTGATGTGCGAATACAAACCTTCGGGAGGGGAGTGTGTCGAGCCGATCCGCAACGCCCGGGTAATTCGCGACCTCGTCGTCGAGGGATCGATGGTGGAGAAATGCAACCGTGCCGCCCACGCATCGGGCGAAAAGATGGACGGATCGGCGCTCAGCGCCGGGGAAATGGAGCGGATCACAGTTCAGAGCGACTGCATTTTGTGCGCATCGTGTTACAGCGCCTGTCCGGTTTATGCGGTGAACCCCGACTTTTTGGGCCCTTTCGCCCTTACTAGGGTATGGCGCTACGTCAACGACCCGCGTGAGCGGGAGGTTTCGGCCAAGATGGCCGCGGTTCAGGCCAACGGGATCTGGGATTGTACCCTCTGCGGTGAATGCGTCCCCGTATGCCCGCAGGGGATCGCTCCCAAACAGGACATCATGATGCTGCGCACCAAAGCCTCCATGATGGGGTATCAAGACCCTCATGCCGCTGCCGCTTTCGGCGGCGGACTCGATTTCGGCGGACCGATGTTTTAGGGGAGTTAGGATTATGTTATACTGATGTTATAAAAAACATCTGCAGGACATTATGTATGGCATCCGAACACTCTCTTGATATTTCCGCCAAAATCGATCTTCAGGCATTTAAAGACGCTATCGCCCAAGCCGAGAAAGAGGCGGCGGGGCGGTACGATTTCAAAGGGATCACGTACGAAATCAACTACCGTGAAAAAGAGAAACAGCTGATCCTCCTCGCCTCCAGCGACAACAAACTCGACGCTCTCAAAGACATCGTCATCGGCCGTCTGGTCAAGCGGGGTCTTTCTTCCAAGGTGCTCGAGGAACTCAAAACCGAAGACGCCAGCGGGGGGAACCGCAAAGCGACCTACAAGATCGTCGACGCGATCGAAGCCAAAGAGGCCAAAAAGATCGTCGCCGAAATAAAAAATATGAAAACCAAAGCGACCGCCCAGATCGAAGGGGATCACATCCGCGTCAAATCCAAACAGATCGACGAACTCCAGAAAATCATGGCGGCGATCAAGGCGATGGAGTGGGAAGCGCCGCTCGTGTTCGACAACTTCCGCTAAGTAAAGGATCACGATGAAAAAAATGACGATTGCCGAAGCGGCGGAACATTTCGGGGTCTCCAAAGAGGCGATCCATAACCGTATCCGGCGCGGAAGCCTTACGTGCATCGTCGAAAACGGCGTCAAGTTCGTCGCCGTCGCTTCGGCCAAAGCGGCGCATTCGGAAACGGCGATCGAAGCCGACCGCTATACCCGCTACATCGAACAGGAGAACGAACGGCTGCGCGACAAGGTGGACGTTCTCGAAAAAGAGACGACGCGACTGCGCGACCAGCGCGAGCAGATGCTGATCGACGAACGGGTCAAAATCGAACAGATCTATAAAGAGCGCGATGCTCAGCTGCGCAGCGTACTGCACGTCGTGGCGACCAAATTTCTCTCCCACGCCAATGCCGACGCGGTCGTTGAAGAGGCGATCAATGCCGATGTGGTCGAGGTCGCGGATGAGGAATGGATCTCCCTCAAGGCGTTTTTGAAGCTCAAGCGGGTCAAAGAGAAAGAAAAAAAGAAGATCAAAAACCGCTTCGAAACGGCGGTCGAGGCGGATGAGAGGCTCACGCTGCGGGAAGGGAAAGTGTTTTTGAACCCTTCGCGCTACGATTACTCCGACCTCCTCTAAGCTTTAACGGTACGGCCGTTTTTTCGCCGTCCCCTCCCGAAGCGGCGCTCTTGCGCCTTCTCTCACCCCTTGTTTGGAACGGTTTAGTTTGTTGAAACAGCTTTGGCAGATACTGAATTCGCTCTGCGGCGGCAGCGGTTTGGAGCACATTTTGCAGCGTGGGACGAAATGGCTTTGCTGGAGCGAATTCTCGATAAAGCGGTTGAGTTCACCCCGGAATGCGCGGGCTTTTTCGGCGTCGATGAAATACTCCCCGAGCCGATAGGAAAGCCAGAGGTAAAGGCTGATCTCTTTGATCCGGTCTTCGGCTTCCTGCAGCTCTTCCATTGTCAGCGCATGGCTTCCCAGATGGCGCGGAGGGATGTAGGCGATCGGTTTTTTCTGCTCCAGTGCGCGGACGTAGCGTTCGAAAGAGGCCATCACCAGCGGGGAGGAGGTCGAGAGCGGGGCGGTTGCGAGGGTGTATTTGGTCCGCATGTCCAGATCGAAACGGTCAACGATGGCCGAGGCTTCCTGCATCGACTCGAGGTTGGCGGCACGGAAGGGGCCTTCGAACTTCATGTTGTCGACGAAAAATGCGATGATGGCGGAGAGGGAGCGCTCTTCGAGGATGTTCGAGACGAGCATGACGTGGTCGAAATTGGCCATGACGTTAAACGGGATGCGGATAGGCTCGGGCTGGGCGTTGAAAAGGGGGGCGATTTTTTTGAGGACGTCGGCGCTGAGCGCCCCGACGTACCCTTTTTCGGTGATGCCGTAGCGCCCCGCCCGCCCGGCGATCTGCTGCACTTCGCCGGGGGTGAGGAAGCGCTGGTTCTGGCCGTCGAATTTGTCGGCTTTGGAAAACAGCAGCGTTTTGATCGGGAGGTTGAGCCCCATGCTGATGGCGTCGGTCGCGACGAGGATCTGCGTCTCCCCTTCGCGGAACCGGCGGGCTTCTTCCCGGCGCACTTCAGGGCTCAGGTTGCCGTAGATGACGCTGGTGCGGTACGTTTTGGAAAGCTGCTGTTTGAGCCGCAGCGCGTTGGCACGGGTGAAGGCGATGAGGGCCGTACCCTCTTCGATCGCGTCGATCGGGGTGGGGGTGCGGAGGAGCTCGAGGGGGTTCTTGCGTTCGAATTCGACGATTTCGAGCGGCTCATTCAGGTATTCGGCGAGTGCCACGACCGCTTCACGCGCGTTCGGAGACCCCGTCATGATCACCGTTTTGGCGGGTGCGCCGATGATGGCGTTTGCCCAGGCCCATCCCCGGTCGCGGTCTCCGATCATCTGGACTTCGTCGATGACACAGACGTCGGCTTCGGTCTCGAATCCGAGCATTTCGATCGTTGAACTGATGTGGGTGGCGTCTTCGTCGATCAGCTGCTCTTCCCCGGTGATGAGGGAGGCTGCGACGCCGTGTTCTTTAAGCGTTTCGTACCCTTCCAGGGCTAGGAGCCGCAACGGGGCGAGATAATATCCCGTCCCCGCTTTGCGCAGATGTTCGAATGCGCCGTAGGTCTTGCCGCTGTTGGTGGGGCCGATGTGAAGGATCAGCTTACGGCGTAGCGAACGGGCGAGGGGAAAAAGGTTTTTAAAGTCGCGTACGGTCCGGGCGAGAAGTTCCTGGCGCTGTCGGCGCAACAGCTCGCCGGCAATTTTTTGGTCGAACGCGAAAAGGACGCGGCGGGAGGTCTTGGCACTGATGTGAAGGGTTCCGCTCAAAAACGGGAGGAGCGTTTCGATCACGAGGGCATGGAGCCGCTCTTCCTCCAGGGCCAGCAGACGCGAGCGCTCGCGGCACTCCGAGACGAGCAGCTCCAGTTCGGCGAAGAAGAGCCGTTTTTCCTCTTCGAGCGTTTCGGCGATCATTGTTTCGATGCCGATATCCTCTTGTTTCCAGACCGCTTGGGTGATGCGGGAGAGATCGAGGGTGTGATGAGCGGTGTACTCGATCGTTTGGGACGTGTGGGGGAGTTCGATCGTGTGGGTCGTTTCGATCAGCAGATCGTCGCCGTGTTCGCTGAGGTTCGCGGTTTCGCCCAGAAGGCGTTTGAGGACGCTCAAAGGGAGGGGAACATCGCTTTCCGAGGCGGTGGGCGGCGCGCTTTTGAGTGCCGAAACGATCTCGCCGGGGCTTAGGTAGCGATGGGGATCGAGGGTCGCCGTAAAACGGTCGGTTTGTTCCTGTTTTTGCGATGTTAGGGTTTGTTTGAGAAGGGCGATCTCCGCGGTGAGGCTGTCGATATCTTCCTCATGAAGGCGCCGTTCGTTGAGCGGAGGGGTTTTGAGAACCTGTATTTTGGTAAAACGCTCATTTCCAAGGGTGTAGACGATCGGGGCGTAAAACTCCAGCCGGTCGTCGTAACCGAGTTTCCCGTCGAGCGCTTTTTCGAGCGTTTCGCGTTTGCCGACGTAGCGGAGGTGCTCGAGTTTGGCGGCGATTTTCTCGGGGGTGATTTTGCGGGTCCGGACGTCGATAAACGCGGCGTGCAGTTCCCGCCGCTCGTCGGCGGAGATGTCGAAGGCGTCGAGGAGCTCGTCGATCTTCTCTTCGCGTTCGTGAGGTTTTTCCTTGGGTTTTGGGTTCGGGTAGATTTTCCCTTCGTGATGGAAAAACTCGACGATGAGGGCGCGGTTGTCGCTCTCCCCTTCCGACCAGATCCGCCGGAACGTTTTGATGAGCCCCGCTTTGTCGGTGGTACCGTCGAAGACCCCCAGCGTATGGGCCAGCGCGATCAGCGTTTCGGAAGGGACCCGTTCGATCCCCTCGTCAAATCCTTCATCACCGAAAAAACGGCGGATCGCCTGGTTGAGTTTGATCATTTTTTTCTTTTTCTTTGCCATGATGAAAGTGTAGCCTAAATTTATAAGGCTAAAGCGCCGATTGCTTCGATACACTTTCGCACAATCACAATACGGACGGGGAAATGGTGGATCTGAACGTCGACGAATGGACGCAGGAAGAGTTTCTGCGCAATAAAAAAGAGCTCGAAGCGCAGGGGATCAAAGTGCTGCTGATCGATACGATCCTCAACCCCATCGACGGCATCGAAACGACTCTCTATGCCCCGCCCCTGCTGAAAAACGAGGAGCCGGGGAGCGTTTTCGTCTTTTACTGCGATACGGGGAAATCGTCCAAAGAGCGGCTGGCGGAATTTCGCACCAAATTTCCCGATCACGTCTGCATCAGTCTGCGGGGAGGACGAGGGTATTGGCGCAAACATCTGAGGGTATAACGCAGGCGTTCGGGGCGTTTGCCCTTGCCCTTGCCCAGGGGCGGTATTATGAAGCCCACGAGGAGCTCGAGATATTGTGGTATCCCCGCCGCTTCGAAGACGATGACGAGATACGTTTCTGGAAAGGGTGTATCAACGCCGCGGTCAGTTTCGAGCTGATCAAGCGGGGGCGCCCCCTCCCCTCGCGCAAAGCGTGGGGGACGTACCTCAAATACCGGGGGTGTCTTGAGCGCCTTGTTACCCCCCGTAAAGAACTCTACGTTAGAATTACGCAAACCATAGACCAACACCGGAGCTTCATGATGTCCGAATTTTTAAAAGCGATGGAATTCCGTCACGCCTGCAAGCGTTTCGATACCCAAAAAAAGATCCCCTCCGAGCAGTTTGATTCGATCCTCGAAGTGGCCCGCCTCTCCCCCTCGTCTTTCGGGATGGAGCCGTGGCGGCTGATCGTGGTGCGCAACCCTTCGTTGCGCAAGGCGCTCAAGCCCTCGTGCTGGAACCAAAGCCAGATCGTCGAGGCGAGTGAACTGGTTATTTTCACGACCGATGATGATTCGGTGCGCAGCGGGACTCCTTATGTCCGTAAAATGTTCAACCGCCGCGGACTCGACGAAGAGGCGGTGAATACCTACATGAACGTCTACAAAAACTACCTGGAGCCGATCGAATGCGACGAAGCGCTGCTGCGTAACTGGACCGCCAAGCAGTGCTATATCGCCTGCGCCAACATGATGACCTATGCGGCGACCCTGGGGATCGACAGCTGTCCGATCGAGGGATTCGACCGCGAAGAGATCGAAGCGATACTCGACCTTGATGAAGGACGCAGCGTGGCGCTCATCTGCGCGTTCGGCTATAGGGTGAACCCGCAGGGCGAGCACAAACGGCTTGATCCGGGACAGATCGTCGAATACCGTTAAGCGAGGATAGCATGCTGAAAAAAATCGAGCACGTCGAGGACAAAGTGGGGTATTACACCGACCTGGCCCTGAGTTACGCGACCGAGTACGGCCTTAAACTCCTCGGGGCGCTGGCGATCTTTTTCATCGGGAAATGGATTGTCCGAAAAATCGTGATGCTGATGCGCCGCGCGATGGAGCGTTCCCGCGTCGACGAGACGCTGATCAGTTTTGCGGGGAATGCCCTGAGCGTTGCACTGATGATCGCCGTTATCGTGGCGGCGGCCAGCAACCTGGGGATCAATACCACCTCGTTCGTCGCCGTATTCGGTGCGGCGGGTCTTGCGATCGGCCTCGCGCTCAAAGACACCCTCTCCAATGTCGGTGCGGCGGTGCTGATCATCTTTTTCCGGCCGTTCAAGGTGGGGGATTTTATCGAGACGGCGGGAGTAATGGGGACGGTCAAGACGATCAACCTCTTTTCGACGACGCTGACGACGACCGACAACCGTTCCATCATCATCCCAAACGGAGCGCTGATTTCGGGGAATATCATCAACTACACGGGCAACGAGACGCGGCGGATCGACATGGTGTTCGATATCGACTACAAAGACGACCTCAAACTCGCTAAAACGGTTATCCTTGAAATCCTCGAAGCTCATCCCAAGGTGCTTCAAGAGCCTGAACCGCTGGTCGCGGTAGGTGCCCTGGCCCAGAATTCGGTTCAAATCGTCGCCCGTCCGTGGGTCCATGTGGACGACTACTGGAATACGATGTTCGAGGTGACCGAAGCGGTCAAGGAGGCGTTTGACCGCAACCGGATCACCGTGCCGTTTCCGCAGATGGTGACCCACGTCGTGCAAGAAGGGGAGAAATGATCCGAAAAGCGCTCTGGAGCGTGCTGTGCGCGTCGGCCCTGTCCGCAAACGACGGCAAGGTCGTGACCCACAGCGAATTTTCCTACATCAATACCAAAGGGAACACCGACACCACGTCGCTGGCGTTCGAGGGAAATGCGAAAACGTCGGTAGGGGTCCATGTCTTCCGTGCCCACGTCGACGCTTACCGTTCCAGCGACAGCGGCCAGACGTCGAAGGACAAATGGTCGAGCGAGCTCAACTACGATTACCGCCTCTGCCCCAGAGTTTCGCTCAACTATCTCGCCGGATACAAGCAAGACCGTTTCAGCGGGTTCGATTACCAGCTCTACACCGGACCCGGTATCGGGGTAAAGCCGCTGGACGAGAGTGCGCATACCCTCGATTTGCAGGCGAACGTCCTCTACGGCCGGGACAAGCCCGAAAACCTCCCCGAAGACGATTATTTTTCAAGTAAACTGGGGGCGATCTACCGCTGGAAGGTACAGGAGAACCTCAAATTCATCCAGGAAGCGACGTACCGGATCAATCTCGAAGACACCCGCTACAATTTCTTTTACAGCAAAAGCGCGATCGAGACCAAAATCAACTCTTCCCTCTCGATGGGGGTCAGCTATAAAATCGACTACGTCAACACCCCGCCCCCGCCGTCGAAAAATACCGACCGGACGTTTCTGGCGTCGTTGATTATCGATTATTAAAGAGGTCGGTAGCGTTTAAACGCCGCGGCGGCACCCAGTGCCGCGGCCGCACCTCCCACAAACAGCAGCGAGGGCGTATACTGGTACAGAACTCCCGCCCCAAGCGCCCCCACGAATCCCCCCAGACCGTAGGATATCCCGAAAAAGAATTGCTGAGCGAGGCGGCGGGCGCTGTAGAGATGAAAGAGCAGCGCGATCGCCGAAGAGTGAAAAAGGGCGAAGCTGAACGCGTGAAGCACCTGTGACGCGTAGAGCATGGCGACGTTGCCCGGAAAAAGGGCGACGATCAGCCAGCGCAGCGCCGTAACCGATGCGGTGAGAACGAGCAGCCGATGGAGATTTCCGCGCAGCAGGGGGCCTTGGAAGTAGAACATGACAATTTCGGCGATCACGCCGAAACTCCACAGCCAAACCGTCGTCTGGAGGCTGACGCCGTGATCGGTCGCGTAAATCGTGAAAAAATTGTAAAACGGGCCGAAGCTCACCTGCATCAGGAAAAACCCGATCCACAGCATCCGGTGTTCCCCGATGCCGAATCGGCATCGCTCATCAGCGCATTCGGAAGATCGGGCATGACGCTGCCGCAGCCCGATGAGTGCGCCCAAACCAACGGCGACCCATGCCGCGGCTACCAGGAAAGCGACCCCGACGTAGGGCCCGGTAAGGTATTCGACGAGGAGCAACGACACGGCGATAAAGCCAATGGAGCCGAAAAGACGGATGCGCCCGTAGCGCTCTTTCCCGATCGATTCGAGGGCGATCACCTCGATGTAGGGGAGGACGAGGGCCAGGCCGATCCCAAAGAGGATGTTTACGCTCAAAAGAGGCCAGAAGGACTCCAGCGCGGGGTAGAATCCGCTCGCCGATCCCCCCATCAGGGCAAGGGCGATGAAAAAGGTGCGCTGGTCGAGGCGGAATCCGCGCAGGAACAAAAACGGAAGGGCAAACCGCACCAGCGGCGCGGCGGCGAAAACGGTGCCGATCTGGATCGGGTCGTAGCCGACCTGGGAGAGGATTTTGGGGATAAAAATGATGTGTACGCCGACCAGGGCGAAGTAGATGAAATAAAACGCGGCGACGAGCGGTGCCATCACGATTCGCGGATGACCGCAGTGCCGCTGAGGAGATCGTGCAGCGCCCGTGCGTCTTTACGCAAGAGTCCCACGAAAAAGCCGACCAGGGTGAGTGCCGATACGAAATAGCCGACGAAGCGGAGGGTCAGTTTCCAGTAGGGGGCGTTTTGCAGCGTCCGCGCGTCCACGACGCGGATGCGTGCCATTTTTTTGCCCGGCGTTTGGCCGCTTCGGTGCCAGAACCATACGTAGGCAACCAAAAACAGGCCGATCTGCAACGCCGATGCGACCGGATGGGGTGGATTGGTGCGGGCTTTGGGATCTCCGACGATCACATCCAGGCCGCCGGCCGTGTGCATCTGATCGTACCCGAAAAAGGCGGTGACGAGCAATGAGATCGGGAGCCCGATCATGAATATATCGGTGAAGAACCCGAGTGCGCGCGATCTGAAAGGAGCATATACGGTTTTCGGTGTTTCGGATCGGGTCGGAAGCCGTTTTTTCTTTTTGGGTGTTTGCCGTCGCATGGGGAAATTGTAGCGCATGCCAGATTAAAAACAGGCGTTATTACTATTCGTTTACTAAGTTGGTTCATAATGTCACTGATCCCGATTGACGGCAGCAAGTCAAAGGGGAGTTTTTTTCATTCATCACTCACTCCTTAAGTTTCAAAGCATCCCCGGCCTTCGGTGGCCGCGGGCCTTTTCCCGCTTTTCTCACAAACAATGAACAAAATCGTGTTATAAATCTGTTAATGCAGGCGTTCCCCCGTTCCCGTAGGAAAACGGGAGACTTAGAAGACGTTATTAACGTTTGAGGCCGATGAGGGTTTCAAGCAGGGTATCGGAAGTCGTAATCGTTTTACCGTTTGCCTGGTAACCGCGCTGGATGATGATGAGCTGCGTCAACGCCTTGGAAAGATCCACGTTGGAAGCTTCGAGGGCCGAAGACTGCATGAAGCCCCGTCCCGCCGTCGCCGCCGTACCGATGATCGGATCGCCCGAGTTGGCCGACTGGAGGTAGACGTTTCCGCCGTCGCTTACCAGACCTTCGTTGTTGGAGAACTTGGCCATACCGATCTGTGCCAGACCGAACGAGCGTCCGTTGGTGAAGCTTCCCACAAGCGTACCGCTTTGGTCGATGCGGATCCCGACGAGGTCACCCCCTGGGTAACCGTCCTGGCTGATACCGCTGGTCCCCGAATCGTTGTCGAAACTGGTGATCCCGTCATACGCTCCAAGCGTTCCGAAGTTGAGGGTAACCTGCTGGTTCGCCGCCGCCCCGTTGTTCGGCGAGAAGTCGATGCTGGGGATGTTATAGGTGGAGAGGGCCCCGTTGCTATCGAACGTAATCACCCCGCCTTCAAGGATGTTCAGGTACGGTGCGGTCGCCCCGCTCAGCGATCCGGGAACCGGGACGGTGACGTTATAGCGCCAGTCGGTAAATCCGGTAGTGGTGTTGATCGAATCTTTGCGGAAGTTGATCGTCACGGTGTGTTTACCCCCCAGCGAGTCGTAGACGTCGATACTGGTCGCATGGGTAGCGGTGTTGATCGGCTGGGACTGTTTGACCGACGTACCGACCGGCAGGGCTCCCGCCATGGTCGCGAACGTTTCGGTGAAGCGCTGGTTTTCGATCGTGTTGGCGTCGACGATCGGATCGACTTCGATGGCGAGCGCCGTACCCGCGGTGTTGCGCAGGACGAATTTTCCCTGGTCGTTGACTTCGACGGTAGAACCGGCTGACGTCGCCTGCGCAAACGTTTGCAACGCGGCACGCAGATCGGCGACGGTGTTGAAATAATAAGTGTCGTTGGCATTCAGCGGGAGAGCGCCCCCGGCGACAAGCCCGGCTGCGGGAGAACCGTCGGTGTAGCGGAAATCGCGGACGGTCGCACCGCCGTCAAACGAGATCGTGACCCCCTGTCCGCCGCCGGCAAAAGTGGCGGCACTGGCGGAGGTGAGCTGGAACGCTTCGCCGTTGCCGTTGAACATGATCCCCATGTCCTCGGCGTCGGCTGCGGGGACGGTACGTCCGTCGGCTGTCGTGATCGCACCGGTCGAGTCGATCTGGTACGTCGGGTTGTACTGGTCGACGATGGCGCTGGAACTGAGGTTGGCCTTGACGACGATCTCGCTACTCGCAAACGCCGGCGTTGTCAGACCCGAGGGGATACGGATGTTGGTGATCGGGGCGGTCGAGTCGACGAGTCCGGTGTCTTCGTCGCGGAGCCATCCCTGGACGATGAACCCGTTGTTGTCGACGAAATTGCCCGACGCGTCGAATTTGAAGTCACCCGAACGGGTATATTTATACGTGTTTCCGCCGTCGGCCGAGACGATGAAGAATCCGTCCCCCTGGATCGCGACGTCGGTATTTTTGTCGGTATTCTGGATAGAACCCTGCGAGTGGATGCGGGTGATCGAGCTGACCGTCGTCCCCAACCCTACCTGAACGGCGTTTTTACCCCCCAGATCCCCCTGCGGAGCGGTAGCGATCTGGTTGGTCTGAGCCAGCAGATCCGAAAAGTTGGCGCGGGAGTATTTGTACCCGATCGTATTGACGTTGGCGATGTTGTTCGACTCCACGTCCATGGCAATCTGATGCGACTGCAACCCGGTGACGCCTGAGAAAAGTGACTTCAGCATGGTATGTCCTTTATGACAAAGTAAATTAACTAAGCAAAAAACGTGCCAGTTTATTTGCGCATCGAGAGCGCTTTTTGGATCATCTCATCGACGGTGGTGATCGTTTTGGCATTGGCCTGATAGGCGCGCTGCATGATGATCATATCGGTCAGACCGACGTCGAGGCGGACGTTGGAGTTTTCCAGCATATTGCTGTAAATCGTCGCCCCCGGGATGGCGTTTCCATCGGCGTCGGTCCAGAAAAACGGGTCTCCGCTGTTGGAACTTTTGGTAAAGAGGGTATCCCCGGCGCGTTCGAGCCCCTGGTCGTTTTGGAAATGGTACACCGCTACCCGTCCCAGCGCACTCTGGCGGCCGTTGGAAAATTCGGCGCTGACGATGCCGTTGATGTTGACGCCGTATTTGGTGAGGACTCCGCCCGATACCCCGTCCGCCGAGCCGCGACCCCAGAACTCGTTTCCTTCGATCGACACGAGCCCTTCGAAACCGGTTCCCACATCGATCGCGACGGTTGCGCCGTCGTTGTTTACCGAGGGAATCGTAAAACTTGCCAGTCCTCCGGACGCGTCGAAGACGGCCTGTCCGGTTTGAGTATCGTAGACGGTGTCGCCGTCGTTTGAAGTGACGGTCGCCACCACGTCCCAGGTGAGGCCGTCCCAGGGGACGATGATATTGCCGCTTGCGTCGGTTTCGACGTGCTGTTCAAAAGTGAGTTTCAATCGGTTGATTTCGTTGTTGGGGCTGATGACGTCCGAACTGATGGAGCGGATCGCGTTTTCACGCCCCAGGTTTCCTTTGAACTCCGCCAGGGTGGAGGGCTCGACAGGATAGGCGAGTTTGGCGGGGAGTTCGAGTATCCCCTGCGCCCCGACCGCATTGTACGCGACTTCGTCGGCAGGCTCGCGGATGAGGTAAGCTCCCGTATCGTTATCTCCGTAATCGAATCCTTCCACGTAGTCGTAATTGGTCAGCATCGTTCCCGTTACGTAATACCCCTGGGTCGTGGTGAGGCGGGCGACCGATGAATTGGGATCATTGGGGTTTTTGAGCGCCGTGTCGAAAGTGAAATTTCCCGCACGGGTATAATAGGTATTATTGTTGGCCATGACGCCGAACCAGCCGTTTCCGCCGATGGCGAGGTCGCTGAAACGGTCGGTCGGGAGGAGCGAGCCGCTTTGGGTGATCATCCCGGTGGCCTGTAGTCGCGACCCCGTTCCGATGTCGTTGGAAGTGGGTGTGTTCCCGGCGCTGGAAACGACGTTCGAGAAGAGTTCGGCAAATTCGGAGGTGACCCCGCGAAAGCCGACCGTATTCACGTTGGCAATATTGTCCGAGACGATATCAAGGCCGTACTGGTGGCTCATGATCCCCGAGAGGCCGGTGTAATATCCCTGCGTCATGCTGCGGCCTTAAATATCGGTGACTTCGACGATTTTGCTGAAATCGACGTAGTTGGAGCCGAGCTTGGCGTACGTGGTTCCGTCTTCGTAGCGGATAGACTGGATCGGATAGATTCCCACCCGGCTGGTTCCGGTGGTTCCGTCAGCCGCGGTATAGGGCGCTTCGACGTAATAGATCCCCGCATCCTTGACGACGCCGCTGTTGTCGGTTCCGTCCCAGGTGTACTGCGCGATCCCTTTGGACGTTTCGTCGATGGGGACGCTTTTGACGATGTTCCCCGCGCTGTCGAGGATGTTGAATTTACCGCCCATGATATCGACCGGAAAGTACAGCTCGAACGTCGCGTCTTCCCCTTCTTCGAGGACGACGGCATTACTGCCGGTATCGGCCAGTTTGCCGATCGCCGAGAGGCCGGTATACTGCATGGAAGCGGTCAGGGCCGATGCCAGCTTTTCAAGCGAATCGTTCGTATTCTGGCTTGCTTCGAGAGTTGCGAGCTGCGACGTTTGCTGAAGGATCTGCTCGGTGTCCATCGGGGAGGTGGGATCCTGGTACTGCAGTTCGAGGAGCAGGAGCTTTAGAAAATCGTCTTTACCCAGTTTACTTTTGTCTTCAGGGGCCGCTTTGGCCGAGTTGTCCGCGTAAGCGACTCCGTTGGTGTAGTTTCCGAATGCGTCGATAGCCATTGTGTTCTCCTTGCGTCACGCGTAATGCGGGATGATGATTTCCAGAGCGCTGAGCTGCTCATCGTTTAGTTCGAGATCTTCGAACGACTCGTAGGCACGGTATGCTTCACGGGAGTTGTGACGCTGTTGGTGCTCCTGCGGATTGTGCGAATCGCCGCCGCCCATGAAGTTCATGGTCGCGTTGGTAATCCCCTGGTGGGCCAGCTGGGCTTTGAGTTCGGCGGCGTTGTGGGCGAGGAACGCGACGCTGCCGGCGTTGTTGGACTGGATGTTAACGTGGACGTTATTGCCGCGCTGCACCAGCGTCACTTCCACTTCCCCGAGTTTTTCGGGATTGAGCTTCATTGAAAGGCGGGTGAAGGGGGGCTTGTAGTTTTCGACCGCTTCTTTGAGATCGGCGGCGAAATGGCGCATGCTCTGCTGCGCCTCCTTGGCTTTTACTTCCAGTGAATCGGCTTTGGGTGCCGCTGCGGTTTTCGGCGCGTCGAGCTCGACGCCGGAAATTCCGTTTTTGTGGGTAGGGGCGTCGTTGCCTCCCTGCGATTCGCCCTGCAGCAGGGTGATCAGGGAATCGGTTTTGGTCGTTGCGGCCGACGCCGCATCGTTTTTAGGCGTGTCGTTCTTGGGGGTGTCGACGCTCAGCGTGCTTTGTGCCGTTTCCCGTTTTTCGATCCCCTGGAGGAGTGTTTTGAGCGGCTGTTCGGAAGGTTTGACCTCCTCCGAACGCGCTGTTTCGTCCCCTTTAAGAGGGTTGGGCGATTTGGCCTCTTTTTTCTCTTTGTTTTTCAGTTCGCTGATGAGTTGCGTCAGCGTTTCGATGGGAGAGGTTTCTTCGACCGGGCCTGCCGCTGCGAGCTGAGCCACCGCTTTGGTCTCCAGCAGCGGCTTGGAGAGCAGTTCGGGCGTCGGGAGGGTTTCGGGTTCGCTTTGGATGGAGGCAAACGTGATTTTTTCGGGTTCAAGTCCCAGTTTCTGAGCCATCTGGATCAGCCCCGCCAGACTTTTGGGGAGGTTTTCGGGCGCTTTTTGATACTCGGGGCTTTTGGCCGTAATCTCTTTTTTGAGGTACTCTTTGGCCTGGGCGATGAGGTTGCGGAGCTGGTCATTCGAGAGAGACCGGGTCAGTTCGGCCGAGATGAGATGCTCCGCCCCCTCTTCTCCCATCCCTTTGAGCAGGGTCTGAAGTTCGCCCAATCCGGCGTTTTTAACGGTATTCGCCTTGGGCGCTTCGGCGGAGCGGACAATGCCGTTTTTGGGATCGATGAGCGCTTTGAATTCGTTTGCCGAAGCGTTTGCGGTCCCTTTCTCTCCGATTTTGGAAGGCATTCCCAGCGACGAGAGGAGTTTTGAAAAGACCGAATTGCGGGTGTCTTCCCCTTTGCCGCCGCCCCCGAGGAGGTCGATCAGCGAGGCGTTCCCTTTCGTCTCTTTGCTGTGTATGATCATAAAACGATCCTTTGGCGCGATAAGGAGGCACCCTGCGCGCACGATTCTATGTGATACGGCAATAAAGCAAAAGTCATTCCATAAAAAGAGGAGATTTGATCCGGAGAAGAGTTTAAATCCCTTAACATATCCTTAAAATAAAAAAAGATATAATTCGCAAAAATCTTTGCGCCTAACCAAAGGACACCCATGCAAAAAATTCGTAACATCGCCGTCATCGCCCACGTTGACCACGGTAAAACGACCCTAGTCGACGGTCTGCTCAAACAGTCCGGAACGTTCGGAAGCCACGAACAAGTCAATGAACGGGCGATGGACTCCAACGCCCTCGAAAAAGAGCGCGGGATCACCATCCTCTCGAAAAACACCGCGATCCGCTACGGCGACCACAAGATCAACATCATCGATACTCCGGGCCACGCCGACTTCGGCGGCGAGGTTGAGCGGGTTTTGAAAATGGTCGACGGTGCGCTGCTTCTCGTTGACGCCTACGAAGGGGTTATGCCCCAGACGAAATTCGTCGTTAAAAAGATGCTCGGCCTCGGGATCAAACCGATCGTCGTCATCAATAAAATCGATAAACCTTCCGCCGATCCCGAGCGCGTCGTCGATGAAGTATTCGACCTGTTCGTCGCGATGGACGCGACCGAAGACCAGCTCGATTTCCCGATCATCTACGCCGCGGCGCGTGACGGTATCGCGAAGCTCGACATGTCCGAGCCTGACGGTGATTTCACCTGTATGTTCAACACGATCCTCGAAAAAGTCCCCGAGCCGACCGGTGATGCGGAAAACCCGACGCAGTTGCAGGTTTTCACCCTCGACTACGACAACTACGTCGGTAAAATCGGGATCGCCCGTATCTTCAACGGTAAGATTGCCAAAGGGGACAACGTTCTTCTGGCCAAAGCCGACGGAGAACTGGTGAAGGGGAAAATCTCCAAACTGATCGGATTCCTCGGACTCAACCGGATGGAGATCCAGCAGGCCGAAGCGGGCGACATCGTTGCGATCGCGGGCCTTGAAACGGTCGACGTCGGGGACACCGTCTGTGATCCCAACAACCCGATGCCGCTCGACCCGATGCACATCGAAGAGCCGACCCTGACCGTTGTTTTCTCGGTCAACGATTCTCCGCTGGCGGGAACCGAAGGAAAACACGTTACTTCCAACAAGATCAAAGAGCGTTTGGACGCCGAAATGCAGACGAACGTCGCGATGCGTTACGAGACGATCGGCGAAGGGAAGTTCAAAGTCTCCGGACGGGGTGAGCTGCAGATCACGATCCTCGCCGAAAACATGCGCCGTGAGAACTACGAGTTCGGTATCGGCCGTCCCGAAGTCATCGTTAAAGAGATCGAAGGGGTCAAATGCGAGCCGTTCGAGCACCTCGTCATCGACGTACCCGAAGAGTTCAGCGGTACCGTTATCGAGCGTCTGGGGCGCCGCAAGGCCGAGATGAAAGCGATGGTCCCGATGGGTGAGGGCTTTACCCGTATCGAGTTCGAAATCCCCGCGCGCGGTCTGATCGGTTTCCGCGGACAGTTCCTCACCGATACCAAAGGGGAAGGGGTCATGAACCACTCGTTCCTCGAATTCCGCCCTTACAGCGGGACGGTCGAGAGCCGTCCGTACGGTGCGCTCATTTCGATGGAAGACGGTGTCGCCCTGGCGTACTCGCTCTTCAACCTTCAAGATCGCGGTGTCCTGTTCGTCGCTCCGCAGGCGAAAGTGTACAAAGGGATGATTATCGGCGAGCACAGCCGCAGCAACGACCTCGACGTCAACCCGATCAAAGGGAAGGCGCAGTCAAACGTCCGCTCATCCGGTGCGGACGAAGCGATCAAACTCGTTCCGCCGCGCGAGATGAACCTTGAGCGTGCGCTCGAGTGGATCGAAGACGACGAACTCCTCGAAGTCACGCCGCAGAACATCCGTATCCGCAAACGCTACCTCGACATCAACGAGCGTAAACGCCACGCGAGACAGTAACTCTCTTCGCTTCCGGTTTCCCCGATGCCGGGGAGACCTTTCCCTTTTTCCTATTTTGCCATCTCTTTTCCCGCAATCATTCCGCTCGCCCACGCGAAATGGAAATTGAATCCCCCTCTTCGACCGACGATATCGAGTACTTCTCCCGCAAAATAGAGCCCTTCTACCATTTTCGATTCCATCGTTTTGGGATTGACCTGCGCCGTGGAGACCCCGCCGCCGCTGACTTCGGCATGTTTGAACCCGTGGGTGTCGGTGACGTCGAAACGCCAGTCGCCGATGAGATGGGCGAGCTGCTTGATTTGTTTGGGGTTCAAAGCCGAAACGGGTGTCGAAAGGGCGATGCGCGCGTCTTCGAGGAGATAGGTGACGAGTTTGGCGGGGAGTAAGCCGCACAGGGCATTTTGGACGTTTTGTGCCGGGACGGCGGCAAACAGTTTTTCGATCGCCTCGGCGAGTTCGTGACGCTCAAACCGGGGCAGAAGATTGAGCGCGACACTTACATGCCGTTTGCGGCTAAGGGCGTATGAGCCCCTCTGGCTGATATCAAGAATTGCGAGTCCCGAAATGCCGTACGGGGTGAAGAGAATGTCTCCGGTGATGCGGGCATCGCTTTTGCCGTCGATGACGAGCGTTACTTCCGCGACAGTTTTTACCCCCGCCATTTTCGGGGCGTGCTTGGAGCTTAGATGGAATTGTACGAGGCTGGGATAGGTGGGAATGACCTCGTGCCCGAAAGCTTTGGCCAGTGTATGGCCGTCTGCCGTTGCCCCCAGTTGGGGTGCCGCTTCGGAGCCGGTCGCGATGAGAACTTTATCATAACGTTGTCGGCTCGCAGCGGAGGTGACGACAAAGCCGCTTTCTTCTTTGGATATCGCCGTTACCGCACTCTCGGTAAGGATGAGGGCCCCTGCGCCGGTAACCGCGCTTTTGAGGGCGATCAGAACCGATTTGGCCTCATTGGAGAGGGGGTAGCACCGTCCGTCTTCACGGACGTCGAGGAGGAGCCCCAGTGAAAGGCAGAGCTTCTCGAAATAGCCAAACGAGAGCTGTTTGAGCGCGTACGTGACGAACGAGGGGTCCTGTCCCGCGTAATCGGCGGCGCCGGCGGAGGTATTGATGATGTTGCAGCGGCCGTTGCCGGATGCGAGGATCTTTTTCCCGACGGAGGCGTTGTGCTCGTAAATTGTAACGGCGGCGCCGGAGCGTGCGGCAAAGAGCGCCGCCATCAGTCCGCTGGCGCCTCCGCCGATAATTGCTATGGTATTCATGGAGCGTATTGTACCACTCTGGGGCAGCGCTTACCCTTCACGCCCGTAGAGTTCGTTGAAGAGCTCCATCGCGTAGCGGTCCGACATCCCGGCGATGTAATCGGCGACCACGCGGTGTTTGTTTCGCACGTCGAGCTGTTTGAGATAATAGGGGGGGAGCATTTTGGGCTCTTCCATCAGCGCTTCGAACACCCCTTTGATCGCCTGTTTGCCCGCAAACATCTTGCGCATGATGTTTTTGTGCTGATAGAGCTCCTGATAAAGGAGCTTTTTGAGTTTTTTGATCTGCGTCTCGAGGGCGGGTTCGAACCCGATCGGGATCGGTTCGGAGGCGGGTATGACCGAGGAGAGGACCCTTGAGTTGTCGATTTTGCCGCGCGAGTGTTCGAGGAGCGAGTAGACGAGGTGGTTGATGAGACGGGAACTGAAACGGTAGCGGAACATTTCATCTTCGTCCTCGTGGACCCCTTCGGCATGGACTTTGTCGAGGATCGTTTGGATCAGTTCGCTGGAGCGGAGGGTATCGAAACCGATGAGTCCGCTGGCGATCCCGTCATCGATGTCGTGGCTGATGTAGGCGATCTCGTCGGCACGGTCGACGATCATCGCCTCGATACTGGGATGGGTATCGGGGGCGAACGCGTCGCGGATCGCGTCGGGGAAAAACGGTTTGTTATAGGGGTAGGAGTGCTTGAGGATCCCCTCCAGCGTCGCATAGGTGAGGTTCAAACCCAAAAACGCCTTATAACGCTGTTCGAGTTTGGTAACGACGCGGAAGCTCTGGAAGTTGTGCTCGAACCCGTTGGCAAATCCCCTTTCCTTCAGGCACTCATCGAGGGTATCGCCTCCGATATGCCCGAAGGGGGTGTGTCCCAGATCGTGGGAGAGGGCGATCGCTTCGGCCAGCGATTCGGCCAGCCCCAGATGCGAGGCGATGGAGCGGGCGATCTGGCTCACTTCGATGCTGTGGGTCAGGCGGGTGCGGAAAAAATCCCCCTGCGAGTTCAGAAACACCTGCGTCTTGTATTCGAGGCGGCGGAAACTGCCCGAATGGATGATCCGGTCGCGGTCGCGGGCGTAGGGAGAGCGGAAGTCGTCGCTCATGGAGAAGAAACGTTCGTCGGGTCGCACGATGAGCCTTTTTGGGGAAAGTGTGCTAATTATAAGATTTTTTACACAAAATTAACACTTCTTTTTTACAATGACGGTTCGATTCTCCTTCGAAAAGTTATAGCGGGAACGTCGGTAACGGCGCCTCCCCTAGGCTTTGTCTTTTCTTTCTACACCCTTTTTAAGCTAAATCGGATATAATTTCAATCTTCCAATAGACAGGTGGCCGAGTGGTCGAAGGCGCACGCCTGGAACGCGTGTGTAGGGCAACCTACCGAGAGTTCGAATCTCTTCCTGTCTGCCAGTTATTCCTCCGATATACTTCATATTACTTCAAGTTAAAAGCATTGCACGAAACGATAATTTACCTCGGATTATTTCATTGCGCCGAAAATAATATTGCAATCTGCAAATTTATTTCCATAAGGGTTGATTTCTGACATAATGTCAATAATTAACCCGGAGGACACTATGGAGCAGTTTTCAGAATTGAGAAAAAGAGCGGGATTGAGTGTCGAAGACGTAGCCAGACTTGCACAGAAAACTGTAAGGACCGTTTATCGATGGGAAAACGGTTCCGCAGAAGCCAACGGACTCGTGAAAAAACTTCTTTCAGATATGATACATGCCAGACAGCATCATCCCGTCGCATCGGCATTCACCTTTATTGACCTCTTTGCCGGTATCGGAGGATTACGGAAAGGTTTCGAATCGATAGGAGGAAAGTGTATATTTACAAGCGAATGGGACAGATTTTCCCAATTAACTTATCAGGCCAATTTCAGGGACGAACATTCCATTGCCGGGGATATTACCAAAATCGAGGCCTCACAGATACCCGAGCATGACGTATTGCTTGCCGGGTTTCCGTGTCAGCCATTTTCACTGGCCGGTGTTTCGAAGAAAAACAGCCTCGGGCGAGAGCATGGCTTCAAATGTGAAACGCAGGGGACACTGTTTTTTGATGTAGCCAGGATTATCGAACATCACAAGCCAAAAGCTTTTCTCCTTGAAAATGTCAAAAATCTTCTCAGTCACGATAAGGGGAAAACTTTTGATGTGATCAGACGTACGCTGACTGAAGAACTTGGATATCACATCGATTTCACGGTCCTTGATGCCAAAGGCTTTGTCCCCCAGCACAGGGAACGGATTTTTATTGCCGGATTCCGGGAAGATACCGGTTTCAGATTTTCGGATTACAGTTTCCCCAAACCGGATGAGGGTCCTGTACTGGCCTCGATACTTCATGATTACGATGAAATCCCGGAAGAACCTTTTACAATACGTGATAATGAGACCGGACGTGTAAAGACAAATGAAAAATACACATTATCGGACAAATTGTGGAAGTATCTGCAAGATTACGCCGAAAAGCACCGCCTGAAAGGAAATGGTTTCGGATATGGACTTGTTGGACCTGAAGATACTGCAAGAACGCTTTCGGCCCGTTATCACAAGGATGGTTCCGAAATCCTCATCAGACAGGATGGAAGCAGACCCCGCAAGCTTACTCCACGCGAATGTGCAAGGCTGATGGGATATGACAGCGGAAGGAACCCGGAATTCATCATTCCGGTATCCGATACGCAGGCATACAGACAGTTCGGTAATTCGGTGGTCGTACCTGTAATCAGGGAAATTGCAAAAGCCATGCAGCCATACATTCTTTCGCAACTTACAGGAAACAAACCTGTCCAGCCCCAACTGTTTGCTGTTTGATGGATATCGTCAGCATTGAAAAACGCAGCCAGATGATGACTGGCATCAAGGCAAAAAATACTAGGCCTGAAATGGCGATCAGGAAGAGACTGCATGCCGTGGGTTATCGCTATCGACTGCATGGAGCGAAGATCCCGGGCAAACCGGATCTTGTCCTGAAAAAATACAATGCCCTGATTTTCATACACGGCTGTTTCTGGCACGGGCATACGTGTGATTTATTCAGACTTCCGAAAACGCGCACAGAATTCTGGCACAATAAGATCGAAGAAAACCGGAGAAGGGATGACAGGGTTCTGACCGAACTTCTGGCTTCGGGATGGCGGGTTGCCATAATATGGGAGTGCGCGATCAGAGGAAAAAACAGAATAAATTTTGATAGGCTTATTGATGGACTTTGTGAATGGATACAGTCGGATAGGTACTTTATAGAATATGCGGGAAAGCGGAATGACACTTCAGAAACTATTTGAAATTTTCAGAAATAATAGAGTTCGACAAAGCTATATAAAGCGGTTGTCACCCAATGACAATAGCAAAAATCAGCCTTATTTCGGAGGCGACCTTGCCGTTCTGAATATGCTGCCGGCTGGTGAACTTGTCGCCGAACAGACAAGTTCCGAAAAACCTTCCAGATCTTCAACGCGATTCAAAGCTCCACTCGATTTTAAATGGATTGACAATTCCGGTAACATCTATCCGGCACCTAACGCACAGTTGATTTTTTATCCGCAATATCCAGAAATGAGATTTTCTGGTTTTTTACGTGGATGCGAGAAGGCTCCGAGTGAATTGATGGACCCGCACAAACGGGGACGGGAAGAAGGAAGAGTCCTTCTGCTTGGAGTCAATGATACAGGCGAAATTTTCGGTTATGTATCTGATGCAAAATCTTCTGTCAGCAGGGAACTTTCTGGATACAAGACGGTTGGCACGGATTCGGTTCTGGAAAAACTGGAATGGCTTCACACGCAAGAAGATTCCCGAAAAGTATTGCTTGAAAATCTGAAACGTATACATGAAAGCGGATGGATAGCAGGCAAAAGACTTCTGTCGAACGGGTCCCATGTGGTATGTGATAGTAATCCAAACTGTGGCGGGTATACCATGGAAGCTGAACTCGGAATATCGGCAAACGGCTATTCGGAACCCGACTTCATGGGTTGGGAAGTAAAGCAGTATGGCGTGAATGACTGGAAAAGCCGTTCACATGTCATTACACTTATGACACCGGAACCTGATGCAGGAATCTATTCGGATAATGGCGTTATGGAATTCCTGAAAAGATTCGGATACCCGGACCGGACCGGAAAACCCGACAGACAGAATTTTGGAGGAGTATACAAGTTCGGTATTCCCGTTCCCAGAACCGGTTTACGGCTTGAATTGCTTGGCTATGATACCGAAAGTGAAAAAATCATTGATTCGACTGGTGGCATCGCACTGATGTCACCCGGCGATGAAATTGCAGCCATGTGGCAATATTCGAAATTAATCGACCACTGGAAACGGAAACATGCCCAGACAGTCTATATTCCATCCATGCGAACGGAGAAGCCCTATCATTACCGGTTTGGAAAAGATGTTACCCTGTGCCGGGGAACGGATTTCATGGCATTTCTCAAAGCTGTCAGTGCTGGTTCGATCTATCTTGACCCCGCGATCAAGGCAGAAGGATATTCAACAGCTTCACCCGCTGTCAAACGTCGGAATCAGATGAGAATATCTTTCAAAAACATAAATGACATCTATCATCATATTGAAACAGTTGATTGTATGCATATTTAATGGCAGGTAAGTTCTTGTCTGTCTGATGAGAGTCAGTGTTCAAAGAAACTTTCCAGAAAGCAGGAATGAGTGAAAGTGTCAGATTCATGCAGTAGTTTTTATACCTAAATATATTGTAAAGTGTTTGGAAATTACCGATAAACAGGGATTTGAAATCCCTTCCTGTCTACCAATGATCTTCCCTATCCAGCGTACTTTCAAAGACTCAAACAATTTGCATGACATTATAGTGCGACGACGTCGTCTCCATTAAACCGCCACATCCACTTCGAAAACGCCGTAGGCACCTGCTGTTTCGCCTAATGCGACGGAAGCTTTTTTGTACTGCGCCACGGGTGTATCGGCGTCGCTTTTGAACGCGTAATCGATCGATGCCGTTTTGAGGCTGATCGCACCGATTCCCGCTTCCTGTAGCGAGAGAAGGTTTTCGCCCCCTTCGCTCACCATCCATACCCGCAGCTGCTTGAATACGTCATCACCCGCATCGATCCATCCGTTTCGGTCGTCGTCGTGGGCGGCAAGCTCCATGAACCCTTCCCCGGTGCGCGGTCCGAAGAGTTCGGATCCCTGCGTGATTTTACCGTCGTGATCGGCATCGAGCGCGAGGTATCCCGCCCGTCCGGAGAGGTAGGGGAGGTTTTGCCCCTCTTTGCCGGTGAGATTGAAAGCAAACGCGTTTGTCGAAAGAGGCTGCGAGCCGTCAAACGAAATGACGAGGGGATCGGTGAGGATCTTGCCGTCCTGGATACGCAGCCGCACCGATTCGGAAAAACTCTGTGTCCATTCGATGGAGAGGGAAAACTCGCGTACGCTGCCGTCTTCGAGGACCGCTTTCCCTTCGGCCGAAAAACTCATCTGGTTGAGTTCTTGCATCTGGTACTGGTATTCGAGAATCGGAGAATTGCTCGGCGCGCCGCCCGAAGAGGCCGATGCGAGTGTTCCGGCTGCCGCTGCGTTAGTGCGAAAGGCGGCTAACGTGATCTTTTGCCCCGTTAGCGCTTCGAGCATGAGCGCCATCATCCGGTATTTGGGATCGACCCCTTCGAGCGGGTCTTCGCCCGAGGTTTCGTTTACTCCTTTTGAAGCGGCTGTGGAAGGGGAACTGAGGGACAATTTTTCCTGTTCGCTGCGATAGTGCAGGGACGACGCGCTGAGGCTGAGGCTTTGGGCTGCGATCTGCATGGCTGGACTCCCGTTTGGTATAACACTATATCGGCAAAACGGGGAAAAAGATGATTGCTCCCCCCGGGAGTGTTAGAGGAGCGTTAGGAGTGCGGCGGCGGTAAAGGTGCCGATCGAAATGAGAAAATAGGCCCCTATCCATCGGAAGAGTACGGCATTGCCCAAAAACAGCACAAGCAGTGCTTTGGCCAGCGAGTTGGCGAGGATCGCGATGAGGATCGCGGCGTGGGCGGTCGAGGGATGGAGGGTCGATTTGGCCAGCGAAGAGAGGGAGAGGATGATCGCATCGACGTCGGCGATTCCCGAAACGGCGGCGACCGCGTAAACCCCCATGTTCCCGACGTACTGGTCTGCGAGCTTGATGAGGGCGAGCGTGATTCCGAAGATGAGCCCCATCATCAACGCCTCTTTGAGGCTGAAGGGGTTTTTGAACTTGATGTCCTGCGGGATGTTTTCGTGCCGTGACGTGAAATACAAAAAGGCGATGTAGCCGTATCCCGCGATGGAGCCAAGGGCGATGGGGAGGAGAAAAGGGATGGTGAGCGCAGGGTTGATGACCCACATTTCAATCCCCGCGCGGATGAGCATCATCGAGGAAGCCAGCGCGATCCCGATGGCGAGGTTTTTGGAGAGAAAGCCGTTTTCGTGAACCCTGCGGGCCATGCTCATCGCGACCGCTGTCGAGGAGACGAGGCCGCCGAACAGCCCCGCGACCCCGATCCCGTGCGCCGTTCCGAAGAAACGGATCGCGATGTAGCCGAAAAAGGAGATCCCCGCCACCAGAACCACCATGATCCAGATGAGGTAGGGATTGACCAGCCCCATCGGGTCGATCGGCTCGTCGGGGAGAATCGGCAGGATGACGAAGGTCATCACCATGAACATGATCGCCGCACCGAGGTCTTGTTTCGTGAGGGTTTGTTCGTATTCGCGGATCTTGTCTTTGAGGTTCAGGACGAAAAGGACGAGGATCGCGATGAAAACGGGGAAGATCGGAAGGGTGAAATAGAGCATCGCCCCCACCAGGAAGGTGACGAGTGCGGCGAACTCGGTGGTGGAACCTTTTTCGGACGCGGAGATGTTGTTGACCACATAGGCGGCGACGAGCAGCAACCCCATCAGACCCGATGCGACGAGGAAAAAATAGGGGAAATAGGCGCTCGCCCAGGCCGAGAGGTACCCAAAGAGCGAAATCATCGAAAAGGTTCTGGCCCCACCGAAGTCCTGGATTTTGTTCGAATAGATCGAGTGCATTTCGCGCTGAAGCCCGACCAGAAACCCCAGCACGAGCGAAAGGCCGCTGTTTTGAATGAATAACGAATCGATCTCCATGGTACCCCTCCGCCGTTCTTTTGCTAACGATTATAGCGCAGATGGCGGGAGAAACGCCAAAGGGGCTATTCGAACGTGAAACGTTGCCCGTGGGCAAGGGTGTGGCGGTATAGGGAGAGCGCTTTTAGCAGGTTGTAGAGCAGTACGCTAAACATCAGGCTCCCGAAAAATCCGGCGGCGGCCAACGCCTCGCCCGATACGCATCCGGCGAGCAGCGCGAGAGCGGTGAGGGCAAACAGGGTGAACAGGAGTTTGGAACGGGATGCGGGGATGACGTTGGACATGATCGGCGCATCCATAAACCCGGCTGAATTGAGATGGAACCATACCAGAAAAGGGACGATTTTGCTCATCATCCCCAGAATGACCGCAAGGACGAATAGGGCGTAAGAGAACAGCGCGAGGGTTTCGAGTGTCGCCGTCGCGATGAAGAGGGATGCCGTATGGGCGGCCGAAGCAATCAGCAGCAGGGCCATTCCCACCGTCCAAAACCGGATACTCACGTCGCTAACGCGCCGTTTGCGTTCCGAGAGCCGTTTAAGGGTCGTTACCGCAAAACCCCCAAGCCAGCCGGCGATGACGATGTCGGCGATCCACCCGTAGGGCCATCCCGTAAACGCAAAGGCAATTTTGAAAACGAGGGCGGCCGCAAGTACTCTGAAGGCATTGCGTTTGCACCATCGGCTGTAGGGGGCGGTGACGTAAAACATTTCGATCACCTGGAATGCCACCGCGATGATGAGGGCGGCGGCCCATCCTATCAGCCCCAGCGAGTAGTGGGACGTGCGGACCGCTTCGTGGTAAAAGCCGAACGATGCGGAGGCGTACGAAGACGCCATCACGATCCCCAGCACGGCGGTGAACGCCAGCGCGATCAGGGCTAGCCGCATCCCGCGCAGCGTATCGTGGGTAACCCCTCCGAACAGCAGCGGCAGGACGAGGTTGGCGGTATAGACGATCGCGGCCCCCAGCAGGATCGAGGCAAGGGTGAAAAGGATCGGCTGTGACCAGAGAAATGCCGTCGCGAGCGAAAGGGTACCGACCGTCAGAAACGTATGGATAATGAGGGCGTTTCCCACGGGTGCGGGGATCGGTTTTCCCCCCAGGACGCTTTGCATCTGGAACAGTGCACCGATCATGCTCATGCTCATCACCCCCAAAAACATCAGGTGGATCGCACTGAGCGAATAGGGATGCAGCGGCGTGAGCACTTCGCGCGGCGCGAAAAACAGGAGTGCGCAGAGCGCGATCCCAAAAACCGGGACGGTGAGGAAAAAGCGGAGCACCACCGAGATCGGCGGCGCCTGATCGAGTGAAAGGCCGTTATACACGGTACACCTCCAAATCCAAAGTCGGACTGCGGGTAATAAAGATATGCCAGACATCGTCCGCATCCATGTAAGAGAGATAGCGCCCGTTGTTGCGGGTGATGATCTCGAACAGCGGTATCGGCTCGCGCCGGTGGATCATGTGGATCACCTCGTCTCCCGCGAGGCGGCGGAACGCCCCGACCGCCATTTCGAGCGGGATGGGGTGATCGTATTCGCGGGTGTCGAGGAGGATCATGCCATCTCTTTGAGTTTGACGATCATCTCCTCGGCATCGGAGCCGAGCGAGCGGTCGATCATCGGATAGAGCATCTGCTCTTCTTTCATGTTGTGCTGCTGGAGCATGATCATCATCGATTCGCCGATGCCGAAGAAATCGTCGACACGGTTTTCGGCGAGGGCGAGGCGCATCGATTCGAGGAGGCTGCGGAGCTGCTGGTGCTCGTAGCGCATCATCTGCGTCGGGCCGCCCATCATCCCTGTCCGTTTTTCGAAGGCGAGGAAGAGCTCTTTTTCCTCCATGTCGAAATGGTGCAGCGTGGCACGTTCGAAGGCCTCGAACGCGGTGCGGGCTTTTTCGGCGTCTTTGGCCAGCAGGGCCGATTCGGCCTCGGCGTAGTGGTGGTCGCAGGCGCGGTGGTCGTCGCGCATGAAAGAAAGAATGCTCATAAGTCTCTCCTGGGGATCAAATGACGACAGTATAGATCGGACGTCCGCGAATAATCTTGACAAAAGTCAAGAATTATTTTTTGAGGGGCTTGTTGTGGGGGAGAAAATCGCGGAAATCCTTAATGTACACGGCATTGATCCCCTGCCCTAGTTCGTGGACGTCGGCATCGAGCCGGAGCCAGCGGTTGAGCTGGTATTGGACGAGGATGCTGGAGAGGGTGTCGTTTTTGTAGAGGACGCGGAGGTTTTTGTTGATCCGCGCGCCCACTTCGAAGCCCATTCCCCCCTCCTGCGTCGTGAGGATGTTCATGGTATCGATCTGGAGTTTGGTCGTGCTGTTGATGAGCCCTTTGAGCCCGGCACCGAGCATGAAGTTGGTCGCGTCGGCACGGACCGATGAGGTTCCCGAATCGCTTCCCGCGACGGTATTGGCGGGGGAACCGAAGAGGATGTAGCTCATGATGTCGTTTTGGCTCATGACCGGATCGGAGGTGAAGAGAAAAATCGGCGAATCGAGGGTGTGGGTGACGTAGATGACGATTTTTTTGTAGTCGACTTCGTGGCCGATCGTGAGGTTGAGATAGGGGTTTAGGGGGACATCGCCGCCGAAATAGATTTCGGAATGCTGGATATCGAACCGTTTTCCCGCGCTCGTCGCACTCCCCGAGGGGATCGTCATCATCCCCAGTATCTGCATCGGCCCCAGCGGATCGCGCCAGAGGGTGATGTCGGGGATCAGCCGCAGGTTGAGCTCCTTGGTCTGGAGTTTGATCGGTTCTTGGGAAGTGATGCGGACGTTCATCGAAAGCCGCGTATGGGACGGGGGGCGGACGTCCTGGACGATGATGATGTCATCGTCGAGGACTTTGAACTGCTGCAGCGGCAGGTAGGAGATCGTTCCCTCCAGAATCGTGACGTTCCCATAAAGCTGCTGTTCGCCGGCACGGTCGCGGACAAACGTAATGTCGGCAGCGGCGTGGGCGCTCCCCTCGGGCCCTTCGTAGAAGAAGCGTTCCGAAAAGAGGCGCAGCGACGTCCCTTTTTCGCCCGAAACCGCCCCCTGCAGCAAGAGGGTGTCGTAGATCCAGAAATCGTCGACGAGGAGATCGCCCGAGGGGGTGAGGCGAAGATGCGAGGTCCGTTCCGAGGCGATCGGGTGGTCGGCGATTTCGAAACGGTAGGAGGGAACCGTGATGTTCCCGTCACGGTAATGCAGGTCGATCGAGCCGTTCGTCCCCCCGAAAGAGTGCTGGGTATCGAGGACCGCCGCATACCACGGCACCCGGACGTTCGCGTCGATCTCCACCGTATCGGCGATCGTGACACGTGCGCGTGCGCGGATCTCGGCATCGTAGTATTCCCCCTTGTAGAGTTCGATCGGGCGGAACGAGGAGACGGTCGCAAATGCCGAGGGGACGAGGGCTTTGACGTCCAGAACGCTTTTGCCCGGGGCAAGCGAGCCCTCGACGTCGAAATAGGCTCCGGAGTAGTTGCCCGATCCTTTGAGCCGTTCGCCGCTCAGCGATGCGGAAAATGCGACCGATTCTCCCTGGAAATGGAGGTGTGAGACGTTGTGCTCGTGGGTGAGGGAGAGGTTCAGCCGTGAGGGCGGTTTGCGGCTCCAGTCCCGCCACATCGGTGCATCGGGGGGGAGGAGGAGGGAGCCTTCCAGGGCGTGGACCCCCTCGCGGGTCGAGAATTCCCCCGAAAAGCGAAGGTGGCTGTGCTCGGCCGCAAGGGTGCCAGAGAGGGTGTCGGTGCTGAGGACATAGCTTCCGCGGGCGTTCATCCCCAGCGGCGAAGTGCGGGCGAATTCGGGGAGGGCGGGGAGAAAGGCGAGGTCCTGATGGCGGCTTTCGAGTTCCCACGCAAAACGGTCGTAATCGGAACTAGAAAGGCGCAGGGTGCTCCCGTCGAGTGTGACCGAGGCGCCCAACCCCTGTGCGTCGTCGCGGAACGATCCGCGCAGCGTGTTCGAGGGGAGATGGCGGTTCGAGGCGATGTGTCCGGAAAATTCGCTTGTCGTCACCCCCTCGAAAGTGTAGCGCAGGTGCTGGCGGGTCTGCATCGTCTCTTCCCCCCGCCGCAGCAGGTAGGAGGCGTCGACGTCGAAGCGTTCGTCGTCGTAGCGGCAGCGGAAGTCGAACGTGAACTTCTCGGCGTTCAGGGTCGGATCGGGTTTGAGAACCAGGTGCTCGATCCCCCCTTTGAGATGCGCACGTTTGTCGGAGAGTTCGACGATCCGAAGGGGGATGGTGCGGGGAAGATCGGTAAAACGGCCGCTGTAGGAGGCAAGGGCGGCCGCATTGGGGTACAGGAGGGCTTCCCCCGAAATCGCGTTTTCCCGGAGGGTTCCGTGAATGGCCCCGTCGGCGTAGCGGGAGCGGAACGCGGCGCGGAAGGTTTTGAAATTGAGCAGTTCGCCGTCATAGCTACCCTCGGCTCCGTCGATATCGAGTTCGAGGGGGTAGGTGCCGATGAGCTGTAGGTTGTGGAGCGTGACCTGTTTAAGGCGAAACGTCGGAAACGGCCAGGAGGTCTCGCTTCCGTCGGTGAAATCGTCGAGGTGGAGCCGCAGCCCCTCGATCCGGACCGATTCGACGGTATGGTCCCCTTCGAGCATTTTGACGAGGCTGTAGCGCAGGGTGAGGGTGTCGGCTTTCATCCGTTCCGCGCGAACGTCATGGAGGGTGAACCCCTCCATCAGTGACCCCTCGGCGCGGGTGTAGTGGATCCCCAGCGGTTCGAGAAGGTAGGTGCGTACAATCTCTAGACCGTCGGGGCGGAAGGCGACGTAGAGCGCCCCCGCGGTGACAAAAACACTAAGGAGAAGGAGAAAATGAAGAATCAAGAACAACCGTCTGAACAAGGTTTTCAGACGTCTGGACCGGGGCCGGTGATGATCTTCGTTCAACGGTGTTTGCATCCGCATATTATGCCCAAACTTACCATTAAACCTGATCCCGCGGCAACGGAGGAGAAACGTCCCCGCGGGAAATCGATCAGCTTCCGAAAATGTCGCGCATCATCCCTTTGTACCATTCATGGGTCGTTTTTCCGAGGTCGGCGGAACGGGTGTTGTTTTCGGTCATCTTCGGCTTGATTACTTTAATGTCGTTGCCGTTGATGTCTTTGTCGTCCATCATCGAGAAGGTGACGCCGATCGAGATCGCTTCTTTGTCGTTGACCATCGAATAACAGATGTTTTGAGGGAGCGTCACCTCTTTGGGTGTTGCTCTCCCCGCTATCAGCGAAGCGATATGGGACGCGACGATGTGCCCCTGGCCGTTTGCGATGGCACCGCTTTTGGGATAGGGATAACCGCCGACGGCATCTCCGATGACGAAGACCCTTGGATCCGCTTTGCTCTGGAACGTGGGTGATTCCATCATCCCCCATCCCGCTTTGCCCGTCGAAACGCCGGCCATCGCGACGATTTCGGACGCTTTGTTGGTCGGCATCAGGTTCGCCGCAGCGTAGGGGATGCGCACCTCTTCGGTCCGTTCGTCTGCGAGGGTGAGCGTGACGACCACCTCTTTCTTATCCAAATCGACGGTTTTGACCAGCGAATTGGGACGGTATTCGACGATATCGGGGTACAGTTCTTTGTATGCTGCCAGGAACCCCGGACCTTTCGGGGCCGGTTTGGCTTTGGGATCGAGGAGGATCACTTTCCCTTGGATGCCGTTTTTCTTCAGGTAGTGGGCCACCATCGCGGCACGCTCATACGGTGCCGGAGGACAGCGGTAGGGGCCGTCGGGAACGGAGATGACGAAATTGCCCCCTTCGAACTCCTCGAGCATCTTTTTAAGGGCGACGTGCTCACTGCCGGGCATGAGCGCCGGAGGGCACTCCTGGCGGCACCGCTCGGCGGCAAGGGTGTCTTTGCCGAACCATTTCGTGTAATCGTAGGCGATTCCGGGTGCGAGCAGGAGATAATCGTACCCGATGCTGCCGGTCGTCGTTTTGACGGTGCGGCCGGAACGGTCGATGTCCGTGACGGTCGTCTGGAACATTTTGTATCCGAACGCCTTTGCCGCGGTGTAGTAATCGCGGGTCAGGAAATCCATCCCCACTTCGCCGCTGAGCCATTCGTTACTGATCGGACACGACATAAAAAGATCCCGTTTTTCGAGGACCACCACTTCGGCTTCGGGGGCTTCCTTTTTGATGTAGCGCGCGGCGGTGAGGCCACCCCATCCGCCGCCGACGATGACGACCCGCTTTCCTGCGGGTTTGGGGAGGAGTTCGGTGGCGACGGCCGGATTTTCAGCCGCCGCCGCCGGTGCTGCGGAGACTCCCCCCAGAGCCAGCGCCGCGGCGCCGATTCCGGAGGCTTTGAGCATATCGCGTCGAGAGAGTTTCATGTCCGCTCCTTAAAAACTCAGGTTGGCGATCAGACGCGTGTGTGCCTGATCGTAGTTACGGGTATCGTTGTCGCGCTGTACATGAAAGAGGCGAAACCATAGCCCTTTGACCGAAGGGACGGCGTAGAAAAGCATGTAGTCCGTTTCACTCGACTTTTCGGTATGGGAACCGGCTCCAGCGATATAAGTAGTTCCGTTCAATGACGTTGCAGTCGTTTTAACATTACTATCGTATTCAGCATGATTGATGCTGAATTTTAGCCCTTTGATCCCCAAAGAACCAAAATCGTATTCGCCTCCCACTTTATATGCAGAGGTATCTGCCCGGTAGTTATTACGCGTGAAAATTGTACTGGTATAGAGCGGGTCACCTCCCCATGCATTGATGACATGACCATCATTGCTATCGGTATAGGCTACGTTAAAGTTCCAATCGCCGATCCCTGCTTTTGCCTGAAGTCCGTAAACTGTTGCGTCGATTTGTCCGTCTTCACTAAGTTTCGTTTTGTACAACTTTGTCCGGTTCGGATGAGTTACTTCACGTTCGGTTTTTAGAAAATTTCCTCCAGCAGAAGTGGCAAAATCACTCAGGTCGCTTTGAGTGAGAATTTGTGCCCCGAGGCTCACTTTGGCCGGACCCGCATTGATTTTGTATTCGGCATCGGCATAAACCGTGTTGTACATTTCGTGGGCGTAATAATCCCAAACGCGAGCTTCTAGATTACCCTTTTTATATTCTATTCCAAGCGATGTGACACCGGATGTGTCCATACGGGCGGGACCGCTCAAACCACCTGTACCCGTTCTTCCGAAGGTTGCTTCTCCCATATCTTGAAATGACTCTTTCCCCATACCGGGAGTGATCGTTCCGTTTGTGGCAACAACAGGACTGACAAATCCGAATCCTGCTCCGGATGTAATGGCATAGGTACCATCACCAATCAAGGCGGCATCAGTCGCAGCACGCGTACCGAACTGCATTTTTGTAATGTGTGCAGCCGTGAGGGTAAAATCAGGGAGTTCTTTGATTTTCGCAACAGTTCCCTCAAACAGATTGGGAATAATCGTAACGGCGTTTTGAGTCATCGGAGTTTGGAACTCTTGACGCCCGTACGCGATGTCGGTATTGGAGAAGCGGTAGCTCGCATAGGCTTCACCTAGAGTTGTATAATCGTTCATGTCGTCGCCATGGAGCCCCTGCGCCACTTGGCTGTAGCCGTCACGGGTTTTGTAATCCCACTTGGTGAGCCCAGTATCGTGGGTCGTATACATTGCCGCGCCGAAGCGAAGGCCATATAGTGCTCCCGTCTGGTATTTGAGTTTGCCTCCGATGACGCTGCCGGTTGCGGCTACCGTATCGGAAAAAGCCGGTTCGATATGGTGAATCCGGACATAACCGCCGAATTTCCCCTCTTTTATCATTTCATTGAGATCGTCCGCCCCCATGAGCTGGGTGGCGAGGATCGCAGATAGGGACAGGATTGCATTGCGTTTCATCTCGTGTGATACTCCTTCGATAAGTTTTCAACGACCCAATCGTACTGGTGCCAGATGAAAAAATCATGAAAATGTGATTTTTTTTTGACGTTTTACCGAAAATCGACGAATAATAAATTACAATACTTCCCATGCGAGTACTTATAATAGAAGATGATATGAAAATGAGGGGCATGCTCAAAGATGCCCTGGAAACGGTTTACCGTATCGATACGGCCCAAACGATCGGCGAGGCGTTGGAATGGATCGAAAGCTGTTCGTACGGCGCCGTACTTTTGGATCGTAACCTGTGCGGCGAGGACAACGGGATGGAGATCATCCCCAAACTCAAAAAGCGCCATCCCTCCTGCGCCGTCATGATCGCGAGCGCCTACGGAGGGGTCGAGGAGAGGATCGCGGGGCTCAGTGCCGGGGCGGACGATTATTTGGAAAAGCCGTACGATCTTCGGGAACTACGAATGCGTCTGGACGGACTCATCCGGCGGTTCGCCCCCGAAACGATCACCTCGGGGGGGGTCTGTCTGGATCTGGTCAATCAAACGATCACGGCCGAGGGGAAAACGATAACTCTCTCCAAAAAAGAGAACGACGTCCTTTTCTTCCTGGCGTCAAGGCCGGACAAGGTTTTCAGCCGGGACGATATCGCCAACGCCGTTTATTCCGATCCCGCTTCGATGACCTCCAACACGATCGACGTCGTCATCAGCCATATACGGAAAAAACTGCCGGTCGATGTGATCGAAACGGTCAAAGGACGCGGCTATGCTCTTAAAAACTTTTAAAGGACGGATCCTCGCGGTATCGCTGGGGATGACGGTTCTGGCCGTGGCGATCTTCGGATACGGCCTGGCGAGCATCTATTATCAGCACATGCATAAATGTCTTTCGCGGAGCCTGACGTTTCTTGGGAACATGATCGTGCACGAATATGACGTGTCGCGGTGGGACGACCGGACGCAACGACTGGTATGGCACGACGAACAGCTTAGAAGCGTGATGAAGGGAGGGCTCATCGACCGGATGCGCATCGAGGTGGTCGAAACGCTCCCCTCCCTAAGCGACGAGCGGCTGTTTTATGCCGTCGCGCTCAAAGACGGACGCCATTTTCTTATCAGCTCTTCGACGGCGAAGATCGACGACGAGCTGTTTCGGATGATCGGCAGCCGATGGATCTTTTTTCTGTTCGGTTTCGTGTTCACGAGCGGGGTGATCTATCTGCTCATACGCCATCTTTTCGCCCCGTTCAATGCCCTTGTCAACCATTGTCTCACCTGTGACGATCCCGATAGCAAACCCGATGAGGTGAGCGGCGGTAGGGAGATCATCGCCCTGCGCGATGCGATTGCAACGCTGCAGCAGCGGATCAGCGGCCTCCAAAAGGCCCAGCACGAATCGATGAAGGCCCTGACGCACGAGTTGAAGACGCCTTTGGCGCAACTGCGCCTGCGCATCGATCTTGCCGATCAGAAAGGGGAATGGAAAAGCGATGCGATCGCCGAAGCGCGCGAAGAGATCGATACGATCGCCGCGAAGATCACCACGATTTTACATACGACCGAGCATGTCGGCAAGACGGAGAAGATACGGCTCAAAAAAGCGATAAACGAATGGGTCGAGGAATTACGCGGACTGTGGGAACATCGGGGATTGCGTTTTAACCTTGATATTCCCGATGCCGCGGTAGCGGAGCTGCCTCGGATCCCTTTTGAACGGGTGTGTCGGATCCTCATCGAAAACGCGCTCAATCACGCCTGCGAAGGGAGCGATGTCTTTATTCGGTGCCGCGGAGGAATCATCGAGATATCCAATCCTCCGTGCGAACATTCCGCCACCCTCATCCATTCCAGCGGGGTAGGGCTCTCGATCGCCAGAACGCTCTGCGATTATTACGGGTGGATGCTGCGCGACGAACAGGATGCGACGAGTTACCGCGTGGTTTTTTCGGCGGCCTAGAAAAGCTCCCCGATCCGGAAGTGGATTGCGTACTGGGCGGGATCGTCGGGGTCAAACCCGACGTCGAACGCGATCGGGCCGATGGGGGTGACGTAGCGAAGCCCCCACCCTATTCCCCAGTAGGCGACGTCGTAATCGGGGATATAATCGTCCCCGATAAACGTGAGATCGCTGAACAAGACCCCCCGGAATTCCCCGTAGATGGGGAAGCGGTACTCCAGGCTCCCCTCCAGCAGCGAAGGAAACCCCAGCGGGTCGCCGGCACTGTTTTTGGGCCCGAGCTCACGGTAGGTGTAGGCGCGGTTGGAGTTCATCCCCCCCGCATAGAAACGGTACGATGCGGGGACGTCGCCGTCGTAGACGCGCAGTGTCCCCCATTTTACCTTCGCCCCCGCGACGTGTTCCCCCGCGCTGAGGATGTAGGCTCCCGAGAGGAGGCTTTTGAAATAGGTGGCATCCGAAAATACGGGGGAGCGGAGCGACCCGGTCCCTTTGGCGTTGAGCCAGAACCCTTTGGTCGGTTCGAGGATGTTGTCGCGGGTATCGAGGTTGATCTCTCCGAGCGGGGAAGCGATGTAGAGGATACTGTCGGGAAAGTTGACGGGGTCGGTCGAATCGTACGTCTGTACCCGGTCAAACAGTAGCCCCGCCATGACCGATGCGGGGGTATCTTGGTATTTGGCGGTTACTTTTTCGTAGGTGCTTTCGGTTTTATACCCGTCGAACGTCTCGTCTTTGTACCCGATTTCGGCTCCGAGTACCCCCCGGTTCTGGAGCGGGACGGTGAGGGTCCCGGTCAGCTCCTGCATCAGGTCGGTGTAGCGGGCGTCGAGAGAGAGGGTTTTTAGGTCGCCGAAGAAATTGCGGTGCTTGATCCCCATTTGCGCACTCAACCCCTGGTCGCTGCTGTACCCAAGACCGGCGGTAAAACGGATCGGGCGTTCGACCTCTTCGACGGTAAGGGTGATCGGGACGACGCTGCCGTTACGCTCGTTGTCGTTGATCATGACCCGCGCGACCGCTTCTTGCGCGTAGAGGGCTTCGTAACTTTTTTTGATCGCTTCGACGCTGTACGGGTCCCCTTCTTCGAAGCGGAGCATCGAGGCGGTGAGTTTACCGTCGATATTGGGGGTCGAAGAGGCGGTGATTTTGCCGAAGGTACACGCTTCGCCGGGTGAGGCTTCGAAGAGGAGGTGTGCTTCGTCGGTCTCGATATCGACCCATGCCTTGGCATTGAAGCTCGCGTTGCAGTATCCCCGCTCCCCGTAACGTTTTTTGATCGCCGATTTTGTTTCGGAAAATTTCTCCTGGTCGAACCGATCTTCGGGGCGGATCGTCACCAGCGTTTCAACGTCGATGGGGCTGTTGAGCTGGACGCTTTTGACGATGACGGGGGTGTTTTCGGCGATGATGAAGGTGACGATCCCCTCTTTTACCTCGGAGGTGACGCGGGCGTGGTAAAAACCTTTTGAACGGTAAAAACTTCCTAGGGCCGAAACACTTTGGGCTACGGCGACTTCGTCGAGGGTGGGGGGATTTTCCCACACTTCGACCGCATAGGGTTTGCGCAGCCCCAGCACTTCGTAAAGACGCGATTCGTCGATCGATTGGTTTCCGCTGAAAACGATCCGCAGGGGAGCCGAAAAAAGGAGAAGCGCCGATGCGGCGAGCAGCCAGACGATGCGCACGGTACTTCCTCCTTTTTTGGGGTTAATTGTACCCAAAAAGGGGGACGCGCACATAGTCCAGATAGTCCGGAGCACGATGTAGTTCGGGCTGATCGAGCAGGGAGAGGATGGTTTTGATCGTTCCTCCGTGTGTGCACACCAAGACGTTCAGCTCCGGGTCAAGCTCGGCCAAAAACGACCCGATACGGCGGCGAAAGGCTTCGCTCGATTCGTCGCAGACGAAACGGTGCCATGCCTCCTCGGAAGAAAGAGCGGCGGGATCGTACCCTTCCATCCGCTCGATCTGCGCAAAGGTTTTTCCCTCATATGGCGGTTTGAAACGTACTTCGCGCAGCCTCGGATCGGCGGTGTAGTCATGCAGACCGATAGCGTCGAGCGTCTGGGTGCACCGCAGAAGGTCGGAGGAATAGATGCGGTCGAACCGCTCATCCAGCAACGGTGCGATTTTCGTTTCGTCGAACAGGGCCGCATCGATCGCCACATCGGTATGCCCCAGATAGCACCGATGATACTCACGCGGCGGCGGAGCATGGCGCAGGAGAATCAGGGCCATAGGAACCCGAGTATCAGGAGGATTTCGACTCCCTCCAGCGACGCGCCCAGCGTATCCCCGTTGAGAAATCCGAGTGCGCGGCGCAGAAGCAGCGCGATCAGCAGCGCCAGCGCGACCCCCGATCCCAAAGCGACGGCGAACGGCCAAGAAAGGAGCCAAAACCCGATCAGCGAATAGACCGCCACCGCCCCCAGCAGGGCCGTTATTCCGAAAGAGGCTTGCAGCTGCGATACAAACGTCGAGCGGAACGCAAAAAACGAGAGCACCGCCAGCAGCCCCAGGCGGCCGATCATCGCGACGGCGGCAAAGGCGGCGAAGTGCTGATGCATCAGCAGCGAGGCGAGCAGCGCAGTTTTGATCAGTACGCTCATCGTCCCGTACAAAACCCCCATCGCTCCCACGGTCGGCTCTTTGATCACCTCATAGGGGTCTTTGCCGCCGTGGGCGGCGTGGATCGCGTCGGCGACGTCGATGACTGCCTCGGTGTGCAAAAAACCGTAGAGGATCATGTAGGCGCCCGCGGCGATCAGCGCCCCGATCCATCCCAGCGGTTCGAGGGCGAGGAAAAGGGCTATCGACATTCCCGCAAGGAGCAGCCCGATAGCGGGAAGGGCGAAAAGCATCGTCCGAAGGACGGCGGGAGAGGAAAGGTTGTCGCTTTCGCGGAAACGGACGGGCAGCAGGGTGAAATAGCTCAGGGCGAATTTGATGCCCAGGTAGAAGTTATTCACAGGGAACCTCCCGCATGATGGTGAACCAGTCGCGGTCGAACACTTTTCGGATGTAACTTTCGCGGTGGGGAACGATACACCCCGCGCAGTTTTGGTGGATTGCACGCTCGCTCACGTACCGATCCCCGTCGGGACTCTCGATGGAGCAGGTGCTGTAGAGGGTTCGATCCCCCTCTTGAGAAAATCCGCTCTCGTTGAAACGGAAGTTCGGACAGGCGCAGAGGTAGCAGTTGAGCTCCTCGGTGTCGTGGCACTTTTTATTCTCCGCATACAACGGGCAGAAATCGCTCTCTTTTTTCACCATGTTCTCAAACCGGAAGTATTCGATCACCTCCTCGTCGCTGAGGTGTTCCAGCTTTTTCATGATTGCGGCATGTTTGGCGCCGTGGGCGTCGAACCATTGCTTATAGGACATGTGCCAGTATCCTTTCCATATCTATTTCGCCCCTCATCGTCGCGATGAAGCTGTCAATCGTCATTTTTTTGTACGCTTCGAATTTCTCATCTTCGAACAGACCGTGAACAAACGTCCCTCTGATGTGATCGCGCTCATACCACAGCGGATATTTCCCACTCACCCCGTGATGGATTTCAAACCCCCGCACCGTTGTATCGAAGAGAGAATATTCCCCTTTTTTGAGCACTTTTTCTCTCTGAAACACGATGACGTCATCGATAAATCCCAGACCCTCTTCACTCACCGGTTCCGCCGTCTCGACACACGCATCATCGATAATCGCTTCAAACATCATCTGATACCCGCCGCAGATGCCCAGAATCTCTTTTTTCCGTTCTTTGAGAGCATCGAACAACCCCGTTTGTTTGAGCCACCGCAGATCCTCTATGACCCGTTTGCTGCCGGGGAGGATAACGAGGTCGAAACTTTCGAGCGAAATGTTGGAGGTGATAAACTCGACGAAGATGCTCTCATCGGCGATGAGGGGTTCGAAATCGTTGTAGTTGCTCATCGTCGGGTAGGAAATGATCCCGATTTTTTTCGCCGGATGAGGTTTGTTCTGGACGAAATTTTTCAGGCTCTGGGAGTCTTCGAACCCGAGGTTGAGGGGGAGATAGGGGAGGACGCCCAGCACCGGGATGCCGAAACGCTCTTCGATGATCCGCACCCCCTCGTCAAACAGGGTTCTGTCGCCTCGAAATTTGTTGACGATAACACCGATAACATTCTGTTTGAGCGGTTCGGGGAGGAGATTATAGACCCCCCATATGGAGGCGAAAACGCCCCCTTTTTCGATGTCGGCGACGAGGATGATCTTCGTATCGTATTTTTCGGCGATGTAAATATTGGAGAGGTCTTTGTCCATCAGATTCAGCTCTACCGGACTCCCCGCCCCTTCGCACACGACGCACTCATACCGCTCGCTCAGATACTCGAAGCACTCGTCGACGGCGGGCTTTAACTGATCGAGGTCTCGGTAGTAGTCGCGGACATCCTTGTCCATGACCGCCTTGCCTTTGACAATCAAGGAAGCGCTGTTGCCGTGCCCCGATTTGAGCAATACGGGATTGAGATGATAGCTCGTCGGAACCCCAAGTACCTCGGCCTGAAAATACTGGGCGATCGCGATTTCGCTTCCGTCGTCGCACACGCGGGAGTTGTTGGAGACGTTTTGGGCTTTGAACGGGGCGACACGGATTCCCCGCTCTTGGAGGAGGCGGCCGATCACAAACGTCAGGGTTGATTTCCCCGCATCGGAGGAGGTGCCGAAAATGGAGATCGATCTCATGCCAACACTCCCCCCGCTAAAAGTAGTATCACAAGGGTATCGAGTTTCCACTGAAGGGCCAATGCGCCCCGCACATCCTCCGCCGAAATCTCCCGTTTCCCCTCGCCGAAATAGGGCTTGTTTTTAACCCTGCCAAAATACGATGTCGGCCCTCCGAGGGAAACATCAAGAGACAATGCCATCGCCGCTATCGGGTATCCCGCGTTGGGGCTTTCGTGCATCGCGCCGTAATGCCATGTCTTTTTGAGGGCGTTGAGGTTGCCGAAAAGGGTGAGGATGATGAGCGCGGTGATGCGCGAGGGGATGTAGTTGAGCACATCATCCAGCCGTGCGCTCACTTTGCCGAACTTCTCGTATTTTTCGTTCCGATACCCCACCATCGAATCGAGGGTATTGACCGCCTTATAGAGAAACAGCCCGGCCAAACCGAACGCTAACAGATAAAATAGCGGAGCGATTACCCCGTCGCTCAGGTTTTCGGCGTAGGTCTCGATAGCGGCTTTGTTAATATCACTTTTGTTCAGGCTTTCGGTGTCGCGGCTCACAAGGTAGCGGATGGAAGTCGGGTCGTTCAGGACGTTGTTCACGCTTTGGTAGAGCATTTTCCCCGCGATCCCCGTCGAAGCGATGATCCCCAGAATCCATGGATTATCGATCAGCGAGATCGGGTAGACGAGAGCAAACACGCACGCTAACAGCCAAAAAACGAGCCAGAATCCGCACAGGATGGTGTCACGATAAAACCGTTTTTCAAAAGCGGTGATAAAATTGCCCATCAGAACGACGGGATGGCGAATAAAACGAAACTCGCCGAATATGCGGTCGGTAAGGTAGGCGATGAGGGCTATTTCAGCGAACACAATGCCCCCTCAAACCGCTTCATCGCCTCCAAATCTTTCACCGCGATCCGCACAAACCTCTCATCCAAAAAGTCAAAATTGGAACAGTCGCGCACCATGATGCGCTGCAGAACAAGTTTTTCCTGAAACGCTTTCACATTCATCTGGGCTAAACGGACGAGAAAAAAGTTCGCGTCGCTTTTCCATACTTCTTCAAAAAGGGGTGAGTGGTCGAGGATGGTTTTCAGATACGTTTTCGCTTCGTCATTCAGCGCATGGGAACGCTTGCGAAACGGCTCGTCGGCGAGTGCCGTGATGAGAAAGTGGCTGTCCAGCTCCGAGATTTTCCACAGCGGCTCTTTATCTCTAAGAGCAGCAATATTGGAAACATTGGAGAGGACGATCCCGACCCTCACCCCCGCGCATCCGTAAAACTTCGTCTGCGATTTTAAAACGTAGAGTTTGTCGTAGGTTGGGAGATGGCGGGTTGCCGATTCACCCCCGCAAAACTCCAGAAACGATTCGTCGATGAGGATCGTGCAGTCTCTGGCCATCCAAAGCTCCATCAGCGTGTCGATCCCGTAATAGCGTCCGTCGGGGGTGGAGGGGTTGACGAAGACGACGAGGGAGTGCTCCTCGACTTCGGCATCCATCGATTCGAAACGGTTGATGAGGCGGACGTTTTTCCCGTGCAGGAGGGCGGCTTTTTTGTATTCCAGATAGGCGGGGGAGTAGATCGTACAGGTCGGAGGGTCGAAAAACCGCATCAGGGAGAAAATCGCCGAGCTTCCTCCGTTGAAGAGTTCCATCTCATCACTGTTCACACCGTAATGGCGGGCTAACGCCTCCGTTAGCTTCCCGTAGCTCGGGTAGGCATTGAGGGTGACGGAGCTGAAATCGACCGCAGGAGTGATGAAGTTGATGTTAGAGGAGAGGTCCAGTACCTCGTGAACCTCACAGCCGCAGTGTGCCGCAAAGCCGTTCACATCCCCGCCGTGTCCGTACGTCGTCATTTGAGCCGTCTCTCCAGCCCCAGTTTCACCTCGTAGACTTCATCGCAGATGCGTGCCAGCGCTTGTCCGATGATCCCCGACAAATCGACGTAGCGGCGGCTGATCGGATCGGAGGGGATCACCCCCGATCCGACATCATTGAGAACAAACACGATGTTAGCGTCGATGGCTCCCAGCGCTTCGATCTCTGCGATCAATACCTCTTCGCTCTCCTCCATGCGGTTGAGTATCCACATCGAGACGCAGTCGACGAGGTAGGTGCGGTGAGGTTCGATTACACGTAGAAGGTCGCGGCTCTCTTCGAGGGTGATGAAGTTTTCACCGCGCGTTTGACGGTGTTTGTCGATCCGCGTTCCCATCTCGGAGTCGCCGTATGTGTGATCGTAGGTGGCGAGGTAGGTGGGTTGGTCGGTTGCGATGGCGAGCGTCTTTGCCTCCGCCAGAGAACTTTTGCCTGATTTCTGCCCTCCGAAATAGAGTATCTTCATGATAAAAATCCCTCGACGCGGCGGGTGATCTGTTCGGGGGAAAGACCGTTCAGGATGCCGTAGACGAGCGCCGCCCCAGCCCCTACCCCCTCTTTGGCTTCCCCTTCGTCGTAGAGCCGCAGTGCGGGGTGGGAGGAGAGGGAGAAGTCAAACTCGGCGCAGCACGCGTCGATGGGGAAACTGAGCATCCGGAGCAGTCCGGCGATGTCGGATGAGGGATCGTCGGCGAGCCATGCGGTCGTCCAGAGTGCGAGGGATCCTTCGCGGATGCTCCCTTCCATCGAACGGAGGATCGTATCGACGATCAGCAGCACCGCCGCCATCTGGGTCCCTCCGGCCAGGACGGTCGTGACGTCGCGGTTCTGGAGCCCCAGTAGGAATCCGGCGTTGAAAAGGAGCATGTTGTCCGACACCTTCGCGAGGCGTTCGAAGAGGTCGTTGACCCCTTCGCATCCGGCCAGCGCCTGTTCGATAACGCGCCGTTTGGTCGATTGGGGGGCGTTTTTGAAACTGCTGCTGAACATCTCCTGCGCGTCGTATCCCAGGGCGAGGGCGGTGGCGGCTGCCGTCGTTGTTCCGCCGGGGATCGATTCGCCGAGGATGAGGTAGTCCCCTTTGGGCTCGAAGGTCTGGGCGAAGGCGACACCGCGTTCGAAAACCTCCATTGCCGCAATCCGCGCCCCGGTATCGATGGAGCCGCTGGGCGGGATGTCAAAACCGTAACAGGCGAAACGTTCCACTTTCGGTTTTTCGGAAAGTCCAAGATCGAGCAGCCCGATTTCGGCAAAGGGGTGCAGGAGGTGGACGGCACGGGTGATGAGGGCGGGGGTGGGAACCCCGGAAGGGGTTTCGGCGACGGCATCCAGGCTGCGTACTTCCCCGGTACAGAGAAATTCGGCATCCAGGGTCGGGGTCAGATGGAGCAATCCCGGGATTCCCGCCTGGGTGATCCCCGGGATCTCGGCGGTGGCGGTGGTACTCATGGAGAGGAGGAAGTGGGCCTTTTTGCCGCGCAGGTATTCGGCAAAATCGCGTGTTCCGGTTATCGGTCGTATCATTGTATTTTCTCCCAGAGGTCGGTATGGTCGCGCCCCGCGAGGAAGCGGGTGACGCTGTAGTAAAGTCCGGCGTAGCGGACATAGGGGCGGAAACGTTCGATCGCTTCGGTATATCCGTACGCATCCAGCAGCATCCGCGTATGCGCATCGTCGGCGCACCATGCGAGGGCCGTGACGGCGAGATCGAAGGTGAAATCGCCGTTGCACGCTTCGCTCCAGTCGTAGACGCAGCCCAGTTCGTCGCCGCAGAAAGAGGCATTGTCGGGGAAAAGATCCCCGTGTATGATCCCCTCGTCGCGCAGATCGATCCGGAGTTCGGCGAACAGGGCGGAAAACGGTTCATGTCCCGTTCGGGCGATCAGTTCTGCGAGCCGCTCGCGTTTGAATAAGGGGAGATTGGCGCTCTGTTTTCCCAGCGTGCGGCCGTGAAGGTCTCTCAAAAACGCCCCGATGCCACGGATCTGGTTTTCGGTGGGGCGGTTGGGACTGGTTCCTGCGCATTTGGCGTACACGAGAGCGCTTTTTCCCCGCAGGGCGAAAACGGGGGTGAGTGCCCTGGGAACGGGGAGTGGAGCGAGCGAAGCGAGCAGTTCCCACTCCCTTTGTGCCGATTCGACACTCGCTTCTTCGAACACTTTGAGAACGTAGTCGTTATCGAGCCAATAAACCGTGTCGCGTACCCCGTCTTGGGTGGGGTGCAGGGTGCGCGCTTCCCAGAACGGTGCGATATCTGCGGCGTCAATGTGCGTTTTTACACCCATCGGACCACCTCGGTGAGCTCTTTTTTACTGTTCCACCCCAGTTTCAGCAGTTCGGGCTCATCCAAAAATTCGCTTACGTATCCCAGTGTCAGATAGGCGACGAGCTTGTGCTCTTTTCCCATTCCCAGCAGTTTTCTCACCTTTTTGGGGCGGAGGATGCTGACCCAGCCGACTCCGATGTTGTGGGCGCGCGCCATCAGCCAGAGGTTCTGGATCGCGCATACGACGCTGTATTCCCCCGTTTTTTTCTGAGTCGTCTGCCCCAGCACCGGTTTGCGGGGTTTTTCGTAGAAGACCGCGATATTGAGTGCCGATTCGAGGATCCCTTCGAGTTTGAGCGAAGGGTAGAGGGACGAATCGGCGAATTGTTCCCGCGCTTTGGCATTTTCACGGGCAAACTCGCGGTAGATTTCCGTGCGAAGGGCGTTGTCTTGGATGATGACGAACCGCCAGGGCTGCGAGTACCCTACCGAGGGCGCCGAGACGGCCGCTTCGAGGAGATCGTGGAGCACGGCGTCATCGATGGGACGATCGACGTAGCGGTTTCCCCGAACGTCGCGCCGGGAGACGAAAATCGATTGCAGGATGGTCCGGGCGTGGGCGTCGAAGGCTTTCACATCAGCCTCCGTCGGACGAGGTCGGGATGGCTGCGAAAGAGGGTGTGCAGATACGTTCCCAGGACGTTGCCCTCAGCGTTTGTCCAGCTCCCCGCCTGCCCGGTCCCTGTTTTTGCCCCCCGGAGAATATCGAATCCCCCTTCGGTGTCGAGGGGACGGGTGTAGTGGAACGCATGCCCTTTGATCCCCGCTTCGTTGGTGTAGTATCCCATCCGCTGGAACCTCTTTTCGAGGGTAAAGGAGACGTCCAGAATCCCGCTCATCTCTTTGTCGTCGACCCGTTGCCCCAGGTAGAGGAGCCCTGCGCATTCGGCGTAGATTTTTCCGGAACGGGCATGGCGGATCAGGGAGTCTTTGAAGCAGCGGGCGTTGCGGAGGGTTTCGTACGCCGCGTCGGTTTCGACGTAGCCGCCGCAGATATAGACGCTCTTGCACGTATCGGGGATCGGCTCGTCGCAAGAAGGGCTTACGAGGCACACTGACGAAAACGCTTCTTCGAGAAAACGGAGATTGTCGGGATAGAGGAACGAGAAATTCTCATCGCATACCACCGCGACCGCATCTTCGGATCGGGGAGGCGGGGGGAAGGGATACCCCTTCGCCGCAGGGGCATCGGAGCGTCCCAGGGCAATGAGGGCGTCGATGTCGATATGCTCGAGGGCCTGGGTGGAGATGGCGGCGAGTTTGTCGCAGTCGCGCAGGTCGAGCCCCAGGTGGGTGTCGCGCAGCGCGTCGAGGCCGTCGCGAACCCATCCCAGAACCGCCACGTCGTCAAAATCGCTTTCGATCCGGTTTTTAATCAGTTCGTAGTGGCTCTGCGAGCCCAGACGGTTGAGGATGACCCCCCGGATCGTGTTGTCCGCACGATAGGCTTTGAGCCCTCCGAGTACGGCGCTGGGGGTGATGTAGCTCCCCTGTGCGTCGAGGACGATGACGGTGGGGACGTTGAGCAGCGTCGAGACGTCATAAGCGCTGCTGCCGTAGTCCATGCCGTCGTAAAACCCCATTACCCCCTCCATGATCGCGACTTCGCGGTCGGCGTATCGACCATACAGCCATCGGAGCTGTTCGGGGTTCATCATAAACGCATCGAGGTTGATGCTATCGGTGCCGCAGATGGCGCGGTGGAACTGCGGATCGATAAAATCGGGACCGATTTTAAACGGACGGACGGACTCTTTGAAACGGTACAGAAGCGCCGAAGTAAGAAGCGTTTTTCCCTGGTTGGACGCGACCGCGCTGATGCAGAGACTAACCATGTCCCCCCCTTTTTTTCAGGATGATGTAAATGAAAAACGGTCCCCCGATAAACGACGTGACGACCCCGATGGGGACTTCGCTGGCCGCGCCGAGATTGCGCGCGATCAGGTCGCACAGGACCAGAAATACCCCGCCGTAATAAAAGACGGGGAGAATCAAAGCGTCGCTGCTGCGACGGTAAAGCAGGCGGACGATGTGGGGGATCACGAGCCCGATAAACCCGATCGGCCCGACGACGCTCACGCAGATCCCCACGCTCATCGAGACGGCGAGGAGGAGGATCAGGTTGATTTTCCTGATCTCGATCCCTTTGAGAAACGCGTTTTCGTACGAAGTGAGGAGCAGCTTAAGCTCGGGGCGGTAACGTACGACGACCCACAGCAGACCGAGCGCCGCCGCCGCAACGGGATAGAGGTTTTCCATCCCCACGACGCTCAGGCTCCCCATCGTGAAACGGATGATCGAGTAGCTTTGTTCGAGATCGCTGAGGTAAAAAATTACCATCAGCGCGGCCGAATAGAAAAACGACAGCGCGATCCCGATGAGGAGCAGCGAATGGGTCTGGGTAGCTTTGAGGGTCCGTGCAAACAAAAACAGCAGCACGACCGTCGAAAACGCCCCGACGAAACTGAAAAAGTACGAGAGGGCCGCCAGCGATGCGGGTAAAAAGACGATGCCTATCGCCGTCGCCAGGGTCGCGCCGCTGGAGACACCGAGGGTAAAAGGGGTTGTGAGCGCGTTGCGAAACACCGCCTGAAATACCATTCCCCCCAGCGCGAGGACCGCCCCGGTAAAAAATGCGACCCCGACCCGGGGGAGCCGAAGATCCCAAAACAGGAGGTATTCGGTCGTATCGGGGTTGAAAAGATTGCCAATCTCCATCGCCGTTTCTCCTGTGAACGGCGCGATGGCCAGGATCGTCAGCGACAGGGAAAAAATCAGCCGTTTCATCGGTAGTTCACCGTAAAATGTCCCTCAATCCGGCAGATCGAGTCTCCGAAAAGGGAGCGGAAACGGCTCTCTTCGAAAAAATCGTTCCCCGACCCGTCGAAAACGAGTTCCCCTTCGCGCAGATAGAGGATCCGGTACCCCAGACGGTAGGCGAGGTTCAGATCGTGGGTGATGACGATTTTCCGTCCGGGATGTTCTTTGAGCATCCCGAAGAGCTTGATTTTTTTGTCGCTGTCGAGGTTTGCGGTCGGTTCATCGAAAATGGTCAAGCGGGCATTGTGCAGCAATCCTCCGGCGAAGAGCAGGAGCTGGCTTTCCCCGCTGCTGAGACATCGGCATGGGGTGTTTCGGAGCCCCGCGATATCGAGCCGTGCCATCACCGCTTCGAGGTTTTCCTGGGTCGATCCGTTAAGAAGCGAGAGTTTCAAGAACGCTTCCGCATCGATGTATTCGTCGAAAACGTCGAGTCTGGAGGGGACGAAGTTGAGCAGCTGCGCGCGCAGCTTGGCGCCGAGTTCGGCGATTTGTTTCCCTTCCGCGTACACGGCGGGCGTTTCATAAAGCCCTACAAGTGCCCGTGCAAGGGTCGTTTTGCCCGCGCCGTTGGCTCCCAGTATTACCGCGTCTTCATCTCCCAGTGCGAAGGAAATCCCCTTTAGAAAGGGGGTTGAGAGGTTTTCAACGCGCAGATTCACGTAGAAATCCTTTGAAATCGTCGATGAAATAGACGATCCGGTCACTCGGTATCCCCGCGTATTCGCCCGATTCCACGAAGACCGATTTCGTTCGTGCCGCATTGATCGGAAGTTTCAGCCACGGGGCTTTGAGCTGTTCCTCGGTAAATTTTTTCTCTTTCATCAGCGGCGCGAGGATGATGACCACGTCGGGATTGAGCGCGAGTATTTTTTCGAGCGTGAGGGCAGGTTGCCCTTTTTGGGTGCTTTGGAACGCATTGACGTTGCCGCTGGCTTCGATGATGTCGTCGAAATAGAGATTCTGCCCCGCGACGAAGACCTCTTTGGAAAGGTCGGTGTTGTAGCCGATCGGGATCAGGATTTTTTTCTTGCGCGTGATCCCTTTGAGGCTTTGGACCGAACGGTCGATTTTCGCGACGAGGGCGGATGCTTTCTCTTTTTTGCCGAGCAGTGTTCCCAGGCCCAGAAGGGTTTTTCGGATCGAGGCGAGGGTATCGATTTTGACGAGTACCGTTTTGATCCCCAGCCGCTCGAGTTTTTCGGCAAGAGGAGCGTTGTTTTCCTGCACTACAACGAGATCGGGTTTGAGGGCTACGATCTTTTCAAGCGAGGGGGTGAAAAATCCCCCGACCTTGGCGATTTTCTCTGATTGGGGCGGATAGCGGCAGTAGGCGGTATTCCCCACGATTTTTTCCCCTTCGCCCAGGGCGAAGAGGATTTCGTTGACCGAGGGGCTCAGCGCGACGATCCGGTCGTACGACCAGGCCGGAAGGGCCAAAAAAGCGATGAAAAGAAGTCTTAATAACACGCTTCGACCTTATAGACCCACGTCATCGTTCCGGCGTTTTCAAGACGGTAGTTTTGCGCCATTTTATGGACCGATTGTCCGTCTATGAGGTAAAACCAGCCGAATTTTCCGACGACCGACTTCATACCGTCGATCGAACGGACAAAGGTGAATTTTCCTTTTTGCTCCGTCTCCACGCGGCTCACTTTTTGCAGAAGTTCCAGCGCCGTCGTCTCTTTGGGGGTGTAGGTAGTTCGGATAGTGCGTTCGGGACGGCCGTCCCCGTAGACGATCGTCACGTCGATCTCCTGAGCGGCAAGGGACAGGGAGGTGCTCAGCAGCACGATGAAAAACCGGATCAAAACGATACCTCCATTCCCGCATAATATGCCCGCGGGCTTGCCGCGTAGTTGTTGACGCTTTGGTAGTATTTGTCGGTAATATTATCGACTTTTGCGTAGATTTTGAGATGTTTCGAGAACGTATGGTCGGCCACGAGGGAGGCGACCGTGTATCTTCCCGTCTGCGCCCCCTGATCGTTGTCGCTGTCGTAACGGCTTCCGACGTACTCTCCGCTGATTGCGACGTGCGTTTTGGGAATACCGTAGTAGTCCAGGCCGAATTTGAGGCTCTCTTTCGCACGACGGCGGAGATTCTCTCCGCGCTGGTTTTCGGCATCGAGGCGGGTGTATCCCAACGACACGAGGATATCGCTGCCGAGCTCTTGTTTGCAGGCCGCCTCGATCCCTTTGATCGTCGAGGTCCCCTCGATGTTTCCGTATCGCGATGCGGTGAAATCGTACTCGATCATATCCCGGATGCGGCTCTCGAAATAGGTGAGGCTAACCCCACCGAAGCCTACCGTGATGTCGTAGCTTCGGGTCTCTTCGGGTTTGAGGGCGGTGTTTCCGTAGGTCGGATCGTAAAGCTGGTAGAGGGTGGGGACGTTATAGGCGCTCCCATAGTTCGCGCCGAGATACCCTTCCCCCATAAAAGGGTGTTTGAAACCGATTTTTCCGGTCGTTTTGTCGCTGAAGGCGTCAAAGGCGTCGCGCCGCAGCGATTCGGTCAGAACGGTGCCGGTCGCGAGAATATTGGTGTTTGTGACGAAAACGGCTTTGTTGTCGTAGCTCCGGTTCAGACGGTTGAGATGCTCGAAGGTTTTGTAATCCCCTCCGAAAACGATGAAATCGCTCTTGCGGTAACCGATGCGGGAGTGGACACCGTATTCGTCGACCCTGCCGTCGTAGGCCGTCCCGGTCGAATAGTCGCGTTCGAACGTCGAACGGTTGGCATAGACCGTGGTAAGGGCATCGCCGAAGCGGTTTTCATAGCTCAGGCGGCTGAGTTTTTCGTCTTTGCGGTAGTTGGCGGCCGAATCGCCGCTTGTACCGTCGTATTCGGTGTAGACGTCGATGTCGGTGTGGGAGAAACGGAGCGTGTTCGCGCCGTCAAACCGGTAGCCCACGCTCAGCCCGAGGGTGCGGTTTTTATAGGCGTCGTCTTCGTAGCGGTCGAGGTCGGCATACCGCCGCGCGTACGCGCTGAACCCGTCCGAAGCGATTTGTTGCGCATCAAGACGGACGTCGAGCGCCTCGCTCGCGTATGCAATCGAGGCGGCGTACTTTTCGGTTCCGAAACTTCCCCGTTCGTAGCGGGCTTTCGCTTCGGTTCCGGGGAGCGTTTTGCGGGTGATGATGTTGACCACCCCCGCACTTGCGTCGCTTCCCCAGATGCCGCTTTGGGCCCCTTTGATCACTTCGATCCGTTCAATATCGCCGAGGATGAGATGTTCGAACGACGCGCCGTCCATCGAGGTGTTGTCGTTGTAGCGGATGCCGTCGATCAGGACGAGGGTCCGTTTCGAATCGAATCCCCGCAGGTAAAGAGAGGTTGATTTTCCCAGGCCGCCGTTGGCGGCGATCCCTACCCCGGCGAGGGAGTTGAGCGCTTCGGCGAGGGTCGTATAGCGCCGTTCGGCGATCTCTTCGGCGGTAATGACGTCGGTATTGGCGGTAACGCTGCGGAGGCTCTGCTCGGTTTTGGAAGCACTTACGACGATCGGATCGAGCGTCAGCTCCCTGGCTTCGGTTGAAGCGACGAACGTTGCGGCGGCAACGAGTGAAAGAGTGTGTCGGTGCATGAATGTCCTTGTGGCATAATCGTTATAACGGATGAGGTAAGGACATCTTTGGGCGGGGAGACGGTGGAGTAGGTGTGGATCGGATGGGTCGGGCAGATCCACTCGATCCGGGTGATGTTCTGGAGGAGGCGGACATGCGACGCGTATGCCTGGATCGCGACGAGCGAAAAATAGTTTTTTCCGAAACCGCGCGGTGAACGCATCGCCATCCTCCCCTTTTTTAGGGGAATTATACCCTATCAGCTTTTAAACTGCCCCAGTTGCGCGTTGAGGCTGGTTGCCGCGTCGTAGAGTTCCCCGGCAATGGCGGAGATTTTGGTGATCTCTTCTTGGTTGCTTTGAGAAAGCCCCGACATCTCGGAGACTTTGGCGATGATCTCGTTGATTTTGCGGGCCATCGCTTCGGCCGCTTCGACGCTTTGACGGCTGGCATCGACATTCGTGCGCAGTACCTGCGCGGCCGAATCGATTTTGGCGTCGATCTCTTCGCTCCGCTCGGCGAGACGCTCGATGTTTTCGCTGTTGGTGCTCATCATGTCGGACGAATCGGAGATCGACTGGATGACGACCGAAATCGTCGAGTTGATTTCAGTGAGGCTTTTTTGAGTACGTTCCGCCAGTTTGCGCACTTCGTCGGCAACGACGGCGAACCCGCGTCCGTGTTCTCCCGCACGTGCCGCTTCGATCGCGGCGTTGAGGGCGAGAAGGTTGGTCTGGTCGGCAATGTCGGAGATGATTCCCAAGACCCCGCTGACGCTGGCCGCATCGCTGGAAAGCTGGGTGAAGCGTTCGGCTAGATCGTTGCTCATCTGCGTCGTGCTGTGGATTTCGCGCGTAATGGCGTTGGCGATTTCCCGGACGCTGTTGAGTTCCTGTTCGGTCGAGCGGCTGTTGTCGAGGGTGCTTTTGGCAATGCTGACGCTTTGCTCGAGCGTTTCACCGATTTCGGCTGCCGTGGCATTGGTGTTCTGTGCGATCGCGTTCGTTTTTTCCGACTGGATGGAGAGGTTGCTGGCCGAATTGTGAAGCGTCGACGTTGAACCGACGGCCGAAGTGGTGATCCGCTTCGTATCGTTGATCGTGCTTTGGATTTTGGCGATGAACTGGTTGAGGTATTTGCTGGCGATACCGATTTCGTCGTTTTTGTTCATGATCGGCAGCCGTTTGGTCAAGTCCCCGTTCCCGTGCGCAAGGTCGGAAGAAACGTTGTCGAGCGCTTCGATGGGCCCCAGGATACTGCGCCCGGAGAAATAGTTGATCGCGATCAGGATACCGGTGAGCGCGGTGCCGAGGATCATGAACCATTTGAAGAATCCGGCTTTGAGTTCGTCGAAATAGTCGGCTTTGTTGATCCCCGGGACGACCCACATGTCCCACGCGGGGATATAGCGATACGCCGCGATCTTATCCTGGCCGGTCGTTGCCGAGTGGTACTCGTATATCCCCCCCTCTTTGTGGGAACGGATTTCATCGATGTAATCGTGCCCTGCGAGATTTTCTCCCTCTTTTTTCGGGTGGACGCGCATCGTCCCTTTGCTGTCGACGAGATAAACGTATCCGCTCTGTCCGATTTTGATCTTGAAGATGTCTTTTTTGAAGGTGTCGTTTTTGTACGCTTCAGGGTCGATTTCGGAGATGTAGAGAACCGTTTGCTCGAGCGAGTCGGCGACGGTGTTGAGATCGCTCGTCATGATCGTCTTGATCGAACTCGTGGCGATGAAGTATGCTACAATGACACTCACCAAGATCGCGCTGACCGCGGCGATCAGATTGACGATGAATTTGCCTTTGATCGTGTTGAAAAAATGCATAGGGTGCTGTCCGTCCGTGTTGAAATATTCACCATTGTAATTTTGTTTTTCTAAAGCGAAGGTAAAATAGTATGAGATATTCTTATTTAAAGCAGATTGCGGCCTACCTGCAACGTTTTAAGCGCATTGTTGCGGCGTACCGTTACAGTGACACGGGGATACGGATCGTTTTCGATTCGGACAACAGCTGGAATTTCGACATGGCGCGGGGCAATTCGGCGATCACGATCGGCGAGGGCGCCAATCGGACCAAAATGTACCAGGCCCCTTTCGACGTTTTGCTCGCCAAGCGGTTCAACCGCGCTTCGATTACCGCGATCACCCTTCACAATGACGACAAGATCATCCGTATCGCCGTGAGCATGAGCGGGGCCTACAAAAGCGAAACGACGATACTGCAGCTTGAATTTACCGGAAAACACACCAATGCGATTATCCTCTCATCCGACGAGACGGTGCTCGAAGCGCTGCGGCATATCGACGCGAACGTCTCGAGCCGAAGCGTGCGGGTGGGCCAGAAACTGCTCAATCCTCCGAAGCTCCCGTTTGTCCCCAAAGAGTATCCCCTCTCCGACGTTCGGGCATTTCTGGTCGAAGAGTTTCGGCGTCAGGGGGCCGAGAAACTCGAAAAGCTCAAACGTGAAAAAACGTCGCTGCTTCTTAAACGGCTTGCGCAGCTTGAAAAACATCTGGCCGCGCTCGAAGACGAATCGGTATTGATGGAAGAGTCGCTCGAAGCCCAGCATGCGGGGCATTTGATCCTTGCGAACCTGGATGCGGTGAACCCCTACGCCGCTACGGCCCAGGTGCAGGATTTCGACGGAACGTCCAAAGTCCTCGAGATCCCTGCGGGGTGCGTCAGTGCGGCCGGATGCGCCGAGGCGTTTTTCCGGCGTTCCAAGAAAGCGAAGCAAAAAGCGGTGGGACTCCACCGCGAAAAGCACAATCTGCAGGAAAAAATCCGTCATCAGCGGCTTTTCATCCAGGCCGTGGAGGATGCCAGAACACCCGAAGAGATTCAGCTTCTTTTCCCGGCCAAAACTCCCCTCTCGAAGCTTAGAACTTCCGATTCGGTCGCCGAATTCTGGATCGAAGGGGTCAAAGTGTCGTTGGGGAAAAGCGAAAAAGGGAACATCGAGCTTCTCCGAAACGCCAAAGCCCGCGACATCTGGATGCATCTAAAAGACCGCCCCTCCGCCCACGTCGTTATTACGACCGACAAGCAGCAGCTCCCCGAACGGCTTCTCGAAGCGGCGGCCAGATTGTGCGTCGATTTTTCGGTATTTGAAAAAGGGCGCTATCTGGTCGATTATACTCCACGCAGAGAAGTAAAAATCGTCGAAGGGGCAAACGTCTTGTACACCGATTACAAGACGCTGAGCATCGAGAAAGGATAGAAAATGGCTGTCGGTCCGATCGGTAACGCAATTTACGTCAATCAGCAGATGGCTGCCGTCGCGAGCGAAAAAACGGCGGTACTGAACCGTTTCGAGCTCCAGACGCTCGCCGCGGCGGCCGCTTCGCAGGAAGCCCACAAAGAGGTGGAAGAAGTTCGCCCCCCCGAAGAAAATCACGGGGTCGATGCCGACCGTGAGCATACCCGGGAGCAGGCTGAGCAGGAAGAACGGCAGTTCGAATCCGAAGAGGGTTCCGAAGAAGAGAAGCCCGAGCCCGAAAAGCCGTTGCATCTGCTCGATATTAAAGTGTGATTCGCTATAATCCGCTAACTTAAACCATTGGTCAATCAACAATGCAAACCGCAAAAAATTCTATCAAAGATCGCGTCGGAACGGCTGTCGTTCTCGTAGCCGTTGTCCTCACCGTAGGCCTCATCAACAATTTCTGGTTGATCTGGATGGTCATGGGGATCGTTTACCTGCTCGCATTTCACGAGGCGATGCGTCTTTTCGGGATCAACAACAACTCGTTGTACGCGTATGCGGCCATTTTGTGGCTGGCCGCCGCACTCTACCCCTACGGAGAGGATCTGTTCGTGATCGCGGGGCTCATTTTTGCCGCCGCGGTCGCCTATACCCAGAATATTCCGTGGAAAAATTTCTTTCCGTTCGTTTATCCGACCGCGGGGATGCTGTTCATGCTCAGCATGTACCAAGAATACGGGGTAACGGCGCTGCTATGGCTCTTCGTGGTCGTTGCTTCGGCCGATGTAGGGGCCTATTTCGTAGGGCGCAGTATCGGCAAAACCCCTTTTAGCATCTCCAGCCCCAGCAAAACGCGCGAAGGGGTATACGGCGGGATCGCCGTCGCGACGGCGGCCGGCTTTTTCATCGGCATTACGATCGTCGACATCACCCAGGCGGTCATCATTTCGATGATGGCGGCGATCGGTGCGGTTTTCGGGGACCTCTTTGAAAGCTACCTCAAGCGCCGTGCGGGGGTTAAAGACAGCGGTTCCATCCTTCCGGGGCACGGAGGGGTGCTTGACCGGATTGACGGTTACCTGTTTGCTTCGATCATCATGCTCGTCCTTTTGCGGGGGCTTGTTTGATCCTTCTGGGCTCGACGGGCTCTATCGGGGTCAACGCCCTGCGTGTTGCCGAACAATTCGGCCTCAGCGTCGATACGCTGGTGGCGGGGCGCAACATCGACCTTCTCAACACCCAGATTAAAAAACACTCTCCCAAACGGGTCGTCGTAACGCGCGACGAAGACCGTGCGCGGGTAAACCACCACGACGTCCGCGCCGGCGATGCGGCGATATTGCAGGCGATCGAGGAATCCTCCTCCGGGCACGTTGTCAATGCACTGGTGGGTTTCGCCGGATTCCGCCCGACCCTCAAAGCGCTTGAATGCGGCAAAAAAGTGGCGCTGGCGAACAAAGAATCGCTTGTGGTGGGAGGGATGTTCGTCGATACCTCCTCAATCGTTCCGATCGACAGCGAACATTTCGGCCTATGGTATCTTAACCGCTCCGACCGTCCCGTCTCGCGGATGGTGGTGACGGCCAGCGGAGGGGCGTTTCGCGATTGGCCTCTGGAAAAGCTTGGCAATGCGACGCTCGAAGACGCCCTGAAACATCCTAACTGGTCAATGGGGCAGAAAATCACGATCGACAGTGCCTCGATGATGAACAAGCTTTTCGAGCTTCTCGAGGCACGGTGGCTTTTCGGGGAAGGGGAATACGACGCCCTGATCGAAACGCGTTCGCTGATTCACGCCCTGATCGATTACGCCGACGGCTCGACGACGGCCCATTTCGCCCATGCGGACATGCGCCTGCCGATTGCGTACGCCCTTATGGGACGGGTGGAAACGCCCATCGTCGAGAGGATCGATCTCGCCCGAATCGGTTCTTTGGAATTCCGCGAGATCGATCCGGCGCGCTATCCGATCTGGGAGATCAAAAAAGACCTCCTTGCCAACCCCGCGCGCGGAGTGATCGTCAACGCCGCCAATGAAGCCGCCATAGAGCGATTCGTTGCGGGTGAAATCGGCTTTTCGGCTCTTTCGCGCCTCATCCTGGATGCGTACGAAGCGTTTGATTCCGCACCTTCGTCGGTCGAAGAGATCTTCGAGATCGATCTTTGCGTCCGTGCATACGTCCGGGAGCTGGCGTGAAAAAGGTTCTGATCCTCCACGGATGGCACGGCAGCGACCTGCCCCACTGGCAGGGATGGCTCGCGCAGGAGCTGGCGGTGGAAAACTGCATTGTGGCGTTTCCGCAGTTCAGCGACAACCTCCGTCCCGACAAGGAGGTATGGGTACGCGAAGCGCTTGACGCGCTGGATGATCTCCGTCCGGATGTCGTCGTCTGCCATTCGCTGGCCAATATTCTGTGGTTTCATCTGTGTTCGCGCCGTAATTTTCGGGTCAAGAAACTCCTTCTGTGCGCTCCGCCGCGCGATCTGGGAGAATACCCCGAAGTCGCGACGTTTTTTCCCGCACCGCTCCCGGAGTCTCTCCGTACCGAAGAAGCACTGATGGTCGTTTCGGATAATGATCCCTATATGAGCCTGCGCGAATCCGAGTCGCTTGCCGAATCGCTCGGCGTGGCGCTGCATGTCCTTCACGATGCGGGCCACATTAATACTGCTGCAGGATTCGGTCCCTGGCCGTGGGTTAAAGAGTGGGTCCTCTCATGATCCTGAGCATCGAAAGCAGCTGTGACGACAGTTCGATCGCGATTACCGAGATCGCGACCAAAAAGCTGATCTACCATAAGAAAATATCACAGGAACTCGAGCACTCGCGATACGGGGGTGTTGTCCCCGAACTCGCCAGCCGCCTGCATGCCCAGGCGCTTCCGGCGATTTTGGAAGAGTGCTCGCCGTGGCTTTCGCAACTCAAGGCGGTTGCGGTCACCAACGCTCCCGGACTGGCTGTTACCCTGATCGAAGGGGTGAGTATGGCCAAGGCGTTGAGCCTGGCGCTGAACATCCCCGTGATTCCTGTCAACCACCTCAAGGGGCATATCTATTCCCTGTTTATTGAAAAAGAGAGTGTTTTCCCTCTCACCGTGTTGCTGGTCTCGGGAGGTCATACGCAGCTCATCGAGGTCGCATCGCTCCATTCGATGAAAACGGTGGCGACGACGATGGACGACAGCTACGGGGAAAGCTTTGACAAAGTGGCTAAAATGATGGGACTCGGGTACCCCGGGGGACCGATCATCGAGCGGCTGGCATCTCAGGGTGATCCGGAGCGCCATGCTTTTACCGTTCCGCTTTGGCAGTCTCCGCAGATCGCATTCAGCTATTCGGGGCTCAAAAACCAGGTGCGCCTTGCGGTAGAGGCGGCGGACAAAGAAGACTATCCCCACATTGCCGCCGCGTTTCAAAAGACCGCCACCGCGCATCTGACCCAGAAACTCAAAAAATATTTTAAAACGAACCCACCCGCGCGTTTTGCCGTCGTCGGGGGCGCAAGCGCCAACCGTTACCTCCGCGGCGAACTCGAAAAAATTCTTGCCCCGTACAAGGCGGAGATGCTTGCGGCCGATTTGAGCTTTTGTTCGGACAACGCGGCCATGATCGGACGGATCGCAGTAGAACACTATCTGGGCGGGGAATGGACGGACTATCGTTCTCTGAGCGTTTCCCCCCGTACAAATCTGTAATATTTCTTAAGCCGAAACACCTCTTGTATAATTCAGAGTGAAATTATCCGAATTAAGTACAATTTTCGTACCAAACAAAAACAGGAGCTATAAATGGCAACAACAATGCTTAAAGGTAACGTCGTTAACCTTGCGGGTAACGAAGTAAAAGTCGGTGACAAAGCACCACAGGTAACGGTTGTAAACTCAAACGGTCTTGCAGACAAAGTAGTAGGCGGAGCAACAGGTAAAAAACAGCTGATCGTCGCGGTTCCTTCTCTCGACACTGCGGTATGTGCGACTGAAACACGCAATTTCAACAAAGAAGCGGCGTCATTGGCTAACGTTGACCTGACAATCGTATCGATGGACCTTCCGTTCGCCGGCGGTCGTTTCTGTACAACCGAGGGGATTGAAAACGTTACCGTTGCGTCTGACTTCCGTAACAAAGATTTCGCAAACGCATACGGTGTATTGATCGCTGACGGAGTTTTGGCAGGTGTTACATGCCGCGCAATCTTCGCCGTTAACGAAGAAGGGATCGTAACCTATAAAGAGATCGTTCCTGAAATCACTGCGGAACCCGATTACGAAGCTGCATTGGCTGCTGTGAAATAACTCTCTCATCCCCGCTGTGGCGGGGAATTTCTTCAACAATCTTTCCGTTTATTTGCAATTGATTATGATATTTTTACCGGACTGCTGCAATGTGTAGTCGTAACGGCCGTCAAGGGTGATACTCAAGCGGGCGAATTTTCCGTGATAGGTCATTTCCGCACCCATGTAGGGGGCTGCATTCATTGCCCTTTGGTCTTTCTCAAACACCTTCGAATAGGAAAAATCAAGCACGATGCGATTGGGGTTGCTGAGGGCGAAATGACGCATCAGCGGTGCACCCGAAGCCAGTCTGAGGGTTTTATGCGTGCTTGAAAACTGAACGAATTCAAGTTGTCCCGAGGAGGAGGTTTTGGCGTTCGTCGGTATTTGCGCCGACTTTCCTCCTTGTGAGACGACAAGAGGTTTGTGCCAGTCGATGGCCCTGTTAATGTCTATTTTTCGGATTTCGATACTGCCGTCGGCATTTTGATAGGTAAACGAGATCTCCTTGAGCAGGCGTGCCTCATCGGGAAGATTATAGCTTACGGCTCCCAGCATCGGAGTGTTTTCTGGAAGGTTGGAGGTCACTTTCTGCGAGGGGGACGTAACGGCGAAAAAAGGATTTTCCCGGGCGACCACCGGGGAAAAAAGGAGAATGCAGGCCAAAAGTGATGATTTCATGCTGCCCTTTCATGTTTGGATCATACGGAAGCGGTGGCGTCCTTCCGAGGCTACTGAAGCTCGAAAACCTCTTCGTTGTCGGCATCGGCATCGAGTTCTTTGTACTCGAAGTACTGCTTTTGCAGAGCCGCATTCTCAGCTTTCAGACGTTCAATATCTTCGATCAGATAATCTTGGTGCTCTTCGAGATCGAGCAATACGCTGAGCGAATTGTTGCCGAAAAAAATAAGTCCCATGTAGATACCCGCAACGAGTACGGCCGCGACCGCAATGAAGAACTTCAGAGTCGGAAGACCGAAATAGCGTTCGGTCAGACTCTCGTTTTCCTCATTCCCGAGCAGCCGATCGTCCTGGTGCATCAGTTAAAAAGGGTATTTCCCAGGTATTCGCCGTAGACGATTTCGTTTTCGATTTCAAGCAGACGGTTGTATTTTGCCGTACGCTCGCCGCGTGCTGTTGATCCGGTTTTGATTTCGCCGCAGTTGAGCGCGACCGCGAAATCGGCGATAAAGGCGTCTTCGCTTTCACCCGAACGGTGCGACATGACGCATTTGTAACCGTTGCGCTGCGCCAGGCGGACGGTCAGCATCGTTTCGGAGACGCTTCCGATCTGGTTGGGCTTGATCAGGATCGCGTTACCGATCCCTTTGGCGATCCCCTCGGCGAGTATGTTGGCGTTGGTTACGAACAGGTCGTCCCCGACAAGCTGCACTTTGCCGCCCAGCCGGTCAGTCAAGATTTTCCAGCCGGCCCAGTCGTCTTCGCTCAGGCCGTCTTCGATAGAGACGATCGGGTATTTGGCGCAAAGCGCTTCATAATATCCTACCATCTCTTCGGAGGTGAGGGTGCGCCCTTCGGATTCGAGACGATAACCCCCCTCACATACGAGTTCAGAACTGGCGACGTCCAGAGCGATGGCGATTTGTTCGCCCGCCTTGTATCCCGCTTTGCTGATCGCTTCCATGATCACTTCTATCGGCTCTTCGTTATTTCTGAGATCGGGTGCGAATCCGCCCTCATCGCCCAGCGCGGTGTTCGCACCGCGGTCTTTGAGGATCTTTTTGAGGTTGTGATAGACTTCGGCTGACGCGCGCAGCCCTTCGGAAAAATCGGCAAAGCCGACGGGCATGATCATGTATTCCTGGAAATCGACGCTGTTGTCGGCGTGGCTTCCGCCGTTGATGATGTTGAGCATCGGAACGGGCATAACCATTGCATTGGCACCGCCCAGATAGCGGTAGAGAGGAATACCGAGGCTTTTTGCCGCAGCGCGTGCTACCGCCATGGAAACGCCGAGAACGGCATTGGCACCGAGATTTGAGTAGTTCTCGGTACCGTCAAGTTCTTTCATGGTAGCATCGACAACCGCCTGATTGTAGGGAGAAAGGCCCATGATCGCATCCGCGATCTGGGTGTTGACGTTCTCGACCGCTTTGAGAACCCCCTTACCCATATAGCGACTGTCGTTGTCGCGCAGTTCGAGCGCTTCACGTTTTCCGGTACTTGCACCGCTGGGAACGATCGCGCTTTCGCGTGTTCCGTCGCTGAGCTGAACGGTTGCTTTAACTGTCGGATTCCCGCGGGAGTCCATCACCTCGATTGCACTTACTTCATCAATAAAAATCATTCGTCTACCTCTCCTATTTCAGATTCATCCATCGCCATGATATTGTTGACACCCATGGCGGCTTTAATTTTATCTTCGACTTTTTTGGCCAGTTCGGGTTCTTCTTTGAACTTCTGCTTCACGTTCTCGCGTCCCTGGCCGAGTTTGACGTCCTCGAAGCTGAACCATGCACCGCTTTTGTCGATGATGTCGAGCTTCACGCCGTAATCGACGAGTTCTCCTTCTTTAGAGATCCCTTCGCCGAACATGATATCGAATTCCGCCTGCCGGAACGGGGGAGCCACTTTGTTTTTGACCACCTTGGCTTTGACGCGGTTTCCGATCTGGCTCTCGCCCTGCTTGAGGGTGGCGATTTTCCGTACGTCGATCCGGACAGATGCGTAAAATTTTAGCGCATTTCCGCCGGTCGTCGTTTCGGGGGAACCGTACCCCATCGTTCCGATTTTCATCCGGATCTGGTTGATAAAGATGATGGTACAGTTCATTTTATGCAAAACGCCCGTGAGTTTCCGCAGCGCTTTGGACATCAGACGGGCCTGAACGCCCACCTGCTGGTCGTCCATCTCCCCTTCGATCTCGACTTTCGGAGTGAGTGCCGCCACCGAGTCGACGACGATCAGGTCGACCGCGCCGCTGCGGGCGATGGTTTCGACGATGTCGAGCGCCTGCTCGCCGTAATCGGGCTGGGAGACGAGAAGATTCTCGATATCGACTCCCAGGTTTTTCGCGTAATTGACATCCAGTGCGTGTTCCGCGTCGATGAAGGCGCACACGCCTCCCGCTTTCTGGCACTCCGCCGTGATCTGCAGGCTCAGGGTTGTTTTACCCGAACTTTCCGGTCCGTAGATTTCGACGACGCGCCCTTCGGGGACGCCGCCGATGCCCAGGGCCAGGTCCAGTCCGATCGAGCCGGTGCTGATGGCGCTGATCGGTTCGATCTCTTTGTCGCCCAAACGCATCAACGTCCCTTTTCCGAACGTTTTGTCGATCTGTTTCATCGCCAGTTCAAGCGATTTGAGTTTTTGTGGATCCATCATGCGTTGCTCTCCTGATACGGTATTAGGTTGTTAGATAAGGCAATAATATGACAAATTGAAATATATTTAAAAAATATGACAAAATGAAATATTAAAATTCACACAAATGGAATGGTATTATTTTATCGTTATTTCGTTAAAATTTAATTGATTCGTCCAGCCAAATAAGGAAACCAGGTGAAAAAAACGGTTATTGCCCACTCTCCCGACGCCGATGACATTTTTATGTACTACGCCATCAAATTCGGCTGGGTGGGAAAAAAAGATACCGTTTTCGAAAATATCGCGCTCGATATCGAGACCCTTAACACCGAAGCGCTTCGCGGAACGTACGACGTCAGTGCGATCAGTTTCGGCCTCTACCCCCATATCCGAAACGATTACGCGCTGCTTCGCACGGCTGTCAGTTTCGGTCAGGGATACGGTCCAAAGCTGATCCGGAAAAAAGGAACACTCCTCAAAAAGCGGTTCAAAGTCGCGCTCAGCGGGAAATTCACAACCAATGCACTGCTGTTTCGGATCGCCTACCCCGATGCCAAAATCGTGTATATGAACTTTCTGGAGATCGAGCAGGCGGTTTTGGCTGGAGAAGTGGATGCGGGGGTACTCATCCACGAAAGTATCCTTGGATACGATGAAAGTCTTGAAGTGGAACGGGAGTTGTGGGACGTCTGGTGCGAGCTTGCCGGTTCCGAACTGCCCCTTCCGCTGGGAGGAATGGCGATCCGACGCTCATTGCCGCTGAGCAGCGCTATCGAATACGAAAATCTTTTGACCAAAGCGGTGAAGGTGGCCCGCGATCACAAGGACACCCTCTCGAGAATGCTTTTGGAGCGTTCTCTCGTGCGTATCGACGCCCCGACACTCGAAAAATACCTCGAACTCTACGCCAACGACGAGTCGATCACTCTGAGCGATCTCCAGTATACCGCGATTGAAAAGCTGTTCGAACTGGGACACCGGCACGGATTTTACGATGCGGCGATCGATCCGAAAGACTATATGATCCCCCTTGAATACACCGAATTGAGGTACTCGTAAATGATGCAGGAAGAGTTGATCGGGCTCGGAATCGAGACGTTCAAAATCGCACTGGTTTTGGCGTTGCCCGCATTGCTCGTGGGGATGTTCCTGGGACTGGCGGTAAGTATTTTCCAGGCGACGACCCAGATCAATGAAATGACCCTCAGCTTTATTCCCAAAATTATCGGAATTGTTATCATTGTCATCCTCACGATGCCCTGGATGATGAATACAATGGAAGATTTTACGATACGGATATTCAATATGATTCCGACCTTTATGCAATGAATTTCAAAACGATCGATTTTTCACGCTTCAGTTCCATTCGGATCGGTCCCGTCGCCGACGTAGCCCTGATCGAAAACGACCGTGTTCCGCAGGGGCGCGTCATCGTCGGCAGCGCCAACAACCTTCTCGTCTCGCCCACTCCTCCCCCCCTGATGATGCTCTCCAAGGAGTACGATTTTATCCGTCTGGAAGAGGACGGCCTCCATATCGGTGCGGCGACCCCGGGAGGAAGGGTTGTTTCGTTCTGCAAAAAAAACGACATCGCCCATTTCGAGTATCTCTCCAAGCTCCCCGGCACTTTAGGGGGGATGATCAAAATGAACGCGGGGCTCAAGGAATACGAAATTTTCAATCACCTGATTGCCCTGCGGACCCAAAGCGGATGGAAGAAAAAAGAGGAGATCGCCTACGGTTACCGCAAAACGTCCATCGACGAGGTCGTTTTTGAAGCGGTTTTCGAAGCGTTTGCGGGGTATTCGGCCGAGCGTTACGACATGTTCTCCCGGATGCGCTCGAACCAGCCCTCCGATCCGAGTGCGGGAAGCTGTTTTAAAAATCCCCCCGGCGACTACGCCGGCCGGCTGATCGAAGCGGTCGGCCTCAAGGGAATCCGGCGCGGTGCGATGGCGTTTAGCGAGGTTCACGCCAATTTTCTTGTCAACTACGGCGGGGGGACATTCGACGACGCCCTGTGGTTGATCGGTGAAGCCCAAAAACGGGTGAGGGCGCAATTCGGCATCGAATTGCAGTGTGAGGTCGTGATTTTAGACACGCAAAATTGACGAAAAAACCCTTTTTTTTATTGACTATCATCGTCAATATTGGCTAGAATGACGGTGAAACTCATAAATTAAAAGGAGTTTATACGTTAAATGATCGTCAGTTACATTCGCTCCGACAAAGATTTTGACGGCGTTTACGAACAGCTAAAGCTGATTAACGGATACGCGGATCAGAAAGGATTAATCATTGACGAAGAGATGGTGGATCACACCTCTCAAAGCAAACGGCTGGTTGAACGCACCGAAGTCGTCCAGTTTTTCCGCTCGCTTCACGATGATACGCTGATTGTTTACGATGTGTGGGCATTAAGCAGCCATATCGAGGATCTGGTGCAGATGCTCAGTTGCCTTCTTAAAAACGGCAATACCATCAAGCTGGTAAAACCCAGAATCGTAATTGACCGCAATAGTGATACAATGGTGGTGTTGGGACTGATCGACCAGCTTCGTCAGATTTTACAAGACGATGCGAAAAAAGGGATCGGGCGTCCGAAAGGATCGAAGTCTTCATCGAAATTCGATACCCACCTTGAAAAAATCATCGATTTGCTTAAAGAGCGCCGGAGTGTCAGCGAAATCGCGCGTATTTTGGGAGTGAGCCGCAGTTCGCTCAAAGACTATATCGAGTCGCGTGAACTAAAAGAGGTCGTCAACGGTGTATTCGGCGACGGAAACGACGAAGAAGCCGAAGCCACGGTCATCGGGACGATACGTTGCCCGGTAATAGAAACAAGCTCAAAGGAGGTTTAATGAGCGAAACAACAAACCCGCAAGGGAAGGAATATTTGGCAGGGTGGACGCCCTGGCGCATCAAACGGTACTGGTTCTACGGTCTGGTGACCGTTTTGTCTCTGGTCATTCCGTGGATCCAAATCGACGGCAACCATCTTTTTTTGCTCAGCTTCGACAAACTTAAGCTTCACCTGATGTTTGTGCAGTTCGACATGCAAGAGCTTTATCTGATGCCGTTTTTGCTGATGATTCTTTTTATCGGTATTTTCGGTATCACGGTACTGGGAGGACGGGTGTTCTGCGGATGGATGTGTCCCCAGACGATTTTCCGCGTCGTGTACCGCGACCTGATCGAGACGAAACTGCTCGGTCTGCGCAAACGGATTAAAAACAAGCAGCAAGAGCCCGATTATTCGAAAGTAGAAAACAAGATCAAGCGGGTAGTGGCACTGTTGCTTTGGACGGGTCTGGCATTCGTCGCCGCCGCCGATTTGATGTGGTATTTCGTACCGCCTGAAGATTTCTTTGCCTATATCCAGAACCCGGCCGAGCATCCCGTACTGATCGGATCGATCCTCGTCATTGTCGGCTTCTTGGTGTATGACGTTATTTTTCTCAAGGAAAATTTCTGTGTCTACGTTTGTCCGTATTCACGCATCCAGTCGGTTCTCTACGATGAAGACACCGTAATGGCGATCTATAACCCCAACCGCGGCGGTGACATCTATAATGAGAGTAAAGAAAAAGTCTTTACCAAACAAAACGATCTTCTGAGTGTCAACCCGAATGCGGAATGTACGACGTGTGAGAGCTGCGTCACCGTATGTCCGACCCACATCGACATCCGTAAAGGGCTTCAGCTGGAGTGTATCAACTGTCTCGAATGCGTCGACGCCTGTACCGAAGTGATGGGGAAACTGGGCAAACCGACACTGGTCGAATGGTCAAGCGAAAAAGAGACCCTCTTCCGGAAGGGGAAAACCGACTATTTCCGTCCGAAAATTCTTGGATACATCGCCGTCTTGGTGATCGTCAGCATCGTTTTGGCGATGATGGGAAGTAAAAAAGAGTACATGCTCCTCAACATTAACAAAGAAAACCGTCTGTATTCGATCAATCAGACCGAAGATGGGAAAGTCCGGGTCGACAACGCCTATACATTCCTGCTGCAGAACACGCTGAACGAGGATCACGAATATTATTTCGACGTCATCGCTCCGGCGGGAATGGAAGGGAAGATCAAGATCGATCAGCCGGCAAAACCGTTTAAAGTCAAACCGGGCGTAGTCAAGAAAAAAGTCGTGGTGCTCTATACCGAAGAGACTCTTGTCAACGACGACCGCAAAGATACGGTGATTCCGATTACAATCCGCGCGTACGCCATCGATGCAAAAGACAAAGTGATCGTCGACCGTCAGTCGACGTTTACCTTCCCCCGCGCCGATCTCCTCAAATAACTCCAAAGGGGCCTGCGCCCCTTTGCGTAACACATTCCCGAACGTTCGCTTCTTTTGCCGTTTTCCCACATGCCGGGTATTGTATTCGGCGTTTTAATGCAGGTATATCATTTCGGAGTTGGGAACAATCAGTACTATGATGTAAGAGTGAATAAAAAAGCGGTTAAATGAAGAAGGATCCGCCGAAGCGGAATGAAGAATCAGACGAGGACCGCTTCGCGTTTGCCCTCTTCGAGTTTTCCGATGACATATCCGTCGGTGTTGGCAAGGACGGCATCAACGTTTTCCGGACGGACGACGAGGATCATTCCGACCCCCATGTTGAAGGCACGGAACATTTCTGCGCGCTCGACGTGCTGAGCGATCAGTTCGAAAATCGGGAGAACGCGGATCGAGGATTCGTCGATCACGGCGCGCATCCCTTCGGGGAGGACGCGGGGGAGGTTCTCGACGATACCGCCTCCCGTGATGTGGGCGAGGGCCTGGATTTTGTCCTTGTTGGCCTTGAACGTTTTGACGTAGATGCGCGTAGGGGTGAGAAGGGTTTCGATGAGGGATTTGCCCTCGAACTCATCGTCGAATTTCATCCCCATTTTTTCGAGGAGTACTTTGCGTGCGAGCGAGAAGCCGTTGGAATGGAGCCCCGAACTTGGCAGCGCGATAAGAACGTCTCCGGCAGCTACTTTATCGGTCCGGTCGAGTTCGCTTTTTTCACCGATACCGACGGCAAATCCGGCGAGGTCGTAGTCGTCTGAATGGTACATCCCCGGCATTTCGGCCGTTTCGCCGCCGATGAGGGCACATTCGGCCTGGCGGCATCCTTCCGCGATACCGCCGACGACCGCAGTGGCGGCAGCCACGTCGAGTTTACCCGTCGCATAATAATCGAGGAAAAACGAAGGAGTTCCGAAGTTACAGATGAGGTCGTTGACGCACATGGCGACGAGGTCGATCCCTACGGTGTTATGGATCCCCGAATCGATGGCGAGTTTGAGTTTGGTACCGACACCGTCCGTTGCGGCGAGCATGACCGGTTCTTTGTATCCTGCAGGCAGTTCGAAAGCACCCGCGAACGATCCGATCCCCCCGAGAACTCCGGGAACGGCGGTCGATTTGACCAGCGGTTTGATGTTTTCGACGAAGCTGTTGCCCGCATCGATATCGACACCGGCATCTTTGTAGCTGATTTGGCTCATAAAAATCCCTCACCTGAAATAGTGAGGGAATTATAACGCAAGAGTCGTTAGGGGAAATTGAGAAGGGCGGTTTAGCGGTTAATCTTTTTTATCGCACGATCCGAAGATTTTCCGGAACATCCAGATGGAAGGACAAAAATCGGTCAATGCCCAAACCAGGACCATCAAAATTACGAAGGTCTGGATGATAACCGCCCATTGAAGCTGGCCGTTCATGAAGAGCACCATAGCCACGGTCAGGACGATGGCCATCAGGAAACGCTGAATTTTTTCTGCACACATTTTGAACTCCGTTGGATAGTGGATTGTGCCGAAATTATAGCGAAACGGAACGGTACAACCTTTAATGTCTGAGGCTACGGCGAATATTCAATGCCTTTTAATCTCCGCATGTTACAATCGCTCGAAAATTCTGCTAAAAGACGAGAGACCCGTATTGATGAAAACGTTTATTTACCCCGAAATGATGGTCCACGTTCCGATGTGTACCCATAAAAATCCCCGATCGGTGCTGGTTTCGAGCGATGAAGCCGGCCTTCTGGGAGCCGAACTGGCGCGGTATCGTGACGTTGAAGCGGTGTATGCCCCCACCGCACAACTGCTCAATACCCTGCGCGACGCGCTGGATAACAGCGCGGACGTCGTGATCCTGGACACACAATGCGACGATGCGGCGGTATTGGCCCATCTGAACCGCGTTCTCAAAAACGACGGGTTATGCGTTCTCCGCCATCGGGACCTCGACGAGGTCGAAGCCAATACGAAACTGATGCAGATACTCGGCAACTATTTCAAAATTATCATGCCCTATACCGTCGGGGACGGAACGACGCTGCTGTTGTGCTCCAAAGAGTACCATCCCACCGCGGATCTGATTTTGCAGCGCAGCGACCTCCTCGAAGGACAAAGCTACTACAACTGCGATATCCATACGGCCGCTTTCGCCATGCCGCAGTACATCCGCAAAAATTATCTGGGAATCATCCGCAACTGATGCCGTATCGCTACGCCATTGCTTTGACCGGAGGGATCGCGACGGGTAAAAGCACCGTGGCCTCCCTTCTCGCCCTCAGCGGACTTCGGATCATCGATGCCGACACCATTTCCCACCGGATACTCGACCAGAACGCCGGATGGGTTGCGGAACATTTCGGCGATACCTTCGTGAAAGGGGACAAGGTCGACCGCCCCGCACTGGGGAAATTGGTATTTGCCGATCCCGATGCCAAAAAAGAGCTCGAAAATTTTCTCCATCCCAAAATCCGTGCGGCCATCGAGGAAGAGAGTGAAAAGCAAGACGCCCTCGGCTACCCCTACCTGATCGATATTCCCCTCTTTTTCGAGACGCAGTCGTACCCCATAAAAGATTCGGTCGTCGTCTATACGCCCAAAGCCCTTCAGCTCGAACGCTTTATCAAGCGCAACGGTTTTTCGGAAGAGGAGTCCCTCCGCCGTATCGGGAGCCAGATGGACATCGACGAGAAAAAAGCACGCGCGACCTGGGTCATAGACAACTCTTCAAACCTCAAACACCTTCAGGGCGAATGCGAAAAATTCGTCGAGACGATTAAAGCGCTCTATCCCGTCCCTAAGGTATAATGGCACACATTATATCCGAAGGATTCCCGTATGCTCCAAATCGCCAAATACTGTGCCAGCGGCAACGATTTCGTTATTTTTCACGCGTTTGAAAAAGCCGACCGTTCCGAACTCGCCCGAACCCTCTGCGACCGGCAGAACGGGATCGGCGCAGACGGGCTGATCGTTCTGGTACCGCACGAAAGTCTCGATTTTGAGTGGGAATTCTACAATGCCGACGGTTCCACCGCCTCGATGTGCGGCAACGGCAGCCGTGCGTGCGCCCATTACGCCTGGCGTTTCGCTCTTGCGCCCGCATCGATGTCCTTTCTGACGGGAGCGGGAGTGATCAAAGCGCGGGTGGAAGGATCGATGGTGCAAAGCGATCTGACCCCTCCGCGTATCGTGGAACGGGAGATCGACGAAGCGGGAATGAAATGGTGGCTTATCGACACGGGGGTTCCCCATCTTATTACGTTTGATGCGGACATCGACGATTTCAACATCGAACTCGCACGCGGGTTACGCCACAAATACAACGCCAACGTCAATATCGCCGCACGCAACCCTGATGGAACATTACGGGTGCGCACGTACGAGCGCGGGGTGGAAGATGAAACCCTGGCTTGCGGAACGGGGATGGCCGCGTCATTTTATCGCGCCAACCGCGAAGGGCTTGTTCCGGACCAAACGCAGGTATTCCCCAAAAGCGGGGAGACGCTGTATCTGGGGCTCGAAGAGGGTGTGATTACTTTCAAAGGGGAAGTCAAAGGGGTGTTTGAGACGCTCTGGAAGTGGTAAGAGGGGCTGGTTAAAGCCCGTTCTGCTCCATCAGCTTCGCCTGCGCGTCCGCAATCAAAGGTTCGATGATATCGTCCATCAGTCCCCCCTGCATGATCTCGTCAAGACGATAGAGGGTAAGGTTGATCCGGTGGTCGGAGATGCGGTTCTGGGGATAGTTGTAGGTGCGGATCCGCCCTGAACGGTCCCCCGTTCCGACCTGCTCTTTCCTCTCCGCCATCTCTTTTTCCTTGGCCTCTTCCATCTGCATTTCATACAGACGCGCCTTGAGGATCTTCATCGCTTTGTCTTTGTTTTTGTGCTGCGATTTCTCATCCTGGTTGGTGACGACGATTCCGGTCGGAAGATGGGTGATCCGCACCGCAGAGTCGGTCGTGTTAACGCTTTGGCCGCCGCAGCCGGAGGAGCGCATGACGTCGATTTTCAGATCGTTTTCGTTGATCGTGATTTCCACGTCGTCGACTTCGGGCATCACCGCAACGGTGATCGCCGAGGTGTGGACACGCCCCTGCGATTCGGTCGCGGGGACCCGCTGAACCCGGTGGGTTCCCGCTTCGTATTTGAGGCGCGAATAGACCTGGTCACCTTTGATGAGGGCGATGATCTCTTTGTATCCCCCAGCATCGGACGGGCTGGTACTCATCAGCTCGATTTTCCATCCCTTGAGGTCGGCGTAACGGACGTAGGCGTTGAACAGATCGCCTACGAAGAGGGCTGCTTCATCCCCTCCGGTCCCGGCACGCAGTTCGATGTAGATGTTGCGTTTGTCGTTCGGATCGGCAGGGATCAGGAGTTTCTTGATCTCCTCTTCGAGGGGTTCGATCCGGGGTTCGAGGGATTTGAGTTCCTCTTTGGCCAGTTCGCCCAGCTCGGAATCGAAGATAAGCCCTTTGTTTTCGTCGATGTCGGCAAGGAGCTTTTTATACTCGGTCGCCTTGGCGTAGATGCTCTGCAATGAGGACTGCTCTTTGGAGAGTTCGGTCATCCGTTTGACATCGTTGCCGATATCGGGGGAACTGAGCAGTTCGGTGATCTCGTTATAACGGTTGATAAAAGGGGTGAGTTTGTCGGCTAACATGGTGATAGTCCAGAAAGGGGATGGTTGCCTCGTAAAGAGGCAAAGCAAAAAGGTGATTTACGCCAGTTTGTTGACGGCGAGGTGGAGGCGGCTGACTTTGCGAGCGGCAGTCTCTTTTTTCAAGACACCTTTGCTAACATATTTGTGAAGGTTGGCGTTAGCGATAACAAGAGCGGCTTTTGCCTCGTCTTTGTTGCCTGCTTCAACGGCAGTGCGAACTGCTTTAACGATGTTTTTGATACGTGTGCGGTAAAACCGGTTGCGTTCTGTACGCTTTTCCGTCTGGCGGATACGTTTCAATGCTGACTTATGGTTTGCCATGGCATTTATCCTTGTCGAATTTTTTTTAGGGTAGAATGCTACCTTAAAGATAATTAAATTTAAGTTAAAATTTATAGGTTTTGACATAAAAAAGTTTAATTAATGTAAAAAAGGAAGAAAAAAATAATGAAACTTTTTGGAACCGATGGGGTACGGGGAGAAGCAGGGTCATTTTTGACGGCGGAATTGGCGATGCGGGTGGCGATGGCGGCCGGGATCTATTTCCGCGATCACGCACGGACGAAAAAAATTCTGGTCGGTAAAGATACCCGCCGAAGCGGCTACATGATCGAAAACGCCATCGTCAGCGGCCTTACGGCAGTCGGATACGATGTCGTCCAGATCGGTCCCATGCCGACCCCCGCGATTGCGTTTCTGACCGAAAACATGCGCTGTGACGCGGGAATCATGATTTCGGCGAGCCATAACCCCTACGAAGACAACGGGATCAAATTCTTCGATGCCCACGGCAACAAGCTTTCCGAAGAGATCGAGGCGCAGATTGAGGCGATTGCCCACGACAGAGCCCGCCTCGAAGAGGGGCACGTGACCGGGAAAAAGATCGGTTCGGCCAAGAGGATCGACGACGTGATCGGGCGCTACATCGTGCAGCTCAAAAATTCGTTCAGCCGCGAATTGACATTGCAGGGGCTTCGGATCGTCCTGGATACCGCCAACGGAGCGGGGTACAAAGTAGGGCCGACGGTACTCGAGGAGCTCGGAGCCGAGGTGATCGTCCTGCACGACAAACCCAACGGATTTAACATCAACGAAGGGTGCGGGGCGCTCCATACCAAAGACGTTCGTGAAGCGGTCAAACAGTACCGCGCCGACATCGGACTTGCGCTGGACGGCGATGCGGACCGCCTGATCGTGGTGGATGAAAACGGCGAGGAGGTAGACGGCGACCAGATTCTCGGAGCGCTCGGGCTCTTTTTGCACCGCAGCGGGAATCTCACGGGAGGCGGCATCGTTGCGACGGTGATGAGCAACCAGGCGCTTGAAGACGCGATGAACGCCGAAGGGTTGAAGCTGTTCCGTTCCAACGTCGGGGACAAATACGTACTGGAGCAAATGCGCGAAAACGGGATCAATTTCGGCGGTGAGCAAAGCGGACACATCGTCATGCACGATTACGCCAAAACCGGAGACGGGCTGGTGAGCGCGCTCCAGGTTCTGGCGCTTCTCCTCACCTCGGGCGAAAAAGCAAGCCGCGTTTTGCGGCCGTTCGAACTCTATCCGCAAAAACTCGTCAACATCAAAGTCAAAACGAAAAAGCCGCTTGAGCGGATCGAAGGGCTCGAAGACGAACTCAAAAACGTCGAAGCGCAGCACATGCGCCATCTGATCCGCTATTCGGGGACTGAGAACAAACTCCGTATCCTGCTGGAAGGGAAAGACGCCAAAGTGATGGAAAAAGAGATGGAGCGCCTCGTGGCGTTTTTCGAGAAGGCATTGAATGCCTAGAGCATTTGCGTTTCTGCTGCTGGCCGCGATCGCCGTTTTCGTCGTCGATCAAAACATCAAGGCCGTTTTCGTCGAAGGATTCCGTCACTATACCGAATGCATCGACCTCATTTTGGTCTACAACCGCGGAGTGGCGTTTTCGATGTTCGCATTTCTCGAAGAGGCCCTCAAATGGATACAGATCGCCCTTCTTGCCGGGGTTGTTGGGTATACCTTGTGGCTCAAAAAGAACTGTTACGTCGTCCCGGTCGGGATCATGGTCGGAGCCGGAGCGTCGAACGTCTATGACCGGTTTGTTCACGGTGGGGTTGTCGATTACGTCTATTGGCACTGCGGATTCGATTTCGCGGTGTTCAATTTCGCCGACGTCATGATCGATTTTGCGGTAGTGTGGCTGCTGGTTTTGAATTTTTGGCCACGTTATTGTAAAAATTAAGTCGCTTTTAACTTCCGGGCGGCTATAATTTCGTCCTCTCAATGGTCGCATAGCTCAGTTGGTAGAGCACTACCTTGACATGGTAGTGGTCACAGGTTCAAGTCCTGTTGTGGCCACCATTTTTCTTTATTTTCCCCAAGATTCTCCCTCTTTTTAAAACCGTTTAAACTCAATCCAATCAACATTTCCGTATAATCCGCGATATTTTCTCACACAAGGGTTACCCTTATGGATATTATTGCGATCAAACATAACGATCAGATTGTCGATTTGCAAACCGCTCAGGCGCTGGGAATCAGCGGCGAAGAGATTGCCTACGACAATTCTCCAGAAGCGCTGGAAGTGATCCGCCACTCATGCGCCCACCTGATGGCCGAAGCGATCAAAAAACTCTATCCCGAAGCAAAATTTTTCGTCGGTCCCGTCGTCAAAGAGGGATTTTATTACGATTTCAAGGTCAATGCCCATATCGGTGAAGAGGATCTTAAAACGATCGAAAAAACGATGCAGGAGATCGTCAAGAAAAAAGAGGCGATTACGCGTTACGAGATTACCAAAGACGAAGCGCGCGCAAAGTTTGCCGACGACCACCTCAAACAGGCGGTCATGGATCGCATTCCCAGCGAGACGGTGTCGATTTACAAGCAGGGCGAATTCGAAGACCTCTGCCGCGGGCCGCATTTGCCAAGCGTTGGGCTTCTGCGTAACTTCAAGCTGACCAAGATTTCGGGTGCTTACCTGGGCGGCGACAGCCAAAACGAGATGCTGACCCGCATCTACGGTATTGCGTTCGCGGACAAGGAATCGCTTAAAAACTACCTGGAGATGATGGCCGAAGCCGAAAAACGGGACCACCGCAAAATCGGTGCGGAGATGAAACTCTTCACGTTCCGCGAAGAGGTCGGAGCAGGATTCCCGATCTGGCTGCCGGCGGGTGCACGGATGCGATCGCGCCTGGAGCAGCTGCTGTTCAAAGCCCATCGCAAGCGCGGTTATGAACCGGTACGCGGTCCCGAGATGCTGCGTTCGGATTTGTGGAAAGTTTCGGGGCACTACCAAAATTACGGCGAAAACATGTACTTCACCCACATCGACGAACTTGAGTTCGGGGTGAAACCGATGAACTGCGTCGGTCACATCAAGGTGTACGAACATGATTTGCATTCGTACCGAGACCTGCCGCTCAAATATTTCGAGTACGGGGTGGTTCACCGACACGAAATGACCGGGGCTTTGCACGGGTTGTTCCGCGTCCGCGAGTTTACCCAGGATGACGCCCACATCTTCTGTACGGCCGAGCAGATCGAGGAACAGATCATCGAGATCGTCGATTTCATCGACGGGATCATGAAGTCGTTCGGGTTCGAGTACAAAATGATGATCTCCACCAAGCCCGAAAAAGCGGTCGGTGACGATGCGGTGTGGGAGATCTCGACGAACGCGCTTAAAACCGCCCTCGACAAACACAGCCTCAAATACGACATCGACGAAGGCGGCGGGGCGTTTTACGGACCGAAGATCGATATTAAAATCCTCGATGCGATCGGCCGTGAATGGCAGTGCGGGACCGTACAGCTCGACTTCAACCTGCCCGAGCGTTTCGAACTCGAATACAACGGCGAAGAGAATGTCAAAATACAGCCGGTGATGATCCACCGTGCGATTTTAGGTTCATTTGAGCGTTTTATTGGTATATTGACGGAGCATTACGCTGGGGAATTCCCGATGTTTATCGCTCCGACGCAGGTTGCGATCGTTCCGATCGCCGAGCCGCACGTAGCCTATGCGCGCGAACTGGGCGATAAGCTGATGGACCTCGGAGCCGATTACGAGATTTTCGATAAAAACGAAAGCCTCAACAAACGGATCCGTACGGCGGAAAAAGGGCGGGTTCCGATGATCATCGTGTTGGGCGATGAGGAGGTGAACTCCAGAAACGTTGCGGTACGTGACCGCCGCAAACGCGAACAATACAACCTGAGCGAGGAAGAGTTCCTTGCTCTCGTCAAAAACAAAATAAATGAGGTACATTTTTGAGTAAAAAACAAGACCGAGTCCTGATGAACGAAGATATCAGGGTCCCTGAGGTACGCTGCGTTATCGACGGCGGCGAAGCATTAGGTATCGTTTCCATTAAAGAAGCGATGGACAAAGCAAACGATATGGGGCTCGATCTCGTCCTCATCTCTCCGGATGCGAAACCCCCCGTCGCTAAAATCATGGACTACGGCAAGTTTCATTACCAAGAAGAGAAAAAGAAAAAAGAAGCGCGCAAGAAACAGACCAAAGTCGAAGTCAAAGAGATCAAGCTGTCGGTTAAAATTGCCGATAACGACATCAGCTATAAAGTCAAACATGCGCGCGAATTCCTAAGCGAAGGGAAACACGTCAAATTCCGCGTTTTCCTTCGCGGACGCGAAATGGCGCATCCTGAAGCCGCCGAAGCGGTCCTTAAAAAAGTATGGCCGATGGTCGAGGACGTCGGAACGATGGATAAAGCTCCCGCGATGGAAGGACGTTACTGCAACATGCTCGTTCTTCCGAAAAAAGAAGACAAAAAATAAACCTCTTCTCCTGCTTAAGCGGGAAGGGTATCCCTTCCCCTCTTCCCCCCGTTGCCTCCTTGCGATTGTCCAGAGACGTATCTTCAACAATTTTATGCTATAATTCGCCCCTCTTTTAGAGAATTTTTGCGAAAGGATCAAGTCGATGCCAAAAATGAAGTCGGTTAAAGGGGCGGTAAAACGCTTCAAAGTAAAGAAAAACGGCACTATCAAACGTGGTACAGCGTTCCGCAGCCACATTTTGACAAAGCAAGATGCAGCTACCCGTCGCAAGCAAAACACTCCTAAAGTGGTTGCTAAAGTAGACGAAAAAGCGATCAAAAAAATGATCGTAGGCTAAACGCCGCGAGAATACCCTCCAGATTTGTCTGGGCAAGTCCGCACAAGAGCGGCACCCCGTCATTAAAATTGAGATGTACCGGGTAAAGAAAGGAAAACAATGCCAAGAGTTAAAACAGGTGTCGTAAGACGCAGACGTCATAAAAAAGTATTGAAACTTGCACGCGGTTTCTACAGCGGAAGACGCAAACATTTCCGTAAAGCGAAAGAGCAGCTCGAACGCTCACTCGTATACGCATTCCGCGACCGTAAACAGAAAAAACGGGACTTCCGTAAACTGTGGATCATCCGTATCAACGCGGCTTGCCGCCTTAACGGTATGAACTATTCGACTTTCATGAACGGTCTTAAACGTGCCAACATCGAACTTGATCGCAAAATCCTTGCCGATATGGCTATGAACGACGCGGCGGCATTTACCGCCCTCACCGCTCAGGCTAAATCAGCACTCTAAAAAGTGCGGGGCTCTTCAGGGCCCCACTCTCTCCTTATACAATCCCCGCTTTTTATCATACATTGCCATGCGCAAAGGCATGACATCATTGTTCGATTTTGTACCCTTTGTTTTCGAGGCATTTCTGGCACTCAATCGTGAGCGGTGCGCGCGAAGCTTTGGTCGCTGCTTCTAGGTCGTAGACGCGGCATTCGGCAAAATCGGCCCGCGCGCGGTCTTCGTTGGTCCCCGCGGGACAGATCATCCCGTTGATGACCAGTTGCTTCTCGGCGCATCCGCTTGAGAGAAAAGCTGCCGCGGCAGCGGCGATAAAGATCCGTTTTTTCATATCAGTGTTCCTCTTTGAGTGAATTTTCGAACAGGTATCGGTGCTCTTCGGGCAAAGCCTCATAGACGGCGTGCGCCAGGTCACGAATCTCCCAGAGTGCGGCTTTGTCGCTGCGCAAAGAGATAAAATTCTGAAGACTTCGGGCATTGATTGTCCAGGTGAGTTCGGTTTTGTAGCTCTCGGGAAGGCAGTATTTGGCCCGATCGTTGCTGATACCCTCTACCAGTACGGCACGCAAGTTTTCGAGCGCACGAATGCTCATTTCGTCAACGACCGGGACATCGGTCATCACGAGGTATTTTGAGGCCCTTTCCTTGTGGTCGATCGCAAACGGCTCTTCGTCTTTGAGCTCTTTAAGGGTGTAGCGCGTGCTTTTGACGCTCAGACTGGCCATACGGTGCCGGGCAAGCTCCTGGAGGAGCGCCCGGCTGATCCCTTCGATATAGAAGTTGTAGACGAGGTGTTCAAGTGTCGAGGCATGCTTGAATTTGTTTCCGACGCGATCGATGAGCTCCCGGTCTTTTTCACCGCCGTTGTCGCTTTTGTCAAAGCTCTGCCAGCAGGTGCGGATGGCGTCGGAACAGATTACGAGTGGAGTATGGTGATGAAGGGTGACTTTCATGGCGTGTCTTTACCTGGGAGGATTGTCTTGAAATTTGAAAGAGTATAGCGAAAAAAAGATTAAGGTGTGCGGATGCACACCTTACATAACGAATACGTGAGGGACGATGAGAGGATATTTTTTCATCTTGCGGTAGATGTGCTTGCGCACCACCTGGCGCAGATCGTTTTCGAGCGCCTTGGGGTTCTCGATGAGTCCCGGTTTCATGTTCAGGAGGAAGTGTTCGAGAACGTCTTCCATCTCGGCGGCAAATGCTTTGTCGTGACGGTCGGCGACTAGGCCGAAGCTCGTAACGAGGGGTTTGGAGAGGAGATGCGAATCGGCGGCACTGACCTGTGCGACAAGAACCACCATCCCCTCGGATGCCATTTTCTGGCGGTCGATGACGATATCGTCTTCGATCTGGTGGTTGTTCTGGTTATCGATGTAGGTTTTACCCGTTTTAACCGTTTTGGCTTTGCGCATGAATTTGGGACCGACTTCGATGCAGTCTCCGTCGCTCATCAAGAGGATGTTGCGCTCGGGGACGCCGCATGCAATCCCGGTCTCTTTGTGTTTTTGGATATGGTTGTATTCCCCGTGCACCGGGAGAAAGAATTTCGGGTTGGTCAGGCGGAGCATCAGTTTTTGTTCTTCCATGCTTGCATGCCCCGAGACGTGGATATCGCGGTCATTGGCAACTTTGGCACCCGCACGCTGGAGATAGTTGAGCATTCCCGAAATCGATCCTTCATTCCCCGGGATGGCACGGGCGGAGAGGACGATCAGGTCGGTAGGTTTGATTTTGATGTGGCGGTGTTCGCCGATCGCCATGCGGAACAGCGCCGAGCTGGGCTCCCCCTGGCTTCCTGTGGTGACGATCAGGACGTCCTTGTCGCTCATGCGGTTGGCTTCTTCGGCATCGATGAAGATGTTTTTGGGAAGTTTGATGTAATCGTACTGCATACATACTTCGAGGTTACGCTCCATCGAACGGCCGATGACGCACACTTTCCGGTTGTATTTCATCCCCGCCAGGATTGCCTGGTAGACCCGGTGGATGTTCGAGCTGAACGTTGACATGATGATGCGCCCCTCGGCTTTGGCGAAGATGCGGTCGAAGCCAGGGGCGACGGAGAGCTCGCTCGGCGTCCAGTCTTTGTTGTAAGAGTTGGTTGAATCCGAAAGGAGGCACAGAACCCCTTTTTCACCGTAGTGCGCCAGACGGTGCAAGTCGGCGGTATAGCCGTCAACCGGCGTGTGGTCGATTTTGAAGTCTCCGGTGTGGATGATCGTTCCGGCTTTGGTCGTGATCGCCAGGGCCGATGAATCGATGATGGAGTGGGTCATGTGCATCCATTCGATTTCGAAATCGTTACCGATTTTGTAGGGAACCCGTTTGACGATAGGGTTGAAGTAGCGGCGGAAGTCGCGCATGTGATGCTCGTCGAATTTGTTACCGATCATCGCAAGGGGAAGAGGGGTTCCGTAGATCGGGAACTGCATCTCTTTGAAAAAGTAGGGGACGCCTCCGATATGGTCTTCGTGGGCATGGGTAATGATGACCGCGACGATTTTCTTACGGATCTCGCGCAGATAACTGAAATCGGGGACCAGGATGTCGACGCCGTGCATCTCCTCGTCCGGGAAGCTCATCCCGATATCGATGATGATCGCTTCGTTTTCGGTCTCGATGACGGTGATGTTTCCGCCGATTTCGCCCAGTCCGCCCAGCGGGGTGATGCGCACTTTTTCGTTACTGTTGAGGTCAAGTTTGTAGTGCGGGTTGAGACGGTTGCGGTGCGCATCCTGATTTTTGCCGACGAAGTCGCGGAGGTTCGAGTCGATCGGTGCGCTTGGGGCACCGCGGCGTCCGCCGCGTCCACGGTCGCGTCCCGAACGGTTGGTTTCGGCTTCATTGGTCCCTTCGGCACCTTCGGCCGGGCGTTCGCCGCGTGGAGGGCGGTTGTCGTTGCGCGGGCGTTCATTACGCGGTGCACGGTTGTCGTTGCGGGGGCGTTCGCCGCGTGGAGGGCGGTTCTCGCGCGGTGCGCGTGCCTCTCCCTGATTCTGATTCTCGCCCGTCCCTTCGGCCGGACGGCTGTTTCGGTTGCGGAACGGCCGGCGTCTGCGGTTGCGGGATTCGCCTTGCGGCTGTGATTGCGATTCTGTTTTGTCGTCTGTCATGTTGTATTTCCTTCTCAACGCGTATTAGCGTGATAGATGTATTTTGTCGAATGCCCTACCAGTCGAGAAAAGCCGAAAGAGGCTTAGTGCAAAAGGGTGTAGAGCCGGTGATAGTCGGAGGTGCTGAGCTGATGAGGTCGGACGGTAGGGGCAAGCTCAAGCGATTCAAAGGCTTGAGCGAGCGTTTTCCCGTCGCAGCGTGCGGAAAGATTTTTGTAAAGGGTTTTTCGCGGCTGCGCGAAGGCGGCGCGCAACATCTCTTCAAACCCCGTATCATTACGATTCGCCGTTTTTCGAATGAGCAGTACGGCTGAATCGACTTTGGGAGCGGGCTCGAACGCGCTCGGCGGAACGTGAAGGACGATACTCGTCTCTCCTGCGCTCTGCGCAATGACGCTGAGGGCCCCGAAAGCTCTCTCTCCGGGTGCGGCGGAAAATTTTTCCGCCACTTCACGCTGAATCATGACAAGCAGGTTGCGGCACGCCGGATCGGCGAGGGCTTTGAGGATGATGTTCGTCGCGATATAGTAGGGCAGGTTCGCCACCAGATCGTACGGTTCGTCCAAAAGCTCACTCTTCCAGTGCTCCAGAACGTCTCCGCAGCGGAGAGTCAGGGCGCCGGTAGCGATGGCATCGGCAAAATGGTGCTCCAAGTGCTTGCACAAGTCGGTATCGACCTCAAAAGCGGTGACACTTTTGACATCAACTAAATATTTAGTCAAATCACCTAATCCAGGCCCGATTTCAGCGATACGGTGAGGCGTATCGGGCATCGATTGGATGATTTGTGCCAAAACGGCTTCATCCCGTAAAAAATTCTGGCCAAACTTTTTTTTGGCGATTGCGGCACGGTTCTGCATCAAAGAGATTATAGCCAACCAAGTGTTAATCCCCAATTAAACCAAAAAATAAAACGTTTGAGAACGGTTTGCGTTGAAAACATCTATTTTATTTTCTTATCGTTACTTTTGGTAATGGGGGGTTAAGAGAAGAGGGGGTATAATAAGAACATTATGAACAGAAGGCAGGGTGTGCCCAACCATGGAGAATTTTTTCGCTAAACGGATCATTCCGTGTCTCGACGTCAAAGACGGACGGGTCGTAAAAGGGGTGAATTTTGTCGGTCTCAAAGATGCCGGGGACCCCGTCGAAGTCGCCAAACGGTATAACGAAGAGGGGGCGGACGAGCTGACGTTCCTCGATATCACCGCCTCGCACGAGGAACGCGACACGATCGTCCATATCGTCGAGCAGGTGGCTAAAGAGGTATTCATTCCGTTGACCGTCGGCGGCGGTATCCGCAAACTTGACGACATCTACCGCCTCCTTGCCGTCGGGTGCGACAAAGTCAGCGTCAACTCTGCGGCGATCAAGCGCCCCGAACTGATCGATGAAGGGGCCAAGCGGTTCGGAAGCCAGTGCATCGTCGTCGCGATCGACGTCAAACGTACCGGCAACCAATACAACGTCTATCTTAACGGCGGACGGGTCGATACGGGGATCAACGCCCTCGACTGGGCACGCGAAGCGGTCGACCGCGGGGCGGGGGAAATTTTGCTCACCTCGATGGACGCCGACGGCACCAAAGCGGGATTTGATCTTGATATAACCGGCCAAATCAGCCGTATGGTCAATGTCCCCGTCATTGCCAGCGGCGGGGCGGGGACGATGGAACACATCAAGGAGGCGTTTGAACACGGTGCGGACGCGGCACTGGCGGCGAGCATCTTCCACTACCGCGAAATCGACATCATGGACCTCAAACGCTACCTCAGTTCCGAGGGGATTCCGGTACGGTTATGATTTTATGCGCGGGCAATAACGAGACGTTTGATTTTGCGACTCCGATCGGGGTTGGGCTCATTGACAGTGCGATCAATCTGACGCGCCACTGCTTGGTGCACAAGCCCGAATTCCTCCTCTTTGTGGGGAGTGCTGGGAGCTACGGCGACCACGCCATCCACGCCATCGTCGAGTCTAAAACGGCGGCTAACATCGAGTTAGGCTTTTTGGACCAGAGTGCTTATACCCCGATTGATAATGTGGTTTCGGCACAAACAGAGGATGTGAAAGAGGTTATCGTCAACTGTTCCAACTACATTACGACGAGCGAGGAAGCGATGGAGAAATTTCGCGCGCTGGGTCTTGGGATCGAGAACATGGAATTTTTCAGCGTGATGCGGGTCGCGCAGATTTTCGGCATCCCCGCGGGCGGGGTGTTCTGCGTCACCAACTACTGCGACGCGAACGCCCATCGCGATTTTATCGCCAATCACGGGTTTGCCAAAGTGCTGTTGAGCGAGCACCTGAAGGAGAAAGGATTGATCCGTGGATAAACAATGCATCCTCGACTACACGAAAGCCGAACTGGCCTCCATGGTGAAGCCCTCATTTCGTGCCAAGCAGATATGGGGGTGGATTTACCATCAATACGCAACATCCTTTGATACGATGCAAAACCTTCCCAAAACGATGCGCGAGGAGCTCGCGCACGAATACGACATTATGCCGCTCAAAATCGTCCGCAAGGAGTGCTCAAGCGACGGGACGATCAAGTACCTCTTCGAACTGCGCGACGGCAAAACGGTCGAAACGGTGTGGCTTAAAATGAAGGACGAAGCGCTTGACGAGGAAGGGAATATTGAACACGAGGCCCGTTTTACCGTTTGCGTCTCGACGCAGGTAGGGTGTAAGGTGGGGTGCTCGTTCTGTCTTACCGCCAAAGGGGGATTTACCCGGGACCTGAGCGCGGGGGAGATTGTCGCGCAGGTGCTGGCGGTGAAGATGGACAACAACCTAGCCGCCCACCGCCGCCTCAACATCGTCTACATGGGGATGGGGGAACCGCTCGATAACCTCGATAACCTGGCCAAGGCGATCCAGATCCTTAAAGATGAAGAGGGGTTGTCGATTTCGGGCAAACGCCAGACCGTTTCCACCAGCGGTCTGAGCACCAAGATCGACAAGCTGGGAGAGATGGACCTGGGTGTCCATATCGCGATCAGTCTTCACGCCGTCGACGATGAGCTGCGCACCGAACTGATCCCGATGAATAAAGCCTATAATATCGCCTCGATCATCGACGCGGTCAAACGTTTTCCCATCGATACCCGAAAACGGGTCATGTTCGAATATCTCGTTATCAAGGGAAAAAATGACGATCTGGGGTCGGCGAAAAAACTGGTAAAACTGCTGCACGGGATCAAGGCGAAAGTGAACCTGATCTATTTCAACCCCTATCCCGGAAGCGATTATCAGCGCCCGACCCGCGCGGATATGGTTGCATTTCAGGAATACCTGATTAAGCACGGTGTGCTCTGCACGATCCGTGATTCCAAGGGGCTCGACATCAGCGCCGCGTGCGGTCAGCTCAAAGAAAAAGATTTAAAGGAGGCGGTACAATGAGCGCGATGGATTGGTTTCAGGTCGGGTTTTTGGTGCTGGTCGTCGGTGTCGGCCTGGGGGGCTTTATCTGGGCCGTGCTGAAAAAAGATTGATTACCAGCTGTATTTGACCATCGCCTGAAAGACGCTGTTGTCGGTGTCGGAGCCGTTCTCACGATAATAATGCCATTCGGTCCCGATGCCCAGTTTCCCCTCCCGGATCCCCAGAAAAGGGGAGAGATTGAACAGCAGCTGGTTCTGCGTCAGAAAATCGGCTCCCGTCCAGTCGAAATACCCCTCGAAAAGCCACTTTTCGCTCAAAGTCACGGAATAGTTTGCCGAGAGCTGATAGGTATCGTTCATTTGCGAACGCGCTTTACGGTAGGCGTTGACGCTGAATACATCGAATCCCGGAACGTTCAAATCGCATCCCATCCCGTAAAGATCGGCCCGATAGCCGTCTGCACGATTATGCTGATAGGCTGCGTACCACTCTTTGAATACCCCTGAAGAAGTGGGAATATCGGCGATTTTACTGAGGCTGATTCGGGGTGAGAATTCTCCGTAGAGATCGTTTTTCTTTCCGCTGAACCGCAACCCGTTCGGGGTGTAGGCGTAATCGACGAACGCAAACACATCCCCGTACCCGAACGTCCGGTAATGCTCCGCGGTCAAAGTGTGTTTAGTCCCCTGGGCGGTATCCATGAACGTGGGTCCTTCGAAACGCCCGTAGAGATACTGAAGGTTCGTCGTCGAAAAAGCGTGGAGAGCCGAAGCCAGCAGCAGGCTAGCGAGAAGCGACGGTCGCATCGGACTCCTTCTCAAACAATCCGTTGATCCGCTCGATCAGGTAGAGCGGATCGGTTTGGCGCGAGTGCACCATCATACCGAAATGAAGGTGCGGTCCCGTTATCCGTCCCGTAGCTCCGGTGAGACCTATCACTTCTCCCTTCCTGACGTATTGCCCCGCCTTGACGTTGTAGCGGCTGAGGTGAAAATAGCAGCTGTAAATCCCTTCGCCGTGATCGATGATGACCGTGTCCCCGGCGTAATAACGCTCTTTGGCAAGAACAACGACTCCGTTGTTGGCGGCCAGGATCGGTTGCGGGGTGCGCGCGCGAAAATCGACCCCCCCGTGATAGCTTTTGAGGGTTCCGTTGTAGGTGCGCTTGGCGCCGTACACGCTGGTGATGTTCGAATCCATCGGGCGAATGAACGGTTCGTCCCAGTAACGTATCGGTGTGAACGTTGCGTAAAGCGCTTCTGCTTCGGCTTTTTCTTGCTCGATCCTCTCCATCGCTTCGGGAGGGGGCGTCACTTTGGCGGGATCGACACTGAGGGTTTCGGAAGGGTAAAAAGCATTGCGGACGTTTAAGTCGATCGGGAGGTTTTTCCCGGGGGCGTTCCAGGTGATGTTGTAGTCGCCCTCGGAGGCGTAATAGTCGACCGGAACGATAACGATCCCTTTGGTACGATCACGTGGGTGCGCGACGACGCTCAGGTTGGTGTCCCCTACCGATATTTTGCCCGCAGGCAGCGGCAGGACGATCAAAGCGCTTTTGCCGTTAAAAGTTTCGTTTCCCCACCCCAAAACGGACAGAACCGATAAGAAAATAAACCAGTGTTTCAAAAGTATCTCCCCGGAAAAAATCGGCGTTATTGTAGCATTTACCGTTGATCGGCGGGTAGCGTCGGGTGCGATTGCCCGTCAATGCGGTGAATGATCCGGAAAATTTATGTTACCATATGAGACCAAGGCATGAAAATTCATTAAAGGGCATCCTGATGAAAAAAGCGTATGTTGTTATTATCGCCCTTGTTATGCTCATTTCGATGGTTGCCGTTTCGTTGTACTATTATCTCAACCGTCCCACTACAAGCTCCGAAATACGGATTTCGACCAATCCGTGGGTAGGCTTTACCCCCCTCATCTACGCGCAGGAAAAAGGGTGGCTGGACGATTCCCCGTTCAAATTCATCTGGCTGGTCGACCTGACCGATAACGCCCGTCTGTATCGCCGCGGTTTTACGCAGGGGTTTACGGCGACGCAGTATGAACTGATGCATTTTAAAGAGCAGCATGCCATCAAGCCCGTTTTTTTGATCGACCATTCCTATGGGGCCGACGCCATCCTCTCAAACCGTTCTCTGGATGAGCTTCGTTCGTCCAAATCGCCGGTGAAAGTTTTTCTTGAGCGGGGATCGCTGAACGAAGATTTTTTCAATGCGTTTGTGCGTGAAAACGGGCTGGACCCCAAAATATTCAGCCAGATCGATTCATCCCAGAAAAACATCTCCGCGATGCCGATGCTGTCCGAGGCGGTTATGCTTATCTCGTATTCGCCCTACCTTTCGGAATTGCAGAAAAAAGGGTACCGCACGGTCGCGTCGACACGTACGTTGAAAAATTTTTACGTTATCGATGCCCTTTTTGTGGATGAAAAAGTGATCGATGGGAATGAAGAGGAGTTTGCCCGCCTCAAAGAGATCATGGTCCTGGCGATCAAACGCTTCAAGCAAGATCCTAAAGAGTATTATTCGGTGATCAAAGGGTATCTGGAAGGGCAGACCTACGAAGAGTTCATCGAAAGCACCGAAGGGATCGAATGGCTTCACGACACGGTTCCGCCCACGATTGTCGAGTATCTCCAATCGCAAAAGATTAAAACCGACAGGTTGCTGCCGTGAAGATCCAACGCTTCGTCCTGATCAATATTGTCGTAGCGTTTCTGGCGATTTCGGTCGTATCGGCGGGATTTTATTACGTCGAGCGGATGATAACGCTGCGCTACGTGGCGACGGCGTTGAATCAAAGCATTTTCAATCTCGAAGAAGACCTGAGCAAAGCGCTGCAAGACAACCGGTCCGATTCGATCCAGACGCTGCTTGACCAGTCGGCCGCGATCGACAATGCGGTGGCGGTCTTTTCCCTGTCGCACGACGGGAAAACCGTCAGTGCGTCTTCGTCCCGCACCCTCGCGGGAAAAATGATCGCCGAGGGCTACCTTCCGGTTTCACAGATCCAAGAAGGGATACGCGATCACCATCTGCTGTATGCGGCGGAGATCACCTATTTCCCCGAGTCTCGGCAGGAACGGGCGCTGCTGCTGGTCGAGCTGAACGAGGAATTCATTTACAGCCGTCTCAACCAGATCGCCCTCTTTTACGGGCTCTCCCTTTTCCTGGTTTTTGGGGCCGTGGCGCTGAGCCTCTACGGTGTCGTGCGCCGTTGGATGATCCGTCCGCTTGAGGAGATTGCCGATCGTGCCCGAAAACAGGAAGCGGGGCATCGGGATCATCTGATCGAAGAATTTTCTTTGCTCGATGCGACACTGGGTGAATCGTTCCGTTCAATGAAAATCCAGCAGGATCATCTGCGAGAAGCACTCGATGAAACCCGTTATCTTGATGGAATACTGCGCACGGTAGCCGATATCAATCAGTATCTGTTAACCGCCCGGAGTGTGGGCGAACTGCTCCATCATTCCTGCAACCGCCTCGCGCAGCATCCCGGGTACGAGTTGTGCCATATCGCGTTGCGGACCAACAGCTCTTTGGTCATCGAGGCGTTTTCGAACGATGCCACAGGATACCTTTATGGCGGGATGAAGATCGATCTCGATCAGGAACACCTCGACGAAAGAGATCCCTCCGTCGTCGCGTACACCGAGAATGAAACGGTCATAATCGACCATCTTGAGCATAATACGTCGCTGGGGGCATGGCGCTACATCGCTGAAAAAGGGCAGTTCGGATCGGTCATCGCCATTCCGCTCGTCGAAACGATCGACGCCCCGCCGATAGGGGTTATGACGATTTATGCAAAAAATTCTCACGGTTTTGAAGCCAAAGAGATCGCGATGCTCGAAGAGCTCGCCGGCGATATCGGATTCGCGGTCGGTTCGTTCACCCAGCGTACCCGGCTCCAATACCATCTTACAACCGATGCCGTGACCGATCTGCCTAACCGTTTTTCGTTGGTCGAAGCGCTGGAGCGCAAAGGGGTATCGGCCCTGGCGATCATCAACATCGACCGTTTCAGCGATATCAACGATGTCTACGGGATTACGATCGGGGATGCGATCCTCTCGGGGTATGCCCATTGGCTCAAGCGGATGATTGCGGCCGAACCCCATATTTCGCTTTACAAGATGGGGAGCGACGAATACGCGCTGGTGTATGAAGAGTGCAATGACTTGAGTTACTGTATCGCGTTTTTGGACCGCCTCATCGCGATGACCCAAAAAGAGTCTTTCGTCATCGAGGGGATCGAGATTGTCCTCACCATCACCGTCGGCATCGCGCCCGCATCGGAACGGGTGCTCGAACACGCCACCGCCGCACTTAAGGAGGCCAAGCGCAAACGCCGTAGCCTGGAGGTATTCTCGTACGAAGTGAAGCAGGAGCAGGGAAACAACATCGCCTGGTACAAACGGATCAAGGAAGCGGTCGAAGAGTCGCGCATCGTCCCTTTCTTTCAGCCGATCGTCGATAATGCAACAGGCAGGATCATTAAATACGAGGCCCTGATCCGTCTGATCGATACGGAGGGGAAAGTAGTCTCCCCTTACCTGTTTCTTGAAATTGCCAAAAAAACGAAAATTTATCCCGAATTGACCAAAATCATGATCGACAAAGTGATTGCGCGCTTCAAGGGAAGCGAGTTGCCGGTGAGTCTTAACCTCTCGACGCAGGACCTGATCAACCCCGAATTGGCCGATTACCTTGAATCAACCATTATGCGTGAAGGGATGGGACGGTTGATTATTTTTGAAATTCTCGAAAGCGAGGGGTTCGAAAATTACGATGCGGTATCAGCGTTCGTCGATCGGTTCAAATCGATCGGGTGCCGATTCGCGATCGACGATTTCGGATCGGGATATTCGAATTTCGACCATCTTCTCAAACTCAACGTCGATACGATCAAAATTGACGGGACCCTCATCAAAAACCTTCCGCATGACCGGAATGCGCAGATTTTCGTCAAGCATATCGCCGAATTCGCCCATGAGATGGGAATCAGTACCGTTGCCGAATTCGTATCGAGCGAAGAGATTTACGAACGGGTCAAAGCCAGCGGCGTCGATGCGTCGCAGGGGTATTATTTTTACGAGCCTTCAGCCGAGTTGGTCGAGCCGTAATTTTTTTTCTTTCGTTGGAGTGCTGCGTAGTATTCCCCCCATTTATACCCCTCTTCCAGCATAAAAATTCCCAAAGACGCAACGAGAACGTAAAATATTATTTCGGCACTCGGGGGGATGACGTGGAACCATTCGGGGATGATGTACAGCGCAACGCCCTGAAGGAGAATTCCGGCACTGATCCCAAGCCATAACCAGGGGTTGATCGTCAGGGTACGTTTGATGTTTTTCAAAAAAGGTTCTTCCTCTTTCTGGGCAAAAACGGCGTTTATCCATTGGGCGACAACCACCGTGCAGAAGGTGGCGGTCAGGGCCGTTTCGTAGGGGTGGTTGCCCAAGAGGAGGTAGAAAAAGAGGGCAAGCGACATCAGCGCGGTCGAAAAGGCAAACCATGCCAGGCGCAGCAGCATCGCGTTGTCCAGGAATTGTTTGTTCATTCTGCGTACCCCTCTTCGCATGACGTCTCCCTCTTCTTTGCACATGGCGAAGGTCTTGTCGTTGACCCCGTCGGTGACAATGTTGATCCATAAAATCTGGGTAGGATGAAGGGGAAGGGGAAGACCCATCAGTATGGCGCTGCTGATGATAAGAATTTCTCCCAGACTCGTCGAGAGGAGATAAAAGAGGACTTTGCGCAGGTTGTCGGCAATGATTCTTCCTTGGCGCACGGCATCGATGATAACTCCCAGATTGTTGTCGCCGATGACCATTTTCGAAGAGGACTTGGCCGCTTCGCTGCCGTTGCCCATAGCGATACCGAGATCGGCCGCCTTGAGGGCCGGAACGTCGTTGACTCCGTCTCCGGTGACCGCGACGATTTCTCCTTCTTGCTGCAGGATGCGGACGATACGGTATTTATGTTCGGGCATTGCCCGGGCGACGACGTCGATAGAGCGCAGTTTTTCGGCGAGCGCATCATCGCCGATCCGATCGAGATCGCTCCCCCGGAGAATTCGGGTCTGACCCGTGCTGATGCCGACTTCGCGGGCAATGACTCCGGCCGTGACCGGATTGTCCCCTGTTATCATAATCAATCGGATTCCCGCTTCGCGGGCTACGGCGATCGTTTCGTTCAACCCCGCTTTGGGACGGTCGGCGAAGGCGATGAGCCCCGTCATGACGATCGGTGCGGCGGAAGGATCCTCCCAATGATGATCGCTGAACCCGAACGCCAGAACCCGCAACCCCTGCCCGGCCATCGCATCATGGGTATCTGCGAGGAGTTTAAGCTCCCGTTCGGGATTGATGGCCAGGGGGAGAATGGCTTCATACGCCCCTTTGACGTAGAGTTTTTCATCCTCCCCAAGACGGTTAACGGTAGCCATCATGCGGGTGAGGGGATCGAACGGATGGAAATAGATCCTTTCGTAGCGGTTTCGGAGTGTTTCATGCGCATCTCCGAGCCATTGCGCCAGGGCGACGTCGACGGCATCGCCCGTACCGTTTAGCGAATCGTTGCACAAAGCGGCGCACAGCCTGAGTTTTTCCGGATCGAGCACAAACTCCTTTTTGACGGATAAGATCCCTTCGGTAAGCGTCCCCGTCTTATCCGTTGCGATCACCGTTGCACTGCCCAGCGATTCGACGGAAGGGAGATGGCGAACCAGTACTTTATGACGGCTCAGCCGGTATGCCCCGATCGCGAGGGTGAGGGTGATGACGATCGGGAGCCCTTCGGGTACTGCGGAAACGAGCTGCGCGAGCATGAAGGTTGCCACTTCTTCGATACTTCGCCCCTGCATCATTGCAATGGCCGCAAGCAATGAGAGGATCGACACGATCGACACAATCAGGAGTTTGGAAAAGTAGCGGATGGATTTGGTGAGAGGCGAATGGGGGGATGCTTCCTGGGCTGAGCGGGCTATACGGGCTATTTCGGTCGACTCTCCCGTTGCCGTGACGATCCCGAGGGCTTTGCCCCTGAGGACGGAAGTTCCCGAAAAAACGGTGTTCGAACGTTCAAACAAGGGGGTATCGGGGGCGAGTATCATGTCGGCATTTTTATCACAGGGGAGAGATTCTCCCGTCAATACCGCTTCATCGACTTGAAGAGCGTGCGATTCGCAAAGCCGCATGTCCGCCGGGACGATATCCCCTTCGATGAGGAGTACGATATCTCCGGGAACAAGTTCGCGCGAAGGGATCAGGGCGTCGATTCCGCTTCGCAGAACCTTGGCATGGCTTTCGGTCAGTTTTTGCAGGGCGCGGATCGATGTTTCGGCTTTAAGTTCCTGATAAAAACCCAAGAAAGCATTGATCGTTAAAACGGCGAGGATGATGACGCCGTCCTTGTTATGGCCCATGGTAAAGCTGATCAGGGCCGCCGTAAGAAGGATCCAGACGATGGGGCTTGCGAACTGCCCGATGAAAAGTGAGATTTTGGAACGCTCTTCTTCCCGGATACCGTTGGCCCCGAAACGACGGAAGCGGTTTTCGGCATCGAGTGCGCTAAGCCCTTCTGAGGAGGTTTCCAAACGGTTTAACAGATTGCCGGTCGTTTCGGACCACGGAGAGGAAGGAATGTTCATGATGCCGCCTTTTCCCGGGGGTGGCAACAATTATAACGCAGTCGAATAAACAGATCGGATAATCATAATGGATATGAGATTGAAGAAAAAGAGTTGAAGGGTGGTGCGGACGAAAGGACTTGAACCTTCACACCGTGAGGCACCAGATCCTAAGTCTGGCGTGTCTACCAATTTCACCACGTCCGCATAAAAAGTCTAAGGTGGTACGCCCTAGAGGATTCGAACCTCTGACCGATGCCTTAGAAGGGCATTGCTCTATCCAGCTGAGCTAAGGACGCGAAAGACTATATGGTGCGCCCGATAGGGTTCGAACCTATAACCTACGGATCCGAAGTCCGTTACTCTATCCAGTTGAGCTACGGACGCACATCCTTCTAAAACATCGCGTATCAAAAGGTATCCAAACAGAAACATGGGGTGGATGATGGGAATTGAACCCACGACCCCCAGGACCACAATCTGGTGCTCTAACCAACTGAGCTACACCCACCATGAAAAAATCTATTTGAATGATACAGGAAAGAAAAAAACGTGGTCGGGGCGAGAGGACTCGAACCTCCGGCCCCTTGGTCCCAAACCAAGTACTCTAACCATACTGAGCTACGCCCCGACCTTCCTAATTTACCCGAAAGCGAGCTAAATTAGTGAGGCGAAATTATATCGGAAAGAAAAAATCTTGTCAAGAGATCTGTTTACAATGGTAATGTTTTTGGGGAAACGGAGGGGAAAGGGGAATGGAGACAAGAAAACGCCATTAAACTTTATGTATAATCGGGACTTATTATCGAGGCATAGCGGCCATAAGAGGCGCAGTTCCAGCGAAGGGGTGAGAGGGGAATGAAGAAGTATTTTCGGAAAAAAGAGATGTCGGGGGTCGGCGGGGAGTTTCAACGTCGCCTCGGCCTGATGGACGTTACGTTTATCGGTATCGGTGCGATCATCGGGGCCGGAATTTTCGTCATTACCGGTCAGGCGGCCGCGACGATGGCGGGGCCTGCGATCGTCCTCTCCTTTTTACTCGGGGCCGTGATGATCGGGATTACGGCATTGATCTATGCGGAACTGAGCGCGGCTTATCCGGTGGCGGGGAGTGCCTACAGTTTCACGTTTGCCTCGCTGGGGGAGATGTTCGCCTGGTTCGTCGGGTGGAATCTCCTTCTCGAATACGGCGTCGCGACGGCGGCGGTCGCAACGGGATGGTCGGGCTATCTGCGCGGGTTTTTGGAAAACAGCCTGGGAATCCATGTCCCTCTGGCGCTCAGCGGAGCCTATAATCCGGAGGCCGGAACCTACATCGATATCAGCGCGTTCGGGATCATATTGGCCATTTTTGTGCTGCTGGCGATCGGGATCAAGGAGAGCGCTCGGGTCAATTCGGCGATCGTCTTTATCAAGTTCGCAATCCTCATCACGTTTGTCGTAGTGGGAATCCCCCATATTGATTTCAACAATCTCGCCAATTTTTTCCCGTTCGGATGGGAAGGAGTATGGCACGGAGCGGCCCTCATTCTGTTTGCCTACCTGGGATTCGACGCGATCAGCACGGTCGCCGAAGAGACGAAAGAGCCGCAGAAAAATATCCCTTGGGGCCTGATTCTTTCACTGCTGATCTCGGTCATTTTCTTTATTCTGGTCAGCTTTACCCTCACCGCCATCGTCCCCTACGACAAACTGAACGTTCCTGATGCCCTGGCGTTTGCGCTGTATCAGGTCAACGAGCCCTTTGCCGCCAATATCATCGCCCTGGGGGCGGTCATCACGATCACGACGGTGATGCTGGTCATGGGGCTCGGGTTTACCCGGGTGCTGTTCGCGCTGGCGCGGGACGGACTGCTGCCGAAAAACCTGAGCGCCATCCATCCCACTTACAACACGCCGTTCAAGGCGACGCTGATCGGGGGGGCGCTGTTGAGCCTGATGGCGGGACTGGTTCCCCTCAAAACGCTTGCGGAGCTGGTCAACATCGGGACCCTGTTCGCCTATCTGATGGTCGCGGTGGCGATCATCGTCCTGCGCCGCCAGAATACGGTTCAGCCCGCCTTTAAAGTTCCGGCGTTTAAAATCCTGATGCCGCTCAATTTTATCCTCATCATCTTCATGATGGCGGGGCTGCCGTTTGAGACGTGGCTCCGCTTTATCGGATGGTCGCTGATCGGAATGGCGATCTACGCTTTTTACGGATCAAAACACAGTGAGCTGAACCGATGAGCGCGAGTGTAGTGAAACAGGTTCTGACACTCCCCGTCATCGTCATCGCGATGGGGTATTTCGTCGATATTTACGACCTGATTTTATTCGGGGTCGTACGGGTCGAGAGTCTCACCGAACTGGGGCTTGATAAAGAAGGGATTACCTACTGGGGCTCGATCATCCTCAACGCCCAGATGGCTGGGATGCTGATCGGGGGGATCCTTTGGGGGGTCCTAGGGGACAAGCGGGGGAGATTGTCGGTGCTGTTCGCATCGATCATCCTTTATTCGGTGGCGAATCTGCTCAACGCGTTTGTCACCAACGTCGAACAGTACGCGATTTTGCGTTTTATCGCGGGGATCGGTCTGGCCGGAGAACTGGGAGCGGGGGTGACGCTGGTCGCCGAAATCCTTCCCAAAGAGCTGCGGGGCTACGGGGTGATGACAATCGCGGCATTCGGTGTTCTTGGGGTCGTCGCGGCCAACATCGTCGCCGATCTGTTTGCGTGGCGCAACGCTTACATTATCGGCGGGGTACTGGGGTTCATGCTGCTTGTGCTCCGCTTCCGCGTCCGGGAATCGGAGATGTTTACCCATCATGTCAGCGACGACATCAAGCGGGGGCAGTTTTTTGCCCTTTTCACCCATAAAAAGCTGTTTTCCAAATACGTCAAGGCGATCGTAATCGGAATGCCGCTGTGGTACGTGGTGGGCGTTTTGGTGATGTTCTCCCCCGAATTCGCCCAGGCATTGTCGATTCAGGGCGAAGTGAGTGCGGGGGCGGCGTTGATGTATACCTACATCGGCCTCTCCGTCGGCGATCTGGCCAGCGGCTATCTGTCTCAGCAGATGCGAAGCCGGAAGCGGGCGTATGCCGCATTTATGGTACTGTCGGTGGCGAGCGTTGGGTATTATTTCACCCTTTCGGGTGCCAGCGTCGAAGCGTTTTACGTCGCGGCCTTTTTTCTGGGGGTCTTCTGCGGCTACTGGGCCCTCTTTATCACGATGGCGGCCGAGCAGTTCGGCACCAATATCCGTGCGACGGTCGCCACGACGGTCCCCAATTTCGTCCGCGGTTCGGTCGTCCCCATCACCTCAAGTTTCATGCTCCTCAAAGAGAGCATGGGGGTTCTGGGATCAGCGGCTATCGTGGGAACGGTGACGTTTGCGATCGCGTTGGTCGCGTTGTATTACACGCGGGAGACGTTTCATGAGGATCTGGATTATATAGAAGCGTGATATCTACTTTTCTGTTTGCTCAGAAAAGTAGATAGAAGTTATTAAAATTGGATCATTCCGTCTACCGGAGAAGAAGCCGTCGCATACGGACGTTTCGGAATCCGCCCCGCCATATAACTGAGTCTCCCCGCGATGACCGCGTGTTTCATCGCCTCGGCCATCGCGATCGGATCTTTCGCCTGGGCGATCGCCGTATTGGTCAAAATCCCATCCGCTCCAAGCTCCATTGCCGCCGCCGCATCCGAAGCGCATCCGATCCCCGCATCGACGATCACGGGGACCTTGACCGCTTCGCGGACAAACACGATGTTGTAGCGGTTTTGCACACCGAGGCCTGAACCGATCGGCGCGGCCAGCGGCATGATCGCATGGGCTCCCGCATCTTCGAGGCGGCGTGCCATGATCGGATCATCCGAGGTATAGGCCATGATCGTAAAGCCGTCTTTGGCGAGGACTTCGCATGCCTTGATCGTCTCCAAGACATCAGGATAGAGGGTTTTTTGGGTATCGCCGATCACCTCGAGTTTGATGAGGTCGATCCCCGTCGCCTCGCGGGTGAGACGGAAGAGGGTGATCGCCTCTTCGGCGGTCGTACATCCGGCGGAATTGGGGAGAAATTTCACGTTTGTCCCTGCAAACGTATCGCGCAGGTTCGGTTCATTGGGGTTGGTAATATTCAGACGGCGTACCGCGACGGTGATGAGTTCCGAACCGCTGGCGAGGGTTGCTGCCTTGGTGGTTTCGAACGAATCGTATTTGCCGCTGCCGACGATCAGGCGGCTTCCGAGTGTGTACTTTCCGATTTGCAGGGTATGCATAAATAGGGCTCCTTGGGAGTTTAATGTGGGACTTATAACATAGAAACTCTTAGGAATTCTATGCTTCCTTGAGTAAGGCGATGACGCTTAAGGGTAGGATATCATGCTCGATGGCGCGTATTTTGGCCGTAAAACTTTCGAGCGTTTCGTTCTCGCTTTTGACGAAGCTTTTTTGCATGATCACCTCGCCGCCGTCGAGTTCGTCGCTCACCCAGTGGACGCTGACGCCGCAGGTTTTTTCGTCGCTCTCGAAACTTCTCTCGATCGCACGGGCCCCTTTGAATGCGGGAAGAAGCGAGGGATGGAGGTTGATGGAGCGGACCTGTGAGGTGAATACGGGGGTGAGAATCCGCATAAAGCCGCACAGCACGACCAGATCGGGCTGATATTCGTCGATGAGTTTTACCAGCGCCGCGTCATAACTTTCGCGGCTCTCATAGTCGCGGTGATCGAGTACGTCGACCGGGATTCCCGCCGCACGGGCTTTGGCGATTCCGCCCGCTTCGGGATTGTTGGTGATGGCGCAGACGATGGCGCAATGTTTGAGGTGAAGTTTGTCGATCAGGTTCGCGAGGTTGGTTCCCTCGCCGCTGAAGAGGGCAACGATTTTTTTCATAAGCGGGTGATTCTTTCTATCAGGTCAAACGGAGTGAGAGCGTAATTATGCCCTTCAAACCCTTTGGCCGCAAGGGTGTGGGCGAGCGAACCCTGCAAGGCGGCATCGAGCGGGTCGTATCCCTGGGCCAGCAATGCGCCGATGAGGCCGCCGAGGACGTCCCCGCTCCCTCCTTTGGCCAACGCGACGGTTCCGTGGGGATTGATAAAAAAGCGGTCGTTGCGGCCGATCACGACGTTAGCTCCTTTAAGAACGAGGACCGCAGCGGGGTAGGCCGCACAAAACTGTTCGGCGTATTCGAAACGGCTTTTTTGAAGCGTCGGCACGTCGATGTCGGCGATGCCGCAGCAGCGGAGTATCTGCGTGAATTCTTTGGGATGGGGGGTCAGGACGATTTGACTTCGTTTGAGGAGTTTTGGGAGGAGCGGATGATAAAAAATATCGGCATCCAGCACCATCGGCAGTTCGTTGCTCAAAAACGTTTCGAGTTCGCCGTCGTCGAATTCGCATCCTAGCCCCATCCCCATCGCTACCGCCGTAACCGTGGAAGGGACGGAATGGCTTTGCATCAGTTCAAAGGGGATTGACACGTTTTCGTTGCTGATGAGGCTTACCAGCCCCGTACCGAAGCGCAGGGCGGCCGAACCGGCGATGACCGCCGCTCCCGTTTTTTCGCCGCAGACGACGGCGAGATGGCCGTAACTTCCTTTGTGCGCCGAAGCACGGGTCCGAAGGGGCAGGGAAAGATCGGACTTTTCGAGCAGTTGCCATGCCGAAGGGATTTCGTAAAACGAACGGCCGATCCCAAGATCGCAGGTGAGAATCTCTCCGCACACCTCTTTGGCTGCGTCGCTGTAGAGAGAACGTTTAAGCCCGCCCATCGTCACGGTAAGGTCTGCGCGGAAAGTATAGCTATCGGGCATGCCCGAAGGATGTAGGCCGCTGGGGATATCGCAGGCGATTTTGAAACCGTCCAGGGCGTTGAGTTTTTCCATCACTTCGATCGCGGTCGGTCCCAGTGCACGCGAGAGCCCGCTGCCGAAAAGGGCATCGACGACGACGTCGTAGGGGCCTTCGATGGGGGTATGTTTGTACCCCATCGCTTCGAGGCGCTCGCGTTGGCGTTGCGCGAGAGGGGAGCTCGCCCCGAAAGGGAGGTGGACGCTGATACGGTAATCTCCCGCCAGCAGACGGGCGAGTGCCAGACCGTCGGCGCCGTTGTTGCCGCTGCCGCAGACGATGAGAACGGAGCAGCCTTCTGGAAAATGGCATCGGATCTGGGCACTGATCCCCGCAGCGGCGTGTTCCATCATGATTTCTTCGGAAAGGGCGTATTTGGAAACGCCGCGCTGATCGAGCGAATTGACTTCGAGATAGAGGTTGCGCATGGTCGGCCCTGAATTAATAAGGTTATTCGGCTATAATTATTTTTATGAACAACGATTATATCGCAATAGCCAAAAACACACTTGAAATCGAAGCCGCGATGCTCAATGAAGCGAAGGAACGGTTAGGGGATGAAATTTCCCGTGCCGTCGAAACGATCCTCTCGTGCCGCGGAAAACTGATCGTCACCGGAGTCGGCAAATCGGGATTGATCGGTGCCAAGATCGCGGCCACGTTCGCATCGACCGGAACGCCGAGCTTTTTTCTGCATCCTACCGAGGCGCTTCACGGGGATCTGGGGATGATCGGGCGCGATGACGCGGTGCTGGCGATCAGCTACAGCGGAGAGAGTGAGGAACTCAGCTCGATCCTGCCGCACATCAAGCGTTTCGACATCCCCCTGATCGGAATGACCCGCAACGCTTCCTCGACGCTGGGACGTACCAGCGATATCGTTCTCGACATCAACGTCAGCAAAGAGGCGTGCCCGCTCGATGCGGCTCCCACCTCGTCGACGACCCTGACGCTGGCGATGGGGGACGCCCTGGCGGTATGCCTCATGCGGGCACGGAATTTTCAAAAAGAGGACTTTGCTTCGTTCCACCCCGGGGGTGCGCTTGGAAAACGGCTTTTTGTGAAGGTTGCAGACCTGATGCGCCGTGAGAATCTCCCGGTCGTCGATCAAAATACCCCGCTCAAAGAGGCGATTTTAACTCTTAGCGAAGGGCGTCTTGGAACGGTGATGCTGACCGATGAAGAGGGGAAACTCTCGGGGCTGCTCAGCGACGGGGACATCCGTCGGGCACTGATGAACGAATCGTTCTCCCTGGACGCTCCGGCGAAAGAGTATGCGACCAAGCATCCGCTGAGCATCGACGATGCATCGATGCTTGCCAGCGACGCGCTCGTGCTGATTGAAAATAAAAAAATCCAGTTGCTGGTCGTCACCGACAATACCGGCGTCATTCAGGGTGCATTGCACCTTCATGCCCTTGTGGAGGCAGGTATATCATGATGCGTCTGAACAAATTCATCGCCCATTATTCGACCTATTCGCGCCGTGAAGCCGATCAGGCAATTCAGGACGGCTACGTCCGCGTCAACGGGGAGATTGAAACCAATCCCGCAACGCAGGTGGACGAAAAGCACGATCAGGTGATGATCAGCGGCAAGAAAATCGTCCCGCAGGATCAGTTTACCGTCATCGTCTATAACAAGCCCAGAGGGGAGCTCGTTACCAAAAAAGATCCGCAGGGGCGCAAAACGATTTACGATTCGCTCGCCAAGCAATATCGCCATTTCATCCCCGTCGGACGGCTTGACTTTGCCAGTGAGGGGCTGCTGCTGCTCACCGACGCATCGCGTGTCGCGACGGCGCTGATGACGTCCAAGATGGAGCGGGTGTACAAGATCAAGATCAAAGGCCCCGTCTCCGAGGCGATGATGAAGGCGATGGACGAGGGGATCACCGTCGAGGATGCGAGCGCGGGCGCGCATGAAAAAAGTGAGATCACCTCGATGACCTTCGCGCCGTTTTTTGCCTATCAGATTCAGAAAAACCAGGGGGATTATTCGGTCCTCAAGGTGGCGATCGGGGAGGGGCAAAACCGCGAACTGCGCCGTTTCTTCGCCCATTTCGGCGCCGAAGTCGTCGATCTCAAACGGCTCAGTTTCGGCGGGATCGATCTGAACAACCTCCCTACCGGAAAAGTCCGCTTTCTCGAGCGCAACGAATATGCTTCTTTGCGCGACTTTTTAGATACTATAGAGAAAGTCGAAAAACATAAAAAAGAGAAAAAAGTTCCGGAAGCCGGAGCAACCCGAAAACCGGGTGGCGAAAAGCCAAAACCCGCAAAAAAATCGATCAAAGGTAGCCGTAAACAATGAAAATCATGAAATTTCCGACCAGTCATAAAACACAACTGATGGATATCAGTGAACAAGTTAAAGAAGCGGTCATCACTTCGGGTGTCAAAGAGGGGATCTGCGTCGTTTTCACCCCGCATACGACCGGGAGCGTCTTTTTGTTCGAAAACGCCGACCCGAACCTGCGCCGCGACCTTCTTGCGGCATTGTCGAAAACCATTCCCGGCGACGAACATTACACCCATGTCGGGGATAATGCCGCGGCGCATCTCAAATCGTCGCGGATGGGAGCGTCGGTAAGTATCCCCGTTCACGAAGGACGCCCCATGTTCGGTAAATGGCAGGGGGTCTTTTTCGGTGAATTCGACGGTCCAAGACAGGAGCGCGAAGTGGTTATCAAGGTTATTGCGGGTTAATCGTGGCGGACTTTACCTATCTGCTTCGTCCGAAAAAGTTTGACGAGGTGGTGGGGCAGAATCATCTGTGTTCCGTAGATGCTCCCCTGCGTTCGCTCTGCGAAAGCGGCAATCTCACCCACTCTTTTTTTTACGGCCCTCCGGGATGCGGCAAGACGAGCCTTGCCCGCATCATCGCCGAGACGATGGGACTTCCCTTTTATGAATTCAATGCCACTTCCCTCAAAATCGATCAGCTACGTAAAATTTTCGATCAATACGAAAATGCCCTTACCCGTCCGTTGATCTTTATCGACGAGGTTCATCGTCTGGCGAAGAATCAGCAGGAGGTGTTACTCCCGGTTATGGAAAAAAACACCGCGTTAGTGATCGGTGCATCGACGGAAAACCCCTATTTCAGCCTTACGGCGGCGATGAGATCACGCTCGTTGCTGTTTGAACTCAAAGAGATCGGTGAGGAGGCGTTAGCCGTTTTGTTAGTACGAACGGGGGTGGAAACAGATGAGGAAGGGCGCGAATACCTGATCCGCAGTTCGGGCGGTGATGCCAGGGCGATGCTCAAACTTCTCGAGGTGGCGACGGCACTGAAAAAACCGATCACCAAAGAGCTGCTTACGTCATTGCGTCCGGCGGCACAGGCACGGGGAAGCTCCGAAGCGGGAGTCCACTACGATCTCGCTTCCGCCCTCATCAAAAGCATCCGAGGTTCTGACCCCGATGCGGCGATCTACTATCTCGCCCGCCTCATCGAAGGGGGAGAACCGCCGGAGTTTATCGCGCGCCGCCTCGTGATCCTCTCGAGCGAAGACGTCGGCAACGCCAACCCTCAGGCATTGACGCTGACGACATCGGCGATGAGCGCCGTCAAATCGATCGGCTATCCCGAAGCGCGTATCATCCTCGCTCAGGCGGTGATCTATCTGTGCGCATCCCCCAAATCGAACACGGCATACAATGCGATCAACGCAGCGCAGCATGCGGTACGCAACGGAGTGATTCTGGAGATCCCCGAAACGATCCGCCAACAGAACGAAAACTATCTCTATCCCCACGATTTCGGCGGATGGGTCGAGCAACAATACCTCTCCCAACCCCTCAAGTTCGTCGAATTCAAAAACAGCGGCTACGAAGCAAAGATGGGGGAATGGATCGACAAGGTGTGGGGAAAAAAATCCCCTTAAATATTGTAATACGTCGCGTTCGGGTGGTAAACGACGAGTGCCGACGTCGACTGCTCCGGAACGATCTGGAACGTCTCGGAGAGGGTGATCCCCAGCTCCTGCGGTTTGAGGAGATCAAAGAGCGGAACGTTGAGTTCCAGGTCGGGACACGCCGGATAGCCGAAACTGTAGCGCGACCCCTGGTATTTGTTCATCTGCACGTCGGCTAACGTCGAGCCTTCATTATCGCTGATTCCCAGATCCAGACGGATCTGTTTATGGGCGATTTCGGCGAGCGCTTCGGCGAGTTCCACCCCAAGCCCGTGAACGAGGTAGTACTCGGAATATTTTCCGGCATCGTAGAGCTCCTTTTCATAGACGCTGAGTCGTGAACCCGCGCTTACGCAGGTGAGGGCGAGCAGGTCGTGAGACTCGCGGTGGAAAAAGTCGCTGAGCGCCCGGTGCGGGGCTTTGCGCTGACGCGGGAAGGTGAACTGATGCGCCGCGCGTCCGATCACGCTTTCGAGAGGCTCGCGATTGCGCTCGCTTTCATTATTCCACCCCTCGCCCTCATCGAACACCAATAATGTCGTATCGTCGCTGCGGCAGGGCCAGTAGCCGTAGATCACTTTGGGATCGAAGAGCCCTTCGTTCACAAACTGCGATTTCAGCCGTTCGTAGGCCGGCCACACGACGTCGTTTAGCTGCTTGTCGTACGCCTCTTTGGTAAGCCCTTTGGAGTTGTATCCCCAGCGTTGTTTAAAGAGGATTTTGTGGTTGACCCATTCGAACGCCAGATTCATCATCTGCGGCGTTATGGACATGACGCGACGCCCCCAGAACGGAGGTGTCGGAATACGGACGTCGCGCGAGGGCATTTTGATCTCTGCGAATGGTGGGATGATGACTGTTTCTTTGATATTTTCTTCCCACTCGTCGCGCGCGTTGCCGTGCAGATCGGTATCGAAATTCCCCGCTTCGATCCGTCCCATGGCCGTGACCCCGTCGAACGCGTCTTTACAGTAGAAAATAGGCCCCTTGTAGATCGGACGGCAGAAATCGTCGATGAAGCTGCGGGTGAGCGCCGCACCGCCGAGTAGAATCGGGATTTCGATCCCCGATGCGGCGAGCGCTTCGAGATTCTCTTTCATCACCTGGGTCGATTTGACGAGCAATCCGCTCATTCCGATCGCCGAGGCGTTGGAGTTTTTGACCGCTTCGACGAAACTCTCCAGTTCCACCTTGATCCCCAGGTTGATCACTTTGAAGCCGTTGTTGGTTAGGATGATGTCGACGAGGTTTTTACCTACGTCGTGGACATCCCCTTTGACGGTTCCCAGGACCAAGACGGTTTCGGTCGTTTTTTCCTGCTTTGGGAGATAAGGGTTGAGGGCATCAACGGTCGCTTTCATCGTCTCGGCGCTTTGCAACACAAACGGCAGCTGCATCTGACCCGAACCGAAGAGTTCCCCGACTACCTTCATCGCATCGATCAGGATTTCATTGACGATACGTTCGGGGGCGATATGATGGCGGACTTCTTCGACGAGCGGGAGCATCCGCTCCTTGTCCCCATCCATCAGCAGCTTGGCTATTTTTTCTTCATCGCTCATCGCCAGATACGCTTCGTCTTCCGCGGCGGTGTCGATCGCTTCGCGGCTGTCAAAGTGGTTGATGAAGTTGAAGAGGGCAGCGCCATCGCTAAGGCGGTCAAAGAGGAGGTCTTCACAGATTTTTTTGTCTTCGTCGCTGATTTTGGCCATCGGGATGATGTGCTTGACGTTGATGATGACCGATGTAAGACCTGCCTCGATGCAGTGGTGCAAAAAGACCGAGTTGAGATACGGGCGGGCATCTTTGTGCAAACCGAACGAGATGTTGGAGAGTCCCAGAATCGCCCCTACCTCGGGATGGCGGGTGCGCAATTCGCGGATCGCTTCGATCGTCTGGATCGCCGCGTCGCGGTATTCCTCATCCCCCGAACCGACGGTGAAGGTAAGTAGGTCGAAGACCAGGTCTTCGGGGTTGATCCCGTGTTTTTGGGTGGCGAGGGTATAGATCCGCTCGGCCACTTCGAGTTTACGTTCTTTGGTTTTCGCCATCCCCGTTTCGTCGATGGTGAGACACACGAGGGCGGCCCCGAATTTTTTGGCCAGAGCGCACACTATGTCGAACTTTTCGATCCCGTCTTCGAGGTTGACCGAGTTGATGATCGGTTTTCCCCCGATGAGTTTCAGTGCCGCCTCCAGCGCCGGTGTCTGGGTCGAGTCGGGCATCATCGGCAGGTTGATCTTCTGCGCGTAGAGGGCCATGACGGCATTCATGTCTTTGGTTTCGTCGCGGCCGGCAAATCCGACCGAGAGATCAAGGACATGCGCCCCCGCGCGCACCTGCTCCTGGGCTACCGAGAGGGTTCCCTCGTAGTCTTCGGCGAGCAGCAGTTCGCGAAATGCTTTGGACCCGGTGGCGTTCGAACGCTCCCCGACCAGCAGGGGGGCGGGTTCTTGCATCAGCGGCACGGTGCCAAACAGCGAGGCCAGAGCATTGGGCTGGCTGCCGATCGGTTTTTTGGGCTTGAGGGTGCTGACTTTGTTGACCAGCGCTCGGATGTGCTGGGGGGTCGTACCGCAGCAGCCGCCGAGGAAGCTCACCCCCTCGTATTCGAGGAAGCCGCACTGGCGATCGGCGAACTCATCGGGTCCCATCGGGTAAAACGAATACCCCCCGCGGTTTTGGGGCAGACCCGCATTTGCGTGAACCGAAATCGGTTTGCCCCAGACTGCCGAGAGGGTTTTGACGTGTTTGGCGTATTGCTCCGGGCCTGTGCCGCAGTTGAATCCGAGGCTGAGGATATCGAAGGGCTCCATGATTGCGGCGATCGTCTGCGCGTCGGTTCCGATGAGCATCGTTCCGGCCAGCTCGATGGTAACCGAGACCATGATCGGCAGGTCGGTTCCGCGTTCAGTGTTGGCGGCTTCGCAGGCGTGGAGCGCCGCTTTGATCTGAAGCGGGTCCTGGCAGGTTTCAAGGAGGAAGATGTCTGCCCCCCCGTCGATGAGCCCCAGGCAGCACTCGACGTAGCCTTGGAACATTTCGTCATAATGGATGTGCCCCAGCGAGGGGAGTTTCGTCCCCGGCCCGATGGAACCTAAAACAAAACGGGGATGATCCGGGGTAGAGAATTTGTCGCATTCGGCTTTGCACACCGCCGCCCCGGCACGGGAAAGTTCGTACGAACGGTGACCGATTCCGTATTCGTCCAAAACCCATCGGAAGGAGCCGAAGGTATTGGTGGTGATCAGATCGGCCCCCGCGGTGAGATAGGCGTGGAAAATGGAACCCATCACTTCGGGACAGGTAACGTTGAGGAGTTCGTTGCATCCCTCCATTCCTTCCCATGCGCTTTCGGGAATTTTGTCGGCACGCTCCTGCAACTGCGTTCCCATGGCGCCGTCGATAATGACCGGACGACGGGTGATGGTATCGAGGAGGTAGGCTTTGACCGACATAAAAAAACCTTTGTTTCGCTAAATTGGCGCGATTCTAGCAAAAAGGAGCATAAGCGCTTATAAGGGAGCCGATATAATTGTTTGGATACACTCTTGGAATGAAAAGAGCGGTGCTGATTCTGGCGATATTGTCTTCATGGGTGTGGGCATCCGAGAAAATTACGCTGCAGCTCTCGTGGCTTCACCAGTTCCAGTTCGCCGGTTATTACGTTGCCAAGGAAAAAGGGTATTACGCCGATGCCGGGCTCGATGTCACGATTCAAGACGCCAAAAGCGCACACCATTCGATCCAGGCGGTGACGCAGGGAAAAGCACAATACGGGGTGGGGCGCTCGTCTTTGGTGGTCAATTACGCCTCAGGCGCGCCGATCGTTATGATGGCGGCGATTTACCAGTCTTCCCCAATGGTGCTTCTTACCCGTAAAGACGCGAATATCCGAAGCGCGAAAGATCTCAAACACAAACGGGTGATGCTGACTCCCGACACGATCGAAGGGGCGGAGATGCAGGCGATGCTCCGCAGCGCCGGGCTCCACGATGCCGATTTGAAGCTTCAGCGTCATTCGTACGATCCGCGCTCGCTGGCCCGTAATGAGACCGACGCGATGGTCGCGTATCTGTCAAACGAGCCGTTTATCCTTCAGAAGATGGGGATCGAAACCCATCCGATCGATCCTAAAGAGTACGGATTCGATTATTACAGCGATATTTTGTTCACGACGCAGCAGGAGATTGCCGAACACCCTCAGTGCGCGGATGCTTTTTACGATGCGTCGATCCGCGGATGGCTCTGGGCGTTCGACCATATCGAAGAGACGGCCGCACTGATCCACCGTTATTACAATCCGCAGGGTAAATCCCTCGAAGCCCTCATTTACGAGGGGAGAGTCCTGCGCGACCTCGCGTTCAGGCCCAACGTCAGTTTCGGCTCGATTGACCCGATGCGGCTGGAAATGATTGCCCAGGGATATCGTCTGATGGGGGTGGTGAAATCGACGCCCCCGTTCGGTCCGGCATTGTACAAACAAAGCTCGCTCCATCTCACGGCGGATGAGAGAGCCTGGCTCAAAGCCCACCCAGTCATCCGTGTAGGGATCGACCACGACTGGCCGCCGATCGAATCGGTCGATCAGAACGGACGCCATTTCGGAATCAGCGCTTCGTATCTGTCCCTTCTCGAAAAGCGCCTCGGCGTCCGTTTCGAAGTCGATTACAGCCGCCGGTACTGGAGTGATTCGCTTCAGGCGGTGTACAACAAAGAGCTCGATATGCTCTCTAGTGCGGCGATTACCGACACCCGTCGGGAGCGTCTTGCGTTCAGCCGGCCGTACATGAAGCAGACGATGGTCATCGTAGCCAATTCCAAAGTAGGATTCGTCAACGATCTGGGGGATCTGGACGGAAAGAAAGTCGCGGTGGTCCGTTCGTATGCCACCGAAGAGATATTGCGCAAACATTATCCGAAAATCATCCCGGTCGTTGCCGATTCGGCCCTTGAAGCACTCAACAAAGTCGCTTCGGGAGAGGCATACGCGTGTATCGAGGGGCTGGGAGTCGTCAGCTACCTTATAGAGCGTCACGGCATCAGGCATCTGAAGGTAGTCGGCGAAACCCCCTACCAGTACGAGATCAGCTTTGCGTTTCGCAAGGATTGGGAGATGCTGGCCTCGATCAGCGATAAAGTACTCAGTTCCATCACCCCGGCCGAATACGAAGAGATTCACGGACGATGGCTCGCCATGGATCCGGCACCGCAGGTCAATTATCGGGTCGTATGGTGGATCGTCGGTTTCATGGCGGTGTTGTTTGTTCTCATTGCGTACAAAAACCGCCGCTTGGACGTGCTGGTCCGAAAACGGACGGACGAACTGGAGATGTTCAATCAGCGGCTTCAGGAGGAGATTGAAAAAGCGGTCCAAAAAAACCGGAAACAGGAAAAACTCCTGATGCAGCAGGCCAAGATGGCCGAAATCGGCTCGATGCTCGAATCGATAGCCCATCAGTGGCGTCAGCCGCTCAATATCCTGGGGCTGTCGATGACGCGGTTGAGCCTGAACTGTCCGCTTGACCCCAAAAGCGATACGCGCAAGGTGATCGATATCGCCGAAGCGCAGATACAGTACATGTCCCAGACGATCGACGATTTCCGCAATTTCTTCAAACAAGACCGTAGCCGGATCCCGGTCAATATCAATGCGCTGGTTAACGATGTCGAAGCGCTTTTGGGGCCGCTTCTGATCCGTAAAAAGATCACGGTCGAGCGGGAGATCGACCCTTCCACCGAAGTCCTTGTCTATCCCAACGAACTCAAGCAGGTATTGATCAATATTATCAACAATGCGCGCGAGGCGATCGAGCTGCATCGCAGCAAAGAGCGCAAAATCATCATCCGATGCGTCAGCGACGAACGCTATTGCACGATCGCCATCGAGGATACGGGAGGGGGAATCCCCCCCGCGATCGCCGACAAGATATTCGATCCCTATTTCACGACTAAATTCGAATCACAGGGGACGGGAATCGGGCTTTACATGGCCAAAACGATCATCGAAAAGCATTTTCTCGGGAAATTGAGCGTGTACAACGCACAGAAAGGGGCCTGTTTTGAGATACGGCTCAACCGCTCGTCTGCGGGTGATGACAGTGCACCTCAAACCGATGGCGGCCGTCCCGATAGCGATGGTTCATCTCAAAACCGTGAGCGTCCAGAATCGACTTGACGATGTAAAGTCCCAGCCCGAAGCTTTCGGAATGGGAGCGGCTGTGAAAAAAAGGCTCGCTCAATGAAGCGAGGGTCCGGTTGGGTTCCCATGCGTCCCCCACGTTTGAAAAGATCAGTACATCGCCCTCTTGTTCGATCCGCATCGCGTGGTCGGGACTGTATTTAAGCCCGTTGTCGATGAGGTTTTTGAAGACGCTGACGAACGCATCGCAGTCTGCGGTAATGAGAGTGCCGTCAAAACAGGTTTCGACCCTCTGTTCTTCGCGCAAAAAGAGCAACGCACACGCCTGTTCGCTGATCTGCGAGGGGTCGCAGGAACGAAGATCGGGTCGGAGTTCTCCGGAGGTGATCTGCTCGACCCGCACAACCTCCTGGATTAGTTGCTCCATCCGGACGAACGCCCTTTTGAGAATCGATTTTTCTTCCCCTTTTTTCAGAAACGGAAGGGCAAGTTTGCCCACGGTAATCGGCGTTTTAAGTTCGTGCATGATATTGCGCAAAAAGAGCTGCCGCGCTTCGATGAGTGAACGGTTTTTACGCATTGCGGTATCGAGCGCCGTACTGATGAGGCCGATTTCATCCCGGCTTTTTGAAGCGATCGATTGGTATTGACCGTTGAGACCGTAATTACGGATGGAACGGATGAGGCGTGTAAGGGGGAAAAGGGTACGCACGATGGCAAAGTAGAGCACCAGCAAGGCACCCAGAACTGTGGCGAAAACGACGTCGGGCCATGACGAACGGTGCGCCGCTCCTGGTTTGGCGACCACCATCGGGGGAGACGCGCGGAGCAGATGGATGTAGAGATGATCGGAGTCTTTGAGTACGCGGATGATCCCCTCGCGCATCGAATCTTTGATTTCAACCGGATAGTCATCGGGAATACCCGCAAAAGCAGGCTCAAGCGATTGTATCAGCACATCTTCGGGAACAAGAACGCGGTACCCTTTTTCGTGCAGGAATGCTATCCGCTGCGCACGGGGATAAACGATGCTTTGGCGCAGTATTCCGAGCATGACGTGTGCTTCCGTGTGCAAACGCGATTCATGTTCTTTGCGAAGCTGAACGTCGAGGGCGTAAAATCCGATCCCGGCGCCGAGCATGACGACGACGAAAAAGAGGGTGATCCGGAAAAAAATACTCTGTCCCACGGTTTAACCCGAAAAACGGTATCCGCTTCCGCGTACCGAGTGGATATGCCGCGGCGTCTTAGGGTCTTGCTCGATTTTCTGCCGCAGACGGCTGATAATGACGTCTACCGTGCGAACGGAACTCTCCTGCGAAATCGATGCCGAATGTCCCGAGAGAAAATCGCGGCTGAGAGTCTGGTTTGGATGATCGATGAACAGAGCGAGAATTTCGTATTCGGCACGGGTCAGGGAAAGCGGTGCGCCGTTAAAGAGAATCGACTGCTCGTCCCGGTTCAGGGAGAAGCGCTTGGCTTCGTTTGCCCGCTGCGGACGGTAGCGCCGTAGCACGCTCTTGATCCGGGCGATGAGTTCGCGGGGTTCGTAGGGCTTTGGAAGATAGTCGTCGGCACCGTAGCCCAGGGCTACGACTTTGTCGCGGATGTCGCTGCGGGCGCTGGAGATGATGATCGGCACGTCGGTGATGGTTCGAATTGCGCGGCACACTTCCAACCCGTCCATCTGGGGAAGGGTGAGATCGAGAATGATAAAATCGAACCGTTCGCGGGACAAGAGTTCCAGCCCTTCGGCGGGAGTAGGCAGGGCGGTGAGGGCTATGCCGTAGCTTTTGAGAAAATTGACCAGAAGCGTCGTAATGTCGGGATCGTCTTCGATCATCAGGGCAAACAGCATCGGTTTTTCTCGCAATGGTGGAATGGAAACGTCATTATGACGTATGGATGTTAACAATAAGAATACAGGGTAATTATGAGTAGTCAAGAAGGTGTGAATGCAGTTGCTCTTACGAGCAAAGAGAAACGTTAGTCGACCATCCAGCTGGAACGTTTGGATCGGCGAAGTTTTTTGAGCAGCATTTTGTCAAACGGCGTCATCTTTTCCATTGTCGTACTCCTTTCGTATCAGATTGACGGTATCGTACCGATAAAAGATTACCGGACGATAACGGTTTTGACGAAACAATGACATTGTAAAAGAATAGATGTATAAAATATTCAAATAATTGATTAAAAAATGGGCATCTTAATCTTTTTATCCAAAATAATTTTTTTACGCGTCCGACAGAACGAATAACGCATAATCGCACCAAAAAGGAGACGGCCATGGAAAAAGCGTTATTGGGCGGAGGGTGTTTTTGGTGCATTGAAGCGGTTTACCGTCGTGTGCGGGGAGTTGAGAGTGCTATCAGCGGATATGCGGGAGGGAAGCGGAAAAACCCAAGTTACGAGCAGGTCTGTACGGGGGCGACGGGGCATGCCGAAGTGGTCGAAGTGACGTTTGACCCCGACATCATCACGTACGGCGAAATACTCGAAATTTTCTGGGCGATCCACGATCCCACGACGCTGAACGCGCAAGGAGCCGACCGGGGGACACAATACCGCTCCGTCATCTATTATTACAATGAACAACAGCGTCAAGCTGCACTCGAGTCGATCCGAAAGGCCCAAAATGACTGGAACGATCCGATCGTCACCGAACTCTCCCCCCTAAGCGAATTTTATCCGGCGGAGCCGTATCACCAGAATTACTACGACGAACATCCGACACAGGGGTACTGCTATGCGGTAATCGCTCCGAAAATAGAGAAGTTCATGAAAAAATTCGCTGAAAAAGCAACGCGGTAATGTCGAGCGGCAAGAGCGGGGAAGAACCCCGCATTTGATATATTAGTGTGAAAGTTCGACTTCGATACGGCGGTTTTCCGCACGTCCCTCTTTGGTTTTGTTGGTGGCGATCGGCGTCGATTCGCCTTTTCCGCTGGTGGAGAGGCGGTCTGCTTCGACGCCGCGCTCTACGAGCATCGATTTGACGACTTCGGCCCGTTTTTCGGAAAGTTTCTGATTGTAGGCTTCTTTTCCGACCGAATCGGTATGGCCGACGATCGCGGCTTTATATGCCGGGCTATCTTTCATGAACGTTGCGAAATTATCGACTTTCACAGTGCTGTCGGCATCGACCACCTTGTTCGAGTCAAACGCGAAATTCAGGTGAAGAGTCGCTTTGAGCGGACATCCGTCGGCATCCACTTTAAACCCGGCCGGAGTATCGGGACATTTATCGGCGGGATCGAGAACGCCGTCTTTGTCGCTGTCGAGATTGCACCCTTTGGCATCGACCGCAAAGCCTGCCGGAGAGTTGGGACACTGGTCCTTCGAATCAAAGACCCCGTCTTTGTCGCTGTCAAGCGGAGCCGCGACGAGAGGTTTGGGTTCAGGCTTCGGCTCGGGTTTCGGTTCGGGCTTGCTCTCTTGTACGGCAACCGGCGCTGCCGCCGGGGCCGCTTTTTCGCCGAAACTGTAGCTCAAACCGACGAGCGCGGCGATGTTGTGCACTTCACCGTTGCTGCCGTCAACGCCGTTGCGGTTCATTTTGTACAGGTACAGACCTTCGAGCTTCAACGCAAGCTGCTCGGTCAGGGCGGCTTTCATGCCCACCCCGGCGTCGAGTAAAAAGCCGTCATAGTCGTTGGGGTGCGTATTGGTATACCATTCATATCCCACACCGGCTTTGGCAAAAGGGGTGATTCCCGAAAAATCGCCGGCTTCGTAGACGCCGTTAAGCATGGTCGTCAATACCCCGGTTTTGTCGGCATAGCCGGCTGCGCGATCGCGCCCGTAGAGGACCGAAATTTCGGGCTTGATCAGTTCGCAGGCGTTATTCATCTGGACTTCGACGCCGTACACGGCACGGTTGTCGACCCCGCCCATCGCTCCTGCGTTGGTTTCATCCGAAGTACTGTTCCACAGATACCCGACGACAGGGCTGATTTCGTAATTATATTCCGCCCCTGAAACGAGCGTTGCCGCAACCAACGCGGACAAAGCGATTTTTTTCATGATTAACTCCTTCGATTCATAGTTCACAAAGTATAACACACTATTTTAATCAAAGGGTGTGAACGAAAGGTTAATTGCTTTCTTTAATGTTATCGAATTCGGACTGCATGGCGCTCAGCATTTCGGAGATTTCACGGTTGAGCTGCATCTCGGCTTCGTCGATCCGTTCGAGGTGGTTTTTTTTGAGGTTTTCGAGTTTGGTGAGGATCGATTCGAAGAGAGCGCGATCATCGGTGAGGAGGACAATGTCGCTTTTCGGGGCCCATTTGCGTTTGACGGCGCCGTCCTGGCGGAATTCGAAAATGACGTTCTGGCTCGTAGTGGAACTGATGTATTTGGGAACCGTATAAGCGATGTAATGCTTCTTGGGATTTCCGTGATGACGTTGTATTACATAGTACATCCGTTCATCATAGCATAAATCAAATTTTATCTCTCTTTGTGATACAGTATGAAATTCAATTCGACGAGGAAAAAGGATGGGACACACCTACCAATTGGCGATTATCGGCGCCGGGCCGGCCGGGATAGCGACGGCCGTGGAAAGTTACGTGCTGGGAATGCGCGATATCGTGCTGCTGGAAAAAGACGAAAACCACAATGCGACCATCCGCAAATTTTACAAAGACAGCAAACGGGTCGACAAGGATTGGAAAGGGCAGAAGGTCGAGCTGGACGGAACCATCTATTTCGTCGACGGAACCAAAGAGTCAACCCTCGATTTTTTCGACCGTCTGCTTGATAATGAAGTGCTTGAACTGCGGACCCATACCGAAGTGCAGAAAATCGTTAAAGACGGCGATGCGTTCAACGTGCAGATTGCGGGAGGCACGGTTCGGGCCAAGTACGTCGTCGTGACGATCGGGCGGATGGGAAAGCCGAACAAACCCGATTACAAAATTCCCCCCTCCATCAGGGATCAGGTTCACTATACGCTTGACGGCTGCGGTGCGGGGGAAAAGATCATGGTGGTGGGCGGAGGCGATTCGGCGATTGAATATGCGGTCGAACTGGCAGGTAAAAACGAGGTGGCGATCTGTTACCGGCGGGGGACGTTTCGTCGGGCGAACCCCACCAACCAGGCCGATATCGCACAGGCGATGGCAAACGGAAGCGTCCGGGCGCTTTTGAACACCGAGATCGCAGGGCTCGAAAACGAAAGCGGAAAAGTGAACGTCCTGTTTTCCGACGGTTCATCAGAACCGTTCGACCGGATTGTCTACGCGATCGGAGGGACGACGCCGAGCGGTTTTTTGGCAGGCAGCGGGATCCGTGAAGAGGACGGAAAGCCGGTCCATGACGACAATTACGAGACGAATATTCCCGGCCTCTTCGTCGCCGGAGATATTACCCAGGAATCGGGAGGCTCCATCGCGCTGGGGCTGAATCACGGCTTTGCGATCGCCCGTTACATCCAGTCGCTCTAAATTATTCCGGGAGAATCGGGGCGTCTTTATGGCTGAGGGGTCCTTCGGCGCTGAAAAGGATCAGCTCGACCGAAGTACGAAGGTATTCGGAAGTGACCAGTGGAGAAAAACGGTTGTCCTGAAAAGCGGCGATTTTGGCGTTGCGGATGATGTCTTCAAGCAGTGACCGTTCGGCAGAGACGCTTTTGGCGCTTCCTCTGAGCTCGTCACCGAGATAGAGGTTGACCTGCGTTGCGATCGGCTGCGTCAAAACGGGATATTGCTCCAGCAATTCGTTCCGGTCGATGATGTTTTCAGCTTGAAGAACCTCTTCGATGGAGCGGCGGGCAATGGTAAGCAGTACCGATTGTGACACGGAACACTTCCTCCCTTTTTGGATCGCGGTACCCTATTATAGCCTATTTGTCTTCGGGTGAGGTAGCAATCTCGAAACCGAGTCCGCGAAGCATTTGCAGATCCTGATGGGCGTCACGTCCGGCGGTCGTGAGGTAGTCGCCGATGACGATACTGTTGGCTCCCGCGTCAAAAATTTCGTTTTGCCGTTCTTTGAAGGTGATTTCGCGTCCGCCGGCGATCATGATCCGATCGGCCCCATCGAGCGTTTGGCGTGCAAGGGTAATGAGAGAAAGGGCTTCATCCACGCTCAGCGGGCTTGGATCGAGCGGCAGAGCGGGATTATGGTGGTAAAAATTTAACGGGACCGATACGGGATTGAGTTCTTTAAGCGAGCGGAGCATGCTGATGCGGTCTTCGTGGGTCTCTCCCATTCCGAAAATACCGCCGCTGATCAGTTTCAATCCGACGCTGTTGACGTTTTCACATGTCTCATACCGTTCCTCCCACGGATGGGTGGTGCATATTTGGGAATAAAATTCGCGGCTTGTCTCCAGGTTGTGGTTGTAGGCCGCGACCCCCGCCTGGCGCAGTTCGCGAAGCTGCTCTACCGAAGCGGTACCGTTACAGGCGATCAAACGGAGCCTCGGGACCTCTTTTTTTACCGCACGTGCGACGTCGCAGACGAATTCGAGTGTTTTGTCGTCCAGCCCTTTTTGGGCCGTCACGAGGCAGAACCCGAGTGCGCCGAGAGCTTCAAGGCGTCGCGCTTCATCAAGAATTTTATCGACAGGTTTTTGTTTGTACCGTTCGATATCGGCTTTGTATTTGACGCTCTGGCTGCAGAATTTGCAATCCTCGTTGCAGGTACCGCTGTTGATGTTGCAGATGGAACAGAGAAATATTTTTTTCATGGTTTACGATCTTTCAAAGGTGTAATGGCGCTCTTCGAACGTGTCGCTTCCCACGGCACGCGAATAATGGGTGACCCTGAGCAACTCCTGGGTGATTTCAAGCATCGCCCCGCTGGAGAACGCTCTGTCCCGTGCACAACATTCTCCCGGGTTCAGGAAGAGGGTGCGGTTTTTGAAATCGCATTCGAACACGTGGGTATGGCCGAAAATCACGATTTCGGCATCCGCGGTCATGTAAAACGGCAGGTGCATCAGCTTGAACGTCGCACCGCCGAGTTTGAAATAATGGGGTTCTTGTACAAGATTGTACCGGTCATGGTATTCGACCAGTTTCGCGTCATTATTCCCGTATACCGCGACGTAGCGTAAACCGCTGGCTTTGAGTTGTTCGAGGATTTCGGGCTTGACGATGTCGCCCGCATGGATCAAAAACTCCGCCCCTTGCGACACAAGATGGTCGATCATACGTTGCGAACGCCCTTTTTTGCTGTGGGTATCGGACAAAAGGCCGATTTTCATTCCCCGTTCTCTTCTTCTACCGGCGTGCGGTTTTTGCATTTGGTGCATTCATACACCTCTTTATTGCGGTAGGTACGACGCGCCAGCGCGCCGTCACACCCTTCGAGTTCGCATTTTTTGTCGCTCGGCTCGAATTTCGAGATGAATTTGCATTTGGGGTAATGTTCGCATCCCCAGAATGCCCCCCGGCGCGACTGCCGCCAGATCAGTTTCCCGCCGCAGTCGGGACAGGGGACGGCGGAGACTTTCTGCTCGGCGAGCGTTTTGGTGTTTTTGCATTTGGGATAAGCGCTGCACGCCAAAAACTTGCCGTTACGGCCGTTTTTGATTACCATCGGCGCGCCGCATTTTTCGCAGGTCTCTTCGCTCGTTTCGTCCGAAGCATTTCCCGCGTCCTCTTTTTTATTCTCTTCGGTCTGTTCGGTGTATTTGCATTTTGGGAACCCGCTGCAGGCGATAAATTCGCCGTAGCGTCCCGAACGCAACAGGAGTTCGCTCCCGCATTGCGGGCAGTTCCGTCCGAGCGGCTTGGCCATCTTCAGGCTGGCGATGGATGTTTTCCCCGCTTCGATTTTCTCGATGAAAGGGTAATAAAAATCAAGGAGGATCTTGTGCCATGATTTCCCCGCCTCGCTGATCTCATCGAGGGTCTCTTCCATTTGGGCGGTAAACCCGGCGTCGACGATTTCGTTGAAATGTTTTTCAAGCAGTTCGGTGACGGTAAAGGCGATTTCGGTCGGAATGATCGAGCGTTTTTCGATCGTGATGTAATCGCGCGCCTGCAGTGTCGAGATGGTCGGTGCGTACGTCGAAGGGCGTCCGATCCCTTCGGTTTCGAGCTTTTTGATCAGGCTTGCTTCGGAATAGCGCGAAGGGGGCTCGGTGAAATGCTGCTCGCACCCGATGCTCTGGATCGAAATCGATTCGCCCGTATGCAGGGTCGGCAGGAGTTTGTCTTTGTCATCGCTTCCGGTGACGCGGTAAAAACCGTCGAAGAGGAGTTTGCGCCCCGTTGCACGGAACTCGGCCGCTTCGGAGACGAACGCGATGCTTTGCTGTTCGAAACGGGCATCGTTCATCTGACAGGCGAGAAAGCGGTTATAGATGAGGCGGTAGAGTTTGATTTCGTCGGGTTTGAGGTAACCGGCCGCAATTTCAGGGGTGAACGAGAGCATGGTCGGACGGATCGCTTCGTGCGCTTCCTGGGCCCCTTTGGCCTTTTTCACATAGACTTTCGGTTTTTCGGGGAGATAGGCTTTTCCGTAGCGTTCGCCGATCACTTCGCGTGCCGCTTCGACCGCTTCGGTTGCAAGGTTGAGCGAGTCGGTACGCATGTAGGTGATGACCCCGCTGGTCCCCTCTGGCGTTTTGACCCCCTCGTATAGGGCCTGCGCGATCATCATCGTTTTCTTCGGCGAGAAGCCAAGCTGCGAACTGGCCGCCTGCTGCAGCGTCGAGGTCATGAACGGTGGAGGCGTGGAGCTTTTGCGCTCTTTGGTTTCAATCTCTCCGACCGTGTATTGCTGCGCTTTGAGCGTCTCTACGGTTTTTTTGGCTTCGTCGCCCGATTTGATCGAGAGCTTGTCGATTTTTTCGCCATTCAGAAGGGTCAGGGTCGCTTCGATGTCGGGAACGAATACGGTGTCGATGCTCCAGTACTCTTCGGGGACGAAAGCGCGGATCTCACGCTCCCGGTCGACGACGATTTTGAGCGTCGAGGATTGCACCCGCCCGGCGGAAAGCCCTTTTTGAATTTTGCTGGCCAGCAGCGGGGAGAGTTTGTACCCGACGATCCGATCCAAAAGACGGCGCGCCTGCTGGGCGTTTACCCGGTCCATGTCGATCGATCTCGGGGTTTCGAGGGCGTGGGTGATGGCCGTTTTGGTAATTTCGTGAAAAACGATCCGCGGAAGCGCGGAGGGATCTTTGTCGATGGCGTGGGCGATATGCCAGCCGATCGCTTCTCCTTCGCGGTCTTCATCGGTCGCGATGTAGATCTGATCGCTTTTTTTGGCGAGCTCTTGTATCTGTTTGACGGTTGCGGTGCTGTCGTCGCTGATCCGGTACTCGGGGATCAGGGTTTCGTTATCGATCTTGATCCCGAAGCGGTTTTTCGGAAGGTCGCGGATATGCCCTTTGGAAGCGATGACTTCGTAGTCTTTGGAGAGAAAGTTTTTGATGGTCTTGGCCTTGGCCGGAGACTCGACGATGATGAGTTTCAAATAGTCAATCCTATATAATATGGATAATATTGCCGATAGATTTCGAAAGTGTAACAAAAAAAATTGTAAAACGGCTAAAGTTTTTTTTATATGCCCGATATGGTTTACAGCAGCAAGGACGCTGATAAAAACTTGAGGGCTTCGGCTCTTGCGATAAAAGGATTTATCATGGGTTTCAGAATTAACACGAACGTCGGTGCGATGAATGCGCACATGTACTCTACCAAAAACAATGTAGGTCTAGATAACAGTTTGGCGCACCTGAGTTCAGGTCTTCGCATCAACAAAGCGGCCGATGATGCTGCAGGTTTGGCGATTGCGGATTCGCTTCGTTCACAGGCGAGCGGTTTGGGGCAGTCGATTCGTAATGCGAACGACGGTATCGGACTGGTACAGACGGCGGACGGTGCGCTCGAAGAGGTTTCAAACATCTTGAACCGTATGCGTACGCTTGCGGTACAATCATCGAATGATACGCAAAGCTCTACTTCACGCGGATTCATCCAGGATGAGATCGAAGTATTGCTCGTCAACATCGACAATATCGCCTCTCAGACCAAGTTTAACGGCCAGACGCTGCTTGACGGTACGTTCCAGAACAAAGTGTTTCACATCGGTGCGTATGCCAATGAAACCGTCAGTCTGGATATCAGTACGGCGACAACCGATGCGCTTGCGGTCAGCTCGGCGGATCTTTCTACCCAGTCAGGTGCGGAAGCGGCGATCTCGGCGATCGACCTGGCGCTCGATACCCTCAACGGCGTCCGTTCACTTCTCGGGGCTACCCAGAACCAGCTGGAGTCGGTTGTTCGTAACATTTCGGTTACGCAGGTTAACGTAACGGCTGCTGAGTCGCAGATTCGTGACGTAGACTTTGCTGCGGAGTCGGCGAGCTTCAACAAACATAACATCATGGCCCAGTCTGGATCGTATGCTATGTCTCAGGCCAACGCCGTTCAACAGAACGTCCTCAGACTTCTCCAGTAGTTTTATCTCTTTCTCCTGGGCTTTCTCGCCCCGGGAGACTCTATCGTTTTTCTTCTCTCCTATATCCTGCTATTATTCTTTTAATTAATGATAATTATTACTTTTGTGTTTTTCCGTAAACAGCCTTGAATGTCGTCTATAACGATGTTTTCCTATAAAAATACGCTATTCGTATTAAAGTTTTTTTCCGCTTTCCCGATATAGTTTGTAACAGCAAGGATGCTGCAAAAATGGAAGGGCTTCGGCTCTTGCGATAAAAGGATTTATCATGGGTTTCAGAATTAACACGAACGTCGGTGCGATGAATGCGCACATGTACTCTACCAAAAACAATGTCGGATTGGATAAAAGTCTTTCCCACTTGAGTTCGGGTCTTCGCATCAACAAAGCGGCCGATGATGCTGCAGGTTTGGCGATTGCGGATTCGCTTCGTTCACAGGCGAGCGGTTTGGGTCAGTCGATTCGTAACGCGAACGACGGTATCGGACTGGTACAGACGGCGGACGGTGCGCTCGAAGAGGTTTCAAACATCTTGAACCGTATGCGTACGCTTGCGGTACAATCATCGAATGATACGCAAAGTTCGACTTCACGCGGATTCATCCAGGATGAGATTAACGTATTGCTCGTCAACATCGAGAATATCGCTTCTCAGACCAAGTTCAACGGCCAGACGCTGCTTGACGGTACGTTCCAGAACAAAGTGTTTCACATCGGTGCGTATGCCAATGAAACCGTCAGTCTGGATATCAGTACGGCGACAACCGATGCGCTTGCGGTCAGCTCGGCGGATCTTTCTACCCAGTCAGGTGCGGAAGCGGCGATCTCGGCGATCGACCTGGCGCTCGATACCCTCAACGGCGTCCGTTCACTTCTCGGGGCTACCCAGAACCAGCTGGAGTCGGTTGTTCGTAACATTTCGGTTACGCAGGTTAACGTAACGGCTGCTGAGTCGCAGATTCGTGACGTAGACTTTGCTGCGGAGTCGGCGAGCTTCAACAAACATAACATCATGGCCCAGTCTGGATCGTATGCTATGTCTCAGGCCAACGCCGTTCAACAGAACGTCCTCAGACTTCTCCAGTAGTTTTATCTCTTTTTCCGGGGCTTTCCCGCCCCGGGAGATTCTATTTCTCTTCCGTTTTTTCTTCCAAAAAATTTTGCAGTGTCGTTTCGTACTGTTCGGTAATCGCTTCGATCCCTTGTCCAAACAACTGGCTCACTTTTTTGATGTGTTTTTTCGGATTGGATAATTCGCGCGTGTTGAACAGATCAAAAATAAGCGGCAGGGTGTATTGCAGATAATACAAATAGACAAGACTTGCATTGTCGGCTTCCCGTCCTTTGGTCATAATGAGCTGTGACGCGAGGGTTTTGAGCGCGCTTCCGAAAGATTCGACGGTCGTGTGCGGCGCGCTTTTGAAGGCTTTGACGTGGCGATGGATTGTTCGGATATGTTCGAGTCTGCGCCGCATCGAATCGGTATCGCTCCGGGAGAGGAAAAGGGCGGAACGGCTTTCAAAGAGGCTTTGCAAAGCCGAAGAGAGTTCGGTTTTCTCCAGAACGTCCAGCGAGCCGACATCGATCTCTTCGACACGGGTGGGAACCGTATCGCGGAGTTTGGCTCCGTCGTTGAGATTGTACACGGTTTGTTCGGCATTTTTCCAGGAGGGGATCAGCGAGTAAATGATCTGCACCGATTTGTTCAATACCGATGACGTAAAGACATGGTCGCGGAAATTCCCTTCGATCGGGACGGTTGTTTTGAGGCTGGTGCGTTCCTGGACCTCCATATCCTTGTCGGTAAAACGGGTCACCTGGAGGTGGCTGTCGATGTGGGTCGAACCGGTTTCCTGGTCGAACGCAAGGTCCAGCCCCAGCAGATAAAGGCGTCGCACTCCGAGTATCAGCATGAGTCCAAGCGTCGTCGAGCCGACGCGCGGAGTCGCGAGAGAGCCGAAGTTTTCGAAGTAAAACGTCCCCGATTCAAAAAAGAACATTTTCTCTTTGGGAAGCATCTCGCGCAGCCGCGTCGGAACGAACGGCCCGAAGAGATAAAGGGTGTTTTTAAGAAAGGTTTCGACGGGGATCCCTTCGTAATGGGCCATGCTTACATCGAAGCCGTCGATATGGGTGACGATATCGGGCGCGATCCCCTCGGCATAGAGTTTTTTAAGCGTTGCCGAAGCGGCGACGAGGATAAAACGGCCGTGGTTGTTTTTGAGCCATTCGATATTTTTCTGCAGGGATGGCCCTGCGGCGAGGAGAAGTACCGGTTTTTCCTCCAGGATCGGCGAGTTAAACGGTCGTGAAATATCGAGTATCCGGTACCCGTGGTTGATGTACTCGAGCGGGTAGAGGAATTTGTTCAGCAGCAGGTCGTAGGAAAAAACGATGAACGACTGCGTCGCGACCATTTGCTGGATGAATTTCATTTTAACGGTGCTGTGTCCGGGATGATAAAAGAATTTGATGAAACGGTTGTAAAAAAACATCCGGTTCAAAAACTTGGCAACGGTTTGGGCGAATTCGTCGGTTGTCTGCGATACGGCGTAGTGGACGAAAGTGTGTTTGGAGATAGCCGTGTAATCGGTAACGAAAAGGGAAAGTTTGAACAGTTCCAGATCGTCTTCGATGAGGAGGCACTCTTCGGGGCGGAACGAACGGTCGATCGTACTCAGATGCAATCCCAGTCCCGACCCGATGAAAATGTATTTATGTACTTTTTTCATGTGCGTATCAAGGCCGGCATTGGCGTTGACGTACTGCATCAGGGGATAGACGTGCTTGAGCCGGTCTCCTTTGTAATTGCTGTAAGAGGGGACGGTTTCGTACGCCTGATAATTTTTTTTCAGCGAGGCGGTTTTCGCCGTTTCTTCGGCGAAGGTGTTGGTGTCTCGTCCGTAGAGAAACGAATCGGTTTCCCGCACGTAGACGTCGAAATACCCGTTTTTGTATTCCAGATCGTATTTGGGGGTATAGAGCCCCCGTTCTATCGCCGTCTCGAGGAGGGAAAGTTTTTTGTAGAGCTCGGGTTGATGTTCCGAGAAATAGGACATATTGGTTTGATAGGTCTTTATCGCTTTGGTTTCGACGGCTTCCATGAATCTCCTTTTACCGAATAAAGCAAATACCATGCCGTTTATGTTTAGGGTATCATATCGCCATATCTTTCAACGACGGGACCTTCATGCAGCCAGATACGGACGCGTTAGTACGAAATTTTCACGACAATCTGAATTTCTTTGAACGCGCCCACCCCGCGCTTCATCAAAAGCTTATGGCGCTCGAGACGGCATTGGTCAAAGGGTATTACGCACCCGTGTACGAACTGGTCTTTGAGCAGGGGTATTTCGAGGTTATCCGAACCGCAACGAACGAACCCTATTATGGCCGTAACAGTTCGATCCATGCCGAAGAAGCCGCCGAAGCGATCAGCGGTGACAAAAATGCCGGAATTTTCGAAGCGCACGCAAAGCCTCTGTGCGAAGGAGACGATTTTTCCGATGTGCTGGCCAATCATACGAACGCGGTGTGTGCGTTTGCCCGTTATGCGGCGGAGGCAACCCGGGGGCTTGGTGAAATGGCGGCTATCCGAAAATTTATTTTCATCGGCGTAGGGCTTGGGTTGCATCTGAGTGCGATTCATCGTAAAGTCCGCTCCGGGGCATACCTGATCGTCGAAGACGATCTGGAACTGTTCCGGCTTTCGTTGTTTACCACCCGCTATGCCGAGTTGGCCGAAACGGGCGATTTGGAATTTTCGGTTTTCGAAAACGGCATCGAATTCGACCGTACCGTTTCGTCGTTTCTGAACAAAGGATTCTTTTTTAACCATACGATCAAATACCATTACATGGCGCAGCATTCTGCGGAGAAAATCAAATGGATACAGCATGCGATCCTCACTCAGCGCCATTTTGTGTTTGCGTTCAACAACTTCCTGGAGTCGACGCTCAAGCCGCTCGATTATATCCGGAAAGGGTATCCTTTTTTGGATATTTCCCGGCAACATTCCCCGTCTCCGTTCGGAGAAAAGCCTGTGTTGTTCGTGGGTGCGGGGCCGTCCCTGCAAAAAAACAGCGAATGGCTGCAAAAAAACCATGCATCGTTCCTGATCGCGGCCGCTTCGGCGTCGCTTCGCCCACTCAGAGCACTGGGGATCGCTCCTGATATGGTGATACATATCGACGGCTTCGAAGCAAGCAAACACCATTACGAAGGGTTCGGGCCCGAGGATTTTGCCGATACTCTCTTCATCGGCCGGGCAAACAGTTACGAGGGCATCCTCCCCTATTTTCGGAAAGAGAACGTTGTTTTGTTTGAAATGGGGTCGTCGTACTACGAAGGGATCGGGTCTCTCGCGACCCCGTGTGTGGGCTCGAGCAGTTATCTGCTGCTGTCCCGTCTGGGTACGCGGCGGCTGTACGTTTTAGGGCTGGACCTGGCGCTGGACCAGGAGAGCGGTTCGACGCACAGCGATAGTCACATGCACAACAAAACGCTCGATCTTGCGACTGCCGATCGGATCGAAACCGAAGCATCGGCACGAACGATGCTTTTGGCGGTTCGGGGAAATTTTGCCGAAACGGTGATGACGACCCCCCACTTCAAACAGTCCCTGGACGATTTGTATCTGTTTGCCCCCGAGTGGATCGGTACGGAAGAGAAAATATACAATCTCGCTAGGGGAGCCTATCTCCCGGGGTCGGAGGCCAAAGAAGCTCAATCCGTCCATGAAGCGGCGATATCCCCGGAAGAAAGAGCGCGGATGCAAGAAGCGCTGAGAGAGTTTTTGAGAGCCCATTCGCGTTCGGCCTTCACCGCAAACGAAAAAGAGGCTTTCGACCGTCGCCTCGCGTATGCCGCCGAGGTGCGCGAAGCGATCCGTCGTCACGCACAGGGGAATGAACAGCGATTTGATACTTATCAGGCGGCACTGTTCGAACTGCTCAAACGGACCATCGGCGGCGGAAGCCCCGAACGCGACGATTTGGGACAGGTGATGTTGCGGTATTACAAGCTTGTACTGACCTACGTGTTCGATCTGTTCAATACAAAAGGGGTGAACCGGCAGGAAGCCCATGTAGCGAATATCCGAATATTGTTGTGTGAGCATCTTGGGCAGATTGTCGATCGATACGAAACAAGATTAAGGTCTTTTCTGGATTATTAAGCGGGAACGGAGCTTGCTTCGGGAACAGCGGTGAGAGGAATACAAAAAGAAAAGGTTTGAGCATTTGAGAATTTTATTGATAACGTACGACAATGAATCGCTGATCCAGTGGTTTCCGCAAGGGGTGGCCTACATCACCGCCACGCTCCTGAAACACGGGCATGAAGTCGATATTTACGAACAGGATATTCACCACTACCCCGAAGAGCATCTGACGCAAACGCTTGATAACGAGCATTACGATATGGTCGGGCTCAGCTTTATCGGAGGGTATTACGAATATCGCAAAGCGATCAAAATTTCCGAAGCGATCAATGCCTCCCGGCAACGCCCGTTTTACGTGATCGGAGGGTTCGGCCCAAGCCCGGATCCGGCGTATTTTCTTAAAAAGCTGCTTGCGGACGTCGTCGTAATGGGAGAAGGGGAAAATACGGTCATCGACCTGATCGCCCATCTGGAACAAAAAAAATCTCTTTCCGGCGTGCTCGGGATCGCCTACCGTGAAGGGAATAAGTGCACGATCAATCCGGGCCGGCCGTTGATCGAGGACGTCGATTCGATCCCGATGCCGGCCTATCACAAATTCAATATCGAGCATTACCGTCTGCTGCGGATGCCTAATTGTTCCAAAACGGATTTCATCATGCCGGTTCTTTCGGGACGCGGATGTACCTTTACCTGCAATTTCTGTTACCGGATGGACAAGGGATTCCGGGGACGAAGCAACGAAGCGATTATCGAAGAGATACGGTATCTTCAGAAAAACTACCGCATCAGTTACATCGCTTTTTCCGACGAGTTGCTGATGTCGTCCAAGCAACGGACGATCAGTCTGTGCGAGGATATGATTAAAGCCGACCTGAAAATAAAATGGGACTGTAACGGGCGGCTCAATTACGCTACCCCCGAAATTCTCAAACTGATGAAGCGCGCGGGATGCGTTTTTATCAACTACGGGATTGAATCGTTCGACGACGAGGCGCTTAAGAACATGAACAAAGCCCTCACCACCAAACAGATCGTCAAGGGGATCGAAGCGACGCTTGCCGAGGGGATCAGCCCCGGGTTCAACATCATTTTCGGGAATATCGGGGAAACGCGCGAGATTCTGATGAAGGGGGTTGACTTTCTTCTCAAATACGATGACGGCGCACAGCTTCGGACCATCCGCCCCGTTACCCCCTATCCCGGGTCACCGCTGTATGATTACGCGATTCGCCACGGCTTGCTCAAGGACATCGAGGATTTTTATGAGCACAAGCATACCAATTCGGATCTCTTGTCGGTCAATTTCACCGATATGAGCGACGACGAGTTTTATGCGGCGCTGCTGGAGGCCAACCGTATCTTGCTGGACAACTATCACGCCAAAAAAGAAGCGGCAATGCGGCAACAGCTTGAAGACCTCTATTTGCGCAAAGACGCCACTTTCCGGGGATTCCGTCAGACGTAGGCGCTCACCCCGGTTTCAGATTTTTTTTTTTATGTCGATATAAACGTATAATATTCTCTCGACAAGAGTAAGGAGGCTGCTATGGCCGGTACAATCAGTTCGCTCGGGGTAGGATCGGGTATCCTGACGCAAGATGTTCTCGATCAGCTGCGGGAAGTCGATGATGCCAGTTTCGTCAAGCCGCTGGAAACCAAAATCAGTTCCGCTTCAAATCAGGTAAAGTCGATGGCGCAAATCGGGACGTGGATGTCCGATTTGGCCAATGCGGCGTATGATCTGCAGACCTCCACCCTCTATACGGAACGTAGTGCGACCGTAACGGGGAGCGGTGTCAGCGTAACCGTCGATCCCAATACCGATATCCAGTCGTTTTCGATCGAAGTGACGACGCTTGCGACGAAAGAAGTCAAGGAATCGGGTCAGTTCGCATCGAAAACGGATCTGATTGCAAGCGGAACGGGAAGTTTCAATCTCAATATCGACGGCACCGACTATACGATCAACTACGATGCGACGACGACGCTCGAAAGTCTAAAAAATACGATCAATACGATCGCCGGAGACAAAGTCGGTGCGTCGATCGCTCAGCTCGGGACGGGTGATTTCCGGTTGTTTTTGAGTTCCAAAGGAACCGGAAGCACCCAGGATATTACGATTACCGATACCAGCGGTCTTCTCAACGGGACGCAGCTGACCAGCGGCGCGACGGTGATCCAAAACGGTATCGACGCTTCGTTCAAGTTCAACGGGATCGCAGTCACGCGTTCAAGCAACGTTATCGATGATCTCGTTACAGGGGCCACGATCACTCTTGAAACAGAAGGGGAAACGGCAAACATCGATATTACGCAGAATCGTGAAGCGATTTTGGAAAAGCTCAACAATTTCGTTTCCAAGTTCAATGCGGCCGCAGGCGGAATCGCCAAGCTGACCCACAGCAGCACCGAAGAGAGCGAGCGTGGGATCTTCAGTTCCGATAGTACGATCAAAGAGATGCTGCGCAATCTGCAGACGATGATGATCGGGCAATCGGGAAGTTCAATCGCCAATTATGGATTAGAGCTTGACAAAAGCGGCGTTTTGTCCCTGGACGAAGACGTGTTTAACGAGCAGATGGATGCCAATGCATCGAACGTCCAGGCATTTTTTTCAGGCGGTACGTTCGTAAATCCCGATTCGTCGACAACCACGTTGACCGGGTTTTTCAATACATTTCAAACGGGTGTCGAGAATTATTCGAAATTCAACGGGTTGATCGATACGTATGAGAATGCATTGAAAGAGAAAAAAACGCGGTTGGAAGAACAGCTCGAAAAACAAATCGACCGCCTTGACCGCCGTTATGCGATGATGCAGGAGCAGTGGGCGGCATACGATTCAATGATCAGCAAACTGAGCCAGCAGAGTTCCTACCTGTCGCAGCTTGTCAACACGATGAACAGTTAACCGTCATCGCCCCTCTTTTTGGAGGCCTGTGAAGGCCTCCCCTTCTTTTAGCAATCACAAATATCGGTTCAACGGGTTTTTTTAGAGATGCCGAAACGTCGCGGGCGTACCGTGATCTCGGTGACGCTGACCCCTGCGCGCAATGACAGGGCATTTTTGAGGGTTCCGGCGATATCGGAAGCGAAGAGTTTCATGTCGTCTTCGTCACCGACCCCGAAGCGGAGCGTATCGAAAAACGGCGTATCGGTCATGTCGGGATTGATCGTCAAAACCGCAACCCCCGAAGGGCGCAGCTCTTCAAAGAGGGTGTGCCCAAACGATCTAAGGCCCGTTTTGGTCGCGGTATAGAGGGCGGAAAATTTGGCATGTCGGGTTGCTTCGATACTGGTAATGTTGACGATTGTGCCGCGGTTGCGCTTGAGGAGACGCAAAGTGAAGCGGGAGAGCAGCATCGGGGCGGTGAGATTGACCGCTACCATGTCACGGATCACGGAGGGGGTTATCTCCTCGTGCGGTTCGAACCGTCCGAATCCAGCGGCATTGACCAGAAGATTCAGGTCGTCATAGTGCGCCAGCGGAGTTTTGAGTGCTTCGACGGAGGTAAAATCACCCAGATCGCATGCTAGATGCGTGAACAGGGGGTGTTCGATGTCGCCTCTGGTTCGGCTGATGCCGACGACGCGGTACCCCTCTTCCAGCAGCATTTGCGCGCATGCTTTTCCGATTCCCGAGCTGCTTCCCGTGACGATCGCCGTACCCATAGTGCTCCTTTACAATTCGAGAATTTCGATCTGTGCGAGTGCGTAGCTCTCGATCGTTCCGATATCCCTGTGATAGCGGTCGTTGTGAAACGTAAAAATTTTTCCGACGTAAGCGGGGAGTACTTCGGTGCTGAAGTCTACCCGTTCTTTGTTGAGTGTTTCGATGAAAGCGACGACTGATGGTTCGAGGATATACACCGCCGCATTGGCGAGGTTACCCGGAGGATCGGGGAGCTTTTCGAAAAAAGCACTGACGACGAGGCGCTCGTCGAGTTCGACGATCCCGCAGCTTTGGGGTGTGTCGGTAGTAAACGTCATCATCGTGATTTCACATCCCGCCGGGCGGGTGCGATGGGCTTCGATAAAGGCTGAAAAGTTGCAGAAACTCAGGTTGTCGGCATGAACGACCATGAACGCTTCGTTTTTGAGATAGGGCTTGCACGCCAGCAGCGTTCCCCCCGTCAGCAGCAGTTCTTCTTCATGCAGGAGGGTCACCGAATCGTTCCAGGGAGAGTTGCGGACATGCTTTTCAACGGTATCGGCCATGTAATGGGTGTTGAGTATAAAGCGTTCTACTCCCACTGCGCTGAGGTGATCGAACCAGTAATCGATGAGCGCTTTTCCGTTTACAGGGACCAGGCATTTGGGGAGGCGGTCGGTGAGGGGGCGTAATCGGGTGCCAAGCCCCGCAGCCAGTAAAACGGCGATCATTCGGCGATCTCCTGTTCCAGTTCGACGAGATTAAGAGGGATATTGCCGACGCGGCCGACCTGGCATGCGGCGGCGATCGATCCGATATAGGCCCCTTCCATGACGCTTGCCCCGACGGCGATCGCCATCGAGGCCGAAATGAGGAGTGAATCCCCCGCCCCGGCGACGTCTTTGGGGGAGCGGTTGAGTGCGGGGATCTGGTCGGTGACCCATTTTTTGTTTTTGTCGGCGTGGATCAGAACCCCTTCGGAACCCAGCGTGATGAAAACATTGGAGATGTCGCTTTGTTTGCGCAATTTTTCGGCCAGGACGATGAGTCCGGATTCAAAATCGTTCAACGCCAGTCGAGCCTCTTTTTCGGTGGGGGTGACGAGGCGCATATGGCGAAACTTCGAGATGTCCCCGATTTGGGAGGAAGACTGGCTGTCGGCGACCATCATGATCCCTTTTTTGAGTCCCATGCCGGTGATTTTATCGATGAGGCGCTGCGGCAGGCACCCGTAGCTGAAATCGGAAAAAACGATGAGGTCCGTTTCGTCGATAGCGCTTTCGATTTCGCGGCAGATTTTATCCTGTAGTTCGATGTCGATATGGTGCTGTTTGAGGTGATTGACCCTCAGGAGCGTTTTATTGTGGGCCCGAAAACGCTGCTTGAGGGTAGTCGGACGGCTGGTGTCGCCGAAAAGTTTGCATTCGACGCCGTAGTCGCGGAGTTTTTCCTCGACGAAACCGTAATACAGGTCGTCGCCGAGTACCGAATAAAACCGTACTTTCGCTCCCAGTCCTGACGCGTGGGAAGCGACAATGGCGGCTCCTCCGATGAATTTATCCGACGAGATCGGCGTGACGACGATGGTAGGGTCCTCCTGGCTCATTCCGATCGGATCGCACGTGATGTATTCGTCTACGATGGTATCGCCGATGACGACAACCCGCAGATCCCGGAATTTCTGGAGATAGGAACGGATCGTGAGCGGTTTGATCCGGTGGCGTTTCATAAAGCTATCGGGTTTGTCGATCGATGCGGCGTCGAAATTTTCGAACTCGCTGCGTAACAGCTGCATCGAGGAAAAACCGATATCCCCGGAACTGAAGATCAGCTTTCCGCCGTATTCGGAAAGGACCTCTTTTTCGGGGTTGCTGAGGGTTTTGTGCTCGCTCCCTTTTACCATGATGTCGGGGCGCAGGGAGCGGATGAAATCGAGTACGTCGCTTTCGATGATCAGGGCGTAATCGACGTACATCGAGTGCTGTACGGCTTCAAGGCGGATGTCGGCATCGAGGAGCGTATCGCTGGAGTGGCGGTTGTTGATCCCGACGACGAGGAAATTTCCGTTGTCTTTGGCAAATTTGAGCAGCCGCAGGTGACCCGGGTGGAGAATATTGAAGTTACCGTAGACAAAAGCGATTTTTCGTTTTCCGGCCACTGTTCGGATCGCGTCGATATGCTCCTGGGTCTGCATGGGGTCGCCTTTAGATGAAGTTGATATGCTGAGGCGGGTTGCCTTGGGGTTTGCGCAGGTCGATCATCCCTTTTTTGTAGGCGTCGAGGAATTCGTTGGGTTTGTGCTGCAAACACAGCGAACCGCACATTTTCTGCGCATTGAAACGGGGTGATGCGAGATAATTCATCACATCCCAGTAGCGGTCGCTTTGGACGATATCCTTGAACCGGGTCGTAACGATGTTGCCGATATGGAACTTTTTATACCGTTCGTTGAACAACATTCCGCAAGGGGCGACGAGCCCGGAACCCGAGATCTGGATCTGGAACGGGGGGCCGTAGCAGCGCTGATAGCTCCGTTTCCCCTCGGAGCTGATTTTGGACCATTTGACCGATACCTGGTATTCGTCGTCCGAGTACGACTCGGCTTCGTGCAGAAGGTGGTCGAGTTCGGCATATTTGGAATAATCGACCCCGAGCTGGCCGTCTTCGCTGTCGCTGGTATGTTTGATGACGAGATAATCGGGGCGCAGCTCCTTGCCCAGTTTGGCGAGAGGAATCACCTGATCGGCGTCCTGCGGCATCAACACCATCTGCATCCCGATCGTGACGTCGAGGTTGTCGCGTTTTTTGATGTCCACCATGTCGCGGATATTCTGGCAGACCTGGTGGAACCACTCCTCTTTGACCCCCATGATCTGCGCGTAGCGGGCAGGTTCGCCCGCGGAGATGTTGACACGCAGGTAGGTGAGGTGGGGAAGGATCTTTTCCAGGCTTTCGCGCGTCGAATTGTAGCCGTGGGTCGCGGCGGCCATCGAAATGCCCAGTTCCGATCCGCGGATGATCGTGTGTTCGAAATACGGAGAGATCGAGCTCTCGCCGTCGGATACGAGGCTGATCGCTTTGACCCCCATTTCGGCGCAGTCTTCCAAAAAAGCGTCGATAACTTCGCGGGTGATGTCGAAGCGGTCATTTTCCTGCAGTCGGGCGTAGCAGAAACTGCATCCGTAGTTGCAGGCACGGGTGAGGGCCATATCGATGGTGATCGGGGCGATCCGTTCTCCCCGTTCCCAGGCTTCGATCCGTTCGCGGTGCCAGGCGAGTTTCGTGGCGTCGAGGATGAGTTTTTCGTCTTTCATGGGGTTCCTATGTCCGTTTTTTATTGCGGTCTTGCATGTTATGGTACATCACTTCGATCGAAAACCCGAAAACCGAATACAGATGCAGTTCGAGAGCAAACAGCAATGCCGGAAGCCGATCTGCGGGGACGTTCGGCAAATCGATCTCGATGCGCGAATCTCTGATGAAGACCACCTCGGGTTCGGTATCGGCTTGGGCCTGTTGAAGAAAATCGCGGACGGCATCGGTGATCGCGGCGAGTTTGGCTTCGGTATCCTGCGAACGCCATTCCGTGTCGGCCGAAGTGAAAAAGGTGCTGACTTCCCCCTCGTATCCTGTTTGGATGCGGTACGCATTCAGTGCGTCGTCGAGCATTTTTTGCATGAGAGAGAACGGGGCGCTCATGTTTGCGGTTTGGACGATTCCCGGCACGTTTCGGCGGTACCAGGAATCGCGGAGGCTCTCTTCGAGTTTCAATACCGCATGGTTTTGGGCTTCGAGGATCGGAAGCCCCTCCAGGATCCCGCACAGTGCCGAAGCAATTGCGGCGGTCTCTTGGGCAATTGTGTCCTGCGCTTTGAAAAAAGCCGTGTCGATCCGATGGGAAGAGGGATCGACGCACAAGATGAGGGTGATCCCGAGGGCTGAATGCTCCAATCTCAGGGCGGAAGGCGAACATTGCGTTTCATGCCGTTGCGGGAGGCCCGTTTGTGCAAGTCGGCGAGCGTAAGGTTCGAGGGAGGATGTGTTTACTGGCATCGTAGATAGACCGGCCCTTCGTAGGATAATGCTTTGGCTATATCGGCCTCGAGGGTTGTTTTTGAAGGCTCGAGGATCAGCAGGTTTTTGAAAATACGCATCATGGCAAGATCGTCATCGTCCATGCAGTGGCTTCTTCCGAGTTTTTCGAAATAGTTGTCGGCTCCGACTCCCACAAGGATGACCCGTGCGGCGTGTTCGTTGAGGTCGTAGCGGATCTGTTCGTAGGCCCGCATTACGAGAAACGGAATCTGCGAATAGACGATCGGCCGCATCCCCGCCAGGTAGAGTCCCATCGCCATACTCACCGTCGCCTGCTCGCAGATCCCGATGTTAAACGCCCGTTCGGGATGGTTGAGCAGGAAGTCATCAAGAACCGCAAACCCCATGTCCCCCGCCAGCAGCACCATGGTCGGGTCGGAACGAAACGAACGGTAGAGTTCCGCCATCACCTCTTTTTTGGTTGCAATCTCACGCATGGTCGTCCTCCAGAACGTATCCGTCTTCGGTCGGGCAGCGGAAGTGGTGGGTAATCGAGTTTTCGATGAAACTGATCCCCCTGCCTTTGATCGTGTTGGCGAAGACGACGGAGAACATCCCTTCGCCTTCTGCGCGGAAAAAGGGTTCGAAGGCCTGTCGGAGTGACGCTTCGTCGTGACCGTCAAGATTGTGGAAATGATCGGTATATGACGAAAGAACCTTCGCCAGACGGGGGTTGTCAAGCCCGACGTCTTCGACCCTGTCCATCGCCTGAAGACCGTTGGCGTCGACGATGATGAGCAGGTTGTCCAGTTTCATCCGGTATGCCAGGGCAAGCGCTTCGAAATTGCTCCCCTCCTGCATCTCGCCGTCTCCGACGATACAGACGACTTTGTTGTTTACCCCTTGCAGTTTGAACGCCTTGGCGATTCCGACGGCAATCGGGAGACCGTGCCCCAATGACCCCGTCGAGGCTTCGATCATGTATTCGGGATTGCGCGTAAGGCATCCTTTGATGGAGGCCCCGGGTCCGTAGAACCGCTCTAACTCGAAATCGGGGAGGAACCCCAGTTCGTTGAGGATGACGTAATAGGCGTACGCTCCGTGCCCTTTGCTGAAGATCAGCCGGTCGCGCGATGGGCTATGGGGATCGGAGGTGTCGTAGGAGAGAAAATCGCGGAACAATACGCTCAGGATTTCGACGCACGAGAGCGAGGGGGCGAGGTGTCCCGCTTTGGATTGGCACGAGAGGGCGATGGTTCGTTTGCGGATGTGGTCAGAGTCGAGATTTTTCATCGTTTTCATCCCAGGTATTTGAACCAGTCTCTGGTCGCTTCTTGGATACTCTCTTCGTCCCATACGGGGGCTTCCCTCCACAGCTCGATGTTGTCGAGCATGATTTTTACCCCCTCTTCGAACGAAACTTTGGGTTCCCATCCAAGGAGCCGTTTGATCTTCGAAATGTCGGCATAGGTGCAGTCCGGTTCACCCGGACGTTTGGGGATATGGATTTTCTCGGCTCCCAGGAGTTCGACGAGCCGGTTGACCGAATAGGTATGGTCGCTTCCGACGTTGAAAATCTCCTGCGTTATTTCAGACGTCGCCGCCGCGTAGCAGGCCGAGGCGACGTCGGTGACAAAAGTAAAGTCCCGCGTCTGCTCGCCGTCGCCTACGACCGTGAGTGGTTTGCCGGCGAGTAACTGGGCGAGGAAAACGCCGAACACCGCCCCGTAGGTTCCGCCCGTGCGGTGGCGGGGGCCGTAGACGTTGAAAAAACGCATCGACACGACGGGGAGACCGTAGATTTTTCCCCAGTTCATGACGTATTCTTCGCCCAGGTATTTGGTCAGGGCGTAGGGGTATTGCGGATCGATTCGTGCGGTTTCGGGGGTGGGATAGACGTCGGGGATACCGTAGCACGAAGAGGATGCGGCGTAGATCAGTTTTTTGATATTCGCTTTGCGGGCCGCTTCGAGGACACGGATCGTTCCGTCGACGTTGGCGCGGTGGTAGGTGAGCGGGTCGTTGATCGAGGGGACGATGTCGGCGAGCGCAGCAAAGTGGAAGACGTAATCGGCATCGCTGAAAAAGGGATCGAGATCGGTTGCGTAATCGCCGATGTCGGCCTGTACGAAAGAGACATCAGGATTGCCTTTGTGGTGGGAAAGGTTTTCGAGCCTCCCGTTGGCGAGGTTGTCGATGATAGTGACGCGAAATCCTTCTTGGACGAGGAGGTCACACATATGCGAGCCGATGAATCCGGCTCCTCCGGTTACGATTGCTTTCACGCTGAGCCTTTAAATAAAATTGTCGTGGGCCTGCGGGTTTTTCAGCCGCCACAGGTACCGGTTGATTTCGTCCATCCGGCAGTTGACGCGGCATCCGTTGATGTCGAGCCCGTTTTGGACGTACTCGTAGCTCAGACGCCGTTTTTCCCCTTCCCAGATATCCCGGAAGCCCGTTTCGTTGATGTTTCCGTAGCAGAACTCTTCTTTCCCAAGGTAGGCGCTGCACCCGTAAACGTCTCCGTTGGAAGCGATATAGCCCCAGAAAAACGGAGTGGAGAGACATTTTTTATAGGCGTGCTGCTTTTCGGTGTATTTGCGCATCGTATTGGCGCGGAAGACGACGTTGAAACGATCGGTATTGCACTCGGCGAGTTCGGCTTCAAGGTCCATGAACTCGTCGTAATTGATCTGTTCGTAAAGGTGCGTTTCGCTGAAGAGGTGTTGCGAATAGGGTTTGATGACGAGATAGTCCAGCCCGATTTCGGCGCAAAGGCGTGCGAGTGCGACGGCACTGTCGCGGTTTTCGGGCAAAAGGAGCATTTGGGCGCCGAGGGTGCAGGTATACCCTTTCTCGCGTTTGAGCTTGACCGCATAGCGGAGGTTCTCCACAACCCGGTGAAAATCGTCTTCTTTGGTCTGGTGGATCTGGGCATAGCGTTCCGGCGTCCCGGCATTGAAGCTCACTTTGATCCACGAACAGTGGCGGACGAACGTTTCGATACTTTTGGTGTTGCAGGGGACGAAATTGGTCGTGATCGAGGTGTCGATCCCGATACGGCTGCAGTGTTCGACGATGGATGCGAGCGGATTGAACAGCAGCGGCTCCCCTTCTCCGGCGAACATGACGCTGCGTACCCCTCCTGAAGCCATTTCATCCAGGGCGTTCCTGAGGGCTTGCTCTTCCTGAGCGATTTTTTCGTAACCCATGTAGTCCAGTGCGCAAAAAGTACAGCGGTGGTTGCACCCCCCGTAGGGGGAGATTTCGACGTAGAGGGGGTAGACTTTTTTGAGTTTTTCCCAGTCGTTCCCGGCCTCGCTCCACTGCGCGACCCTTTCGGGGTGAAAAATCAGTTTATGGCTGTCGATCGCATATTTGTCCATGGGCTCTCTTTCGGGGCGATTGGCGTATTAAAGCAAAAAGCGTTCTCTATTTTCGGTCGGCGGGAAAATTCCAGCTGACGATCCGCTCTTCGGGTATTCCCCGCGCGATCAGACGGCGGTACACTTCGGCCGCTTCGACCCAGGGGAGAATTAAAAAACGTTTATCGGCGAGGGAATCGACGGTCTCGTCATCGAATTTTTGAACGGTCGTATCCAGAAACGTTTTCCCGATCCGGTGCTCCCTGGTATCGAGAACGGCGAACGGTCGGACCGAGAGGATCGCCGTATCTTCGCAGAGGGCATGAAAATAGCGGTCCATTGCGGGGAGTACGACGATCTCATCCCCATGGCTTCGGACCAGTTCGGAAAGTACCGCATCAAACCGTTCGAAAACCGGGGTGACATGGGGAATCGCTTTGGAAAGGAGATGGTGTTTGTCACGGCATTCCGGGCAGATGAGGTTGATTCCAAGAAGGCCGTAAAAAGAGGACCGATCCTCGCTCACTTCGGTGCGGGCATCGAGAGGATAGGGGAACCGTTCGTACGATGTGGATGTTTGACAGTGGGGACATTCGACCGTGATGGCGGAGTGGAAGCCATCAAGGGGCCGGGATGCAACGACCCTGCTCAGAGCCTGACGGTGATTGATGTCGTTGAGTTCGCGAAGTTGGGCGTAAACCTGCAGATACTCTTCGTCGGACATGACCGTCAGATTGACCGGAGAGTTCCACAGATACCGGGACGTATCGGCAATGTCTTTGATAAAACGTACCCGGTCGCGGATCATCCCTTTTCGTAAGGCCTGAGCGTGCAGGACGGTTCCCGGATAAGGAAGCACCATCGACCAGTCGGCGAAATAGAGGCGGTGCTGCTGCTGAAAATCGAGGGTCGTCTGAAGAGTCTCTTTGGTTTCCGCCGGATCTCCGAAAAGGAAGTTGCCCTGTATCCCGATTTTGGCTTCGCGGGTCAGTCGAACCGCTTCGGCGATCTGATGCGCAAAGATTTTTTTCTGCATGCTTTCGATCACGGTGTCACTGGCGCTTTCGAATCCGTAAGAGATTTCGGTGCACCCCGCCTCTTTCATCGCACGGAGCATCGGGGCGCTGACCTGATCGACGCGAAGCTGACATACGAAAGTGATGTTCAGCTGTTTGGCCGCTTCGCAAAATTCAAGCACCCTTGAAATACTGGCCGAAAAGAGTTCGTCGTAGATCGAGAAGTGGGTGACGCCGTAGGCCTCTTTCATCTTTTTGATAAAAGCGATCGTGTAGGGAATCGAATGGAGACGGTATTTTCCCATACCGGCATGGTAACAGAAGGTGCATTTGAAAGGGCATGAACGGCTTGCCGAAATCGGAATATATTTACCGGTAAAAGGATCGGTTTTATGATGGGACCATGTCTGGCCGGTCTGGAGCTCGATGAACTGCCCGATTCCCATGAGCTCGTAGTCGGGAAAAGGGAGATCGTCGAGGTTGGGTATCGTATCTCCTTCGTTGCCGGAGATGATCCCCTCAGGTGTGCAGGTCCATACTCCTTTGGGCAGGGGGGTACCTGAGGGGTTCGCGATGTAATCGAGCAGTTGTTCGAATATTACTTCCCCTTCGCTGATCACCATGTAATCGGGCTGGAGCTCGGTGAGGACGATTTCGCTCTCGCATGCCGTGATACCGCCGCCCAGAACAATCGCGGCATCGCTCAGCGGACGCAGGAAACGGATCAGCTTTTCGAGCTGTTCAAACGCGATCGTGAGCGCGCCAAGCCCGATGACGTCGTAATGTTCCCGCGACAGGAGATCACGAAGGTATTTTTCCCCTTCGACCCGTCCGACGTTGTTCATATTGAAACCGTGTACGGTGTGCCCCCGCGATCGGATGTAAGAGGCCAGATACGCCATCCCGATCGGAAAATACATGGTGTTGGGATTGTCCACATAGGTCGGAGCAATCAATAAGACTTTGAGAGATTTCATTCGCAGGTTCTTTAAATTTTAATGTTCGTTCATTATGTCGGCTATCCCGGCTGCTAAAGCATTGGTCCCAAGATGAGGTGCATGTGCTTTTAACATGCTGCGTAACTGGATTTTGTGACTGTAAAGCAGTTTTTTACGATTATGAGATGCTTTTCCTTCACGAAAGTGGGAACTTCCGATACCGCTTAGTTCGGCTTGTGTTTTCATGGTCTCGAAACTGCTTTGGGAAAGGATGGCTTCTAGTGTTTTTGTCTCAAGGGAGATTTCCAGAAAGCTTGAAAGCTCTTCCACCACAGATTGTTTATCGTTAACGATCCGATCATAACTTAAAAGGATTGAATCGCATTGAGCGGATGCTTCGCACATTGCGTTGTAATGTTCGAGAACTTCTTTCATACCGTTCCAGCGAATCCCTTGTTCGTCAAAACCGGTGATAATCAGAGATAGGCCCTCTTCAAATGTAAACTGCTTCAAAAAATCAGCTTTGCCGGCACCTCTACCGATATCTTCATCGATATTATTGTAAAAATGGTAGTAGATTGAAAGGACGACATCGTAGATGTTGCGGGCGATAAAAATCGTCTTTGCGTTGACTGAACGTAATCGTTCGATTACTTCCGGAGTCGGGATCAGGTGCCAGCTGTAATAGTGCCCGTCTGCAAAAACAAGTTGATCGGCATTATAATATTTCCGTTCGCCCGGAATAATCGGAGGTTCGTAATAATGGAGCCCCGTCATTTCAGTAAGAATTTTGCGCATCATCCAGGTTCCGGCTTTGAACCCTGAAAGGAGGACTATGGGTGGATTAGAGGGCATACCCTAACTCCTCGAACCGTTTTTTTGCCTTCACCGATACCAGCCGATCAAATGCTTCGTATTGCCAGTTTTCCCATCTTTTTTGGAGATGAATCGGATCGGATTCGAGCTTTTCTTCACCTCTGAACGGAGTCATAATCCAGCTGTAGACGGTTTGCAGCTGTCCTGAATCAAATGAAATGCGCCCATGCGTTAGATACGATACCAAATCGTTGAATGCTTCGGGTGATGCGACAAGACTTTCAAGCGGAATATGCCGGGCATCTGTTTCAAGATCATTCATCATGTGATTATCCAAAAAGGTGAGACCACGGTAAAAAGCCCATATTGCAACGTCTTCTTTCGTGTAGGGTCGTAGTTCCCGATACAGCTCATGCTGGACGATGTTCCACTCATGGTCCAGGGGTTTGGTATTGCCCGATCCCATCCGCATATTGGTAGAACGCCAACGGGTGTAGAAGAAAAGCCATGCGTAGGGGTGGCGAATCAAATTGACCCACCGTATCCGGTCCCCGTATGCATCAATCAACGGTTGCATTTTATGGGCACGGTACGAATAGCAGTCACCGACTGCCGCATAGGTTCGCCCCACATCCGAGATAAACTTGGTGAAAGTTACGATTTCCGGACGTTCCGAGCGGCTGCGTTCATGAAAATATTTCGGGCGGGAACCTTCATTCGCAATGTAGGCGAATAGCTCCGGGTGTGCGTTAAGGGCTTTACAAAACCAGCTGTACCAATGGTCCCCGGCATATCCCTGTGCCGTGACGAAAAAAACATGTGAGTCATGATCGTATTCTTTCACCCTTAATCTCCTTCAAATCGTTTATCACCCGGCTAGCACGGTGCGCCCAGGTATGGCCGGACAAAATTTTTTCTCGTCCATTATAGGCAACGTCAGCCAAAAACTTCTTATCGGAAAGAAGACGGCCTAAAGTCGTGTCCGATGCGTAAAAATCAACTTCAATATAATCGATATTTTTTTCAAATCCTAATGTTTCCCAGTCGTCCATGGGGGTGTCACTTCGTACAGAGGGCGCTGCGGCAGCGACGACGGTACCCGCAGCCATGGCGTCGAATGTTCGGAAATGGGGATAATTTCCGTCATGAAGCAGAATATGCGCTTCCTGAATGACTTGATTGAGTTCGGTCGGCTTTTCAACAAATCGGATGTATTTATCCTGGAAAAGAGGGTATTGCTGCCAGTTTTGAGTCCCGTATATGATCAGACTATCGGACAAGGTGAGGCAATGATTCAAAAACGTTTCCCTACGGGCTTGACGCATCGCACGGGAGGAAATGTCATACATCAATGCGGAATTTTTCAGATCGTTAAAATCGCAATCGAATTCTTTTCCGAGTCTGTCCAAAAGAGACGTTTCGGTATAGCGGGTCGCGGCGAATTCTTGGATAATCGGGAGAAGGTCTTTAAATTTTACGAACCCTTCTTGGTTGTTGAGGCCGACAGGGCGCTCAAGTTCTTCGGTGGACCAAGGGCTCGGAATGTGACCCATAAAAATAAAATCGCTTTTTTTAGGTCCGGGAGAGGGATAAAATATTTTCGGATCGGTCGCAGGCGGGAAATAGGCGATTTTTTTTGCCTTGGTTGCGTCGAAGAGTCTTACCCAGCCGTTAGAAAAAGTATAGAGGATATCGCTTTCCCCTAATGTATCGGGTGTTCTTCCCCAAAAATCGACAAGCCAGCATATATGAGGGATTTCTGACGGGTAATCTTCATATTCGCTTTTGGTACGGTTCATCTCGAAAACAAAATCGGGCCGGTGATGATCGATCAAAACCCGAAGATGCGAATCGCCCCGGCCGTCGATGACGGTGCAGCCGATTTCTTCAAAGCCGGCTTTGACGGCATGAAATAAATGCCGGTAAAAAAGAGAGTTGTCGGGAATCAGCAGAATTAATTTTGTCATTTAGAGGCTTTCTGCTTGCGCCAAAGGTTCAAAAAAAGCTTCTGCAACCCGTTCAGCCGTATAGGTATAGTTTTGTCTAAACGCATCTACATTGGACAAAAATCGATTATATTCCTCTTCAGAAATCTTTGTGACGGCGGCGAAATCATCCAAATCACGGTTGCAAAAAACAATGCCGAGTCCATGTTTTTTCACCAATTCGGCTATGGAGACAAATTTTTCGTTTACCAAAATGGGAATGCCTGCTTCCATGTAAAAAGCAAATTTGCTTATGACCGCATATTTATAGAGCAGATGATTCTTTCCGCTTGCCTCGAGTTCGAAAAAGCCGAAGTGATAGGGTTGCAATACGTTGGGATCAAGGCTTTTCCCCTGTATCAAATTAAATCTGTCGTTGAAACGGTCTTCGTATAAAAAATCTTGAAACTCTTTGCGGTGAGTTTGTACATGGTTATATTCATGCTCGGGCAGGACGAAGTCGATACATATATTTTGTGCCGTTAATTTTTGAATTGAACGCAGGTGCGCCTTGAATGGGAAATAGGCCTCAGGCAGATGCGTAGGAGCGATTCTTCCGGCATAAACAAGTTTGAGCGGAACAAAAGAAGGGACCGTTTTACGGATGAAATGGGCAGTATTGCAATATTCGGGGAAAAAGAGAAATTTTTCTGTCGGGACATTGTACTCTTTACTCCACAAAAGGGCCTGCTCGTTCGTAAAGTGGGAAAGAACTTTCCGGGAATAATGAAAAATATCGGCAATAGCTTCAAAGCATCCGTCATCGTTGAATAAAAAACGATACACATCTTCGGGCGCAAAATTCCAGTCTTTGATATTGACGATGACGTTTTCATAGTTTTTTGCCAGTTCGGCAGCAAAAGGATAGGCATGCATCCAGGAACGGTGTATGATCACGTCATGCTCGATAAGGTTGAGCTGTTCAAACAATTCATGCCGATTCGCCACCGCAATGACTCGATCAAAAAATGAGAGGTCGACGGGCAGTGAAGGATCGGGAATATAAAGCAGTGTTGAAGATATATTATCGATTTCACGAAACGACCGGGCAAGCCTTTCGAGGGTATAGTCCTGCCTTTTTATTTTCCCGTTCGGAGGAATCAGGATGATAGCTTTTCTTTTTGAAATTTTCGGAAACATGTAGGATACGTTTTCAATAAAAACGGATTCGGAAGGGATCGCTTTGGAGCGTTCCATATTGATGGTCATTTCATGCCTTTTAAACAACGAATATTTAGAATCGGTTTAACCGAGTAGATCGGATTTTTTTCTGCAATCTTAACGCTAAATTTGAGATTTTTCTAAAAATCCTTTGTAAAAAAAGCGTCGCCGACTATTTTTTGTACCGGAGTGTGATGTTGGAGGTTCTTGTCACTGCGCAACGTATCGATCCATTCGCGGTAAATATCCATCTCCTCGCGATCGGCATCGGGAAGCAGGGCCCGGGATGCCAGGTAGAGATCGGTGAGCCAGAGCAATGCGAAATTGGTATAGGGCTGCCGCTCCTTTTCGGGTAAAGCGAGAATCGACAAACCGATTCGGCACATATCGGCCAATGCCCGCGGACGGACCGAGTACACAAAAGCGCACAACGTACGGAGATGGTAAAAACGGTTTTTGAGATCCGCCCCGTTTGCGGGGTGACGTTTCGCAAAATCGGCAATGTATTCGCGTATTATGCGGTAAGCCTCCTGATGGGCGGTTGAGAAGGCGTACGAGACGAAGACGGAGAATTTGCGGGGATCTTCAAAATCGTGTGTCGGCTGTACAAGAGCCGCCGGCGCCGCAAAAAAACGGCGGGCCCTTTCAAGAAAATCGGGCGCCGTTTCGGCGATTTCCGGTTCTGTGAGCGCAATCCTCGGCGCGTTTAGACCGAATCCCCCCATCAGTGCGCAGAATTCGCCGAGAAATCGGAGACGAATCGAAGCGGTGGTATGTTTGCAGTCGCGGAATACGCCCCGTATTTCAAGATCGGGGGTATGGCTGAGGTACAGATACGGAAACGCGGTTTCGAAAAACGCCGCATTGCACCGCTGAAGTCGGTTGATCAGGCGGTTCATGTCGAGCAGGGCAATCCCCTCTTCGTGCAGCAACGGAAGGGTTCTGAGTTTTCGTAAAATCGCGTCCATAGCCGCAGAACCCACTTCGGGCCGGTCGCTGTCGCGCGTCAATTCACCGTTGACGAGGATGATTTTGAGGGTTTTATTGCGCTTGCGGAGCGTTTCGACGAGCCGTTGTAGCGTTTGGGCGAAGCGTTCGGCAGCATCGGACGGGGAGAGGGGCGGTGTGGGGAGCGGGTCGAATCCCACCGCTTCGAGTTCGTCGGTAAACGATTCGAAGCAGGCGAACAGCGGTTCGCTCCGGTGGCGATAGAGGCCCGAGGGAGGAAAGATTTCGATCGCGCATACATCGTATGTTTCAATACCATCGAGAGCTCGAAATTGATCCGCAAGAGGCGGCATGCACGTGACGGCTTCAAGGGCATCGATGCCGCCGACCGGGGAGGCAGATTCCAGGTATGCGTCGTAGTTGAGCAAATAGCGGTGGTTGAATGAAACGAGGTCTGGTTCGTGGGTGTTCAGGTATTTTGCCATATGTCCGATGACGCAGCGTCCAAGACCCAAAATGCGTATCGGAGAAGAAAACGTATTCATGAGTCCAGCATCGTTTTGATGGTATCGAGATTGACCGCTTTGGCGTTCAGTGCCCGGGCGGTTTCGATGCATTGACCCAGATAAGAAACGTACTTAGGATCCCTGAGATCACGGTATGCAAAAATATTTTCCTCCGCATACGTTCCGACGATGGGCTGAAACGCAATTTCGACGTCGAGCTCGGCGGCAAGTTCTATCGCTTCTTGGATATGGTAAAAATTACTTTTCATGACGACGAAATTCCAGCTGAGCAGCGGGACCTTTTTCTCTTGTTGTATGCGTCCGAGATAACGGATCGTTTCGATCACCCGGCCGAAAAATTTCGATTGTCGGATATATCGGTACGTCTCTTCGTGCACGGTGTCGAGCGAGACGGTGAAAAAGACCGGATTGTTTCCCTCCGTAAGGCGCTCAAGAAGTTCCGGGGCGAGTTTTGAAGCGTTGGTGATGACATTAAGTTTCTGATACTCCGACAGACTCTCTTTGAGTTCGATGAGGTAGTCCGTAAAATCGGGGTAGATAAAGACTTCTCCCCCCTGAAAGCGGACCGAATGGAAATGGGGAGCGTATTCGAACAGTTTGCGCAGGGAAGGCGGGGATACGCGGTAGGTGCTGTCGTGCTTTTGATGACACATGATACATGCCATATTGCACGATTCGTTGGGCTGGATATCGAAGGTAATGGGGGTATTTGATGCGGTAGGGTTTCGATCCGTGATACTCTTCAAATAAAGATTCATGTTGTGTGCAAAAGAGCTGTCTTGCTGAGTCGAAGTCCACCAAGCTTTCGGAAGGACATTGATTTTTCCGTCTCTTTGGATATCGCGTATGATGCTACAGTCTTTTGAACAGCCGGCGGCTTCATAATCACCGCATAGGATATGTTTGCGTATAGTTTGTAATGTTTCATTGTTCCATACCGCATCGATAGAGTCGGTGGAAATATTTCCGAGCGAAGTGCTGTTCATGCAACACGGCTGTATCCTTCCCGTTGCACGTATGAAAAGATTCGACCATGGCTGATTGCAAAAAGAGAGCTCTACCGGGGTATCATGCATTAAGATTCCTTTGACGGATGCGATTGGCGGGATGCATTTAGATCCTGCATAATTTTACAAGCACGGTGAGCCCAGGTATGAGATGTTAGAATCTTTTCCCTGCGCACTTGTTGTAAGTCTTTTTGGAAAAGAGTTTGCAGTTGCTTTTTCTCTCCAAGCCCCGGTGAATCGAGCCGATAACTGATGACGTCGATTCCTTCTTCAAAATTCAATCCGTCCCATTCATCGTTTTGTGTATCGGGTTTGAAAACCAACAGACCTGCTGCTATTCCGTCAAAAACTCTGAAATGGGGTGTGTTTCCGTCGTGCAAGACGGCTGAGTGCTGATTGAATGCGCGGTTCATATCCTGCGGTGTCAGTAACATACCTTTATAGCGGTCTTTGAAGGGCTCTCGGTATTCCCAGTCTTGATTGCCGTAAAAATTAATTTCGAGCTTTGAGAACAACGCTTTGTTGATCGTACTCAGACGACGTCCTTCCCTGAAAAGTCTGGTTGTTAAATCATAATATAGTTTGGAGTCATTGATCTCGTCGAGGTTGATGTTAAAATAATCCCAGAGCGACGTATGGTTTGCTAATTTCGGCGGATTGGAAATATACGCGTGTATCCGGGGTACCATCTCTTTGAACTTTATTGTCCCTCCCGTTAAAGTGGGGATCGATCGGTCGAGTTCCGTTTCCAGCCAGGGTTTGGTCATGTGACCTAAAAAAATGACGGAGGGATCTACTGCTGGTCTTGATACAGGGTAATAAAGATCAGGATCGGTCCCGGGATGGAGAATGTCAAGGTGGTTTCCCCGAAATTCTTGATGAAGTTTCAGCCACGTTCGCGAAAACAGATAAAGAAAATCGGCATCGTCGAGCGTTTCGAAGCGACGTCCCCAGTAATCGACCAGCCAGCATACATGCCTGAGCCCTTTGGGGAATCCTTTGATTTCCGATCGGGAACGGTTCATCTCAAAAACAAAATCGGGCCGGAAAGAATCTATTTTTCGGAGGAGATCGTCCCCGTCAAGATATCCGCATCCCCCCTCGACGATGCATCCTGCTTGTTCAAAACCTTTTTTGATCTGAGGATAAAGGCCGTTGTAAAAAGGGCTTTCGAAGGGGAGGTACAAAAGAACTCTAGTGAACATCGTCAAAACTCTTCGGGACTGAACCTACCAACGGCTGCACGGTATCTCATGAGTGCGCGAGGCCTTGTTGGACGGTCCGGATTATGGTTTCGACAAATCCTTCGTAGGTATGGCGGTAGACCAGCTTTTCGGGATGTTTATCGTTCGGTACGGGTCGGTTGAGGATTTGCCGAAGTTCGCCGAGCGTCCGAAAATAGATTACCCCTTCGGCGACCTCTTCGGGCTCGGATTCCGAGGCGTTTCGATAGTCGTACACGAGGGGTATCGCCCCGCTGGCCGCCGCTTCGAGGGTTCGTTGCTGAATAATGTGCTGGGCGGGGACGAAGGCCAACGCGGCGCTGTTGTAGACTTTTGAAATTTCCTCGCCGTACGAGAGCATCCCTTTGTAGAACGGTTTGAGTTCCGGGTACGCGTCCCAGCCCCATCCGTAAAGTTCGATCGCATAAGGGGTGTTGCACCGACAGAGCTCGAGTACCAGGTAATCGCGCAGAAGATAGCCGATCAGCAGATGGACGAATTTGATTTCAACGCACTGGCTCGAGGCGATCATTGCGACTTCGTCATCGGTGATGTTTCCCTCGTCCAAAAGAGGTTTCAGATCACGTAAAATCGCTTCGTCGCGGGGATCGCCGCTGAGCCGATCGCGGTAAGAGGATCCTATGAAAACGATTTTGTTTTCGCGCGGGATCTCCGGGCGTTGGTGGTACAGATCGGTGTTGATGCAAAAAGGCTGATAACGCGAGGGGATATGTTTATTGTCCAGCAGCACTTTGAGGTGTTCGACGAGGTGATAGACATAGTCGCGTTTCCGCAACGAGATCGGTTCGTTTCCGCGGAGGGCGGGCATCGGGTCCTGGAACCAGACGAAATTATAGACGTCCTCGTGGAGATGGGCGTTATTCATATGGTTGATGTTGATGGTAACGTTGGGTTTGAAATCGAGGTAACGCTGCAAATGATGAAGCGCCGAAAGCTGTTCCATCTCGTTTTCTTCGATCGAAAAACATACGTCGTAACCCAGTTTGGCGAGAGTATCGGCAATGTTTTTGGAAACGTGGCGCATTACCGCGGTCTGACGTGATGCGGAGAGGAAAAAACGCAATCCCCGCCCGAAATCGGGTTTGAGATTCCGCGCTTCGTCGCTCAATTGCTGTTGAAGGACCGCACGGTCGCGATAAACCGCTTCGAGAACCTCTACGATTGCCCGTGCCAGCTGAACTTTGACATCGTCGGAAAACTCTTTTCCCTCAAAATTGAGGTCTTCGGGCAGGCGGTTTCGTGTCGTCAGCAGATAGGTGTAGAGATTTCCGACCGGGACGTTAATGCAGTTGTCGGGAGCATCGGGCAGGACCTCACCGTCGTAATAGCAAACCTGCAAAGCGTCGATGTCGGGGTGCGACGTTCGCACCCGCTTACGTTGGAGCGCTTCGTCCAGAGCCTTTCGCGCATCGAAAAAATAGGTGTTTTTAGCGTACCCGTCCATTGTGTTTCCCTGCATCAGTCCCTTGCGTCCGTCGGTTCGGCCAGGGCCGATTCGACGTTTTGGACGATCCGACGGGCGAGATGCTCGTAGCTGTTTTCGTCCACCAGGCGGTTGAGCTCTTTGGGTTGGTTTTGTCGGATGATGCGGACGATATCGCCAACGGTTCGAAAATACTCCAGCGCTTCTTCGTAATAAGGAGGAGTATCGTTATATCGGCAGTCGTAGACGATGGGGCGGCATCCGCACGCGGCGGCTTCCAGCGTCCTTTGCTGCAATACGTAGAGGCTGTGGGGAACGAGTGTGTACTCGGCCCGGTTGTAGGCGTCCGCGACCCGGTCATAAGGGAGCGGGCCTTTGCAATACGGTCGGAGCGATTCGTACTGTTCCCACCCCTGGCCGTAGATTTCGACGGGGATTCCGGTTTGTTCGTGAACGTTATGCAGCCATAGAACCGTGACATCACGGACGATGAACGGGATGAAAGTATTGTGAAGGTATTGGGTGTCCAGGGCATATTTTTTGGCAAATTTGGCAATTGTTTTCGGAATGAACGCTTCACCGCGGTCGAGCAGTTTGACCGCTTCTTGAACGATGCCGCTGTTCATGACGTTTGCATCGATGAAATGGGCGTAAGAACTTCCGATAAAGACGATTTTCCGCTCGCGGTGAACGGTATCGTCCGTATGGAATAATGATTGGTTGATGCAAAACGACTGCCGGCTGAAAGGGATTCCTTTGGCTTCGAGCAGGGTGTCGATCATCCCGACGAGGGAATAGACGGTATCGCGTTTGCGGAGGTTCACGGGACTGGGGTCCTTGATGGACGCCATCGGATCCTGAAACCAGATAAAGTTAAAAACTTCATCGTGGAGATGGCCGTTGTTAAGATGGTTGATGTTGAACGTGACGTTGGGCCGAAAGTTCAGGTATTCGACGAGATGGTGAACGCCGTGCAGGTATTCCATCTCGTTCGCTTCGATCGACACGCACACCTGGCATCCCAGTTTCGAGAGGGCATCGGCGATGTTTTTGGAGACGTGCTGCATGACGGCGGTTTCGCGCGACGCGAGCAAAAAGACACGCAACCCTTCGGAAAAATCGGGGCGGAGCGCACGCGTTTCTCTGACCAGCGCATCGTATTGTTTTTTCCGCTCCTGATTAACCGCTTGCATCACCTGCTGCATGCCGCTGATGAGCTGCTGTTTGGCGGCGTCGGGGAATTCTTTTCCCCCGAAACTGATCTCTTCGGGGAAGCGGTTGCGCGTCGTCAGAAAATAGTCGTATACCTTTTCCAAAGGAACGCAGATGCAGTTTTCGGGGGCATCAGTGATCGGTGCCCCGTCGTAATAGCAAATCTGAAGAGCGTCGATGTGAGTATTGGACGTTTTGATGCGGTTGCGTTTTTTAGCTTCGTTCAGCGCGGCAGCGGCGTCGAAGAAGTAGATGTTATTGGAGTCAGCGCTCATAGAACGGGCCCCTTTTGAATAAACCAGGAGTAGAGGAGATGGTTGATCACCATGTGGACGTCTTCGACGATGCCGTATTCCCCGGGTTCGGTTTTGGCATGCAACACGATGTCGCTGAGAGTGTTGAGCTCTCCGCCGTCAAACCCGCTGAAACCTACGACCGTAGCACCTTTTTCTTTGGCATAGCGAACCGCTTTGATGATGTTGGGGGAGGTCCCGCTGCACGATATGGCAATCAGAACATCGTCGGCACGGAGGACGTTTTTGAGCTGCAGATAAAAGATGTTGTCGTAGCCGGTGTCGTTGGCGATAGCGCTGCACGAGGCCAGATTGTCGGCCAACGCGACGGCTGTGATGTTCAGTTTCCCGCGCCGTTTAAGTCCGACTCCGAAGTCGTTGACCATATGGGATGCCGTCGCCGCGCTTCCGCCGTTTCCGATGATGTAGACGCGTTGATCCTCTCCGAGGCTTCCGAGAAGGTGTTCGAGTTTTTCGAGTTCGTTTTTGTCCAGTGCCCGTAGAACGCGGTTCAAATGTTCAAGGTACTCATCGATAAACGACGTAAAGTTCATGGGATAGCCTTTGGTAGCGCGAGGGCGAGGCGAAAACCGCCTCTGCGTCGCCCGATATCGGTATGCCGTATATTAGCACAGATTGTCTCCCGCTGTGGGCGAGAGGGGATGAAATCCTCTTTTCACGTTCGAAACGGTTACGAAATCGGTTCAAGCGAAAGGCGTTCCCACGTCCGAAGTTTTGCTTCAGGGAGATAGCGGAGCGCTTCGGGCCGGAGGGTTTCGAGAATATGCCGCTCGATCGCTTCAGGATAGGTCGCCGTGTCGCTGCGGACGTCGTAAGGATAAAACGCGACATCGCTACGGCCCAGTTTTTTGAGGGCGCGCAGATGGCTTTGGCTCATCCGGAAACTGCCGAGGGTGAGGTGCTCGATTTTCTCGGCATCGACGGTTTGAAAAACCGTTTCGATCAGGGCGGGGTAGAGCGTTTCGAATCCGTCGGTGTAGATGACGGGGTCGATGCACAGCCGCACCTTCCAGCCGGCGCGGATCGCTTCATTTGCGGCTTTGAGCCGATGGGAAAGCGACGGGGTGCCGTGTTCGTAACGATCAACGATTTCTTGCGGCGAGAGGGTCCAGGCCAGCGTCACGCGCGGATTGGGAAGGTGATCGTCGATTGCCCTGAAATTGGCACTTTTGGTCCGTATTTCCAGGTGGAGGTTCGGTTGGGCGGATGCAAAATTTAGCCACTGGGACGTTTGGCCGCTGAGCGCTTCGACAGCCAGGGTATCGGTATCGTACGATGTGGCGACCAGGGTCTCTTCGCTTAGATGGGGCAAAAGTTGCTCAAACGCCTCTTCGAGATTGACGAACAAGACCGTATTGGCGCTCGGATAGAGCCCCTGAAGATAACAGTAGTCGCAATCGTAAAGACACCCCATCAGACTCGAAGCGTAGAAAAAGCGGCGGTGGCCGAAGCCGTCGCTGTAACGGCTCCCTTCGTGCAGAAACTTCCCCTCTCGGCGGGCGAGGATCAGTTTTTTGGCGCCGCTTTGGGCCGCAAAGCTTTGCGAAGGACGGTTGAAAACCTCTTTGTAGTGTCCGATCACGATAATGTTCGAACGATCGAATTTCTCGATGATACGGCGCGTCTGAGGGTGGTCGAGAACCGCTTTTTCGATGTAAAGATGCGAAAAGAGCCTAGGCGTGCAAGACGGCGAGGAATGTTTCAAGCAATGCGCTCCTTTCGCGTTTGGACGCGGGGATTTCCACCTGCGGAAATGGGATGGGAGACTCTGGCCGGCGTAGACGGAAATAACGGAGCGCATCGTCGAGCCGTCCCCCCTGCGCCGCGGTAAAAAGCTCCTTCCACTCTTCGATACGCCGTTCTTCGTCGATGGTGAAGAGTCTGGCCGGGACAAGGGTGCCGTACATGGCGGCAGCAAGGGCATCGAGTTCCCCGAGACGCGAACCTACAAGCTCGATGACCCCCTCTTTGGTGACGTTTTCGGGACGGAAGTGGTCTGAAACGATTTTCAAAAACGCCATCCGGTGGAGTTTGAAAAATTTCGATGCCGCGACGAACACGCCCGCGCTTTCCATGTCGACGGGAAAATTCCCGGGGGTGTCTGCGGGGAGATCGACACATTCCAGCGGCGTCTCGGTAAACGTATGCGGATAGAGAATATCGGGATAGTAGCGCCGCGAGCCGTCGATGATCTGATGGGCGAGCAGTGTCTGAGCAATCGGATACGATTCGGGTGCCCCGCACACCCCTACATTGATCAGAATATCGTCATCTGAAGGGATGCGCCATCCCAGTAATGCGCTGGTCGCCATCATCGCATTGCTTTTTCCGGGCTGGGTGACGAGAAGCATCGCATGCTCTCCCCGATATGCGGTGTAGGGAAAGCTTCGGTCGCGCCGGAGACGGTAATGTTCGATGAGGGGTCTGGCTTCGGCGTCGAGTGCGGCGATGAGGTAAATCATACGGATATTATAGCAGCATGTCTTGCAATTACAGGTGCAAACGGCTATAATTCGCCAACTCTTCTAGACCTGTGCAAGGGTGCGTAAAGGCACTGTGTCAGGGTAGGAATACAGCAGCACACCTGTGCGTGCTTTGTGCCGCAGGTATCTGGGAGAGCCTCTTCCTTCTACATCTTTTGGTTTCAGTTATTTTCCGATCCTTTTTTTTCATCGTCGTTACGGTATTGCCCCGCTTTGCATCCGCTCGGAGCGCTTGGAGGATTGTCCCGCAGGTAGCACAGATCTTCATACGCCTGCTTGAGCACTTTGCTTTCCCTCAGCAGCGGGAGCATTTTTTCGTCTTTTTCATTCAGTGAAAGCGACTGGTTGTACAGCAGCGCCTTGACCTCTTTGTCGACGGCTTCCATTGCCGCCTCTAGATGGGTGAGTGAAATCATAGAATCTCTTTTTTGGAGTGATTATAGCAACGCAATTTAAAAAAGGGTCGGCTGAAGCGCTTTTAACTTGAAACTTTTACGGTGGATTTCGCAGTATCCGTGTTGTCGAATCGCTTCGATGTGCGCTGCGCTACCGTATCCTTTATGCCCCTCGAACCCGTATTCGGGATAACGGGAGGATAGGTCGACCATTTCACGGTCCCGCGAGACTTTTGCCAGGATCGACGCCGCGCTCACTTCCGGGACCGCGGCATCGGCTTTGACCATCGTGCGTAGCCCTGCTACCCCGAACGTCGAGTTTCCGTCGTAAAGATATTCGGCTTCGCCTAATGCCGCCATGATTTCCCGAAGCCCCTGTGCCAGACAGGCCGAAATCCCAAGTTCGTCGATTCGGGCGGCATCGAAACGGGCGATATGATAGGTTGAAGAGGCGCAAATCGTCTCAAACAGCGTTTCGCGTTTTTTTTCACTCAGTTGTTTCGAATCCCCCAACCCCGCTATCGGGGCCTTCAAGATGACTCCCGCGATGTATAAAGGACCCGCCAGCGGACCCCTGCCCGCTTCGTCGATACCGCAAAAATTCATGAATACGCCTGTCTTTTATTTTCGTAATTGTAAGGTATTATTCGACAAAACCGGATTAGTATTGAAACGCTTCAGTGTATCTGGAGCAGAGGCCGGAAAGAGGACTAAGAGTACATGGATTCTATTGAAATGAATCATTTGAAAATGCTCGAAGCTGAATCGATATACATTATGCGTGAAGTCGCGGCACAGTTTGACAATCCCGCCATGCTGTACAGTATAGGTAAAGATTCTTCTGTAATGTTGCATCTGGCGCAAAAAGCATTTTATCCGGCTATTCCCCCGTTCCCCTTGGTGCATGTTGATACCGGATGGAAGTTTCGTGAAATGATTGAATTTCGCGACCGCAGGGCAAAAGAGGTCGGAATGGAATTAATCGTTCATGTTAATCCGCAAGGCCGGGCAATGGAGATCAATCCTTTTATTCACGGTTCATCCGTACACACGGATATTATGAAAACCGAAGCTTTGAAACAAGTCCTTGATCTGCATGGATTTGATGCGATTTTCGGGGGAGCCCGCAGAGATGAAGAAAAAAGCCGGGCTAAGGAAAGGATTTATTCGTTTCGTGACCGATACCATCAGTGGGATCCAAAAAATCAGCGACCGGAACTTTGGAATCATTACAACGGACGACACAATAAAGGTGAAAGCATCCGCGTTTTTCCTCTTTCCAATTGGACGGAATTGGATATATGGCAATATATTTATCTGGAACGTATACCGGTGGTTCCGCTTTATTTTGCAAAAAAGCGCCCTGTGGTCGAAATAGACGGGACACTGATTATGGCGGATGATGACCGGATGCCTGAAGAACTCCGCGGTAGGGCGTTTGAAGAGACTGTCCGTTTTCGTACACTGGGATGTTATCCTTTGACCGGTGCGATCCGATCCGATGCGGATACGCTTACCGATATCATCAGGGAAATGCTCATTACCAAAACATCTGAACGTCAGGGGCGGCTGATCGACAAAGATTCATCCGGTTCGATGGAAAAGAAAAAAATTGCAGGGTATTTTTAATGCACGAACATTTAAATGTCTGCGAAAATGATATCGTGCGGTATTTGCAGCAACATCAAACGAAAGAACTGGTACGTTTGATTACCTGCGGCAGCGTCGATGATGGCAAAAGCACCTTGATCGGAAGAATGCTTTACGACTCAAAGATGATATTTGAGGATCAAATTGCCGAAATCGAAAAGGATTCCAGAAAAACAGGCTCTCGGGAATCGGAAGTCGATTTTGCATTTTTGGTTGACGGACTGCAGAGTGAACGGGAGCAGGGTATAACCATTGATGTCGCCTACCGATTTTTTTTCACGAGCAAGCGAAAATTTATTATGGCGGATACGCCCGGGCATGAACAATATACGCGCAATATGGTCACCGGTGCTTCTACGGCTGATTTGGCAATCATACTCATCGATGCCAGTCGAGGTGTGCAGCTCCAAACCCGAAGGCATTCCTATATCGCCTCTTTGCTAGGAATCCGCAACATTATCGTTGCCGTCAACAAAATGGATCTTGTTGATTTTTCAAAGGAACGCTTTGAAGCTATAAAGGGTGATTACGAACGGCTGATCCCGACCCTTCCGAATCATGAACAGATTGCGTTTTGCTATATTCCCGTTTCGGCGTTAAAAGGTGACAATATAGTTCATAAAAGCGAACGAATGCCATGGTACCCGTCCGATCCGTTAATGCAAATGCTGGATACTATATCGGTTCAACGACATCAAAATCCTTCCGATGACGCGTTTCGTTTCCCGGTGCAGTATGTTAATCGGGCTTCTTCCGATTTTCGAGGATTTTGTGGAACCGTCTTTTCCGGAAAGATTCGAGTCGGCGATGAAATAACCGTACTTCCTGCGGGCAGAACGACTCACGTTAAATCGATTGTCCTCCCTTCGGTCGGTAGTGAACTGTCTTTGTGTTTGGCTGAAGAAGCATCTGCCCCGATGGCCATAACACTTACGACAGAAGATGAAATCGATATCGGGCGCGGAGATATGATTGCCCTTTCATCGGATATTCCTGATATTTCGGACAGTTTTAAAGTGATGGTTGTCTGGATGGATGGCAAACCTATGACCCCTGCACATAACTATCTAATCAAATCGACGACGGCAACAGTGGAAGGACATATCGAATCAATCGATTACACACTGGATATGAATACATTTGAAAAAATTTCGGTTCTCGAATTTCGACAGAACGATATCGGAATGTGTCAACTTTTACTGCACCGTCCGATTGCCGTAGACCCGTATCGGTTAAATCGTTCAACCGGAAGTTTCATTATGATTGATCGCGTCACCAATGCAACTGTAGGCGCCGGTATGATCCTTGAGATCAACCGACCGGACCAAGATTCGGCAACGCAATTTAATCGGGTGTACACGAAAGAGGAAATAGAACTAAATCTTTTCGTTCGAACCCACTTTCCTGAATGGGGCTGTAAGGTCATCTAAATATGTACCGGGAAACTAATTTTCGTATCATTATGAAAGGCTTTAGCTGGCGTCTGTTTGCCACATCTGCCACAATCGTGATTGTCTATATGTTTTTCGGACGGCTTGATTTGGCAATTGCTGCGGGAATAGCTGAAACGGTTTCGAAAGTTTTTTTGTATTATGTCCATGATAAAGCATGGCAGAGGATACGATGGGGAAAAAAGAAAATCGAGCCTTTCAATTTATGGTTTACCGGCTTGCCTCTATCGGGGAAAAGTACCATTGCCGATAAAGTGTATGAACGCTTGAAAGGTTATGATATCCCTCTGGAACGCATCGACAGTAAGGATATCCGCGAATTAATCCCCGAAATGGGGTATTCGCGTACGGAACGCCATCAACATATGCGCCGTATAGGGCATCTTATTGCTACGCTTCAAAAGAATTCCGTGAGTACGGTTGCTTCATTCGTCTCTCCTTACCGCGAATCTCGAAAAGTAGTCCGCAGCATGGTTAGAAACAACATAGTCGTTTACGTAAAAGCGGATATTGAAACATGTAAAGCCAGAGACTATAAAGGCGTTTATGCAAAAGCGCTGAGGGGAGAATTACAAAATTTTTCGGGCATCAATGATGTTTATGAAGAACCAGAGCATGCCGAAATTGTTATAGACACAGATGTGACAAGCGTTGATGAAGCAGCCGAGAAGATTATCAAATACATTAAAAAAAGGTATATTCGGCTATGAATAGCGATACTGTATGGCATACGCACGCGATTACCAAGATTGAGCGCCGTAAGCGATCTGGATGCCGGCCGGCGATTTTATGGTTTACGGGACTGAGCGGTTCAGGAAAATCGACGATCGCGAACGCATTGGAAAAAGTATTGTTTGAAAAAGGGATCGCAACGTATTTGCTCGACGGAGACAACATTCGGCAGGGATTGAACAGTGACCTTGGATTCGATAGCCATGATCGTCAGGAAAACATACGTCGAATCGGCGAAGTGGCCAAGATGTTTGTTGATGCAGGATTATTTGCACTGGCTGCGTTTATTTCACCGTATCGAGAAGACCGCGATAAAGTGAGACATCTGGTCGGCAAAGATGAGTTTATTGAAGTTTATATTGACACTCCGATCGAGGTATGTGAAAGACGAGACCCTAAGGGTCTTTATCACAAAGCAAGGCTTGGCAAGATTGAGCATTTTACCGGCATCGATGCTCCTTATGAAGCGCCGTTGCGGCCCGAGATACACATTCGGGCAGATCGATTGGATATCACCGAATGTGTCGAAGAGATTGTTATGTATTTGGAAAAAAAAGGGCATTTCAATGCTGAAACACATTAACATAGAGGATGTCATTTTCGCCGCGCGATCAGCAGGAGACGCAATACTTGAGGTATACCGACAGGATTTTCATGTTGAATACAAAGAAGACCTGAGTCCTTTGACTTTGGCTGATAAAAAAGCCAACGAAGTGATCACAACGATACTTGAAAGCTTGCCCGTCAGATTGCCTGTTTTGTCAGAAGAAGGGAAAAACATCCCTTACACACAGCGTCGTCTCTGGGAATGGTTTTGGATGATTGACCCGTTGGACGGGACGAAAGAGTTTATTAAAAAAAATGGCGAATTCACCGTCAATATCGCTTTGATACATCAGGATACACCTGTTCTGGGAGTAGTTTATGCTCCCGTATTAGACAATTTGTATTGGGGTATTCACGGCCTAGGGGCTTATAAGAACGGACACAGGCTGCCACTTGAAATGCCGGCTGATACAAGAAAAAAATTACGTATCGTAGCCAGCAAATCACATATGAACGAAGCAACCGCGAAGTATATTGAAACTTTATCAGAAGAGACGGAAAAAATTGAACTCATCTCCGTAGGGAGTTCTTTAAAGCTATGTATGGTAGCCGAAGGAAGCGCTGACATTTATCCACGACTTAGTCCGACAATGGAATGGGATACGGCGGCTGCGGACGCTATTGTGCGTGAGGCAAAGAAGACCTGCGTTAATTATCGAAGTGGCGAGATGCTTCGATACAACAAGGCGGATATGACAAACGAGTGGTTTGTCGTGCAATAAAATTTTATTCTTCCGCCAGAGTCCATTGCGGGAAGGGGACCATCTCGATCCGGGCGATGGGATGGGAGAGGGTGCTTTCGAGGTTCATCGTCACCGCGATGATTTCCCTGACGCCGTGGGTGATGATGAACCCCTCGAGCGTTTCGACTTTTTTGAACAGGGCGTGCTCGTTCGCAAACGGCAGGGCCAGGACGATCTGGGAACGTTCGGGGAGATAAAAATCGATCCCCTCGTCGTAATAACATTCGATCTTGTGTTTGAGCAGTTCGAGGTAAATCAGATTTTCAAAAACCCGCCCGAAGTGCTTTTGGAGGTTGAGGGCCTGTTTGATGGCCGTATCGCACAGATAGAGTTTTTTGACGGCGCTTGGATGGTCGTATTTGGAGAGCATCAGCAGATAGCGTTTGTCGATCAGCGACTGGACGTGAAGATAGAGCTTGTCTTTTGAGATTTTACGCTCCCCCTTGAGCCGTTCGTAGAGATTATAGGCCGAAACTTTCTGCGTTACCATTCTAGACGCCTGGGTCAGAATATTGAGTTCGATGGGCTCCAGCGCACGGGTGAGCGTCTTTTGCAGGTATAAAAGCCGCTCTGAGGGATGGATGCGGTGCATCGCGGGAAATCCCCCGAGCTGGAAAAAATGGTTCAGCGCCGTCGAATCGAATTTCGGCTCGAACGCGAGAAACTCCTCGAAATCGAGCAGGTTGAGCTCCAGCATCATGACCGGAACGTCAAGGGGACGCTCTGAAGTGAGGATAAGCTGTGCGACATCGAACACTCTGATCCCTTCACGGTAATTGTCGAGGGCGAGAACCGAAATCTTGTGTTCGCGGCAGAACGGCTCGAGTACCTCGTTGAGTTCTTCGACATCCAATCGGAGATCGCGACAGTCGAGATAGAGATAGTGCGATTTCTTCATACCCAGAAGATGATTTTTGAGCAGCGACGTTTTGCCCGACTGGGCGATACCGACGAGAAGGACGCTCTCCTCGCCGATCGAGATTTTGCGTTCGATGAAACCGGGATTGTTGAGGTCGTAGCGGTAATATTCCTCGAGCAGAGTCGTCATGGGAAGCCTTTCGGATCGAAAAAACGGTTGCCGTATTATAACACCTTCCTTTTTAAAAGGAAACAAAATTATAAAGATATCGGTTTTTTACCCCTGAAATCCTTGACCCAAGGGGGGTATGTCGGTATAATTTCGAGCCTTATTATAGTCAGGGGTTGCCTGACGAGTTCTTTATTAAGGAAAACATTATGGAAAAGATTCGTTTGAAACTTAGAGCGTACGATCATCGCGTACTTGATCGTTCTGTTGCCTCTATTGTTGAAGCTGTAAAGCGAACGGGTGCGGAAATTCGCGGCCCAATCCCTTTGCCAACCAAGATTCGTAAGTATACGGTTCTCCGTTCACCGCACGTTAACAAGAGTTCTCGTGAGCAGTTCGAGATCCGCATGCACGCTCGTCTTATCGACATCGTATCGGCTACGCCGGACACCGTTGATTCGCTGATGAAGCTTGACTTGGCTCCGGAAGTGGACGTTGAAGTTCGCTCTATGGACAAGTAAGGAGTAGGTCGTGGAATACATCGTAGAAAAAATCGGCATGAGCCGTACCGTCGGTGCTCAGAGCAAAGTTGTCACTCTTTTGAAAGTAAAAGAGGCGAAAGTTTGCGAAGTGAAAGACGGTAAAGCCCTGGTCGCGTACAGCGAAGGGAAATCATCAAACAAATCGGTTGAAGGTCAGCAGAAGAAGTACAACCTCTCTGCAGAGTTCAACAAATTCGCTACGCTGGCTGTGGCTAACACGGAAGCGGGCGATCTGGATATGGCTCCTTTGGCGGATGCGAAAACCGTCAAAAGCGTATTCAATACTAAAGGTCGCGGTTTCACCGGTGTTATGAAACGCTGGAACTTCGGAGGCGGACCTGCAGCGCACGGTCACCGTTTCCACCGCACCAGCGGTTCGATCGGTAACCGCGAATGGCCTGGTAAAGTCCAGAAAGGGCGCAAAATGTCAGGTCAGTACGGTAACGAGCAAGTAACCGTCAAAAATGAAGTGATGTCGTATGACGCACAAAACGGTGTATTGGTTGTCGTGGGTTCTATCCCGGGCGCTAACGGTGCACTAGGTCGTGTAAAGGTAGTGAAATAATGAGCGCGATTGTACTGAACGAAAAATTCGAAAAAGCCTCTGAACTGGCATTGCCTGAGAGCTTTAGCGGCATCAACCCGCACAATCTCTACTTGTACGTTAAATCGTATCAAGCAAGCCTCCGTGCGGACACTGCGTCTGCCAAAACGCGTGCGGAAGTTCGCGGCGGCGGTAAAAAACCATGGGCCCAGAAAGGCCGTGGCGGTGCGCGTGCCGGTTCACGCCGTTCACCTGTATGGGTTGGCGGTGCGGTCGTACACGGACCGAACACCGGTCGTAACTACGATCAGAAAGTAAACAAAAAGCAAAAGAAACTTGCGTTGAAATTTGCTTTGGATGCATTGGCGAACGAAGGGAAACTGTTCATCGTTGACAGCATCGAAGTTCCAAGCGGGAAAACAAAAGACGCCGTAACGCTGTTCAATAACCTGAACGTTCGTGACGCTCTTCTGGTTAAAAAGATTCTCGACGAGAAAACCTATTTGGCATTCCGTAACCTCTCTAAAACGTACATCGTGGAAGAGAATGAACTCAACGCCTTTTTGGCTGCGACATACCGTTCGGTAGTAATCGAAAAAGCGGTATGGGAAAATCTGACTAAAGAGAGCTAAGATGGCAGATATTACTGATATCAAATCGATCCTGTATACAGAGAAGACTCTTGGTCTTCAAGAAGAGGGCGTAATCGTAGTTCAGACGTCTCCACGTATGACTAAAAACGCTCTTAAAGAGGTGTTCAGAGAGTACTTCGGAATCGTTCCGGCTCGTGTTAACTCTTTGAACCAAAGCGGAAAAGTAAAACGTTTCCGCGGTCTTACCGGTAAACAGAATGACTTTAAAAAGTTCTATGTAAAACTGCCGGAAGGCGCACAAATCGATAGTCTGGCGGTGTAATATGGCGATCAAAACGTATAAACCAACCACCCCGAGCCGTCGTTTCTATACAAACGTCGACAACTCGGACATCACGGCAAAAGCGTCGGTTCGCTCATTGTTGAAAAAACTTCCTGCCGCTGCGGGTCGTAACAACAACGGTCGTATCACGTCACGCCACAAAGAAGCGGGAGCGAAAAAGCTTTACCGTATCATCGATTTCAAGCGTAACAAATTCGGCATCGCCGGTACTGTTGCCGCGATCGAGTACGATCCGTACCGTAACTGCCGCATCGCGCTTGTCAACTACGTCGACGGTGAAAAACGCTACATTCTCCAGCCGAAAGGTTTGAATGTCGGTGATGTCATCATGGCAGCCGAAAGCGGATTGGACATCAAATCGGGCAACGCCATGAAATTGATGAACATTCCCGTCGGTACGACCGTCCACAACGTCGAACTCAAACCCGGTAAAGGCGGACAGATCGTTCGTTCAGCGGGAACATCTGCCCAGATCATGGGACGTGACGGCAAGTATGTATCTCTTCGTCTTCCATCGGGTGAAATGCGCTACGTTCTGGGTGAATGTATGGCAACCATCGGTATCGTCGGTAACGAAGAATACATCAATATCGTTCTCGGTAAAGCGGGACGTACACGCCACATGGGTATCCGCCCTCAAACGCGTGGTTCTGCGATGAACCCAATCGACCACCCGCACGGTGGTGGTGAAGGTAAAACAAACTCAGGACGTCACCCGGTTACTCCTTGGGGTAAACCGACCAAAGGTGCTAAAACACGTCGTAAAAAATCGAGCGATAGACTTATTATCTCTCGTCGTAAAAAGGGTTAATCAATGGCTAGATCGGTAAAAAAAGGACCGTTTGTCGACGGACACCTTATGAAAAAAGTGATTTCTGCCAAAGAGACGAAAAACACTAAACCTATCAAAACCTGGTCACGCCGCAGCGTGATCCTCCCGGAAATGATCGGTTTGACGTTCAACGTCCACAATGGCCGTCAGTTTGTACCGGTTTTCGTAACGGAAAACCACATCGGTTACAAACTTGGTGAATTCGCACCAACACGTACGTTCAAGGGCCACAAAGGTTCTGTACAGAAGAAAATCGGGAAATAAGGAAGAGATATGGCAAGAGCACTATTAAAATTCGTTCGCGTATCTCCGACTAAATCTCGTTTGATCGCTCGCGAAGTTCAAGGAATGAATGCTGAACAAGCAATGGCTGCGCTGGAGTTTACTCCGAACAAAGCGGCTAAAATCATCGCCAAAGTAATCGCTTCCGCGGTTGCCAACAGCGGACAGGAAGCGGAAGATTGCGTTATCAAATCATGCCGCGTCGATGCAGGCCCGGTTTTGAAACGCTTTATGCAGCGTGCTCGCGGTAGCGCCTCTGGTATCCGCAAACCGACGTCGCACATTTTGGTAGAAGTAGAAGGTAAATAATTATGGGTCAGAAAGTTAATCCTATCGGACTTCGTCTGGGTATCAACCGTAACTGGGAATCTCGCTGGTTCCCGAACTTCAAAACGGCTCCGGTTTCCCTCGGCGAAGACCATAAAATCCGTACATTCTTGAAAAAAGAACTCTACTATGCCGGTGTGAGCAACATCGTCATCGAGCGTACCGCGAAACGCCTTCGCGTTACGATCATCGCGGCACGTCCGGGTATCATCATCGGGAAAAAAGGTTCTGACATCGAAAAGATCAAAGAATCTCTCCAGAACCTGATCGGTAAACCTGTCGCCGTCAACATCAAAGAAGAGAAAAAAGCGCAGGCTTCCGCACAGCTCGTTGCGGAAAACGTCGCTACTCAGCTTGAAAAACGGGTTGCGTTCCGCCGTGCGATGAAAAAAGTTATGCAGAATGCACAACGTTCAGGCGCAAAAGGGATCAAAGTTTCAGTTGCCGGTCGTTTGGGCGGTGCTGAAATCGCACGTACAGAGTGGTATCTTGAAGGTCGCGTACCTCTTCATACTCTCCGTGCAAAAATCGATTACGGTTTCGCAGAAGCCCACACCACATACGGTGTAATCGGTATCAAAGTATGGATCTTCAAAGGTGAGGTTCTCACTAAAGGGATTCAGCCAGAAGCAAAAGAATCTAAAGAAGAGCGTGGCGAAGGTGAACAGCGCCGTCCCCGCAGAAAGGCTAAATAATCATGTTGATGCCTAAACGTACGAAATATCGTAAGCAAATGAAAGGGCGTAACCGCGGTTACGCTACTCGCGGAAACAAACTTGACTTCGGAACCATCGGTTTCAAAGCAACGGAAGCGGGACGTATCAACTCTCGCCAAATTGAAGCGGCTCGTATCGCGGCTACCCGTCACATTAAACGTAACGGTAAAATCTGGATTCGCGTTTTCCCTGCGAAACCTCTTACTGCTAAACCACTCGAAGTGCGGATGGGTAAAGGTAAAGGTGGCGTCGATCAGTGGGTCATGAACATCGAACCGGGTCGTATCATTTTTGAAATGGGCGGCGTTGAAGAGGGCTTGGCGCGTGAAGCGTTGGCACTTGCAATGCAGAAACTCCCATTCAAAACAAAAATTGTTACAGCGGAGATGAGCAATGAAGTATACTGATTTGAACGGTAAAACAGCTGTTGAACTTCAAGGGATGCTCAAAGAGAAAAAAATTGAGCTCTTTACTTTGAAAATCAAGCAAAAAATGATGCAATTGACCAACACGAGCGAACTTCGTGCTGCGAAAAAAGACATTGCACGCATCAACACTGCGCTCAGCGCGGTGAAGTAAGGGCCAAGCTATGACACATAAACGTGAAATTCAAGGTATCGTAGTGAAAAAAGCCGGCGATAAAACAGCGACTATCGTTGTTGAGCGCCGCGTTATGCACCCGCGTTACCACAAAACGGTAAAACGTTTCAAAAAGTACATGATCCACGATGAAAGCAACCAGCTCAACGTTGGTGACGAAGTGATCGCGATCGAGTGCCGTCCGCTCTCTAAAAGCAAATCATTCCGTTTCAAATCTCTTGTTAAAGGGGTAGAAGCATGATCCAGAGTTTTACCCGTCTCGTTGTAGCGGACAACACAGGGGCTAAAGAGCTCATGTGTATCAAGGTTCTTGGCGGTTCAAAACGCCGTTACGCGACTGTCGGCGATGTTATCATCGCGTCGGTCAAAAAAGCGGCACCGACCGGTAAGATCAAAAGAGGTCAGGTCGTAACCGCGGTTGTCGTCCGTACGAAAAAAGAGGTTCACCGTGAAAACGGTTCTCTGATCCGTTTCGACGAAAATGCCGCAGTTATCCTGGATAAAAAACGTGAGCCGGTCGGAACACGTATTTTCGGACCGGTAAGCCGTGAAGTACGTTATGCCGGTTTCATGAAAATCGTTTCTTTGGCTCCGGAGGTTGTATGATGGCAAAATTTAAATTCAAAAAAGGCGACACTGTTGAAGTGATCGCCGGTGACGACAAAGGTACGAAAGCCGAAGTGCTTCAGGTAATGCCTAAGAAAAACAAAGTGATCGTCAAGGGTGTCCGTGTCGCTAAGAAAACGGTTAAACCCAGCGAACAAAATCCACAAGGCGGATTTATCAGCAAAGAGATGCCGATCGATGCATCGAATGTCCGCAAAGTAGAGGCGTAATCATGGCACGTTTGAAAGATAAATATCTGGCTCTTAAGCCTGAGCTTCAAAGCAATCTCGGGATTGCGAACGTAATGCAGGTTCCTGCTCTGGAAAAAGTGGTCATTTCTGTCGGTTGTGGTTTCGCCATGAAAGACAACAAACTGATCCAGAACATCCAGGACACGATCAGCAACATCGCCGGTCAGCGTGCGATGGTCGTCAATGCGCGCAAATCGGTTGCGGGTTTCAAAGTACGTGAAGGGATGCCGGTCGGTGTCAAAGTAACGCTCCGCGGTGCCCAGATGTACGATTTCATGGACAAACTGATCTCTGTATCTCTTCCCCGTGTTAAAGACTTCCGCGGTATCCCGCGCAACGGCTTTGACGGTCGCGGAAACTACAACTTCGGTATTAACGAGCAGTTGATTTTCCCGGAAGTAAATTACGATGATATCATGCAGATCCACGGGATGAACATCACCGTCGTGACAACTGCGACAAACGACAAAGACGCTTTCAAACTTCTTGAAATGCTCGGTATGCCGTTTGCTAAAGGGAGAGAATAATGGCTAAAAAGTCAATGATCGCTAAAGCGAAACGCACACCTAAATTTGCGGTTCGCGCTTACACTCGCTGCCAGATCTGCGGTCGTCCGCACTCTGTAATCAGCGATTTCGGAATTTGTCGCGTTTGCTTCCGTAAAATGGCAAACGAAGGGTTGATCCCAGGCGTTAGAAAGTCAAGCTGGTAATTCCGGCTTGATACTCCTAATGATTAGATAAGGAAAAAAAATGATTAATGATTTGATCGCGGATTCGTTGACTCGTATCCGTAATGCGGCGATGCGTCGTTTGGATTCTACAACATTGGTTCATTCTAAAGTTGTAGAAGCGGTAGTTGCCATTCTGGCAGACAAAGGCTACATCGAGAGCTTCAACGTTGTCGAAGACGGCGTGAAAAAGACGATCAACGTCGTACTCAAATACGACGAAAAAGGTCGCACGGTTATCAATGAAGTAAAACGTGTCTCTAAACCGGGACGCCGTATTTACAAAGGCAAAGACGAGTTGAAACGTTTCAAAAACGGTTACGGTACGATCATCGTCAGCAGTTCAAAAGGGGTACTTCCTAACGATAAAGCGTATGAGCTTGGCGTCGGCGGCGAAGTCCTTTGTACAATTTGGTAAGGAGATAAGATGTCACGTATTGGTAAAAATCCTATTTCTATCCCAAATGATGTCAAAGTAAGTATCGACGGTACTGTTATCACTTTTGCAAAAGGGAACGTTACGCAAGTTCTTGATACTCGCGGTAACTGCGGTGTCGCACTTGAAGACAATGCGCTCTCTTTCAGCACCAACTCCGACCATCGTCAGGATCGTGCGTACTGGGGAACCTACCGCGCGCTTGCTGCGAACATCGTTACCGGTTTGACTGCCGGCTTCGAGAAAAAACTCGAGATCAACGGTGTCGGTTACCGTGCTGCGGTAAACGGAAGCGTCCTGAACCTGCAACTGGGCTTCAGCCACGATATCAACTACGAAATTCCTGCGGGCATCACGATCGCAGTGGATAAAAACGTTATCAGCATCAAAGGTGCCGATAAACAGCAAGTAGGTCAGATCGCTGCTGAGATCCGTTCATTCCGTCCGCCTGAGCCTTACAAAGGTAAAGGTGTTAAATATGCTGATGAGACTATCCTGCGTAAAGCCGGTAAGACATCTAAGAAATAAGGGGCGATGAAATGACAGGTAAAATACTTAAAATCAAAGCGGCAAAACGCGTACAGCGCAAACGCCGCATCCGCTCTAAAATCGCAGGATGCGCGACACTTCCACGTGTTTCCGTATTCCGCTCAAACCGCTACATCAGCGCGCAAGCGATCAATGATGAGCAGGGTGTAACGCTGGCTAGCGTACATTCAAAAACTTTGGGTCTTCGTGCAAACAAAGAAGGGGCTGAAAAAGCGGCCGCAGCGTTTGCTAAAACCCTCAAAGACGCCGGAATCAACGAGATTACGTTCGATCGTAACGGTTTCTTGTACCACGGTGTGGTTAAAGCGTTTGCCGAATCGCTTCGCGCAAACGAAATCAAGTTTTAAGGGCTGATGATGCAAGCGATTAACAGAGAAGAATTTGAAGAATCGATCGTAAACATCGGTCGTGTAACAAAAGTTGTAAAAGGTGGACGTCGTTTCCGTTTTACCGCTCTTGTCGTTGTCGGTAACAAAAAAGGTACCGTTGGCTACGGAGTCGGTAAAGCCAAAGAGGTTCCCGATGCGATCCGTAAAGCGGTAGACGAAGCGTTCAAAAATCTGACGGAAGTCAAGATCAAAGGGACGACTATCGCTCACGATATCGAAGTAAAATACAATGCAAGCCGCATTTTGCTCAAACCGGCATCTGAAGGTACTGGGGTCATCGCCGGTGGCGCGACCCGTCCGGTACTCGAGCTTGCAGGGATCCAGGACATTCTTACGAAGTCTTTGGGCTCCAACAATCCAAACACCGTGGTACGCGCAACGATTGATGCGCTTTCACGTATCAAAGGGTAAGTAATGGCACTCGAAAATCTTACACCTGCTGCGGGGTCTACCCACAGCAAAAAACGTATCGGACGCGGCCAGGGCAGCGGAAACGGTAAAACGGCCGGTAAAGGTCACAAAGGTCAAAAAGCGCGTAAAGGTTACAATGAAAAACGTAACTTCGAGGGTGGACAGCAGCCTCTTGCACGCCGTTTGCCAAAAATCGGGTTTACGTCTAAAATCGTCAAACCATACGTCATCAATGTCGAGAAAGTGAAAGAAGTAGCCGAACTCGCAGAGATCACGATGGAAACGATCCGCGGCGTACACCGCATGAAAAAATCGGTCACGAGCGTAAAACTTGTCGGTGCAAGCGCGAAAGACCTGGCATCTAAAATCAAAGACGAAAACGTTACAACAACTGGTAAATAATGAACCAACAGCTTGTAAACAAGATCTTGATAACGATCGGTTTTCTCTTCATTTTCCGGTTACTGGCCTATGTGCCGGTTCCGGGTGTTGACACAGCGGTCATTGCATCGTTTTTCGACGAGCATCAGGCTGACGCGTTGGGTCTCTTTAACATGTTCAGCGGAAATGCCGTCGAACGCCTCTCTATCATCTCCCTTGGCATTATGCCCTACATCACCGCATCGATCATTATGGAATTGCTTGCCGCGACTTTCCCGAACCTTGCTCAAATGAAAAAAGAGCGCGACGGTATGGTAAAGTATATGCAGATCATCCGTTATGCTACTATCGCGATTACGATCGTTCAGGCGATCGGAGTGAGCATCGGACTGCAAAGCATGACCGGCAAAGACGGCAGCAGCGCCATTCTCGTCGATCATACGACCTTTATGATCCTCGCTACGGTTTCGATGCTGGCGGGGACCATGCTCTTGATGTGGATCGGTGAGCAGATTACCCAAAACGGGATCGGAAACGGTGTTTCGCTGATTATTTTCGCGGGTATCGTTTCGGCCATTCCCAGCGGGATCGGCCAGGCGGTGACAATGGTGAATACGGGAGCGATGAGCTTCCTGACGCTGCTGTTGATCATCGCGCTGATTTTCGCGACGGTTCTCGTCATTATCTATGTCGAACTCGGCGAACGCCGTATTCCGGTGACGTATGCGAAAAAGACGATGCTGGCCCACCAGAACAAACGGGTAATGAACTACATTCCGGTCAAAGTCAACCTTTCGGGCGTCATCCCGGTCATTTTCGCTTCGGCGATTCTGATGTTCCCGATGACGGTGCTCTCCAGCAGCACCAACCCGACCGTTCAGGGGATCGCGGATTTGCTGAATCCGAACCATTATTTCTTTAACTTCCTGCAGTTCTTGTTTGTCGTTTTCTTTGCGTTTTTCTACGCATCGATCGTGTTCAACGCCAAAGACATTTCCGAGAACCTGAAACGGCAGGGAGGGTTCATTCCGGGTGTTCGTCCGGGTGAATCGACCAAAGAATTTCTGAACGAAACGGCGAGCCGTCTTACCTTTACGGGAGCGATCTATCTCGGTCTCGTGGCAACACTGCCGTGGGTTATCCTCAAGGGGGCGGGCGTACCGTTCTTTTTCGGCGGTACGGCGGTTCTCATCGTTGTTCAGGTCGCACTTGATACGATGCGTCGCATCGAAGCGCAGATCTACATGAGCCGTTATCAGACACTCAGCGCGGTTGGCCTCTAAGCATGGCGATTGCGCTGCGAAAAAACGACGAACTCATAAAATTGCGTGCGGCGAACCAAATCGTCGGCGCGACTTTGGAACTTTTGGCCCAACATACCAAACCCGGAGTCACCCTTAAAGAACTGGATGCCATGGCGGAGGAGTATATCCGCAGCCAGGGTGCCACTCCCTCTTTCAAGGGCCTTTACGGTTTCCCCAATGCCGTCTGCATCTCTGTCAACGAAGTGATTATCCACGGAATTCCCAGCGACTATACCCTCAAAGAAGGGGATATCGTAGGATTTGACGTGGGGACCCAAAAAGAGGGATACTTCGGAGACGGTGCCGTTTCGGTCGGTGTCGGAACCATCAGCAAAGAAGACGAAGCGTTGATTGCGTGCGCGAAAGATTCTCTCTACCACGCCATTGACATTATCCGTGAGGGGATGCGATTTAAAGAACTCTCGCATGAGATCGAAAAATTCATTCTCGGGCGGGGATTCGTCCCTTTGCGCGGATTTTGCGGACACGGGATCGGAAAAAAACCCCATGAAGAACCGGAAATCCCCAATTACCTGGACGGACCCAACCCAAAGTCGGGCCCAAAGATCAAAAACGGAATGGTGTTTTGCATCGAACCGATGATCTGTCACAGGGAAGGGACTTCCAAGATTCTTTCCAACGGATGGGATGTAGTCAGTACGGACGGGCTGAGAGGCTCCCATTATGAGCATACGGTTGCGATTATCAACGGTAGAGCTGAAATATTATCAATCGCGTAAAGGAAATAAGATGGCAAAAGATGATGTCATTGAAGTAGACGGAAAGATCATTGAGGCGCTACCGAACGCAACGTTTCGGGTAGAACTGGCGAACGGGCATGTGATTTTGTGCCATATTGCCGGAAAAATGCGGATGCACTACATCAAGATTCTTCCGGGAGACACGGTAAAAATCGAATTGACCCCTTACAGTCTTGATAAAGGGCGCATCACTTACCGCTACAAATAATACGCCCTGCATCGCAGGTGCGTAACTCTCCCGATTTCACTATAATTACGCATATCGAACCAAAAGAGAACCGATGTGCACCAACCCTCAAACCCCCCTACTAACCACCCTGGTCAATACGCTGCGCGATGTCAGCCTGACGCCGTTCGTTTTCCGCCATACGGTCAAGGAGATTACGAAAATCCTTTTGAATGAAGCGCTTAGGAGTACCCCGACGGTGAGGAAAACGCTTCACAGCTGGAGAGGGGATGAGGAAATGGAGTTTATCGACGAATCGTCGCTGGTCATTGTCTCGGTATTACGGGCCGCGCTCCCGATGCACGAGGCGATTATCGAAACGCTGACGAGTGCCGAATCGGGCTTTTTAGGGATCAAGCGCGATGAAGAGACGCACGAAAGCCGGCTGTATTACGACCGTTTGAGAGAGTGCAGCGGGAAAACGGTGATTCTGGTCGATACGATGGTCGCAACCGGTGGATCGCTTTGCGATGCGATCGCTATGGCAAAAGCAAAAGGGGCTGAAAAAATCATCACCCTGCACGTCATCGGATCGCCCGAGGGGATAGCGCGGGTAGAATCCGCACACGGCGATGTCGAGATGTTTATTGCCCAAATCGACCGGGGACTGGATGAGAATAAATTTATCGTGCCCGGGCTCGGAGATGCGGGCGACCGGGCTTACAATACACTTTAACAAGGAATCGGATGCATAGAAATATCGGGGCGATGATCGTTATGGCCCTATTCATCACATTGTCGGCGGCCGAAAACGTCACCGAGAACGCAAAGGTGCGCGAATCGTTTTGGCAAATCTATACCAATGCGCTGCGCGAAGAGAAAACGGCCCAGTTTCAGGTGGGAGTGATGTACGAACGGGGAATCGCGGTGGACAAGAATGAGACGCGCGCGGTTTCCTGGTATGAAAAAGCGGCATTGCAGGGATATGTCGACGCGCAGTACAATCTGGCCCTGATGTACGCATCGGGTCGGGGCGTTCCCAAAAATCTCGATCATTCGATGCTGTGGCTCTCCAAGGCGGCCAAACAGGGGGATCGCGAAGCGCGAAAGTTGCTGCTTGAGATCATTGACGGAAAACACGACGATCCCGGCCCGCAAAAAGCCGGTGAATCGACCGGAGCCGTTACGGAAGTATCCGAAGGGGAGATCGAAACGATCCGGCCGGTGACGATCGTCACCAAAGAGGGGGCAGAGGTGTGTTCATCAAGCGGGGAATGTCGGATTTATCGGAGCAAAACGGTTTTTACCTCGACCGCAAAGCGGGGAAATACGTATAAAATCAGCGGTATCGCGACCAAGAAAGGGTGGAAAGCCTATGGCCTGGAGGGATGGATTGACGAAGCGCATGTGGACGTCCGCCCTTAAAAGCCATCACAAAGTTCTTACAAAAAGATATAATAAGATTTTATAACGGGAAGCGGGAGCCTTACGGTACGAATGGCAGTGAAATACAGGGGAAAAGTGCTCCGTTACGATGAAAGCAAAGGGGAAGGTTCGGTTGTAACGAATACGGGAGAGGTCTATCCTTTCCGGATTGCGGGCTGGGAAGAGATCGACGTTCTCCCCGAAGCCGATATTGCCGTAACGTTCGAAGAAAGCGGCGGCGACGCGACGGTTATACGGGCCGTCCGTAACGAGAGCGGGCAGGTGCAAATACGCAAAGAGGCCGTCGCCCCGGGAGATGAGTTTGAAGAAGCGGTGACCACCGAAAGCGTTATACACGAGTATTTCAGCGGGATCCATCATGAGATATCGCAGTACGCGTCGTACGAAAAAGTTCCGCACGGCATCGATTTTTTAAAGCTGCGCCGATTTTTAATGACCACGTACAACAACCTTGTCGATATGGATTTGGAGCTCAAACATACCGAAATTGCGGGAATTACGCGGGATTTGATGCGGCTGAGCGAGATCTATGACGGGTTCACGCAGCGCTCCAGACACATCAAAAAAGCGTTTTACGAACTCTTTTTGAACCGTAACGACGAGTTTCAAAAAGCGCAGCATAAACTTGAATCCAACAAGGAATCGATCGCCAAACACGACATCAACATCGCCGTCGCCGAGGGGGCGATGGCGAAACTCGAAAATATCCTCAAAAAGCTTCCTGAAACCTCCGAGAAATACCCTCTGGCGGTTGCCAAAATGACAAGTGTACGTTCAAAAGCGGTCGATGCCATCCATCTTAAGCGCGAGCTGGAAGAGGAGAATTTCCGTCTGGCGCAGTTCATCGACATGATTATCACCGAAAACGAAGAGAGCTTCCGTTCCAAATACGTCGTTCAGGCGAGGCGTTTCGAAGAAAAGATTACCCGTTTGCTTGACAAGCTGGCTTATTCATTCGACCTCACCCTCTGGAAAAAAGCCCGCGCCTCAAAAGCGATCCGTGAGTATTTCCGGCGTTCCAATATTACCGGGCAGCTCTCGAGCCTCACGTATCTGAGATATTATCTCAACTCGCTGAATACCGACAAGCTTTCAGACGAAAACCGGGCACTGTTCGATTTGATTCCGCATCTTGAATCGCTGCAGCGGCGCAGCATCGTCTATCTGGGATGCGAGGAACATCATGCGCATCGGATTAAAAAAGCGATTCTCTCCTCCGACAAACATTCGGATGTGACGATGACGCTGGAGGCGGAAAAAGCGGTGGCACGAATCAAAAAAGAGCTTCCGGACTATATTTTTATCGATCAGAAAGCCGATTTCAAATCGGTGATCAAGGTCTTGCGGATGATGGGGAACGCCGATGAAGTCGATATCGTGCTGCTGGTCGATACGGTTTCGGCGTCGATGAAAGAACAGGCCGAAAAAATCCATATCAATCACCTGCTGGAGACCCGTACGACGACGCACGCGCTTCATCAGGCGCTCGAAGGGATTCTAAAACGCTAAACCGGAGGGATAAGCCGCCCGAACGGGGGCTTATGATTATTTGACGAAACTGCAGCAGTAGTCGCTGATGGTTGCCACTTTGAGGTGGAATGCGCTGTTGGCGGGGACTTCGAAGCTTTGCGGTCCTTTGACTGAAATCCAAGCGTCCGAACCGGGAAGCTGAACCTCCATCTCTCCGGTCATGATCTCCATGATCTCTTTATCGCCGGTGTTGAACGTGTACTCTCCCGGGAGCATGATGCCGAGCGTTTTGACACTTCCGTCGTCGAAACGGACGGTACGGCTGGTGACTTTGCCGTCGAAATAGACGTTGGCATTTTTGTCGATGGTGACATTGGCGAATTGTGACATGAAGTTCCTTTCTGAATTGCGTAAGCGAATTATAGCGGGTTGATCTCTTTCTTGATCTTTTTGGGAAGATGGGCGAAAGGGAAGTCGGAGACGACAGTGCTCACGTTCCCCTCTTTGATTTCGACTTCGATCTCCATCGTGTCACGGTTGAGCGAGAGAAGCGTGATGTGGCGTCCACCTTCTTCGTAGCTGATCTGGCGGGGTCTGAGCTGAACGATCGGATTGCGTCGGCGCGGTTTAAATCCCATAGATGCCGTTCTCCTTGACAATGATTTTTTGATCGCCGACGAGCTGCGTCAGGGCCGCTTTGAAATTTTTCTTGCTCAGGCCGAATGTTTTTTGAATCAGTTCGGGATCGGTTTTGGAATTGTAGGGGAGCATGCCGCCGTTGGCTTGCAGCATCGCATACACCTTGTCGGCCGCACCCGAAGCTTTGGCTTTGCCGGTCATCTGGAGCGATAGGTCGAGCTTGCCGTCGGGGCGCAGCTGTTTGACATACCCTTCCTTGATCTGTCCGATCCGCACTTCCTCAAAAATTTCGTTGGCGTAGATCATCCCCTCAAAGCGGTGATCGACGATTGCCTTGTATCCCAGGGGCGTTTTGGCGATAATCATGAAAGTGACGGGAGTGTTGGGGTAAAAATCCCTCGGCGGGGCCTCAAGGCCGCCGGTGATTTTTTCGGTTCCCACCAGTCGTCCGGTCTGTTCGTCGCGGATGACTCTCACCAGCCGTTTTTCGCCGACGGAGAACGGACGTTTCTGAAGCGCTTTGGGGACAAAAAGGTCTTTCATGAGCCCCCAGTCGACGAAGGCGCCGATAGGGGCCGTGTCGACGACTTCCAAAAAGGCGATTTCGCCGAGCATCGCTTTGGGAGAGAGCGTCGTAGCGACGGGGCGGTCTTCGCTGTCGGTATAGACGAAAACGTCGATGGTGTCGCCGACGTGCATGGCGTCGGTGACGTACTGGTTGGGTAAGAGGACGTCATTGCCGTCGAGGGCTTTTAAAAAAAGGCCCGGAACGGTTGAACGGTCGATAACGAGGGTATTGATTTCCCCCATGTGCAGTGTTTCATTCATGGGTATAATTATATCGACAATTACCTTGCGGGAGTAGCGATGCGGATAGTGATTACGGGAGCCAGCAGCGGATTGGGGGAAGCCCTGGCGCTCCATTATGCGAAAGAGGGGCATTCGCTGGTACTCATCGCCCGTCGCGCCGATCGGCTCGAAGCGGTTGCGGAACAATGCCGCAGAGCAGGAGCGGAGGTTGAGACGATCGAAGCCGATGTGACCGATTTCGGACGGATGCGCCAGATCGGCGAAATGTTGGCAAACGATCGTATCGATCGGATCATTCTCAATGCCGGGATGTCGCTCGGACACGGCGGCGGAGTAACACCGTTTGAGGATTTCGAGCGGCTGTTTGCGACGAACTTTCTGAGCGTCCATGCCCTGCTCGAACCGACAATTCCCAAATTGACGGAGCAAAAAAAGGGGGAAATCGTTTTCATCTCTTCGCTCGCATCGCTGCTGAGTATGCCTACCTCGATCGCTTACAGCAGTTCCAAACGGGCCCTCAACGCCTATGCCGAAGGGCTGCATTATCAGCTTTCGCCGCATGGGATAAAGGTCATGACGATCATGCCCGGATTCATCGATTCGGAGATGACGCAGAAAAATCGGTTTAAAATGCCGTTTTTCATGTCAACCGAGGAAGGGGTGGGGCGGATCGTACGTGCGATCGGGCGACAAAAACACCGATACGCGTTCCCTTTTAGGTTTTACTTAATGATACGAATTGTCTCGATGCTTCCGCAACCCTTAAGAGACAAAATAGTACACTTCACAAATTTTAAAAAGGGCGCTTAAGCCTGCTAAAGCGGAGAAGAATCCGATGGTCATAGACAGCGTATGTACCTATTGCGGTGTGGGATGCGATATTTCCGCTGAAGTCGAAGACAACAAGGTCCGGAAGATTTTTGCCAAGGAAGAGGGGACGGTTTCCCAGGGAAGACTTTGCATCAAAGGGAAACAGGGCTGGGATTTCATGACCCATTCAAAGCGGCTGCGGAACGCACGCGTGCGCAAATCATTCCTCGCCAAAAACGCCGCGCTGTTTGCCGATCTGGATATGGATTATCTCGAGCCCGTCGGGACAGAATGGTACGAAATCAGCTACAACAGCGCCTATGAGCTGGCCGCTCGGAAACTGCGGGCCATTACCGATCAGTACGGTTCGCACGCGTTCGCAGCGATCGGAGGGGCGCGGACGAGCTGCGAGAGCTCATACCTTTTCCAGCATTTCACCCGTCACGTCGTCGGTTCGCCGCACGTGGACAATTGTGCCCGTGTCTGCCACTCCCCGTCGCTGAAAGGGATGCGCACCACGATCGGGGAGGGTGCGGCAACCAACCCGTTTGACGACATCTACGAGACCGAGTATATGGTAGCGATGGGGACCAATACGACCGAGGGGCATCCGATCGTGGCCAACCGGATGCTTGACGTCATCAAGAACAAAGGGGTGGAACTGGCCGTTCTCGACGTCCGCCGCATCCAGCTCTCGAAATCGGCAAGCGAGCACCTGAGCATCCCTTATGAAGCCAACCTGATGGTGCTGAACATGCTCGCTTACGTCATCATCAGCGAAAATCTCGTCAATACGGAGTTCGTCAACGCGCGGACGAAGGGGTACGAGGAGTACAAAAACGCAATTCTTGCCGATCCCTATGCCAATCCCGATTTCTTTTTGGGGCTTCCCGGTTATGAACCGCTTGCTGAAGAGGTGCGCACGGTTGCGCGCAAATACGCGACCCGTAAAAGCCTTTTCTTCTGGGGGCTTGGAATAACCGAACATCTGGACGGATCGTATGCGGTGATGGCGATTACCCATCTGGCGATGCTCACCGGAAACATCGGAAAGCGGGGGGCGGGACTGATGCCGCTGCGCGGTCAGAACAACGTCCAGGGGACGTGCGATGTGGGAATGCTCCCTTATTACGCCCCCGATTATCAGCCCCCCAAGGAAGTCGGGATGATGACCCCAGACCTGATCGACGCGATGGGGCGGGGCGAAATTAAAGCCCTGTTCAATATCAGCGAAGACATTGCCCACATTCACCCCAACCAGAACAAAATCCATTCGGCCCTCGGGAATCTGGAACTCCTGATCGTGAACGAACTGTTCGACAACGAGATCACCAAATTCGCCGATATCGTCTTCGGGGTCAAGAGCGCCTATGAGAAAACGGGCGTTTACGTCAATGCCGAGCGGCGTCTGCATCTTTCGCAGCCGCTGGTCAACGTGACGATGCCCGATGACTGGGAGGTGATCGCCGAAATCTCCAAGCGCTACGGCACGGATCTTGGGGTCAACAGCCCTCGGGACGTGTGGGAACGGGTCCGCGTCGATGCGCCGCTCCGTTTTGGCGGGGCAAGTTACGAAAAGCTCGAAGCTGCGCGCTTAAGCGGTCTTCAGTGGCCGGTACAGGAAGAAGACCTCCCGGTGCTCCATATCGATGCGTTCCGGACAAAAGACGGGTTGGGTTCGTTCCGTTACAAGCAGTACGAACCGCGCGGGCAGGTTCAGGAACTCCTCGAACGTCAGGGGCATGATGGATATTACCTGACGACGGGGCGGGTGCTCGTCCATTACAATAACGCGGCACAGACGAATATGTGCGAAAAACTCCACCGTTCGCACGACGAGGACATCCTCCTCGTCAGCGTCGACGATGCCGATTTTTTCGAATACAAGGATTTCGTGGTTTTGAGGAGCGAGTACGGACAAAGTGCTCCGCTGCGTGTCAAAGTGAGTACGACAATCAAAAAAGGGACGATGTTCACCACATTTCATCATGCAAAGAGCCGGATCAATTTCCTCTTCGGAGACGAATGCGACGAACTGATCCGTACCGCACGGTTCAAATCGGTCAAAGTCGAGGTCCTCAAGCCCGACTACCTGGAGTAACCCGTGCATACCCGCGCGATAGGCAATGCGGCCGAAGAGCGCGGGTGCGACTATCTCCGCAGCAGGGGGCTGCGGATTATTGACCGCAACGTCTACAACCGCTTCGGCGAAATCGACATTATCGCGATACAGGGGAACGTGCTTCGCTTCGTCGAAGTGAAAAGCGCCCGTTCCTACGAACAGGCGGTTCACAATATCACTCCCGCGAAACTGTCCAAACTGAACCGCGCGATACAGTCGTACCTGCAGCAAAAAAGGCTGAACCTCGATTACTGCGTCGACGCATTGATCGTTTGGGAAGAGGGTATCGAATGGATCGAAAATATCACTCTGGGCTGAGCGGAAGAGGAGAAGGTTCGTAAAAATAAAATCCCTGGGCCGCATCGATCCCGAGGGATCGGACGATCTGCGCCACCGCTTCGTTATGGACGAATTCGGCCACCGTTTCGATGGATGCGGCACGGGTAAAGTTGACGATCGTCTGAACGATCGTGACCGCTTTGGAATCGTTGTCGAGATGGCGGATCAGTGAGCCGTCGATTTTGATAATATCGACGGCAAGATTGAGGATGCGGGCAAAATTAGAATAGCCGCTTCCGAAATCGTCGATCGCGATCCGGCACCCGTAGCGGCGTACATGGGCGATGAATTCAAGCGTCCCTTCGTATCGCTCGATCGCCTCGCTCTCCAGGATTTCGAAAATAATTCTTTTCCCGATCCCTTCATGCTTTTCCAGCAGTTGCGTGATGAGTTCAACCGTTTCATTGTTTTCGATATCGTCGATCGAGAGATTGATCGAAAAATTCCCTGTACGGGAGGCGATGATCGCGAAGCTTTTGGAAATAATGATACGCGAAAGGGGGTTGTAAAGCCGCGATTCCTTGGCGACGTGCAAATAGGGATAGATGGAGCGGACCTCGCCGTCTTTCATGACGATGCGCGCCAACACTTCGTGTTTCGCCGCCATCCCCGATGAGAGAGCGACGATCGGTTGAAAATAGGGGATGACCCGGTCTTCTTCGAGCGCTTCACGAAGTTCTTTGGCTTTGGTGACGTTCTCTTCGATCACCTGGCGAAGATTGAGCCCTTCGTGATAGAAGATGGGGTTGTGCTGCTGTTTGCTTTTGAGCGCCATATCGGCGTTTTCGAGAAGGGGCGCTATGTTCGATGCCGCGACGGTGATCGAAGGGGTGCGGACTTCCCCGTCGATGACGATCGGCTCGCGCGGAAACAGATGCAGCACGCTTTTTGCCGCTTCTTCGAGGGGAAGAAGGGGACTTTCTTCGAAAAGGATACCGAAATCGTCGGCCCCAAGGCGGTAGTAGGAAACATGGTTTCCGGCAAATCCCATCGTTTTGATCCGCCGCGCCGTTTCGATCAGCAGACGGTCCCCTTCCTGAACGCCGTAAAAATCGTTGTAATGCTTGAATTTGTTGATGTTGATCAGGATGAGAGACAGTTTACGGGACGCGTGGCGTATTTTCTCTTCGTAGGCTTTGCGGTTGCGCAGGCGGGTCAGTGGATCGCGGCGTGCCTCCTTTTCGCTGCGGATGAGAAAAAAGGTGATCAGCCCGATGCTGATGATGAACAATGCGACCAGCAGATAGGAAAAATAGTTGATCAGTTGCAGTTCGCTGTCCGACTCGTTCAGGAACGTTTCATTGCTGCGGTGGAGGGAACGGATGACTTGGGGATCGTTGATCTCCTCGAGATGGCGGACGTAGCGGGGAAAATACTCCTCGATGACCCTGAAATGGGCGATCGAACGCTCAAGAAGGTCATTTTTCAGCGGATCGTTCAGGCGATTTTTCGATAAAGAGGTGATCGAAGCGTTCAGCGAGGCGATCAGCTGCGCGTCCATCCCGTTTTTTGCGAGGAGAATGGCTCCGCTGATACGGCTGATTTCGCGAAAGAGTTCCTGTTCCGCCGCGTTAGCGGCTTTAAGGGCGAAAAGGCGGTTTTGCAGGGCCAAAATCGCGGCGGTCGAATTTTTAATGACCGTGTTGACGGTTTGAAAATCGTAAATCGCCTGCACTTTGACATCGAACGCTTCGGCATGGGTGCGCAGCTGCCCGAGGGTTTCGGGGTGGCCGTCGGCGATATGGGGGTTGCGCAGCAGGGCATCGATTTTGCGGTCGATCAAAGCGATCTTCCGATTAACGTCGTCTTGGTTGGTATAGAGAAAAAAGGTGTTGTGGAGGATCTGGTAATCGAGCCGTTTGTGGGCCGTTTCGATCTCTTTGAACGACAGTTCGATCGCATTGCGGTGGACGAAATAACGGTTGGAAAACGATTTGAACAAAAACAGGGCACTCAATGCACTCAGGCCAAGGATGACGGTGAGGATCAGCTTGAACGAGAGTTTCATCGGCGGGCCGTTTTTGAGGGGAGTTCCCCGTCAAGGGTCTGCAAAAAAGCGACGAGTGCGCGGATCTCCCGCGGGGTGAGGGTCACCCCCAGGTTATGATACGACATCCGTGCGATCGCTTCGCTCAGGGTTGCGGCGCTTCCGTCGTGAAAATAGGGGGCCGTGCGCGCGATGTTGCGCAGCGTCGGAACCTTGTAGACGTTTTTATCGATCGGGCGCTTGGTAAGGGCATAGCGGTCGGACACCTTCGCATCGTAGGGGATAGAAATGATGGCCCCCATTTTCTGGAAAGAGTTGGCGCCGATGTTGACACCGTTATGGCACGAGACGCAACCGAGGGTTTTAAACAGCAGGTACCCTTCGGCTTCGAGAGGCGAGAGACGTATCTCCCCGCGGAGATAGCGGTCGAATTTGGCGTTGGGGGTGATCAGGGTTTTTTCGTATTCGGCGATCATGACGGCGATGTCGTCGGGGGTGAGGGTCGCACGCCCGGTGATGGCTGAAAAAGCTTTGGCGTACTCGGGATGCGATTGGAGCCGCCGCGCCGCTTCAGGGAGGGGAAGGCCCATTTCGACCGGGTTGTGGATCGGTCCGAGCGCCTGTTCGCTGAGCGTTTTGGCACGGCCGTTCCAGAACTGGGCAAAGTTAAACGCGGCATTGAATACCGTCGGCGCGTTCATCGTCCCCTGCAGATTTCGGATCCCCGTCGAAAATTTTTTCCCATCAGCACCGCTTGAAGAGACGTCGTGGCAGGAGATGCAGGCGACCGTACGGTCTTTGGAGAGGATCGGGTCGGCGAAGAGTTTTTCGCCGAGTGCGGCCTTCGCGGCATTGTACGAAACGGCACGGGGGATCGGAACAATCGGTTCGGCCGCGTGCAGCAGCGATCCGGTAACAATCAAAACGATAATGCCCGATACCCGCTTCATACTTTGTTGTCGTACCCTGTTTGAAAATTTGATGTTACTTATTATCTCCAAAAAATCCTTAAGAGAATTCGGATCGATCCTGAGAAAAAATGTGATCATTATGTAATAAGACATTTTAAAGATTGGGGCGTTATAATGACCCCATAAACATTCGCAACTCAAGGAAAAACAATGGGTAAATACATTGAATTGACAGTTTCAAACTTTGATGAAGTAACAAAAGAGGGTGTCGCGTTGGTCGATTTCTGGGCTCCTTGGTGCGGACCATGCCGTATGATCGCTCCGGTTATCGAAGAGCTGGCGGCCGATTACGACGGCAAAGCCAAAATCTGTAAAGTCAATACGGATGAAGAGCAGGATATTGCCGTCAAATACGGTATCCGTTCGATCCCGACGATCCTTTTCTTCAAAAACGGAGAAGTTGTTGAACAGATGGTCGGTGCCGCTTCGAAACAAGCGTTTGCGGACAAACTGAACGCTCTTCTGTAATCATTCTTTCTGCCGCCGGCTTTTCGGCGGCATCTCCTTTTCTCCTCTATTTTTACAAATGAAAAAAATCCTTTCCCATGTTTCAAATATATTAATTATAGTAATTTAAATTATAATTTTTTTATCCCGAATGTTTAATTCGAAAAGAGCTGGTTTATCTACAACAGGGTATGATAAGCTCCTACCATAACAAGTCAGGAGACGGCAGATGCTAGATTGTGCAATTATCGGAGGAGGGCCGGCCGGTTTGACGGCGGGGCTTTATACCACGCGCGGAGGACTCGCGGACGTCACGATGTTCGAAAAGGGGATGCCCGGCGGTCAGATTACGATGAGTTCGGAAATCGAAAATTATCCGGGTGTCACGGGGCACATCAGCGGGATGGACCTGATGATTCCCTGGCCCGAGCAGTGCCAGAAATTCGGCCTAAAACACGAAATGGCCGAAGTGGTCCGCGTATCGCGCGGCGCCGAGGGGATTTTCACCGTACACAAAGGGGACGGCAGCAGTGTCGAAGCCAAAAGCGTCATCGTCTGTACGGGGTCGACTCCAAAACGGGCCGGTTTCATCGGCGAAGACGTCTTTTTCGGACGCGGGGTGAGCACCTGCGCCACGTGCGACGGCTTTTTTTACAAAGGTAAAGAAGTCGCGGTGATCGGAGGCGGAGATACTGCACTCGAAGAGGCTCTTTACCTGGCGAAAATCTGTGCGAAAGTCTATCTGATCCACCGGCGCGATACCTTCCGCGCCGCACCCAGTACGATTGAACGGGTCAAAAATACCGAGAACATCGAACTGGTACTCAATGCCACCCCCGAAGAGGTCGTGGGGGATGCATCGGGAGTGACCGGAATCCGGGTTGCGTTTGCGGAGGGAACGACACGCCATATTGACGTACCGGGAGTTTTTACGTTTGTCGGGTACAACGTGAACAACCAGGTCCTGATCCAGGAGGACGGCAGTTTTCTGTGCGATATGACCCCTTGGGGTGAAGTCAAAGTCGATTTGAGCATGAAAACGTCCGTTCCGGGCCTTTTTGCGGCGGGGGACATGCGTGAACAGGCCCCCAAGCAGGTTGTGTGTGCGGCCGGCGACGGTGCGGTGGCGGCACTTCAGGCGATCGCTTACGTCGATCATCATTAAAAGAGAGTTTTCGTTTACGCCCTTTTTAAACACTAAAACGGTAAAATGCGCTTAGAAATAATGCACAATAGGGATCATAACAGATGGTAAGAGCAGGTGTTTTCGGAGCGGGAGGGCGTGTCGGCAAGCTGTTGATCGAAGATTTGCGGCACGAAAAAGAGATTTCACTGGGTGCGGTATACGTCCGCAATGAACTCAATTTTTCGATTGATCCGTCGGTCCTGGTGACCAACGACATGGCGACGCTGCTTAAAGGGTCGGACGTCATTATCGACTTTTCGCTTCCTGAAGCGACGCAGCTGCTGCTTGAACAGGCGATCAAACACCCAAGACCTCTCGTGATCGGGACGACCGGCCTGGACAACCACCAGATGAACCTCCTTAAAACGGCCAGCGAATCGATGCCGATCCTCTATGCGACGAACATGTCGCTGGGGGTCGCGCTGCTGAACAAACTGGTCCATATCGCCGCCAAGACCCTTGAGGGATTCGACATCGAGATCGTCGAACAGCATCACCGCCACAAAAAAGACGCTCCGAGCGGCACGGCGCTGACCCTTGCCCATTCGGCGGCGGATGCGCGGAACCTCGATCTGGATGCGGTGCGTGTCAGCGGGCGCAACGGCAATATCGGGGAGCGGACCAAAGACGAGATCGCCGTTATGGCCCTTCGCGGCGGAGACATCGTCGGACGTCATACGGTCGGGTTTTACAACGAGGGGGAATTCGTTGAACTTCACCATACCGCGACAAGCCGCAATACCTTTTCCAAAGGGGCGATTCGCGCGGCAAAATGGCTGGCCGGCAAACCAAACGGCCTTTATTCGATCCAAGACTGTCTTGAACTTGCATAAGGAAACAGCGTGCGTAGCTTAAACGAAAAATGTGCCGTCGTCGGTATTTTTGACCATCCGGAAGCCTCTAAACTGGCCTATTTCTCTCTTCACGCCCTCCAGCACCGCGGTCAGGAAGCGGCCGGTATCAGCACCGGGGACGGCGAGAAACTCTACACGATCAAAGACCGCGGTTTGGTGACGCAGGTATTCGATACCCAGAAACTCAATACCCTCAAAGGGCACATGGCGATCGGCCATACCCGCTACTCGACCGCCGGGGACGATTCGATCCTCGATGCCCAGCCGGTATTCGCCCGTTACGACCTGGGAGAGATGTCGATCGTCCACAACGGGAACCTGACCAATGCCAAAGAAGTACGCGATGCCCTGATCAAAAAAGGGGCGATCTTCCAGACGTTCATGGACACCGAAAACCTGATCCACCTGATCGCCAAAAGCGACCAGCACCACCTTACCGATCGGATCATCGATGCGGTCAAAAAGATCGAAGGGGCTTATTCGCTTGTGTTCCTCAGCCGCTCGAAAATGTTTGCGATGCGCGATCCTCACGGTTTCCGCCCCTTGAGTCTCGGACGGGTCGGCGACGGGTACGTTGTCGCATCCGAGACGTGTGCGTTTGACCTGATCGGTGCGGAGTATATCCGTGACGTCGAACCGGGTGAGCTCCTGATTTTTGAAAAAGGGAAAGCCCCCCAGTCGATCAAAGTCTTCGAAGCGACGCCGAAACACTGTATCTTCGAATACGTCTATTTCGCACGTCCCGATTCGAACGTCTACAAGCAAAACGTTTATGAAATGCGAAAAGCGATGGGGAAAGAACTTGCCAAAGAGCAGCCTTCTATCGGTGCTGACATGATCGTCCCCGTTCCCGATGGCGGTGTTCCCGCCGCGATCGGTTACGCGCAGCAAAGCGGTATCCCATTCGAGATGGCGATCATGCGTAACCACTACATCGGCCGTACGTTTATCGAACCGACGCAGGAGATGCGAGACCTGAAGGTCAAAATGAAACTCTCTCCGATCGAGCACCTGATCAAGGGCAAAAGCCTTGTCGTTATCGACGATTCGATCGTCCGCGGCACGACGAGCCGCCAGATCGTCCGGATGCTCAAGGCCGCCGGTGCCCGGGAAGTGCACATGCGGATCTCTAGCCCGCCGACAACCGATCCGTGTTTTTACGGCGTCGATACGCCCGACAAAGAAAAACTGATCGCGGCGAACATGTCGATCGAAGAGATTTGCGCGTTTATCGAAGCCGATTCGCTCGGATACCTGAGCAACGAAGCACTCCTGCGCAGCGTCAACGGTAAGGAAGAAAACTACTGCACGGCCTGTTTTACGGGCAAATACATCATCTAAGAGACCCGATGCGGGAGCAGATTTTTACGTTCGGGCAATATCTGCACCGTAAATTCGGCTTCAAAGTTTCCAAGGTACCTGTCTCCATTTCGGGATTTACCTGTCCGAATATCGACGGAACCGTCGCAAAGGGAGGCTGTACCTTCTGTGAAAACGACTCATTCAGTCCGAGTCTTGACCGCGCCCGTCCGCTGAAGGGTTTTTTCCTCAACCTCTCTTCATCCGAAAATCCTTTTTTGGAACAGCAGCTCCGTCAGCTCGAATGGCAGTTCGACACCCTCTCCAAAAAGCTGCGCGAAGAAAACGGCGCGGAAAAGTTTCTTGTCTATTTTCAGAGTTTTACCAATACCTACGCCCCTTTGGAAACGCTCAAAGCCCTTTACGAGAAAGCCCTTTCATTCGAGAACGTCGTCGGGCTGAGTATCGGGACAAGATCGGACAGTATAAGCGACGAGACGATGCGATACCTCGCCGAACTCTCCCGGCGGGCCGAGATCTGGGTCGAATTCGGAATCCAGTCGATTTACGATACGACGCTGCAGCGGATTAACCGCGGCCATGACAGCGCGAGTGTCAGGGAAACGATCGCCAAAGCCAAAAGCTACGGCCTGAACGTATGCGGGCATCTTATTTTCGGTCTTCCGGGAGAGACGAGGGAGATGATGCTTGAAACGGCGAAAGAAGCGTATGCGCTGGGGATCGATTCGGTCAAATACCATCCCCTCTACGTCGTCAAACGGACCGCATTGGCCAATGAGTACGCGCGGGGAGAGTTTGAGCCGATTTCACAGGAATTGTATCTTGACGTACTGGCCGAAGCGCTCCGCTTGAAGCCCCCCCGTGTAAGCGTTCAACGTATCAGCGCCGGTATCGGTGACGATACGCTGATCGCCCCGATGTGGTGTCGGGATAAAAACGACCAGCTCAAAAGCGTGAATGCGGCACTTAAAAGGTGGGGGCTGAAGTATTAATCGACCTGTGCCTCGACTTCGAAGGTCGCTTTTTCAAAATGGCTCGGATAATCGACCAGAATACGGAACGTTTTGGACGCACCGGGGTTGAGACTCTCGGCGATAACATGCCGGGAAAAGACGTTTTGGCGTTTGAATTCGGGATCGTCGTCTTGAAAAAGCTGCTCAAAGGCGCTCGGTTCGCTGAACTGAGTTGCTTTGGCGTGGGCTCCTCCTTTGATGTTGGAGAGCTTTAAGACGGCACTCACCTGTCCGACGGGATGGTTTCCGACGTTCCGTACCGTCCCTTTGATAAGGATCTGTTCAGACTGGTAAAAACGCTCGTCGCTCAGGTTTGAAATCTGAACCTTGTAAACGCTTTCGTTTATCAAAGGCCAAAGCATCGCAACGAAGAAAACGATGACCAAAATGACGGTCAGAAAAATGGAAAATTTTGATCGGCTGCGCAATGCCAATACCGTTCCCGCCACAAACAGTACAAGAGAGATAACGATTAGTAGATAATGCCAACTGGTTAACGGGCTCATCTGCAATCCGCCTTTGCCGTGATGTTGTATTCTTTGGTATATCGGAAAGGTTCGACAAAGAGTTTAAACGCAGCGGCCTTGCCGGGCTTGATCGGTTCTTCGACTTTCAGGGATGCTTTTTGGAAAGGGATGTTGGGATAGATCCGGTCGAGATAAGGGTTCCCGCTTACTTTGTGTACCCCGACGCTGACGGTGCATTCGCCGAACGTCCGTTTTGAGGTATTGCGGATTTCCCCTTTGATCAACAGCGCCTCGGTGAATTCGAGCGCTTTGACCTGCGAGAGGACGAGCGTATTGCTGAAGAGATAGCGGTGCATCATCGTGTATCCCACGGCACTTCCGGCCGTCAGGACTCCAAAAGCGACCAGCACCAGAAGAACGGCAAGGGCCAAGTGGTGGCGCAAAAAGACGGCAAGTCCGAGAATCAGGATAAAAAGGAGAATGATCCCCCCGAAGAGGAGGTAATCGTAAACGAGGAGATGGTCGATGAAATCGAGGATGTACGTTTTCATGAAGGCCTTGAGTTTTTCTCCGCGATCCCGCTTGTCCCGAATCGGCGTGCGAGTTCTTGTTTGATACGGTCGGGAGAGATATTTTTATGTCCGAGTGCGACCAGGACGTGATAGACCAAATCGGCACATTCGTAAATAATTTCACTCTCGTCGCCGTCTTTGATCGCAAAAGAGAATTCTCCCGCTTCCTCGACCACTTTTTTGAGGATCGCGTTATCCCCTTTGCTGAGAAGCTTCGCGGTCCATGACGTGGAAGGATCGGCATTTTTTCGGCTGAGGATCGTGTGGTAGAGTTCGTCGATGATCCCATAAGCCGCGGCAGTATCGATCTGGGGCTCGGAGGTGACGGCACCTGTTTCGATGTCGGTGAAGAAACACGATTTACGCCCCGTATGGCAGGCGACCCCTTCTTGGCGTACGTGGATGAGAAGCGTGTCGTTATCGCAATCGAGTAAAAAACGCTCGATATGCTGCAAATGACCACTGCTTTCCCCTTTTTTCCAGAGGCGCTGCTTGGATCGGGAGTAGTAATGGGCCGTTTTCGTCGAGAGGGAAAGTTCCAGCGCCTCGCGGTTCATGTAGGCCATCATCAATACTTCAAGAGTCGTAGAATCCTGTACGATGACGGGGAGGAGCGGGGACTTTTGCCAGTCGATATGATCGAGATTCATGAGGAAACCTTTTTCGTATTTGGTAAGAGTTCACGGCTGAACCCCTGCCAAACCCTCCGAAGAGGAGAGATGGAATGGGTTATTTCGAAGAGACCTTTTGGGTATGGTCGCTTTTCATGTCAACCCAGATATTGGGTGTCGAACCACCGGGAGTGAGAAAAATTTTCGCGTCCTTGTTTTCTTTGAGGGCGTCGTTGAATTTCCCCTGTACCTTGATCTGCTCGAGCTTGAGGAGGCCCGGAGTGATCGAATTGGCGATCAGCTGATTTGCTTTGGCCTGCGCCTGTGCTTCAATGGTGAGGGCGTTGGCGACCCCTTGCGCTTCGGTCTCTTTTTTGAACGCCTCTTGTTTGGCTCTCTCAACCTCCTGCTGTGCCCGCTCGACCTCTTGTTTGGCAACCTGGACCCGTTCGATCTGCTCTTTCACTTTTTGGGGAAGGACGATTTCGCGGAGCTGAACCGATTCGAGTTCGGCCGGACCGTTTTTCTGGCGACCGACGTTGCTGCGGATGCCGCTTTCGATCTTCTGCGCGATCGTGTTGCGCATGATGGGAAGGTTTTCGGCTTCATACTGCCCAACGACGTTGCGGACGATGTCGCGTGCGACCGGGTCGATGATCTTGTCTTCCCAGCTAAATCCCCAGTTCGACACTGTTTGGGCTGCCAGCTGGGCATTAAGGCGATACTGGACGGTGAGCTCGATCGAAACGGGAAGCCCCCGTTTGTCGAGAACGGTAATGGCCGGTTTGACCAAAATACCGTCTCCGGTCGTCGAAGCGCGGTCGATTTTGTCCGCGTAGTTGATGATGCGGACCTTGGTGTCGACGACGTAGACCTGCTGGATCAGGGGAATGATGAAATGCAGGCCCGGCAGCAGCGCCTGCGCCTCGTATTTACCGTTGGTCGAGAGAATCCCGCGTTCCCCTTCGTTGATGATGACGAAAGGTTTGGCCAGGACAAGCAGCAGTACGAATCCTCCGATCAGCCAGAGCATTCCCGCCTTTTGGCTGTTCATGTTGAAATCGATTTTCGGCGATTTGGGGGCCTGAAATCCCCCGCCCCGCTGGCTTTCGTTTTTCTTTTTGTTGAAGTAGTCGTTCATATCGCTGGCCATCTAGTGTCCTCTTTCGCTCTTATATGGATGGGTGCAGTTATACCCAAATTTAGTCAATGTACGTCAAATAGTGGTCGAAATCGGCATTGCGTCCGCAGACGATGTCGAAATAACCGCTCTGAAGCTTTTCGGTAATCGGCCCGCGTCCGCCTGCACCGAGTACCCGTGCGTCCACTTCGCGAACCGGAGTGAGTTCAGCTGCTGTTCCGGTGAGGAACGCTTCATCAGCTGTGTAGATCTCTTCACGGCTGATACGGCGGCGGGTCACTTTGTACCCGAGGTATTCGGCCAGTTCGATGACGGTTTTCTGGGTGATCGAGGCGAGCGAATTGTCGTTGGGCGGTGTGATGATCTCGTTGTCTTTGATCATGAAGAAGGCCGCCCCGCTTGCTTCGGCAACGTATCCTTCGTCATCGAGAAGGAGCGCTTCGTCGTAGCCCGCTTCGACCGCTTCGAATTTGGCCATCTGGCTGTTGAGGTAGTTCCCGACCGCTTTGGCTTTTCCCATGTTCGATTTGTTGTTGGGGCGGCTGAACGAAGAAATTTTGAGGCGGATCCCCCGTTTCATCCCCTCTTCGCCCAGATAGGCTCCCCATTCCCATGCGGCAACCGCCACTTCGACGGGGGCTTCTTTGTGGTAAACCCCCATGACGCCGTATCCGAGGTAGACGATCGGGCGGAGGTAGACGTTTTCGCCGGTGAACCCGTTGGCTTTGAGGAGTTCGATTTGGGCTTTGTTGAGCTCTTCAACGCTGTACGGGACGTTGATCAGGGTCATTTTCGCCGATTCGATCAGGCGTTTGGTGTGGTCGCTCAAGCGGAAGATCGCGTATCCTTTGGGCGTTTTGTACGCTTTGGTACCCTCGATGGCTCCGTTACCGTAGTGGAGGGTGTGCGAGAGGACGTGGATTTTTGCCTCGCTCCAGGGGAGCATTTTGCCGTTCATCCAAATGTATTTGGCTTCGTTCATGAGAAAGGTCTCCGGTAGAAAAAATTGGAAGATTTTAACCAAGATGGGGTTTAAGGTTTATTAATGAGAAGAAAATAATAAGATGGGGCGGACGATGCCAAGAAGCGCGCGGGGATTTTCCCCGCCTCGGGCTTCTTAGTGGTTCGGCGTGTTGATCATCCAGATGGAGAATATATCGAGGTAGTTCCAGAACGACTCGATGTATTCGGGGCTCACCCCTTCTTTTTCGAGCTCCGGGAGGAGCTTCGCGTAAAATTCGAGCCATCGGCGGCGTGCCGCTTCGTCGATTCTGAAAGGGGCGTGACGTCCCACCATCCGGGGTTCACCGCGCGTCTGGGCGAAGTAGTCGGGGCCGCCGCAGATCTGGATCAGAAAATCGGCGGCATGTTTTTTGGCCGCGGCGAAATCGTCTTCGTCGTGGATCGGAAACAAAAACGAGATGTCACTGTTGCGGATCATCTCGTAGTGGTCGTCCACCAGTTTTCGGAACCGTTCTTCCCCTACCTGGAAATAAAAACCCGGATGCGGTTTGGTCACCGGCGGGCGTACTCCTAAAACACCGTCAGTAATCTTGAGTTCCAGCATAAAATCCCCTGCGTATTTTTGGGACACATTCTAAGGGGTTTTCGTCAAGAGATTCCTTAAAAGCGTTTCTTCGCCCTCGTTTTAGGTGGCGGTTTGTATAATTGAAACATTCATTAGAACCAACTTCGACAACAGGAATGCGCCATGGATGCACATGTATGGATGGGATCGACGCGGACCGAGCCGGCCCGATATGCCGAACGCAACAGTCCTTATGACGGACGGGTCGTGTCCCGATGGGGGGTTTGCGGTGCCGAGGATGCGCTGATGGCGCTTTCAATCGCCGAAAAGGCGGCCAAAACGGCCAGAAAAACTCCGCTGCACCAGCGGTGCGCGTGGCTGAGTGACGTGGCACAGAGGCTTCGCGAGCGGCGTGAAGAGTTCGCACGGGTATTGTGCGACGAAGTCGGTAAACCGATCGCGTATGCGCGGATCGAAGTCGACCGATGCATCGAGACGATTACCCTTTCGGCCGAGACGATGCGTACGATGCACGGCGAGACGATCAATACCGACGCGATGGGGAGCGGCAGAAGCGCCCATGCCTACTGGCGGCGGGAGCCGGCCGGGGTCGTCGTGGCGATCACGCCGTTCAATTTTCCCCTGAACCTTGTCGCCCACAAGCTCGCCCCGGCATTGGTAGCGGGAAATGCGGTCGTATTGAAGCCTACCCCCGAAGCTCCGCTGTGTGCCTACAAACTGGCCGAACTGTTTATTGAAAGCCCTTATGCCGTTCCCGATGCGCTCAGTGTCGTGTACGGCGATGCCGAGGTAGGCGGTGCGCTCGTCTCCAGCGATATACCGCGCGTCGTCAGCTTTACCGGGTCGGTCGGGGTAGGAAACATCATTACCAAGAATGCCGGAATCAAAAAAGTGAGTCTGGAACTGGGAGGAAACGCCGCGACCTATATCGATGCGGATGCCGATCTCGAATACGCAGCACAGCGTTGTGCGATCGGTGCTTTCGTCAATTCGGGACAGGTGTGCATTTCGCTGCAGCGCATCTATGTCGATGCGTCGGTGTACGACGCGTTTGCGGCGAAGATGGCTGAAGCGACCGCGAAGCTCGTCGTGGGCTCGCCGTACGAGGAGAAGACGTTTCTGGGGCCGCTGATCAATGACGAAGCGGCAATGAGAGCGATGAATTGGGTAGAAAGCGCGATTGCCGAAGGGGCTCGGGCATTGACGCCGCCGCGGCGGGAAGGGCGGATTTTTTACCCCTGCGTCATGGCCGATGTGACCGAATCGATGAAGATCGTGTGCGAGGAGGTATTCGCCCCGATCGTCAGTCTGGTGAAAGTCGAAGGGATCGACGATGCGGTGATGCGGATGAACAATTCCCCCTACGGATTGCAGTTTTCGGTCTTCACCAACAACCTTTCCCACGTCAAGAAAATGATCGACGAGTGCGAGGCGGGGGGAGTCGTCATCAACGATATGCCGACGCTGCGTTTCGACATACAGCCCTACGGCGGGGTGAAACTCAGCGGCGTTGGGCGTGAAGGCCCCCGTTTTGCGATCGAAGAGTTTACCGAAATCAAATCGATTGTTATTTTATAAGAAGGAAATTACATGTTGGAAGTAGGAACTGCGGCTCCCGATTTTTGTTTGAGTAACCAGGATGATGTAGAGATATGTTCACGCGATCTGCGGGGTAAATGGATTGTGCTTTACTTTTATCCCAAAGATTCGACGCCCGGATGTACGACCGAAGCGTGTGAATTCAGTGCCGCGATGGACGAATACGACGACCTCGGGGCGATCATTCTAGGGGTAAGTGCCGACAGCACCAAATCCCACCGCAATTTCATTGCCAAACAAAACCTCGGCATCACGCTGCTCAGTGATCCGACGACGCAGATGATGCAAGATTACGGTGTGTGGGCGCTGAAAAAGAATTACGGGAAAGAATATATGGGAATCGTCCGTTCGACGTACATCATCGATCCTAAAGGGACGGTACGTGCGGTATGGACAAACGTGAAAGTGAAAGATCATGTTGCCAAAGTCAAAGAGGAACTGGCCACGCTGCAAAACGGGTGATGGAAAAGTGCGGCCGCCGGAATCAAATCCCGGCGGTATATAAAAATCTTCTCTTAAAAACGGTAACGGAGATAGGCGCGGATGTCTTGCGCTTTGTCGACGGCACTGGTGCCGCTGGAAACGTCGCCGATCGCGGTGGGGGTTCCGCTTGAACTTCCGAAGAAACCGTTGCTTCCGGTATAGTCGTAGTCGATGTAGGTGTAACGGAGCTGGAACGAAAGGATGTCGTCGACGAGGGGTTCGGTAAAGTAGACTTCGTACGCGTCACCCCGTGCGGCGATTTTAGATCCGATCATAGTATCTTCACCGTACGTTATGGGACGCCAGTAGTTCGAACCGTGATTGAATTCGATCCCCCAGCGTCCCTCCTCGCTGATGAGAGAGGGAAACTGTGTACCGATCCAGTAGCTGTAACCGGTTTTGGCGTCGGTCGAACCGAGCATCCCCTGTTTACCCGCATCGGGGTCGGTCCGCGACATTGCACCGCTGATGAATACCGTCGTATCATCGAGGAAGTCGCTGATCCCGTCTCCGATGCCGTTCACCATTGCAAACGCAGTGGCGGTGTGGAGCCCCCCTACCGCTTCCATCGTTGTAGAGCTGGGCGTGGTGGTGTCGATAAGGTTGACCGCGTAGGTATACTGAAAGCCGGTACTGTATTGTTTGTCGTCGTAGGGGACGACGATGATGCCGACCATGTCGTTGTTACTCGTAAGTGCGTCTTCACCGCTGTAGGGAGCCGCGGCAAAACGGGGTTCGGCATTGCTCATTCCCCGTCCGGCGCACAGTTTGAAATACGATCCCTCGAGCCCGACGATCTCTTCGGTGCCGAATTTGGCGCTCATCCCGTCAAATTCGACATTGATCGCATGGGCCAGGGGCGAGGAAGCGTCGACATCGTCGCGCAGGTTGATCAGGTGCCCTTCGGTAGAGGGGCGCCGACCGATACTGAACGTCCAGGGGACATCGGCGCCGAAAAATTCGTCGTCGGTGTAGAGGAAATAGGCCGAGCGGACGCGGAGCTCGTCATTATAGGCCGATTCGTTGCTGACCCAGTCAAATCCTTCGAACGGCGCCGAAGAGGAGGCCATGGAGCGTTCGCCGAAAATTTTGTTGTAGGCGAGCTGACCGGTGAAGCTGATGTTTTCGTTGGCGGCGTAACTCATGTTCAGCCATAGGCGGTTGCTGAAAAGGGCATCGTTTTTGCGGGTGGTTCCGTCGGCCATTTCATAGCGGAGATTATCGACGCTGGTGCGGAAATCGACCCCCCATTTGAGATTATCGTTATTGGTTTTTTTGTTCAGATCGTCGATCTGGTCTTGCATCTCTTCGAGCGTTTCATCGAGTTTGGACGATGAGGCGACCGTTGTTTTGGGAGCGTCGGCATCAGGGGTTGAAAGCCGCGAAGAGAGTTTGGCGTTTTCGTTTTTGAGCGCATTGAGCTCGGCTTTGAGCGCCGCCATCTCTCTTTCCATTTTTTCGAACCGCTCCAGTAAAGCGTCGTTGGCGGTCGCTCCGGTTGTCAGGAATGCCGCGGCGGCTACCGAAACCATTATCCGTTTAGTCATCATTTCTCCTTATCTGAACATCCGCGCGTCAGGTAGTGTGGCGATATTAACAAAAATTATATAAAAGTAATTTGAATAAGTTGAAATTTGTGTGATAAAAACGTGACGTTGCGCACATCATTAAACACAGATTAAATTAAGCTCTATTTCAGTATAATCCGCACGATTTTCTCTCCCGTTTCACGACGGCCTCGAGAAAAAAATCGCAAGCGCACCGCCGTTCTCGTGCAACCGATGGTTCATCGGCCCTGTCCGCGGTCGCCCAAGAAAACGAAGAACAAACTAAATATCTCTCCTCAGGAGTCACACATGGTCACAATGAAAGACCTTCTCGAATGTGGTGTCCACTTCGGTCACCAAACACGTCGCTGGAACCCGAAAATGAAAAAATACATTTTCGGCGTCCGCAAAAACATTTACATCATCGACCTCCAAAAAACATTGCGTTATTTCCGCAATGCGTATCAGCAAGTCGTTGACGCTGCGGCGGAAGGGAAAACCGTTCTGTTCGTCGGTACGAAAAAACAAGCGCGCGTAGCGATCCGCGAAGCGGCTGAAAAATGCGGCATGCCATACGTTGACAACCGCTGGTTGGGCGGAATGCTCACCAACTTCCCGACAATCCAGAAATCGATCCGTAAACTGGACATCATCGAAGAGATGCAAAGCAGCGGGCAGGTTAACCTTCTGACCAAAAAAGAAGCGCTGATGATGGAACGCCAGAAACAAAAACTGATCGCGTACCTCGGCGGTATCCGCCACATGAAAACGCTTCCCGACATGATGTTCGTTATCGATGCGGTAAAAGAACACATCGCGGTTCAGGAAGCGCGCAACCTCGGAATCAAAGTAGTTGCTCCTCTGGATACCAACTGTGATCCCGACGTCATCGACATCCCCATCCCGGGTAACGACGACGCGATCCGTTCTATACAGCTTTTCTGTAAAGAAATGGCCGAAGCGGTTCTCGAAGGTAAAGCACTGGCTAACGGCGGAAGCGATGAAGCCGTTGCCGAAGAAGAAGTAGCGGTTGAAGCTGCGGCCGAAGAAGCTGCGGCAAGCGAAGAAGTCGCAGAGGAAGCGTAATCATGGCAGAAATTACAGCAGCAATGGTAAAAGCGCTTCGGGAAGCAACCGATGCGCCCATGATGGATTGTAAAAAGGCTCTGACCGAATCCGAAGGAGACATGGAGAAAGCCAAAGAGTGGCTCCGTGACCGCGGTATGGCTCAAACGGCCAAAAAAGCGGACCGTGTTGCGGCAGAAGGCCTTCTGGGGCTGAAAGTCGCCGATACGTTTGCTTCGGCATCGCTCGTCGAGATCAACTCCGAAACCGACTTCGTCGCGAAAAACGACGGTTTTATCGCCCTTGTCGGCAATACTGCGGCACACATTTTTACGACCGGCGTCAGCACTCTTGAAGAGCTGAACGAGTCGTCATACGAAACCGGGACTTTTTCGGAGTATTTCACTGCTCAAGTCGCCCGTATCGGTGAAAAAATCGTTACCCGCCGTTTCGTAACGCTCAATGCCGGCGAAAACGGCGCGGTGAACGGCTACGTCCACTCAAACGGCCGCGTAGGCGTTCTCGTAGCGGCCAAATGCGACAGCCAGAAAACGGCCGAGCTTATGGCTCCGATGCTCAAAAACATCGCGATGCACGCTGCGGCGATGAAACCTTCGGTCCTTTCGTACAAAGATTTCGACGCGTCATTCGTCGAAGCCGAAACAATCGGACGTATCGAAGCGATCAAAACCGAGAACGAAGAGCTCGCGCGTTTGAAAAAACCGCTGAAAAACGTTCCCCAGTATATCTCTATGTCACAACTCACTCCCGAAGTGATGGCGGCTGCGGAAGAGGCGATCAAAGCCGAACTCGCCGCAGAGGGAAAACCGGAGAAAATCTGGGCTAACATCATCCCGGGTAAACTTGCCCGTTTCGTTGACGACAACACGACGCTGGACAAAGAGCTGGCGCTTCTTGACCAGAAATACGTCATGGACGACTCTTTGACGGTAGCCGAAGCGGTTGCCAAAGAAGCCGCGAAACACGGCGGTACTGCCGAGATCGTCGAATTCATCAAGTATGAAGTCGGTGAAGGTATCGAAAAACAAGTCACCGACTTCGCTGCCGAAGTCGCTGCACAAATGGGATAAGCCTCCGGGCGCATCCTCTGCCCGCTTCGGCGGGACCCCTTCCTTTTTCTTAATCTAATTTCTCCTATAATTGCTCCATGACACTTATAAACGCCACATCCTTATCGCATGCATTTGAGTATCCGCTGTTTGAGGATATATCGCTTGGTCTGCAAAGCGGCGAATCGATTGCGATCGTCGGGGTGAGCGGCAGCGGAAAATCGACGTTGATGCATGTCCTTTCGACGATGCTGCGTCCCAACGGCGGCAGAGTGGAACTGTTCGGGCGGGATATTTACGCACTCAATGATGCGGAATTGGTTCGCCTCCGGCGTCACGAACTGGGGCTTATTTATCAGAGCCACTATCTTTTTAAAGGGTTCAGTGCGTACGAGAACCTTGAAGTCGCGGCCCTTTTGGCAAACGAGACGATCGACCCGCAACTGCTCGAGCGGCTTGGAATCGAGCGCGTCATTACCCAAAAAGTAACCGAACTCTCCGGCGGGCAGCAGCAGCGGGTATCGATCGCCAGGGTCCTCTCCAAAAAACCGCGCCTCATTTTCGCGGACGAGCCGACGGGCAATCTCGATCATGCCACGGCCGAAGAGGTGATGGGGATATTCGAGGAGTATCTTCAAAAGCGTGATGCGGGGATGGTCTTGGTGACCCACGATGAAGCGTTGGCCCGTCGCTGCACCCGTGTATACCGGATGCAAAACGGGACGCTAGACGCGGTGTAGCGATGGAATGGGCGCAGCTGTTCAGCGAAGGGAGGACGATAGCGTTTTTGCTGTTGTTTACCCGTTTTACCGCTCTATTCATGGCGGTTCCCATTTTTTCCCACATGAATATCCCCATCAGCGTCAAAGCGGCAATGGCCTTTTTTTTCACCGTCTTTTTTTTCGGTGCCGTCCCTCCTCTAAACATCCCGACAGACGCGTTGAGCCTTACCGTCGCCATTCTGGGTGAGATGCTCTTTGGGCTGGTGGTCGGGACGATACTGCAGTTGGCGTACCACGTTGTCACGTTCGCCGGCGGGCAGATATCGTTTATGATGGGATTTTCGCTTGCCTCGGCGATCGACCCGCAATCGGGGGTGTCGATGCCGATCGTCAGCCAGTTTTTGGCTCTGCTCGCATTGATGATACTACTCGTTTTCGACCTGCACCACTGGATTTTGCTCTACGCGTCGGCGTCGATATCGCAGGTCCCCCTGGGGGGATTTATGATTACCCCTTCGCTGTTCCAGTACATCATGCATGCCACGCTCAATATGTTCGTCGTGGGCTTTATGATCGCGTTTCCGATCACGGCCCTCTCCATTCTCGCCGACATCATTTTCGGTATGCTGATGAAGACGATGCCGCAGTTCAACCTGCTGGTGATCGGGATGCCGATCAAGATCGCGGTGTCGTTCGTCGTACTGATGGCGACCCTTGCCGCAACGCTGGCCATCGTGACGTCGCAGACCCAAAGCGCCTATAATTTCCTCGAAAAGCTATTCTAGATAGGGACGCGAACGCCGCAGCAGGGGGAGAAGCGCTTTACGTGCCGAGGCGGCGCTCGCGGGCTCTTCGCTGCATCGCACGAGTACGGCTTCGCTTTCTGTGGCTTCCGATACGAGCGGGACCGGAAAAGTACAGATGCCGCGTTCCCCGATAAGCAGGACGCTCCCCTCCATCGGCCGTGCGCGGTAAAGGAAGAGATCGATTCCGCGGTATTGGATCAGGCTGAGAGGATCGCCTTGCGGGTCAGAAAGGATAAGCGTGACGCGTGATCCCTTGCGGGCCGCCTTTGAGAGCAGTTTTTTAAACTCTGGATGGTGTAGTTTTGGTGTGGCCACAAGTAGGGAATCGTCCGATTTCCGGAGCGATTCGGAGAGAAAAGCGAACATGCGGCTCTGATCGTCGGGGAGGAGGAAGAACGTTTCGTTTCCCAAAAGCATCGTAAACGGTAAAAGAAATCCCAGAAGTTTTATCATTTAATTTTTTTTTAGTTACAATCATACCATTTAGCTTTTGGCAGAACAAGAGCAAGTGAAAAGGGGCCGTAGAGATTATGACTATTTTGCTTTTTAACGACAACCCGGTAGTCCAGAAACTGGTGTCTCTGAGCGCGCAGAAAACGAAAGACGATCTGAGTGTCGCCGCATCCCTTGACGAAGTGTCCGGAAGCGAATACGATTTGCTCATTATCGACGACGCGTTGTACAGCGAAGAGGTCTTCGGGGCGCTCAAAGAGCGTATCACCTGCAAAAGCGCCCTTTTTATGGCGACACGCGGCAATATCGTACCGGCCGGATTCGACAACGTCATCAACAAACCCTTCCTGCCGACCGACCTGGTCGAGACGTTGATCCAGATCGACAAAAGCATTGCCCCCGCAGCAGCAAAAGCCGCTCCTGCCGCTGCTGTGCAAGAGGATCCGTATGCGATCGACCTTCAAGAAACGCTGGCCGAAGTCGATCATGACGCCGAAGGATTTCTGGATCACGATCTTGATGCGGCCGGCGATGACTTTAGCCTTGACGACCTGGAAGGTTTCGGCGACGACGAAACACCTAAGACGGCCGTACTTGATAGCGAAGAAGTTCAGGAAGTCCAGGGGCTGCTCGAAGCCGCCGAAAGCGATGCGCTGATCGAAGAGGACGAAATTACGGTCAAAGGGATTGATGATTTCGGTGTGCCTGAAAAACCCGAGATGGAAGACGAAGCGTTCGATTTCGAGGGGCTCGTAGGAAGTGAAAATACCGATGCCTCCGCGGAGGATGAATTTGATTTCGAAGGGTTGATCGGCGTCGAAGGCGACGAAACGGCGGCCGAAACCGAGCCGGACTTGTTTGCGGCGGAAGCATTGAGCGCTCCGGAGTCGCCGGAAGAGGAACTGATGTTCGGCGAGATTCCGGATGAGACGGCCGGTGAAGAGATTCCGGAAAACGCCCTTCCCGAGCTGGAGGAGGACGAACCGTTTGATTTTGGCGAAGACTTTGCTGACGCGGGGCTCTTGTCTGAAGAACCCGAGGATGAGGCCGCGCTTCCCGACCTGCCTGAAAGCGGCGATGCGCTCATCGACGATGAGGCTTTCGGGGAACTCGAATTCCAGATCCAAGAAGCGGTCGATGAACTCGAACCCGAAGATCTCGATATGGAACTCGATGCGGGGGTTCTCGAAGAGTTCGATTTAGGCGACGGCGGAGAAGGGAGCGGGGGATTCGATGAATTCGATACCCTTGACGAACGGGAACTGAAGCTGGCGATCGGCGAAGAGGTGGAGGAAGAACCTGAAATCCGGGTGGGGGGAAGCGAGTTTGCATCTTTGGGAGCCGAAGCGCTGGCCGAGGCATCGGGGCACGCTCAGGCTGAAACGATCGCCCCGAAAGAATCTTTCGCCGCGGAGATGGATGAGGAAGGGACCCATGCCGAAGGGGTGGAAGCACTGCAGGCGCTTCTTAAAGCCCTCTCCAACGAAGAGGTTGCCAAATCGCTAAAAGGGCTTAACATCAGCATTAATATCAATTTCGGGAACGACAAGTGAATCTTGAAAGCGGAGCGATACTCGTCCTCTCCGGCCCAAGCGGTGCGGGGAAAAGTTCTCTGATAGCCAAAATTATCGATCATATCGGACCCACCTATTTTTCGATCTCGACGACGACGCGGCCCATGCGGGAGGGGGAGATCGACGGCGTCCACTACCATTTTGTGGGCGAAGAGGAGTTCAAGCGCGACGTCGAGCAGGAGATGTTCCTCGAATACGCGGTGGTTCACGGCAATTACTACGGCACCTCCCTCGGACCGGTGAAACAGGCATTGAAAGAAGGGAAGCTGGTCATTTTCGACATTGACGTACAGGGACATGATGCGGTGCAAAACCGTCTGGCCGACATTACGACGTCGGTCTTTATTACGACTCCGACCCTCGAGGAACTCAAACGGCGTCTTTACGGCCGTTCTACCGACAGCGATGAGATCATCGCCAAGCGGATCGAGATGGCCAAGCGTGAGGTGCAGCGGATCAGCGAATACGATTTCCTGGTCGTCAACGACGATCTCGATACCGCCGCCGAAGTGCTCGTTTCAATCGCCAAGGCCGCGCGGATGAAAATCCCTACGCTGCGCATCAACGAGTTTGTCCAGAAATGGGAAGCGCAAGGCTAAAAGAGCGTATAAGTTCGCGTAATCTTATAAGGACGGTTACAGCAATGAGCCGTTATACTACAGCGCTAAATTTTTGAGAGAAGGAATTCTGCGTATGAGTATGCCAAGCGGAACCGAATTATTACTGATTTTCGGGATTGTCATTTTGTTGTTCGGTGCGAAAAAAATCCCCGATCTGGCCAAAGGAATCGGACAGGGTATCCGTAATTTCAAAAAAGAGATGAAAGAAGAAGAACCTGCCGCCCCTACCGCTTCCGCGACTCCCGAAGCGCCCAAGCAAGTTGAAACTTCTACCACCGCCAGCGTAGAAGCTCCCAAAGACCAAACGAAACAAGCGTAAGCCTTGAAACAGCGAGTCAGTGCGCTGTTGCGCGATAAATTCAATACAGACGTCATCCTCGAAAAGCCGAAAGACCGATCTTTCGGCCATTTCGCCACTCCCATTGCTTTTTCTCTTGCCAAAGAACTGCGCAAATCGCCGATGGCGATCGCCGAAGAGATCGCCGGATCGTTCGGAGACGAATCGATGTTTACGGCGGTCGAATCGGTCAAAGGGTACATCAACTTCCGTCTCTCCGAACATTTTCTCGACGAGTACGCTTCGTGGGCTTTGAACCACGGAAACGAATTCGGAAATGCCGACAAGAAAGGGACTATTCTGCTTGAGTTCGTCAGTGCGAATCCGACGGGTCCTTTGCACATCGGACATGCCCGAGGGGCGGTTTACGGCGATACCCTGCTTCGTTTGGGACGCCACCTCGGCTACGACATCACCGCCGAATATTACGTCAACGACGCGGGGAACCAGATCGACCTGCTGGGGACTTCGCTCCAGCTCGAAGGCCGCGCGAGCGTATTGGGCGAAGAGGTCGAATGGCCCGAGAAATATTACCGCGGCGAGTACATGAGCCTGTTGGCCCGTGAAGCGGTCGAAATCTTCGGAGCCGACGCGCTGCGCGACGAGAGCCGCCAAAAAGAGCTCGCACTCTGGGCCAAAGACAAGATCCTCGAACAGATCGTCGAAAGCCTCCGTGCGGTCAACGTCCACTTCGATACGTTCGTCAGCGAAGCGTCCCTGTACGACGAGTGGGATCGCGTTATGGCCAAAATGGGCTCGGGCGTTTATCTGAACGAAGGGAAGACCTTTATCCGCTCCTCCGAACACGGAGACGACCATGACCGGGTCGTGGTGCGCGAAGACGGCCGCCCGACTTATCTGGCCGGGGACATTATCTATCATAATCAAAAATTCGAACGGGGATTTGATCATTACATCAATATCTGGGGTGCCGACCACCACGGCTACATCGCCCGCGTCAAAGCGGCGGTCGGATTTTTGGGATACGAGCCGCAGAAACTCGAAGTACAGCTTTCGCAGATGGTGAGCCTCCTCAAAGACGGGGAACCGTTCAAAATGTCCAAGCGGGCCGGGACGGTGATTTTGATGAGCGACGTCGTCGAAGAGATCGGTGCGGAGGCGCTTCGTTTCATGTTCGCAAGCAAAAAAAGCGATACGGCGCTCGAATTCGACGTCGAAGAGCTCAAACGCGCCGACAGTTCGAACCCGATTTACTATATCCAGTACGCGCACGCCCGTATCCAGACGCTGATCTCCAAAAGCGACAAGAGCATGGAAGAGATCATGGGGACGCATTTGCACGGCCTCAGCGCCGATGCGGACGCACTGCTGTTCGAAGCGCTCTTGCTGCCTGAGATCATCGAGGATGCATTCGAATCGCGCCAGGTTCAGAAACTTCCCGATTACCTCAAAGCACTCGCAGCCCGCCTGCATAAATTCTATTACGACAACCGGATCATCGGAAGCGAAGAAGAAGCGAAGCTCCTGAAACTGTTCCTGGTGGTTGCCCTGTCGCTTAGATCGGGACTCTCCCTTCTGGGTATCGAAGCCAAAGACCGGATGTAAATCCGTTCGGGCTTTCCCTCCTTTTTCTTCTCCCCCTTTTTTTGATTTCGGACGAGAACCGTTAGCGTACCGATAGGTTCGGGTGCTATAATTTCGCATTCGAGATAACAGGAGCGCATAATGGTAAAAATCGCGGCAGTACAGATGCAAATGGGAGCCGACAAAGGCGCGAACGTCGCCAAAGCCGAACAAATGGTGCGCGAAGCAGCCGCAAACGGCGCGCAGATCATTTTATTGCCCGAACTCTTCGAAGGGTATTATTTCTGTAAGGATATGGACGCGAAATATTTCGAATGGGCCCAGCCGCGCGAAGGGCATCCGATGATTGCACGTTTCAGCGCCCTTGCTAAAGAACTGGGGGTCGTACTCCCCATCAGCTATTTCGAGCGGGACGGTGATCGTTATTTCAATTCGCTGGTGATGATCGATGCCGACGGTACGGTCATGGAAAACTACCGCAAAACCCATATCCCCGACGGCCCGGGATACGAAGAAAAATTCTATTTCGTCCCCGGAGATACCGGGTTTAAAGTGTGGAATACCCGCTACGCCAACGTAGGGGTAGGAATCTGCTGGGACCAGTGGTTTCCCGAAACGGCCCGAAGCCTTACCCTCATGGGGGCGGACGTGATTTTCTATCCGACCGCGATCGGAAGCGAGCCTGAAATCGGGGTCGATTCGGCATCACACTGGCAGCGGGTCCAGATGGGGCACTCGGCGGCCAATATCGTCCCTGTGGCTGCGGCAAACCGCATCGGCGTCGAAGCGGGAGAGAGCTGTACCATCACGTTTTACGGTTCGTCGTTCATCACCGACCATACGGGGGAAAAGATCGCCGAGGCCTCGCGTGATAAAGAGGAGATTCTTTACGGTGAGTTCGATCCTTCATCGATCCGAGAACACCGTCACTACTGGGGACTGATCCGCGATCGCCGCCCCGAATGTTACGGAGAAATCGTCAAACGTTAAAGTGGAACTCCTTTTGCTTTAGTACAACAAATACTACTGCAACGGGGGTTTCCGTGAGAGTCGTTTTACGTAATAACGCCATCTTCGTCCAAGGGAGTTCGAATACCCTCGAAGAGCCCTGGATGGAAGAATTCTTCGAACATCATATTTATAACACGTTGTTTTTGGACAATGGGGTGTTAGTGCTCAACAACGAACATTCTTCGGAGAAAAAAGAAGAATTCCTCGAAACCCTCAGCGACGAGTTTACCCGTATCAACGATCTCTCCAGCCCGTTTTACCGTCGTTCGCTCAAACGGTGCAAAACCGCTGCGGTACGGATCGAACTGCCATACCGTGAAGAAGAGAAAGTCGAAATCGAACTTTACGCGTTCAGCTCCAGCCGCGTCCGCTTTACCCTCGATTCGCCCAACGGGTGGATCATGCGCTATCTCAAGCAGCAGCTTTCCGGGCTCGTCATCAACGCCACCTCTACCCAGATCGACGTCGACGTCGGCACCGCAGCGGCTAAAGCGCGTCTTGAAAAAACGCTCAATCGCCGCGAGGTACTTCACTACGCGATCCATTACCGCTATGACGACGAGTTCATGAGCCGGCTTTACAGCCAGTACAAAGGGTGGGGATTCAGCAGCGAAAGCATAGACAAAATGATTCGCTACCATGCGATTTTCGAGCTCCCGGTCGGGGCGAAACCGGCCGATCTGAAAAAACAGTACCGCAAGCTTGCACGTCGTTACCATCCCGACCGCGTACAGACGCAAAGCCCCGAAGTGATTAACAAATACACCCAGAAATTTCAGCTGCTGCAGGAAGCCTACGACGCTCTACGGGCGGCGAGTTAAGGCCATCAGCTCTTCGGCGTCGAACAGATATAGGCGCGCAGAGCGTAGATGGGCAAGTTCGTTCGAAAACCCCCGCTTGGCAAACAGAAAGATTTTATCGGGCTCAAGCGAGAGGCGAAGACATTTCTCTTCGAGATGGCGCAGCTCTTTTTTGTTCACCTTGTGGTTCGTCCATTTGCATTCGCCGATCCACGTTTCTCCTTCATACGTTTCGCAAAACAGGTCGATTTCCACTTCCCGGTCCCAGTAACTCCCCGAATCGAGCAGTTGGACATCGAACCGTTCGGCCAGGATTTCACGGATATAGAGGCCGCAGAGTTCTTCGAACGTGAACCCCGTAAAAGCATTTGCATGGAGGCGGAAATGTTCCCAGAAAGGATCATATTCCCCGCGGCGTATCGTCTCTGAAAACGGTTCGACGAAGGCGAACCAGAATCGGAGAAACGGAGTCGCGAACCGGAGTTTGTGGCTGATTTTGTGGCGTTCGACCTCTTTTTTGAATTTTTGTTTGGGATGCAGCCGCACCGGAGGAGTTTCGCGGGAGCGCTCAAGGGTGAGATAGCCGTTGCGGCGGAGGTATTCGAACGCTTCGCTTCCTCTTTCTTTGCCTATTTTCGCCCGTCGGTATGCCGAGAGGTGGCGGCGGTCGCCTACCGCGATGGCCCGTAACAAACGGATATAGAGTCCCTCTTCCCCGAGCGGTTCCATGAGCTTTGCACGATGGGTTTCAAACGGTGCGAGAACATGGCGCTCCAAGAGGGTTTCGATACTCTGGCCGGTATCGATCGCTTCGTCGAGCCCTCCGAAAAGGGCGAACAGCGAAATGCACTCTTCCATGTCGGCCGGAAGATTGCGGTGAAAAAAATCGCAAAAAAGTTGTTTATCCATTTACGGAAGATTATAGCGAATTCTCTTCGGAACGAAATTCATTTCCCCAGCGCAATATGTCGAGGCCATATTTGTTTCGGATCGAGACGGCGGCGGTATCGAGGGAGCGTTCATGGACGTCCGATTCGTAATCGAGCAGGGAAAAGACCCGGTGGGTCTGGGAACTGAAATGCGATGCGGACAGCCCGAGATGGTTGACCGCCCCCAGAGGATGTGCGTCCGCGCGTGAAAAAAGGGACAATGCCAGGGTACGGAAGCGCCGTTCGCTGAACAGACGTGCTTCAGTGAGGCTGTAGTGCGCTTTGGGGTAGTGGAGGTAATGGAGCGAAAGGGTGTAGGTGGTCGGGTAGACTTCGAGTTTATGGATGGCATACGCCAGATGGCGCGAGAGGATTGCGACTCGGCGGCGGAGTTCATCCCGGTCGTATACCGGATCGAAGGTGCGGGAAATCCCGATCGATTTACGGGGCGCGCGGAGGCTTAGCTCCCCCAGCTCGTGTCCGCTGATCCGGTCGTAGAGCGCCGAGGCGTACGGCCCCCAGGAACGCACCAGCGGTTCGGCCCGCAACAGATCACCGAGGGTTTCGAGGCGGTACTCTCGGCATCGCCGCTGGATGCTTTTCCCCAGTCCGGGGAATTTTTCGACCGCTACGGAACGGGTAAAAGCGGCGATCTGGTCGGGAAAGAGAGTGCGGCATCCGAACGGTTTGGCTTCGTCGGTGGCGAGTTTGGCGAGGTATTTGGAATGGGCGGCTCCGATGGAGACGGGCAGACGGAGATGCTTTTTGATCGCATGCCGCAACGCGTCGGTGAATTCGGGGATCTCCTCATCGGGTACCCACCCCTCCAGGTCGCCGTAAAATTCGTCGATGCTTGCCTGCTCCACCAGGGGGATCCGCTCTTGCAAAAAGTCGTGAAGCGCCCGCGAAAGGCGGTGATAAAGGCGCATATTCGGCGCTTTGACGATCAGCGAGGGGCATCGGCCGAGTGCTTCGCGCAGGCTCATCCCGGTTTTGACGCCGAATGCTCGCGCTTCGTAACTGGCCGTGGTGACGATACCTCGGATCCGCCCGTCGGGGTCGATATACTGCTTGAGATCATCTCCCTGGTAACGGTGAAAGAACGCGCCGACAAACGCGCCGCCGTTATCGATCAGCAGCTCCTGATTCGAAGCGGTGCCCGAAAAGATATACGGATCCCCGCGTCCTCCGATCGCAACGGGCTTGCCCTCAAGCGCGGCATCGACGGTTCGTTCGGCGGAGACAAAAAAACAGTCCAGGTCAATGTGTATTTTCATACGGCAAGTGTAATGCAAGAACAAAGAGAAAGGGGAAAATATGGCAGAATGCACGCCGGCATGTTACATCGACGCGATGGCCCCTTCGATTTTTGTGAGGATTTCGCCTACTTTCCGCCGGTAGCTCTCGAGCGCCGTCTGATAGGCGGCGGAGAGCGGAGCCCCCGAGGCCAGGTCTTCGACGATACCGATCATCGACTGAAGGAAATCGCGATGGGCCGCACATTCATGGCAGACGGTCGTATTTTCGCACATCCCCTCGTTCATCACGACGTAGGCGTTCTGCGTCGCTTCGCTCAGGTGTACGAAATAGCTCTGTTCCCCTCCCGCTTCTGCTTGCAGAAGCCTGGAAATTTCGGTGAATCGGGAATATGCGTCACGGATAATGTCGTTCATGGTGATCCTCCATTGAAAACGTTTGTGTTCGATTATAACTAAAAATTAACTTTTGGGTATGTGCGGAGCCAAGTAGGATACAATTGCAGCATCAAAAAAGCGTCGGAAAAGGATCTTTCCGAAACGCTCGGGCGAAAGGAGTGACATGGAATACCGCTATATCGGCCGCAGCGGGCTGCGGGTCTCGCCGATTTGCATGGGGACGATGACGTTTCCGGGACAGTGCGACGAGAAAGAAGCGTTTGCCATCCTGGACAAAGCGTACGAAGCGGGGGTCAATTTTTTCGACACCGCGGAACTCTACCCCGTCCCCCCCTCCGAAACGCTTGCGGGGCGGACCGAAGAGATCGTCGGACGGTGGCTGAAAACCAAGCCCAGAGAGAGCGTCATCCTGGCCAGCAAGGTGGCCGGAGCCGCGTCGGGATGGTTCGTCCCCCCGATCCGCCACGGCCTTACGGCCATGGACCGTTTCCATATCGAGCGGGCCGTTGAGGGATCGCTCAAGCGGCTGGGGACCGATTATATCGACCTGTACCAGATGCACTGGCCCGATACGGTCGTTCCGATCGAAGAGACGATGCGCGCGTTCGACGCGCTGGTGCAAAGCGGGAAGGTGCGCTACGTCGGTACCTCGAACGATACGGCGCGCGGAACGATGAAATCACTGATGGTATCAAAGTACGAAAAGCTCTCCCGGTTCGAATCGATCCAGAACAATTTCTCTCTCCTCAACCGCCGTGATCTGACCGAAATCGCGGCGTTGTGCCGTGAGGAGCAAATCTCGCTGCTGCCGTATTCGCCGCTTGGAGGAGGGGTTCTAAGCGGAAAATACAATCAGGATATCCGGGCGCAGGGGCGTTTTAGCGATTACGTCAAATCCCCCAACAAGCGCCAGCGGCTGATGGCGGCGCGGTTTTTGAACGACAAAACGCTCGCCTCGACGCAGGAGTACCTCCGGATCGCCGCCGAGGCGGGACTCCATCCGGTGACGATGGCGATCGCGTGGAGCAAGCAGTTCGATTTCGTCGCTTCCACGATCATCGGGGCGACGTCGGCCGCGCAGCTTGATGATTCGCTCGCGGCGATGGAGGTAACCCTCCCGGCCGAATTACTTCAAAAACTGGATGAGGTCCATGCGAAAATACTCTATCCTATGGGCTAGCCTCGCGGTCCTCGTGCTGGGAGGATGCGGAACGAAACACTTTACGCTCAGCGAACCCAAGATGATCACCCTCAAAACCCCCAAGCTCAAATTTGCCGATACCGGGTATCTCCGCACCGACGGCGAGGGTGTCGAACTCGAACTTTTTACCGCCGGGGTTGCGGTCGAAAAAATCCGTATCGACGGCGAAGTGTGCGTCAGCGCCGGGTGTATGAACGAAGAAAAGTTCGTCAGGGAGTATCTCTACCCAGACTATCCGGTCGATACGATGCGAAACGTTCTGCTGGGTCGCGATATTTTCGGCGGGAAAGGGAAAGAGGAGATGTGCGACGGAAGGCTTTTCCAGTTCGTCCGCGACGACGAAATGGACATCATCTACCGCCGGGGAAAAGGGGAGATTTATTTCAAGGACCGCCTCAACGGGATCATCGTCCGGATCAACGATCTTGACGAAAATCAATCGCGCTAGAGACGCAATCGGTTACAATCGACACCAAAAAAGGGATTGACGATGAACGTTTCCCCCGATTTTTCTCTCCCGCTGCGGGTTATTGCCCCCTATTTTCTCACGGGTGCGTTCTTCTACACCCTTTCGATGGGCTATCTGTGGTTTGCCGATCCTGCCGTTTCGGCTGCCGATATGCGGCTGTTGGCATGGACCCATGCGTACATGGTGGGATTTGTGATGAGCGTGATCGTGGGGGCGATGGGACAGCTCTGCGTTGTCGTCGGCGAAGTGCATCACCGTTATCCCGCCCTGTTCGTATGGATCGCCCCGATACTTGGGATCGGGAGTATGTTCTTGTTCGCGGGGTTTGCGTTCGATCCTTTCTGGCTGATCGCGGGGGGCGGCCTGATCGTCGCGGCGTTGGGACTTTTTGCCTGGGATCTTTTTCTGACCGTCCGTCGCAGCCGCCGCCGAACGGCGGTAATCCGGTCGATGCAGTGGAGCACTTTTTTTCTTGGGATCGGGCTGGCGGTCGGAATCGCGATGGCGGGAGGGTATGCCGGGGCGTGGCCGATCGATCCTTCGCGATGGCTCCCGCTGCATCTGATGACGGTATTCGGGGGATACGTTCTGCTCAATGTAATGGGGGTTAGTACCGTGCTGCTCCCGATGTTCGGAGCGTGTGAGCGGTTCTCAGACAATGACCATGCCTTCAGCTTTTACGCGATGATCGCGGCGGTGGCCGCAATGATTCTCTCCGCGCTCCTGCAAACCGGATGGCTTGAAGGGATCTCCCTGGGGGCGGCGCTCTTTTCTATGCTGCACTACCTTCGGGTCGTTTATCGCATTTTCACCTCCAAAAAACGGCGCTACGCCGATATTTGGGAACGCTCGCTCACGGTTGCGTTCATCGCACTGGTCGGGTGCGTCGGAATCGGGATATACGGGTACGTCACGGGAGATGAGAAAAGTGTTTTGACGGCGTTCTGGCTGCTGATGGCGGGATTTATCGGCTTTCTGATCACGGGCCACCTCTACAAGATCGTACCGTTTCTGGTGTGGTTTGAACGTTTCGCCCCCCGCCTTGATGAAGAAGAGGTGCCGATGATCCATCAGCTCCTGCCGACGCGCTTGGCCGACGCACAGTGGGGAAGCGCCCTTGCGGGGGTAGCGGCGATCGCCGTTTCGCTGTGGCTGCAGTGCGGGTGGCTGTGGCAGGCGGGTGCGGCCATGCTGTTTTTATCGGGGGTTCTGCTGATCGCCGTCATCGTGAAGGTGCTGCGGTATCGGGTATAATGGCACTCTTTCAATGAACGAGGAGCATGCATGAAACTCAGCCGCCGCAGCGGGACGATCGAACAGTCCCATATCCGGTCCATGACCGGGGCCTGCAACGCCGTGGGCGGAATTAACATGGCGCAGGGGGTATGCGATCTCCCCGTCCCTTCCGAGGTGATCGAAGGGGCGAAATGGGCGATGGATCAGGGGATCAACATCTACACTCCGACCGAAGGATTGCCCCGTCTTCGCGAAGCGATCGCGGCGAAGATGAAAAGGTTTTACGGCGTCGACGTACTCCCCGAACAGGTTCTCGTCAGCGACGGGGCGACGGGGGCGTTTTATACGGCGTGCCTCTCACTCCTCGAACCGGGGGACGAAGTGATGCTGTTCGAACCCTACTACGGCTACCACCGCTCGACTCTGACCTCGATCGGGGCGGTGCCGACGTTCGTGCGGCTCGAAGCGCCTGAATGGACACTTGATATGGAGGCTCTTCAAGCAGCGCTAACCCCGAAAACACGTGCTATGGTGATCTGCAACCCCGCCAACCCGAGCGGCAAGGTCTACACCCGCGATGAACTCGAATCGATCGGCGCGTTTGCCGAAAAACACGACCTGATCGTCTTTTCCGATGAGATGTACGAGCACTTCCTTTACGACGGAGCTGCCCACGTTCCCGCTCTCTCGGTCCCGAGCCTCAAAGAGCGGTGCGTCACGATGTCGGGATTCTCGAAAGTCTTCAGCGTGACCGGATGGCGGCTGGGGTACGCAATCGCGCCGCTTCACGTGATCGAGGCGATGGCGCAGTTTAACGACCTGATCTACGTCTGCGCCCCTGCGCCGTTGCAAATCGGGGCGGCGGTCGGGCTGGAGCGGCTGGGTGATGGCTACTATGCGGAACTCTCCCAAGTCCATCAGCACAAACGCGACCTTTTCTGCGCCGCCTTGCGTGATGCCGGTCTTTCCCCAAGCGTCCCGAGGGGTGCATACTATATCATGACCGACGTGAGCGGCGTGAACGGTAGCGACGATTTTGAAAAAGCGATGGACATACTGGAAAAAACGGGTGTCGCTTCGGTCCCCGGACGCGCTTTTTACCACGATGACGCGGGGAAAAACATGGTCCGCTTTTGTTATTCTAAACCGCTTGAGGTACTCCAAGAAGCCGCCGAGAGAATTCGCAAACTGCGCTAAAATGTCATTATTAATTATCAGGATTTCAGCATGGCCAAATATGTAGGCGCCCACGTTTCCGCCAGCGGCGGGGTGTTTAATGCCCCCCTCAACGCGATGGCGATCGGTGCGAAAGCGTTCGCCCTCTTTACAAAAAACCAGAAACAGTGGACGGCAAAACCGCTGGATGATGAGACGATAGGATTGTTCAAAGAGAACCTTGCCAAAAGCGGCATTTTGCCCAAACACGTCCTTCCGCACGATTCGTACCTGATCAACCTCGGGCACCCCGAAGAGGAGAAACGGCAAAAATCGCTCGAAGCGTTTATCGACGAGACACGCCGCTGCATGCAGCTGGGACTGGATCGACTTAACTTCCACCCCGGCAGCCACCTCAAACAGATCAGCGAGGAGGAGTGCATCGACCGGATCGCCGCGTCGATGAACGAGACGCTCTCGCTCACCGAAGGGGTAAGCCTCGTGATCGAAAACACCGCGGGGCAGGGGAGCAACCTGGGGTGGAAGTTTGAGCACCTCGCCGCCATCATCGATCGGATCGAAGACAAAAGCCGCGTCGGCGTCTGCATCGACACGTGCCACATGTTCACCGCCGGCTACGACATCCGCACCCGCGAAGCGTACGAAGCGACCTGGGAAGAATTCGAGCGGGTCGTCGGCTTCAAATACCTGATGGGGATGCACATCAACGATTCCAAACCCGACCTTGGCAGCCGCGTTGACCGCCACGATTCGATCGGCAAAGGGAAGCTGGGAATCGAGCCGTTTCGTTACATCATGAACGATCCGCGGATGGACGACATCCCGCTCGTTCTCGAGACGATCGACGAGACGATCTGGGCCGAGGAGATCAAGCTGCTCTACGGACTGCAGGCATAAACGATTCATACAGACCATACACAAGGACACTTTTGAAATATTTGATCGATTTTCTCGAAAATCCCGTCATTGAGCAAAGCCATATTTTCCAGCATCTCAAATGCTCGGCCGACGAGGCTAAAATTCTCCGGCTGCTGACCCGCAAATTTTTACAGGGGCAAGAAGACGTCGTCGTCGCCGAACTCCTCCAGGAGATTTACGGGGCGCAGGATTATTCGTTCCTTTCCCGTTTCGGTGAAGTAAAAACGCTGATGGAACTCGGATGGCTCACCCACCACTCTTTCACCCCCATAAAAATCAGCGAACTCTCGCAGCTCGAGCTCTACAATACCCCCGTGGCGCTTACCCCGGTATTCATGAAGCTGATCGAGGAGGGGTCGCTCGAGATGACCCTCCCCGATATAAAGCCCTATGCGGATCATCTGGAGTATCTGCAAGACCAGTTTTTCCGTATCGAGCTTTACCAGAAGATGAGCATCATCCGCCACAACGGCAACGAACACTCCCTGGGGATCAACCGCATCCAGAAAAAACTCGAACTCCTCGAAAAACGGATCGAGGAGCGGATCGCGCAGACGTCGCACGACGTCGTGCTGGACCGTTTTTTCAAAAACAAAAAACTCGAACCCAAAGAGCAGGTGATTTTCCTCGCACTGCTCAAGGAAGAGTACAGTGCGACCGAGGGGAACCTGCGGGAGATGAACACGCTGATCGACCTGATCAGTTTCGACGATTACGAACGGATCAAAAACCGCGCCCTCCTCGAAGACGGCGCGCGGCTCATCAACGAGGACGTCATCGATTACGAAGAGATGCTCAATCCCTTCGGCGGGATCAGCAGGGCGTTTTACATCGTCGATGAGGTGCTTCAGTCGATTATGCACCCGCAGAAAAAGAAAAAGGTGCGCAAACTCAAACTCGACATGCTAATCAAAGAACAGGATATTTTCGAGCTGATCGAGCCTTCGACGTCGCTGGAGAACGTCGTTTTGAACCCGACGACCGAGCAGACGCTCCAAAACCTGATGCGCCAGCTTGACCGGGAGGTGGTGTCTCGCCTGCACGAGTGGGGGATCAAGGACAAAAAAGCGGGGATCGACGCGCGGATCATTTTTTACGGCCCTCCGGGGACGGGGAAAACGTTGACGGCCCATTCCCTGGCCAAATCGCTCAAACGCCAGGTGCTCAGTTTTGACTGTTCCAAAATCCTGTCGATGTATGTCGGGGAATCGGAGAAAAACGTCCGCAAAATTTTCGATACCTATGCCGATCTGACCCGTCAGACGAAAACCGAGCCTATCTTACTGCTCAATGAAGCCGACCAGTTCCTCTCCTCGCGTTCGTCGGGGGTCGGTTCATCGGCGGATCAGATGCACAACCAGATGCAGAATATTTTTCTGGAGCAGATCGAAAAATTCCAGGGGATACTGATCGCGACGACGAACCTCCTCGAAAACATCGACCAGGCATTTTCACGCCGGTTCAACTACAAGATCGAGTTCAAAAAGCCCGACCAGAAACAGCGTCTTGCCTTATGGAAAATGATGCTTCCCCAAAACGCCCCCTACGAAGAAGGGTTCGACGTCGAAGCGCTGGTCTCCTACCCGCTGACGGGGGGGCAGATCAACCTGATCGTCAAAAATACCGCTTACCACGTCGCCGCCCGTAAAGAGGGGATATTCCGTCTGGAAGACTTTGTCGCAGAGATCAAAAAAGAGCGTTCGGGAAGTTTCGAGGGCGAGAAATCGATGGGTTTCATCAACCGCTGATTGTTTTCCGGGCAGCGGTGCAACACATCTGCAACATAAACGTAGTATAATGCATCCACAGCGAATGTTGTGATACATTGTGTGAAGGAGATGTTATGGGTTGGTTCGGCGATGACAGCGCACTGAAAAACGAGCTTTACGATCTGAAAAAAGCGTATGAGGCGATGGAGGAAGAGAACCGCCGCCTGCAGGATCGTCTCCGCGAATGCGAAGCGTTGAACGCTGAGCAGCCCGCATCGCATCAATGCGAAAACGCTACCGCCTTGATGACGTACCAAAACGAACAGCTTAAGCGCAATCTCCTCGACATTCAGGGGAACATGGCGGCATCCGTCGCTTCGTCACGCGAAAACATCGCCCAGTCCACTTCATTGCTGGAAAACATCATTGACCTGGGCGACAAAGCGTCAGGGATTTCGACCACGCTTGAAGGGCTCAATGCACTGGCGCTTGACTCGATGGGGACGGTTCAGGCTCTCTCCGAACGGGCGCAGGACGTCGCGAGCATCCTGGGGCTCATCAAGGATATTTCAGACCAGACCAACCTGCTTGCCCTGAATGCCGCGATCGAAGCGGCGAGAGCGGGTGAACACGGGCGCGGATTTGCGGTCGTGGCCGACGAAGTCCGCAAGCTTGCCGACCGAACGGACAAGGCAATCAGTGAAATCCACATTTCACTCCAGTCGATGAAACAAGACGTCACCACGATCGGCGAGAAATTCGAAAATATTCAGGAGAGCATCTCCGAATCCAACGAGTCGATCGGAACATTCACCACGAACATGCATACGAACGCGCAGATGATGCGCGAAACGTTCGGAAGTACCGAACACACCGCAGAACGGGTCTTTATGAGCCTGGCGAAACTTGATCACGTTTTGTGGAAAGTCAACACTTATCTCTCCGCCGTCACCCGTAAAGAGCAGTTCGCTTTCGTCGATCACCACAACTGCCGTCTGGGCAAATGGTACGAGCAGGGTGAAGGGGCGCAGTTTTTCAAACAAACCCCGAGTTACGGAGCCCTGGAAACTCCCCATTCGATTGTCCATAACACAACGCACAAGATTTTTGATCTGCTCCACAGCGAGAGCATCGGCTCGGACAAAATGGTACGCGCTTTCGAAGAGATGGAACATGCGAGTGACGGTGTGTTTACGACGCTTGACCGCATGCTGCAAGAAAAACAGTGATGCGTATTTGATTCGAATGGTAGCACTTAGAATCGTTTCAAATCGATCGGACGGCGGAGTACGTTACGCGTGTTGTAGCAATTCGATACTTTAAAGCCCTTTTTCTCCCAATGTGTTACAATATTTAACATATTTTCTTCTTTGCCTTTTTTTATCTGTTCCCTATCGTTACAGTCCATCGAAAATGTGGTGATGATAAGGGTTCCTTTAATCCTCTTTTTGTTATAGTGCAACAACTGTTTTTATAGAAACCGTACTTCCGAGCCCTTTTTTGCGGGGTTTTCGGGGTATGCCATCAACCACTAAGAGGTCGGAATCATGGAGCATTACAACGTCGCAAATCCTTATTTCGGGGTATTTGTACTGTTTGTGTTGACGTTCGGGGCGTTTTATGCCACGACGGTAATAGCACGCCTAGCCAGCCGCGCTTTGGCGGCCAAAGATACGGAAAAGCTGAAGCTGACGGTATACGAATGCGGACCGGAGGTAACCAAACAACCGAACCGTATTTCGACGCAGTTTTACCTGTTCGCGCTGCTGTTTTTGCTGTTTGACGTGGAAATCGTATTCATGTTTCCATGGGCAATCGATTTTAAATTACTCGGCTGGTTCGGTTTCGCCGAGATGATGATGTTCATCTTGTTGCTGGCGATCGGATTTGTTTACGCGTGGAAGAAAGGGGCGCTCGAATGGCACAACATCAAGTAAATTATCTCAAAGACGGCGGTTTGCCCGTCGCATTGACCACCATCGACAAAGTGGTCAACTGGGGACGTTCGAATTCTTTGTGGGCACTCACGTACGGTTTGGCATGCTGCGGTATCGAAATGATGGCGTCGGGTGCATCGCGCTACGACTTCGACCGTTTCGGAACGATTTTCCGGGCCTCTCCGCGTCAGGCGGAACTGATGATCGTCGCGGGGACTCTGACGAAAAAACACGCCGAGTTCATCCGCCGTCTGTACGATCAGATGACCGAACCCAAATGGGTCATCTCGATGGGATCGTGCGCCAACACCGGCGGTATGTTCAACACCTACGCGACCGTTCAGGGGGTTGACCGCGTCATCCCGGTCGACCTGTACCTCCCCGGGTGTGCCCCGCGTCCCGAAACGCTCCAATACGCGGTGATGCTGCTCCAGCAGAAAATCCGCCGCGAGAGCGCGAACAAATCACAAAAACCAAAAAGGTTGATGTAATGAGAGCCTATACGCCCAAAGACAACGTACAGAAAAAACCTTACTATACCGACCGCTACTGGGTTGCGCCCCAGGTTGCGAAAAGCGACGTGAGCGAAGACGAAACCTTTGCCGCCGACCTCGAAGCGATCAAGGCCAAGTTCGACGTTCTCGAAGCCTATATCCAGGTGGGACAGATGGTGGTGATGATCAATGCCGCGGATAACTACGGCGTGCTCGAACTCCTCAAAAACGAGCGTGAATACTGCCAGCTCAGCGAACTGAGCGCGGTCGACTGGCTTGCGCAGGAAGGGAAATTCGAAATTTTCTATCAAATGCTCTCGATGAGCAAACGCAAACGTATCCGCGTCAAATGCAAAATTGCCGAAAAAGAGTCGATCCGAAGCGTCGAAAAGCTGTTCCGTTCCGCCGACTGGAGCGAGCGCGAAATGTATGATATGTTCGGGATCGTCATCAACAACCATCCGTACATGAAGCGGATTCTGATGCCGGACGACTGGGAAGGGTACCCGCTGCGCAAAACGTATCCTCTGCAGGGTGACGAATTTGCCCAATGGTACGAAGTCGACAAAATCTTCGGAAAAGAAGCGCGTGACATCATCGGGCCCGAAAACCGTGACAGCGCTCGTGTAGACCGTTACGACACCGAGCGTTTCGCACGGCTTGGACACGAAGTACCGCGCGGTGCCGACATCAGCCAGGGTGAACCGGATACGCCGGTACAGTACCAGGAAGAAGGCGGCGCCTTTATGATCGATAAATTCGATGCACAAAAAACCGTTACGATCTCCGATCGCGACCGTTAAGGATCAAGCATGCAACAACCCAACAGACTCAGACCCTTTTTCGAAAACATTACGTTCGACCGGGACGACAATGAACTGATCCTCAACTTCGGTCCGCAGCACCCCTCGGCGCACGGCCAGTTGCGCCTGATGCTGCACTTGCAGCAAGAGCAGATCACCAAGGCCCATCCGGACATCGGGTATCTTCACCGCGGTATGGAGAAGATGGCGGAGAACATGATCTACAACGAGTTCATGCCGACTACCGACCGTATGGACTATATCGCGTCGAGCTCGAACAACTACGGTTTTGCCCTCGCGGTTGAGCGCCTTATCGGTCTCGAAGTGCCGCGCCGCGCCAAAGTGATCCGGATGATGCTGCTCGAGACGAACCGCCTGATGTCGCACCTTTTCTGGCTTGCGACGACGGCCCTGGATATCGGGGCGATGACCGTGTTCCTCTTCGCTTTCCGCGAGCGCGAATACCTGATGGACCTGATCGAAGACTACTGCGGTGCCCGTCTGACACACGCCGCGGTCCGCATCGGCGGGGTACCGCTGGACCTGCCGGACAACTTCATCGACGATTTGCGTAAATTCCTCGACAAGCTGCCGGAGAACATCAAAGATTACGAAGACCTTCTTGACAGCAACCGTATCTGGAAAATGCGTATGGAAAACGTCGGGGTCATCTCCAAAGAGATGGCGCTGAGCTGGGGCTGTTCGGGAATCATGCTCCGCGCCTCGGGCGTTGAGTGGGATATCCGCAAGGAAGAGCCGTACGAACTGTACGACGAAGTGGAGTTTAACGTTCCGGTTTCGGACAAAGGGGACAACTACGCACGTTACAAACTCTATATGGCAGAGATGCGCGAATCGGCCAAGATCCTCTACCAGGTGATCGACATGTACGCCGAGACGTCGCCCGAACTGATGGCGCACGCTCCGCAGTACATTTCGGCTCCGAAAATCGACATCATGACCCAGAACTATTCGCTGATGCAGCATTTCGTTCTCGTAACGCAGGGGATGCGTCCCCCCGTCGGCGAAGTGTACGTTGCGACCGAGTCTCCGAAAGGGGAACTGGGGTATTACATCAATTCGCAGGGAGACGCGTACCCGTACCGTCTCAAACTCCGTGCGCCGTCGTTCTGGCATACGGGGATCCTGACCGATCTTTTGCCGGGCCATTACATTCCGGACGTTGTATCCATCATCGGGACGACCAACATCGTCTTCGGTGAAGTAGACCGTTAAGAGGAGAGAAGATGAAACGTTACGATTTGCGTCATCTGAAAGATGATTTTTACGGTCGGATGGGAGAGATCCTGAAAAACGAGGCGAAAGCCGGAGAAGTGGTGATCTTTTTGTTTGAAATCGGCGATTTTTCGCCGGTTCAAAAGTCGGCTGATCTTGTGAAAGAACTCGGATTCGAACTGATGAACTCGTTGAAGTTCAACGAAGCCGACTGGACCATCGTGGTCAAAAAATAAGGAACCGTCGTGAGCAAAGTCTATTTCTCCACGTGGCGGGGTGAGCAGGTCAACAATATCGGAAAATCCGATGAAGAGTGGCAAAATTCTGCTTACAACCTACCGCTTGAGTACAACGAACACGCCTCTTCCAAAGCGTTTATCGGATGGGACGGCGTCGCGCTGTTCAGCCCTGACGTCGACGTCGTTCGTTTAGCTACGGAATACGCCGCGCAGTACCAGGTCTATTCCGAAGCGTGCGGACGCTGTGCTCCCGGACGCTGGGGCGGGCGAATCCTCTACGATTTGCTTGACAAGATCGCCCGTGGCGAGGGATCGGTAGCCGACATGGAACACCTCAAAGAGGTTTCCCGCACGATGCAGGAAACCTCCAAATGTGAAATCGGCAAAACGGTTCCCAATCCGCTGCTGGACCTGATCGAACATTTCGAATCGGAATTTATGGCGTGCATCGAGGGGCAAAAACCTTCCAAGCACTACCACATGGACGATACGAATTACATCGCCAAAATCACGGCACCGTGTATGGACGCCTGCCCCGCACATGTCGACATTCCGGCCTACATCGAAGGGGTACGGGATCTGCGGTTCGACGACTCGCTGATGGCGACACGCCAGACGATGCCTCTGGCCCACACCTGCGGACGGGTTTGTCCCCATCCGTGTGAGACGGAATGCCGCCGGGCGAATCTGGACGAGCCGATCTCGATCATGGAACTCAAACGGCTGGGTGCCGATTATGAGACCGACCACGGGTTCGGATTTTTCCATCCGGCACAGAAAAAACCCTCTATCGGCAAGAAAGTAGCCGTTATCGGTGCAGGACCTGCGGGCCTGACCGGAGCGTATTATCTTGCGCTGGAGGGGATCGATGTCGACGTCTACGAAGAGCTTCCGGTTCTGGGCGGCGAAGTAGCGGTCGGGGTTCCCGAATACCGGATGCCGATCGACAAATACAACCAGGATATCGAAGCGGTTCGCGATCTCGGGGTCAATTTCATCACGAACACCAAAGTGACTGCCGACATGATGCGTCAGTTCGAACAGGATTATGATGCGGTCCTCGTCGCGACGGGGACGCGGATATCGAAAAAAGTCTACTGCGACAACGAACGTCCCGAAATCCAGGGATACTGGGGGGCGATCGATTTCCTTGACAAGATCAACCTAGAAGTCAAATACGGCATCATGGTCGACGAAGAAGACCAGAAACGCCACATGCTTCCGACCAACTGGGTCGATCTGACCGGCAAAACGGTCGCGTGTGTCGGGGGTGGATTTACCTCGATGGACGTCGTCCGCTGTTCGATACGTGCGGGTGCGAAAAAAGTGATTATGCTTTACCGCCGGGACGAAGCGACGATCATTAAAAATACGACGTACGAAGAGTATCACGAAGCCGTCGAAGAAGGGGTCGAGTTCATTTTCCACTCGGCGGTCGCGAAAATGAACGACGAAAATGACGTTCTCAAATCGCTCACCGTTGATCGTTTCGAACTCGTTCCAGACCCGAACGGAGGGCGTCCGACGCTCGAGAAGATCGAAGGGGCGTCCTTTGATATCGAAGTCGATTACCTGATCCCCGCCGTCTCGCAGAGTGCCGACCTCAAACTTCTCCCCGAAGAGTGGGAGATCGAGCGTACCTCGTGGGCGACGATCAAAACGAACGGTAAAGATTACATGACCTCGCGCAAAGGGATTTTTGCCGCGGGCGACTGCGAATACGGCCCGATGACGATTGTCAATGCCGTCGGTCAGGCCAAACGGGCCGCTTCGGTCATTAGCCGCTACGTCGTGAGCGGTGAGATCACTCTCACTGACGAGGAGATCATGGAAGACCACCTCAGAAAGCTGAAGGTCTACAACAAAAAAGAGAAGATCAAGGGATGGTTGCCCGGACTTCCGCGCCAGCACAGTGAAGTGCTCACGGTAGACGAGCGCAAAGACAACAACCGCGAGGTCAAGTACGGTTTTACGCAAGAAGAAGCGCTCTCCGAAGCGGAGCGCTGTATGCGCTGTTATTACATCGCGATGGTCGCGCACTAAAGGAGGGGATGGATGATCAATTTTACGATTAACGGCCAGCCCGTCACCGCCGCCAAAGGGGAAACGATCCTTCAGGCGGCACGCAAAGCCGGTTTCTACATCCCGACGATGTGTTACCTCGAAAAAACGACGCCGTGTGCGTCTTGCCGCCTCTGCGTCGTCGAGACCGATAAGACCGAGGGTTTCATCCTCAGCTGCCAGACTCCTCCGACAGAGGGACTTGCGGTCACGATCGATTCTGAGGCATTGCAGAGCGAACGGACGAACATCATGCGCCTTTACGATGTCAACCACCCGCTCGAATGTGGCGTATGTGACAAGTCCGGCGCATGCGATCTACAGAACAAGACACTCGAATTCGGCGTAGACCGCCAGCATTTCAGTGCCAAAGAGCAGCATCGCAAAATCGAGCACTGGGGGCTGATCAATTACGATCCGTCCTTGTGTATCCTGTGCGAGAAATGCGTGCACGTCTGTAACGAAATTATCGGGGACGATGCGATTACGCTGCAGTTCGGGGGGTACAAATCTTCCGTAATCCCCAAAAACAGCGAGACGCTCGACTGTACGTTCTGCGGCGAATGTATCGCCGTTTGTCCGGTCGGGGCGTTGGTAAGCTCGGATTTCCAGTACACGGCGAATGCGTGGGAACTGACCCAGATCCCCGCGACGTGTGTCCACTGTTCGGCAGGTTGTTCGCTCACCTATGAAGTGCGCCATACCTCCAACAGCATCGGTGCCAAACCGAAGATTTACCGCGTGACCAACGATTTCGAGCATACGACGCTCTGCGGGGCCGGACGCTTCGGATTCGATTTCGGCATCGATGCGGCAAAAGACGAAGCGGAGCTTGCGCGTGCGGCGGATTCGATCAACGAGTACAAAGCGATCCGTTTTAGTTCGATGATTACGAACGAAGAGGCGCTGATCCTCCAAAAGCTCAAGAAGACGCTCGGCCTCAAACTCTATAACGAAGAAGCCCGTGCCTACCGACGTTTCATGGATGCTTACGGCTCTATCAGCGGTAAAAAGAGTTACGGCGGAAGCGCTGAAGCGGTCGCGGCGAGCGATGGGATCATCGTTTTCGGCGGGCGGGTTTCGACCGATAATCCGGCGCTGCGGTACAGCATCACAACGGCGGCCCGCCATAACGGCGCCAAAGTCGTTTACATGCATCCTCTCGAAGATGCGCTGCTGCAAAACGTCGTGACGCAATACGTCAAATACGAAGTGGGAACCGAAGAAGGGGTCGCCGCGATGCTCGCCCGAACTGTTCTAAAAGAAGCGGATATCAGTGAAGAGACGCGCCGTTATTTCGACGACCTGGACGAAGGGTATCTGTGTGCGGAAAGCAATGTCGGCAGCGAAGAGTTTGAACGGATTGCCAAAACGTTCGGCCGCACAAAGCGTAAAACCCTTGTGATCGGCAGTGACCTGCTTAATCACCGCCGCAGCGAAAATATCGCCCGTCTGTGCGCAATGATCGAGACGTATACCGAATTTTCGGTCGTCGTCGCGGCGCCGAGTGTCAATACGGTGGGCGTTTCGCTGATCTGTGATCTGGATGTCGATACGGGGGCGCCTGCGGTCGGTTATAACGCCACGGGCGTCTACACGATGGGATCGCTTGCGAATGTGCAGCTTCCCCTTCCCGCACTCAATTCGCAGGAGGGGACCTTCGTCAGTATGAACAACCAGGTACTTCCGACCAACGTCGCGGTTCCGTTCAGCGGATATACACTGAACGACGTTGCCGCAAAACTCGGCGTGAGTACGGCCTATACGATCGATTACACCGTTCTTCTTCCGAAAGCCTGCGGGTTTGAAGAGCGCGAATTTGACGATTTGGGCAATTTTTTCGGGCCGCTCGGCGAAGACAAACGGGGGTATATCCTTGAAAACGTCGACGTTGAAGCGCTCGGAGAACTCGAAGAGGTGGATGACCTGCCCGAATTCAACGGCACGGTGGTCTACCGCTGTAATCCGGTGAATCAGTTCAACGCCTACACGGCGCAGAGCCGACAGCTTGAAAAAGATACAGCCTTACGCGGTTCGGCCCAATTCGCGGCTGCCGCAAAAATCGCGAACGGTGATAAAATTCGCATTGAATTCGGATCCGGAAGCGAAGAGAGGGTTTTTGTCCTTGACGGTTCTCTGAAAGGGACCGTGGCATTGGTGCCTTCATACGACGGCGCATACGGACCGGCAAACGACAATTACCGATTCGAAAAAGTGAAAATTTCGAGGGTGGGGAGTGAAGGATGAGTGATATAACGATTACCATAGACGGCCGCACGATTCAGACGCAGGAGGGGGAATACATCCTCAATGCGGCGCGCGCGAATGGTATTTTTATTCCGGCGATCTGTTACCTGACGCGATGTTCGCCGACACTGGCGTGCCGTATCTGTCTGGTAGAAGCCGACGGAAAACAGGTGTATGCGTGTAACGCGAAAGCCAAAGAGGGGATGAACATTACGACGACGACGCCGAATATTTTGGCCGAACGCCGTGCGATCATGGAAGTCTACGACGTCAACCACCCGCTTGAATGCGGCGTGTGCGACCAGTCGGGCGAATGCGAACTCCAGAACTATACCCTCGAAGTCGGAGTCGATTCACAGACCTATGCGATCAAAGACACCCATAAGCCCGCCCAGGACTGGGGTTTCATCCACTATGATCCCGCACTGTGCATTATGTGCGAGCGGTGTATTACGGTGTGTAAAGACATGATCGGGGACGCGGCTCTCTCCACCACCGCGCGTGGAAGCGACGCTATTGAAGCGACATTTAAAGAGACGATGCCCAAAGACGCCTATGCGATGTGGAACAAGCTCAACAAGTCGCTGATTGCCCCGAACGGCGGCGATACGCTCGATTGTACGAATTGCGGTGAGTGTTCAGCGGTATGTCCGGTCGGTGCTCTGGTGAGTTCGGACTATCAATACACGTCAAACGCATGGGAACACAAGCAGATCCCCGCGACGTGCGCCCACTGTTCGGCAGGATGCCAGCTCAGCTACGATATCAAGCACACGAGCATTGAAAACACCGAGCCTAAAATCTACCGCGTGAAAAACGAGTGGAACTACGTCTCCTTGTGCGGTGCGGGACGTTACGGCTACGATTTCGAAAACCGCGGCGTCACCAAGAATCCCGCAGCTTTCGAAGCGGCACTTGCAGCGTTCAAAAAAGCCGATACGATCCGCTTTACCTCGACCATCACCAACGAAGAGGCGCTGATTCTCCAGAAGCTCAAAGCCAAGTACGGCTACCGCCTCATCAACGAAGAGGCACGGGTCTTTAAAAATTTCCTGGACGCTTATGGTACGATCAGTGGAAAAAGCCTCTACGGCGGGGATCTCAAACAGGTGCACGAGGCCGATTTCGTCGTCTCGATCGGGAGCGCCCTCAAAACAGACAACCCCAACGCCCGTTTCGCGATGAATAACGCGCTCTCCATGAACAAAGGGGCAGGGCTCTATTTCCATCCTGTTGCCGATCCGGTAATTGCGGAGATGTCTAAAAACGTCACCCAGATCCAGCATGCGCCGATGCTGGAAGAGGCCGCGCTGTACCTGATGCTCGACCTTTTCGGCGACAAAGCGGCCATGCCTGCCGAGATCGTTTCGTATCTGGCCGGGTTCCATTCGACGAAAACCGTTACGGTCGAAGAGACGGTTGATGAGAAAGTGACCGAAACCGTTACCAAAAAAGTCCTCAACGAAGAGACCGGCGTCGAGGAAGAGGTGAGCGAAGAGGTGACCAAGACGGTGAAGAAAAAAGTCTCCAAAGAGGTCGAGGTCGACGACAACGCCCTCTTTGCCTTGTTGAATACGGGAGATAAATTTGCCGAAACACTCGAAAAATATCTGGCGAAAAAAGAGAAATTCGCCCTGATGGTCGGCCCTGATCTGTATACGCATCCCAACAGCGTCAACTGTGCCCGTCTGGTCGCGTTGATCGAAAAATATACACCGTTTAGCGTCACGATGATCCCGAACCTTGCCAATACTTTGGGGGTTGCGATGATTTGTGATCTCGATTCGGAGTGCGGCAGCTACAGCGTCGGTTACAACACCCGCGGCGACTTTACTCTCAGCGCGCTGGGCAACGGCGACCTGGATATGCCGGCACTGAATCAGCAAGAAGGGACCCTCACGGGGATCGACAAACGGGTCAATCCGACCAACGTCGCGCTGCCTTATGGCGGATACGTGTTAAACGATATTGCCAACGCACTGGGGCTCGATGCGAAACTGACGGTCGAGTACACGAAACAGCTCCCGGTTGAAAAAGGGTTCAAAGCGGTTGAATTCGATACTCTGCCGAACTACTATACCAACAGCGGGGAAGAGGTTCGCGGGTACGTCATGGAGAATAAGGCCGTATCGACAAGCGGCGATGAGAGCGTGACTCCTATCGATGCGCAGGCGGCAATGTCGGGAAGCATCGTGTATTTGGCCAATCCGGTACTTCAGTTCTCCGCGTTTACGGCTCGGGCCCATCAGCTTGAAAGCCAAGGGGGTCTTTATGCCTCCAAAGCGTACATGGAAGCCAACGGCCTGGCCGAAGGGGACCGCGTAAGCCTTAAATCGCCGCGCGGCGAACTGAGCGTAAGCGTGATTTGTGACGGCAAAATCGACGGAGATATCACGTATCTTCCGACGTTTGATACAGCGATCAATTCCGAAGCACTGTTTGACGGTTACCGTTTTACGAGTGTATCAATTCAAAAGGTGTAAACAATGGATGCAGCATTCATTATTGAGACGATCGTCAAAATCGTCGTCATTTTGTTGATTTTTTCCGCGCTTGCAGGGTTCGGTACCTATTTCGAGCGTAAGGTACTGGCGTTCATGCAGCGCCGTCTTGGGCCGATGCACGTCGGGCCTTACGGGTTGCTTCAGATTATGGCGGATGGGATCAAACTCTTCACGAAAGAGGATATCGTTCCCCAAAACGTCGTCAAACCGATTTTTAAAATCGCTCCGGTTATTACGGCGGCTACCGCGTTTATGGCGGCCGCGGCTATTCCGTTTTGGCCTCAGTTTACCGTCATGGGCTATACCGTCCATCCGATCGTGGCCGACATCAACGTCGGGATACTCTATGTACTTGGGGTAATGGCGATCGGTCTGTACGGGCCGCTGCTCGGGGGTATGGCATCGGCGAACAAATGGTCGTTGATTTCGGCGGCGCGGAGTGCCGCGATCTTCATCTCCTACGAGGTGATCACGGGGCTTTCGCTTCTCGCACCTCTCATGATGGTCGGATCACTTTCGCTGATCGATATCAACAACTACCAAGCCGGCGGGATCGGCAACTGGATCGTCTGGTCGCAGCCGGTGGCGTTTATCCTTTTCTGGATCGCCGCGTTTGCCGAAACCGGACGTACGCCGTTTCACCTCGTCGCCAACGACCACGAGATTATCGACGGTTTCGGTACCGAATATTCGGGAATGCGCTGGGGTCTGTTCTTTATCGGCGAATACGCCAATATGTTCTTCATCTCGTTCGTCATGGCGATCATCTTCCTCGGAGGGTTCGGAGACGGTACGATTGCGGGGGCGGTGCAGCTGATTCTCAAAGTCGCGTTTTTCTTCTTCTTTTTCCTGTGGACCCGTGCCGCATGGCCGGATGTTCGTCCCGACCAGCTCATGTGGCTGTGCTGGAAAGTTTTAATGCCGATTGCCGTACTCAACGTTATCGTTACCGGCATCGTGATGATGTTTTAAGGGGGTAGTGGTATGCATCATGGACACGAAGAGATCTTTACCGACCGTAACGTAAGCGAGAACAGCGCGTACTATTACGTCGATATCGAAAGCTATCCCGAGAGCGGATGGGACAAATTCAAACAGGTGGTCCGCCGGACGTTCAGCGGCGAGCTGTTTGTCGGCTTGTGGGTAGTACTGCGGGAGATGATCAAATTCGACATTCACACCGTTCAGTATCCCAAAGAGAAACTGCCGATCGGCCCGCGTTACCGTGCGGTTCATAAACTGCTTCGCCTGTGGGAATCGGGATACGAGCGCTGCATCGGGTGCGGATTGTGCGAAAAGATCTGTATTTCCGACTGTATCCGCATGGATACACGGATCGACGAGAACAGCCGCAAGGAAGTAACCGAGTACAGCATCAACCTCGGACGCTGTATCTTCTGCGGATACTGCGCCGAAGTGTGCCCGGAATTGGCGATTGTCCACGGCCCGCGCTATGAAAATGCCTCTGAGCAGCGTGCCCATTTCGTTATCAAAGACGACATGCTCACCCCTCTTGATCTGCTCAAGTCGGGAGCACAGGAAGAGTATCCGGGCTTCGGTGCCGTAATCCCGGGAAGCGACGCGTCGGTCAAAAAGACCCCGCTTGCGTATTAAGGAGTAGGAATGTTTGAAGCAATCGCTTTTTATCTGTTTGCAGCCTTGACGATTGTCATGTTTACGATTACCGTCATGACGTCGCAGGCACTGTACGCCATCACGGCGATGGCAGCGGGGATGATTTTCATCTCCGCATTTTTCTTTATTCTGGGTGCCGATTTCCTGGGTGCGATCCAGATTATCGTCTACACCGGTGCGGTAATGGCGCTCTATGCCTTCGGGATGATGTTTTTTGATACGACCCGTAACGTCGTCGAAAAACGTACCAACCCGCAGATCGTGTTCGTGCTGGGTGTACTGGCGGCGGTTTTGGTGGTTGCGATTTTCGTTGCTCCGATCGTCTCCAACAACATTCAGGCGCTCTATCCGATCAATCCCGAAGTGGGTAACTCGCAGGCGGTGGGAATGGTCTTGTTTACCAAGTATCTCGTGCCGTTTGAAGTGGCCGCGGTTATGCTCCTCGTCGCGATGATCGCGGGGATCGTCCTTGCCGGCAAGAAAATGGACAAATCACTCACCCTGATGGCCGAAGAGGAGATCGAGATGTTGCACTCTTCGAATCCAACACACCAAGAGAGAGGGGAACACTGATGGAAATTACCCTTACCCATTACCTGGTTTTGTCGACCGTATTGTTCGCGATCGGCCTGATCGGGGTTATGCGCCGTAAAAACCTGTTGATGCTGTTTTTTGCGACCGAAATCCTCCTCAATGCGACCAACATCGCTTTTGCGGCGATTTCGCATTACATCGGCGACTTGAGCGGGCAGATGTTCGCGTTTTTCATCATCGCGATTGCGGCGTCGGAAGTGGCGGTCGGTCTGGGACTGCTCATTGTGTGGTACAAGCGTACCGGAAAGATCGATCTCGATCAAATGACTTCAATGCGAGGATAATGTATGGAACTCTACTTATATCTTGCCCTCTTCGCTCCGCTGGTCGGGTCGTTGTTCGCGGCGCTGTTCGGTGCGTCGCCTAAAACCAAGCTGACAGGCTACGTGACGTCGGGCCTGCTGTTCGTTTCGTTCGTCAGCAGCGCTATCTTGCTCAATTATGTCATGAGCGGGCATACGGTACACGTTGAACTGATGACGTGGATGGCGACGGGAGACCTGTACATTCCGTTCGGTTTCGTCGTCGATCAGGTAAGCGTCGTCATGATGATGGTAGTAACGGTCGTTTCCACGGTCGTTCACATCTATTCGATCGGATACATGGATCACGACAAAGGGTTCAACCGTTTCTTCTCATGGCTTTCGGCGTTCGTCTTTTCGATGATGGTGCTTGTCATGAGCGACAACTTTGCGGGACTCTTCATCGGATGGGAAGGGGTCGGTCTGTGTTCATGGGGACTGATCGGTTTCTGGTACCAGAAAGAATCGGCGACCTGGGCGGCGAACGAAGCGTTCATCATGAACCGCATTGCCGACCTGGGGATGCTGATCGGATTGTTCCTGGTTTATTGGAACATCGGATCGTTGCAGTATGACGTCGTATTCTCCCAGATCGGGAATCTTCCGGTAGAAGTGGTAACCTGGATCGGGATTTTCCTCTTTATCGGGGCAATGGGTAAATCGGCGCAATTTCCTCTGCATACCTGGCTTGCCGACGCGATGGAGGGTCCGACACCGGTTTCGGCACTTATCCACGCGGCAACGATGGTTACGGCGGGGGTCTATCTCGTGGTCCGTTCGAACCCGATTTACGACCTGATTCCTAACGTGGGGATCTTTATTGCGAGCCTCGGAGCTTTCGTCGCATTCTTCGCCGCCTCGATGGCGCTCGTGAACCGCGACATGAAACGGATTATCGCCTATTCGACCCTCTCGCAGCTGGGTTACATGTTCGTCGCGGCGGGTCTGGGTGCGTATTGGGTTGCACTTTTCCACCTGATGGCCCACGCGTTTTTCAAAGCCCTCCTGTTCCTCGGTGCGGGTAACGTCATGCACGCGATGCACGACGAGCTCGACCCGTTTAAAATGGGCGGCTTGCGCAAAGTGATGAAAGGGACGTTCGTGATGATGACCGTCGCTTCGGTCGCGCTGGCGGGGATCTATCCTTTGGCAGGTTTCTTCTCGAAAGACCTGATTCTGGAGGTAGCGTTCGTCGAACACCATTATGTCCTGTACACGGTCTTGTTGCTGACGGCCGGATTGACGGCGTTTTATTCGTTCCGTCTCGTCGCGCTTATCTTCCACGGAGAAGAGCGCTACAAACTTTTCGGCATCCATCCGCACGAAGCGTATAAATTCATGCTGGTCGCAATGAGCCCGCTGCTCGTCCTTGCGGTGATCGCGGGTGCGTTCAAAATGACCTATTACCAGCTGGTCATCAACCTGCTTCCCTCGACGCAGTATCATGTCCACAGCGAGATGACCTACTGGATCATGACGATCGGAACTCAGCTTTTCGTCATCGCGGCGATTCTGTTCGCGTACAAAAAATACGCCAACTGGAGCACGGTCCCCGATGGAACCTCCAAAACGGAGAACCGGTTCTGCTACAAACTCTTGTGGAACCAGTACTACATTCCGAAATTCTATGACGAGGTGTTTTCGAAACCCTATCTGGAACTTTCGAAAATCGCATGGAAGCAGATCGATCTGAAAATTGTCGACGCCACCGTCGACGCGATCGCCAACGCGATCTACAAAACGGGCGAAAATACCCGTGATATCCAGAACGGAAACCTCTCGAGCATGCTTCGCTGGATGGTTGTCGGTCTGGTGGTTTTGCTGGCGCTTGCCGTTGCCTTTACCGTGGGTTACAACGCGGTCGGCGCTTAAGGAGTAATGATGTTGGATCATATTTTATCGCTTTTGATTTTTTTCCCGGCATTGGCCGCGATGTTCGGGTTCGTTGTCAGACAAGACAGTATCCGCGCTTACGGTATCGCCGTGGCGGGTATCGAGTTTTTTCTTTCTCTGTGGTTGTGGTATGCGTACGACCCGATGGTTTCGGGGATGCAGTTCATGGAAGCCGCACCGCTGATTCCGGCATTTGGTATCAACTACCTGCTCGGGGTTGACGGGATTTCACTCTTTATTATCATTCTGTCGACATTCTTCACGCTGATCGGTATCGCGTCGTTGACCGAAACGCGCCGTGTCAAAGACATGATTATCACCCTCTTGTTCCTCGAAATGACGATGGTAGGGGTGTTTGCGGCGTTGGATGCGATCGTGTTCTACGTCTTCTGGGAACTCTCCCTCGTTCCGATGCTTTACATCATCGGTGCATGGGGCGGACCGCTGCGGATTTACGCATCGATCAAGTTTTTCCTTTACACGTTTGCCGGTTCGCTGGTGATGCTCGTCGGTATGCTCTTCATGGCGTACTTTTACTATCAGGCGACGGGGGCATGGAGCTTCTCGATCCTGGAATGGTACCGCCTGATTCTGCCGGAGAATTTCCAGATCTGGCTGTTTGTCGCGTTCTTCCTTGGATTCGCGATCAAGGTTCCGATGTTTCCGTTTCATACCTGGCTCCCTTACGCACACGGGCAGGCGCCGACCATCGGTTCGGTGATTCTTGCGGCGATTTTGCTGAAAATGGGAACCTACGCGTTTGTCCGTTTCTCGCTGCCGCTCTTCCCGGATGCGTCGGTCTTTTTCATGTTCCCGATCGCGATCATCGCGATCATCATGATCATTTACACGGCGATGGTCGCGTATGCTCAGGAAGACATCAAACAAGTGGTCGCGTACAGCTCGATCTCCCACATGGGGGTTATCATCCTCGGTACGTTTGCCCTGAACGTCGAAGGGGTCAGCGGTTCGGTATTCCTGATGATCGCGCACGGGGTCGTATCGGGGGCGCTGTTCCTCCTGGTCGGTGTGATTTACGATCGCCGCCATACGAAGCTGATGAGCGAATTCGGCGGTCTGGCTTCGGTCATGCCCCGTTATGCGACCATTTTCGGGATCATGATGATGGCTTCGGTCGGCTTGCCGCTCACCATTAACTTCGTTGGGGAATTCCTGAGTCTGCTCGGGTTCTACAAACAGTCCCATGCAATGACGCTGGCTGCGGGTGTGGCCATCATCGTGGGTGCGATTTACATGCTTTCGGCGTACAAAAAAGCGTTTTTCGGACCGGTTACCAAAGAAGAGAATAAAAATCTCAAAGACGTCAATAAAGTCGAACTGGTGGGTCTGGTTCCTCTCGTAATCGTTGCGATTTGGTTGGGGGTCTATCCCAAACCGGTGCTTGAACCGATCAACAACAGCGTTGAATCGGTGATTCAGCTGATGCACGACAAAGCCCAAAGCGCTGAAGCCAAAGCGCGTATCCCGAACCTTGCCGAAGCGGACGGGATTATCACTATGCAGGAGGGACACTAATGTTGGAGCCCGTTAACGTATCGCTGGCGTCGCTGAACCTTGCGACGCTTGCTCCGATGCTCATCGCCATTATCGGCGCGCTGTCGATCCTGATGATCGATTTGGTCAAAGAGGGACTTCACAAGTCCCTTTACGTCATGATCGCCTTGTTGTTCTTGCTTCTGGACTTGGGGGCATTGATCGATTTCGGCGGCGTTTTCCTTAAAAACGGAACGGTTCTCGGATTTTTCGATGTCATGTTGATGGACGGGATTGCGATCCTTTCGCAGATTATCATCGTCGCCGGTTCGATGCTCTTCATTCCGTTGGCACTTACGTCGAAACGGTTTCACGAGTACAACTATCCCGAGTATTTCGCGCTGTTCTTGTTCATGATCGCAGGCTTCCAGTTTATGGTCGCAACGGACAACCTTATCCTCGTCTTTGTCGGCTTGGAAACGGCGTCTTTGGCGCTTTATACCCTGATTGCACTGCATAACCGTTCCAAATCGCTTGAAGCGGCGGTCAAATATTTTACGATGGGTGCCCTTGCGGCGGGTTTTTACGCATTCGGTGCGATGATCCTTTACGCCATCAGCGGTTCGGTCGAGATCAACCAGATCGCGACCGTTCTGGCCGAGGATCACTACAGCAACATCGGATACGTTCTGATCGCCGTGACTTTTATGATCGCGGCGTTCGGGTTCAAGCTTTCGATGGTACCGTTTCACACCTGGACGCCCGACGTCTATGAAGGATCGTCGGCGGCGCTTGCCGGGTACATGTCGATCGTTCCCAAAATCGCGGCGTTCGTCGTGGCGATGCGTCTGTTTGAATTCCTCGTCCACAGCGGCGTGGTATGGCTGCAGGTAATCCTCTACATCGGGGTAGTTGTGACGATGACGGCGGCAAACATTTGGGCGCTGGTGCAGACCGACGTCAAGCGGATGCTTGCGTACAGCTCGATTTCCCATGCGGGGTTCGTCATGGCGGCGATTCTGATCGGTACGACCCAGGCGAACACGGGACTGTTCCTTTACTGGGCATTGTTTAGCTTCACCAACCTCGGGGCTTTCACCATGTTGTGGGTCAACCGCCAGAAAAACCTTCTGCCGGGACAAAGCTCGGACCATCCGTACGAAAAATTTTCGGGTATGGTCAAAACCATGCCGATGGCGGCCGTTATGATGGGTCTGTTTATGCTCTCATTGGCGGGGATCCCTCCGTTTGGTCTTTTCTGGGGGAAAATGTACATGATCGGCTCTGCCGTCAGTGCCGGCTATACGCTGCTGGCTTTGATTATGGCGCTTAACTCCGCGATTGCCGGGTACTATTACCTCAAGCTGATCGTTTTCATGTTCATGAAAGAGCCGATGGTCGGATACGAAAAATATTATCTGATGAATGCGTCGCTTTCGCTCAAAACGATTATCGGCGTCGCGGCGGTCGGGACGATTTTTGCCGTTTTCGCGGTCAATCCGCTTTTGGAAGTCATAACTTTATTCGTGTATAATAGCGGTTATTAATCATCTTACGAAAGGGGGAATAGTGCGGTACTGGATAGCTCTATCCTTCTGCTTTCCCCTTTTTGCGATGGAGCTGACGCTCCAAAGCGGTAAAGAAGACTCCAGGCCCTACAGCATTCTGCATTTGCAGGATAATATCCCTTTCGAATGCCGTGCCCATAAAAACGAGTTCGACGATACCAAGCGGATCGATTGCCGTTTTTCTCCCCTCTCGCCGAAAAAATTTTCTCCGATTGAAAACGCTTATTTCAAAATCACCGGAGCCGCGACTACCAAAGGCTATACGGTCTCGATCTTTCCCAAGAAAAAAATGAAACTTTATCCCGTTGCGTTCAATCTATCGAAATCGATCCAGACCTATGCGGCGGATACGGCGCAAGCGAAACAATGGACCGTGCTGGGATATGAGTACATTCCCCCCTTGCTCGACGCACCCGCGCCGAAATCATCGGCGATTAATTTCCCGGTACGAATCGAAAAAAATATCGAACCTTACGTCGGAGGGCTTGATCTCAAGGGGAATCCGATCAAAATTACCCGTGCTCAGGATGTTACCGACTATATGCAGATGAAAAAAGCGTACGACGCAAAAGACTACGCCCAGGTGCTGGATTTAGCCGATTACACCCTGAAACACTATCCGAAAACGGTTTTTCGAAGCGAGCTGATGCTCCATCAGATACGGGCCTATCATGAACGCGGCAACCACGAAAAAGTAGTCGAGATCGCCAAACAGTTTTTGCGCGATTATTCGTCGGATCAAAACGTCGCCGAAGTACTGGCCGATACGGCCAACGCTTACGGAAAACTGGGGCAAACGGCCGATGCCGATTATTTTTACGATCGCCTCTTCAAGGAACACGGCGACAGCCCTTTTGCGGCGGTCGGGATGATTTACAAGGCCAAACAGGTCGAATTCGGGGGATCGCCCAAGCGCGCGATGTATTATTATCAAAAAGCGCTTGATACGACTCAGGACGTCGATGTTGCGTCGCAGGCTGCGTTCAGGCTCGCACAGATGGAACTCAGTGGCGGAAATACGGAAAAGGCGGCCGAGTACGCCGACAAAATCATTAAAGCCAATCCGAAATATTTGACGAAAGTGCGTAACGATGCGATCAATATGTCCGATACGTTCGTGTACCGCAAAGATTTCAAAACGGGAATACGGATTGCCGAAGCTCTCCTCAACGGCGCCGATCCCAAAAGCGCCGAGCACGAAGTACTGTTGAAAAATCTCGGGTTGCGCCTTGCGCAGGGGGATCGCAAGAGCGAAGCGCTCAAACGGTTCAACGAATACCTCAAAACGTACAAATACGGGGATTACGTCGCAGAAGTTCGGCGTGCGAAAGACGGCCTCTTTTTTGAAGAGCAGGAGAGCAATGCGACCGGGCAGATCAAAAAATACGACGAACTGATACAGCGTTACGGCAACGAAAGTGTCGGGCGCAAAGCCCTCTACAAAAAAGCGCAGGTACTGTTCAAGCAGAAAAAATACAAAGAGGTGCTTGAGCTAGAGAACGAACTTCACCGTCTTGACTCCGAAGAGTTCCCCAAAACGAACGCACTGATTACCCAAAGTGCGATCGGTCTGGAACAACAGTATCTCAAAGAGGGGAAATGCTCCGATGCGATGGCGATTCAGAAGATGTATAAGACAAAGCTTGAAGCGCGATGGGACGGTCTTTTGTTCGATTGTGCCGTCAAAACGACCCAGTATGCCGTTGCCAAAAAAATCGCCGAACCGCATCTCAAAAGCAAATCCCTCCCCGAACGCCAAACCTGGCTTTTGCGTATGGCGAAGACCCAGTTTGGCCTGGGGGAATACAAGCAGGCGCTAAAAGCGGGGAACGAACTGGTTAAATTGCTTGAAGCCGAACCAAGCCCGGCACTGAACGAGGTCTATCGGATACTCTACGATGCTTCGCAGCGGCTTGGGAATGCGGAGGGGATGATTCGCTACATCAAATCGGTTGAAACGGCGTTCCCCAACGATTTCAAAGACATCGAGCGCTACACACAGATGGTGAGCCTGGGACTTAGACAAAAAAACGAAGCGCTGCTGCAGACCTACGCGCGCAAGGTGATGACGCTTCAAAACCGGACCAAAACCTACACGCAAACCCCCTACATCGAGTTCACACTGGCCCAGTCGCTTCAAAACGTCGAGAAAGATGCCGAAGCGTTGCAGGTACTTAAAACGCTGAACGCCCGAAAACTCAATGCCGAGAAACGTTCACGGCAGCAATATCTGATCGGAGCCGTTGCCCAAAAGCTCGGACGTACCGCCGAGGCACGCGCGGCATTCAATGCAAGTATCAAAGCCGATAAAAATTCGGCATGGGGTAAACTTGCCAAAGACGCCCTGGCGCTTTTATAAACAGACCGACCCTTTTACCGTGGGGCATCCTACGTTTTTAAAAATGCACTGGCGGCGGTATAAAGCTCTTGGGCATTGCCGCCGGCGTACAGGGTGAACTGGTGGGCGTTGAAGGTCTGCTGCCGCTTGGCCAGCTGAGCCGTATGGGTAGTTATACGCTCGCGCAGTTCGTTCAAATCGGATTTTCCGTCAAGGTATTCGAGTACTTCGATGATACCGATCGCTTTCATGCTGTTGGGGCTTCTGCCGTAGAGGCGCTCAAGTTCGGCAACTTCGTCGACGATACCCTCTTGGATCATTTTTTCCGTTCGAAGCGCGATTCTCTCCCTCAAGACACTTCGCTCGATTTTCAGTTCAAATACCGGACACCCGGTGAGAACCGGACGCGGGGGATGCTGAGCGAACCATTCCGAGGGGGGAAGGCCGCTTTGGAGGTAAATCAGGAGCATTTTTTCGGTTCTGTACGTATCGGCGGGGGTGATTTTGGCCATCGAAACGGGATCAATACGGCACATCATCGCATACGCGCTTGCCTGGTCGCAGAGCAGTTCTTTTGCTTTTTGGAGGGTTTCGGATGAAAAAGAGGGAAGTTCCGAGAGTCCCTCGAGCATGCTTTTGAGGTAAAAGCTGCTCCCCCCGACGATAACAAGGTGTTTTTCCTCCTCTCGTGCGTAGTCGCAAGCACGGGAGTATTCGTCGATAAAGGTTATAACGCTGGCGTTATGATCCGGTGGGAGACGGTCTATCCCGAAATGGGGAACCCGCGAGAGTTCGGACCGGGAAGGCTTGGCCGAAGCGATATCGATTTCGCGGTAGACGCTCAGCGAATCGATCGAAAGGATGACCGCGTTGTGTTCGCTCGCGAGCGAAAGAGCGAGGTCGCTTTTCCCCGATGCGGTAGAACCGATGATTGCCAGTTGTTTCATGACGAAATTATACCCGATGGCGGATGAGAAGAGATCGACCCCGCTCAAAGAGAATTTACGATAAAATAAATTCCATACTTAACCGAGCAAAAGGCGATACGTGAAGCGACTGGCGAAAAAACTGCAGGATTTTAACGAACTGGTGATGTTTCAGCACACCGTTTTTTCGCTCCCGTTCATCTTTATCGCGATGATCGTCGCGGCGGAAGGGTGGTTCGGCTCGACCTTGCTCATTCTGGGCGCTTTGGCGGCAGTCACCGCACGCAACGCGGCGATGGGGTTTAACCGCTACGTTGACCGTATCTACGATGCGCACAACCCGCGGACGGCCGGACGCCCCAGCGTTGACGGTCGGCTCAAACCCGCTTCGATCGCAATTTTCACGGCGGTGAACGCGATAGCTTTTATGGCGGTGGCTTATTTTATCAACGATCTGGCGTTTGCGCTAAGCGGGCCGATCCTTATCGTGCTGCTTAGCTATTCGTATTTCAAGCGTTTCAGCGCACTGGCCCACATCGTGCTGGGGGTGTCGCTGGGGCTTGCCCCGATCGCCGGTGCCGTCGCGGTACTGGGGAGCGTTCCGGAGTGGTCGGTATGGCTGAGCATCGGCGTTGTTTTCTGGGTCGCGGGGTTTGATTTGCTCTACTCGCTGCAGGACATGGAGTTTGACCGCGAACGGGGCCTGCACTCCATCCCCTCAAAATTCGGCAGTTCCGCAACGCTGGGAATTTCAGCCCTGTTTCACATGCTTGCCGTCGTTTTTTGGGCGGTCTTCGTGCAGGAAGCGGCACTGGGGTATTTCGCGATTGCCGCGGTGGTATTTGCGGCATTGATGTTAGGCTATGAACATTACCTGGTACGGCGCGATTTTACCCAGATCGACCGTGCCTTTTTTACGGTCAACGGCTATTTGGGATTCGTATTTATCGGACTTATCATCTTGGACAAGGTTGCAGCATGAACGACGTACGTTTGATAGAAGCTCCTCTGGAGATTGTTTTCGACAAAGTTTCGGTCAATGAAAGCGAATTCGAAAGAGAATACGCACGCTTAAGCGAGACCGATGACGACGCCATAGGCCAATGGCTCCGAACCGCAAAAGCCAAAGGGGAAACGAGCGACAGCGATCCGGTCGTTATTCACCTGCTCGTCGAACTGTACCGTAAAATGGACCGGCTCGAGCACCTGATCCTCAATAACGTGCCGCAGCGTCTTACTTTGTCGGTTGACGCGGCGATTGCCCAGATCGGATTCGAACATTTCGAATTGCTTGAGCCCCTGCTCGAGCCGGGTGAAACCTATTACGGCCGATTGGAGCTTCCGGTTCATCCCAAAAGGGAGACGGCCCTTTATTTCGAAGCGCTGACCCCGTCGTTGGCGCGGATCAGCCGGATCCATCCCAGAGACGAGAGTGAATGGGGTGCGTACATGATGGCTCGCGAGCGGGCGATGATCCGCCACCTGAAAGGGCACGAATGAGTTACGGGATCGAGATCGCCCTGGTCGCCCTGGCCGTCATGGTCGTAGGGTTGATCTACTACGTCGTGACCAAAGAGGGGGAGACGACGTCACAGATCCGTGCCGTGGCCAAAGCGGTTGAAGAGTTGCACCGCGAACTGTTTATGATGGACAAACGCCTCAAGCAGGAGCTGGAAATCATGGCATCTCTGCAAGAGAGCGTCCCGCGTTCACAGGATTCGCTGCATGCCGAAGTAGGGCGCGAAGTGAACGAGATATCGGTGCCGATTATGGAATCGCTGGGAGCGATCGAGGGAACGCTTTCGGCCTACAAAGAAAAGACCGAAACCCGTCTGCGTTACCTTGAAGAGCGGATCCGGAACCTGTCGTTGCCCACTTCCATCAGCGGACTCGATGATGAGAAAGTGATCAGTCGTTACAATGAAGGGATGGAAGTCGACGCAATCGCCAAAGAGTTGCGATTGTCCAAAGCCGAAGTGGAATTTGTATTGAAAATTAATCAACTCAGATAGTTATAAGGTTTATCAGCTATAATTTCGGTCTCTTTAAAAGATGCGTCCGTAGCTCAGCTGGATAGAGCACCGGTTTGCGGTACCGGCGGTCAGGGATTCGAATTCCTTCGGGCGCACCATCTTTGAAAGTCTTCCATTTCATTTCTTCCTTAATAAATCACTACTACCCGTTAAATTTTTTACCAAAACCTTACGTCTGTTTTCGCAATCAGGTCAAATCAGTCCGCGCAGTTTTCCCCATGCAAGGCCAAGATACTCGTGGAACGCCGCTTCGGAACGTTGCAGCCCTTCGGCCGATGGGAATTCCCATAGCTCATTGCGCTTTTTGACCTGGAAATCGGTCGGAGCGGGGAGTATATTGACCCCAGCCTTGGCAAAAAGGGCGGCGGCTCTGGGCATATGCGAAGCGGAGGTGACGAGAACCAGAGGTTGGCCGCCCACGATCGATTTCGCCGCCAATGCCTCTTCGGCGGTATCTTTCGGGGTCTCAAGAAGAATGATGTCGCTTGAAGGCACCCCCAGCGTCATCGCCATCTCGCCGTTTTTCCGGGCATTGGAGACGGCATCGGTATAACCGAATCCGCTGAAGATCAGTTTCATACCCGGACGGCTTTTGTAGAGGGCCACCCCTTCGTTCACGCGGACCAGCGATGCCGTGCCAAGCTGTGAGGAGAGGGGGATGTCGGGATTGCTCACATGACCGCTTCCCAGTATGTGAATGTAGCGTACATCCTCAAGCGCTGTAGGGTCCAATCGGGGATAACGCTCTTCGAGGGGGGCAATCAGCAGAGAAGAAAAAGGGGCGTAGGAGAGGAGGGTTATCCAGACAAGTGATACGAGAATAACCCTCTTGGACCATTTGAGGTACCCGCGGTGCCACAGGTAAAGCCCGATCCCAAACAGGATCAAAAAAAGGGGGGAAGGCATCAGCAGCGAACCGAGGGCTTTTTTGAGAAAAAACATTTAGGCTTTGGCTTTGCGCGCCGCAATCTCGCTCAAAAAAGTTTCCAGATCGTATTTGCTGCGGTACTGGGGAGTGAGGATATGGATCAGGATGTCGCCGAGGTCGACCGCGATCCAATCGCCGCTTTCGTCAACTCCGAGGAATTGTTCTTCGGGCTTGAGCCCTTTTTTAAGGTAGTCGAGCAGGGCGAACGTATGGCGTTCGTTCAGAGACGACGCGATGACAACGTAATCGGCGAAATAATCGCCTCCTTTTAGATCGAATACTTCGATCGCCTCGGCTTTGTTCTGGTCCAGAATCTGGCTTATTTTTTCAATTCTTGCGTTCATTGCGTTCCTTGTAGTAGGTGATAATTTCGTTTTCGATCTCGGACGAAAGGCCCAACGGGGCGAAACGGGTCCGAAAATCGGTTGAACTGACCGGCACGTCGACGCGCAGCTCGATCATGTATTCGGGGATCGGTATCCCGCCCCGTGATGCAACCACCCATCGTACCGAAGCGTCGAGCTCTTCGAAACAATGCCATTGGTGAAGCGATTCAAGATTGTCCGCGCCGATGATGAGGTAAAGTTCATCGCACAACGGGGCGAAATGGCGGACCGTTTCGACCGTATAGACGCTCCGTTTCTGGGCGATTTCGAAATCGCTGATTTCGACTTTGGAATAGCCGCGGAAAATGTTGCGCAGCCAACGGAGTCGAACCTCCCCCTCGGCACGGACGGAGGGCTTAAAGGGATTGCGTTCGGCCGGAACGATGACAAGTTTGTCCACCGGAAGGGTTTTAAGCGCTTCGGTAACGACACCCACATGACCGGCGTGCGGCGGATCGAAACTTCCGCCGTAAAGTGCAAGCTTCATAAACCCCGTCTTTTTTAATCAAAATTATAACCGAATTTTGGTAAAATCACCCCCTATTAAGAGCTTAGGATAAGGTGATGGCACTCAAGATTGCTATTAACGGCTTTGGCCGCATCGGCCGATCGGTCACCCGCGTCATCGCTGAACGCGAGGATGTGGAACTTGTCGCCATCAACGACATGGCGTCGATCGAAATGATGCTCTATCTGCTGCAAAACGATTCGGTACACGGACCGTTTGCCGGGGAAGTGGCCGTTATTGATGCGGATCATCTTCTCATCGGCGGTAAACGTGTCAGGGTTTTCGGGGAAAAAGATCCCGAAAAACTTGATTTCGCCGCTTTGGGGGCGGAGGTCGTATTCGAATGCAGCGGGTTGTTTCTGACCGGGGCATCGACACGCCATCATCTGGACAAGGGGGTCAAGAAAGTGATCCTTTCGGCCCCGACGCAAGATAACGCGATCCCCACCTATGTACTGGGGGTAAACGAGCATCTCTACCGGGGAGAGGCGATCATTTCGAACGCGTCGTGCACGACGAATTGTCTGGGACCGATCGCTAAAATCCTCGAAGAGACGTTCGGGATCGAAAAAGGGCTGATGACGACGATCCATGCTTACACCAACGGGCAGGCGATTATCGACAGCGCGCATGGAACCGACATGCGCCGTTCGCGCGCGGCAGGGGTGAACATGGTCCCTACCACGACGGGCGCGGCCAAGGCGATCAGCCTTGTCCTCCCGAGCCTGGAAGGGAAACTCCATGGCCAAAGCGTCCGGGTTCCGACTCCGGACGTTTCGATGGTCGACCTGAACGTTTTGGTCAAACGTAACACGACGAAAGAAGAGCTCAGCGCCCTCTTCAAATCGTACGCTCTTAATCAGCTCAAAGGGATTTTGGAAGTCGACGAACGTTATCGCGTCTCCCAGGATTTTGTGGGGTCTTCGTTCAGTGCCACAGTGGCAGAGGACCTGATTCAGGTCATCGACGGAAACCTGATCAAAATCATGGCATGGTACGATAACGAATGGGGATATTCCAACCGTCTTGTCGAGATGGCGTTGTTTATCAGTAAAAACTAAATTCATCAATCTTACAGTAAGAAGGAAATGTATGCAGCTGCTCAGCATCAAAGAGTGTGACATCAAAGGCAAAAAAGTATTCATCCGGTGTGATTTCAATGTTCCGATGGACGACTACGGCAATATCACGGACGACCGTCGTATCCGCTCGGCGCTTGCGACCGTCAACTACTGCCTTGATCAGGGATGTGCGATCATCCTCGGTTCCCACTTCGGCCGTCCGAAGGGGGAACCCGATGAAAAATATTCCCTGGCCCCGATCGCCAGACGTCTGCATCAGCTTCTCAAGATCGATATCAAAATGGCGACGGATGTCGTCGGGGAGAGTGCGATGAAACTTGCTTCCGAACTTCAAAACGGCGAGGTCTTGTTGTTGGAAAACCTCCGCTTTGAAAAAGGGGAGACCAAGAACGACCCAGAGCTCAGCCGCGCGATGGCGTCAATGGCGGACGTGTACATCAACGACGCATTCGGGGTGAGCCACCGCGCCCATGCGTCGGTGGAAGGGATTACGCAGTATTTTGACGCAGAACACAAAGCGGCCGGATTCCTTTTGCAAAAAGAGATCCAGTTTTTCGGTACGCTGCTCGATCGTCCGGTACGCCCTTTTGCCGCCATCGTAGGCGGGAGCAAAGTTTCCGGGAAACTAGAGGCGCTGATCAACCTGTTGCCCAAAGTCGATAAAATGCTCATCGGCGGCGGCATGGCATTTACGTTTCTCAAAGCGCTCGGACACGATGTCGGCAATTCGCTTGTCGAAGACGATCTGATCCCCGAAGCACTCAAAATCATGGAAGAAGCGAAAAAGCTCGGCGTTAAATTCTATCTTCCCGTCGACGTGGTGGCGGCCGAAAAATTTGCACCCGACGCGATGAGTCGCCTGGTCAGCATCCAGGAGATTCCATCGGGATGGATGGGTCTGGATATCGGGCCGGCTACGGTACGGCTGTATCGTCAGGTTCTGGCCGATGTTCAAACGATTCTGTGGAACGGGCCGATGGGTGTGTACGAGATGGACCGTTTTGCACGCGGGTCGAACAAAATCGCCCATTTCGTCGCCGATTCGTATGCGACAACCGTTGTGGGAGGCGGCGATACCGCCGATCTGGTCCAGCGCGTGGGTTTGGACGAGGAGATCACGTTCATCTCTACGGGCGGCGGGGCATCGCTGGAATTGTTGGAAGGTAAAGTTCTTCCGGGCGTCAAACCTTTGATGAAGTAAAAGGAGACCGTCATGATAGTGTGTGCCAATTTCAAAGCGAACAAAACGCGTCAGGAGACGCATGCCTATATGGCGGTCGTCGAATCGTTCGTCAGCGCGAACGACATTTCCGATACGGTGATCGTGTTTCCGCCCTTCACCGCACTCGGACACGAACAGCGCAATATCCTCATCGGGGCGCAAAACGGTTATCCGGTCCGCAACGGAGCGTTTACGGGAGAGATTGCCTTAGAACAGCTCGAAGAGTTCGGGATCGGAACGATTCTGATCGGGCACAGCGAACGGCGTCACGTGCTCGGCGAGAGCCAGGAATTCATCGCCGAAAAATTCCGTTTTTTTGCCGAAAAAGGGTTTGCGATCGTCTACTGCGTCGGTGAGCCGCTTGAAGTCCGCGAAGAGGGGAACGACGCGTTGATGGCCTACATCGAAAAACAGTTCGAGGGGATCGACTTGGAGTATGCGGACCTCGTGATCGCATATGAGCCCGTATGGGCTATCGGAACGGGGCTTACTCCCTCGTTGCGCGATATCGAGCTCATTCACGGCGCACTGCGGGCAAAAACATCGGCTCCGCTCCTCTACGGAGGGAGCGTCAAGGTTGATAATGCCCGTGAGATCATGGCGCTGGAGAATGTCGACGGCGTACTGGTCGGTTCGGCGGCACTGAGCGCGAACGACTTTTGCGAAATGATCGCGCAGGCGGCAGAACTCGGGGCCTCGGGGCGCTGAGGACTCTTTCATTCATCACAATTACAAAAGGAGACTTATCATCAATGTTAATGCAAGGTAAAAAAGGGCTGATCGTCGGATTGGCAAACGATAAATCGATTGCGTACGGCATCGCCGAAGCGCTTCATGCGCAAGGCGCCAAAATGGCGTTCACTTATCTGAACGAAGCTCTCCAGAAACGGGTAGAGCCGATCGCCGCATCATTTGATAATTCCCCGGTGTATAAACTGGATGTCTCCGACGAGACGGACATGGCAACTATCGCCGAGAAAATCGCCGCCGATTTCGGGCAGATCGATTTTCTTGTTCACTCGGTCGCGTTTGCTCCCAAAGAAGCATTGACCGAAGGGTTCATGAAAACTTCCAAAGAGGCGTTTCAGATCGCCATGGACATTTCGGTCTATTCGCTCATCGACCTGACGAACCGGCTTGAAGGGGTATTGGCACCGGGTGCATCGGTGATTACTCTCAGTTATCTCGGCGGGCCGAAATACGTTCCGAACTACAACGTGATGGGTGTTGCAAAAGCGGCGTTGGAAGCGACGGTACGCTACATGGCCGTCGAACTTGGGGCGAAAGGGCAGCGCGTCAACGCGATCAGCGCCGGCCCGATCCGTACGCTGGCTGCCAGCGGTATCGGCGATTTCAAACAGATCCTCAACTGGAACGAGGCGAATGCCCCGCTTCGTAAAAACGTCACGATCGAAGAGGTCGGAAACTCTGCCATGTACCTTCTGAGCGATCTCGCGTCGGGTGTGACGGGCGAAGTGCATTATGTCGATGCCGGATACAATATCATGGGGATGGCTGCGGTGGAGAAAAACGCCGAAGGTAAAACCGTTTTCATCTGGGACGAGCAAAAATAATCGGGTATTTCGATCCTTTCGCCGGCGATTTCGCCCGAACGGATCAAAAATCGTATAGCCGCAATTTATCTTACGGATAAGAAAAAGCGGCTAATTGTTACCAAACGTTACTTTCCTACAACCGGAAGAGTACTCATCATTTCCGTATGAGAAGGCTCTTTAGGTTTCCCCTCGTTCATTTTTGCTTTGTTGTCATGATACACTTTCCATTTGTCCGCGTATTTCTGGAGCGTAAAGGGAGTATTGTCCTCAGGCTCGGGCTCGGCGGGTGCGGTGGTCGTGGTGACCTGACCGTCCGGAGTTTGGGTAGTGGTCACAACCTGTTTGGAATCCTTTGTGACCGTTGTGACGGTCCCGTCGGCCGCTTTCGTGGTCGTGGTGGTGGGTGCGGACTGCGTCATCGGGATCCAATCTTCTTTCAGCCATGCGTCAAGCGAACGCTGCATGACACCCGGTTCGGCTGCCGCCGTGGAGCTTGGGGAGACGGCTTGGAGAGAGGGGTTTTTAGAAGGGGAAACTCCTTCGCGATTGGCACAGCCGACAAGGGTGAGCGCGCATGCCGCGGCGGTGATGACGAAAGATGCTTTCATTTTCGTTTTCCTTTGAATTATTTGATAATTTGATACTAAATACATACTATACCATAAACCCTCCCCTAAACGCTCCGTCGATCAAAAAAATTATTGTGACATTTTTGTCACATTCCCTAAAATAGGGATTTTTGAGCGGTAAACAAAAAGTAAATGAAATTTTTTTTTCACAGCTATGTTTAAGATTGGCAGAGTTACAATTAATCCCGACGAAACAAAAACATAAGGTCAAACTTAACTTAAGGAGAATCAATGAAGTTAGTTAAAATGTCTCTTGCCGCGGCAGTAATGCTGGGAGCAAGCGCTTTCGCTATCGATAACGTAAAGGTAAGCGGCGACGCGAAACTTTTCTACGGAACGGATAATAAGACTCAAGCAGCAGGTGTCAGCGACGATCTGTTCGACCAGGCTAACAGCTATGCGGATACCGCGCTTCGTTTGAGCGTTACTGCGGATCTGACGAAAAACGTCTCTATGGGTGCAACGGCGTATGCCATCAGCACGCTGGGTCTTGAAAACAATCTTGTTGCGAATACGTGGACAAACGGCCATAAAGCGGAAGTAGAAGACAATTCATGGATGGGCGAACTCTGGTTGGCCGGAACGATGGGTAAAACTACTCTCAAAGTCGGTCGTATGGAGCTTGATACTCCAATGGCATTCTCTGAAAAATGGTCAATCGTTCCTAATACGTTTGATGCCGCGGTTGTTATCAATCAGGACATCCCCGATACAACGCTCGTCGGTGCATGGGTTGGAAAATCAAACGGTACGGATGCGATCACAGGTGCCGGTGCGACTGTTGCGGACAGAGACGGTCTGTTGCGTGATGAAGCTAAATTTAGCAAATTCATGGAAAAAGGTGCATACGCTGCAGCGATCGTGAACAATTCGTTCAAACCTCTTGTTGCGCAAGCATGGTACTATAACATCGGAATGGTAGCGGATGCATACTGGTTGCAGGCCGATATCGATTGCCAGCTGGTTAAAGGTGTCAAAATCGGTGCGCAATACGCAGATGTTGACGTTAAATCAAACGGTAAGCTGGGAGCGTCAGCTGAAGATTCTTCTGCATACGCATTCAAACTGGCTTATCAGGGGATCGAAGGGCTGAACGTTTCGGCAGCTTATTCAAAAGCGGATGACAAAGGGACTGTACGCATTCAAAACGTTGCGGCAGGTGCCAATGCGACTGGTCAGTCAAAACTGTATACTGAAGCATGGTGGAACTACGGTTACGTAGGTTCAAAAGATGCGGAAGCTCTTAACCTGACAGCTGAGTATGACATGAAAGACATCGCGAAATTCGGTGTTTACTACACAACAGTCAGCAACGATATCGCAGCCAGTACACACGAAATGGATGAAGTAGCGGTTACAGCATCTAAATCGTTCGGCGCTCTGGATACAACATTGGCGTACATTTCTACAAACGCTGATGATGCCAACAACGGGAAACAATACGATACCGTTCAGGCTTACCTGACTCTCAAATTCTAAGCGTTTTTTAGACGCTTCACCCCCTAGGGGGTGAACTTATTTCTCTTTTTCCCCTCTTTCTTCCGCTATAATGATTGCATGAAATATCTTTTCCGTTCCCTTTCATACACCATGTTGATGCTGTTGCTTATTTCGCTGATTTCGTTCGGGGCGATTCATATGGCGCCGAACAGTTTTGTCGGAGGAGAACTCAATCCCAATATGACGCAGGAGACGATCGCTCAGCTCAAAGCGGTATACGGACTCGACAAACCCTTATGGCGGCAGTACACCGATTGGGTTTACAACCTTTCACGGCTCAATTTCGGTGTTTCCTTTGTCAGCGGGGAACAGGTTTCCGAGGTGGTTGCGCAGAGACTGCCCGTTACCCTGTGGATGAATATCACAGCGATGGCATTGACGTTTGTCCTCTCGCTGTGGATAGGGATTAAAGCGGCTCTCAATTACGGTAATACGAAAGACACCGCACTGATTCAATTCTCCCTGGTCAGTTTTGCGATGCCTTCGTATTATCTCGCGCTGGTGCTGATGCTGGTGCTTGGATTTACTCTGGAATGGTTTCCCCTAAGCGGGCTTCATTCCCTCGAAGCTCCTGATGGAATCGGCTACTACCTCGATATGGCGTGGCATCTGACACTTCCGGTTACGGTAATGGTATTTGTGGGGGTGGGGAGTTTGAGTCTTTACGTCCGTTCACTCGTCATCGAAATCCTTAAAAGCGACTACATCTATTTCGCCCGTGCGCGCGGAATCGATGAAAAAAAGATCGTCCGCTATTACATTCTTCCAAACCTTTTGCCGCCGATCGTGACGATGCTGGGGCTCTCCGTACCGGGGCTTATCGGCGGGTCGGTCATTTTGGAGTCGATTTTCGGCATTGAAGGGATGGGACAGCTTTTTTATCTCTCGGCGATGAGCCGGGATTATCCGGTGATTATGGGGATTTTAATGATGAGTGCGTTTCTGACGCTGATCGGCAATCAGATTGCCGATGCTATACTTTTGAAGCTCAACCCGTTTGTTAGAAGATAAAAGTCAGTGAAATCATATAAGCGCGGTTGGCTGCGCGTGGGCTCTCTGCCGAAGAGAACTTAGCGTTAGCGTAGCCGAGGGGGCTTTGCTCCCTTGGCGTGTCTAATTGCCAAACAGCGCTTCGAGGGAGCTGATTCCCTCTTTTTTCTCTTCGGCCGCTTTTTCGCCGCCGGCTGCCGTTCCGCCCTGTTCGTTCAGCTCGATCGTGTATCCCGTCAGCATCGAGGCAAGTCGGATATTGATTCCGCTTTTCCCGATGGCTTTGGATTTTTGATCGCTGGGGAGGGTGACGATCGCCTTTTTCTCCCCCTCTTCGGTCTCTTCGATCGCAACGGCCGAAATGATCGCGGGGCTCATTGCGCGGGAAATGAAGAGTTCAGGCTGCGGAGTGTACTCGACGCAGTCGATATTTTCCCCGCAAAGCTCTTCGCTCACCGCATTGATCCGCACGCCGCGTACGCCGACGGTCGCCCCGATCGGATCGATCTGGGGGCGGTTGGTGTAGAGGGCGATTTTGGCCCGTTCGCCGGGGATACGGGCGCATTTTTCGATCACGACGATGCCGTCTTTGATCTCGGGGACTTCGAGGGCAAGAAGCTCTTCGAGGAATTTGGGCGAAGTGCGGGAAAGCTCCATCGAGATTCCGTTGATTTTGTCGACATGGACCCGTCGAACGATGGCGCTGACCATATCGCCGACTTTGAATTTTTCCCCTTTGATCCGGTTTTTCATCGGCAAGACGGCACGGATTTCGTCAATTTCGATCGTCGTGTTCTGTTGTTCGTCGACGCGGGTGACGCGTCCGGAAACGATCTGGTTGATTTTGCTTTTGTATTTGTCGTACAGCTCGTTTTCAACAAGGCGCTGGATATGGAACTCGATTTCGCGGTGCAGCGTCGCGAACGCGCTGCGCCCGTAGCTTTCGATATCATGTTCCATCTGAAGCTGGTCGCCGATTTCGGCGTCTTCGTCGATTTCGAGGGCATTCGAGAGGCTCATGTACGCCCCCGCTTCTTCCCCTTCGAGTTCGGGAGCGTCGTCGGGAACGACGGTAATGATCTGGCGCAGTTTGACCTGCTTGGTCCGCTCGTCAATGTCGGCTTCGAACGCGAAGGTCGGGTTGATGATCCGCTTGGCGGTTTGAATGAACGAAGTTTTGATCGCTTCTTTGACGTTTTCGCGGCTGAGCCCTTTTTCGTTGGCGATCGAATCGATAATGTCTAAAATATTTTCCATAGAAATATCCTTTTTCGGTAGTCGAAACTCATAAAAAAATCGGTTTGGTTGGGAAAGCTTTTTTATGAAGGAAAAGTATTATACATAATTTTCTCTTAATACGATATTTATCGAAACACCGATATAATCCCGATAATATCAAGAACTCTATCCAAAGAAGGGAATCACCGTATGGAACTCAAAATCGCCCGCAGCGAACACGACGCAAAACCCAAAAAAATCGACCTGAAAAAAATCACCGAGATGGTGGAAAAAAGCAATTCGGTCATCCTTTATTTCGACCGTGAAAACTCGCACAAAGACCTTTTGTCGCTTCAAGACCATTTCGAAGGGGAAGGTAAAAGTTTCTACATGCGCGAAGTGCGTTACGGTCTTTCGACAAACGAATACATGTACGAGGTCCACATCCTCTAATGTCTAAAAAACTCTTTATCGAGACGCTCGGATGCGCGATGAACGTGCGCGATTCGGAGCATATGATCGCCGAACTGAGCGCACGCGAGGGGTATGAACTTACCGATAACGCGAAAGAGGCCGATCTGATCCTCATCAACACCTGCTCCGTACGTGAAAAACCGGTTCACAAGCTTTTTTCCGAACTGGGCGGATTCAACAAGATCAAAAAAGAAGGGGCCAAGATCGGCGTATGCGGTTGTACCGCATCCCATTTGGGCAAAGAGATCATTAAAAAAGCCCCTTACGTCAATTTCGTCCTGGGTGCGCGCAACGTCTCGAAAATCGGCGAGGTGATCCACCGTGACAAGGCGGTCGAAATCGACATCGATTTTGACGAATCACAGTTCGCTTTCAAAGATTTCCGCAGCAGCCCCTACAAAGCCTATATCAACATCTCAATCGGATGTGACAAACAGTGTACCTTCTGCATCGTTCCCAAAACGCGGGGCGACGAGATTTCGATACCTGCGGATCTGATTGTCGCCGAAACGCGCAAAGCGGCCGAATCGGGAGCCAAAGAGGTCTTTTTGCTGGGACAGAACGTCAACAATTACGGCAGGCGTTTTTCAGGCGAACACGAAAAGATCAATTTCACCGAACTGCTACGCCGCGTGAGTGCGGTCGAGGGGATCGAGCGGATCCGTTTCACCTCGCCCCATCCGCTTCATATGGACGACGAGTTTATCGAGGAGTTCGCCCGGAATCCGAAAATCTGCAAATCGATGCACATGCCCCTTCAAAGCGGTTCGACCGAGATTCTCAAAGCGATGAAACGGGGATACGGTAAAGAATGGTTCTTGAACCGCGCCGCGAAGTTGCGTGAAATGGTTCCCGACGTCAGCATCAGCACCGATATCATCGTCGCTTTTCCCGGAGAGAGCGATCAGGATTACGAAGATACCCTTGACGTGATGCGCCAGGTCCGGTTTGAACAGATTTTCAGCTTCAAATATTCCCCGCGCCCTTTGACGGAGGCCGAGAAGATGACCGATACGGTCGACCCCGAAATCGCTTCGGAGCGTCTCAGCCGCCTTCAGGCGTATCAGGATACGATTCTGGATGAAATTACGGCGACTTATCGGGGGCGTGAATTCGATGTCTATTTCGAAGAACTCCGTTCAGACGGCTATGCTGCCGGGCGCACCGACAACAACATTACGGTGAAGGTCAAAGGGAGCGAAGAGCTGCTCGGAACCATCCGTCGGGTCAAAATCACGGAGGTATCCCGTCTCGTCCAATACGGAGAGATCGTTGCGTAAAAAAATTCTGCGCACCCTGGCTTTGTGGCTGATCCCGCCTATCGGTGCGTTCCTGATACGCTTTATCTATCTGACGAGTAAAAAGCGCTTCCATCTCCCCTCCTTCATCCCTTCCGAACCGGTCATTTTTGCATTCTGGCACGGCGACTTGCTGCTTCAGCCCTATTTGTATTACCGTTTTCGTAAAGTCCCCAAAGCGAATGTTCTTATCTCGGACCATTTTGACGGCCAGATTATCGCCCGGATCATGCGCTATTTCCGGCTGGGGACGATCCACGGATCGACCACGCGCGGCGGTGCGAAAGTTTTAATTCAGGGGATGAAATCCCTTTCGGAGGGGTACGACATCGGGATAACGCCCGACGGCCCCAAAGGGCCCCGTCACGAAATGAGCGACGGGGCCGTCGTCATGGCGCAGAAAAGAGGTGCGAAGGTGATCGTGTTTCAGTGCGTCCCCTCTTCGTACTGGCAGCTTGGAAGCTGGGATCGTTTCACGATTCCAAAACCGTTCGGAACGCTTGATTTTTACGCATCCGAGCCGATCGATCTAAGCGGCATGGAGTTCGAAGCCGCCAAATCGCTGGTAAGAGAAAAACTGATGGAACGCGCCTTTTAGGTTGGCTGAATGATAACGCTCTATCGCTACAAAGAGGAGTTTTTACAGCATCTCGATGCGATGCGCGGATACTCGGCATTGACGATACGCAGCTACGATGACGCCATAAATGAGATGCTCGAACATGCCGAAATCTTTGTTGAGGGCGATACGTTTTCGATCAACCTGATGCCGCTGCGTGTGCGGATCGCGCCGTTGAAACCCAAAAGCATTTCCGCCAAGCTCAGTGCGGTACGCAGTTTCGTTAAATTTCTCCGCACCCGGGGGCTCGACGTCGAAATGAATGGGGACGAGAGCGTACGCGTCCCCAAAACGCTTCCCAAACCGGTTGCGCACGAACATATCCGAAGCGCCATTGAAGGTGCCGAACCGGCTGCCGGGCTGGCGATTACACTGTTGTATACGCTGGGGCTTAGGATATCCGAACTCGGCGGGCTGAGGCTCTGCGATATCACCCCGCAGTGGTGCAGGGTCAGAGGCAAAGGGGCAAAGGAACGCGACGTTCCCGTCCCCGGAGCGGCGCTCGAAGCGCTGGGGCGTTATCTCGCCGCCTTTAGCCCCAAAGAGTATGTTTTTGAGGCCGAGGGTAGAAAATTAAGCGAAAATAGTCTAAGATATATGATTACCAAGCGATTTGCCGAGATAGGGATTAAGGTGACTCCTCATCAATTGCGTCATGCTTATGCCACCGAACTGTTAAACAACGGCGCGCGTATTGCCGATGTTAGCGAATTATTAGGCCACTCGAGTATGGCGACGACACAGATATACACCAAACTGGGGAATGCTTTGAAAATGGATCACTACCTCAAATCGCACCCGTTATGCCAGTATCGTGAGGACAGCGAGTGATCGGCTGGCTTTATCAAAAAATTTTCATTACCATCATTCCTTACGGCGAAAAATACGAAGTGGGCGTCGCCTATTACAAAAAGAAAAAGCGCCTTTCCCGTGAGACCCGACGATACGAAGGGGTACTGGCCATTGAAGAAATGGCCCGTTACGTCCGGAGAATTGTCGAAGAATCGCCGTTGCACTACGTTGCCCTTCTCAACCCCGATCCCAATCAGGGCGCATTGGAAGGGTGTACGATCCACGAAATCAACGACAGCGAAGAGATGAGCGGAACGAAAACCATCTGCCGCAATCAAAAATGGATGCTTTATGCCTCGGCGCGCGAATTGGAACTCCTGAAAAAAAAATACGCGACGATCGGGCTGGATTTCGTATTTTCCCCTTTTTCGGTCATCGAGCGTTTTTTCGCCGATAAAACAGGTGGAAAACTCGGGCTTTACGTTCTTGCCCAAAAGGAAGCGATGAGTATCGCTTTTTTTGAAGACGGAAAGCTCGAATACGCCCATCACTACCCGTTGCACGCCGAAGAGGGATCGATCGGGATTGACGAAGGGAGCGGGATCGGCTTTTCGGTCGGAGTCGAAGAGGAAGAACCCAGCCGCGGAATCAATCTCGACCAGATCGAATCGCTCGACGATCTGGAAATTATCGATGAACTCGATGATTTGAGCGATATCGAGGACCTGGACACGCTTGAAGAGATTGCCGAATTCAGCGAAGAAGAACCGATTTTCGAGGAAAAACTCCCTTCGCTGATGCAAAGCGGCGACGGCAAGGAAGAGGGGGAGCGTTTCAGCGACGATTTTTACCGTTTTGAACTGATTGAAAAGACTTTGGCGCGGTTCTATGCCGGGGAACACTGCCGGAACCGCTTTGTCGAAACAGTCTGGATCGCCGACGCGTACGGGAACGGGAACGAACTCAAACGCTACCTGGAGGAGGAGCTGTTTTTAAACGTGATGGTCCGCAAAATCGATCTCGGTGAAGAGGTGCTCTCGCTTGCGCTGGAAGAGGAGTCGCAGTGAAGCACAGTTTTATCGCCCCCCGCTCCAAAAAGATCGTCAGTACCGAACTCAAGCTCGTCTTGTTTTTCTTTGCGATCACGATAGCGATGCTTTCGGGAACCTACTTTTTCCTGGGGTACAAAACGTACGATTTCGCGCGTGAACATCAAGAGGTGGCGGTGAAGGAGAAAGCGCTGGAGCGTTCGATCGCGCGGATGGACGAGAGGATCAGGCTGATCGAAGCGGAAGTCAAAATGGCCGAACAGATTACGACCGACAACACCGTCATGAAAGAGAGCATCCGTAATCTTTTCGATCTGGTTCCTGATGGCATCACCCTTTCCCGGGCCGATCTGGAAGCCAGATCGTTGATCCTGTACGGGACGACGCCGAACAAAGAGACTTACCAGTATATGCTCGAAGCCCCATTGCGCTCCATTTTTCACCGCACTTACACGAGCTTTTACCCGATTGAAAACGGGTGGTACCGTTTTGTGTCGACCAATCATCTTGACGACGAACAAAGTGAGGAGCTGCAATGAACCGGCAGACCGTTACCCTTTTGGTGTTATCCCTCGTCTTGATGATCGGAGTTGTAGGGTTTTCGTTCATGCTGCTCATCCCGAAAGGAAAAGAGTACCGCACGCTGCGTCTGGAAAGTAAAAAAGAGTTTCAGAACCTTGACTTCGCGCAGCAGCGCCACGACCAGGTCGCAAGCAGGCTCAAAGAGCTGGAAACCCAAAATGCCCGAATGATCAAGGCTTTCAATACGTCGTTTGATCCGATGCGGTTCGAAAAACAGTACGGTAAGGAGTTCAGCGATTTGTACCTGACCGAGGTGACGTCGTTTGAAAGCAACGGCACGTTCCGCACCTACGAAGTTAACGCGACCTCAAAAATCACTTCGCCGCAGAGTTTTTACCATTTTCTTGAAAACGTCAATAAAAGCGAATGGATCATCAAGGTTAATTTCCCCATCCATTTCGAGCGTGACGGCGACAAAATCCGCTCATCTTTTACAATGCGGGTTTACAACAACGAATCCAAGCAAAAAGAGAAAGAAAAAGAAGAAAAACCTCTTCATTGAGAAGAGGTGAATGGCTTATTTGAGCGCTTTGGCTTTTTCGTGTGCGGCGCGTACGGCTTCCATGCAGCCGTTACGTACACCGCCGGCTTCAAGAGCGCCGTATCCCGCTGCCGTGGTTCCGCCAGGGCTCATGACCCCGTCTTTGAGAAGTGCGGGGTGGGTTGTCTGCAACAGTTCGGAAAACCCGCTGAACAAGCCTTTGACCAGAGCCGTCGCATCATCGCGTTTAAGCCCTTCGCGTACCGCTCCGTCGGCCAGCGCTTCGGCGATGAGGGCCAGATAGGCCGGACCGCTTCCCGCCAGCGCCGTTGCAATGTCGAGCTCTTTTTCGCTTGAAAGCCACAGGGTAGGGCCGATGGCACCGAAAAGGGTAAGCGCTTCTTCGCGCGTTTGGATATCTCCGACGAGCGATGTCATGGAGAGGGCGACTTCGGCGGCGAGGTTCGGCATCGTTCGGCAATAGCGGCGTGCGGAGACAGTTTTAAGAGCCGAGAGGGGAATCCCCGCAAGAACCGAATAGAGGGTTTCGGCCGTTCCTTTCAGAAGAGGAGCGATTTCGCTGAGATTGGCGGGTTTGACGCAGAGAATAACGGTTTTACCTTCGATGGAGACTGAGTCGTAGAGGGTTTTTCGGACAGTGTTTCCGAGCGCTTTTTCGAACTTTTCCAGCGCTTCGGCACTTCGCCCGACCACCTCGATCTCATAGGTGTGACAAAGACCCTTGGCAAGGGCAAGGGCCATCTTCCCGTTTCCGACGAGCGTAATCGATTTAGCCATTCTCCGAACCTTTGAGGTAGTTTTTGATCGGTTCGGCGATGCTGAAATCGTTACGATTGTCGATGATGATTTGCGCCATCGTCTGGTTATCGGTGTTGAAAATGATCGGCGCCACGAAATTGACGGTCGAATTTTCAATCGGGGACTGGATGATCATGATATTGTAGATCAACAGGTTGCTTTCGGGATTAATCTCCATCAGTGCCTGCAAAGACGAAGGGATGTCGAAGGAGTATTCGCGCAAAACGAACGGATTGACGAGCGTAAAAGACGGGCCTTCACCGACGCTTTCGAGGCGCATGAAAATATCGTCGATTTTTTTCAGCTCCATTTGCTTGACCGATTCGAATCCGAGTAACGGGAGTTTTAACGCAAACTGCATGAATACCTCTTTTGAACAGAATAGACCGATTCTAACATATCAAGCTAAAAAGTTTCGACAGATTGCGGGACCGTTTAATCTCTTTTTGGTAAAATGGTTTGAAAATTGAAATAGACAGGTTTGAGAATGTTGAGAAGTTCGTTGATGGCAATGGCACTGCTGGTTTTGCTTACCGGGTGCGGTAAAGATATCGAAGAGTACAACAAACCGGCGGAATACTGGTACGAAAAAATGGTCAATGCTGTCGGAGACGCGAACCTTGAAAAGGCGGACAGCTATTTCAGTTCGCTGCAAAGCGAGCACATCAGTTCGCCGTTTCTGTCCGAAGCGACGATGATCATGGCACAGGCACACATGGCGCAGGAAGAATACCTGCTGGCGGAGCATTTTCTGAACGAGTACATCCGCCGTTACGCGACTCCCGAAGGGCGCGAATACGCCGAATTTTTGAAAATCAAGGCAAAGTTTCTCGCCCTCCCCAATCCCGGCCGTGATCAGGGGCTGATCGACGAAACGCTCAAAGGGGTTGAAACGTTCAAGTCCTCATACCCCGCATCAACCTATCTCCCGCTTGTGAATACGATGGAAACCCAGCTTCAGCTGGCGCGCGGAGATCTGAACGAGAAGATCGCGCAGCTCTACGATCGTCTGGGCAAACCGAAAGGGGCGGAATTTTACCGCTCGATCGCCCCGGTGACGTGGGTAAAATCCGACGAGATCGTTCATGCCGACATCCCCTGGTATCGCGAAATGTTCGAAGGTGACGGCAGCAGCAGCTGGTACGACTTCCTGATACCGCAGACCCGCAGCGTCGTATCCATGGACATCAACGAGAGTAAATAAGTACGTTTAAGGACAGTTTTCCGATGCAACTCAGCAATTACAGCTCTTTTCCGACCGTCCTGCCCGTCATAGCGGAGGACGAACTCTTTTTATACCCTTTTATGATCTCTCCCCTTTTTTTGAGCGACGAGAAAAACATCGCCGCGGCGGCCGAGGCGATCGAGAGTAATTCCCTCGTCATCGTCTGTCCCGTCAAACCCGAACATGAAGGGGAGCGGGAAAACGACTCGATTTACGATGCGGGCGTTATCGGATCGATCATGCGTAAAGTCGTTCTCCCCGACGGACGGATAAAAGTCCTGTTTCAGGGGCTCGCCCGCGGGCATGTCATGGACCTGATTCCCGGGGATCATCTGCGGGCTCACGTTGATCTGATCCAGTCGAGCAGTGTGAACGAGCTGAAAATGGACGCGATTCTCGAAGTGCTTCGCGAGAAGGTTCGCGCACTCTCCCAGGTAAGCAACTATTTTCCCCCCGATCTGCTCCGCACGATCGAGGAGAATCACGAATACAACCGTATCGTCGATCTGATCTGCAGTTCGATCAAAATCAAAAAAGAAAACGCCTATAAGCTCTTTATCGAACGCGATCCCGAAAAACGCTTCTTGATGCTGATCGACGAACTGATCGAAGAAACCGAAGCCAACAAGCTCCAAAAAGAGATCCGCTCCAAAGTTCATACCCGCATCGAGAAGGTGAACAAGGAATATTTTCTCAAAGAGCAGCTCAAGCAGATTCAAAAAGAGCTCGGCACCGACAGTCATCGGGACGAAGAGATTGAAGAATTCCGTAAAAAGCTCGAAGCGAAGAAAGATAAAATGCACGCGGATGCATACAAAGAGATCAACAAGCAGCTCGAACGCTTTGCCCGCATGCATCCCGACAGTGCGGATGCGGGAGTGATCCAGACGTACCTCGAGTGGGTGCTTGAAATTCCGTTCGGGGAACAGGCCAAAAAGGCACTCAACATCCGCGACGTCGAAAACCAGCTCAACAAAGACCATTTTTCGCTCAAAAAACCCAAAGAACGGATCCTCGAATATTTCTCGGTAAAAGAGCTTCTGGAGCTACGGGGGCAGGGCGAGAAGGAAGGGCGCGGCGCTATTTTATGTTTCGCGGGCCCTCCGGGGGTGGGCAAAACCTCTCTGGCCAACTCGATCGCCGAGGCGCTGAAGCGGCCGCTCGTACGGATTGCGCTCGGAGGGCTCGAAGACGTCAACGAACTGCGCGGACACCGCCGTACCTACATCGGGGCGATGCCGGGTCGTATCGTGCAGGGGGTGATCGAAGCCAAAAAGATGAATCCCGTCATCGTTCTCGATGAAATCGATAAAGTAGCCAAATCGCATCGGGGCGACCCGACGGCGGTGTTGCTGGAGATTCTCGATCCCGAACAAAACACCCACTTTCGGGATTATTATCTCAATTTCAACCTGGACCTCTCCAAGGCGATTTTCATCGCGACCGCGAATGACGTCGGTCAGATCCCGGGGCCGTTGCGCGACCGGATGGAATTTATTTCGGTCAGTTCGTACACGCCGCAGGAGAAGTTTCAGATCGCCAAACAGTATCTGATTCCGCAGGAGCTGAAAAAGCACGGGCTCAAACCGGCAGAACTGTCGATCTCGAAAACAGCACTGCAAGAGGTGATTGAAAAGTATACCCGGGAAGCCGGAGTGCGGAACCTTCGCCGTCGCGTGGCCGACATCGTCCGCAAAGCGGCGAAAAAGATCCTTGAAGAACCGACGACCGCCAAAGTGAGCGTGACGCTGAAAAATATTCGCGATTTTCTCGATAAAACGGTGTTCGAGATCGACCGTACCGATCACGTCGACCGTATCGGCGTGGTCAACGGTCTGGCATGGACTGCGGTAGGGGGCGATGTCCTGAAAATCGAGGCGATACGGATCAACGGCAAAGGCAATCTGCAGCTGACGGGAAGTCTGGGCGACGTGATGAAAGAATCGGCGCGGATCGCCCTTTCCGTGGTAAAAACGCTCATTGACGACGGAAAGCTGGGGGTCGATCACTCGATTATCCCGATGACGTCATCGGAACGTGAAAGCAACACGCTGCCCGATGCGAGCGAAGTGTATAAGCGTCTTGATCTCCATATCCACGTTCCCGACGGGGCAACCCCCAAAGACGGACCGAGTGCGGGGATCGCGATGAGCACCGTCATCGCGTCGATTCTGACGAACAAAAAAGTGCGTGCCGATATTGCCATGACGGGCGAAGTGTCGCTGACGGGAAATGTATTGCCGATCGGCGGACTGAAAGAAAAGCTGATCGCGGCACATCGGGCCGGAATGAAACTTGCCCTGATTCCTCAGAAAAACTACGATCGCGACATGAGTGACATTCCTGATGAGGTGAAAGGGTCCCTCGAGATCGTCGGCGTCAGTCGGATCGAAGAGGTACTGGAACGCCTTTTAACCGACGCATAGCCTCCCATGCCTCGCTATCGCCGTACAAATAGCCCCGCAGTTTGGGTTCGACCCCTAGGCGGCGGCACTCCTCTTTGAATCCTTTGTCCATCACAATCCCGCTGCAATAAGGGGCGATAAACGTATATCCATCGTCTGTACATACGACGTATCGGCGTCCGATGACGTTGACCCTGTTTTTTTTCAGATTCTCTTTTTCACCGCTTTTCATTACGTACCCGAGAGATTTTATGCAAGCATCGACTCCCGAAACCAATGAGCGGGTGCGTGCGGGAGCCGAAGCGTAAAATAGCGATCCGATGTTTTCAAAGGCCATCGGTTCGAGGATCTCGTCGGTATCTTCTTCGAGGTAGCGGAAACTTCTGCGGATCGCGTCACGGTATTCGCGCATCATCGGAGCGCTGAAACGGTGGCGGAAAACATTGCGGGTGTAACGTTCGTCGGCATTGCTCTCATCAAGAGAAAAGGGGATATTGCGATCCCGCAGATACGATTCGATACTTTCCCTGTCCCATTCCAGAAGAGGGCGTACGAGGTGAATATTTCCCCGCCGTTCGGATGAACGGATTCCGAGCAGTTCGGGTAGGCCGGCTCCGCGGCACAGCTGCATCATGAGCCACTCCAGACGGTCGTTGAGCTGATGGGCCGTGAGCACATACGTGTAGCCGTGCTTTTCGACCAGGTGGGAAAAAAAACGGTACCGTTCTTCGCGTGCGCGGTGTTCGAAATTGGTCCCGCCCAAGCGGCAGGAGAAGGTATAACAGCGTTTGTTATACCGTTTGGCCAACGTGATGGCGTTTTCTTCTTCGGTGTCGCTGGCGGAACGGGTGTGGTAATTGACGTGGGCGATGTCGAAATCGATCCGGGCATCGAGGAGCAGATGAAAAAGGGCGGTCGAATCGGCGCCGCCGCTAAAGGCAAGGAGGGATTTCCCCTCTTTTAAAAGCTCGAGGTGGAGCAGATCACGCATGACCCGTCACGGTCGCAAGCGGGTTTCGCCCGGCGATCTCGGTGATGCGAGCGCGGTAGATGACGCCGTAGGCGAGGTCCCCCTCGATCTCCCGGTCGTTGACGTAGATTTCGCCGTCCACATCGGGAGCCCACTGCAGCGCCCTGGCGCTGAGAAGATATTCGTGCTCGTCGCTCTCCCCGTCGATGACGAGAAGAATTTCCTCTCCGACGAGTTTTGCAAGACTGGCTTCTTCGACTTTGGAAGCGACGGAACCCAGTTTTTTAGCCCGGGCGTTGATCGTTTTTGAGGGGATTTTTTCGCTCATCGCATAAGCGCCTGTTCCTTCCTCGTCCGAATAGCTAAAAACATTGATCCGGTCGAAACCGAAGGTCTGCGCAAATTCTGCCATCTCGTCAAACATTGCATCCGTTTCTCCGGGGTGTCCGACGATAAAGCTGGTACGGACGAACGAATCGGGGAGCGCTTTCATGGCGTTAAGGAGTTCGAGCGTTTTTTCTTTGCCGAAGCCCCGCTTCATGATGCGGAGCATCTCGTCGTTGATATGCTGGATCGGCATGTCGAAATAGTTATGAAAAATCTTGGAATCGCCGATAGTCTTGATCAGCTTGAGGCTCGTGGTGGAAGGGTAGAGATAAAGGATCCGGGCACATTTGACCCCGTCGATCAGTTCGATCCGTTTGATAAGATGGATAAGACCGTCCTGCGTCCCCTGATCGCGCAGGTAGGAACTCGAATCCTGCGAGACGAAGCTGAAATCGTAGTAACCTTTCGCCACGAGGCTTTCCACCTCTTTGGCGACGCTTTCGAGGTCGCGTGAGTGGAGTTTCCCCTTGAACGAGGGGATAGCGCAGAAACTGCACTGCTGGTTGCACCCTTCCGAGAGTTTTACATAGGCGTGGTAAGTCGAACCCGTCACGACCCTCTCGGCTCCGTCGATGAGATAGACCTCGGGGGTGAAACGGCTTTGTTTGGCGGCGAGAAGCTCGTCGATTTTATCGTAATCGCCGACGCCGGTAAAGATGTCCACTTCGCTGAGTTCTTTGGAAAGTTCCTCTTTGTAGCGTTCGCTCAAACATCCCGCCATGACGAGAACGGAGTCTTTTTTCCGCCCCGCGTCGAGGTTGAAGATCGTATTGAGCGATTCTTGCTTGGCCGCATCGATGAATCCGCAGGTGTTGACGATGATGACATCGGCTTCACCGCTTTCGTCCGTCATTTCAAAATCCTTCAAACGCCCCAGCATCACTTCGGTATCGACGAGATTTTTGGTACAGCCCAGAGAGACGATGTGGAGTTTTTTGGACATAAAAGACCTTTGCAATAATGAAATGTCTTATTATATCCAAGCGCAGATTTGGATACACTTTCAGAATGCGTATAGTTATGAGTATTTTAGCGTTGATCCCCCTGATGGCGATAGGGGCCGTGTTCGTCGACGGGATGGGGACGGAGTGGTTCGGAACGATCCGCGGCGGGATCGAAGCGACGTTCGGGATCACATTTCCCTCCCCGCAAAACCGGCTTTATTATCTCTCCAAGATGGCGGGCGCGAGTGCGTTGTGGATTTTGATCGCGGCGTTCTGGGTGAATCCGCTGCGGACTTACGTACGGTTCGATCTGGTGGAATTCAAAAAACTGCTCGGGGCAGCGGCGATCGGATATGCCTTTTTGCATTTTCTGCTGTTCATCGCTTCGTACGATTTTGCGGCGGGGCGGATCGCCGGGCTTTTCGGGACACACCTTGCGCTCGGCGCTGGGCTGGCGGCACTGCTGGTGATCGCAATCGTTCCGCACGTGCGGGCATGGTACAAGCTCCTTTATATCGGTATCGTGCTGGTAATCGTTCATCTGCTGCTGGGGTATCGTGAATTGACCCCGCCGCATATCGCGGCCGTAACGCTGCTCAGTCTGGGACTGGCGCTCCGGCTGATTAAGCGCTGATGCGGCATTACGACGTCGTTATTCTCGGTGGCGGTGCCGCCGGGCTGATGTGTGCGGCATGGCTGCGGGAACATACCCCTCTGTCGGTGGCGATTGTAGAGGGAAACGGCAGAGCGGCACTCAAACTCAAAGCCAGCGGCGGAGGCAAGTGTAACCTCACCAACGTCGATGTCGACGCAACCCACTATCTGGGAGATGAAGCGCTGGTACGCCGTGTTCTTGATACATTTCCCCAAAAAGCGCTTCTGGAGTATTTCCGTAGCGGGGGACTGCGGCCCGTGATCCGAAAAGAGCGCTATTATTTCTGTCCCAAAAGTTCCGATGAGGTTATTGCAATCTTGCTGGGAAGAGCACAGGGATGTGACCTCCTTACTTCTCACAAGATTCTCGGGGTCGAAGGGAATTCGCCCTTTGTCGTCACGACCGACAAAGGGGAACTGAGAGCGGAGAAAGTGATTGTCGCAACGGGCGGGGCGAGCTACAAAGAGATCGGGGCAAGCGACGTCGGCTTGAAAATCGCTCAGAGTTACGGCCTCGATACCGTGGCCTTTTCCCCGGCGCTTGTCGGATTGACGCTGCAACCCAAAGAGTTCTGGATGAAAGAGCTCAGCGGAATCAGTTTTCCCGCCCGGATACGGGTTGCGGGCAAAACGCTCGACGAAGACCTTCTTTTTGCCCACAAAGGGATCAGCGGCCCCGTCGTTCTCTCCGCATCGCTGTACTGGCACCGCGGCGAAATCGAGGTCGATTTTCTCCCCGATTTCGACCTGGAGAGGGTTCGGAAGGAGAAAAAACTTCTCAGCACGGCGCTGCCGCTTCCGAAACGGTTCATGAAAAGTTTTCTGGAGGCCGTGGGACTGGAAGACAAGCCCTGCAACCGGCTTGATGGCGGCGAATGGGAAAAACTCTCGCGCATCCGGTCGTATCCGATGGCTCCCTCGGGGACGTTCGGGCTGTCGAAAGCCGAAGCGTGCAGGGGGGGAGTCGCATGCAGCGAACTCGATCCCGCAACGATGGAGAGCCGGAAAGTCAAAGGGTTGTATTTCATCGGGGAGACGGTAGACGTGACGGGCGAACTGGGGGGATACAATTTTCAGTGGGCGTTCAGCAGCGCCGTTGTGGCGGCTAAGGCGATCGGCTCAATGTCTTTTAAACGAAACTGAGTACAATATGACCATTCACTTACAGGAGCGTTTATGATCCTTCTTGCCGGACCGTGCGTCATCGAGAGCGAAGAGTCGATTTTCAAAATCGCCAAGTCGCTCGAACGTTATCATAACGACGACCGTTTCGATTTTTATTTCAAATCGAGTTTTGACAAAGCCAACCGTACCTCGCTCGAAAGTTACCGTGGCCCGGGCCTCGAAGAGGGGCTGCGGATTTTGCAGAAAGTCAAGGATGATTTCGGCTACAAAATCGTCACCGACGTGCATGAGAGCTATCAGGTCCCGATCGCGGCGGAGGTTGTCGATATGATCCAGATTCCCGCTTTTTTGTGCCGTCAGACCGACCTGCTCGTAGCGGCGGGAAAAACCGACAAGATCGTCAATATCAAAAAAGGGCAGTTTATGACCCCCGGCGACATGCAGTTTTCGGTTAAAAAAGTGCTCAAGACGCGCGGATGCGACGAAGTGAGTTACGAAGCCTCGCAGCGCCACGGCGTATTGCTGTGCGAGAGGGGTTCAAGCTTCGGTTACGGCAATCTCGTCGTGGATATGCGTTCGCTGGTCATCATGCGCGAGTTCGCCCCCGTCATTTTCGACGCGACCCATTCGGTGCAGATGCCGGGAACGGGAACCGGAAAAACGGGCGGAGACAGCTCGATGGTGCCCCACCTTGCACGCGCTGCGGCGGCGGTCGGGGTAGACGGGTTCTTCTTTGAAACCCATTTCGATCCGGTCTGCGCTTTGAGCGACGGCCCGAATATGTTAAAATTAGAACAGCTTGAAGCGCTCTCCGAGACGCTTTTGAAAATTGACTCAGTAAAAGGAAATTAAACTATGAATCTGATCGAAGGAAAGTTGAGAGTTATCCCCGGTAAAAAGATCGCCATCGTCAGCACCCGCTGGAACCATTTCGTCGTTGACCGTCTGGTCGAAGGGGCCAAAGACGCATTCGCCCGCCACGGCGGAAACGACCAGGATTTGACGCACGTTCTCGCTCCGGGCGCGTTCGAATTGCCGATGGTGATCGAGCAGCTTCTCTCCAGCGGTAAATACGATGCGGTGTGTGCGCTCGGCGCCGTCATTCGCGGATCGACTCCCCATTTCGACTATGTTTCGGCTGAATCCACCAAGGGGATCGCGACCGTGAGCCTCAAGCACAAAAAACCGGTCTCCTTCGGATTGCTCACCACCGATACGATTGAACAGGCGATTGAGCGCGCGGGAACCAAAGCGGGGAATAAAGGTTTCGAAGCGATGACCGTGGTCATCGAGATGCTCGATCTTTACCAGGCGATCGGCGAATAATGACGACGCGTCATCAAGCCCGCATGGCGGTAGTCAGCCTGCTTTACGCCTACGATCTTGGAAATCAGAGCATCGCCGATTTCAGCGACGAGATCCTCGAAGAGAAAAAGATCCGCAACAAACAGCGTGATTTCGCCCTGGACCTGTTTAAAGGGGTCACGGAGCATCTGGCTGAAGTGGATGAAGCGATCGTCAAACACCTGACCAAAGACTGGGATTTCGAACGTCTGGGCTCTATCGAGCGGGCAACCCTCCGGCTGGGCGCTTACGAGATCATGTTCGGCGAACTCGATTCGGCCGTCGTCATCAATGAGGCGATCGAGATCACCAAAGCGTTCGGTACCGAACAGTCTCCCAAATTCATCAACGGCGTCCTCGACGCGATCGCTAAAGACAAGTAATCCCGATGCGTCTTTCCAAAGAACAGGCTCTCGAACTGATCCGTCACGGTGACCTCAAAGAACTGGGGAAAATGGCTACAGCCCGAAAAAAGGAACTGCATCCCGATGGCGTGACCACGTTCGTTGTCGACCGCAACATCAACTACACCAACGTCTGCTGGGTCGACTGCAAATTCTGCGCTTTCTACCGCCACGGAAAAGACGAGGATGCGTACGTGCTGAGTTTCGAGGAGATCGATCAAAAAATCGAAGAACTCCTTGAAATCGGCGGCACCCAGATCCTGTTTCAAGGCGGGGTCCATCCGAAACTCAAAATCGAGTGGTACGAAGAACTGGTCGAACACATCCATACCAAATATCCTACGGTGACGATTCACGGTTTTTCGGCGATAGAGCTCGATTTCATCGCCAAAGTTTCGCATATTTCGATCCAGGAGTGCCTGGCACGCCTCAAAGCCAAGGGGCTTGCGTCGATTCCCGGTGCGGGCGCGGAGATCCTCAGCGATCGGGTACGCGATATCATCGCCCCCAAAAAAATCGACAGCGAGGTGTGGCTGAGCGTTCACCGCGAAGCGCATAAACTCGGGATCAAGTCCACCGCGACGATGATGTACGGTACGGTAGAGACGGATGAAGAGATTGTCGAACACTGGGACATGATCCGCCGGTTGCAGGATGAGACGGGCGGGTTCCGCGCTTTCATCATGTGGTCGTTCCAGGGGAAAAACACCCAGCTCATGGAAGAACACCCCGAAATCGAGAAGCAATCGTCCAACCGTTATCTCCGCCTTTTGGCGGTGTCGCGCCTGTTTCTGGACAATTTTCCAAACATTCAGAGTTCGTGGGTGACGCAGGGACCGTATATCGGTCAGATGGCGCTGCTGTTCGGGGCAAACGATCTGGGATCGACGATGATGGAAGAAAATGTCGTACGCAGCGCGGGTGCAGGATTCCGGATGGCCAAGGACGAAATGGTCCGTCTGATCCGGGACATCGGGGAAACGCCGGCAATCCGTAATACGGCGTACGAAATACTCGAAACATTCGAATGAATAGATTATTCATCGCGACTTTATTTTTTGGACAGATACTGATGGCAAGCACACTGGATTTTATAGAGGTCAAGGGGGTGAAAATCCCGTTCATCTACGAAGAGGATAAACGTCTGCCGATCGTATCGATGCAACTCGTTTTCACCCATAGCGGGAGCGTCGATGAAGGAAAAAAAGCGGGGTTGGCCCGCCTCGGCGCCAAGATGCTCAACGAAGGAAGCCTCAAACGCGGTTCGGTCGGGTTCGCCGATGCCCTGGATGCACGTGCCATCGGACTGAGTGCGACTGCGGGAAACGAAACATTCGTGATCGAGCTCGGAAGCCTCAAAGAGGAACTTGATACGGGGCTTTCCCTCCTCTCCGAACAGCTTGCCGAACCCAATTTCACCCCCAAAACGCTTGAAAAAGTCAAAACCATCACTCTGAGCGAGATAGCCCGCAAAGAAGCCGATTTCGACAATGTCGCATCGACGGAGCTCAAAGCGGTATTGTTTGAAGGGACGCCGATGGCGACTCCGAATATCGGAACCAAAGAGAGCATCGCGACCATTACCCTCGAAGACGTCAAAGGATTTATATCCGATCATCTGGTCCTCTCTAACGCGCTGGTCGTATTCGGCGGAAATGTCGGGCCCGAAGAAGCCAAGGCCAAAGCGGTGAAACTGCTGGGAGGACTGGAAAAGGGGAAAGCGGGGAAAGAACGCTACTACCCGCTCCGCAAAGAACCCAAAGAGTCGGTAATCAAGCGCCCCCAGACCGAACAGGCGTATATCTATTTCGGTTCTCCTTTCGCGATGCGTGAAGGGGATGAAGAGTTTTACAAGGCGCGGGTCGCGATGTTTATTCTCGGAAGCAGCGGATTCGGAAGTCGCCTGATGGAAGAGGTTCGTGTCAAACGGGGATTGGCGTATTCGGCTTATTCGCGCCTCTCGGTCGCTAAAACGCATACCTATTTCAGCGGCTATCTGCAGACGAAGATCGAATCGCAGTCCGAAGCGATCCGAACGGTCGAAGCGGTGATCGACGCTTTCGTCCGCGAGGGGGTAACCCAGAACGAACTCGATCAGGCGCGTAAATTTCTTTTGGGCTCCGAGCCGCTCCGGGTTGAGACCCTTTCGCAGCGGCTGGGCCGGACGTTTAGCGAATATTACGCGGGCAAGCCGCTCGGATCGAGTTTACAGGAACTTGAACAGATCCGTTCGCTGAGCCTCGAAGAGCTCAACGATTTCATCAAGCGCCATAGCGAGATCAAAAATCTAAGTTATGCGATTGTCACCCAATAGCGAGGACGCCGACAAATTCCGTCGGCTCGGTGTTCTCAACATCACCGAGTTGGCATTGCTCATCCCCTCGTCCTTCGAAGACCGGCGGCTCAGTTCCGAACTCACCCACAACGCTCCCTGTGTCATCGACGCAACCGTCGAGCGTGTCACCCGTACTCCCAAAACATTGCGTATCGTTTTTTTCGCCCACAACCTTGATGAGGTGATCGAAGGGGTCATTTTCAATCCCAAACCTTACATGATGCATGCTTTTGTGCAGGGGAGCAGAGGATTTTACGGCGGGAAGGCGTCGTGGGACACGGGGAAATGGGAACTGATCCATCCTCTCAAGCTTTCCCAGATCGGATCAATCGTCCCGGTATACAAGACACCGCTTCGTGCCGACGTAATGCGCCGCCTAGCGGCGCGTTACGTCAGTGTCGAAAACCTCTTAGAGGAGGGTCTTCCGCCCGAAGTTGCGAAGATTCTTTACCGTCTCCATTTCCCCGCGGTTCCCCTTGCGCTTACGGAAAAAGAGCTGCGTGCGTTGAAATTTGCCGAACTCTACAATTATCTCCGGCGGCTGCGCAAAAAACGGCGCTACCACCCGACGAGCTACCGCGGTGCGGGAGATGCCAAACGCTGGATGAAGACACTTCCGTTTGAACTCACCGACGATCAGAAAGGGGCAATCGAGCATATCCGCCGTGATCTTGCAGGCGAGAATGCGGCGCGGCGGATGATCGTCGGCGATGTCGGCTCGGGGAAAACGATGGTGATCCTCGCTTCGGCGGTGCTGATGCGCCCCTACCGTTCAATCCTGATGGCTCCCACGACGATTCTCGCCGCACAACTTTACGAGGAGGCGTGCAAATTCCTTCCCGATTTCAAGATCGCACTGGTGACGAACAAGACCAAAAAAACATCGCTGGACGGGTATGATTTTATCATCGGAACGCATGCGCTTTTGTACCGAGACCTTCCCGAAGCGGGGCTTGTGATGGTAGACGAACAGCACCGTTTCGGCACCGCGCAGCGTCATGCCCTCTCCCGCATCACGGACAACGATTCGCCTCCCCATTACCTTCAGTTTTCGGCCACCCCCATTCCCAGGACGCAGGCGATGATCGATTCGGCCCACATCGATGTGAGCCTGATACGTCAGACACCGTTTGCCAAAAACATACAGACCCGTTTAATCGGCAAAAGCGGTTTTCCGGCATTGCTGGAGCATATCCGCTCCGAGATTTCGCAGGACCGTCAGATTTTGATCATTTATCCCCTGGTGGAGCAAAGCGAGGCGATCAATTACCAGAGCATCGAGGAAGCGCGGGGATATTGGGAAAAAAACTTTGAGAACGTTTACGTTACCCACGGTCGGGACAAAGAAAAAGAGGCGGTATTGCTCCAATTTCGCGAACACGGCTCCATTTTGCTGGCAACCACTGTCGTGGAAGTGGGAATCTCGCTACCCCGGCTCTCCACCGTCGTTATCGTGGGGGCGGAGAGGCTTGGGCTTTCGACGCTTCATCAGCTTCGGGGGCGCGTGAGCCGTACGGGACAGGCGGGGTATTGCTATCTTTACACCAACGCATCGGGGAAAAACGAACGGCTTGAGGCGTTTTCGGGTTGTCTCAACGGATTCGAGATCGCGGCGCTCGATCTACGCTACCGACAAAGCGGCGACTTGCTGGAGGGGAACGTGCAAAGCGGCAGGGCGTTTCGGTGGGTGGACATGGGAAGCGATGAGGAGACGGTCAAAGAGGTCGTGGATTATCTGAAACAAAAAGATTAAACTAAAGATCCGCACGCAGAGGCGTGCGAACGGGTATGGGGATCAATACAGGCCGTAACGCCCGTCGTTGCGCTTGAAGAGGACCCTCATTTTTCCTTCATTGTCGTAAAAGACTTCAAACTGTTTGCCGCTTTCTTTAAGTTTTTCCAATACTTCGGCCACTTCCTGGGGCTTGTAGAGCTCAAGTTCCATCGGAACGATTTCATCTTCCATCGCTTCTCCCAGCGCGTGCAGGTCGACGTTGCCCGATGCGGCGGTCTTGGCCTCATTCATCCCTTCGTTGCGGTGGTCGCTCAGGCGGTCATGCAGACGGCGGAGCGCTTTTTGGGCCCGGTCGATCGCGATATCGATGGCAGCGTAAAGGTCGTTGTCGCGTTGAGTGATGACGATGGTGTTTTTGCCGGCGACGTTGATCGTAAATTCGATCATTACCCCTTTTTTCCGTTCGTTCATGCTGGCGACGGCATTGACGCTGATGAGATCGAGATGGTATTTGCCGAGGGTATCAATCGAGTGCATAAGGTGCTCTTTGATGGAGTCGCTGAGGTCGATATGGCGTCCGACGAGTGAAATGTTCATGATGTCCACCTTGTGTATGGGTTGAAATTTGATTATAACACTAAAAAGTAATCGCTACAAATAAAAAGGGGATCGGTCGACGCGATAACATAAAAAGAATAAATATTAACAGATATTAATCAATATTTAAACTAGCAGTGATTAGAATGAATATAATGTGTTTTCTCTCTTCAGAGAGAACGGAAATAGGCCGATAATACCGGATTGCACAAAAAGAGCTGGGAACAAGACGATGAAAGTAAACGACACGATCCGTTCGATGATCCGATTGGTAGTGATAATGTTGATGAGCGGATGGACGATGCTTCAGGCCGCGATCGTATTGGAAAGCGACAATTTTAACAACAATGCCGAAGGATGGAACGGTGGAGTGCGCGACGGTGGAATGTACAAGATCGAAAACGGCACTTCCGCATCGAAACCGTACAATTTTAACGGGACCGATTATGCCCTGAAAAACGTCATCATCAGCTTCGACGTATCGATCGCAAACGGGTGGGAGACCACCGATGCATTGCGGGTGACCGCGAACGGGGCAACGACGACGTTTACCCAAACCGACGGAGTCTACCACTACACCGTCAATGCGGTCCTTGATACGGGGGGCGATCTGAACCTCCGGATCCACACCGATTCGAGTTACAGCAGCGAAGACGCCTGGATTGACAATATTGTCATAACCTTCATCACCGCCGATGCGGCAAACGATACGTTTACCATGGTCAAAAATACGACTTACAGCGGGAATCTTCTCTCCAACGACGTGGGACCCTCGCTCAGCGTTATTTCCAACACCTCTCCCGCACACGGGAGCGTGAACGTCGCTTCGAACGGGAGTTTCACCTATACGCCCACGACCGAGTACATGGGAACCGATACCTTTACCTACACGGTCAGGGATGCCAACGGGTATGAGGATACGGCGACGGTCACCGTGACGGTGACCGACGTGATTACAGCCGGATACCGTGATTTCACCCTGCGAAAACAGCTCTACACGAAAGGGGACATGAAGACGATCGGTAATACCGTGCTCGTTCCCCCTACGACGCAGACCTCTTCTATCTGCTCGACGTATACCAACGGTTCGTACATTACCAATGCCACCGATGCCAACAATTATTATTACCTGTGCGGGTACCATGCCGATACGACGACGGGGGGGCTTAGCAATTCGACGACCTCTGAGCTCAAACTCCCTGCAGGTGCGGAAGTGATCTGGGCCGGGCTGTACTGGCAGGCGATTGTCGCCAATGCGGCGTTCAGCACGAACATGACGATCAAGCTTCGCCAGGAAGAGGGGGCCAATACCTACGTCGACGTCACCCCGGACCGTCTGGATTACGGTGTTAATGAAGGCTATACCGGGTTTACGAGCTATTCGGCGTTTGCCGACGTTACCGAACATTTCGGTGCGGGAAAATGGAACGAGGGGAACTATACCGTCGCCAATATCCCGGTATACGAAGGAAAAATCGATAGCCTCGGATCGTACGGGGCATGGACGCTGGTGGTGGTCTATTCGAATCTCTCCGACGAGAACGAAAAATTTCGCAGTTTCAGTGTTTTCGACGGATGGAAGGTCGTCAGCCAGGATGTGCCGAACGTGAACATTGACGTCACCGGCTTCTACACCCCCGACAAAAACGATATCGCCGCCGAAGTTTCGGTTTTCGCGGCCGAAGGGGACAAGCACATCAGCGGGGACGTATTGCGAACGACCAATTACAATACCGGAGGTACCGTTACGCTTGCGACGGTGGCCAACAATACCTTTAATTCCAGTATCACGGGCGGGGATGATCGCGTCCCCGAACTGATCAACAATAACGGTATCGATATCCAGACGTTCGATATCGGCGATAATCTCAAGCCCAAGCAAGCGACCATGCGTTTTACGTTTACGTCGACCCAGGACAAATACTGGCCGTCGATGATCGCGTTTGCGACCGAGCTGTACGTTCCGCAGTTTTGTTACGACTACGGGTACGAACAAAACGGCCTTCCCTTCACCGAAGAGAATAACGGGACGGCAATGCCGTATGTGAGCGGTTACCTTCCCAATACCGAAGACATCAACGTCAGCCTCTATATCCGCAACCAGGAAGCTTCCGACGTGATGGCTAACAACGTGCAGCTGAACATTACCCAGATCGACGATACGCAGGCGGTCTATAAACGCAATTCGGTGGCCGTCACCTATCCGGGCGAGTATTCGCCCACTTACAAAAGCGACGGGGGATGGCCGCTGAGCGTGAGCGACACCTACATCAAAAACATCCCCCTCGGGAATATGGGAGGAGAACAGCATGCGTACGCCTATTACATGCTCACCCCCAAAAACATCGGCGACATACGGATACCGATCGTCGGGACGTTTACCTACGATCTGGCGATTCCGCTTCCCGATGGTACGACGCTCAGCCTTCCGTACTCCTCGACCATCGGTGGTGAACGCCTTCCGATGTGTACCGCGGACAATTTCAGCTACACTCCCGAATGGGGGATTTTCAGCGTCGTCGATGCGGGGCTGTACGATTCTTCCACGTCGACGCGCTATTACGATCTCACTACACAGGTGACGAAACGTCCGGGTAACCTGCGGGTGGCATCGTTCGACCCTGAAGCCCTCGACACGCCTCAGCCGGTGAGTACCATCGTCGCGGTCGAACTGATCGATGCGAGTCAGTTCCACGACGTCGATGCGGCATGCCGCGAACCTTCCAGCTCGATCAGTCCGCGGGTATGGGTCGCGTTTGAAAACAACGTCTCGCAGATCAATTTTAATGCGGGGACGATTCAGGCGGCGATCGCGAATGGGATGGTATCCGATACCATTACAGGAGAACCTTCACCCATCACTCAGGCGGAGGAGTTTTACAAAAAGGCGACGCCCAATGCGGCGTTTCGGGTAACCTACAATACCCTCAACGATGCCGACGGTTCGCTGATTACGATCGTTCCGACGAACAACGGGATACGGATCGACAACTTCTCAGATATTCACAAAATCTACCCCCACTGTCGACAGTTCGTCAAAATGCCCAACAACCAGATGACGGATCAGACTTCGGTCGCCTGTGCCAACAACGGAAACAGCAGTACCTACAAAGACGTTGCGATCTGCATGGAGTGCTTGTACGGCGCACGGACCGAAGTGCTCTGTTCGCGGGACAATTTCGCGATCCGTCCGGAAAGCTACACGGTGACCCTCAAAGACCTCAATCAGACCAATCGAGGCGTGACGCAGGTGTTCGCCCCCGGCTATACCGGGGTGACGAACCCGCAGAGCGGACGGATCAAAGTAGCCAGCGGATACGATTACCGCTACGACATCAATGCCACGAATCATCTGGACAACGCCGCATCGCCGGGGTACACCCGCTATTTCGGAACGGGGGGAAGCGATTACAACATTACCCTTGTATGGGATCCCGCAACACCGAAAACAGGGTGCAACGATACCGCGCACAAACCGCAGAGCTTTAATCTCCTTGACGGAACGGTATCGGCGGAGGGGAATCTTTCTCAGATCGGGGAGTATCGTCTTAACATCATCGATAAAACCTGGACAGCGGTCGATTGGGACAGCGAGAAGCAGACCCATCAGACGGGTCCCCACTTCTTAAACGCCATCGAATGCGCGCAGGATAGTACCTACGTACCGGCCCAGGCGACGACGGTGAGCCTGAGCGGCGGGACATTGAACAACCTGGTGGGGTGTCAGATCAACAGTACCCACGACAACGTAGAAAACGGCCTGAAATACCGAGATTACCAGCTGACGTTCCTCCCTTACAAATTCGATCTGAACGTTTCGTTCGGGGTCGGTACACGTCCGGATAATGTCGCCGCGAGCAATTTTATTTACACGTCCGATATGAGCCGAACCGATTCGATGGACATGTCGGTCCGTGCGACCGGAAAAATCAAAGCATCGGGATACAACAATGTCGTCAACACAAACTTCGTCACCGGGTGTTACGCAAACGATCTGAATCTGTCGATGCGGGCCAACAACAACCTCACGGTAGCGGGAAGTGCCTACCAGGTCCGTTTCCAGGATTTTAACGCGACGGGGGCACTGATTTATGACAGCAACGCCACCGATATCGATACGACCGCACTGGATATGCGGCTGCTGCGGATTGATGATGGCAATTTCACCAAAGATACCCGGGGTTCGCTTTCCACTATAACCCGCCTCAACTACGAGCGCAACGTCACGCGCCCGACCGACCCGAAAGTTGCTGATTTCACGGCGTTGAATGTCCGCTGTTCTACGGTGGCCGAGTGTTTGATGCAGGCAGACTTGAGCTCTTCACACGAAGCAGACGGCACGCGAGCGATGGATTTTAACGTGACCCATGCCTACGGACGTCTCATCCCGCGCGATATCCGCGTTTTCGGCGATGTCGCGTTCAGTCCCTCCGCATGGTACGAAGTGTATAATGCGCCGAGACTGGCGGGAACTCCCCTGGCACCAAGCCGGAACACTCCGCTGTGGTACGTCAATCATTTGCATACCGATACCAATTACGGGGACGGCAACGTAACCCGTTTGCAGAGTGCGGCGGGGTCATCGGGGGCAAACATCGGTCAGGCCGCGGTGAACGGAACCGAAACCTACGCTTTCCCGGCCGTAGGGGCGGCCAATATCCCCTACAGCCGCAAAGCCCATATCGAAACGGCACCGTGGCTTTGGTACGGGGTCAATGCACTTGATTATGCCGATCCCTCGGCGGCCAATCTCGATTGTGCGACCCATCCGTGTTTCAACATCAATGTCGTTCCCGCCGTCGGTCGTTCGGGCAGTGCTTCGGATGGGGCGTTGCGGGGAGATAAAACCAACAAACAGACGACGGGGGGAGGGGTAACGTACGACTATACCCCTTCTACCCGTTGATAAAGGAGTTCCCATGCGCCCTGCGGTAGCCATGATCGAACTCATCTTTGCAATCGTCGTGATCGCCATCAGCGTCCTCTCCATTCCTTCGATGATGGCGGTGGCGAACAACGCGTCGATGGGAATGATGGTCGATGAAGATATTCTCAAACGTCTAAGCGGCGAAATCGTCAAAGTCTCCCAGGCCCGTTGGGATCAAAACTCCCTTCCCCCCGATTTTCGGCCGTTGCAGATTGCGGGAGATTTGCCGTGTAATCGCCCCGATCCGCTCGGGGGAAGCGCCGTATTTCGCGCCAACCCCGATTCAAGTATGGCCTGTGCGGCGGGAGGGCCTGCGATGGCGGCGGCGCCGGCGGCGGGGAACCTGAACCTGAGCCAGGGGATCGAACAGCTGCACGCCAGGGGGTATAACCTGCAGATTCAGCAAACGGGAGGAGCGGCGGTCTATACTGTTCCGGTCTCTTATGCGGTCAGTTACGTCGATGCGACAATGTCGGCGATCGATGCCGCCGGAGCCGCTTCGGCGACCTGGCGGCTCGGCTCGTCCGCCTCGATGAGTCCTGCGGCATCGGGAGCGCAGACCCATCTCAAACGGGTTGTCGCCCGGGTTCAGAATGCCGCTAACCCCGACGTCGACATGACCCTGACGTTTTTCAAATCCAACGTAGGTAAATTCGCCGAATGAAATCGCTAGTCCAACGCAAAGCTTTTACGATGATCGAACTCTTGTTCGTGATCGTTATTCTCGGAATTGTCGGAACGCTGGCGCTCGAAGCGTTGCGGCAGTATTACGACGGCATCTACCGTACCGGAGAATATACGAAGCGATCGGCGCAAGCCGACCAGATTCTCGAACAGGTAGCACGCTATTTCGAAAACGGTATCTCCGCATCGATCGTCCGCCTCGACCAGAACGATGCAGCACTGGGAAGCGTCTGTAACGGCGTCCCGATTTCCGGAGACGACGGGAACGATTACACGATCGCGTTTGTAGGAATCGACGATGATGGGCTGCGGGGCTATTGGGACGGAACACGTTTCCGTCCGGGATGGAGCAGCGAAGTAATCAACGTGGGGACGAACCTTTCGGGGCCCGATTCGGATTATACGACGATGCACAACGCCGATTCGCTTTTGGACGCCGCTAATCCCACCGCGATTTTCCGCAGCGATGGTTTGGCGGAGGGGAGTGATTGCGGCCGATTCGGCTGGATCACCGGTGCGGGGACGAATCAGGCGTACCGGACGGTGCTGGCCGTTCCGAATGCGACTAATCTGACGCTTGACGGGGTGCTCAGCATCAGCGGGCAGTCCGGCCGTGCTTACGTCCTCCGAACGGCTTATGCTTTCCGTGCCCGAAACGGAGTCTTCAGCATGTACAGCGGTTTCCAGCCCTGGAATGGAGAACTCTACAGCACCGTTACTCCACGGGTATTGGGCGATAACGTCGCCCATTTTACGATTATGTACGATGCGAGCAATACGAGCGTTAACTCGAATGTGGGAAATGTGTATACTCTTAAAATCTGTATGAACGGGGTCGATGCCAATCTTAACGATTCGACGCTGCCGCAGGACCAGATTTGCCGTGAAAGGATGGTGCATGTACGTTACTAAACGCAAGGGATTCGCTATGATCATGGCCATATTCATCGTCGTGATCATTGCTGCGGGAGGAGCCCTGATGATGCAGAACGCATCGCTGGGGAGCAAGGCGGTATCGAGTGCTTATTTGCGTACCCAGGCCGATTTGCTGGCACAGAGCGCGACCGAATACGCCCTGATGCGCGCACAGGGGGTAGACACGACCGGCGGGACGTGCCTAAATCGTCTGAATATCACCGTCAACGACGCGAGCGGAAGGGCGATGTTTGATATCACAGCTTCCCTGGCCTATTCTTTCAGGGGAGCCGCCCCGGCGGCATGCGACACGTTAGCGCAAAATACGGGTAAGGAAACGATGGTACTTATCGACGTGCGGGTGGATGATCGAAATATCTCTTCTGAAGATATCCGCGTTCATAAACGCTCCTGGCAAAAACTCTAAGTAAGAACGTATTCGGAAAAAGAGAAAAGGGTCTTTCGGCTCTTAGAGGGCGAGCTGGGAAATTTTGGCGACGACGTCTTTTTCCCGTACCGGTTTCATCAGAAAACCGTTCGCGCCGCATTCAAGGGCTTCCCCTTTTTTGGTTTCGTCGGTGGTGAGGACGATGACGGGGAGCTGGCGGAGCGATTCGTCGGCGCGGATCACTTTCAGCATCTCGATTCCCCCCATGACCGGCATGATGATGTCAAGGAGGATGATATCGATATCGAACTGCGATTTGAGAATGCCGATCGCGTCCGCGCCGTTTTTCGCTTCGACCACCTGTGAGACGTTCGGGGTTTTCAGCAGCATGGTCTTGAGCAGCTTGAGGTTGATCATATCATCGTCAACCGCAAGTACTTTCAGTTTTTTATCACCCATTTCGAAGTTCCCCGTTTGTTAAATGAATTTTTCAAATACAAGACGCAGCAGGTCTTTGTTGATGATGTTGCGGATGATCTCGTGGACGTACATGGCATCGTCCGCTTCTTCCGAAGCATTCGGATCGATCAGCATCACAAGCGATATGTCACTGTCGCCGGAACGGATTATATCATACAGATCCTTGAGGTCGAGTCCGGAAAGCGTTTTATCAAACAGGGCGAGTTTGTAGCGGCGGTTGGCAATCTCTGATTTGAGATCGTCGATACTTCCGACCGTTTTGTAGGTATATCCAAGATCGTCGAGAATACGGGTAAAGAGTTTCATCTCCAATGCGTTTTGTTTGGCGATGACGATGTCGGCATCGTAGGCCGAGCGTCTGGGTTCAGGGAGGTCGGGTTCGCCGAGCGTTTCCTCTGGTGCTGTGGCAGGTTCCGAAACGGGGGATTCATCGAATACGTCGGAAAAGACCGCTTCGTCCGCTGTTTCCTCGATGGCGGCCGTTTCCGGAAACTCACCGGTGCCGTTTTCTTCGGCTGGGAGCTCTTCTTCCTGGGTGCTGAGCGTTACTTCGCCGGCCGATTTCGGAACTGATTTGATATCGACGATTTTGTGGGAGAGAAAGTTATTGAGCAGCGAGATGATTTCACTGCGTACCAGCGGTTTGGTCGTGTATTCATCCATTCCCGCGGCCAGGAAACGTTCGCGGTCCCCTTTGAGGGCATTGGCGGTAAGGGCAATGATCGGTATATGGTGCTGGCCGTAATCTTCTTCGAAGTCGAGAATTTCCTGCGTCGCTTCGATACCGTCAAGAACCGGCATCTGGATGTCCATAAAGATGACGTCGAAATCGCCGTTTTTCCGTTTTTCGAACGCTTCGAGCCCGTTGTTGGCGATCGTAATTTCCAAGCCAAGGTCTTCGAGGGTACGGCGGATCAGTTTTTGGTTGATGACGTTGTCTTCGGCCACGAGGGCCGTTGCGGCGAAACGGGAACTTTTCTCGTCGAATTTCTTGCGGCGGGTCGCTTTTTGTTTGCGGTTACTGAACGCTTCGACATCATACGACTCGAGTGTTGAACGGATCTTCGTGCTGTTGAGCGGTTCGTAGAGCACTTTGAAGATATCGATCCCCATCGAATCGATTTTCTTCATGTAATACGATTTGGTCACCAGGACGAGTTGCTCCTGGGAAGAGGAATAGGTGATCAAATCCTCTTCGTTCACGTAATCGTTGTCGACGATCAACAGGTCATAATTCACCTGTCGTTCAAGCATTTTGAGTTCGTCGACTTCGTGGAACGTGGTATAGCTTACGCCGAAGTAGTCAAGATACTCTTTGAGATAGGTATTTTGGAGTTTTTTCTTCGACGTACTTTCGAGAATTACCGCATTGATGCTTGAGAAAGCACCTTTGAGCGGTTCATTGAGGGTTTCGATCTCCTCGAATTCCAGGGTAAAGAAGAATGACGTTCCGTTGCCGGGTTCGCTTTCGAGCTCGAGTCTTGAACCCATCAATTCGACGAAACGGCTTGAAATCGTCAGTCCAAGGCCGGTTCCTCCGTATTTGCGGGTGATGGAAGTATCGGCCTGTGAAAACGCTTCGAATATGCGTGATTTTTGTTCGCTTGTCACCCCGATGCCGTTGTCCTTGACCTGAAAGCGGACACGGGCACGGTTAAGAACGTCGCATTCGACACGGCGGATGTCGACGCTGATGGCGCCGCCGCTGTTGGTAAACTTGACCGCATTGGAAAGGAGGTTGATGATAACCTCTTTGATCTTGGTCGGATCTCCTTTGAGCGGGCGTTCAAGACTCGGATCGACGTAGCATGCGAGGTCGATGTGTTTTTCGGACGCGCGGACGGCGTAGACTTCGACGGCACTTTCGAATTCGTCGATCGGGTTAAAGACGATCTCCTCGATTTCGAGCTTGTTGCTTTCGATTTTCGAGAGGTCGAGGATGTTGTTGATGATTTCGAGGAGGTTTTCGGAACTTTTTTCGATAATGTCGATAAATTCGCGCTGTTCGTCGTGCAGTTCCGTATCTTTGAGCAGTTCGGTGAACCCGACGATACCGTTGAGCGGCGTCCGGATTTCGTGCGACATGTTGGCCAGGAACATCGATTTGGCTTCGGACGCTTCGAGTGCGTACTGTTTGTCGTGAAGCGTCTGCTCGATGATCCGCTCGAGCAAGGCATATGCCTGTGCCGTTCCCGCGGCGGTATCGAGGTTGATCGATTGGCTGAGGGTTTCGGCTTCGGTATCGTTGGTATCCTCGGCGACCCGTTTCAGGACCGATTCGAGGTTCTTGATGTTTTTGGTAATTTCACTGGAGAGGAGCACTCCCAGCACTCCGACCAAGACGGCAAGCAGCCATACCCCGACGGCGACGACAAGCAGCTGTACCGCCTGGTTCTGGACGGTACCGGAGCGTTTGTCCATTGCGTCGATCAAGACTTTCTGCGCATCGTCGATCGCGCTGATTTTTTCGGAAATCATCGCGAACCAGATGCCCGACTGGGTATCGAACGTCCCCGTCGCGCTCGCCTGAAGAATCGCGGAGCGCTCGGCGGTGATGTCCTGGAAGAGTTCGGTGTTGTCTTCGCTGAACAATGTCGCCTGCAGCTGCGTCTGGATGATTTTGTCTTTCATCCCCTCGATCGTGAGCGAGTCGGCTTTGCTCAGCAGCGTGATCCAGTGGTCGAGTTCCTCTTCGCTCAGCGGGGTGGCACGCGAGAGGAGGTAGGTGATGTAGTCGCGTTCGATACTGCTGTATTCGTTGGCGCGGACCAAGGAAAGGTACGTCGAGGAAAGGGCATTGATCTCTTCGTCGAAATGGAGCCCGGCGAGCTCTGTGAGTTCGTTGATCAGACTCTCCTGCGACTTGCCGTAAATTTCGGTAAAAATACGTTCAAAACTAGCGTTACCGACATCGACAAGCGGCCGTGACTGTTGGATCTGGGTGTGGAGCTTGGCGACGAGCGCGCTCAGCTGGGATGCTTTTTCCTGCTCGGCGGTATTATTCCGCATCACCGTCGAGAGGTATTTTTGGTAGTCGGCGATTTTGTGATCGACGATGGTGCGTTGCGCGTGGAGCGATTTGAGGGTGGTAGGGGAATGGTTCCCCATGTACATCACCGTCATCCCCCGTTCGCGGGAGAGGTTGTTGATCAGATCGGTCAGTTGTTTGTTCCCCTCCAGGCGGACCTGTAGCTGTTGAGCCGCCTGATAACTGACATAAGCGTTTCCGACATAATAGCTTGCCAGCGCGAAAAGAATCAGGATCGGGAGGAGACTGATGAGACGGAGTCGGTTTCTAAGTCCTATTTGCATGGAATTCCTCTGTATTCGTTGATCAAGTTTATAGCTGTTCGAGATAGCCGTTAAGGCGTTTGGAAGCCTTGTTGGCTTCCTGGGCGTCGTTGGTTACCGACAATACGGCCAGTTCTTCGGAAATTTCCGAGAGCCTGAGGTTATCGCTGATCCCTTTGAGCTCCCGTGCGGCACTTTGCCACAGGTGGGTGTCGAAAGCGGCGATCGCCGAAGCAATCCGCTCGCCCGAGACCAGGGCATCACGTTTGTAGTCGTCAATCAGTTCATCCAGGAACGCGCGTTCGATCCCCAGTTGCCCCGCGACTGCGGACTTGTCGTAATGCAGCGTCCGGATCGGTGCGGGCTCGGCCGGCAGGTTCGGTTCGGCGGGTTCGGCGAAAACTTCGTCTTCGGGGATCCCGGCGTCCAGATCCGGTTCGAAGAGTTCTTCTTCCTGGATAATGAGCGGGGAATCTTCGTCGTGCTTGAGTCCGAAACCGTATTCGGGCATCTGTGGTTTGGCCGGGGCGGACGGTTCTTCGAAATCGCTCTCTTTGATGTCGAAGGCGTAGATTTCCTCTTCATCCGTAAACGATGAAACAGGTTCAGAGAGGGGGTCGCCGTAAGAGTTTTCCCCGAGTGTTCCGTAATCGTCGTACGACGTGTCGGATGTACCCGTGTACGACAAATCACCGATATCTTCATCGTAGGAAAATTCCGGAGACTCTTCTGCTTCGGGGAGACGCTCGGGGGCGGGTTGAAGCGCCTCGTCACCTTGGGGAGAGGATTTGCCTTCGAGTTTGTCGACGATTGCATAGAAATATTTGAGGTTCGCTTCGATTTCTGCGATGTCGTCGGAGGTATTGATCACGCTGAGGCATTCAAAAGCGTCTTCGATTCGAAGATTCGCCGCAACCCCTTTGAGTTTGTGGGAAAGAATTTTGAGGTTGTTCATATCGGCACGCAATGCCGCGTCGAACAGGTCGTTTTTAAAATCGTGCGACTGTTGGATGAAATCGCCGATGAATTCCTGGATCAGATCGACCGGCAGTCCGAGCTCACTGGCCGCGACGTTGGGATCGAAGCGGTAGGAACGGTCTACTTTGAGCATGTCGATGTATTTTTGTTCCGCCGCCGTGAAGCGGGTGTCTCGGACAGGGCGAGGCGCGGGCTGCTCGATGGGGGTTTCGACCGGTTCGGCAACCGCTTCGCCGCCGTAGCTTTCAAATTCGGGAAGGGTTAGTTTCTCGTACGTATCGGAATAAGGCTCGCTGAAGGGTTCGTATTCGCTCTCCTCGTAGGAAGGGACGTCGAGCACTCCGGGTTCGCTCAGCGGGGTGGGGGTAATGTGTCCGTAATCGGGGAGGATGGAAGGGGCCGGTTCGGTATGGAAAGTTTTTTCTTCCGCAACGATCGGAGTTTCGATGATCGGGGCCGGCCCGCTTGGGGCTGCGACAGGCCTTGGCGTGATCGTATGGGGTTTGATTTCTTCTCCGCTCATCGACTGGACATGGAGCATCTCGACCATGTAGCCCGTTTCCGAAGGGGCCTCGCACAAAAAGAGCTTTTGGACGTGAAGGGTGCACGAAAAGGTGCGGCCGTTGCCATGCACGATTGCCGAATTCGACTCCGAATCGGCATGCAGCAAAAAATCGATCCAGCCGAAATTTTTGAAGTTATGGATGTATCCGGGCTCTTTGGCAAAAAGATCCGCGACATCCGGACACACACTCAGAAGTTCTTCGAGCGAGGCGTAGTTGAGCAGTTTCAGGGCATCTTCGTCCAGCCCGATGAATTCTTGTTTGTGGTTGTAAAATAACACGGTGTCCCCTTATCGCTCTTGTTCCAGCATTTTTTCGTACAGAGCGGCCGTCTCTTCGATGTTTTGGCGTGAAGCGGGTTTGCGTGCGGCCATGTACCCTTTGACTTTTCCGTTATCGTCGTAGGTGGGGGTCACTTCGGTATCGACCCAGTAGTAGCGTCCGTCTTTTCGAAGATTTTTGACCAGTCCGTGCCACATTGTCCCCGACTGGATGGTTTTCCACATCTGGGCGAACGCCGCTTTGGGCATATCGGGATGGCGGATGATGTTGTGCGGTTCTCCGACGAGTTCATCGACGCTGTAACCTGAAATTTCGCAGAACTTGCGGTTCGCGTAGGTGATGATCCCCTTGAGATCGGTTTCGCTGACGATCGCGCGTCCTTCGAAAACATATTCTTCGTCGATGGGAACAGGTTTTTCCATCGTTTAACCCCCGTTACAAAAAAACTGCTGAAAACATAATCTGTGGAATATGGCATAAACTCCATAAAAGATTACTTAGACGCGGTTTGGGCGTAATGATTTTGTATCGTGCGGGCATCGTTTTCCCCGACGAGTTCGCGCAGGGTTTCAAAATCGCTGTGGGCAATCGCTTCGAAAGTGCCAAAATATTCGATCAGTTTATGAAGCTTCGCCTGTCCGATCCCCTGAACCGCCAGGAGTTTGGAGGAATGGTCCTGTCTGACTTTGGTTTTTTTGTGGAATGTGATCGCACTGCGGTGGGCTTCGTCCCGAAGCATTTGGATAAACTGGAGCCGTTTATCGGTCGTTTCGAGTCGGAACAGTCCTGCAGTGCCGTGGAGGATGTCGCGCGCCGATCCTTTGGCCCGATGCGCTTTGGCATCGATTTTTTCTTTGCTGATCGCGATGACGTCAAGACGGACTCCGAAAGAGGCGAGCAGCTCTTCAGCCAGGCAGCGGAGGGTCTCGCCGCCGTCGATTACCCAGAGATCAGGGGGCGGATTCGAAGAAAAACCTTCGATCCGGCGCGTGAGCATCTCCCGCATCTGGCCGTACTCGTCGCGCGCTTCGAGATGAAAAGTGCGGTAGCCGCTTTTGTCGAAACCCTCACCGCTGTATACCACCATGGCCCCGACCGTCGCTGTTCCCCCGTGATGGGAATTGTCGAACACTTCGATTCGCCGGGGGGGGATTTCGAGGGCGAAAAGCTCGCGGAGCTGATCGAGCAGCGCTTCTTTGGAAGGCTTTGGGGTTCGGAGCAATTCGCGGGCATTGGCGAGCGCCAGATCGATCAGCTCTTTTTTGACTCCCCGCTTTGGGGTATCGAGAAGCGCTTTTTTCCCGAACAGTTCGCTGAGGTGTTCGGCGACCCATTCGGACGATTCGAAAGGGTGGGCCGTGAGTATCGGTGCGACGACCGGCGGCTTTTCGGTGCCGTAAAAACCGACCAGGGTCCGTTCATAGGCTTCATCGGCCGAAAAGTAGGGGGTGATGTGGAAAAAATCGTGGGTTCCGGAGACCACCCGTCCTTCCCGGACGAAAAGGCGGACGATACACCCCCTGCTTTCGTCGGTTTCGATGGCGAAGACGTCGTAGTTCTCGCGTGATGCCAGATCGATCTGGGAGGTAAATTCACTCCGTCCGATCCGTTCGCACCGGTCGCGCAGGACGAGCGCCTCTTCAAAACGGAGGGTTTCGGCGTAAAAGGCCATCTTCTCTTCGAGCTTTTCGATCAGGCGGCGTTTGTCGCGGATCCATTCGATTCCCTGCTCGACCATCGGCATATAGCGTTCTCTGGGAACGGGATATTCGCAGGGGGCGAGGCATTGGCCCATCTGGTGGAAAAGGCACGCTTTTTTCCCTTTCAGACAGCTTTTTTTCTGTACCAGTGTGAGCAGTTCGTAGAGTGAATCGAGAATGTCCCGTGCCCCGGTCGAAAAAGGGCCGAAGTAACGGATCGATTTTCCTTTGATGATTTTTCGGGTCAGTTCGAAACGGGGGTAGGGATCGTCGAGATCGACGTAAAGGTAGGGGTAGGTTTTGTCGTCGCGCAGGAGGATGTTGTATTTGGGCTTGAGCTGTTTGATCAGCGAATTTTCGAGGATAAGGGCGTCGTGTTCGTTTTCCACGACGATGTAATGCAGGCCTGCCGTTTCGCCCAGCATCTTCTGAATCCGCAGAGAGAGTGTGGATTTCGGTGACAGTGCCGGGGTCAGGTTGAAATAGCTTTTGACCCGTTTCGCGAGGTTTTTGGCTTTGCCGATATAGAGAATGCGCCCCGAAGCGTCGAGGTATTGATAGATTCCGGCTTTTGAGGGGAGGGAGCGGATTTGATCGATCATCGGCTGTCTCTTAATCAGTTATTTATAGAAGCTATTATACCATCGTCGACAGAAAAGATGCTGTCCGAATCGGCATCCGTGAGGGGATCTGATGAGGATCGACCCGAATCAGGAAAAGGGGATGTATGTCAAAAAGATTGATGGCGCTCGCGGGATTGGCCGTACTCGCGGCGATATTGGGCGGATGCGGTTATAAAGCTCCGCCGTACTACGAAAAGCCGTCCCCGAAAGAGGGTTCTTCCGTTGCGCTATGATGTTGTAATCATCGGGTCGGGGATTGCCGGGCTTTACACCGCCATCGGATTGCCGAAGAGACTCAAAGTCCTTGTTATCAACAAATCGTATCCGTGGGAGTGCAATACCTATTACGCGCAGGGCGGGGTGACGACCGCGTACGACGATACGGACATACCCTCGCATGTCGCCGATACCCTCGATGCTGGGGCGGGAATGTGCAATGTCCAGGCCGTACGTCTGATGAGCGAACATTCGCAAGGGGTGATCCGCGATCTGATCGAACGCGGTTTTTCATTCGACAAGGATGAGGAAGGGCATTTGCTCTACACCAAAGAGGCGGCCCATTCGCGCAGCCGCATTCTCCATGCCGGAGGGGACGCGACGGGGCGATATCTCCACTTTTTCCTGTTGCAGCAAAATCCCCATCCGATGCTCAGCGATGCGACGGTCGTCGATCTGCTGATCGAAGACGACCGTTGTTGCGGTGTTGAAGTAGTCAGTGAAGGGAAGCGTCGCATCATCCGTGCCGACAACGTCGTGATCGCCAGCGGCGGGGTGGGATCGCTGTACGAATTTCATACCAACGCGTCGACCATCAGCGGCGATTTGCAGGGAATCTGCCTGGAAAAAGGGATTGCCCTCGAATCGATGGAGATGATGCAGTTTCATCCAACCGTTTTCGTGGCGAATGACTGGGCCCGGAAACTGCTGCTCACGGAAGCTCTTCGGGGGGAAGGGGCGCATGTCGTGGACGAAAACGGTTACCGCTTTTTGTTCGGATACGATCCCAGGGGGGAGCTTGCCCCCCGCGATATCGTCAGCCGCGCGATTTTCGATTATCGTCAGCGGACCGGTAAGCAGGCCTTTCTTTCGTGCGAGCATTTCGAGAGTGAATATTTCAAAGAGCGTTTCCCCAACATTTACAAATCGCTCAACGACCTGGGATTTCACCTCCCCAAAGAACGGGTTCCGATCTCCCCGGCCTTCCATTATGCCGTAGGGGGAATCAAAACCGATCTGCACGGCTCCGTCCCGGGGATACGGGGACTCTACGCGGTAGGGGAGGCGGCATCGACGGGAGTTCACGGGGCCAACCGTCTGGCAAGCAATTCGCTGCTCGAAGGGCTCGTATTTGCCAAAGAAGCGGCGGAGGCGATCCTGAAAACGCAACCGGCACAATGCGAGGGGGCGTTCGAAACGGGAACCGAACCGCTGGAACTGCCGGGGGACAAAGAGAAAAAAGACACATTGCGGCGCGTGATGTGGGATCAGGTTTCGATCGTCCGGACTCCGCAAGGACTGCAAAAAGCACTTGAATCGATTGAAGAGATGATTCGCAGCGGAGTGGGGAGGATGCTGAGATTGCGGCTTCTGACGGCCCGCTGCATTATCGAATCGGCGCAAAAACGGACCGAATCGATCGGTGTCCATTTCATTACACAAGGAGACAAAGAATGACAACTGCGGTTGGAGAACAGGCCGCGATAAATTTTGTGGGCCATCCGTTTGGTTGGCTGCTGCTCGCTATTTTCGTAGTGGGATATTATTTTATCGCAGCGGAAGAGAAATACCATATCGACAAGGCCAAGCCGGCCCTCTTTACGGGAACGCTGATGTTTGTGCTGATCGGTATCTATTATGCCGCGGTCGGGGCCGATTTCACCCCTTTCGAACACGAGGTGGACCATCTCATTCTCGAAATTGCCGAAATCTTTTTCTTTTTATTCGTCGCGATGACGTACATCGAGGCATTGATTGAGCGGGGGGTTTTCAGTGCACTGCGCGCCAAACTGATCGCCAAGGGGTACAGTTACCGGGAACTTTTCTGGATCACCGGTCTTTTGGCGTTTTTCATCTCGCCGGTTGCGGACAACCTAACGACGGCGCTGATCCTTTCGACGGTTCTGCTGACGATCGACAACAAAACAAAAGAGTTTCTCGTCCCCGGTGCGATCAACGTCGTCGTCGCCGCGAATGCGGGGGGTGCCTGGAGCCCGTTCGGGGACATTACGACATTGATGGTCTGGGCGGCTGAAAAAGGGGCATTCTCCGACTTCTTGTATCTTTTCCCGGCATCGTTTCTGGGGTGGGCGGTTACCGCGTACTTGCTGAGCCGCTACGTCCCCGATATCGATCCGCTGGGGGATGGAAATCCTGAAGAAGCGGCAAAAATCGAAATCCTCAAAGGGGGCAAGGTGATCATTGCGTTCGGCGCCCTGACGATTGCCCTGGCGGTAGCCGGAAAACAGCTGCTGCACCTTCCGCCGATGTGGGGGATGTTGTTCGGATTGGCGATTTTGCAGCTGTATATGTATTTTCTCAAAAAGAAGCATCATGTCGACGTCAGTATTTTTCAGGCGATGAGCAAAATTGAGAACAATACACTTCTTTTCTTCTTCGGAATCCTTGCGGCGGTCGGTGCACTCCACTTTATCGGATTCCTCGAATACGCGGCCAAACTGTATGAAGTCTTTGACCCGACGATGGTGAATATCGGCGTGGGATTCCTTTCGGCGATCGTCGATAACGTCCCCGTGATGTCGGCGGTTCTCAAAGCCGATCCCTCAATCGACCACGCACAGTGGATGCTGGTGACGATGACGGCCGGAATCGGAGGCTCCCTGATCAGTTTCGGGAGCGCCGCAGGGGTCGGAGTCATGGGAAAAATGCAGGGGATTTACACCTTTGCTTCCCACATCAAGCTTGCATGGACGGTATTGATCGGATATTTCGTCTCCCTTGCGGTGTGGTATTTCCAGTTCATCGTGCTGGCTATTTATTAAGCCATATTCAAAATTAAACTACATTAGGGTACCCTTGCATTTAGCATTAGGGTACTTTCCCCTTTCCCACATTTTAATCGTAAAGGCTTTCCCGTGAAAGACGTCAGTATCATCGTCCTTGACTTTGGATCACAGTATACGCAACTGATTGCCCGCCGTCTGCGTGAAGACAAAATCTACTGCGAAGTTCTCCCTTACCGGACAAACGCAGAAACGATCAAAGCAAAAAATCCAAAAGGGATCATCCTCAGCGGCGGTCCTTCGTCGGTTTATAACAAAGACGCCTACGAAGTGGACCGGGAGGTCTACAAACTGGGAATCCCCGTCCTGGGCATCTGCTACGGGATGCAGCGTATCGCTGTCGATTTCGGCGGTTCGGTCGTCCGCAGCGATCATCACGAGTACGGCAAAGCGGAGCTCTACATCGATATGGAAAAAAACTCCCCGCTTTTCGACAGCTGCGAAAACGAGCGGATCGTGTGGATGAGCCATTCGGACAAAGTCGACGTCCTCCCCGAAGGGTTTTCGCCGATCGCCCATTCGGCCAACTCCCCGTATGCGGCCATCGCCGACGAGTCGCGCCGTATTTATGCGATGCAGTATCACCCCGAAGTGAACCATTCCGAAGAGGGGTACCTGATGCTTCGCAATTTTGCGCGCAAAATCTGCGGCATCACCGAAAAATGGGACATGGGCCATTTCCTCAAAGAACAGATCATCAAAATCCGTGAACGGGTAGGGGACGGAAAAGTTCTTTGCGCCCTCAGCGGCGGGGTTGATTCTTCGGTCGTCGCGGCGCTGCTTTACGAAGCGATCGGCGATCAGCTGATTCCCGTGTTCGTCGATAACGGCGTACTGCGCAAAGGGGAGAAAGAGTCGGTTGAAAACATTTTCAAAGTCCACCTCAAAGTCCCTCTCGTCGTCGCCGACGCTTCGGAGATTTTCCTCTCCAAGCTTGCCGGAGTGACCGATCCCGAGACGAAACGCAAAATTATCGGACATACGTTTATCGAGGTGTTCGAAGCGGAAGCGAAAAAACACTCAGGGATCAAATTCCTTGCGCAGGGGACTCTTTATCCCGACGTGATCGAATCGATCTCCCCCAACGGTGCTTCGGTGACGATCAAGAGCCACCACAACGTCGGGGGGCTTCCCGACTGGATGGATTTCGAGCTGATCGAGCCGCTGCGCGACCTTTTCAAAGACGAAGTGCGCAAACTGGGCCTTGAACTGGGCCTCCCGGAATCGCTTGTTTACCGTCATCCGTTCCCGGGGCCGGGTCTGGCAATCCGTATCATGGGGGAAGTTAACAAAACCGATCTGGATATTCTCCGCGAAGCCGACGTCATCTTGCTTGATGAACTCAAAGCAAGCGGGTATTACACCCGTACATGGCAGGCATTCGCCGTATTGCTGAACGTCAAAAGCGTCGGCGTCATGGGAGATAACCGTACCTATGACAATACCGTGTGTGTTCGCGTCGTCGAAGCGGTAGACGGCATGACGGCCACTTTCGCCCATCTGCCGCACGATCTGCTTGAGCGGATCAGCCGCCGCATCATCAACGAAGTCGAAGGGATCAACCGCGTCGTCTACGATATCAGCTCCAAACCGCCCGCTACCATCGAGTGGGAATAAGGCGCGTAGTGCGCCCCGTTTTTCTTGTCTCCAAAACCCCTTATCCGGGGGTTATCCATATACCCGTTCTCTCCATCCGTTTTTTAACGCCGCCCATCGATTTTTCTCAATATGACGGAATCGTATTCACGTCCAAGCAGGGAATTGAAGCGCTCCATAACTACGATGTTGAGTGGAAAGAACTGCAATGCGTCTGCGTCTCCGAACCCACTGCCGAGCACGCACGGCGCGCCGGTGTGGCGAACGTCGTTGCGGGGAACGGCTACGGCGAAAGTCTGCCCGATGTGCTGGGCCGTTTCGGAACACGGAAGCGTTGGATCTATCTGCGTCCTGAAACGGTTGCCTCCGATTGGGCCGAACACGCGCGAAACGAAAAAGGGATTTCGGTGGATGAAGCAATCGTGTACGAGACGGTCTGCAACGCCGACTCCGGAGGAATCGAGGTCCCGGAGGATGCGGTATTGGTGTTCACCTCCCCCTCCTCGGTCCGGTGTTATCTGGAGCGGTACGCACTTTTGGATACCCATACCGTCGTGGCGATCGGAACGACGACCGAAAAATCGCTGCCGAAGGGGATCGCTGCGCGTACGAGTGCCGAAACCAGTGTGTCATCCGCCGTTAAACTGGCCTGTGAAATTGCCGGAGCGGACAAAAAATAATCGTTTTTTAAAAGCGTATGCGTTATAATCATTTACTCTGGGCGCAGCGATCAATCGCACTTGAGGGTTCTACATTTCTATACAGTGGAACCGGTAGACGTCTTGGTGTGTCGGCGGTCTCGTTTGAGCCTACGGGCGAGAGATTGCCGCCGGATGGACGCTCGGTCCGCTTTTGTTCGGCTTTGAGAACCAAAGCTACTGCGAAACGCCCGCCCGGGCCTTGTGTTTCTTCTTAGATGTTTTTCTTCCCTTCCCTATTTTTCCGCCATAAATTTAAACCGCACATTGGGATTAAGAGGTTATAATCTCTTGCTTGTTTGATCTGAGAATCCGGTGCGAATTTCAGGTAAAACCAGCAAATTTTTTTTCAAGGTGTAGTATGCGCGTAATGGTTATCGGTAGCGGCGGACGGGAGTTTGCCATCGGTAGAGTCCTAAAACAGGATCCTGCAGTGTCGAAACTCTATTTTGCCCCGGGTAACGGTGCGACGCCGATGCTCGGCGAAAACGTGTCGATCAAAGACTATGATGAACTGGCGCAGTTTGCCCTCGATAACGGAATCGATCTGACGATCGTCGGTCCCGAAGGGCCGCTTAGCGAGGGAGTGGTGGATGTCTTCAAGTCCAAGGGACTGGTCATTTTCGGACCCTCGAAAGCCGCGGCTCAGCTTGAAGGCTCCAAAGTGTACATGAAGAACTTTTTGGCCAAGAACAACATCCCGACCGCACGCTATATCGAAACCGACCATATCGGAGACGCCTTCAAATTCATCGAATCGCTGAACGCGCCGATCGTTGTCAAAGCCGACGGCTTGTGCGCCGGAAAAGGGGTCATCATCGCGATGAGCCATGAGGAAGCGAAGGTTGCCGTTTCGGAGATGCTCAGCGGGAAAGCGTTCGGTGATGCCGGTAAACGGGTCGTCGTCGAAGAGTTTCTCGACGGCTACGAACTCTCGATGTTCGCGTTGTGCGACGGTAAAGACTTCATCCTTCTTCCGGCGGCACAGGACCATAAACGCCTTCTGGACAATGACGAAGGGCCTAATACCGGCGGGATGGGAGCATACGCTCCGACACCGCTTGTGGACGAAGTGATCTATGAGAAAGTAAAAGAGCGGATTATTCGTCCGACCCTCAAAGGGATGCAGGAAGAGGGAGCTCCGTTCGAAGGGGTTTTGTTCATCGGACTGATGATTGTGGGCGGTGAGCCGCTGACGCTGGAATTCAACGTCCGTTTCGGTGACCCGGAGTGTGAAATCCTGATGCCGCTGCTCAAAACGCCTGCAAGCGAACTGTTTTACAAAGCGGCGACCAAACAGCTCGATACCCTGAACGTCGAGTTCCATGACAAATATGCCGTCGGTGTCGTGATGGCGAGCCGCGACTACCCTTATGCCAATTCAGAACCGGCCGAAATCATCGTAGACGAAATTCACCACGATGAGATTGCCGAAAATACCCATATCGCGTATGCCGGGGTGAGCGCGGAAGAGGGGAAACTCTACGCGACCGGCGGACGGGTGCTGGTGTGTGTCGGCGTCGGCGACAGCATCAAACAAGCTCGCGACCGTGCCTATATGCTGTGCGGACAAGTCCATTATGCGGGGAAAAAGCTCCGCACCGATATCGCATACCAAGCGCTGCGCTGATGGACGAACAACTCGATACGCTGCTGGAGCGCGAACGGCTCGAACCCGCTTCCCTACGCCAGCGGGCTGCGGCGTTCGGGATCGATGAGATACTTTTGTCGGTATTGATGTTCGTCATTTTATGGGATGCGATTTCCGCCGCCGAAACGGTCGAGCAGATGATCGCACTCACCAACAGCTTTCTTCTCGAGTTTATGGCGATCAAAATCGTCTACCATACTTTTTTTACGATGCAATACGGCGCGAGCCTTGGGAAAATCGTGATGAAAATCCGTGTCATCGAACTCTCCACCCTGTCGAATCCGGGCTTTTTGAGCGCGTTCAACCGGAGTGTTTTCCGGGTTGTGAGCGAAGTGCTTTTTTATCTGGGATTCATCTGGGCAATGCTCGATCCCTATCGCCGAAGCTGGCACGACCGCACGGCGCGTACATTGGTGATCAATGCGTAACTTCGGCTGGATCAGTTTGGTCGCATCGACCCTCTTATTGGGCTCCGACCGGGTAGAACTCGTAGGAACCCATGCCGACATGAACGGTTCGACGGCGTATGCGGGTGGAAATCCCGTGATGCTCTATCAAGACCAGATCATGAGCGCCGAGGAGATGGTTTACGACAAAAATACCACCGTTGTCGAAGCGAAGGGCTCGGTGAACGTTTTCAAGGCGAACCAGTACCACATCATCAGCGACTACGCCCGCTATAACCTGACGACCGACAAGCGCTATTCAAAACCCTATTACATGCTCGACCAGGCAAGCGGCAACTGGCTGAGCACCGAAGAGGCCGAAGCGTGCGAGAACGAAATCGACCTCTCCAGCGGAGCCGTTTCGGGATGTGAATCGACCGACCCGCTCTGGAAAATCCGCTTCAGCAGCGCCAATTACGACACCGAGGCGATGTGGCTCAACCTCTTTAACGCCCGTCTCGTCATCAACGACGTCCCCGTTTTTTATCTCCCTTATTTCGGATATCCGACCGACCGGACCCGCCGCAGCGGTCTGCTGATCCCCAGTTTCGGATGGTCGAACTCCGAGGGTTTTTATTATCAGCAACCAATCTACCTGGCCCCCCACAACTGGTGGGACCTTGAGCTGCGCCCCCAGATCCGTACCTCCCGAGGGGAGGGGATGTATGCCGATTTCCGCTTCGTCGATACCCTCTCATCGCAGGGATCCATCCGCGTCGGATATTTCAAAGAACAAGCCGCTTATGCCGAAAAGCAGGACCTTGCAAACCAAAAACACTACGGGTATGAAGTCGATTACATCCACAAAGCTCCGTTGCGTGAATGGTTCGGGATCAATCTGGCCGGCGAATCGGGATTGTACGTCGACGGGGCCTGGATGAACGACGTCGATTATCTGAATCTCCAAAAGTCGGATCAGACGCAAAACGTCACCTCCAACCAGGTTATGTCACGCATCAATGCCTATTATAACGGCGAAGACCATTACGTCGGTGCGTATTTCAAGCATTACCAATACCTGGATCTGGCCAATAACGACCGCACCATCCAAACGATTCCGACGCTCCACTATCACCGGTATCTTCAGACCTTTTTGGAAGATCATCTTCTCATCAACGGGGAAGCGACCGCAACCCATTATTACCGTCCCGACGGAAAACGCGCAATTCAGGGCGATTTCAGTGTTCCGGTCGTATTGCAGACGGCGTTGCTTGATGAATACCTCGATGCCAGTTACACGATGAACGCTTCATCAAGGGTGATCAGTTTTTACGGCAATCCCTACAGCGACGATACCAACCGTTACGAGCAGGGCCTTTACGCGCAGCTGGACCACACCTTCGCCCTCTCCTCGACGCTGGTGCGCCCGTATGAATCGTACGTCCACGCGATTACCCCGAGCGTGAGCTATACTGCCGCCGGAAGCCGCCGTTACAGCGGCTATTACGAAACGTTTCATTCCAGCCAGGAATGTATTCCGGGGAATACAAACCCCGCATGCGAATACTATACCCTCAACGAACCCAGCGACACCCTCTCGCTGGGGCTGAACAACTATCTCTTCGAAGACGGCAAACAGATCCTTGCCGACCGGTTGTCGCAGAATTTCCGTTTCGACGAGGCGGGCAGCTATTACGGGGAGCTGCAAAACGAGCTGGAGTGGCAGATTACCGAGGCGGTTTCGTTTTACAACCAGACCTCCTACCACCACGACCGCAACCGCATCACCAAAGAGCAAAATTCACTGCGCTATAATAACGGGGTTGTAAGCGCGGGGATCAACCATTATTACACCGACCAGCTTCTGAACAACCAGACGGTCTATTCGAGCTACTGGACGGCCGATGCGGCGTACCAGTACAACCGCAACTACCGAATATTCGGATCGGTCGCCTACGACTACCGTGAGGATTTGATGAAAACGAGCGAAATCGGATTCCTCTACTCGCGGCGTTGTCTCGATTTCGGTTTGCGGCTGGTTCAGAACCGCCGACCGATTCTCACCAACGCGAGTGCGAACGATTCGGTCAATGATTCGTATATCTTTATCACGATCGTCCTCAAACCGGTCGGGGGGTCTGAGTTCAATTACAAACTCAGCGGCAACTAATACAAAGAGGCAGCGTATGAAACTGGAAGCTAAAATCGGTCTTTTCGTTCTGATGGCGTTGGGGGCATTGTTATTCCTCTCGACGCAGGTGACGTCGTTTGGTACCTGGGGCGGTGAAACTTATCCGGCCAACGCGTATGTCGATGACGCATCGGGCATCGAGGAGCATACGCACGTTCTGATGAACGGGGTCAAAATCGGTGAAATCAGTGACATAGCGATCGAAGGAAAGCGGGTCCGTCTCGAACTGGCCATCGACGAAGGGGTCAAAATTCCGCTCGACTCCTCAGTCATCGTCGCACAGGAGTCGTTGCTGGGGACGAAAGTGCTCAATATCGTCGTCGGTGATTCACCGCAGATGCTTGCAAGCGGGGGCACTCTGCCGCAGGCAAAACGTTATGCCTCGTTCGATCAGACCAGCGACTCGGTCAACGCCGCCGCCCGCGAGCTCGAACTGCTGATGCGTGATTTTCGCCAAACGCTGGATGATGAACACCGCAAAGCGATCCAGGAAGCGATCATCGCTTTTCGAAACGTCGGGGTCAACCTAGATGGCGTCATCGTCGAAAACCGCGAAGACCTGCACGCCGCGATCGCCAATTTCAGGGCGATGAGCGCCGGATTCGCCCAAAGCGCCGATACGGTAAACAAAGACCTGCCCGAAATCATGGCCCGGATCAATTCGCTGACGACGCGGATGGACAACATCAGCGGCGCGCTCGAGCACAAACTCCCCGAAGCGGTCGATAAATTCGTCAAAATCGAAGACAACGTCAGCGACATCCTGAGCGAAAACCGCTCGTCGCTCAAAACGGCTCTCACCTCCGCGGGGGACTTCTTCAAAAGCGGGGAGCAGGCGTTCGCGAAAGTCGATTCGATGCTCTCGAACTTTACGACCAGCGAGCTGCAGGTGGCGATGCATACCGATTACATGATGCGCGATCAGTACGGCAAGGTTTATCTGGGGGTCAACTACCTTCCCAATCCCGAAACGTACTACATGTTTGACCTGATCAGCACCGACGATTACTCGCAATACACGACAAACCCCCCGGGCAAACACAAAGAGAGCGAACTCTATTATTCGCTCCAGTACGGGAAACGTTTCGACAATCTCCTGCTCCGTTTCGGGGCGATCGAATCGACCGGGGGGATCGGGTTTGACTATTTTATGAACCACGACCGCCTGAAGTTTTCGGCCGAAGCGTTCGATTTCAATGCCGTCAACGACGTCCGCTCCGAGCGGGCGCATCTCAAAGCGCAATTGCGCTACCAGATGCTCAAGCATCTTGAACTCTACGGCGGATGGGACAATTTCCTCAACCCGCAATCGCAGAACCTCTTCCTGGGGCTTGGATTGCGCTTTATCGACAACGACATCAAATATACGTTCGGTGCCGCATCGATGGCACGGTAAACCCGGTTATGCAGCAGATCAAGTTTAAAAACCGCTCCGACGCGGCGGTCCAGCTCAAAGAGGTGCTGCCGCTTGATCGGATGAAAAACGAAGGATGGAGTCTTGTCGCGGTCTCTGCGGGGGGGCTTGTCATTGCCGACGCCCTCAATACCCGCCTGAAACTTCCCATCGACTATCTTCTCTCGGCATCGATCACCGCTCCCCAAAACGGCGAATGCGAACTCGCGCGGGTGAGCGAAACCGAAGAGATCGTAATCCTGCAGCCCCTGCTCGAAGCGTTTGATATCCAGGTGGATTATATCTACGGCGAAGCGACGCGCAAACACGAAGAGAAAATCCTCAGTGCGATCTACCGATACCGTAAAGGGGAACATTTCGAGTCGATGAAAGGAAAAACGGTCCTGCTCATCGACGAGGGGAGCGAAACGGGACTCAAACTGATGTGCGCGATCAAAACCGCGTTTTCGCAAAAGGCCAAGGCGGTATATGTCGCCGCACCGGTGATCCCCTCGGAGGTGGTCGAAGCGCTCGACCCGATCGTGGACGCCGTTTTCTGCGTCCATGAGATTGACGATTACGTCGATACGCAATGCTATTATCAGGAATTCGACCCCGTCGAGGAAGAGACGATAGAGACAATTTTGGAGAAAAGAGATGAACTATAACGTAGAACTGGAACTGACGAACAAAACCGAATCATACGCATTCGGACAGGTAGCCAAGCAGGCAAACGGGGCCGCGTGGCTCAAATGCGGGAACACGGTGATCCTTGCGACCGTCGTCGTGGACGAAACCGATTTCGTGGACGAGGACTTTTTGCCGCTGACGGTGCAGTACATCGAAAAGAGTTACGCGGCCGGGAAATTTCCCGGCGGATTCATCAAACGAGAAACCAAACCCAGCGATTTTGAGACGCTGACGTCGCGGATCGTCGACCGTTCGCTCCGTCCGCTTTTTCCCAAAGGATTCGCCAACCCGATCCAGATCACGGTGATGGTTCTTAGTGCCGACAACGATGCCGATTTGCAGGTGCTTGCGCTGAATGCGGCGTCTGCGGCACTCTACGTATCGGACATCGACATCTTTACGTCGGTGACCGCGGTGCGGGCCGCCAAAATCGACGGCGAGATCGTGTTCAATCCGACGCGTGAAGAGATGGAGAACAGCACCCTGGATCTCTACCTCGCCGGAAGCCGGGATGATATGCTGATGATCGAGATGCAAAGCATCGGAAGCGATGAAGTTGAGGTTCTCGACGCGCTGATGATCGATCCGATCATCGATTCGGCGGGAATGGCGCAGACGATGCCGGTGCGCCGTTCGAATGCGATGAGCGAAGATGAACTCATCACCGTTTTGGAGCGTGCCCAAGAGGAACTGAAAAAAGCGAACACGTCGTATGAATCGGCGTTCAAGCCTTTTGCGGCCGAACCGTTCGAGTTGCAGTGCGTCATCAGCGAAATCAACGCCGAAATGGCAGAGTACGTCCGCGCCACCCATACCGATGACCTGAAAAAAGGGATCAACCAGATGGCCAAAACGGAGCGGAGCACCGCGCTGCGCACGATCCGTAAAAATATCATGAAAGAGAAGCCCGAGTGGGACGAACACGAACTGAAAAAGGCGATCGAGTCGGTCAAACGCTCAATGGTACGCGCGCAGATTCTGGATGAACGCGTCCGCGCTGACGGACGCGGGCTTGCCGAAGTTCGCCCCATCAGCATCGAAACGAATGTTCTCCCCGGAGCCCACGCTTCGGCACTCTTTACCAGAGGACAGACCCAGGCGCTCGTCGTCTTGACGCTCGGCGGCGCCAAAGACGCGCAGATGTTTGAAAACCTCACCGATAAAGGGACGCAGAACGAAACGTTCATGGTCCACTACAACTTCCCCGGATTCAGCGTCGGAGAACCTTCGCCGATCGGAGCCCCTCGCCGCCGGGAACTCGGGCACGGAAATCTCGCCAAACGGGCACTCGAGGGCTCCTGTGTCCAAAACGGCCAGACGGTGCGCCTCGTATCCGAAATCCTTGAGTCAAACGGTTCGTCATCGATGGCGACGGTGTGCGGCGGCTACATGGCACTTCGTGCGGGAGATCTGGAGATGGCCGATCCGATCGCGGGGGTCGCGATGGGAATGGTTTCAGAAGGGGAGAAATATGCGATTCTCACCGACATTATGGGCCTTGAAGACCATGACGGCGACCTTGATTTCAAAGTGGCGGGTTCCAAAGAGGGGATCACGGCGATGCAGATGGACATCAAACTCGGAGGGATACGTCTGGACGTCCTGCGCGAGGCGCTCTTTCAGGCTAAAGAGGCCCGTAGTCATATCATCGACATCATGTTGGCTTCCGAAGCGAAAATCGAGCTGAATGAAGGGACGCTCCCGAGTACCGACTTGTTCCATATCGATCCGGGTTCGATCGCCGATATCATCGGTCAGGCAGGCAAAACGATCCGCGAGATCATCGAGCGCTTCGACGTCACGATCGATATCGACAAGAAAAAAGGTGCGGTGAAGCTGACCGGGAAAAACCGCGAAGGGCTGCGAGGAGCGCGCGATCACATCGAAGGGATCGCCAGCGGCGCGGTACAACCCGAAAAGGTGGAATATAAACTCGGTGACGTCGTCACCGGAAAAGTGAAAAAAATCGTCGATTTCGGGGCGTTTGTCGAATTACCCGGCGGTGTCGACGGGCTGATCCACATCTCACGCCTCTCTGAGGGGCACGTATCGCGGGTGAGCGACGTGGTCAAAGAGGGGGACGAGATCACGGTCGAAATCGTCGAATTCAAAGGAAACAAAATCGGGCTTGGGCGGGCTAAGTAATTTTTTAGCTGCACCGGATTATAATTCCATCCACGAAGCGATAAGTAGGGATACGTAATCCGAACGGGCTTTGAATAATTTACGGAGATCACTCATGAAAAAAGTTCTTTTTCTTATGATCGCTCTTGCCGCTGCAGCATTCGGTGCTGAAGAAGCAGTAGTGAACGAAACGCTTAAAGCATACTCGATGATCGCTGCGGGTGTCGGCCTTGGTCTGGCTGCACTCGGTGGTGCCATCGGTATGGGTAGCACTGCTGCCGCAACAATCGCCGGTACAGCTCGTAACCCTGGCCTCGGCGGCAAACTGATGACAACTATGTTCATCGCTCTTGCGATGATCGAAGCTCAGGTTATCTATACCCTGGTCATCGCTCTTATCGCTCTTTACGCGAACCCATACCTCGGGTAACTCCGGGTATGATCCTCGGTCAGCTTCGGCTGATCTTTTTTCTTTTTAACTGCGATCGTGGTGGAATTGGTAGACACGCTATCTTGAGGGGGTAGTGCCAACAGGTGTGCGAGTTCAAATCTCGCCGATCGCACCATTCTTTTTATTAAAAACTCCCTTTTAAATCCCCGGTTTTTCGATCCGATTTATCATTTCTACAATCTTTTTCCCTGTGCAAAAGCCCTGCAAAAACGTCATTTTTTTTCCTTTCGTTTCTGTACTCGTTCTTGTTTTTAGACTATAATGAGATTATTCAAACCGCAAGGAATAGAAGATGGCATACTTGACACAACTAAAACATTTGATTCAAAACGAGTTGATCCCCGACGTGGAAGAACACATCGACGATATCTTCGAATCGATCGCATCTCAAAAAGACGCATCGCCGCAGGAACGGGCCCAGCTCGAAGACCTTCAGGCACTGCGTGACGAGTACAAAGAACTGCTCGGAGAGATCAACAGCGGGCAGCTCGACGAAGAGGAAGCCGAACAGCTCTATACCGAGCTGACGTCGATGCGCGAAGGGGACGAGGACGAAGACGACCTTTATTACGATGAGGACGATTTCGACGACGAAGACGAGGATGATTACGACGAATTCGACCGCGACGAAGACGACGACCAGTATTGATGGCAAAATACGTCTTACTCGATACCGAAACGACGGGAGCCGGTGAAAACGACCGGATCATACAATTGGGATTCATGGTCCTGGAAGGGAAAAATGTAGAGGTTTACAATGACCTGTGCTACAGTGAAGTCCCCATCGCGATTCCGGCTATGGAGACGCACGGAATCACTCCCGAAATGATCGAAGGGCTTCCGACGTGTAGAGAGACGGGCGCATTTCGCGCGCTCGAAGGGCTCAATGATCCCGAAAACATCCTGATCATCCATAATGCGCCGTTTGATCTGGGGATGCTCGCCAAAGAAAATTTTACCTCGCGGATGCGGCTCATCGATACGTTGCGGTGCGCAAAACATCTTTTTGATGACGAGGAAGCACACCGACTGCAGTATTTCCGGTATCGTCTGGGGCTGTACAAAATTGAGCAGGCCGAAGCGCAGGCACTGGGAATCGAAGTGAAGGCCCACGATGCGATCGGGGACGTGCTGGTACTGAAACTCTTCTTGAGCGAACTTCGCAAGCGGCTTGCCGAGCGTTTCGGCGAGGTCAATCCGATCGACAAGATGGTGGAACTGACACAGACGCCGGTTTTTTATGCCCGCCCTCTGAAATTCGGAAAATACAAAGGTAAAACCCTCTCCGAAATCGTCGAAAGCGATCGCGGCTATCTCTCATGGATGCTGGGGAATATGGAAAGCCTCGACGAAGACATGCGCTACAGTATCAACGTCGTTTTGGGGAATGGTTAGAACGTCGTTTTGGTGGAGGTTTTGAGTTCGCTCAGGCGATACGCCGCGTCCTGGTTTCCCGAACGCATCGCTTTTTTCCACCACTCCATCGCTTTTTCTTCGCTTTGTTCGACTCCCTCACCGTAAAAATACATCATTCCGACATACAGCTGCGCTTCGTCGTCGCGTTCGTATTGGGCCAGCGGGTAGAGGATTTCGTACGCTTGCGAAAACTCTCCGGCGTTGTAGGCGTTGATCCCCTCAATCAGTCGTTCCATCGGCTATCCTTTAAAAAGTTGCCGTTATTATAGCGCCCGGGCCTATTTTTAGGCTGATGGATTATAATGCCCGTATGGATTACACCGAACTCTCCGGCAAATCGGTTTTATTGTTGGGAAAAACCCGTTCGCTGAGCGAAGAGGAATTTACCCGGTTGCTCAGGCTGCACGGGGTAGAGTGGACGCGTACGTTGGCATCGGAGGCAGCAATGGCCTTTGAGGGGAGGATGATGAACCCCTACGAGCAGACAGAGTCGGCGCGGATCTACGCGGAGGGGAAAATAGCGCTTCATGCGCTCGAACCTCTCGAAGAGTGGCTGTGCCGTTCAATCGAACCCAACCGGCTGCTGATGAGCCTGAAGCTCTCGAGAGATCAGGAGCGGCTGGTCGATTTTTTAGCGAATCCCTACATCACCGACGAACTTTTTTTCAAGCTGCTCGGACTTTATGACTGGCAGAACGAAGGGTTTTTCGATAACGACCGAAACCGCGACGTGACCGCCGCGATCATCGGGCGTTTTTACGCCGATCCGGAGAAAAATCACAACGTCCAGTACGCGATGAGCGGACTGGCGCATCTGATCGAGCGTTACGGAACGGATGAACTTATCGGCGCCGTTGCCGCGCTTTCGCCGATAGCCAAAGAACTCAATAGCCCCTCGGAGCGTTCGGTTGCCGGTATTTTGGACGCCATGGCGCTTCACCCTCAGACCCCTTTGGAGGTATTGCGAAAACTCCTCCCATCGCGTGCCGCATTGCTGGCCAGACGCGAGCCGTTGGTGCTGGAAGCGGAATTGATGGCGGGGGGGGAAGTCGATGAGCTGCTTTCGCAGAATCCGACCCTTTCGGCAGAGGGGAGGAGAGTACTGATGGAACGTTTTCCCGCACTCATTGCACGCAATGCGGTGTTGTCGGGAGAGCTGTTTGAAAGGCTGCGCGAAGGGTTCGCGGCTGCGCTTGCGGCGAACCCTTCGCTGGACGACGCGATGCAAGACGCACTGGCGGCCGAGGGCGAGAATGCGGTACTGCAGTCGCTTGCGGCGAACCCATCGCTCGCGCCCCGGCATGCTTCGGCGCTGATGGAGGCGGGAACGTATGGCGAGTATTTGGCGGCAAACCCTTCGTTGCCGGAGGGGCTTCTCGAAAAGCTCTACAGTTCGGAGGATCCGAAGGTTCATGCCCGTCTTGCCGCCAATCCCGCAACGCCGATCGAACTTCTGTATCAGCTTTCTCTCGACCGGCGCTTCGAGAGGGCGGTCAAAACCAACCCCGCTTTCGGCAGACACATACAAACCCACAACATAGGATGGCACTGATGCGAACCCTTGATGCTTTGACGACGATGCGTTCTTTGATCGGGGCGAAAATCCCCGCTTTTTTATGGGGGGCGCCGGGAATCGGCAAATCGTCGATCATCAAACAGATTGCCAGAGAGAGGGGGGTGGAATGCATCGATCTGCGTCTTTCCCTGCTTGATCCGACCGACCTTAAGGGGATTCCCTTTTACGAACGTGATTCCCACAGTGCGATGTGGGCGCCGCCGTCGTTTCTACCCAGGGGAGGTGAGGGGATTTTGTTCCTGGATGAACTCAACTCGGCCGCCCCGGCGGTGCAGGCTTCGGCATACCAGCTGATTCTCGATCGTAAGGTGGGGGAATATACCCTCCCTGAGGGATGGGCCATTGTGGCTGCCGGAAACCGCGAAGGGGACCGCGGCGTTGTCTATCGCCTTCCCAGCCCGCTGGCGAACCGTTTCGTTCACGTCGAAATGGAAGTCAATGCAGCCGACTGGCGCGACTGGGCGTTGGGAGAGGGGATCGACGCGCGGGTAACGGCTTACATCGCTTTTAAGAACGAGGCCCTTTTCGGATTCGACCCCTCGCGCAACGAACGAAGTTTCCCTACTCCCCGCAGCTGGGAGGCGGTCCATCGGATCTTGACCGCAAACCTTCCCCGTCCGCTGTGGCTTGATGCGATCGGGGGTGCGGTAGGGCACGATGCCGCCGTCGATTTTCTGGGATTTGTGCAGGTGATGGACGCCCTGCCCGATATCGACGCGATCATGGCGGGCGAAGCGGCGAAGGCTCCGCAGGAACTTTCGGCGTTGTATGCGCTCTCCTCGGCACTTGTTGGACGGGTTTTGGCATCCCCTTCAGACAAAGCCGTGTCGCATGTGCTGCGATATACATTGAGACTTAAAAACGAATTTGCCGTCCTCATCGTTCAGGATCTTCAACGCCACGGCGTGGCGATGGAACATCTCGATGCTTTCGGGGAATGGGTTGAGGCGTACGCGTATCTGTTATGATCGATTTTTCACCCCTCAAAGCGCGATTGCTGCTTGAACACCCCTTTTTCGGTACGATCGCCGCCGGCATGGAGAGCGTTGTCAACGACAACATCGAAAGTTTCGCTTTTCGCGAAGGGCGCTTTGAATACCGCACCGGCTACATCGAAGGATTAAACGACGCCCAGAAGCTCTTTGCGCTGAGCAACGCGGCGCTTCACGAAGCGCTTTCCCATACGCATCGGCGGGGGAACCGCAGTCCGTGGTTGTGGAATATGGCCTGTAATTACGCAATCAATGCGCTCCTGATCGACAACGGATTCGAAGCACCTCCGGCAGTGATGTATGATAAACGTTTCGGCAGCCTCAGTGCCGAAGAGATCTATGCGGAGCTCGTAACGGAATTTCTCGATCAGGAGCCAAACGACCGCGACGCGGACGAAGGGTGTGAAGGGGAGAGTGCCGATGAGAAACTTTCCCGAGCCCAACGTGAACGGCGGGTCAGTGAAGCGTTCGCCAAAAACGATCCGCTGAGCGATGCGGTGGTACGGTTTCTGGGAAAAGAGCGAAGCGGCCGGATCGACTGGCGCAGCGAATTGCGCGACGCCGTGGGCGGATATTATGTCAGCGATTTTACGCTTTTGCCTCCCAGCAAGAAACTCTTGTATGAAGGGATCTATCTGCCGGGTGCCCACTCGCGGCATCTGGACATCGCGATTGCGATCGACAGTTCGGGATCGGTGGATGAGGATTTGCTTTCTGCGTTCATCGCCGAGGTCGAATCGATCCTCGAGCTGTTCGGCTCGTACAGCGTCGAGTTGCTCGTATGTGACGATCGCATCCGCTCCCATGCGCGGTTCGAAAACGGTGAAAACGTCGATTACGTTTTGGCGGGGGGAGGCGGGACCGATTTTCGGCCCGTGTTCGAGCAGATCGAAACGTGGCACGTTCAACCCCGAATGCTGCTCTATTTTACGGATCTGGACGGGACGTTTCCGGCGTATGAACCCCCTTACGAGACATTGTGGATAGCACCTGCGGAAGCGGATGTCCCTTTCGGGCGGGTGATCGTATTGAAAGGTTCTCATGACTGAAGCCGCTTTGAGTATTTTGGAACGTTCGAACCTCTTTATCACCGGGGGGGCGGGATCGGGGAAAACGACTCTCACCCGCGCGGTGATCGACGCGTATCAAAAGAAGGGGAAAAACGTCGCACGCTTAGCCTCTACGGGGATGGCGGCGACACTGATCGGGGGGCAGACGCTGCACAGTTTTTTCGATCTGGGGATTGCCAATTCCCAAGAAGAGCTTGAACGAAACGGCAAGCTCGAACCCGCCAAAAAAATCATCAAACTGATCCGTTCCATGCAGCTCATCGTTATTGACGAGATATCGATGGTGAGCGCACCGCTGCTCGATATGATCCGGCTTCGGCTGCTTCAGGCCGAGTTTGGCGGCCGCATCATCGTGGTCGGGGATTTTTTGCAGCTCCCCCCCGTGACGAGGGGGAATGAACCGATTTACTTTGCGTTTGAATCTCCCTCCTGGGAGCGGATGGGATTTGAGACGCTTCATTTGGAGGGATCGTATCGTACCCATGAAGCGGAGTTTTTAGAGCTTTTGGAGAAAGTTCGCCATGCCTGTCTCGATGAAGCGGCACACGAGGCCCTCGAAGCATTGGTTAAACCTCTGGTTGAAGATATGTCTACGATGACGCTGTTATTTGGAAAAAATATCAGCGCTCAGAATCATAACCGTTCCCAGCTAGAGCATTTGCATGGGGAGATGGTCGAGGTGGAGACTTACGTCACGATCCACGACAAAAAGATCCAGGACCGTGATGTGGAGCGGTTTATGATCGAAAGCCGCATCGAACCTGCTCTAAGCCTCAAAGTGGGAGCCCCGATCCTCTTTACCCGAAACGCATGGAACTACTACAACGGAGAGCGGGGGCGGATCACCTCGATCGAAGAGGATGTGATCTGGGTGAAAAAAGAGGGAGGGCAAAGCGTCAAAGTGGAGCGCGTCGATACCATCAAAACCCGCTGGGTCGAAAAAGCCAATACCCTCAGTGAAGAAAAACTGATTACTCTGAGTCAGTTTCCCCTGACACTGGCGTTTGCGATCACGATCCACAAATCGCAGGGGATGAGCCTGGCCGATTACGTTATCGAGACTAACGAGATTTTCGCCCCCTCGCAGTTTTATGTCGCCCTCTCTCGCTCGGTATCGGCGCACCGCGTCACACTGATCCGTCCGAATCGGGGATGGGAGAAACTCTGTTTTGTCCACCCCAAAGCGAAGTGGTTTAGCGATTCGGTATAAAATTTAGTCTTGAATAAACTTTTTTTTGTTAATCGTGATGAAGTGCATAAACGCAACGTAGAGATAGGCAAATAGATTCCACCACCACCATTGAAACAGTGTTGCCCACTCTACATCGTAGTATCCCAGGATTTTGAAGATACAAAAATAGATGATAACCCAGAAGAGTCCTGCATGGAGCATCATCCAATAATTTAACCAATGAAGTTTCACTATTTGCCTTTGAAAATGAAGAGGGAATTATAGCACAGTAAGATGGTTGATTTAGTTATTTTGCCCGTTAAACGCCGCACCGATAATGACACGATAGGAAAAGAGGGTGCTAAATACAGCCGAGAGGAGCGCGACGGCGACCATCATGTACATGACGGCGAGCTGATAGGAGATCGCCATCAGCGGATCCGCTCCCGCGAGGAGCATCCCCGTCGTAATTCCGGGGATGTGAATGATTCCGACCGTCTGGAGCATGTTGATCGTGGGGATCATAGAGGCTTTGACCGAAGCTTTGGAAGCAAAGGAAAGAGCCTCTTTGAGGGGTGTGCCGAGTGCCACCATCCCCTCGATGGTCTCTATCGTGTTTTTCACCTCGGCGCGGAACCGCTCGGTGCTTTGGGTATAGACGTTAAGGGCGTTGCCGATGATCATTCCTCCGATGGGAATCATTTCATGCGGAACCATGTGAATCACTCCGAACGCCATCATCGATAAAAAAACGATCCCCGAAGAGGCCCCGAGGGTAAAAAACGCTATTTTGAAACTCTCCTCTCCCAGCGGCGAGCGTTTTTTCGCCGTGTAGGCACCGAAGGTGACCATCCCCGTTAGAACGAAAAACAAAAGAGCGGGATGTTCCATTTTGAACAGATAGACGAGGGCGTATCCCAAAACTCCCAGCTGCACCATCGCCAGAATCGAGTTGGTGAGGATCGTTTTCTCCAGCCCGAATTGCTCACGCCGTGAATACCAGAGGGCAAAAATGATGAGAAGATACGAGGCTAAAAAAGAGTATTGCATGGAGAAAGGATAAACGATTTTTGATTAAAGGGAGTTATTCTCCCGCATCCGGAAGATGCGGGTAGCTTTAGGGGGTTGTAGGGACATTTGTCCCTGCCACTTTGTGGGCTTTGCCCAGAAAGTGTTTAATAAATTATAGTGAATCCGCGTGTGAAGCGAGGTACTCGGCAACACCTTCGGTGCTGGCTTTCATACCGGTGTCCCCTTTGTTCCATCCCGCAGGGCATACTTCGCCGTGTTCGTTGGTGAAGAGCATCGCATCGATCATACGGAGCATCTCGTCGATGTTGCGTCCGAGCGGGAGGTCGTTGATGACGGCGTGGCGGATAGTCCCGTCTTTGTCGATCAGGAACGAACCGCGAAGGGCGACTGAATTTTCAAAGAGTACGTCATATGCTGTAGAGATTTCTTTTTTGATATCAGCAACAAGAGGATAGCGAACCTGTCCGATACCGCCCTGGTTTACCGGCGTGTTTTTCCACGCGAAGTGGCTGAACTGCGAGTCTACGGAGACACCGATCACGTTGATGCCGCGAGCGGTAAACTCGTCCAGGCGGTGATCGAACGCGATGATTTCAGACGGACAAACGAACGTAAAGTCCAATGGGTAGAAGAAAAGAACCGCACCTTTAGGTCCGAGGTTTTCGTAAAGGTTGAAGTTGTCGACGATCTGGTTGTTTCCCAGAACGGTAGTTGCGGTAAAATCGGGAGCTTTTTTAGTAACGAGCATGAAATTTCCTTTATGGTTTTTTTAAACGTGCAGAAATTGTAACACACGAACTTTAATGCAACTAAATTACTGTGAAGTAACTTGGCTTTCTAAAGGAAAATTTTTATTATTTAGAACGGAAGTTGCAATCTACCTTCCCCGTATTGGATATAATCGGTGCATGATTACGTTTCGCACCTTATTTGGCATGATGAGCCGTTACAAACGCCCCCTGATCCTGGGGAACCTGATTGCACTCGCAGCGACCCTCGTATCGATACCGACCCCGTTGCTGATCCCGTTGCTGGTCGATGAGGTGCTGCTCGAAAAAGGGGGATGGATCACCGAAACGATCGACCGTTTCGGAACCCTCAAAGAGCCGCTCCTCTATATCGGGATCGTCCTGGCAGTTACGATTGGATTGCGCTTTTTGTTCTTTCTTCTCAGCGTCGCATCGCAGAAGTTTTTCATCGCCCTCTCCCAGGAGATAAGCTTCGATATCCGCCGGCGCGCGCTCGAACACCTCAAACACGTCTCGATGAGCGCTTACGAACGTCTGGGCAGCGGGGCGGTCGTCACCAATCTCGTCACCGACATCGAAACCATCGAGCAGTTTATGGGGGGAGCCCTTTCAAAGCTAATCGTCTCGGTTGCGACACTGGTGGGGGTAGCGGTCGTCCTCATCTGGATCAATCCCCTTTTTGGAATCCTCATCCTCGTTTTTCAGCCCATGATCATGATTTTGACCCGTAAAATATCGGGCCGTGTCGGGAAACTCAAAAAAGAACAAAACCGTACCATCGGCGAACTTTCGGATACGCTCAGTCAAATGTGCGACCTTTTCGGACAGATCCGCTCCAGTAACAAAGAGGAGCGTTTCATTGCACGCGCAACCGAACAGGCCCGCCTCCTAAAAGAAAGCGCTACGGCGTACGGGATCAAGGCCCTGGCCGGAGAGCGCTACTCCTACACCCTGTTTCTGAGCGGGTTCGAGGTGTTCCGGGCGCTGGGACTCGTTATGGTGCTCCATTCGGACCTTTCCATCGGGATGATGTTCGGGGTGTTCGGTTACCTGTGGTTTATGATGACGCCGGTACAGGAGCTGCTGTCGCTGCAATACAGCTACGCCAACGCCAAAAACGCCCTTTCGCGGGTAAACGAACTGCTTGCTTTACCTTCCGAGCCCCGCTATCGGAACGTTCGGGACCCTTTCGGGGAGAAAGGGATAGCGATACGCACCGAAAAACTCGTATTCGGCTACGATCCCGACCGGCCCGTATTAAGGGGGGTGACACTCGACGTCGTACGCGGGGGACGGATCGCCGTCATCGGAGCGAGCGGCAGCGGGAAAAGCACCCTCGCGCAATTGCTGGTGGGGTTTTATCCCCCCACCGCCGGGGATATAGTGTATAATGGGCTGAGTGTCCGGGAAATCGGCTTCGAAAGGGTCCGCGCAAACGTTTTTGTCGTTTTACAGCAACCGCTGATGTTCAACGATACGCTTCGCTTCAACCTCACTATGGGCGACGCGATCGACGATGCGGCGATATGGAACGCGCTTCAAATCGCCCAGCTCGAGCCGTTCGTACGAACCCTTCCCCAGGGGCTCGAGACGCAGGTCGGAAAGTTCGGGATTCGACTCTCGGGCGGACAACGCCAGCGCCTCTCGATCGCACGGATGGTTCTCTCCGATCCCGGGGCCGTCATATTCGATGAATCGACGTCGGCGCTTGATGTTCACACCGAAAGCGCCCTTTTCGAAGCATTGGAAGAGTTCTTGAGAGGGCGTACGGTGATTATCATCGCCCATCGCCTGAGCACCATCACGCAGGCCGATTACATCTACGTCCTGGAAAACGGCGCCGTTCTCGAAGAGGGGACGCGTGAAGAGCTCGAAAATCTCGACGGCCGTTTCAAGCGGTTTGTCGATTCCCAGCAAGGATGAGGAAATTATGGAAAACCGCCTTTTTGTCCGTTTGATGCTGTTGAGTGCGATCGGGTTGTGTCTGTGGCTCTTTTGGCCTTTTTTGAAAAGTTTTTTTCTCGCCTTGCTGCTGGCGATGGTCGTTTACCCGCTGCACCGTCTTGTCGAACTCCGATTAGGTCGCTTTTCCAGACTCGAACCGGTTGCTTCCCCGATTGCCGCGGCCGTCGTTACGCTGGGATTGTCGCTGATCATGTTTGTGCCGATCGCACTGTTCGTTTACGAACTGTTCGATCACCCCGAGAGTTCGATCGCATCTTTGCGGGCGCTGGGAGACCGGGTCGACGCATTGCCGTGGATGCTTCCGCCGTTTCTGGCGTGGCTTCAGGAGCCTTTGTATTCGGTCATCGCACTGGGGAAAGTGCACAAAGACGAAATCGTAACCGCGCTCGCCTCATGGCTTGGGAGCGGGCTGACGACGTTTATCGCGATGCTCGCCGAAATGGCTATGATCGTGGTCTTTTTCTTTTTCCTGACATGGTACGGCCGCAGTATCGCCTTGTTTTTTCTGCCGATCATTCCGCTTGCCCGCGACGTCAAGAGGGAGTTTCTCTCGGACATGGTCACGACGACGGCGGTCGTGTTTTACACCTTCGGGGGGGTGATGCTCGCGCAGGGGGTCGCATTCGGAGTTTTGATCGCTTTTTTTGACGGGTACAACCCGTTTTTGCTGGGATTCATGACTGCCGTTTCGGCGATCATCCCGGTAGTCGGAACGGCCCTCGTATGGGTACCCGTCGCATTGAATGAATACTTTGAAGGGGAAATATTCAACGCGCTGGTCATCGCCGTCTACTCTTGGGCGGTGATGGCATTTTTCATCGACAACATCGTCAAACTGGTGATTTTGAACTTCGTGAACCGTGCGATGAGCGACGGGAAACGTAAAATGAACGAATTCGTCATTTTCTTCGCTATCGTCGGAGGATTGGCTACTTTCGGGTTCTGGGGATTTGTATTCGGACCGGCAATTGTCGCGTTTGCGATTACGACCCTCCGCATCGTCCGCAAAAGAGGCAGAGGAGGTTGCCGCTGATTAAGCCTCTTTGGAAGCGGTAAGGGTGCGAACTTCCTCGCGCAGGCGTGCGAGTTCATCCATGATCGAGGAGAGTTCCTCGGATGAGGGTTTGGAGTCGTTGAGCGAGGAGGATTGAAAAGTTGAGCGGATCGTTTCGCCCAGAGCGTCGAATTTGCTTTTGGCCTGTTCGATCAGTTCGTTTTCTTCCAGATTCAGCCCCTCTTCGATCTCGCGGATTTTTTCGGCGATTTCGTCCTGATGTTTCAGCAGATAATAGGCGGCAGCCCCCCCTATCGCCGCACCGAGGATAAAGCTCATCAGTGTGTGATCGTCATTCATGCGAAGATCCTTCGTTCGATTTTTTCTTGAATATCTGCGACATGGCACCGATAGCGAGCGTTCCGATCGTCACTTTTGCGATGGCGTTGGACGCTTTGAGGGCGAGCGACTGCGTTTCGGTATGGATATAGCTGATCAGGTCGCGCACCTCGTGCAGAGCCAGAAGCGATTTTTCGCTGATGGAACGGGTTTCGTCTTTGAGATGGGCGAGGAGTTCGCTGACGTCGTGCAGCGTGACGGCGGCTTTGGTCGAGATAAAGCTCAATTCGTTCTGCACATGGCCGATGAATTCGTTGAGACGACGGAAGGTTTTGAACGCCATAACGCCGATCACGACAATCACGGCCGTGATAAAGACCATGCACACCGCGATAATCCCGGTAAAAATGATCAATAACTCCTGCTCGTTCATTCCGATCCTTTGTGCGCTTGTCGGTTTATTATAGCGCGCTTTTGAAAAAATTTGCTACTATCGCAGTATCGATGATGCAAAAGGCCTGGCATGGAATTGACGATTACGGAATTGGCGGTCGCGTTTTCCCTGACCCTTTTGGCCGGTCTTTCGACGGGGATAGGGGCGGCGCTGGCTTTTTTTTCCCGCCGCGATAATACCGCTCTTCTCTCGGTCGGTATGGGGTTTTCCGCAGGGGTGATGATCTACATCTCCTTCGCCGAAATCCTGGTCAAATCCAAAGCCGCTTTCGTTCCGGAATTCGGGGAGATCGGTGCCGAAGCCTCGATGCTGGGGTGCTTTTTTGCGGGCTTTGCGGTAGCGTTTGCGATCGACCGTCTTATCCCAGAAGACATCAACCCCCACGAACTGAAGAGCGATGCCGAACTCTCGGGGCTCAAATCGGAGCATATCGCGCACAGGCGTTTGCATACCCTGCGCCGTACGGGGATGTTCACCGCCGCGGCAATCGCGATCCACAATTTTCCCGAAGGGTTCGCGACCTTTGTATCCGCTCTTGATTCCCTGACTATGGGGATCGGTATCGCGCTGGCGGTTGCGATCCATAACATCCCCGAAGGGATGGCGGTATCGCTGCCGATTTACCATGCGACGGGAGAACGGAAAAAAGCGTTCGGTTATGCGTTCCTCTCAGGGCTTGCCGAGCCCTTGGGGGCGGCATTTGGATTTTTTCTGCTGATGCCGCTTATGGGGGAACTGACGCTTGGAATCACATTTGGCCTGGTGGCGGGGATTATGATATACATCTGTCTTGACGAACTCCTCCCCTCGGCACGTATTTACGGCAACGCCCACACGACGATGGGGGGAATCGTGGCCGGAATGGCGGTGATGGCGTCGAGCCTGCTGCTTTTTAAAATCGTCTGAAAAATGCCAGGGTGTCGCAGATCGCTTTAGCGTCTTTTCCTAAAAAACGGTACAGCGGGCGTATGAGGAGATACGTTATCCGGTACCGTCTGGCTTCTTCGGTCAGGTTGTTCCACAGATCCGGGCGGAGTGCACGATGGTACGCATCCAGCCCCGTTTCGACGAGATCGGGAGAACGAAGTTTTCGAAACAGGGTATGGGCGTACAAAAATCCGTCGCGCACGATCGCTTCGTCGAGGCTTAGCGTGTTTTCGAGATTTTCCTCGAAGTCCATAAAATAGATGCTGCCCTCTTTGTAGGCGATGTCACGGAGTGCGGGGCGGGAATGGAAAAAGCCGCGGTTGTGCAGATCGGCGAGCGCATGGGAAAGCTGGACGATAAGAATCTTTTTTTCTTCCATTTTCATCGCTGAACTCCCCAGCAGGATGCTCAGCGGGATTCCGGCATCTTCGAGGACGAGATATTCGGGAGTTTGGAGGACGATCCAGGGGACACGGATGCCGTTGTCTCGCAGCTGCCGAAGGCGTTTCGCTTCATAGGCCAAAGAGGCTTTGGGATCGGTGACGACGGTCGGGCGGAAAAAATTGTTGTTCACCGCTTTGGAGAGGATCAACATCAATTTGTGCCAGATGTTCGCTTCCCCCGCTTCGGGTTGTTTCACCCAGTATTTTTCACCGTTCTCGATGAAGCTGAAGGTTCGACTGCCGGGGTTTTGCGAGATCAGTTCGGCGACTCGTACCGAGAGTGGCGACGGCTCCATTTATTTCCCCTTTTAATGATAATTATCATTATAACATAAACCCTTTTCGGCCGGTTGTTCCTTTTGATGCTCTTTTAAGTATCTAAAACATATACTTTTGATATTAAGAGTATATGGAAGGCATATTTATGATCATTACCTTATCGCATCAAAAGGGTGGGGTTGGAAAATCGACCGTCGCCTGGAACCTGGCTGTCGGCTTTTCAAAAATCATGCCGACACGGATCGTTGATCTCGATACCCAGCGCTCGCTGACCGTAACTAATGCCCTGCGTCGTGAGCAGGGGATGGAGCCGATAGAGATGCTCCATTTCGGAAGCGCCGAAGAGTTGGCCGAATACGCCGCCGGGGATACGAACGATGTTGTCACGATCATCGATTCGGGCGGATTCGACAGTGCTTTCAACCGCGTCGCGATCATCGCCTCCGATCTGCTGCTTACTCCCGTCAGCGACAAGCCGTTCGATCTCATGGGGTTGCAAAAATACGAAGAGATACTCAAAAGCCTTTCGGAAATTCAGGGCGAGACGATCAAAACGCGCGTCGTTTTCAACAACATCAACCCTTCGATGAAGCGGTTCGGGGAACTGATCGATTTCATCTGCATGTCCGATCATTTCGAGCTGTTGGTGTCGGTATTGCGCCAGCGGGTCGATTTTGCCCACTCGGTGGGAGAGGGGAAAAGCATCAAAGAGTACCGGATTTTCAGCCGCGCCGATCAGGAAATGGACGAGCTGTTCGAAGAGGTCAGAACGCTTTTGAATATTCAATAGGTATTTAATTAATATTTAAAACATATATAAAGGATATAAAATGGCAAAGAAAAACTTTCTGCAAAACATTGAAAAAGTAAAAAGTTCCGCCGCCATGAGCGAACGCACAGAAGGCTCGTCCGAGAAAGGGAAAAAGAAAAAACTGATTACGATCCCGATCGAATGGGAAAAGAAAATCCGCGATTACCACGGCGGCACGGTCAGCGCTTATATCCTGATCGCTTTGCAGGAACGGATGCAGCGCGACGGCCTGCTCTAGGGAAACCGAAGAGAGATTACTTTATTTTGATCTCTTTGGCCGATTTGTTTTTCCCCTCTTTTTTTGGGAGGGTGATCTCAAGGACGCCGTCTTTGTTTTCGGCATGGATATTTTCGGCGTCGACGTTGTCGGGGACGGTAAAACTGCGGGTAAAACTCCCGAAACTGCTCTCCATCTTGTAATAATCCTCTTTTTTTACCTCTTCTTTGGTCTTTCGCTCCCCTTTGAGGGTCAGGACGTTGTTTTCAACCTTGACGCTGATGTCCTCTTTTTTCACGCCGGGGAGATCGACGTCGATATGGTAGGCGTATTTGCCTTCACGGGTATTGACCGAGGGGGTGAACGATGCGAAAAAGTCCTTTTTCGGATCGGTGGAGAGGGCGGCATTAAAACGTTCTTCCAGTGAACGCAACTCTTTAAACGGGTCGAAACGTGTGAGTAACATGGATAACCCCTTATCGAGAATTTACAGAAGCGTGCTTCGTGTTGATCTGCGAGAGTTAGGGTAGTAGAAAACGTGCCTCTGTATGGGGAAAATGTAACACGGAAAAAATTAATGGTTGATAAGATTGAAAAGTTAGGATTTTATCAGGTTGTTTGAAAATTTCGGTAAGTTTTGTAAAAGGGTGGTGGCCAATCTCGGAATCGAACCAAGGACACAATGATTTTCAGTCATTTGCTCTACCGACTGAGCTAATTGGCCACATTTGTGAGGCCGAAATTATAGCCCTGTTAGCTTAAAAACAAGCTTAAAGGGAAAATCGGCTTATTTCAGCGCGTTGACGTACTCCTTGAAGAGGTTGCCGCGTTCGGCGTAGGAGCTGAACTGATCCAGGCTTGCGGCGGCGGGTGAGAGCATCGCGATGCTGTTTGCGTCAAGGGTCTGGGCGATACGTTCGACCGCGACGTCGAGCGTGCCGCACAGAATGCAGGGGATCGCGTAGCGCTCGCACAGTAGGGCCAGCCGCTCGGCATTGGTGCCGATAGCGTAGATGCGGACATCGTAGCGTTTGAGAGGGGCGAAAAGCTCTTCGAGCTCGACCCCCTTGTCGTCGCCGCCGAGGATCAGGTGGATCGTATCGTCTTTGTAGGTGCGCAGCGCGGCGAGGGTAGCGTCGATATTGGTCGCTTTGGAATCGTTGATCCACAGCCGCCCCAGCGCATCACGGAACTCCTCCTGGCGGTGGGGATCGAGGACAAAAGCGTTGATCTTATCGTAGTCGACGCGGTCGAAAAGGATCTTGTCGATCCCCATCGCGATCAGCGCGTCCATCAAAAACGCCCCTTTAAACTTGATTTTAGACGCATCGATACCGAAATACGCCGCAAGGTCCTCTTCGGTTTCGTAAGGGATAACGAAAGCGTTGGTGGGGGTGTCGGCGTAGATTTTTGGAAGGATCACCGCTTCCCCTTCTTTCATCATGGAGAGGGGCTTGAGTTTTGCGGCGACGTACTCTTCCATACTGCCGTGCCAGCTGACGTGGTCGGGAGTGATGGGGAGAAGGGCGTAGACATTGGGGCGTGACGTATTGGTATAGTGCATCGTAAACGAGCTTGTCTCCAGAATCCAGATAGGGGCTTCTGGGGACATGTCGGCCAGCGGCGTGCCGATGTTTCCGCCGCTGATCGCGCCGCGGTCGGCAAGGAGGTGTTCGACCATCTGGGTGGTGGTCGTTTTGCCGTTGGTGCCGCTGATCCAGATGCTAAAAGGGGTTTGCGGGGCAAAAAAATCGTATTCGCTGATAAGGTGGGTCGCATTTTGAATCAGCGGATGGTGGGGGGGGATCCCCGGGGAGGTGATCTCATGGGTAAACTGCACACTGTCGAATTCGCTGACCGGCCGGACGAGATTGCCTTCCTCGTCGGTGTAGGCTTCGACGGCCTTGTCGTCGAAAAAGGTGCAGGGACCGAGTTTTTTGGCGATGGCACGGGTCGTTTTCCCGTACCCGAAGCAGGCGATCTTGAGATTATTCATAGCAATTCTTTTAGCGGATTTTGAGGGTGATGAGGGCGAGGATATTCGACAGCAGCGAAATAATCCAGAACCGGACGATGATTTTGTTTTCGGCCCATTGTTTCATCTCGAAATGGTGATGGATGGGGGCCATCAGAAAAACCCGCTTTTTACGGAGTTTGTAGCTCCCTACCTGCAAAATGACCGATACGGTTTCGATGACGAAAATGAGGCCGATGAGGATGAGGAGAACTTCGCTTTTCCCGATGATCGCCATGTAGGCGATGAACGCACCCAGCGTGAGCGAACCGCTGTCCCCCATGAAAACCTGCGCCGGATGGCAGTTGAACCACAAAAAGCCCAGGAGCGATCCCATCAGTGCCGCCGAGATAATGACCACTTCACCCGCCGGGATTTTGGGCATCAGGAGGTAGTGGGCGAGTGCGGCGTTACCGACGATGTAGACGATGACGCTGAGCGAAAGAAGGGCGAAAATGGAGGGGACGGTGGCCAGGCCGTCGAGGCCGTCGGTGAGGTTGACGGCGTTGGAGGTGGCGATGATGACGAGAACCCAGAACGCGATGCTGAACCATCCCATGTCAAAGAGGCTTGATTTGATGAACGGGAGATAAAACCCGGTGTCGAGCTTGGCGTAGTAGATCAAGAACGCGCCGATGGCCACACCGAAGATGAGCTGGAGGGCCATTTTGGCCCGTGCGGTAAGTCCGGCGAGGTTGTGCCCGCCGCGAATTTTGCCCCAGTCGTCGGTAAAGCCGATGTAGGCATAGAAGACGAGCGTCAGGATCGCACCGACCGCAAAGGGGTTGAGGAGGTTGACCGTCAGCAGCGACGCGATAATCGTGGAGGCGACGAAAACGATTCCTCCCATCGTCGGGGTTTTGGCTTTTCCCTGGTGGGCGCTGACGTATTCGTTGATGGGCTGGACACGACTGGAGCGCTGTGCCCATGCGATGAACCGCGGCATGAGAAAGAGGGTCAGGAACAGTCCGATGAAAAACGCGACGCCCGCACGGACGGTGATGTACTGGAAGAGGTTGATGCCGAGGATCTGATGAAACCAATATAACATTAAATTAACTCTTTTCTTTCTGATAAGATTTCAAAAGCAATGCAAAAGTGACATTTTAATATAATCCGCACAAAGTTTGATTAATCAAGGAGCCAACTTGAGCAAAAAAACCGTTTTGGTCATCACCGACGGGATCGGTTATTCGCCCAAACGCGACTACAACGCGTTTCATGCGGCCCGAAAACCGACGTATACGCGGCTGTTTGACGAAGTTCCCCACTCGCTGATCGATACGTTCGGTCTCAGCGTCGGGCTTCCCGAAGGGCAGATGGGCAACTCCGAAGTGGGGCACATGAGCATCGGGAGCGGACGGGTACTGTATCAGGACCTCGTCAAAATATCGCTGGCGCTTCAGGAAGAGAGCTTTGCCAAAAATCCCGTTTTTACGGGATTGCTTAAAACGAGCAAACGGCTCCATCTGATCGGCCTGATGAGCGACGGGGGGGTCCACTCGCATATCGACCATATCATGGGTGTTGCCGAGATCGCGGCCGAAGCGGGTAAAGAGGTGTGGCTGCACCTGATCACCGACGGCCGCGACGTCGCCCCGACGTCGGCCAAGCTCTTTTTGCATCACGTCACGGCGCATGCCTACAACAACATCCGCATTGCGACGCTGGGAGGGCGCTTTTACGCCATGGACCGAGACAACCGCTGGGAACGGGTCGAAAAAGGGTACGATGCGATCGTCCGCGCCCATCCCCTGAGCGAACAGAGCGCTTTTGACTACATCGAAAACGCCTACGCCGCGGGCGAGACCGACGAATTCATCACGCCTACGGCGTTTGACGGCTACGACGGATTCAAAAACGGCGATGCCGTGCTGATGCTCAATTTCCGCAGCGACCGGATGCGCGAACTGACCGCCGCTATCGGCGATCCCGCGTTTAGCGGTTTCGCGAGGGAGTTCGTACCGACGCATCTGGCGACGATGACGCAGTACGACAAAAACTTTCCCTACCCCGTCCTTTTCCCGAAAGAGGCTCCCGCGAACGTTCTTTCCGAAGTGATTGCCAAAGCGGGGCTGCGTCAGCTGCACACAGCCGAAACCGAAAAATACGCCCACGTCACGTTTTTCTTCAACGGCGGGGTCGAGGAGCCTTTCGAAAACGAAACGCGGGTGCTGATCCCCAGTCCTCAGGTCAAAACCTACGACATGAAGCCTGAAATGTCGGCTCCCGAGGTAGGCGACGTGGTGGTAAAGGCGATGGACGAGGGATATGATTTCGTCGTCGTCAATTTCGCCAACGGCGACATGGTCGGCCATACGGGGAACTTCGAAGCGGCGATCAAAGGGGTCGAAGCGGTCGATGAGCAGCTCGGACGGATTGTCGAGGCCGCCAAGCGTAACGGCTATGCGATGGTGCTCACCTCCGACCACGGCAACTGCGAAGAGATGCGTGACGATGCGGGGAACATGCTGACCAACCATACGGTCGGTAAAGTGTGGTGTTTCGTAATGGCCGAAGGGGTGCACGAAGTACATCCCGGGGCCTTGAACAATGTCGCACCGACCGTATTGAAACTGATGGGGCTTGAGATTCCATCAGAGATGGATACACCACTTATATAAAGGATAACGATGAAATTCACGGGAAAAAATGTATTGGTAACGGGTTCGAGCCGGGGAATCGGCGCGGAAGTGGCAAAAACGCTGGCGGGATACGGCCTGAAAGTATGGATCAACTACCGCAGCGGCGCCGCGGCGGCCGATGAGGTAAAAGCGCAGATCGAAGCCGCCGGCGGACAAGCCGCGGTAATCGGCTTCGACGTTGCCGACGAAGCGGCGTTTGTCGACGCAATCCAGACGATTATCGACGCCGACGGCGAGCTCTCCTATCTGGTCAACAATGCCGGGATTACGAAAGACGGGCTGGCGCTTCGGATGAAAAGCGACGATTTCATGGCGGTGATCAACGCCAATCTCCTTTCGGCTTTCGTCGGATGCCGCGAGTCTTTCAAGGCGATGCGGAAGAAAAAATTCGGCGCGGTCGTCAACATCGCGTCCATCGTCGGAGAAACCGGCAATGCGGGGCAGACGAACTATGCCGCGTCGAAAGGGGGTGTCATCGCGATGACGAAAAGTTTCGCGCAGGAAGCCGCGTCCAGCGGGATCCGCTACAATACCGTCACGCCGGGGTTCATCGCGACTGACATGACCGACGTCCTCAGCGACGACATCAAGGCGTCGTTCACCTCCAAAATCCCGATGGGGCGTTTCGGGGAGGCCAGAGAAGTGGCCGAAGCGACGGCGTTTTTGCTCAGCGACCACGCCGGCTACATCACCGGCGAAACCCTCAAGGTCAACGGCGGGATGCACATGTAAGGGGGGATTTCCCCTCTTAAGTTAAATATGCTATAATTATGCGATTTTATTCATTAGAACAGGAGCTATTATGGCACTTTTGGACGATATTAAAGAAGTAGTGGTTGAGCAACTGAGCGTTAACCCGGACGAAGTAAAAGAGGATTCTAAATTCGTTGAAGACCTCGGCGCGGACAGCCTCGACGTTGTAGAATTGGTAATGGCTCTTGAAGAGAAATTCGATATCGAAATTCCTGACGACGAAGCGGAAAAAATCCAAACTGTTCAAGATGTAATCAACTACATCGAAAGCAAAAACTAAAAACTTTATCGAGGCGTACGCCTTGATAAGCACCCACCATAAATTCATGGTCTAAGAGATTGGCTCAACGGAGCTAAAGTTTCAGACCATCCACCATCAGGAGAGAATGTGAGAAGAGTAGTAGTAACCGGATTGGGAATGATCAACGCGCTTGGTCATGACAAAGAGAGCTCCTTTAAAGCGATTTGCAACGGCGAATGCGGCATCGATATGATTACCCTTTTTGACGCTTCGAATCAAGGAGCCCAGATTGCCGGTGAAGTCAAAGGCTTCGACCCCGAAACCGTGATGGACCCCAAAGAGGTTAAAAAAGCGGACCGTTTTATCCAGCTCGGGATCAAAGCGGCGCAAGAAGCGATGGCCGATGCCGATTTTCCCGAAGGGTTTGACAAAGAGCGGTTCGGGATCGATGCCGCGTCCGGGATTGGAGGACTTCCCTCCATCGAGAAAAACTCGATCATCCTTGAAACCAAGGGTCCCCGCCGTATCTCTCCGTTTTTCATCCCCGGTGCATTGGTGAACATGCTCGGCGGTTTCGTGACGATCGAACACGGCCTGCAAGGACCGAACCTCTCAGCCGTAACGGCATGTGCGGCAGGAACACACGCGATCAGCGAGGCGGCCAAAACAATTATGATCGGCGGTGCGGATCAGATGCTGGTCGTCGCGGCCGAATCGGCGATTACCGGCGTCGGAATCGGCGGGTTTGCGTCGATGAAAGCCCTCAGCACCCGAAACGACGACCCCAAAACTGCATCACGTCCTTTCGATGCGGAGCGTGACGGTTTTGTCATGGGTGAAGGGGCGGCGGCTCTCGTACTGGAAGAGTATGAAAGTGCCGTAGCCCGCGGTGCGCGTATTTACGCCGAAGTGATCGGATTCGGTGAAAGCGGTGATGCCAACCATATCACGACACCGAGCCTCGAAGGGCCTTTGAGAGCGATGAAAGCGGCACTCAAGATGGCGGGCAATCCGAAAGTCGATTACGTTAATGCGCACGGTACCAGCACACCGACCAACGACAAAAACGAAACGGCGGCATTGAAAATCGCTTTCGGCGGAAAAGAGAACTGCCCGCCGGTGAGTTCAACCAAAGGCCAGACCGGGCACTGCCTCGGCGCGGCGGGAGGCATCGAAGCGGTCATCAGCATCATGGCAATGCGTGATGGGATCATTCCTCCGACGATCAACTACGTCAATCCTGACGAAAACTGCGATCTGGACATCGTCCCCAACGCGGCGCGCAAGGCGGACCTTAACATTGTCATGAGCAACTCATTCGGATTTGGCGGTACCAACGGGGTCGTCATTTTCAAAAAAATATAAGAGGGCAAGCCGTTGGCGACCTATCTAGATTTTGAACAAAACATCCGCCAGATCCAAGAAGAGATCATCAGTGCGGAGGTCCGTTGCGATCACCATGCCGTCGAGATCCTGAAACAGGATCTGGCCAAAGAGGTCGAAAAAACCTATTCGAACCTTTCCCCCTATCAGGAACTTCAGCTGGCGCGTCATCAGGATCGCCCGTACGCTCTTGATTACATCAATCTGATACTCGACAAAAAGTATGAAATCCACGGTGACCGCCACTTCCGTGATGACCTTTCCATCGTCTGTTATATCGGCTACATGGGTGATGAACGGGTGATGGTGATCGGCGAACAAAAAGGACGCGGTACCAAGAACAAGCTCAAACGCAATTTCGGAATGCCTCATCCCGAAGGATACCGTAAAGCGCTGCGTGCCGCGAAAATGGCCGAGAAGTTCAACATCCCGGTCCTGATGCTGATCGACACTCCGGGTGCCTATCCTGGGCTCGGCGCCGAAGAACGCAACCAGAGCGAAGCGATCGCGCGGAATCTGATGGAACTTTCCAACCTCAATACGATTACCGTCTCCGTCGTTATCGGCGAAGGGGGAAGCGGCGGAGCGCTCGCTATCGGTGTTGCGGATCGCCTTGCGATGATGCGCTATTCGGTTTTCAGCGTTATTTCTCCGGAAGGGTGTTCAGCGATTTTGTGGAACGATCCGGCCAAAGTGGAAGCGGCGACCAAAGCGCTCAAAATCACCAGCGCCGACCTCAAAGAGCTTGATCTGATCGATGACGTCATCGACGAGCCGCTGATCGGTGCCCACCGTGACAAAGAAGGGGCTGCCGATGCCCTGAAAACCTATTTCCTTCAGCAGCTGAACGCTTTGCGCAGCTTCGGCGACGCCGAGCGCCTGGAGAAACGTTACCGCCGTCTCGTCGGCATGGGCCGTTTTTCGGAGTAACTTCTCATTCCGCCCGGCGGAATCTTCGTTTTCTTTTTCCCCATGCGGGGTTTACCCGGATTTTTTCTCTTCGTTTTCACCGGTTTCAGGTTTTGATTTCGGGCGTTTGAGGCGTTTGGCCTCTTTGGAAAAAGCGATCAGTTCTTCGCCGTTTGCGATAGAGGGGGGAATGAGCGCGAGCGTACGTTTCAGTAATTTGGCCGTCGTCATCGCATCCGACAAAGCCCGGTGATGCGTTGCCTCTTTGTACAGCGAAAGCTGGTCGTTGAGATAGGCCAGGCCGTAGCGTTCCGATTCGATCGTCCGTTCCGCCAGATCGATCGTACAGAGGGAACGGTTGAGCAGCTTGGAAAGACCGGCGCGTTCCATTGTCGCAGAAACGAAGTTGTAATCGAATTTGGCATCGTGCCCGACGAATACCGCGTCGCCAAGGAAGAGGCGAAACTCACGCATCACTTTGGCTATCGGGGGAGCCTGGAGGGTATGCTCGACGCGGATGCCCGTGATCTCACTTATCTGCTCGGAAATTTCGGTACAGTAGACAAGACTCTCGAAGGTATCGATGATGCGTCCGTTTCGGAGTTTGACGGCACCGATTTCGATGATCTGGTCGCGGGTGGGCTTGGAACCGTTGGTTTCTATGTCGACGACGCAAAATAGGGTGTCATCGACCGATTCGATTGACGTCGCAAGACGGTAAACCTCTTTGTCGAGAAGAAGATTGAGCCCCTGGGCTTTTAGAAATTCGATTTGGCAAAGGCCGCCGGCAAGCGATTCGAACTCCGCAACAGGAATGCCGTTTTTGGCAAGGCGGGTGAGTATTTTGGGATCCAGAGGGTTCACGAACGCGCCTCTTCGACGAAGCGGCGCACTTTGCTGGGATCTTTTTTTCCATGTGAGGCTTCGACACCGCTACTGACGTCGACGCCGTAAAACCCGTAGGGTTTGAGCGAAGCGACGTTGTCGGGGTCCAGGCCTCCTGCGAGGATGATCTTCGAGCAGTCGACGTTCTCGAACCACTCGATATTAAGCCGTTTACCGCTGCCGCCATAAGCTTCGCAATAGGCATCGATCAGGCGGTATTGATTGGCGTGTGCGGTGATGTCCTCGGGTTTACGGGCCCGGACGACCCGCAGCGTCGGATAGCCGACGGCAGGAAAAAAATCGTCTTCGACGTCAAAATGGATCTGGGCAAGGGTGCATCCGCTTTCCAGGCAGATCGTTCGGATTCGTTCGGGGGTTTCATTGACGAACAGGGCGACTTTCTCGACAAAAGGGGGGAGTTCGGAAATGATCTCGGCGGCCGTATCAACGGAGACGTAACGCGGGGATTCGGGATAGAACACGAAACCCAGTGCGTCGGCACCCGCTTCAATCGCGCACAGGGCGTCTTCGAGATTGGTAATGCCGCAGATCTTGACACGCATGGTCAGATTTTCAAGCTTTCGATGGCGGCTTTATAATCGCTTTGGCCGAATACGTAGCTGCCCGCGACGCAGACGTCTACCCCCGCTTCTTTGAGTTCGGCAATGTTTTTGTTTCCCACACCGCCGTCGATTTCGATGAGGCAGGAAGGATTGATACGGTCACGGAGCGTTTTAAGGCGGCGTATTTTCTCGACGGCGCTCGGGATAAACTTCTGGCCGCCGAAACCGGGGTTGACGCTCATGACCAGTACCATGTCGATATCGCCGAGGAGATATTCGACCGCTTCGGCAGGGGTGTGGGGGTTGAGGACGATTCCGGGCTTGATCCCCAGCGAACGGATGTAGTGGACGAGACGGTGAGGGTGCTTTTCTTCTTCGATATGGAACGTGATGTATTCGGGCTTGAGAGGAGCGAAAAGATCGACGAAGAAGGTGTTGTTCTGTACCATCAGATGGATGTCGAGGGGTTTGGTGGAGGCCTTGGCGATTGCGCTGACGACTACAGGACCGATGGTGAGGTTCGGGACGAAATGACCGTCCATGACGTCGACGTGGACCAGGTCGCATCCCGCGTCGCAGATGGCGCGGACATCGCGTTCAAGATTGCCGAAATCGGCGGAGAGGACACTCGGGGCGACGAGCATGGGCAACACCTTACTTTTTTTCCGCTATTTTAGCAAAAAAGATTTGGAGAGAGCTTTGAGCGTGCGGGTAGCATGAAACCATCACCGCCGAAGAGGCATTGATGCGCCGAATCAGCGCGTCAGGAAAAAGGTGAACTGGCTTCCTTCGAAATCGAGGTTGACCTGAACCCCTTTTTTATTCTGGGCCATATCCATCAACTGATCGACATTGTGATAGGTCCGCGGGAGGGTGATATCAACACGGAGCTTTTTCTCGGCCAGCAGCGTTTTCGCCCGTCCGCCGATGATATTGACGAATTCGGCGAGGGAGTCGAGAATCGCTTCCTCATCTTCGGTTGCTTCCCCGATGAGGAGGGCACATGTTTTCTGGGCGATCTTTTTCGGGAAAATGAGGATGATGATCCCGTCAACGTCGCCGTAAAAACCGATCGAACTGGCATATTTGTTATGCGCCATCGTCACTTCGAGATGTTGTATGTTGACCGAGTTTTTGACGGCGGTCGCATTGGTCATCATCGAAATGGTCGAAACGGTCGCTTCGATGAAATTGGGGAGCTCATTGATCAGGGGTTTGTTGATCGAACGGGTTTGTTTGGACGATGAGGCGCTTCCCCCCAGATCCTGCAGGAGCTTTTTGTTTTTAAGGATGTCGTCCATCTGGTCGAAAAAGAGGATGCCGACGTCCTCCATGTCGTGTTTGAACGATTCGGGGGTTTTTTCAAACGTCAGGCCCACAAAACAGATCGTCGCATTGTATTCGGCGGCGGACGAGGCGAGTTTGGTGAAAAAGTTCAGCGCGTGGACGTTCATAGAGACGACTTTGTAGGCGTCGAAGATAAAGAGACGGAAGCCGACGTTGAGCGAGTTGAGATGGTAAGCGATGTTGAACGTATTGGTCACTTCGGCATCGAGGAAGTTTGAAATCGTATAGATGACCGCATTCCCCGTCACCCGCGTCGCGATTTTCTGTCCGAAGAGCCCCAGGTAGGTATCTTCGATAATCGCATAATAGAGGTCGGAATTTTGTTTTTTTTCATCGAACTCTTTTTTGCTCTGCGCGATGATCGGGTTATGACCGTAGTCGAAGAGCTCGATCGCCATCGCCGAACGCTGTGAAGGGTCGTCGTTGTAGATCAGAACCGTCTTGGAATCGCTTTTGTTGGACGGGGCGAAAAGCTCGGCGATTTTTTCGCTGCGGAACAAGGAGAAATTGAGACTGCCGCCGTAAAAGGCGTTGATGGTCTGGAATTTGGCGTGGTCGTAGTCGCATAACCCGACCGTGATATGGTTTTTGTTCCGGATGTTGGTGAGGAGGCGGACAAAGACGTCAAGGCCGTTTTTGTTGAAAAAAATCACTTTTTTCAGGGAAACGAGAAGCATATCGACGTTCAGCGCTTCGGTCGCCTTGATGTCGTCGATGGTCAAAAACGAGGGGGCGTTGTTACCGTCGAGAAATCCCTGTGGCTGGAAGATGGCGATCCGCCCTTTAACCGTTGGTCTCATTGTATCCTACCACCTGAGCAAAAGATTCGTAAATATCCTGGACGAAATCGACGTTGAAATCGAGCAGTTCGTTCAGTCCCGCTTCAACGTACGGGGATTGGGAGAGTTCGTAAAAGAGCAGCAGATGCATCCATTTGGCGAGGATTTGCGTTTCGCCTTCGACCTCGTCGCTTCCCGATGCGGCATGGACCGTTTCAGCGATCGAGGCGGGCATCTCCCATTTTTCGGCGACCTCCGAGCAAAGGTCAAAGAGGCTCCGGCCGCTGAGACGCTGCAGGATCGTATTGTAATCGAGGGCTTTGACGCTGCGCAGCTGTGCCACTTCTTCTTTGTGCTCTTTAAAGAGGGCATCGCAGACGATGATACTCGCCGGCAACAGGGAGATGGCGCTTTCGTTATCGCGGTTGAGGAGTCCGAGGTGCTTGAGAATCGTTTCCCATTTTCGGCTGAGCGAGGCCTGAAGATCGTAAAACGCCTGATGCGACAGGGAAAAAAGGCCCCATTCCTTGGGGACGAGAAGCGACATCAGGTAATTGTAGAGGATCTGCTGGGCGCTGGAGAGTCCCAGTATGCCGAAAATCTGCGGCAGACTGCTCACCTCGTTGCGAAAACCGTAAACGGGGCGGTTGATCAGCGTTTTGAGATAGAGTTTGAGCGCGGGATCTTCGTCGGCGCATTTGGCCGCTTTGGGGAGATCGCCGTTCCGGACGTGTTCGAGCGTCTGGCGGATGATTGAGGGAGCGGCAGGGACGCTCTGGATATAACGGGTTATCTGTTCTTGGGTTATCACGTGCCGCACGACTCCATAATTTATTGTTAAAAATCGACTAATTGTAATGTGTATACGTTAAAAGAAAACTTTATGATACGGGAGGCTAAAAGACAAACCATGTGCTGTCCGAGAGGGTAACACGATTTTAAAAGTTTTTAAGAAATGCTTTGGGTTCGCTCTGCTATAATTCGCAACTAAAATTTTGCAAGGAGCCTCAAAATGGCAAGAAGATGTGCTATTAGCGGTAAAGGCCCAATGAGCGGGAACAACGTTTCTCACGCGAAAAACAGAACTAAGCGCCGTTTTTTACCAAACCTTCGTACTGTTCGTGTAACGCTTGAAGACGGTACCACTAAAAAACTCAAAATTTCTGCTTCCGAGCTTCGTACTCTGAAAAAAGATTCGTAACCGTCCCCTGAAGGGTCTGCGTTGAATCTTCTACGAAAGATACAGAAATTCTTGAATTGGGAGCCTTCTCCCAAACCCCATATCACTCTCAACGACGAACTTTACGCCCAGTTTCTCCCCTTTCGAACCCCTTTAATCCTTTTACAGCTGTGTATGATCATCGGTACCCTCGGCTACATCGTGATCGAAGACTATTCTCTGATCGACGGGCTGTACCAGACCGGATACACCATCACTTCGGTCGGGTTCGGGGCATTGAAAGAGGGAGAATTTTCCGCGGTGGGGAAACTCTTCACCATCACCCTGATCATTTTCGGATCGGCTTTGTTCACCTTTGTCATCCTGGTCTCCGTCGACGTCATCAACCAGGGACACCTCAAACGAATCTTTAAGGAGCGGAAGATGCTGTACCGGATCGCCCGGCTGAAAAAACATTTTGTCATCTGTCACCACAACGAATACGCGATTCAGGTGTCCAAGCAGCTGAGGGAGAACCACATTCCCTTTGTCGTTATCGACCCAAGAGATGACCTCGAGGAGATCGCGCGCCGATACAAGTACCCTTACTACATCAAGGCCGAGCCCCATACCGAGACTGCGATGCTCAAGGCGCATCTGAGTTCGGCTAAAGGGGTCATCACCCTCTCCAACTCGATCGCCGACAATATCGCCCTCATCACCTCGGTCCGGCTGTTCGAAAAAGAGCACCATATTCCCGCTCCTTACTACGTCATCAGCGGGACCGAAGATGCCGGTGCGATCGACAAACTCAAAAAACTCGGAGCCGATACCGTCGTATCGTCCACCAAGCTCGCAGCCCAGCGGATTACGGCAATGGCGGCCCGTCCCGACATGGAAAACCTTTTGGAACAGTTTCTCTACAAAAGCGACACCCCGCTGGACATGGAGGAGATTTACGTCCCCAAAACGAGCTGGATGGTCCTCAAAAAGCTCAAAGAGACCCATTTGCGCGATATCGCCAACGTATCGGTGATCGGCATTACGAAAAAAGACGGCAAATTCATGCCGATGCCCAAGGGGGACGTCTTGGTCATGAGCGAAAGCAAGCTGCTCGTCATCGGAACCCAGAAAGGGATTTTGTTCACCAAATCGCTGGTGAAAAAACAGGAGAAACCGGAGGAACTCAAATATGTATAAACTCGAATCGGTAAGCGGCGGCGTCTGCGCGGCGCAGGGATTTTACGCCGACGGTATCCATATCGGCCTCAAAAAAGAGGGGGCTAAGGACCTGGCGTTCGTCTACTCCGAAAAACCGTGCGCCATCGCTTCGGTCTTTACGACGAACAAGATGACGGCGGCTCCCATCCGCCATTTTCGCTCGAAAGGGGAGTTTGAGACCAATTTCGTCCTCATTAACTCCAAAAATGCCAACGCGATGACGGGGAAAGCCGGAATCGACGACATCGATGAGGTGCTGGTCACCCTTCAGAAAAAGTTTCCGCAGATTCAGCATCCCGTTATGAGTTCGACGGGGGTGATCGGCGTCCGTCTCCCCAAAGCGAAAATTGTCGAAGGAGCGATGAATTTCGACCTTTCCCGCCGAGACGGGATCGCCGCATCCGAGGCGATTATGACGACGGATACGTTCGCTAAACGGATCGCTTTTGAGGTGACCCTTGAAAACGGTACATCGTTTCGGATCGGGGCGATGGCCAAGGGGGCAGGGATGATTAATCCTGCCATGGCGACGATGCTCTGTTTTATCACGACCGACGCGGCCGTCGACAGAGCGACGATGCAGGCCATGCTCGATGAATGCACCCATACGACGTTCAACGCCGCGAGCGTGGACGGGGATACCTCGACCAACGATACGGTGATGCTGATGGCCAACGGGCTTTCGGGGACGTTTCATGCGGAGGCTTTCAAAGAGGCGCTCGAGGCGATTATGCTGTTTCTTGCCAAAGAGATGGTGCGCGACGGCGAAGGGGCGACGAAACTGGTCACCTACAAGGTGACGGGGGCGGTCAATCACCATGAAGCCGAAATCGCGGCCAAAGCCCTCTCCAATTCGTTGCTCGTCAAAACCGCACTTTTCGGCGAAGACCCCAACTGGGGACGTATCGCATCGACCGTCGGAGCGAGCGGGATCATGTGCGATGAGGCGTTTTTGAGCATCTGGTTCGATGACGTGTGTGTCTATCGCAAAGGGGAACTCCTTTTTGACGAAACGATCGAACCTCTTGCCGCGGCCGTGATGAAAAAAAGCGCGTTTACGATCCACTGCGACATCGGGCTCCAGGACGGCACCTTTACCGCCTACGGATGCGATCTTGGGCACGAATACGTCAAAATCAACGCCGATTATCGTACGTAGTATTAGCAACGGCTAAGTGATGGAACGCTATAATCGCGACAATTTATTGGCAACAGGAAACCCCATGCGCGGATATAAAATTTTCAGCGGTTCATCGTGTACCGAATTTGCGGCCGAGGTGTGCCGGACGCTCGACGTCCCCCTCTCAAAGGCTATGGTCAAGCGTTTCAGCGACGGCGAAATCAACGTCCAGATCAGTGAGAGCGTCCGCGGGCGCGACGTGTTTATCATCCAAAGCACAGGAGCCCCTTCCAACGATAACCTGATGGAACTGCTGATCATGACCGATGCGCTTCGCCGCAGTTCGGCCAGTTCGATCACGGCCGTCGTCCCCTATTTCGGATACGCGCGTCAGGACCGCAAAGCGGCTCCGCGCGTTCCTATTACCGCCAAACTCGTTGCCGACATGTTCGTCACAGCCGGAATCGACCGTGTCGTGACGATCGATTTGCACGCGGGACAGATCCAGGGGTTTTTCAACATCCCCGTCGATAATCTCTACGGTTCGATCATTTTTCAGGAGTACATCCGCTCCAAAAACCTCCCCAATCCGATCATTGCTTCTCCCGACATCGGGGGAGTCGCCCGTGCGCGTTACTTCGCCGAAAAGCTCGGACTCGATATGGTCATTGTCGATAAGCGCCGCGAACAGGCGAACGAAAGCGAAGTGATGAACATCATCGGTGACGTAGCCGGAAAAGACGTCATCATGATCGACGACATGGTCGATACGGCCGGTACGATGGTCAAAGCGGCCGCCGCCCTCAAGAAAAAAGGGGCGACGTCGGTCATGGCGTGTGCGACGCACGGCGTACTCAGCGGCAAAGCGTACGACAACATCAACAACGGCGAACTTGATGAGCTGGTTGTTTCCAACACCCTCGAACTTCGCGGGACGAGCGACAAGATCAAGGTGCTCAGCGTCGCTCCGCTGTTCGCCGAAGTGATCCGCCGCGTCTACCACAACGAAAGCGTCAACTCGCTCTTCAGCTAAGCGCCCTCATCGCGGGGGAACCCCCGTCTCCCTAAGCAACGTTTCGCTATAATTCCCCCAACTAAAACATACGAGTAATCAATCACGATGGACAATATTCGCAACTTCTCTATTATCGCCCATATCGACCACGGAAAAAGCACGCTGGCCGACCGTATCATCCAGGAGTGCGGCGCCGTCTCCGAACGGGAGATGACGTCCCAGATGATGGATACGATGGACATCGAGCAAGAACGCGGTATTACGATCAAAGCCCAAAGCGTCCGCCTCGACTACGTCAAGGACGGCAAACACTACATCCTGAACCTGATCGACACCCCGGGCCACGTCGACTTCAGCTACGAGGTGAGTAAATCGCTCGCCTCGAGCGACGGGGCGCTCCTCATCGTTGATGCGGCGCAAGGGGTCGAGGCGCAGACAATCGCCAACGTTTACATGGCGATGGAGAACGATCTGACCCTGATCCCCGTCATCAACAAAATCGACCTTCCCGCCGCCGATCCGGACCGTGTCGCCGAAGAGATCGAAACGACCATCGGAATCGACGCGACCGATGCCGTCCGAATTTCGGCCAAGATGGGGATCGGGATCCGTGAGCTGATCGACGCCATCGTCGACCGGATCCCTGCACCTGTGGGGAATCCCGACGCGACGACCAAGGCGATCATCTACGATTCGTGGTTCGACTCCTACCTGGGGGCTCTTGCCCTCGTGCGGGTCTTCGACGGCGAGATCCGGATGCACCAGAAGGTGAAGCTGATGCACAACAACGAGAACCACGAGGTGCTCGATCTGATGTACCCCCATCCGCTGCGCCGCCAGAAGACGCAGTCGATCAAGGCCGGGGAGATCGGGATCGTCGTACTGGGGCTCAAAGACGTCGGAAGCATCCGCGTCGGTGATACGATTACCGATGCGAAAAACCCGGCTCCCGAACCCGTCAGCGAATACGCTCCCGCCAAGGCATTTGTTTTTGCGGGGCTCTACCCGATCGATACCGACCAGTTCGAGGACCTGCGCGACGCGCTTGACAAGCTCAAACTCAACGACAGCAGCCTTAGCTACGAACCCGAAACCTCCATCGCACTGGGCTTTGGATTCCGCGTCGGATTTTTGGGGATGCTGCACATGGAGGTCATCAAGGAGCGGCTGGAGCGGGAATTCAATCTCGATCTGATCGCCACCGCCCCTTCGGTCGTCTACAAAGTTTACAAGACCGACGGAACGATGGTCGAGGTTCAAAATCCCAGCGAGCTGCCCGAGCCGCAGAACATCGAACGGATCGAGGAGCCCTACGTCAAGGCCACCGTCATAACACCGGTCGACTATCTTGGGAACATCATCACGCTGCTGACCAAAAAACGGGGAATGCAGGAGAAGATGGATTATCTCAACGAAACGCGGGTCATGCTCGAATACTCCGTTCCGATGAACGAGATTGTCGTTGATTTCTACGATAAACTCAAATCCCTATCCAAAGGGTATGCGAGTTTCGACTACGAGCCCAGCGGCTATCGCGAAGGGGACCTCGTCAAGCTCGACGTCCGCGTCGCGGGGGACGTCGTCGATGCGCTGAGCGTCATCGTTCCCCGTTCCGCTGCCGAGTACCGTGGCCGCGAACTGGTCAAAAACATGAAAGAGATCGTCCCCAGACAGCTTTTCGAGGTGGCAATCCAGGCCTCCATCGGCAATCGGATCATCGCCCGAGAGACGGTCAAATCGATGGGGAAAAACGTCACCGCCAAATGTTACGGCGGGGATATCTCCCGAAAACGGAAACTCCTCGACAAGCAAAAAGAGGGGAAAAAGCGGATGAAGGCGATCGGGAAGGTGAACCTTCCGCAGGAAGCCTTTATGTCCGTCCTCAAAATGGATTGAGATGCGCTGCCTGACGTGCGAACGGTTCTCCCTTTCGCATATCTGCCGCCGTTGCCGCGAATCGCTCCTCTCCCCACAGCTCCATCAACGCAAAATCCTGGGGCACATTCCCGTTTATTCCTTTTTCCCTTACGACGAGATCGAACCCCTTTTGCTGACCAAACATACCCATATCGGCCATTACGTCTATTCGATCCTCGCCGATCAGGCGTTCCGGCCGTTTTCTAAAAGCTGGGAGTACGCGCAGCCGGTCGTATCGCTGGGGATCGACGATGATCCCAAAAGCGGGTACAGCCACACGGCCGTTTTGAACCGTGCTCTCAAATCTTCCCTGATCACTCCCCTCTACGGCAGGCTGCGGGCGCAAAACGCTCACAAGTATGCGGGAAAAAGTGTTGCCGAGCGGCTGATGAATCCGCGCGGATTTCGTTACGCGCCGTTTGAGGCTGACGAAGTGATTTTGGTCGACGACATCGTGACGACGGGGACGACTCTGAGCGAAGCGGCCGAAACGCTTCACGCGCACGGAAAAAAAGTGATACTCTGCCTCACCCTCGCCGATGCCGAACGCAAATAATCAGTACGGCATGAGGGTGGCGATGCGGGTATCGACGATCGCGCGTCCTACCGTGAAATGATAGAGTGACTGGTACGGCGTTCCCGAAAGGCCAAGGAGGGTGTGGAATTCGTCGTCGAGAAAACATCCGATTCCCGTTGCCGATAGACCAAGCGAGGTGGCTTCGAGATAGAGCATCTGCCCGATCATGCCGCATTGATGGTAGAGATTTTTGTATCCGGGAACTCCCGATTCTGCGAGTACGGCATCAAAGCGGCAGAGCATGCCGAAACTGAAGGCACCGTCTCGGGCGATGGTCTGGTTGCACGACAAATACTGTGCCGCCCCCCGATAATCTCCCCGGTTCAAGCGATACAGCCCTTCTCCCGCCTCCAGCCAGTCAAAATCGGGATCCATCGCATCGCGCAGCTGCGGCAGACGGCCCGGATCGCGAACGTAGGCATACAATCCGCTCTCGATTCCCTCGACGCGGTGAACGAAGACGATGAAATCGACATCGGGCGCTTCGGTACAGAAAAAAGAGGCGTCGAGAATCTGCCGGAACTGCGTTTCGGTAACGGAAGAGCCGTCCATCGCCTGCGCGCTTCGGCGTTTGAGAATCACTTCACCCGCACTTTTGGAAGGGGCAGGGCAGCGGCGCACCCGATTCAGGGGTTCAGGTTGCGGATACGGGCCGAACGCTGCTTCATCGATTTCCCATACGGCGTCCCATCGGTGGTGGGAGGGGCTGAGCCGGTTGGCCCGGGCCAAAGGCGGAGGGTAGGGGAGCGAATGGCGCGGCTGAGCGATGCGGATCAGCAGATCCGGGCTTTCGCGCTCTTGGGGATGGAAGCGCTCTAGCTGGTCGAGCCCGAAACGGCGGGCAAGATCGGCGGTATCGGAGGGAACGATGGAACATTCCCACCCCAGCATCGTTGCGGCCGTTTTGATCGACGCGTATGCGTGCCCCGCATCGAGCTGACAGTAACGCCAGGAACGTTCGCCGTATTTCCACATCTCCCGCCACATCGCGGAACTAAGAAGGATCAGGAACCCTCCCTCGATGACCGGGGCGTCGTAAGTATGTACTATTTCCAGCGCGTGGTCGCGGGAGGCGTAATGTGACAGGGTACATTTTTCACTGACCCCCTCAAGGGGCGGCGAGACGACGTAACATTCGCTGGGGTGAAGGTTGCCGCTGCTGGCGTTGCAGCGAAGGGCCCATTCCGATCCGCCGTGGCGTTTGATGGCGGCGAGCCCGAGCGAATAGCGCAGGAGTTGAGAGAGCGATTCGAGGCACAACGGTGCGCGAGGAAGCATACCCGCGGCGAACAGCAGATGAAACGGGGGCGTCGTGTTATCATGGGCAAGACCTATCCTGGCACACTCGGGATACGTTCGAAAGGGGTCGGGCTGTGTGGCCCAGTCCATATAACCGAGGCTTGGAGCGTAGCGATGAGGACGGTGTTTTGTACGATCGTGGTATTCGTAGGCGGCGGAAGCGTTTTTCATGGAGCCATTGTGGACGAAAGGGGGTAAAACGCCCCTTTGGAAAACGGCTAACGCAAAGTTTTTAAAAGTTCCCGAAGCATCTGCTCCTGCGGGACCGAATCGGCAAACTCGAGACGAACGAGATCCGAGCGGGCAGTGCCCCGGTATCGGGCCCCATCGCCGTCGAGCTCTGCGGTGAGGGACGCATCGAAACGGATGAAAGGCTGGGTGAGATTGTAGTCTCGTTTCAAAACGGCGGGGACGGTCGAGGCGTGACTGAGGCGGACGTCGAAATACCCTCGCTCGGGCGCGAGGGTTCCCCGGATATCGGCATCGCCTGCAAGCGGAGCCTCCGTCCCGGCCAATGCGAAGAGCCCGGCAACGTCCGCATGCGTCACCTGGAGATCGACTTTTTGGGGTTCTAGGGCGTCGATCTGGGCACTGAACGTCGTATCGCCGCGTGCGACGCTCCCCCGGCCGCTGAAGATGAGTTGCTTTTCATCCCCCCGCAGTGTTGAAACGAGAGCCGCCGGACCGTAGAGGCGCATCGGGGTAAACTGCTCGAGTATCCCCAGATGCTGAACCGACGCTTCGAGTGTCACGTTCACGTCAAACGGCCGCACGATACCCCGCTCGTCGGCGAGGAGCGAGCGGAGGCTAAAGGGCTCGCCCTCTTCGGGCACGGGTTCGGTCGGTTCGAACCGGCTCGTTCGGGTCGTCACGCGGATCGAGCCTTCGACGAATCGGATATCGAACCCTTTGAGGTCGACCGTTCCTGAGAGGAGGGTGTCGGTATCGGAGGGATAGCCCATCAGCCGCATCATCCCCGAATAAGCGATCCGGTCGGCCGAAGCGTAGAGGGAAGCGAGTGCGAATCGGTGCAGTTGCACCCGATAGAGAAGATTTCCTCCCAGCAGCTGTGCGTTGCCGCGGATGTCGAGCGACGCGATCCCTCCGCTCAGCGAACCTTCGGTCTTGAACGGTGTTTTAAGCCGGTTGATTCCCTCCGGGGCAGCGGCGGCAATCCGGTAATGGGCGTAGAGACGAAGGGTTAGCAGCGAAAAGCCACCCTGTGAGCTGAGGACGTTGCCGGAACGGTCGCGTAAAAGGAGGTCAAAACGGTTGTGGGTAAGGGAGAACTTTTCGAGCGTCACCGGGGTCGAGAGAGCCGAAGAGAAGGCCGTTTCCAGAAAGGGGGAAAGGAGGCGGTTTCCCGGGAAAGTGAAGAGGAGAAGATAGAGCGCTCCCAGCGACGAGAACAGTATCAGCAGAAAACGGAAGGTTTTCGACGAACGGAACGTGCGGAGATGTTTCATGAGAGGGCCAGTATCCATGGGGTGCCGATCAAAACGAAAACCCCGAAATTGAGGAGCGTGACACTTCCCCCGTAGAGGTAAATGTCGCGGGCGTTGAGGTAACCGCTGCTGAGGTAGATGGCGTTGCACGACGAACCCTGCGGGGCGATCGTCGCGTTGAAGTTCGTCGCAAACAGCAGCATCATTGCCATCAGAACCCCCGGGACTCCCGCCGCCACGCCGATCGAGAGAAAAATTCCGAACAGTGCGAGAAGATGGGCGCTTTGGGAGACGAAAAGATAATGGATCAGCACGTATACCAGAATCAGCAGGACGTAAACACCCCACCATTCCATCCCTTTGAGATACGCCGTGAAGTATCCGGCTACGGTACTCATAAACCCCTGTTCGGCGAGTTCGGTCGAGAGGCCGAAGAGGATGGCGAACCAGATCAGCGTACCGAGGGCTTCCCCCTGGCTCTTGAAATCGTCGATGCCGAAAACGCGGGTCGCCATCAATATGCCGAGCCCTCCGAAGGCGACGGCGGCTTTATCGATCGGAAAAATTCCCGACAGCGACCACAGCAGAAGCATGACGATGAAAACGGCTCCCGTAATCCATTCGTTCCGACTGAGAGGGCCCATTTTCTGTAAAGCTTCCAATGCCCCTCGGGGAGCCTCGGGGGTCTCTTTGAGTTCGGGGGGGTAGATTTTGTAAAGAACCCAGGGGATCAACATGAAGGCGACGGCAGTGGGGAGAAGCGCGTAGAGGAGCCACTGTGCAAACGAAATGTGGATTCCCATTTTGGCGGCGATTTCGACGCCGACGGGATTGACCGCCATGGCGGTGAGCCAGAGCCCCGAGGAGATCGTCAGTCCTGCCATCGACGTCATCATCAGATAGCTCCCCGCTTTTCGGTGGGTGCCGTCGCCGACCCGTGATCCGCAGTCGTGGGCGAGACCGTAGACGATCGGGTATAAAACCCCCGAGCGGGCGGTATTACTCGGAAAAGCGGGGGCGATGAGGATATCGGTCGCCACGACGCTGTATCCCAGCCCAAGGGTGGAACTGCCGAAGCGGCGGACGATGTGCAGTGAGAGCCGTTTCCCCAGTCCCGATTTGTGGACGGCGTGGGAGACCAGAAACGCGGCAACGATAAGGAGAATGAAACTTTCCGAAAATCCCGCGTAGGCGCGGGAAGGGTCGATTACCCCTCCCAGAACCGCCGTCGCCAGAGCGATCAGCGAAGCAGTCAGAATGGGGAGAAGATTAAAGAGGATGGCGCCGATGGCGGTGATGAAGATGACGAAAAGCCCCCACGCGTTTTGGGAAATTCCCGGCGGGGGGGTGAGGGTGTACGCGACCCCCGCGACCCCCACAAGGACGGCGATCATCAGATACCGGTTGGCAGCCATGGCGACTCTCTTTTTGAGAGCTATTATACCATGTCCCGTCCAGTGACATACTTGATAGCGATAGACTAAAGTTTATTGCATGAAAAAATTAATGATACTCTTGACAATGGTTGACTCAATGCATTATAATATCGCCGGATTTCAACAAAGGAGTCTTTTGAGATCATGTCAACCGAAACCAAAGAAGAGACCCTGAGCGAAGAACAACGCAACCCGACTGAGGGTGCTGAAAACGTCGTCGAGGGCTCAAACGAACTGGAAACTTTACAGGCGGAACTTGCTGCATTGAAAGATACGTATGCGAGAGTTCATGCGGATTTTGATAATATTAAGAAACGGCTCGAGCGTGAGAAATATCAGGCGCTTGAATACGCGAATGAAAAATTTGCCAAAGATTTGATCCCGGTGGTCGATTCACTGGGAATGGCGATCGGTGCGGCAGAGATCGAAGCCGAACCTGCGGTGTTGCTCGAAAAACTCAAAGAGGGTGTCGAACTGACGATGAAACAGCTTCTGGGCGTTCTCGAAAAACACGGCGTTACTCCGGTGGATGAATCCGAGCCGTTCGATCCGAACGTCCACAACGCGGTTCAGCGTGTGGACAGCCCGGATCACGAAAGCGGTGCGATTGTGAATACCTTCCAAAAAGGGTATCGCTACAAAGAACGGACATTGCGCGATGCGATGGTCGTTATTGCCAACTAAACCTAAGAATTTACGATAAAAGGAAAACACCATGTCTAAAGTAATCGGTATCGACCTTGGAACCACCAACTCATGTGTTGCTGTCTACGAAGGCGGCGAAGCGAAAATCATCCCGAACAAAGAGGGTAAAAATACGACTCCTTCGGTCGTTGCGTTTACCGATAAGGGAGAAATCCTCGTCGGTGACCCCGCAAAACGTCAGGCGATCACGAACCCGGACAAAACGATCTATTCGGTCAAACGGATCATGGGTCTGATGATGAACGAAGAAAAAGCGAAAGAGGCGCACGACAAAGTTACCTATAAAATCGTCGATAAAAACGGTATGGCGGCGGTCGACGTCGCGGGTAAAGTCTACACGCCTCAGGAAATCTCTGCGAAAATTCTTTCAAAACTGAAAGCGGATGCGGAGAGCTATCTTGGTCAGACCGTCACCGACGCGGTCATCACCGTCCCGGCGTACTTCAACGATGCACAGCGCAAAGCGACCAAAGAGGCCGGAACCATCGCGGGTCTGAATGTTCTTCGGATCATCAACGAGCCCACAGCGTCCGCACTGGCGTACGGTCTTGATTCCAAAGGGGATGAGAAAGTTCTCGTCTACGACCTTGGGGGCGGAACGTTCGACGTTACGGTCCTTGAAATCAGCGAGGGGACGTTCGAAGTTCTCTCTACCGACGGTAACGCGTTCCTCGGCGGTGACGACTTCGACAACAAGATCGTCGATTTCCTGGCCGCTGAGTTCAAAAGCGACCACGGCATCGATCTAAAAGCGGATAAAATGGCCCTCCAGCGTCTGAAAGACGCGGCTGAAAACGCGAAAAAAGAGCTCTCTTCGGCCGAAGAGACCGAGATCAACCTCCCCTTCATCACGGCGGATGCGACAGGGCCGAAACACCTTGTCATCAAACTGACCCGTGCGAAATTCGAGGGGATGATCGATGATCTGATCAAAGAGACGATCAGCCACATCAAAACGGCGATGAAAGAGGCGGGTCTGGGTAAAAACGAGATCAACGAAATCATCATGGTCGGTGGTTCTACCCGCGTTCCGTTGGCGCAGAAAATGGTCTCCGACGAGTTCGGCGGCAAAACCCTCAACAAAGGGGTTAACCCCGATGAGGTCGTCGCTGCCGGTGCCGCGATCCAGGGCGGGGTTCTGCGCGGTGACGTCAAAGACGTTCTCCTCCTCGACGTTACTCCCCTCTCACTGGGGATCGAAACGCTCGGCGGCGTAGCGACGAAAATCATCGAAAAAGGGACCACCATCCCGGTCAAAAAATCGCAGGTTTTCTCCACGGCTGAGGACAACCAGCCGGCGGTCAGCATCAACGTCGTACAGGGTGAGCGCGAGTTCGCACGCGACAACAAAGCGTTGGGACTGTTCGAACTCACCGGTATCCCTGCCGCACCGCGCGGCGTGCCGCAGATCGAGGTAACGTTCGACATCGACGCCAACGGTATCCTGACCGTATCGGCGATGGACAAAGGGACCGGAAAAGTGCAGGAGATCAAAATCACGGGTTCATCAGGACTCAGCGAAGAAGAGATCAACAAAATGGTCCAGGATGCCGAGAAACACAAGGCCGAAGACGCTGCCCGCAAAGAGGTGGTCGATCTGCGCAACCAGGCCGACGCGTTGGCGAGCCAGACCGAAAAATCGCTTAAAGAGATGGAAGACAAAATCGACGCGAGCGAAAAAGCTTCTATCGAAAGCGCTCTCGAAGAGCTCAAAACGGTCCTTAAAAATACCGATGCGACCAAAGAAGAGATCGAAGCGGCCACGAAAAAACTGGCCGATGCGAGCCACAAAATGGCCGAGCAGATGTATAAACAGCAAGAAGGCGGCGAAGCCGCCGCTTCGAGCGCGAAAAAAGACGACGACGTCATCGACGCCGAAATCGAATAATTTCTCCCCTTCTTTCCCGCTTCGGCGGGAAATCCTTTCTCATTCCTCCCCTTCCTTGTTATAATTACCCCATATTATTTGGGAAATTCAAATGGAACAGTTTTTAGAAAAAGCCAAAAATGCCAGCCGTATCCTCTCAACGATGAGCGGGAGCGAACGCAACCGGATATTACGCGAAATGGCCGAAGCGCTCCGCTCCAATACGATGAACATCATCGAGGCAAACGCGATCGACATGCGCAATGCCCAAGAATCTGGACTGGCCGATTCGATGAAAGAGCGACTGATGCTCGATGAAAAACGGATCGAAGCGATGGCCGTCGCGATCGAGGAGATCGCGGCGCTCAAAGACCCCGTGGGCCGCGTGATGGAAGGGTGGGTCACCGAAGCGGGGCTGAAAATCGAAAAAGTTTCGATCCCCATCGGTGTCGTCGGCATCATTTATGAATCGCGCCCCAATGTCACGTCCGATACCGCGGCGCTCTGTTTTAAAAGCGCCAACGGCTGCGTTCTCAAAGGGGGTAAAGAGGCCGAAGCGTCCAACGGTGCGATCGCACAGGCGCTGCAGGGGGTATTGCTGCGCAACAGCCTCCCCGCCGAGTTGGTCGCCCTTCTTCCCGATTCGTCGCGCGAAGGGGTGGCGAAGCTGATCCGGATGGACAAATACGTCGATCTGATCGTGCCGCGCGGCGGCGAAGGACTGATCCGTTACGTGAGCGAAAACGCCACCGTCCCCGTGGTCAAACATGACAAGGGGCTGTGCCATACCTATATCGATCGCGACGCGAACGTGGAGAATGCCCTTGCGATTGCGCTAAATGCCAAAGTACAGCGCCCCGGAGTGTGCAATTCGATGGAGACGCTACTGGTGGACCGTTCCATTGCCCCCAACGTACTGCCGCTGTTCAAAGAGGCATTTGAACGTGCCCATACCCGCCTCAAAGGGTGCGACCAGACCCGCGAATGGATCGAGGTGGAAAAAGCGAACGAAGAGGACTTCGATACCGAATATCTGGCCAATATCCTCAATATCCGCGTCGTAGACGGGGTAGAGGGGGCAATAAGCCACATCGTCCGTTTCGGCTCGGGCCATTCCGAAGCGATCATCACCGAAAACATTACGACCGCCGAACGGTTCCTCGATGCGGTCGACGCCGCGGCCGTGTACGTCAACGCCTCTACCCGTTTTACCGACGGCGGGGCTTTCGGATTCGGTGCCGAAGTGGGGATCAGTACGAACAAACTCCATGCCAGAGGGCCGATGGGAGTTGAAGGACTGACGACGTATAAATACAAGATCTACGGCAAGGGGCAAACCCGTTGAAAAATGTATTAGATATCCAAAATATATCTTTTGGATATTCAAAAAATACACTTCTATTTGAAAATTTCTCGTTGTCCCTGAAAGCGGGAGAAATCAAGGCAATCGTCGGTCCCAGCGGGATCGGAAAATCGACGTTGTTTTCGCTGATTCTGGGGGAATTGAAACCTTTTTCGGGGAGCATACGCTCCGCATCCCTCTCGCAGGTCTTTCAGGACCCCTACAGCTCGTTTCATCCCACCTACACGATACGCGCACAGATAACCGAAGTGGCTTCGATGAAAGGGATCGAAACGTTGATGGAAAAAATGGGACTTACCCCGAGTCATCTCGATTCTCTGCCGCACCGCCTCTCGGGGGGGCAGCTTCAGCGGTGCTCAATATTGCGTTCGTTGCTGATGAATCCGGGATTGCTGCTGCTGGATGAGCCCACATCGGCCCTGGACAACCTCAACCAGGTTGACATCATGAAGCTGATCGTGGAAAATCTGGGGGAGAGGGGAGTACTGCTGATCACGCACGATGCCGATCTGGCCCGGTGGTGTGCCGATGAGATCGTAGTACTAGGAGAACCAGCTACGAACGAGGTAATAGCCTGACGCGGCCATCAGGACCGTTCCGAACGTGTTGAGTGCCATGTTGGCCGCCGCGAGGAGGAGATGGCCGCCGCTGAGGAGGAAAAAGGTTTCGATCGCAAAGGTCGAATAGGTGGTCAGCCCGCCGAGAAATCCCGTCGTCAGAAACGATTTCATCTGTACGCTAAAGAGGGTCGTGTAGCTGAAATAGGCGAACAGTATCCCGATAACGAAGCTCCCGAGCAGATTGACCGACAGCGTCCCGAAAGGGAGGGTATGGGGGAAGTGGTGGTTGGCGACACCATTGAGATAGGCACGCAGAACCGCGCCGATAAAAGCGCCGCTACCGATAGCGAGGATGGTTTGAAAGCTCATCGTCGTAGACCTTTTGCATTTGTTCGCGGAGCCGGTCGAGCCACTGGGGATCTTCTTTGTCGGCCACGAACGAATCCATGTAGATCGCGGTGACGCTGCCGGGGCGGAAGTCTTTGCGCTTGTTGCTGAAATGCCAAGCGGTGGCAATCAGAACGACGGGCTGGACTTTGAGGGCGTATTTATCGGCCACGATTTTCGCCCCCGCTTTGAACGGCTTCATTTTTCCCGTTTCGGTGCGCGTTCCTTCGGGAAAGATGGTGATGACCCGTCCGTGATCGAGGCGGTCTTTACACTCTTTGATCAGTTTGACCAGCGCGGTTTTACTTTCGCGCTCCAGTGCGATGTCTTTGGGGAGCTTCACGACCAGTCCGAAAAACGGGACGTCAAACAGCTCTTTTTTGGCAACCCACGCAAGGTCTTTGGAGGTGATCGTTTCCATGATTCCGATGTCGATGTCGCTTTGGTGATTGAGTAAAAACATCTGGGCATCCGGATCGGGCACCCCTTTGACACGTACGGGAATAAAGACGAGCAGCCGGATAAACCATGCGCTTATTTTCTGCGCGTAGGGATTGGGGACGAAGTGGAAGATGGCGATCATCAGCGTCATCCCGGTGAAGATGACGATGAGGGCGTAAAGCCATCTAATTCGAGCAAAGATCGCGTTCATGGACCCAGCCGATGTGATCGTTCGGCAAATGCACTTTGGTGAATTCCCCTACCGTTTTTTCCGCTTCGAAATGTTCTTCTTGCATCGTCATTTCAAAAATGGTGCCGTGTTTGATCGGCAGCAGGTAAATCGGAGCCCCTTTTTTCACGCAGACGTCGGGATTGGGGAGGAGGACGTAGATGACGTAAAACATCGGCAGCGCGGAGAGATAGAGGTACCATTTCTGCCGTCTCCAGTAAAACAGGGCAAACAAGATTGCGACGGTAATGACCGAGGCGGTAACTTTGAGCTCGGTGTGGCGCGCGTCGGTCGGTGAAAGATCGCTTTGGGTTGAGACCGTATCGTCATCGACGATAATGGGGATCACGAGTGATTCGTAGCGCTGTTTGGAGAGGTTGAAATAGGAAAAATTCAGCGTCTCCTCGGTGTTTGGGATGATGGCGTAGAACGTCATCTGCGATTCGCCGACGTTTGAGATTTTTGACTCGAAGCCCTGTTTGATGGCATTGGGGAGGCGGAAGCTTCCGATATCGCACCGCTGGGCTTTCGCCGTAAAGATGACGACGTTGCTGTCATTGTTATACGGCGTCGTTTTGTAGTTGACAATTTCAAAACGCTCCGCAAGAACGTTGGCAAACGACGAAGGGGGAGTGAGCGAAGAGGCGCTGAGGGTAGAACCGCTTAACGTCGGCGACACCGCTCCCGTCGAGGTCACGGTGGCGGTAATGTCGGGAAGACGGACCGATCCGGACTGAACGAGGAAATAAAACGTGTCGTACACCCCGTCCTCTTTGACTTTTCGGCGGGGTGTATCGCTGAAGATGCGAAGCCCTTCTTCATTCTGGATCGTATACTCGATATTACCCGAGGCGATATCGACGGGAGTAAGTTTGACGGTTACGGAGATGATTTCACCGATGTACGCACGGGAGGGAAGGTCGGTGAACTGGACACTTAGGGCGGTATTGACGCCGTCAAAGAGGGCATTGATGTCTCCGCCCGCATCGGGGGCCGCGGCCCCTTCTTCGGCAACGGCATTTTCCTGAGCGGCGGCAGGATCGTTCAAAACGGAGGGTTCGGCGAATGCGAACTGTACGGCGGCCGTAATCAGAAGAAGGAAAGCTAGCGTTTTCAAGCGTTCAAAAACCCTTCAAGCATCGCTTTGCCGTCGCCTGATCCCAGCAGCGCTTCCATTGCCCGCTCGGGGTGAGGCATGAGGCCGAAGACGTTTTTGGCCTTGTTGCAGACGCCGGCGATCGAGTCGACTGAACCGTTTGGGTTGTCGATGTTGCCTTGCGCGTCGGTGTATTTGAGCAATACCTGATCGTTGGCATAGAGCTCTTTAAGCCCGGCTTCATCGATGTAATAATTTCCGTCGTGGTGGGCGATGGGGATGTTGACCACATCGCCCGGATTGCAGCGGCGAAGGAAAGTGTTGGCGTTGCTGATCACCTTGAGATGGTGGTGGCGCGAAATAAAATGGAGCCCTTCGTTGCGTTTAAGGGCACCCGGAAGAAGTCCCGTTTCGGTCAATACCTGGAATCCGTTACAGATTCCGAGTACTTTTCCGCCGTTGTCCGCATAGCGTTTGAGCGCTTTCATGATCGGCGACATTTTGGCGATGGCGCCGCTGCGGAGGTAATCCCCGTAGCTGAATCCTCCCGCGACCACGACCAGTTCGGTCCCTTCCGGGATCGTTTCGTCTTTATGCCATAAAATCTGCGTTTCGCATCCCAGCGCGTTGAAAGCGTACTGCGTGTCGTATTCGCAGTTGGTTCCCGGGAATTGGATGATGCCTACTTTCATGCTTGGATCTCGATCTCGTAGTCTTCGATTACGGTGTTAGCGAGAAGCTCTTCACACATGTGGGCGACTTTTTCCTTGGCGGCGGCCGCGTCGCTCTCGTTCATCTCGATCACGATCTGTTTGCCGACGCGAACGTCCCGAACGCTTTCAAAACCGTGGTGGGAAAGGGCATGCTGTACCGCTTTGCCCTGAGAGTCGAGGACTCCGTTTTTCAAAAATACGTTAACGATTGCTTTCATGCTGTTCCTTCTAAAATTTATCCGAGAATACGGTTCAATACTTCTTCGTAGGCGACTTTCAGTCCGCCCAGCCCCTGACGGAAACGGTCTTTGTCCATTTTTTCTCCCGTCTCGAGGTCCCAGAAGCGGCAGTTGTCGGGACTGATCTCATCGGCCAGGATGATTTTGCCCTCTTGGTCGCGGCCGAATTCGAGTTTGAAGTCGACAAGGTTGAGCCCTTTTTCCGCGAAATAGGGGCGGAGAATGTCGTTGACCTGGCGTGCCATCGCGCGCAGCTGGTCGAGTTCGGCTTCGTTTTTCACCAGTTCGAGGATCAGGCAGTGCTGGTCGTTGAGTTTCGGGTCGCCGAGCTCGTCGTTTTTGTAATCGAATTCCACCAGCGTGAACGGGAGTACTTTACCGTCGGGAATCCCGAGGTTTTTGCTGAGACTTCCCGTCGCGATGTTGCGGACGATTACTTCGATGAGGATGATATCGACTTTTTTGCACAGCATATGGTTTTCGTCGAGCATCTCGACGAAATGCGACTCCACCCCTTTGGAAGCGAGCATTTTAAAAAGCTCGGTCGAAATGCGGTTGTTCAGTGCTCCCTTACCCGCTTCGCTGGCTTTCTTGGCCCCGTTGAAAGCAGTCAGATCGTCTTTGAATTCGGCAATGACGAGGTTCGCATCGTCGGTGCTGAAAAGACGTTTGGCTTTTCCTTCGTAGAGTAGTTCGCGTTTTTCCATGATTATTTTCCTTTGACTATGATTAATGCTTTGATAATGTCGACCGCTTCTTTGAGCTGAAGATCTTTGTTCATCTGCTCGGCGGTAATGGTTGTTTTGTTGCTTGTACCCGCTTCGGTCACGTCGACCATTCCGCCCTCTTTCTCGAGTTCGCTTTCGAGGTGTTTTTTGAGATCCGCTTCTTTAATGTTGAACGACTTGTCGTGACTTTTGATTTCGCCGGAGGTGACTTCAATGTCCGGCGTTACACCGACGGCCTGAATAGTCCGTCCGCTGGGGAGATAGTAGCGGGCGACGGTGAGCTTGACCGCTTCGGTGTCGGTGATCGGCATCACTACCTGCACAGAGCCTTTCCCGAAGGTTTTTTCGCCGACGATGACGCCGCGCTTGAGATCCTGGATGGCCCCGCTGACGATTTCCGAAGCGCTGGCCGAGCCTTCGTTGACCAGTACGACGAGCGGCAGATGGGTGATCGTGTTGCTTTTGGTCGCGCTGTAACTGACGTCGTCGGCTTTATTGCGCCCTTTTTGGGAGACGATGGTCCCCTCATCGACGAAAAGGTCGGTCAGCTCGACCGCCTGATCGAGGAGGCCTCCGGGGTTGTTCCGCAGATCCAGGATAATTCCCTTGGATGTTTTGGCGTGTTTTTTAATCGCCGCCTTGACGTCCGCGGCTACTTTTTTATCGAAATTGGTGACGCGGATGTAGAGTACCTCTTTGCCGATCGTACGGGTGTAGACCGATTCGACGGTGATGATGTCGCGGATGATGTGAAACTTGAGCGGTTCGGCGGCGCCTTTGCGTACGATAGTCAGGTCGATCGGCGTTTTGGGGGTACCGCGCATCAGGGCAACCGCGTCATCGATCGTCATGTCAAGCGTCGCTTTGTCGTTGATCTTGAGGATGATGTCACCCGCTTTGATCCCCGCTTTGTCCGCCGGGGTTCCCTCGATCGGGGAGATGACGGTGAGGGCGTTGTCGCGCATTCCGACCGTGATCCCCAGCCCGCCGAATTCACCGTCGGTTTGGGTTTTGAGGTTGTCGTAGCTTTTTTTGTCCAGGTAGGTCGAATGGGCGTCGAGGTTCGAGAGCATCCCCTGCAGCGACTTGTCGATCAGCTGGTCGATGGTCAGGTTGTCGACGTTGTATTGTTCGACGATGCTGAGAACTTTGGTGAATTTCGCCAGCGACTGGAGGCGGGAGGCTTCGATGGACGGTTCTGCCGGAGCGGCCGGGTCGCTTTTCGCGAGCAGGGAGGTGGAGAGGGCGATGCTGATCGCCACGGCGCTGGCAAAACCGAAAACCATCATTTTGGTATTTTTCATGGTGTGCATATCTCTTTGGTGCTTTTAACGCATAAATCGATCAAAGCTAGTCACATTCGGACGATGTGATCTTGAACCCTTGTGCTCGGGGAGCTTCCAGGGGACTAAAATGTTCACAAACGATTGATGAAATTATAGTGAAAACTCCATTAAATAACAATGGAAACGTTTACTCGACGCGTATCGTGACGTCGCCGATGGTGATCGTTTCGCCTTTGGCGATTTTGGCCCGTTTGCGCGTTTCGACCGTGCCGTTGCGCCGGACGTGGCCGTTCTCGATCAGGAGCTTGGCCTGGCCGCCGGTATCGACGAGATCGAGAACTTTAATAAGCTTGTACAGTTCGATGGTTTCTTCGGTTAGGGTATAGGTCACGTTGGTACTTTAATATTATCGTTTACGGATAAGGAATATGGGAAATGGAAAGTATGGGAGAACCCCGAAGGGTTCTGCGGGTATTACCAGCGATCGCGCGGAGGGCGCGGAGCGCGTGGGCGCGCTTCGTTTACGCGAAGTGTACGTCCGCCGAAATCATTGCCTTCGAGGGCAGTGATCGCTTTATCAGCTTCGTCTTTATTAGCCATTTCAACAAATCCGAAGCCGCGGAAACGGCCCGTTTCTTTATCGTTAACGAATTTGACTGAACTGACTTCACCGTATTGTCCGAAAAGATCTTTAAGATCGTCTTCGTTTTTGCTGTAGGGAATGTTCCCGACATAAATTTGTATCACATTGTGCTCCGTGAAAAAATCGAACTATACCTAGCATAATCCTACACACATTGTATCGATTCCAATCTTACGCGAATGTTAAAAAAAGTGTGATTTTCGTGAACGCGAAATTCCCTGCCCGCTACAGGAACGAGGTGGCGTCCTGCAGCGTCGTAAAGGCGCAGATACGGCGTTCCCGCAGATACAGGAGCGCCTCGCGCATCATTTCCCCGCCCAGCAGGATCGGATAAAGGGGCTTTGAGCGCGGCCGCTCGCAGAGGCGGACGATTTCGAGGGTGTCGGTCATGGTCTGGGGGGTGATGAGCAGATAGATCATCCCGACCCCTTCGATGGCCTCTACCCGTTCGAGTGCGGCGGCGAACCGGTCGCTGCGGGCATCGCCGATGATGTCGATCGGGTTGTTCCGCGACCAGTTGGAAGGGAGGACTTCATCGAGCGAGGCGATGTCGTTTTCGCCCAGAGTGTAGAGCTTTTTCCCTTTATCGATGACGTAATCGGTCAGAATCGTTCCGGGACCTCCGGCGTTGGTAATGATCGCGATCCCGCCCGCGTCGGCTGAAATCGGGTTGAGGAGCGCTTCGATCGTATCGACCGTCTTGACTCCGGCGCTTTCGAGCAGCCCTTTGAACATCGGGTAGTCGCCGCTGAGATTCCCGGTATGGGAAAACGCCGCTTTGCGCGCTTCGGGGCTTTTTCCCGCTTTGTAGATCCGCACGGGTTTGGTGCACCGGCGCAGTGCTTCAAGGAACGCTTTGCCCTCCCGGATCCCTTCGGCGTAGACGGAGATCGTTTCACACTCGGGGGCTTCGTCGAGCATCGCGATGATTTCGGCAAACCCCATGTCGGCCATATTCCCCGTGGAGAGGATATGGGAAAAGCCGATCCCCATCTCCACCGCTTTGTCCATCAGCGACGAGAGGACCGCCCCCGACTGGGCGATAAGTGCGAGCGATCCGCTGCGGACCTCTCCGGAACCGAAGGTCAGGTTCAGGTTGCGGCGGGAGGAGTAGTATCCCAGGCAATTGGGGCCGACGATGTTAAGTTCGTGAGACCTTGCCAGTTCGAGCAGCTTTTCTTCGCTTTGCGTATCCCCGACCTCTTTGAACCCGGCGGAGACGACGATGACGTTTCGGACCCCTTTGGGAATCAGTCTGGCAATCGTTTCGAGGACCTGATTCGAGGGGATCGTGATGACGGCGGTATCGATCGTCCCGTCGATGTCGTCGAGGGAACGGTAGATCTCTCGTCCCTCGAAGGTACCGCCCCGTGCATTGACCAGATAGAGACTCCCTTCAAAGGGGAGGGCGTTTTTGGCGATGGCGTAGCCCACTTTGTCGGGATTGAGGGAAGCGCCGATGACGGCGACACTGCGGTTGTCGAAAAAGTCACTGCGGCTCCGCTGAGGACGGGGTGCGGCGGGAAGAGTGTCATGGGTGCGGATCCGGGCGTCCACGACGGTAAAGCCTTCGTCGTTCAGGATAAGCGGATTGAGGTCGCATTCGGCGATTTCGGGTCGGTCGATCAGAAATTTCTGGAATGCGGCGATAAATGCTACCGCCGAATCGAGGGTCGTTTTGGCCCCGCGGTACCCTTCAAAAAGGGGGGCAATGCGGGTGGACCGCAGCGCCCGCCGAATCTCTGCCTCGGAGGCGTACAAATCGATATAGCAGACGTCGCGGTAAAGTTCGAGCAACACCCCTCCTTTCCCGAAAAGGATCGTTTTCCCGAAAATCGGATCGTCTACGACGCCGGCGAAAAGCTCTTCTCCCCGGACCATTTCACTCGCGATGAAACCTTCCGAGGCGGGGTCGAAAACGATACCGTGCGATTCGAGGCTACGGATGATCCGCGCACGCGCGTCGGCAAGCCCGTGCGCGTCGCAGACCGAAAGGACCACCCCTCCCACATCGCTTTTGTGGACGACGCGGGGGGATTCGATTTTCAATGCTACGGGAAAGAAATCGATGGGGGGGATTTCGTCGATGCCGAAATGCCGGAACCGGGGAACGCGAAAACCTCCTTGGTTCAGGTAGGGGTAGAGCTGGGATTCGAGCATTCGGACTCCGAAAACTAGGGGGAGGGGACTCCGCCCGGTGATAAAGCGTAGTATAACCTATGCTTTCTTCAGTGTAAAGGCGGGATCAGGAAGCCGAAACGGACGCGGTGACGTCGCTGGTGATTCCGATGAAGAACCGCAGTGTCGGATGGTGGTGGATGCGGCTGCTGATCCAGCGGAGCTGCTCGTCGGAGCGGAGGATGCGGAAACGGATTTTCTGGGATTGCCCGGGAAGCAGGGTTTCGAAAAAGGTTTTGACCAGGGCGCGGTCGTCGGGATGGATCCGCTGCTGCCAGAGGGTTTGGTTGGCGAGGAACATCTCTTTGGGAAGGCCGAAAAGTTCTTCAACGGCCTGGTTGACGTAGCGCAGTGCGAGGGTCGTATCGTCGATGTACCAGATCACTTCGCTGATGCTGCCGAGGATCTCTTCAAGCTCGAGGTGTTTCGAGTTGAGCAGCGTCGAGAGCTCTCCGGCCTGATGCTCGATCAGCTCTTTTGAATGGCGCAATTCGCGGTTGAGGCGGTCGGCTTCGGTGAGATTCCGGACGGTGATGTAAAACCGGGTTTCACCGTTTTCGCGTACGGCCTGTACGCTTTTGACCGTGTGGATCACCGTTCCGTCCCGGTGGACGAACGCGGTGTCGGCGTTGAGCATTTTCCCTTTTTCCATCAGCTGTGCGACACACTCGGCGAAAATGTCGACGTCTTCGAGCAGGCTCAGGAGATTGAGCCCCTTGAGGATTTCGTTATCGTAGCCGAGCAGTTCGACAAATGCGTCATTGGCGAAGAGGATGACCCCCCGCTCATCGGCGACGACGACCCCTTCGGGGAGGCGGTTGAACAGCGGGTAAAGGGAGGATTCGGTATGCATGGCCGGCCGCTTAAAGTGATGGTTTTGTGATATTTTACCAAAACACGGGTTAAAGATCGCTTCTTTCGTCAGATTAGGGATAACGGCGAATTTTCGCTATAATCGCGAAATTAATTAAAGTAAAGAGTTTCACAATGGTACAAGTCACAAAATTAACAATGCGTTTCGGAAGCCGGGTCCTGTTCGAGGGGATCAACCTCAAGCTCGACCGTAACAAGCGCTACGGCCTCATCGGCGCGAACGGCGCGGGAAAAACCACATTCCTGAAAATTCTCAGCGGAGAGATCAAGGAGTACGAGGGGGAGATATCCATCGAACCGGGGCTTAAAGTGGGCGTATTGGGGCAAAACCAGTTCGCTTTCGAAGATTTCACGATTGCCGATGCGGTACTGTGGGGGAACAAACGCCTTTACGACGCCATTAAGGAGAAAGAACATCTCTATACCACGGGCGATTTCGAAGACGATGCGGTAAACAACCGTTTGGCCGAACTGGAGATGATCTGTGTCGAAGAGGACCCGACCTACGAATACGACGTGCAGATCGCGAAAATCCTCGAAAACGTCGGGATTCCCGCGGACCAGCACCACAACCTCATGTCGACGCTCCCTTCGTCTGAAAAATTCAAGGTTTTGCTCGCACAGGTTCTCTACCCCAAACCGGATGTCTTGTTTCTGGACGAGCCGACGAATAACCTCGACATCGATACGATCGGATGGCTCGAACACGAGCTCCAGCGCCACGAGGGGACGATGGTCGTTATTTCGCACGACCGCCACTTCCTCAATGCCGTCGTTACCAACATCCTCGACGTCGATTTCCAGAAAATCCGTGAATTTACCGGAAACTACGACGACTGGTATCTCGCCTCTACGGTCATGGCGAACCAGGCACAGCTGGAGCGGGACAAAAAACTCAAAGAAAAAGAGCAGCTCGAAGCCTTCGTACGCCGCTTCTCGGCGAACGCCTCGAAAGCCAAACAGGCAACGTCGCGCCAGAAACAGCTCGACAAACTTGTCATTGACGATATCAAGCCCTCATCCCGCCGTGATCCGAGCATCGTTTTCAAGGCCAAACGGCAGATGGGTGACGAAGCGCTTGACGTTATCGGCGTATCACACAGTTACGGCGACTTGGACGTACTCAAAGATATTAATCTCAAAATAGTTCCGGGCGAGAAAATCGCCGTCATCGGTGCCAACGGCGTGGGTAAAACGACGCTGCTCAAAATCATCATGGAAGAGATGAAGCCCACCAGCGGAAGCGTCAAATGGGGGGCGACGATCGAGCCTTCGTATTTCCCGCAGGATACGACCGACCGGATCAAGGGGATGGAGACCCTTTACGACTGGCTCCGTGCGTTTGATCCCAAGCGCGAAATTTCCGAAATCCGCAACTGCCTCGGGCGGATGCTCTTCAACGGCGAACAGCAGGAGAAAAGCATCGAGAAAATTTCGGGGGGTGAAAAACACCGGATGATGCTCTCGAAAATGATGCTGGAGGGGGGAAACTTCCTCGTGTTGGACGAACCCACCAACCATCTCGACCTCGAGGCGATCATCGCGCTGGGCGAGGCGTTGTACGAGTTCGACGGGAACGTCATCTGCGTCAGCCACGACCGTGAGCTTCTCGACGCGTTTGCGGGACGGATCATCGAACTGCACGCCGACGGAAGTTACATCGATTTCGTCGGAACGTATGAAGAGTTTGCCGAAGCCAAAGCCAACGGTACACTGTAACGACCGGTCCGAAAGGTAAACAATGAGCGATTACAAACACTATGTGGGGCTGGGGGTAGCGGGGAATTTCGCCCTGCACCTCGAACAGGCCGGGGAAAGTGCCGATTTCAAAGACGTCGTCACGGACGATCCCAACGGTCCCAAAGGAGTGTTCCCGTTTTACGTTCCCGGACGCGAAGGGCAGCTTGGCGTGTATCCCCTCAGCAGTGACACGATCGTTTTGCCGAAGGAGGAATGCAATGTCCAGCCCGAACCGGAAGTGGCGTTACTCTGCGAGCTTGAGTACGATGGTGAAGGAAAAATTATCTCCCTCACTCCCACGGCATTCGGTGCTTACAACGACTGCTCACTCCGCAAAGAGGGGGCGGCGAAAATCAGCCATAAGAAAAATTGGGGAGCCATGAGCAAAGGGCTCTCCGATACTCTGATCCCGATCGACCGTTTCGAGGAGGGGGGGATCATGGACCGTTACCGGATCGCGTCGTTTCTGCGACGCGAGGGGGGATTGTTCCGCTACGGCGAAGACGTCGAACTCCTTGGCTACAGCTATTTTTACGGGAAGCTGATCGAGTGGCTCACAAACCAGATCAATACCCAAAACGACTTCGGCCCGCTCGAAGCGGTCGGGGAGTACCTCAAAACCGCGGGATATCCCAAAGAGGCGATCATCAGCATCGGTGCGACCCGTTATACCCATTTCGGGGAGACCAACTTTTTGCAGGAAGGGGATGAGGTGATCGTGGTCGTGTACGATAACGACCGCTACTGCATGAACCCCGTCCTCTCGATGGCGAACAAGGGGGAACTGGTCGGAAAAGAGGGGATCAGCGCTCTCGTTCAGAAGGTCGTGCGTGGTTAAAAACGGCCTTTACCGCCATTACAAAGGGAAGCATTACGAGGTGATCGGGGTGGCCAAACACTCCGAAACGTCCGAAGAACTCGTTGTCTACCGTCCCCTTTACGGGGAACGGGGATTGTGGGTCCGCCCGCTGAAAATGTTTATCGAAACGATGCCCGGCGGCGGCAGGCGGTTCGAATACTGCGGGGACGCGTCATGAGCCGCGGGACGAAGTTAAGCCTCGACATCGGTGCGTCGTGGAACGAAGGGTGGAGCCTCGAAGAGGACCGTAAGACCTCTGCGGCTGAAATTCTCACTCCCCCCGAACATCGCCTGGTGTTTCAGAGAGAAAAACGCAAAGGGAAAATCGTGACCCTTGTCGGCCCTTTCAGCCTTGCGGGGGACGAGGCGCAAAAAACACTCTCTACCCTCAAAAAATCCCTTGCCTGCGGCGGGGCGTATAAAGAGGGGTGGATGGAGTTCCAAGGCGACATCGCACCGCAGCTTCGCGCCCAGCTTGAAAAACTTTCCTATCGCTTCAAAAAATAACCGCAGCCTCATCAGAGTTTGTTGCTGAACACGACCTGGTTGCGCCCCCTCTCTTTGGCGGCGTAGAGGTTTGTATCGGCGGCGTGGATAATCGCCTCTTCGTTCATGTGAATGGTAGGGACGACACAGATTCCCCCGATAGAGATACTGACCGTCCGCGATACCTTGCTCCCCTTGTGCTCGATCTGGAGCGCTTCCACCGCCGCACGTATTCTTTCTCCCATTGCCCGTGCGTTCTGGCAGTCGGTGTCGGCGATGATGACGCCGAACTCTTCGCCTCCCAGCCGGAAAGGATAATCCCCCGGACGCTGCAGCGTCGATTTGAGTACCTTCGCCACCGCCTGAAGGGTCTGATCCCCCTGGATGTGGCCGTAGGTATCGTTGTACTGTTTGAAAAAATCGATGTCGAGCATCATGAAGACGAATGGCTGCTCGTTGCGTAAGGCCCGTTTGAACTCCCGTTCGTGCAGAAGATTGAAATAGCGGCGGTTGTAGAGGGCGGTGAGCGAATCGGTGTAGGAGGCCTGCTCGAGCTTGAAATTGAGGTGTTTGAGGGTTTCTGCCGAGGCGACGAGCTGGTGCTGCTGGATTTCGATTCGGGTAAATATCTTCCATGCCAGTCCCATCACCAGCAGCAAAACGACTCCCAGAAAAAGGACGAGCTGCATGAGGGCGTTGTCGTAGTGCGCTTTGAGCACCGAGTGTTCGAAACGTGCCGCGGCACTTTCGTAAGCGATCAGCCGCTCGATCGTCGAATGGAGGAGTTCGACGTTTTCGGTAAGAGTGTTCAGTGAGAGTTCGTGGGCGCGCGAGGGGCTGAGGACAATATCGCGTACCTGTTCGAAATAGCGTTTGATCGCCGTGATTTTGGTCTCGGTGTAATCGACGTAGGCCCTCTCGTCAGGACGTTTGTGGCGGGAAAGGTAGTTGGCCCACAGGTGGTCGATGTGGCTGAGGGCCTGGGTGATGGTTTCGGCCGCTTCGTCGTCCGAGATCATCCCGTTGTTCCAGCGGTAAACGGTGGTTTCGAGTTTGGAACGGTAGGTATCGGTAATGCCGTGCAGTTCACCAAGGGGAAGAAGGGAACCGTAGTAGAGGGTGTCCATATCGCGCTTGATGTTCTGGAGGTTCAGATAGCCGATGAGGCCGATAGCGACGAGCCCGCCGCCGACGAGCAAAAGGAGGTATACGAGTTTGCTTTTGAACTTCGACGGTGACATTCGCTGCTCGTACCCCCGTTTCCAGATGCGTAAACTAAGCAACTCCTATACCAAAAGCGACTACAATAAGGGAGATTTTGAGTGGGAGGAAATTTGTGGCAAAACGGGTTATCAAAGACGAACGGATCAAAACGATCGTACGCAATATTGCCGAGGATTTTCGCTTTTCGCACGAGACGGGCGATTACGCGCTTCTTTTTTACCGCGCCGATACCGAAGGGGTGATCCGGGGAGCCGACATCGATGTTATGATCGAATATCTCTCGACCGGTCTGGCCGAATTGCAGGAAAATATCGAGTGGCGGCGCGAGTTTCTGAGCGAAAACCCCGGTATCGACGAGATGCGGATGCTCGAAAACCTGGGGGTCATTGAAAAAGAGTATATCGATCTGCTGGCATTTTTACGTTAAGAGCAGGTATAGTCCATATCCTATCCCTCCGGCGAGAAGCGCAATCAGGGCTGCGATGAGGAGGAGCCGGGTGACGAGGAAAACGAGAAAGCGCCCCATCTATTTTTTAGGTTTGTAGGGTTCCATCGTGATTTTTTTCTGAATCGCGTACTGGATTCCGCCCTGCAGATCGATGACGTTGTAGCCCAGCTGTTTGCCAAGGAAGTTGCCGACCACCTGCGTGCGGCTGCCGCTGTTGCAGATGAGGGCAAATTTTTCGTTTGGTTTGACGTGGCGGTTCAGCTGACCCAAAAACGCTTCGACGTTGTAGTTCCCCTGTTCGTCAAAGAACATGATGGGAATCGACCCTTTGACCAGCCCCGTGGTTTTCCATTCGCCGGGGGTTCGGATGTCGACGATCTTGATTTTCGAATCGACGAGCTTCTGGTCTATCGGCTGGCGGATATAATCGGCGCTCAGGAGCGTTCCCAGAAAGATAATAGAGAGAATCCATAGACGCATACACAGTCCTTGATAGGTATAATGGCGTAATTGTATCTAGGTATGTTTAACGTGAGGTTTTATGGCGGGATCTAAATTCGAAAACTCAAAACGGAACCGTTACATCCGTCTATTGGGGCGGTTTACAAGCGGGATATTGTCGTTTCTGGCCAAAAGTGAAGCTCCCAGCAAAGAAGAATACGATCGCCGCGTGGACGCGAACTTCCGGTTTCTGGAGCAGAACGAAGCGGTGACGCTGTACAAAGACGAGTATACCGAACTCGAAGCCCTTGCGCAGAAAATACTCGATTTCCGCGCGTCGGACGAAGATATCGAAACGATCAAATCCGAACTGTTTTACGCGCAGAACCAATGGGAAAAAAAGGTGAACGCCCGCCGTTACAAAAAAGCCAAACACGCTTCGCGGCGCGACGACGGGTGGGAATAGCGGTTTAAAGCCATCCGGTGTGTTCGGCGAGGATTTTGCACCCCAGTGCGATAAGGATCGCACCGCCGAGGATTTCGGCTTTCGATTCGAGGACCGAACCGAGTTTTTTGCCGATGTAAACGGCAACGAGACACAAGACGAAAGTGACCCCCGCGATCAGAGCCGAAGCGCTCAGGATATCGGTCTGCATGAACGCAAAGGTCACTCCCACCGCCATGGCGTCGATGCTGGTGGCGATTCCCAGGGAGAGAAGGGTTTTGTTCGAGAGGTCGCTCACCTCTTCGTCGAATTCGTCCTTGTAGGCTTCGTAGAGCATCTTGGCCCCCAGTCCCGTCAGAAGGACAAACGCGATCCAGTGGTCAAATGCGCGGACGCTTTCGGCAAAAGTCGCCCCCACAAGATACCCCGCCAGCGGCATTGCCCCCTGAAAAAAGCCGAAAACGGCGGCGGCAAAAACGGCGCGAGAGAGGAGGAGATCACGGTATTTCGATCCGATGGCGATCGAGACCGCGACCGAATCCATGGCCAGTGCCAGCGCCAGTAAAAACAATGTTTCCACATTAACTCCGATAAAAAAAGTGGCGAATTATACCATTACGGAATGCGGATGAGACGCTCTTTCACGTCGCTGAGTCGGACAAACGAAAAGCCCGCGTTCCGAAGCGTTTCGATGGCTTGAATCGTCCCGGCTCGGGTGCCGCTTTCGGGATGGTTCATGTGCAGCAGCACGATGTCGCCGCTTTTGCTCCCCGTGACCTGGGCCGCCACTTTCTCGGGGCCGAACGTTGCCCCAGCATCCCCAAGAACACTGAAGCCGCCGATTTCGACACCCCGCTCGCGGGCGATTTTGACCGCAGCTTCGTCGTAATAGGCGGTTCCGGAACGGAAAAAGAGGGGACGTTTGCCGGTGAGCTTTTCGATTAGCTCCGCGTTGCCTTCGATCTCGGCGACGACCTCCTGCGCCGAAGCGGTCCCCTCGATGCCGTAAACGCTCCGGCCGTTGATCGAGAGGGGGCGGTGGGCCGTGCCGTGGTTGGCGATTTCAAAGAGGGGATTGGCCGCAAGGCGCGCGAAGATTTCGGGATTGCTTTTGATCCATCGCGAGTTGATGAAAAGGGTGGCGGGGATCTTGTTGCGGGCGAGATAATCGATCAGCCCGGCGTCGTACTGCGAACTGCGGAAACTCCCGCCGCAGGCGTCGAAGGTGAGAGCGATCTCTTTTTTTTCGGTGGCGAAACGGGTCGTGACCCCCGTGACGTTTTCTCCCCATTGCAGGGGCTCCGTGCCCCAGAGGACGAGGGGAAGCAAAAAAGCGATGAGGAGCGATTGACGCATTGGCTGTTCCGTAGTAAAGTTAGATACGTCATTTTACCGAAAAGGAGATGCGATGCAGGAGCGTTTCGGCGGCTATTTTTTGGTGAGCGTCTCGGTGGCCGCCGCCGCGATACTCTCATGGGAAGCGGCACGATGGGCGATGGAAGCGTTTTTGCCGGCTCCCGAACCGCGCGCCGTGACGCCGAGGGGGGCGGTGAGTGATGAGGAGGCGGCGACCATCGCGCTGTTTGAGAACAACAAGAACTCGGTCGTCTACATAGCTACCGCGCAGGCCGTGATGGACGTATGGACCCGCAACGTCTACAACATCCCCCGCGGGACGGGATCGGGATTCGTCTGGGACGAGCAGGGGCATATCGTCACCAATTACCATGTCATCGCCGAAGCGAGCGAAGCCCACGTACGGCTCAGCGACGGGCGCGATTATCCCGCCTCGCTGGTGGGGGCGGCGCCCGAGCACGATCTCGCGGTCCTGAGGATCAACGTTTCCTTCAAGCCTCCCCGCCCGATTGCGCTGGGGGAGAGCAAAACGCTCAAAGTGGGGCAGAAAGTGTTTGCGATCGGCAATCCTTTCGGCCTTGACTGGACGCTGACGACGGGGATCGTTTCGGCGCTCGATCGGACCATCGGGGACAACGGTCGCGCCATCCGGAACCTGATCCAGACCGACGCGGCGATCAACCCGGGAAATTCCGGCGGGCCGCTGCTGGATAGCGCGGGACGGCTTATCGGGGTCAATACCGCGATTTTCAGCCCTTCGGGAGCGTATGCGGGGGTAGGGTTCGCGATCCCCGTCGACACCCTCAACGTTATCGTGCCGCGCATCATCGCCTCGGGCGGCTAGCAGTCGCGCCTGCCGCCGAAGATGCAGCCGTCGTTTCGGACGAGTTTACGGATGAAAAAGAACAGTGCCCCTGCGGCGAGCACGCCGCTGATGGCGCCTTGGAACATCAGGCCGTGTTGGAAAAATGCGACCGAGGCGACCCCGAGGAGGATCGTGAGGACAAAGCACATTATTCGGTCTTTTCACGGACGTAGTCGGCGCCCTGATGGACTTTGGACTTCGTCCAGTCCCAGGCGTCGGAGGTGTCTTGTTTAACCCCGCTCCAGGTGGCGGAACAGCCGGTGATCAGGAAAACGGCAATGGCGATCGGGAATAAAGAGGACATGGGTTTCCTTACGGTGTTGGATTGTTCGTCAGTGTAACGAAAGAGTGTTAACGGGAAAGGGAGAAATATGAACAGAGCATGAAATAAAAAGTGGTCATCCAAATGGTCACCAAGTGAACCTTAAAGTGTTTGAAAGTAGGTAAAATAGGGAATTTAAAGTGGTGACCCCAAGGGGATTCGAACCCCTATGGCCAGAATGAAAATCTGGAATCCTAACCATTAGATGATGGGGCCACGTAAAGCGGCTTATAAGTGGTGTCCCGTGATGGATTCGAACCATCGACCCCCTCATTAAAAGTGAGATGCTCTACCGGCTGAGCTAACGAGACAATAAAACAAACTGTCCAGCACAATTTGTGGACGGGAATTATAGCGGTTATCAACTTTTTTGTCAATGGTTTTGCGAAAAAAACAGCTTTCAATTGTCGAAAACTCCCTTTTGGGATATGATACGGGGTAATGATGCGAATATCCGGAGGCAAGCCCCGTGCTCTACTACATCCTCAAGATCGCCGTAACGACCCTTCTGATCGTTCTGATCTCCGAAATCGCCAAACGCAGTTCATTCTGGGGGGCGGTACTGGCGTCGATCCCTCTCATTTCGGTACTGGCGATGGTATGGCTCTACATCGATACGAAAGACATTGCCAAAATCAGCGCACTCTCGACAAGCGTATTTTGGCTGGTGCTCCCTTCGCTCGTGCTGTTTATCCTTTTGCCCGTGCTGCTCAAGCAGGGGCTTCATTTTTATCTCAGTCTTTCGTTCTCTTTGCTCGTCACCGTCGCGTGCTACTGGGCAACGGTTTTGGTGTTGCAGCATTACGGCGTCAAGCTTTGAATCGTGATAGAATATTGACAGCAAATAAACACAATAAGCAAGGAATCGAATAATGTTCAAACGGTTGGGATGGATAATGATACTGGCGAGCGGTTTGTGGGGCGGAACGATCCAGAACGACGGAGCGTTTAAATCGGCGGTGGCGTCGATGGGGAAAACGGACAAACTCGTACTGATGATCTATACCGCCGACGATTGCCCCGAATGCGCCTACATGAAGAAAAAAGTGTTTCACGACCCGAAAGTCGAAGGGTATCTGAACGCGAATTACGTCATCGTCGAAAAAAACGTCCATCGCGACAAACTTCCCGACGGGTATGATTATTTCGGGATTCCGACGATGTTTTTCATCGATAAAAACGGTCATAAAAAAGAGACGCTCGTCGGAAGCCAGAGGGGCGAAGCGTTTGCCAAAGAGCTCCGCCGTATCCGGGGAATGAAGTGAAAAAGCTCGTCTGGGCTTTAGCCCTTGGGGCAAGCGTGTACGCTTACGACGCCGCGCACCTGAAAAAAGCGCTGGAGGAGAAAGAGTGTCTCGGATGCGACCTGCGCGGCGCCGATCTGCGAAACATTGATTTTAGCGGCGGGGATCTCAGCCGCAGCGATCTCTCCGGTGCCGATCTGCGCAACAGCGTGTTTGTGATGTGCTCCATCGATGACGCCAACCTCAGTCGTGCAAAAGCGGAGGGGGCAATTTTCTGGAAAGGCTCGATGGAGCGAAGCGATCTGCGTTATCTGGGTGCTCGGGGGGCGAATTTCAAAGGGACGCATCTGGCCAATTCGAACTTGTCCCATGCCGATTTGAGAGGGACGAAAAGCTGGAAAGCCGATTTTACCGAAGCGAAACTTTCTCATACCGATTTTAGGGATGCGGAGCTGGGGGACGCTAAATTTATCCGCACCGATCTGCGCAGTGCGAAAATGAAAAACGCCCTGTTGTGGCAGACCAGGTTTTCCGAGACGGTGATGAGCAAAGCGCAATGCGCTCAGGCGAAGAAAGAAGAAGCGGTGCTGGATACGAACGTGACCTGCCGCTGAATCAGCAAGACATTAGTATAAAAAGTTATAATCCCTTCCATGAATATCTGGTCATTTGAATACCCGTGGGCGTTTTTGACCCTTGTTCCGGTACTGTATTGTCTCTACCGCTGCAAGAGCATCCCGCAGAAACGCTATTTTCCCCATATCGCGTTTTTCGGCACCCCCTCCAAATGGCGCAATCTGGACTGGCTTTTGAAAGTGCTGGCGGTGACGCTGATGGTCGCCGCGCTCGCAAGCCCCGTAGTGACCGATTTTTCCGATCCCCGCAATCGCAACGGGATCGATATCGTCCTCTCCATCGACGGGAGCGGATCGATGAACGCGTCGGGATTCGCCGAAGGGGAGAGCCGCGCGACCCGGTTTGAAGTGGTGCAGAAGCTTGCGTCGGATTTCGTCATGAAACGGCGCGAGGACAACGTCGGGGTAGTGCTGTTCGGAGATTTCGCGTTTATCGCCACGCCGGTTACGTTTGAGAAAGAGATCATTGCCGAGATGATCGGCTACCTCTCGTTCGGGATGGCGGGGCAGAATACCGCGATCGGCGAGGGGGTGGCGCAGGGTGTGCGTGCACTGCAGGGCTCCAAAGCCAAATCCAAGGTGATCGTATTGCTGACCGACGGCGAGCACAACAGCGGTGCGATCTCCCCCAAAGAGGCGGTGGAGATGGTGCGCAAAGCGGGAATCCGGCTTTATACGATCGGAATCGGGGAGAGGGGAGAATACGATTCGAAACTCCTTTCGCAAATGGCCCGTGAGGGGGGCGGGGAATATTTTACCGCCGCGAACGAAAAAGAGCTCGAAGGGGTGTACGAGCGGATCGATACGCTCGAACGATCACGGATCAAAAGCGCGGAGCACACTTTTGCCGAACCCTATTTCCAGTGGCCGCTTGCGCTCGTGCTGGTGATCGTGGCGTGGATGATGGGTCAACGGAGGATACGCGGATGATGTTTCTTTCCCCGATATGGCTTTGGGCCCTCGTGATCGTTCCGGCGTACCTGTGGAGTGCGCGACGGTACGGATGGCATTTGCAGGGGTGGCTGCTCTTTAGCGTCGCGATGATTATCCTGTCTCTCTCCAGACCCGCGTTTCCGGAAAAACCGGTTACGGTCGAAGAGAGTGGGAGTGACGTGATCCTGGCGGTGGACGTTTCGTATTCGATGCGGGGGACCGACATCGCCCCGACGCGGCTGGATGCGGCGAAAGAGGCACTCGCTGCGATCGTCCGCGCGGACCGGCGGGACCGTTTCGGCGTTTTGGCACATACGACGAGCGCAATCGTCCTTTCGCCGCTGACGAAGGATACCGAACTGCTGCTCCATCTTTTCTCGTCCCTGGACGAATCGCAGATCATCACGAAGGGGACGAACGTCATGAGCGCACTCGAACTTGCGCGGAAGATGTCGCACGCCAAGAACCCCTTGGTGGTCCTCTTCACCGACGGGGGGGATGAGCCCTCTTACGACAAGGAAGCCGCCTTCGCCGCGGAAAACGGACTCAAAGTATGCGTAGTGATGCTCGCATCGGCGCAGGGGAGCACCCTCCCCGCCGATGAGGGATCGCTCAAAGATGACAAAGGGCATCTGGTCGTGAGTTCGCGCAACGACGCGATCGGCGTGATCGCCGAGCAAAGCGGCGGACGTTTGATCGAAGGGGTCGACGCATTAGCGGTATCGGAGTGGATCGAGCGGGAGCGGGGGGACGATTTCGCGGGATCGACGACGATAGCGCGTTATCAGGAACTCTATTACGTTCCCCTCGTACTGGCTTTGCTGGCGTTTGTCGCGGCGTTCACGGTGATCGGGGAAAAAATTTCGCCCAGGCTGGCGCTGATCCTCGCATTCATCGGGATCGGGACGAACGCTGGGGCGCTCGAGTACCCGTACATGGCCGCGGGGAAATACGCTTACGTTCGGGGCGATTACGAACGCGCGGCCTCGTGGTACGGCCGGCTCGATTCGCCGGAGGCGAGGTACAACCGCGCGTGTTCGCTGTACAAAGCGGGGAAATATTCCGAAGCCCTCGCCCTTTTCCGGAACATCCGCTCCGATGAGCCTGAGTTCAAATCCAGACTCTATTACAACATCGGAAACTGCCAGATACGCCTCAAAGAGTTCGAAAATGCCCGCAATTCGCTGCTCAAATCGCTGACGCTGCGTTATACCAAAGAGGCCGATGATAATCTCCGTGCGATCAGGGGGGCGGAGGAACAGCAAACGCTGAACGTCCGCAAGGAGAAAAACGACCGTTTCTCGGCCGAGGAGAATAAGCCCACGGGAGCGCCGAAAAATTCCAAAGAGGGGGGCGGATCGAACATGCAAAGCGACATCGCCTCTTCGGGATCGGGCGATGCGCAGAAAAAGGCACAGGGAGACCCCCGCTTTTCGACGTCGCAGGGGAAAGCGCAGCTGGGCTCGAAACAATACGAATTGATCAATCAAAGGAGTGTGCATGAAACGAAACCCTGGTAGGGCTGCGGCGCTCGTGCTGATGCTCGCCTCGGCGGCGTGGGGGGCGACGTACCAATGGAAGGTTCTGCAAGCCCCGCAGTCCCTGCGGGTCGGAGAACCGGGAGTCGTGCGGTACGAATGCGCTTTTTCCGACAGTGCGGCCGAATATACCATCGACTTCAAGCCCAAAGGGAACGACACCTATAAAGCCGAAGTGCTGACCCAGCGCGACCGCATGACCTCGGGGAAACGGATCCAGACGTTCGACGTCCTCGTTACCCCTTCGCGGAGCGGAGAACTCTCCGTCGCCCTCAGCGCGCTGATCCGCCATACGACGTTTGCCTCGATCGAAAACGCCACCATCGGGCGCGACAACGTCCGGCGGTACGATTTCGTCGACGAGAATGCATCACTTCCGGTAGTGCGGATCCGTGCCGAAGCCAACACTGCGGCGTTGACGGGACGGGTCACGCTGGAGGCCAAAATCGACAAAAACATGGTCCGCGCGCACGAACCGGTGCACCTGAGTCTCTATCTGCGCGGGAGCGGGAATCTGGACCGTTTCGTCCCCTATGAGCTCAACATCAGCGGTGTGCGGGTATTCGCCGAACCGGCACAGAAAAACCTCACCCCTTCCAGTGAAGGGTTCGAGGGGGAGATACGCCAGGAATTCGCCCTCGTGGCGCAAAAAAACTTTACGATTCCGCCGTTTAGCCTAAGCGTATTCGATACGGCCGCACGCAAGCCCGTGATCCTCAAAACATCGCCGATCGCGGTCGAAGTGGGGGAAGGGTACGAGAGCGCGATGCTGCTCGATCCCCCCGATCTGAGCGATACGGCGACCCAGAAACGCTACGCTCTCTATGCCGCCCTCGTGCTGCTGGGGGCGATCCTCTCCGAAGCGCTGCGGCGGCTGTGGAAGCTCCGCCCGCGCCGCCGGGCGAAACGGTTTTGGGACGGTGCCAAAACGTCAAAGGAGCTGGCGATGCTCCTTGCGCTTTCGGGGGAGAAACGCTTCGAAGAGGTGATCGCCGCTCTCGAAGCCGAAACAATCGGTTTAAGGGAAGCGAAAAAGAAATTGAGTACACTCACATCAGACAATGAGGATAAAGCATGAATACGATGATTAATCAAATACGTTCGGAAGTTGCCAAGGTCGTCGTCGGCCAGGAGAAAATGATCGACGGACTGCTGATCGGGCTGCTGTGCGAAGGGCACATTCTGATCGAGGGGATTCCGGGACTGGCGAAAACGACGACGGTCAAGGCGCTTTCGCAGACGCTCGGGCTCGGATTCAAACGGGTACAGTTTACTCCCGATCTCCTCCCCAGCGATATTCTGGGTGCCGAAGTGTACGATCCCAAGAGCAACACGTTCCGTATCAAGCAGGGGCCGATTTTTACGAACCTTCTCCTCGCCGACGAAATCAACCGGGCTCCCGCAAAAGTACAGTCGGCGCTGCTGGAAGTAATGGCCGAGCGGCAGGTGACGCTGGGAGAGGAGAGTTTCCGCCTTCCGCCGCCGTTTCTGGTTATGGCAACCCAGAACCCGATCGAGCAGGAGGGGGTTTACCCTCTGCCCGAAGCGCAGCTCGACCGATTCATGCTCAAAATCAAAGTGGGCTACAATACCCCCGAAGAGGAACTCTCCATCGCCCGCCGCGTCGCGTCGGGGATGAACGAGGCGATCCGTGCGGTTCTCGAACCGCAAGCGCTCGTCGATCTCAAAGAAGCGGTGAAAAAAGTCCATATCGATGAGCCGGTCGAGCGGTATATGATCGACCTGATCACTGCCAGCCGCGAGGGTGAGAAATTCGGCCTTCCCGAACTTGGGCGCTATTTGCAGTTCGGTGCGAGCCCCCGTGTCAGTATCGATATGTTCAAGGCGGTCCGCGCCGTCGCGTTTTTGAAGGGGAAAGAGTTCGTCACCCCATCAGACATCGCCTCGATCGCCAAGGAGCTGATGCGCCACCGCCTCGTCCTCTCCTATGAAGCCGAAGCGGAGGGGATCACGACCGACGAACTGATCGAAAAAATCCTCAAAGCGGTACCGATTCCGTAATCATGAACAAAGCACAGCATATCCTCCTAAAGGCGCGCCGCCAGATCATCGGCGACCGGATCGGGAACAACCCCTCGATGTTCCGGGGGGAGGGGTACGATTTCATCGAATTGCGCGAGTACGTCCCGGGTGACGATACCCGTCACATCGACTGGAACATTACGGCAAAGATGCAGCGCCCCTACGTCAAAGTGTTCCGCGAGGAGCGCGAACTTTCCGTCGTCACCGTCGCGATGCTGGGGGGAAGCCTTTATTTCGGGAGCGGAAAATTCAAACACGACGCCGTTGCCGAAGCGGTTGCGCTGGTGGGATATTCGGCGATCGCCAACGGTGACCTGTTCACCCACATCAATTTCTCGGAGGGGCTCGACGATGAGGTGCGATCGAGCAAAAAGCCCTTCGCCGTCGCCCAGAGCGTCGAAAAGGTGATGGCCTCGGAACTGATCGGGCGGCACGCGGATTACAATGCGATGGCTTCGTCTTTGTACCGCCGGCTCAAACGCCGCAGCCTCATTGTCGTGATCGGGGATTTTTTCGAGATTCCCGATTTGCGGCTGTTGGCGAAGAAACACGAGGTGGTGGCCCTTATCGTCCGTGACCACGCCGAAGAAAAACCCGAACCGATGGGATTTTCGGCGCTGATGGACCCCGAAACGGGAGCCGTGGCGGAGGGGGATTTCAATGCCGCAAGCGTGAAGCGCTACCGTGAGAAAGTACGACTCCATGATACGGAGCTGTTTGAACGTTTCCGTAAAGACGGGGTCCGTTTCACCAAGCTTTATACCGATGCCGCAGTGCTGGTGACGCTGCGCCGGCTGTTCGAGGGGAGACTATGAGATCACCCGATATTCCCCTGCACGACATTGCCCCTCTGGCCGAAGTGAGTGACTACTCGCTTTATTATTTCCTGGGGCTTTTGCTCGTTGCCTCCGCACTCATCGCGGCGATCGTGCTATGGTGGATCAAACGGCGCCGAAACCGGCGTCCCGACCCGCGTAAAACGGCGCTCGAACGGCTCCGGACGGTTGATCTGAGCGATCCCAAAACGGCCGCTTACGCCATCAGTGAGATCGGCCGGATTTTTGCCGCCGACAACGAGCGGACCCGCAAAGCGTACGAGAATCTTTTCGAACGGCTCGAGCGTTACAAATACGCTCCCCGTGTCGATGCAATCGATGAGGAGACGATCGGTTACTACCGTCTCTATCTCGAGATTATCGATGCTTGAGGGAATTTCGTTTCAGTTCCCGAAGCTCGGTTTTATCCTCTTTTTCTTTTTGGCGTGCGAAGCGCTCTGCCCGCTGCGCGCCAATCCCGTCTATTTTCCCAGACCCGCACTGTTCGGCGGGGTCGAGGTAAAATTCCCGCTTTGGCTGTGGATCGCCAAATGGGCGATGGTTACGTTTCTGATCATCGCCCTTATGTCTCCGGTACGCGAAAAAGAGGTGATCCCGCAAGGGGGACGGGACACCCTGCTGGTGATCGATCCTGCGGTACTCTCACCGGCGCTGAAAAAACAGGTTCGCGATTTTACGGTCCGAAGAGGGGAAGACCGCCTCGCCCTTTGGGTTCCCGCCCGCGGTGAAGTTATTATTCCGATGACCCGCGAACATTCGGTCGTTTCGGGAATTGTGAACGGATTGACGAGTGAAAAGGCCCACGGAACGGTCAGCACGCGGATCAGCCGTTTCTTTACGACCTCTTCGGAAGGAGCGGGGTGGACGGTGATCCTCTCCGATGAACCCGAATCGTTTGTCTATTCCCTGCCGGTAGGAGTTCAGAGCTCGGTGGTGCGCCCTTCCTCCGAGCCTGAGTGGGTAGAGCGGCTTGAACACGAATTTCCTCCCTACCGGATGGGCGCGGTGTACCGTTACTATGACTATTATTACGTCTATCCGCTCTTCCTCGGATTTTTGGCGATGTTGCTTTACCTCTACGGACGCAATCAGAAAGGGATGGGATGAGTCTGACTTTTTTACATCCCGAATTTTTCGCATGGATGCTCCCGCCGACGCTGGCGCTGTTTTATTTTTGGCAGACCCAAAAACCGTTCGCCCTCCGGTGGCTGAGTGCTGAAGTACTCGAAAAGCTCCGTCCTCCTGCGACCACGATGGGGCTCAAAGCCCGTAACCGCCTTTTTCTGATCGCCGCGATCGCGCTGATTGCCGCAATGGCCCAGCCCGTCGCCGTCGATTCTCTACGCACGTTCGATGCCCCTTTGAAGATCGTAGTGGCAATCGAAACGGGGAACGACGATGCGACGCTGGAACGTTCCAAACGGCTCGGAAGCGACCTGATCGGAAGGCTGGCCGGAGCAGAGATCGCGATTGCGGCTTTCGATACGCGGATTTACCGGGTTTCCCCTCTTACCGACGACGTCGCGTTGATGCGATACCTTATGGGGCATCTTCCCCGGACGGACAAGCTCTCCGATACCGGGGGGATCGGTGAAAGAATTGCCCGGAAAACGGCCTGCGATGCGGTGATTGTCGTTTCGGGCGCGTACGGTGCGAAAAACTCCGGAACGGTTCTGCATGTGAGCGATTCTTCCGATATTGCCGCGACAGAGGCGGCGCTTGAATCACTGGCCCGGGAACGAACCCTCAAAAACCACATTCCGCTCTTTTTTTATCCGCTGGGGCTGGCACTGTTCCTGATATGGATCGCCCTTTCCTCGATGAGCCCGCGCCGCAGTGTGAGCGTTGCCGCGGCGGTGACGATCCTCGGGAGCATTCCCTCCCACTCGGAAGCGGGAGTGTTCGATTTTTGGGTACTGCACGAGGCGCAGGGGGCGTATGAGAGGGGAGAATACGCCCAAAGCGCGGCGTTGTTCGAGCGGTACCGGCTCGCTCACGATTCGCCGCACGTGCGTTACAACATAGCCAATGCCCTCTACAAGGCGGGCCGATACCGTGAAGCGCGGCGCTGGTATGAAAGAGCGGTTTCCGGCGATCCCGTGCTGGAAGCGCGCAGACGGTTCAATCTTGAAGTGACCCGCACCCGGATCGGAGAAAGGGAAAACCCGGACAAAGCAGCGCCGAAAGAGTTGGCCCGGCAAGGCGAAACGAAACGCAACCCCTCTGGCGTCCTGGGTGAGACAGGAGCGTTTACGACCCCTCTTTATCCCCTCGACTAGGAGAAAATTTCGTAAAGCTTGTTCGCTCCCGCCATTTCCCGCCGCAACGCCGCGTAGTCTTCGTTTTTGAGCGCTTCCTTGAGCGTTTTGAGCTCGGCTTCGAACAGCTCGACCGCCTCAAGAACGTTGCCGCGGTTTTGCCGGAAGATGTCTTCCCACATCACCGGGGAGCTTTTTGCGAGTCGGCTCATCGACCGGAACCCCCCCGCGGCGAGGGCGAGGATGTTCTCTTTCTCTTCCTGCGCCAGCACCGTATTGGCCAGCGCGTAGGAGATGACGTGGGGCATATGGCTGATGAACGCGGCATGGCGGTCGTGCTGGGCGGCCCCCATCGTATGGACCTGCATCCCGATTGCGCGAAAAATCCGAAGGGCGGTATCGCGTTGCGTATCGCCGCTGTGTTCGAGGTCGCACAAGACCACCACTTTTTCCGAGTAGAGCCCTTCGAGTGCCGCGGCAGGGCCGAAGTGCTCGGTCCCCGTCATCGGGTGGGCGGCGACGAAATTACGCCGGATCGAGGGGGGGACCGCTTCGACGATCAGGGCTTTGGTACTGCCCAGATCGATGAGGGTTTTGTCGGTCCCCTCCAGCTCGGTCGATTCCTGCAGCAGCGCGATGACCCCATCCACCGGGACGGCCAGGAAAATGACGTCGCAGGAGCGTTTGAGCTCCTCGAAGGAAACGAACCGTTCCACGAGGCCGCGCTGCAGGGCGATGCGCTGATGTTCGCTATTGTGGTCGCTGCCGACAACGGACGAAACGAACGACAGATGTTTGAGGGCCATCGCCATCGATCCCCCCATCAGCCCCAGTCCCACAATACCTATTTTCATCGTAACCCTTTGTGCTTTAGTGGTGTCATCATACACTTCGAATGGTTAGGGAGCGTTTAATTTACCGCACATTAATTTATCGGGTGATACAATCAGAGACTTATCTTAACGCAACGGATTTCGGCTTGAAAACAATACCCCTCTCTTTGATCGTCGCAAGCGTGCTCGTACAGGCTGCGGCACACAACGTTCAATCGATCCAGTACGACGGCATGGTCCACATCTCCGAAACGGTAGCCAAGCGGCTTAACGAAGTCAAAGTGGGGGAACCTCTCGACCCTTCCGCGGTCGATAAAACAATCAAAAACTTCTACGATCAGGGATATTTCGAGGATATCTGGGTCGATGAAACGGACGGCAAGGTGACGTTTCATTTCAAAGAGAAGCCCGTCATCTCCAAAATCGAACTCAAAGGGTACAAGGAGAATGACGAAGCGGCACAAAAAGAGCTGCTTCAGATCGAAAAAGGTTCCCTGTACGACGAAAAACGGCTCGAGAATGCCAAAAAACGGATCATCGACGCGCTCAGCGGCGACGGGAAGATAGATTCGGTCGTCGAAATCGACAGCGAAAAACTCGACAACGGAAGCATGCGGGTCTCCTTTATTGTCAACGAGGGTGAAGAGATCATCATCAAGCAGGTTCGCTACGCGGGTGTCAGCGCCCTGGACAGCGACGATTTCGACAGCATGATCGCCAACAAGCAAGAGGAGTTCATGGGGTGGATGTGGGGCCGTAATGACGGGAAAATGAAACTCGCCGAACTCCAGTACGACCCTCTGCGTATCCGCGATTACTACATGCAAAACGGTTTCCTCGACGCCAAGATCGACGAGCCGTTCGTGCAGGTGGATTTCGACCACTATACCGCCCAGATGGATTACAACGTGTTTGAGGGGGACGTCTACCGCGTCAGCGACATCCTTGTCTTCCAAGACACCGCCGTGATCGATGATAAAGAGCTGCTCGACGTCATCGCGCTGGAAAAAAATAAACCGTTCAACATCAAAACCTTCCGCGAGGACGCCGATCGGATCAAAACGAAAATCGCCGACCTCGGGTACGCGTACGTGCAGGTACAGCCCGATCTGCGCAAAGACAAAGAGGCCAAAAGCGTCGACGTCGTTTACCGGATCACCCCGGGCAAAAAGGTCAAGATCCGCAACGTCATCGTTTCGGGGAATAACCGTACCCTCGACCGCGTCGTGCGTCGCGAGCTCTTCCTCGCACCCGGCGACTGGTACAACCTTACCAACCTCAAAGACTCGCGCAACGCGATCGGCCGTACCGGGTACTTCGAGAGCAACACGATCGAAGAAAAACGGGTCGACGACGAGACGATGGACCTGATCGTCCAGGCTAAAGAGGCACCTACCGGGAACATCCAGCTCGGCGGAGGATACGGCAGCTTCGGCGGTGTTCTGGTAAGCGTGGCGATCAGCGACCGCAATATCTTCGGGTCGGGGATCAACGTCGGGCTCAACCTGGAACGTTCGCAGCGTACCAGCAACTACTCGTTCAACATCTCCAACCCCCGCCTCAACGACAGCGATTTCAGCGGGAACTTCTCGATCTACGACAGTTCGACCGAATACGACAGCTACACCGTCTCCTCGACCGGTATGAGTGTCGGTACCGGGCACCGTTTCGACCGCCACTGGAGCGGCTACATGGGGTATAACTATTCGACCAACAACTACAGCGACATCGATCCGACGGTGACGACCCTCGATCCGCGTTATTACGAAAACTACGCCAAAAGCTCGGTTGTCCTCTCGGCGACGTTTGATAATACCGACGACTACTACATTCCGCGTGAAGGGGTCACCTTTTCGCAGAGTATCGAGAAAGCGGGCGTTGGCGGCGATGCCGATTTTATCAAGAGCCGGACGACGTTCGGGGCTTACCGCGGTTTGCAGAAACTGACCGATTTCGACCTGATCCTCCGGTACAAGGCGCGCTTCAACTATGTTGACGACAGCGGCTATCTTCCTCTGGGCGAAAAATTCTACATGGGGGGGATTGGATCGGTGCGCGGTTACCAGGGGTATTCGCTCTCGCCGGTCAACGGCGTCGACAGCGACGGCGATCCGTTCAAAATCGGGGGGACACAGACCTTCTCGAACAGCCTGGAGTTCAGCGTTCCGCTGGTACCCGAAGCGCGGATGCGGGCGACCGCATTCGTCGACTACGGTATGATCGGGGAAAACAGCCTCAGCGAGATCAAGCGCGGCGGTTACGGTGTGGCGCTCGAATGGTTCAGCCCGGTCGGGCCGTTGCAGCTGGTGTTTGCCAACCCGATCGGCGACAAGCCCGGTGACGATGTGACCCACTTCGAATTTACGATCGGACAGCGGTTCTAACCGCTTGATACGGCGGGGAACGATCCGTTCCCCGTTTCCCTTCTTTTAAAGCAACCGCTTAGGCTTTTTTGAACATCCCCGCAATTTTGGAAACAACGCTCACCGCTGCGAGGACTGCTCCTCCGGCAACGACACCCGCAACGCCGTCGAGGAGAACCGGGGTTATCCATCCCAGTGCTCCCCCGATCGCGGGAACGCCTTCTACGGCATGAACGGCCCCTTCGACGAGGTGGTGGGCAGCTGGGATGCCGTGAAGAAGGATGCTTCCCCCCACAAGGAACATCGCCGCAGTACCGACGACGGTAAGGATTTTCATCAGTTTCGGAGCAAAGCTCAGCAAACCGGCCCCGACTTTACGTTGGAGGGCTCCCCGTTTCCCTTCGGGGGCGTTTTGGAGAAGGTGTAGCCCCGCATCGTCCATTTTGACGATGGCGGCGACAAAACCGTAAACCCCCACCGTCATCGCCAGCGCGATCCCCGAAACGACCATCGTCTGGGTCATGATGTCTTTGTCGGCGACGGTTCCCAGCGCGATCACGATGATTTCTGCCGAGAGGATGAAGTCGGTCCGGATCGCCCCTTCAATTTTTTCTTTTTCAAACGCCTCGAGATCGACGTCGGGATTGTGGAACGCTTCGATCAGCTCATGCTGGTGATCTTCCTCTTCTTTGGCATGGAGGAAGGGGTGGGCGATTTTCTCGAAACCCTCGTAACACAGGTAGGCACCCCCCACCATCAGGATCGGGGTGATCGACCACGGCGCGAAAGCGCTGAGTCCGAGTGCGGCGGGTACGAGGATCACTTTGTTTTTGAAAGATCCTTTGGCGACGCCCCATACAACGGGGAGTTCGCGTTCGGCACGGATCCCCGAGACCTGCTGGGCATTGAGGGCGAGATCGTCGCCGAGGACTCCGGCCGTTTTTTTGGCGGCGACTTTGCTCATCGCCGCGACGTCGTCGAGGAGGAGGGTAATGTCGTCGATCAGGATTAAGAGACTGCTTCCGGCCATGGTCGGATTCCTTTATGGAGTGATTTGAAGGGTGATGTTTTTGGGCAGGGCGATGTTCTTGGCCTGCTCGGCGGCCAGATAAAGCCCCCTGCCGCGAACGATCAGGGTATTTTGATCGTATTCGAATACGATCTCTTCACCCCGCCCGCGGGCGGCGAGCAGAATATGCGACAGCCAGAGAATGGCATAGAGGGCATCAAGTTCCGCTGCGCCGGGGAGGAGTTTGTCATAGCCGTTCTTGGGGAGAAGCTCGGAAGAGGAATGCCCTTTTTTGAACAGCTGCAGATGGGCGATCAATGCGATCTGCTCGTGGCTGAGGCCGTAATCGAGGGCATTGAGAACCAGGTAATGGCTGTGGCGCTGATAGGCGTAGTAGCGTACTCCAAGCCCTACGGGGAGCAGTTTGGCCGCCATCACGAGTTCGCTGCGCCAGCGTCCCCGCAATCCGAGTGTTTCGCTCAAAAGATCGTAGAGGCGCCCCGAGAGACGGGCACACTGCTCGCCGTGATCGCTGTGTCCGGCATAGGTGTCGAGCAGATAACGCAGGCTCGGATTGTAATTGGCGGGGAACATTCCGCCGCTGTTGCGCAGCAGATCCGCGAGGTAGACCCCCTCGCGCACCCCGACGCCGCTGCAGACGAGTGCGGAGGTTTTGAGATGGCGGACGATCCGCTGCAGGATCAGTGCTCCGGGCTTGATCGTATCGAAGCGGTCGGGTTTGATCCAGAGGGCCTTGAGCTTTTTGGGACTCGCGTCGAGGACTTCGTCGCAGTAGGCAGTGAACGCTTCCGCATCCGTCGTGTAGGCGTGGAGTTTTTTAAGCGGATAGTTTTCCTGTTTCATCATCGCGCGGGTAATGGCGCGGTAGGTCCCCCCGATTCCGATGAGGACGTCGGCATCCATCGCCGGGAGGGAAGCGAGGGCCTCGTCAATGTGGCGGATCGCCCCTTTGAGGTCCCCTTTGTCCAAAAACAGCTCTTTGAGCCGGACGGTACCGAGGTTGAGAGAACACAGGGAGTGGACTTTCCCCTCTTTGAGGAGGGCGAATTCGCTTGATCCGCCTCCTACGTCGACCGTTACCGCGTCAAGGCGGGGGAGGAGGTTGGCACAGGCGAGGGCGCCGTAATAAGCCTCTTTGTCGCCGTCGATCACTTTGATCGAGAGGCCGAGTTCTCGGCGGATGCGGCGTATGAAAACGTCGGAATTGGGGGCGTCGCGGAGCGCGGAGGTGGCGACGCAGAGGATTTTACGGGCTCCGAATGAGGCCGCTACGGCAAGAAACTCTCCGAGTGCCCTGGCGGTACGTTCCATCGGCGCGTCCTGGAGGTATCCGTCGTTTTTATAAGCGTTTTCGCTCAGGCGGACGGAACTTTTGACTTCGTGAATGATATGAAACGCAAAACGGCTCGTCTTTTGAAAGACCGCCATCCGCATCGAATTGCTTCCGATGTCGATAACGGCGGTGCATTTGGCCATTTACTGCATTTCCTCCATCAGCTGCTGGTGTTTGTAGAGGAGTTCCTGCATCGTTTCGACGTTGTCTTTGTCCGGAACGATACAGTCGACGGGACATACGGCGATACATGCGGGCTCGTCATACGTACCGACACACTCGGTGCAGCGGTCGGGATCGATGATATAGATAGGGTCTCCCTCTTCAATTGCTTCCATGGGGCACTCTTCGCGGCAGGCATCGCACGCGATACATTCATCGATAATCATTAGTGGCATCGTATAAACCTCGATTTTTTTCGTTGATGCGCGATTTATAGCGAAACGAACCTTTAAGTTTATTGATTTATCGCGCCCGGTTCCCCGGACGCAAGATTTCGGGGTTAGCGCTGGGGCAGAAGACAGCAGAGTTTGGAGGGGAGGACGAGACGGGCGAGCGTCCCGTCGATGCCGTCGGTACGGTTTGAAAGACTTATCTGTGCCCCGATCGCTTCGGCGGCGCTTTTGGCCAGGAACAGCCCAAGGCCGACGCCCGATTTGTTCCCCTGGCGTATGAACGGGGCGAAGAGGTCGACGCTTTCGTCGATGCCGCACCCCTCGTCGAGCACTTCGATGACGATATCGGCACCGTTCAGGTAGCTTTGAAACAGGATCGTTTTCCCCTCAGGGGTGAATTTCAGGGCGTTCTGAAGAAAATTCTGGAGAATCTGGTTGAGAAGCGTCACCTGCAGCACGGCGATAAAGGCGTCGGGTTCGAAACGGGAGAGGAGTTTTTTGTTTTCGCTCTGGGCGAGCAGCGAGAAGTCCCCTTCCCATTTCCGGAGGATCGCGATGATATCGGCTTCGGCGGGAGCTTCGAGCTGGGCCCCCTCCTGACGTCCGATGTTGAGGATGTTGGCGACGATGCGGTTCATGTCGTCGACGCTTTGGTTGGTCACCTTGATCGCTTCGATGTACTCTTCAGGCGTCCGTTTTTTGAGAAGGGTCACCTGGTTTTTGAGCTTGATGACCGCCAGCGGCGTTTTAAGCTCGTGCGCGGCGCCGATAAAAAGCTCTTTTTGGTATTTGACGAAGTTCTGGATCCGTCCCATGAGGCGGTTGAGGGTTTCCCCCAGCGGTTCGAACTCGTCGGGAAGCTGCTCGACCTTGATGGGACGGATGAGATGCTCGTTCATGTTGGCAAGACGCCGACTGAGGCTGCTGATCGGGGCAATCAGCATTTTGGAGAAGGCGATGGCGTAGAGAATGATGACGACGAAACCGACGGCGTTGATCAGGAAGATCGAATTGAGAATTTTGCGCAGCAGCCGTTTGGTCGGGGTGATGTCACGGCTGATTTTGAGATAGGAGGATTTCGCAAAATCGAACGGGTAGATCAGGGTCAGGCTCGTCGTTTTATCGTGGTGGGTCGTTTCGTGAAACTCCAGGTACTCTTCGTTGGGGTTGAGGGTGATGAGCTCCACCGACAGCCCCATAAGGGTATCGGCATTCCCCTGCTGCGACCAGAGAAGCGAACGGTACGAGGAGATATTTTCGGCATACCCGATCAGTTCGGCCTGCTTTTCGTCGTAAATGGATTGCTTGATAAAAAGGTATAAAAAGGAGGAGAAAAGGAGCACCAGTGCCGCCGAAGCGACAATGAGCTGAAAGAGAAAGCGTCGTCTTATGCTTCTTTTGGAAAACAAAAGCGGTATCCTCTGCGGCGGACCGTCTCGATGGTGGTGATCCCCAGCGGTTTGTCCATTTTCTGGCGGATCTGGTTGATCGCGACCTCGATGACGTTGGGGGTGACCAGTTCGGGCTCTTCCCAGATGGCGTCGAGGAGCTGCTCTTTGGAGACGATCTGATCGCGGTGGCGTGCGAGGTGGGTGAGGACTTCGAACGGTTTACCCTTGAGCTCGATCTCTTTTTCTTTGTAGATGATTTTTTCTTCTTCAGGGTTGATGGTGAGGTCGTCGATCTCGATGATGTTGCTTCCGCCGAAACGCAGGCGCGCTTCGATACGGGCGACGAGAACGTCGAAATCGAAAGGTTTGCGGATATAGTCGTCGGCACCGGCGCGGAGCGCTTCGATTTCGCTTTCGTTGTCGTCACGGGCCGAGAGGACGACGATGACCGTTTTGGGGGTATTGGTTTTGATGTCGGGGATGATATCGACGCTGTTGCCATCAGGTAGCATCCAGTCCATCAGAATCAGGTCGTAGTTGCGGATATCGAGGTAATACTCACCGTCTTTGAGAGTCTCTACGACGTCGCTTTGGTAACCGAACTCTTTGAGCCCTTCGGCCAAAGTTTTGTTGAGGGTTACTTCATCTTCAATGATCAGAATACGCATTCACGTTCCTCGGTGCGGAAATTTTCCGAAATGATACCACACTTTTAGAAATTTTTAAACTTTTTTTCAATTTTTTTTAAAAAAACTTTTTCGGCTATTGTCGCAGAAGCGCTCAAACGCCCTGTTCAAGAGATTCGTGAAGGAGTCAATGCAACCGATCTTCCCCTTGCGGGGAAAGCTTCAGTGCCCATCGGCGTTCAAAATTATTTCGAAGGGTTGGGAATGATGATGATTTCGACGCGGCGGTTCGCTTCACGCCCCGCGGGGGTGTCGTTCGAAACGGCCGGCATGCTTTCGCCGTACCCGACCGCGCGCATCCGATCCGAGGCGACCCCACGCTGCATCAGCGCCGAGCTCACGCTTTGCGCGCGCAGCTGCGAGAGGGTGAGATTGGCGGCGTTGTCTCCGACGTTGTCGGTATGCCCCTGCACTTCGATTTTCGTTTCGGGGTATTTGACCATGACCGCGGCGATATCGTTGAGTACAGGGTTGAATGCCGGTTTGATGTTGGCTTTTCCGCTGTCGAAGGTGATGTTGCCCGGCATGCTCAGGCTGAGCGTGTCGCCGTTGCGTTCGACGGAGACACCGCTCCCTTTGAGCTCTTTTTTCAGCTCTTCTTCCTGTTTATCCATATAATAGCCGATTCCTCCGCCGACGGCGGCTCCCAGCGCGCCTCCGATCAGGACGCGTTTGGCACTGTGATCTCCCGTCGCGGCACCCGCCGCGGCACCCGCAAGCCCTCCGAGTATGGCTCCGGTCTGGGTTTTGGAGAGGCCCGTATCGGTGCCCGCACATCCCATCAGCAGTGCAGCGGCCGCACCCGCGGCAATAATGTTTTTCATTGGGTTTCCCTCCGTTTGGTCGATAAATAATATGGGGCTATTATACCAACCCGATAACTAAGGGACGGTTAACCGCGAAGGATTAATCGGTAAACGTAAAACGGCGGCTGATGCCGACGGTGCAGTGGGGGAGGATATCGGGTTTACGGATCGTCAGTTCCATCGTTTCGATGAGGCCGAACCGTTCGTGCAGCGTTGCACCAAGAGTTTCGAGCGCCGTTTCGATGAGATCGAACTGCATTTTTTGCATCGTGTCGACGATGTGGTCGGCGACGTCGGCATAGTTGATAAAACGCCCATCGGCGTAGGTATAATCGATACGGCACTCAACCCGCACGCGCTGGGGCGTTGTCCGCTCGTGCGGCAGTATGCCGAGGATCGTCTCGAACGTCAAATCCTCGATGAGGATTCTCATACTACCCGCTTCTCTTCCCCTTTGACCAGGCGGACGAAGTTGGGGATGTGTTTGTAAAACAGGATGAACGCGACAACCAGGACCGGAGCGTGAAACATTTGCGGATGGAGAACGAAAGACGCGACGACCAGCGCAAGCAGCCCCGTCATCGACGAGAGCGACGAAATGCGGATCGTTTTGGCCGCGATCAACCACACGACCAGCGCAATGGCTGTTTCAACAGGGAGCATGACCGCCATGACCCCCATCCCGGTTGCGACCCCTTTGCCCCCCTCGAACCACAGGTACGGGCTGTAGCAGTGCCCGAGCACCGCGAGGACGGCGATGAACCACTGGGCACTTTCGGAAAGTCCCGCGTACTGTGCGGCGAAGAGGACGGCCATCCCTTTGAGGGCATCGAGCGCCAGCGTCGCCGCGCCGAGTTTTTTGGCCAACGAGGGGTTGGTCTCTTTGACGACGCGCAGGACGTTCGTCGCACCGATGCTCTGCGATCCCGCTTCCTTGACGTTGACGCCGGCGAAGACCTTGGCCAGGATCAGCCCGAAGGGGATCCCTCCGATCAGGTAGGCCGCCAGGTAAAACTGGACATTGAGGTTATAGAGAAAATCCATGATATCCTTTCACTACGGGGTGAGTAAGAGTGTCATTATAGTGTACCATTCGTTACATTGAACTAAAAATGAGTGGCATTTACGTAACACTTTAACATGGGTGCAACGGCGAGTTCGTTATAATATCCCCTTTACCGTTGAATGAAGGATTAGAGGTTTGACTACCGAAGAACTGAAAGCAAAAATTATCGACCTGAAAAAACGCCTCAGCGTGACCGTCGTCGCCCATTACTACCAGCGCGACGAAGTGTTCGAGATGGGGGACATAACCGGCGATTCGCTCGAACTTGCCAAACGTACGATGGCCGATGATAAGGAATTCGTCGTTTTCTGCGGTGTCGGGTTCATGGGGCAGAGCGTCAAGATCCTCAGTCCCGAAAAACGGGTTGTCATGCCCAAAGTCGCCTGCTGTGCGATGGCAAAAATGATCGACGGGCTTTATTACGACCAGTCGATCCAAAAGCTCGAAGATGCGGGGATCAAGGCGGAGGAGATCCTGCCGATCACCTACATCAATTCCGATGCGAGCGTCAAGGCGCGCGTCGGCAAAATGGGCGGAATGGTGTGTACCAGCTCCAATGCCAAAACGATCATCACCAAGGCACTCGCGGAGGGGAAAAAGATCCTCTTCGTCCCCGACCGCTGCCTGGGGCAGAATATCGCGCGCCAGATGGGGCTCAAATCGTGCGTCATCGGGGACGGGAGCGATCCCAAAGAAGCCGACATCATCTGCTACGACGGTTTTTGTTCGGTCCATCAGCTCTTTACCCCCGACGACGTCGATTTTTTCCGCGCCAAATATCCCGGCATCCTGATCGCCGTCCACCCCGAGTGTGATCCCGCCGTCTGCGAGAAGGCCGATTTCGTGGGTTCGACGTCGCAGCTGATCAAATACATCACCGAGCTTCCCGCGGAGCAGAAAGTGGCGGTGGGGACCGAATTTAACATGGTCAACCGCCTGCGTCCCGAAAACACCTACGTCCTTTCATCCACGAAGCCCGAGTGCCCGACGATGAACGAAACGACGCTCGAAGACCTCTACAACGCCCTCAAAGCGATCGAAGAGGGGCACCCGATCAACGAGATCGAAGTGGACGAGGATACGGCATACTGGGCAAAAGTCGCCCTCGAGAGGATGATGGCGCTATGATCGAACAATTCATCCGCGAAGTGCTGGCCGAAGACGTCGGACGCGGCGACCTTTACGCCCGCGTTTCGGCGCCCGTTCCCGCAAGCGCGAAAATCATCGCCAAAAGCGATGGGGTGCTGGCGGGCGAAGAGTATCTCCGGGTTCTTGCAAAGATGGAAAATTTCACGCTGACGTGGCATGTGCACGACGGCGAACGTTTCGTCAAAGGGGACGTGCTGATGGAGCTTTCGGGAGATTCGCATACGCTGCTGCGGATTGAGCGGACTTTGCTGAATATGCTGCTGCATGCCAGCTCGATCGCAACGCTGACGCGGAGGTACGTCGATCTCATCGCCCCCTACGGGACCAAACTCCTCGATACCCGCAAAACCCGGCCGCTGCTGCGCAATTTTGAAAAATACGCCACCCGCATCGGCGGGGCGACGAATCACCGGATGGGGCTGGATGATGCGCTGATGCTCAAAGATACCCATCTCAAGACGATTTCCGACCTTGAAGGCTTTATGGCCGAAGCGCGCCGAAAGATCCCCTTCACCTCCAAAATCGAGATCGAAGCCGAAGATGCGGATATGGCCAAGCGGGCGATGGCGGCGGGAGCCGATATCGTCATGTGCGACAACATGACGCCCGAGGCGTTGGCCGCAATCGTCGCGTACAAACGCGAAAACCATCCGGGCGTATTGCTCGAAGCGAGCGGGAACATATCGCTTGAGACGATCGAGGGCTATGCCAAAACCGGAGTCGATGCGATCAGTACGGGATCGCTCATCCATCAGGCCGCCTGGATCGACCTGTCGATGAAAATGGATTGAGCCTCCGGCAAAGGGGCAGTTAAAAGCGGGAGGGACAGGTCATGGCAGACGATATGGAAAAAACCGAAGATCCCACCGCCAAGAAACTCTCCGATGCCCGTGCCGAAGGGAACGTCGCCAAAAGTCAGGATATCGTCGGCGTCGTCGCGTTGTTCATGGCGATCCTCGGATTGCTGATGATGTTCAACTTCATCGCCGAACGGGTGCTCGACCTTTCCCGTTATTACCTATCGCTGATGACGCGTGAAATCGACCGGGAACTGCTCATGGACATGGCGGTGGTCACGTTTCGCGAATTTTTGATCATGGCGCTTCCGATCAGCCTGATCGTGGCGATCGCCGGGGTTGCGGGGAACGTGATCCAGATCGGATTCAATTTCACCACCAAACCGCTGATCCCCAATTTCTCCAAGCTCGACCCGATCAAGGGGTTTGCCAACCTGATCACCCTTCATAAGCTGATGGAATCGGTCAAGATTACCCTTAAATCGCTGACCGCGATGGGGATCGGGTTTGTGTTTTTCTGGTACTACATCCAAGAACTCCCCACCGTAGCGCTTTTTTCGCTGGGCGACCAGCTCTCCTGGCTGCGGGACAAGGCGATCGTTCTTGCGTCGGTGATGCTCATCATCATATTCGTCTACGCGATCGTCGATTTGTTCCTGACCCGCAAGCAGTACTTCGACAAACTCAAAATGTCGAAGCAGGAGGTCAAAGACGAGATGAAAAACATGGAAGGGGATCCGCACGTCAAGGCCAAAATCCGCCAGATCCAGTTCCAGGCGGCGCGCAAGCGGATGATGGCCGCCGTCCCCACCGCCGACGTCGTCATCACCAACCCGACCCACTACGCCGTCGCGATCGTTTACGACGAAACCAAACACCACGCCCCCGTCGTCGTCGCCAAAGGGGTCGATAACATCGCGATCCAGATCAAAAAAATCGCCCGCGAAAACGGGGTCCACATCGTTCAGAACCCGCCGCTGGCACGGTCGCTTTACAAAGAGGTCGATATCGACCGTCCGATCCCCGAAATGCTGTTTGCCGCGGTGGCCGAAGTGCTGGCATACGTCTACAAAATGGGCAAGAAGCGGAAGGTGTAGCGCATGATGGACAAAATCCTTCGCCTCGTTGCCGACAAAAGGGTTATCGCCGCCGTCTTTTTGACGATCATGGTCGCTTTGGGCGGGGTATTTTGGTACCTGGAGAAAAAAGTGACGTCACAGACGCTCGAGCGCCTGAGCGATCAACTCTCGCTCGCCCTCGAAAACCAGCTCGAAAAAGAGCGCTCCTCGGCGCTCCGGTACGCGCTGATACTCAGCCAGAATACGGCACTGAGCGATGCATTGGATCGAGAAGACGAAGACCGGGGATTCGAGATCCTCTCGGAGGTGATGGAGTCGATCAAGCTCTACACCGATGCGCTGATCCGCTCGCAGGTCATCACCGCCGATTACGTCATTTTCGCCCGCAGCTGGGATAACTCGTATGCGGGGATGCCGCTAGATTTCCACCGTCCCGATCTGCTTTATTTCCAAAACCACAAAAAGCCCCGTTCGGCCATCGAGGTAGGGAGAAAACTGGGGGTCAAGGCGACGGTTCCCGTGTATCGCGATCAGAAGATGATCGGGTTTGTGGAGGTAGTGTCGTTTTTCGAAACGACCGAAGAGTATTTCGAACGGCTGGGGATCGACCTCTACATCCTGATGGAAGACCGTTTTTTCAATACCGCCGTATTCATGCAGGAAAATCCCGCCATCGGCAAAGAGTACATTCTTGCCAATCCCAAATATACCCAAAGCGATCTGAAGCTCCTCGAAGGGGTCGATTTCAAGGCGCTTCGCCATGCCCGGGTCCTCTACAGCGGGGGACGCTACCTGTTTTACGAACCGATGAAAAACGGTTCGGGAGAGACGATCGGGGCGTTTGTCTTTTCGCTCACCCCCAAGCAGATTTCGACCTATGCCCACTCGGACGAGGAAGATATATCGTTTCTGATCCATCTTACCCGTAACGAGCTCTACGACGTCGTGACGAAAAAGACGTTTGACAACGCGCAGTTCCAGAGCAGTTACGACAAGGAGCTGCTCTACCTCAAAGACGTGGTCCCCGCCGAAGACCGGGAACTGTTTTTGGAGGAGGCCAGAGAACGGCTGAACGCCTATTCCAAAGAGGAATTGATCGGGATTATGCTCGATTACAAAGTGAGTAAAGAGATCAAAGGAGAGATACGATGAAAGTGTTGCTGCTCGAAGACGAATACATGCTGCGCGTCAGCATTACCGAATTTCTCGAAGAAATGGGCTTCGAAGTCGACGGCTTCGCCAACGGCGAAAAAGCGTACGACGCGATTTACGAGACCCATTACGACCTGTATCTGCTCGACGTCAACGTTCCCGGGATCGACGGGTTCTCGCTGCTGCGGACACTGCGCAAAGAGGGGAACAAGACCCCGGCGATTTTCCTCACCTCGATGGTCAACGTCTCGGATTTGCAGGAGGGGTACAAATCGGGGTGCTGCGATTACATCCGCAAGCCGTTCGATCTGACCGAATTGCAGCTGCGGATCATGCACGCGCTGAAAAGTTTTTACCATCAGGGGGAAAACGTCATCGATTTCGGCGGCGGTCTGGTGTACGACACCGAAAGTTTCACCCTGACCCACAACGGCGAGAGTATCGCCCTCTCCAAAACCGAGAAGGAGATATTTTCGGTGCTCCTCAAGCATACCAACCAGGTCGTCTCGGTCGAAACGTTCCAGGACGAAATCTGGGGGGAATACGTCGATCCCGCCAACATTCGCGTCCAGATCAACAACCTGCGCAAAAAACTGCCGCTCGACATCATCCAAAACCGTCGCGGGCTGGGGTACATCCTTGAGCGATAGCCGTTACGCGATCAAAAACGCATTCTTGTATACGATGCTCGTGGCGGTATTGCTGCTGATACCGACCTATGTTTACGTCACCTACATGAAATACGTCCACGAAATCCAGTACGAGCACAAGCTAAAACGCCAGTCCCACCTGATTCTGAGGGCGATGGAGGAGTTCGATCCCAAGGAACAGAGCGTTTTTGAATATCCCCGCTTCCGCTCGTTTGAATCGGGGCTTTACGACGTTCACTTCAACCCGATTTTCACCCTCATCAAAACGCCCATCGAATTCCAGGAGGCGGGGTACCATATACGGGAAGGATACGCTTACCTGATTGTCCCCCTCCCGGAACGGCGCTATTTCGATGCGACGTATCTGGTCTTGCGGGGTGAACTCTCCTACGTCCATATTTACCAGGACGTCGTGATGATCCTGTTCTCTATCGCCGCGCTCATTTTCGTCCTGTCGCTCTTTTTTCTCGACCGCTTCGCCCTGCCGTTTCAGAGGCTGAACGAACGGCTGGACCGTTTCATCAAAGATTCGATGCACGAGATCAACACCCCGCTGGCCATCATCAACGTCAACATCGACCTCTATAACCGTTCGAACCCGCCGAACAAATACCTCCAGCGGATCAAGGCGGCGACGAAAACGCTCGCCACGCTCTACAACGACATGGATTACCTGATCAAGAACGAACGTCTCTCCTTCGACTACGACATGATCGATCTGAGCGGTTATCTCAAAGAACGGTGCGATTATTTCGTCGAAGTGGCGGCGCTCAAAAACCTCACCATCGTTCCCCGCATCGAAGAGGGGGTACGGATTTTTTTCAATCCGACCCAGTTGCAGCGGATCATCGATAACAATCTCTCCAATGCGATCAAGTATTCCCACGAGGGGGGAACGATCGAAGTGATCCTGGAACGGACGGGCGAGGGGTGTGCGATGCGCTTCCGCGACGAAGGGATCGGTATCGAAGACGTGGACCGGATTTTCGAACGCTATTACCGTGAGAACAAGGACAAGGGGGGATTCGGTATCGGGCTCAACATTGTCAAATCGATCGTCGACAAAGCCGGCATCGAGCTCTCCATCGATTCGGTCTACGGAAAAGGGAGTACCTTTTCGTACCTTTTTCTCTCTCCTCTTTATCTGCCGGAGTGATTTTTCCGTTTTTTTACACAAATTTTACACAGCTGCTTTACAATGCTCCTCGAACATACAAAAGATCAAGGAGAGCCCATGCGAAAAGTGATGATGCTCGGATTCGCGACGCTGTTGAGCGCTGCCGATCTGTCGCAGGCGATTGAAAGTCCCGACGCGACGGCAATACTCAAGAAAGACGCGCTGCCCGCGGCGAAAGCCTATGTGATGCCCGAAGGGTGTATCAGCAACGATCCTGCGGCGATTGCCCGCGGAAAGTACATTTTCCACAACCTCAACGGCAAAGACGCCAAAGAAAATCCGCCCGAAGGGCTCAGCCGCACTTTGCCCGACGGCAAAGAGAAACAGATGGGTAACTGCGTCGCATGTCACAACATCGAGGGTGCCGTCGGTTACGGAAACATCGGTCCGGACTTGACCAACTATAAAGAACTCTATGTCAACAGCGGCGTACGTAACGCCCAGTTCGTTTACCAGAAAATCGCCGATCCCCGGATCGACAACGCGAAAACGCACATGACGGTAAACCTCACCAACGGTCTGATGAACGAACGCGAAGTGTGCGATCTTTCATCCTATATCATGGCTGTCAAAAAATAATATCAAGGAGAGTACACAATGGAACGCAGATCATTTTTAAAAGGTTTCGGAGCAGCCGCGGCATGTGCCGCGGTTCTGCCGCACATCGCATCGGCCGCCGAGGAGAAACGCCCCGCAGGCCCGAACGAAATGAACTATAACACGGCGGTTGCCGCGATCACGGGCGGGAAACCTCTCGTCGCTTCGGCGAAAGTGAAAATGGAAGCTCCCGAAATCGCCGAAAACGGTGCGGTCGTACCGGTCAAAGTGACGGTAGAGAGCCCGATGACCCAGAAAGATTACGTCAAGGCGATTCACGTCCTCGCATCGAAAAACGGAAACGTCCGCTGCGCGAACATCTATCTTACCCCGGCTAACGGCGAAGCGTTTTTCGGAACCCGTGTCAAACTCGGCGGAACGCAGGATGTGGTTGCGATCGCGGAAATGAGCGACGGAACGTTCCTGACGGCGAAACAAAACGTCAAAGTGACCATCGGCGGGTGCGGTTGATCGAGAACCGCGAGTAACGAGTACAAGAAAAACGAATAAGGAAAACCGCAATGAAAACACTGATCAAAATCAAACCCAAAGATTACAAAGCAGGCGAAATCGTCAAAATCGATTTCATGGCGATGCACCCGATGGAAACGGGAATGCGCAAAGACAAGGACAGCGGACAGCTGATCCCCGCGCATTACATCGATGAAGTCAAATTCATGTTCAACGACCAGCTCATTACGAAAATGGTGATCTGGGAATCGCTTTCGGTCAACCCGCTGATGAGCATCAGTTTTAAAGTCCCGGGTGAGGGAACGCTGAAAGTTATCGCCAAAGATAACAAAGGGCAAAGCGTCGAGAGTACCGCGAAAATTACTCCCAAAGGATAAACCATGCGTAGCGTAACTTTGTGTGCCCTGGCGCTCTCTGCGGTACTGTGCGGCGCACTGCAGGCCGAAGAGAAACTGAGTATGAGCGAAGCCGACAAGGCGATGTACGCCGAACTCCTCGAGAGTAATCCGGCGGAAATGGACGTGGCCGAAGGGGAGCAGCTTTTCGGTGAACTGATCGGAACGGCAACGTATGCCAAAATGCTGGGAGTCAAGGAAAAGGATCTTCCCAAATACCTTTCAGGATTCCCCCGTTATCTCGATCCGGCCAAAAAAGTGGTCACGATCGCCCAGTCGATCCAGATGGCCGCGCTTGCAGCGGGCAAGCCGGTTCCGAAACTGGAGAGCAAAGAGATGGTAAAAATGTCCGCGTACGTCAAATCACTGGCGAACGGACAGAAAACGTCGATCGACGTCAAAGCGAACAAACACATGGAGCAGATGCACAAACTCGGACAGCAGGTATTCGAAGAACGCCGCGGCGGCCGAGGCCTTTCGTGCAACAGCTGTCACAGCGCCGATATCGTCGGATCGCGCCTGCGGATGCAGCCGTTGCCGGATCTGGGTGCCAAAGAGACCGCGGCTGCGGGAACATGGCCGGCATACCGTATGACGCAAAGTCAGATGGTAACGCTTGATAAACGGATGCAACAGTGTATGAAAAATGCCCTTCTCGCCGAAATTCCTCTGGGATCGCGCGAGATGGTCGCTTTGGAAGTTTACGTCACCAATAAAACCAAAGGGAACGCGATCAGCATCCCGAGCGTGAAACGTTAAAAGGCATCATTATGGATCTGTCACGAAGAGATTTTTTCCAGATCGCCGCGGCGCTGGGGCTGGGGCTTCCGGCTGCGGCATCGGCGGCTTCAACCACCAAACGTGCCGATGAGGTGACCCTCAAGGATATTTACGATTTCAAAGCGCGCGGAAACGTGACGCTGCTGCATATCTGTGATATGCACGCCCATATCAAACCGCTTTACTGGCGGGAGCCTTCGACGCTGATTTCGGCGCCGAACCTCACCGGAACACCGGGCTTTTTGTGCGGGGAGTCGTTTCTGAATTACTACGGGATGAAAGGGAAAACCCTCGACGCCTATTTCGACACCTACATGAATTTCGACGCGTTAGCGCACAAGTTCGGGAAAATGGGGGGAATTTCGCACATGAAAACCCTCATCAACCACATCAAAAAAGAGCGCGGCGCGGACAATGTCCTTCTTCTCGATTCGGGGGATACCTGGCAGGGAACGGGCGTTGCGCTCAAAACGCAGGGCGAGGCGATCGTCGATGCGCAGAACTATCTGGGAGTCGACGTCATGGTCGGTCACTGGGAGTTTACCTACGGCAAACAGCGGGTCAAAGAACTGATCGAGAAGCTCAACGCCAAATTCATCTCCCAGAACATCATCGGGGACGATTCGTTTGCCGACGATTTCGAAGAGCTGATTTTCGAACCGTACACGGTCATGCAACGCGGCGGTGCCAAGATCGGCATCATCGGCCAGTCGTTCCCGTTCACCTCGACCGCCAACCCCAAAGAGTTCACGCAGGGGTGGAGTTTCGGTCTGCGGCTCGATACGCTGCAGCAGTATGTCGACAAGCTTCGTAAAGAGGAAAAAGTCGACTGCGTCGTCGTCCTCTCGCACGACGGTTTCAGTGTCGACCAGGAGGTTGCGCGCCAGGTCAAGGGGATTGACTTTATCCTCAGCGGCCATACGCACGACCCTTCGCCGCGTCCGACCGTCATCAACGGTACGGTGATCGTGATCGCGGGGAGCCACGGCAAATACGTCGGGCGCCTGGACATCGACATCCAAAACCACAAGGTAAAAGGGTACGAGTACAAACTCATCCCCGTCGCATCGAACCTGATCCCCGCCGATCCTGAAGGAGACGCGCTGATCGCGAAATGGTACAAACCCTACGACCGGGAATTCGGCGAAATCCTGGGGGTGACCAAAAACACCCTCTACAAACGCGATACGTTCCATTCGACGTTCGACGAACTGATCAACGACGCCATCATCTCCACGATGGATTCGGACATTTCGTTCACCCCCGGATACCGCTGGGGGACAACCGTTCTGGGCGGTGATGCGATCACGATGGACAACGTCTATGAGATGACCGGTATCACCTATCCGAACGTCTATACGTTCGAGCTGGGGGGAAAACAGATCCGCACCCTTCTCGAAGACATCGCCGACAACGTGTTCAACGCCAACCCGCTTTATCAGCAAGGCGGGGACATGAGCCGTCTGGGCAACGTGACGTACGACATCAAAATCGGAGCCGCCAGCGGCAAACGGATCAGCAATCTCATGGTAGGGGGCAAGGCACTTGACGATAACAAGACCTATAAAGTCTCTTCCTGGGGGGGCAATCTCCAAAATGCGGGGCGCAATCTCAGAGAACAGCTGACCCGCCCCGTGTACGATGTGACGGCGGAATACATCCGCCGCCAGAAAACGGTCGACATCAGCGCCAACAGCAACGTCCGGATCCTGGACTATGCGTGCGGATGCCCGAAAAAAGGATCGAAAGGGTGCTAAAAGCACTCTTTCGATAACCTAACAACTTAAGGAGTGAATGATGAAATTGATGAATCTTAGCATTGCGGCCGCAGCAGTCTGCGCATTCTCTACGTCGGCGTATGCCCTGAAAAGTGAAGATCGTGATATTAAACCGAGCATGCAGGTTGAATATACCAAAGTTCCGGGTGAAGTGAACTCGATCACGGAAATGTTTACCGAAGGCGAAGTCTACGGACGCCTCCGCTCGAACATGTTCTGGTGGGACTGGGAAAATGAAAATTCTGCCGTTCAGGACAACAACATGTGGGGTCTTGGAGGCAGTTTGGTTTACAAAACCGGTTACTTTCACGGTTTCGGAGCTACGGTAGGATTTTACGGTACGGTTCCGATGCATAATGATAATACACTTGGATCCGGCACGACTAACTACGGAAAAGCGGGTAAAGACACGTATCATACCCGTGCAGATGGAAGTGAAGGGGCTATCGGAGTACTTGCCGAAGCGTACGGAGAATACAAAAACGGTAAAACAAACGTGAAAGTCGGACGTCAAGGGATTGATAGCATCATGCTTGCCACCAATGACACAAAAATGGTTCCCAACACCTTCGAAGCGGCAGTTGTCGAAAATAAAAACCTTCCTGACACGACAGTTCGGGTCGGATATATCATGGAACAAAAACTTCGGGACCACCAAACATTTCATAGCTTGATTGCGTATGAAAAATACAATGAGAACGACGATTCGGGTGTGCATAAAGGTTTGACACCTGCAAACATCCGTGCACGCGGAAACGGTGATGTTGATCCAGAAATGGTTCTTGTTACAGCATCGAATAAATCGATTCCAAATTTGAAACTTGATCTTGAATACGTTGATCTGAATGGTTTTTTCAGCACGGCGATTGCCGAGGCTAACTACCAGATCAAATTGAATGATACTTGGAAACTTACACCGGGTATCCGTTATTTGAAACAAATGGATGATGGCGCCGGTAAAATTGGTGGTGCATCGCTAAGCGGTGCAGTTACTGCGGCCAATGCGGCTTCAAGAGGTTATACAACCGGAGACAGCGTTGACGGTAGCATCATCATGGGTCGTCTGGTTCTCAACGGTGGGCCGCTTACATTGACGGCTGGTTATTCGGAAATCGCGAACGATGCGGATATCATTGCCCCATGGCGCGGATTTCCGACAGGCGGCTATACCCGTTTGATGGCTCAGGTTGACTGGATCGCAAACACCAAGAACTGGATGCTCCGTGCCGATTACGACTTTGACAAAGCCGGCCTTGTCCCAGGATTTAAAGCGATGGTTGCGTATGAAGACATGAACTTTGATGAAAACAAAGCGTTCACATCAACATTTACTGACCGCAACATTTTGATGGTTGATCTGTGGAAAACATTTAAAGAACTTCCAAATACCGAATTTAAATTCCGTATGGGGATCGTGAATGCTGAAAACGGGTATACGAGCCAGACTGTTCAGGCGACAACAGATTACAACTCGTACAACGAATACCGTTTCGAAGTGAACTACCTCTTCTAAGGACTGAGCGATGAAAACGTTGTTGGCGAGTTTATTTTTCGGTGTCACGAGTCTGAGCGCGTTTGATTACGCGCTCAAGCCGACGCGGGTTACCCCCGACGTGCACTGTTTTTTCGGAAAGCCCGAAATCATGGACAAAACCAACAACGGCAACATCGTCAACTCCTGCTACATCGATGCGGGAGAAGGGTATGTCGTCGTCGACACGGGCCCTTCTTACATGTACGCCCGTTCAGCGTACAACGCGATGCAGAAAATCAAACCCCTTCCCGTGAAACTGGTCATCAACACGCACATCCACGACGACCACTGGCTGGGTAACAATTTCTTTACCGAGCAGGGAGTTAGAGTTTTGGGTTCGGACGATTTCAGGGTCAATGCCGATACGAGCACCCCCACCCGAATGCAAACCTATATCTCCCCGGAGGCTTACGCCAAAACGGTCCCGACGCTCCCGACCGAGATGATCGGTGCCGATACGACGCTCAGCGTCGGCAACCAGACGCTCGAACTCAAAATTGCGAAGCGCAAAGCCCATACCGCCAAAGACATGGTCGTTTACCTGCCCAAATCCAAAGTGCTGATCGCGGCGGATCTCGTCTTCAACGACCGTCTCCCCTCGGTACGCGGCGGTGACATCAACGGCTGGATCGAAGCGCTGGAGGATCTGGACAAACTGGGGGCCGAGCATGTCGTCGGAGGGCACGGAGAGCGTACCGACAAACACGCCGCGGCAATGACTCGGGAGTATTTTACGCAGATGCGCAACGAGATCCGCGCCGCGATCGCCGAGGGGCTCGGGATCGACGAGACCGTTAAAAAAGTGAGTATGGACGGGTACAAAAAATACAAACTCTACGAAGGGACGCACCGCCAAAACGTCGAAGCCTCCTATCGCGTGCTGGAGTGGGAATGATGAAAACACTGCTGCTGTGGGGAGTGCTCTTTTGCACCCTGACGTTCGGGGACGTCCGTTTCGCCGAGCCCGCACCGACGATCGACAAACCGCGTGAAGTGGTGATGGGAATCAGCGGCGGAGACGACGAATCGATCCATCATGCCCTCAGCACCGCCAACAACGTCCTCAAGTTTTACGGGCCCGAAAAGATCCATCTTCGTGTCGTTGCGTATTATCACGGTATCCGTACCCTTCTCAAAAGCGAGAAAGAGATCGCCGTCCGGGTGCGCGCGTTACAGCAGTACGGTGTCGAGTTCGTCGCCTGCGGCAATACGATGGAGACGAAAAAAATCCCTTCATCGGCCCTCATCGAGGATGTCGAAATCGTTTCGGCAGGGATCGCCGAAGTGATCGAACGCGCGACCGAAGGCGCTTTTTACATTCAACCCTAAGGAGAAAGACCTATGTTTAAAAAATACCTGTTTACGCTGGCACTGAGCGCCGCGACTTTGCTGGGAGGGGATTTCCATCTTTTCGACGTCCCCAACGCCGAGGGGAAAATCACCCCGGCCGTGATCGAAAAAGGGCTGGAAAATGCCGGCTTCGTCATTTCGGCCAATACCGAGATGAACGGACCGTTCAAAATCCAGTTCCAGCAGAGCGACTTTACGGTCTTCAACCTGCTTACGGCCTATCATAAAAACCACGCCGCAACGCTGGTCAAATCCCATCCCGATGCCGGGATTTTCGTCCCGATGGGATTTGGAATCTACCAGCGTAACGGGGACAAAAACCTTCACGTGTCGGTACTGACCGCGGCGGCGATGAAAAAAATCGCCGGGTTTGACGCCCCCGAGTTTGCCCTGATCGAAAAAGAGGTTCTTGCCGCCCTCAAAAAAGCGCTTCCGGACGCGAAAGTACGCGCCAGCGACAGTTCTCTGCCCGCTTCGGGGCCGCTGTTGAGCCGTTACGTCAAAGCCAGCAGCGCAGAGAGCTGGGCAAGCGACAAGGAAGCGACCGAAATGATGATCGAAGACGGTCTAAAACCGGCGGGATTTGTGATGTCAAACTTCACCGACTACAACTTCGCCCTGGGTGAAGAGAGCCCGTTTAATTTCTACGACACCTATTCGATCTGCAAGCTCAAGGTGATCTACACCGTGGCCAAAACCCGCCCGGAAGCAGCCGCGTTCGCTCCGTGTACCCTGATGGTGTACAAGAAAAAAGATGCCGACGAGATCGTTATGGGATTCCCAGGCGTTTACAACTGGATGAGCAGTGCCCGCGTCGAAGACGCCGAAGCCAAAGCCGCATTGATGCAGGCGCAGAAAGATTTCGAAGCGGTTCTCGAGAGCGCTGCGGAATAATGATGAGATATTGACCGGTTCGCCAGAACGGATTGTCCCGAAGCATGGTATAATCGCCCCCATTTTAACGATGAGGGAGGGGACATGGCGCACGAACTGATCGATTCTTCGAAACATATCGTCCTCATCGCCCATAAAAATCCCGACGCGGATTCGCTCGGGTCGGCGTGCGCATTTTATTCCTATCTGCTGCGCCTGAACAAAAAAATCACCCTTTTTTGCGCTTCGGCAGAGCTTGACCCAAAACTCGCGTTTCTGCCGTGGTTCGAGAAAGTGACCGACCGTTTTCCCGAAGATGCGGACTGTATGATCAGTTTCGACTGCGGAAGCTACGGACGGTTGGGGATAGAACGGGATCTGCCGCTGATCAACTTCGACCATCACCGCAGCAACGATTTTTTCGGAACCCATAATTTTATCGATACCGATGCGATCAGTACCACCCAGACCGTTTACGACTTTTTTGTTGCCAACGGGTTAAAAATCAATGGTAAAATGGCGCTTTCGCTTTATGCGGGCCTTGTGGACGATTCGAAATGTTTCCGATCCCCCGGATGCAACGCCAGGACTTTCGAGATGGCACACCGTCTCATCGGTCTGGGAGCCGATCACGCACTGTGCGTTGAATGGCTTTACGGACGGAATTCGCTCGCGTCGCTCCGCTCAAAAGGGAAGATGCTCAAAGAGATGCGTTTGTTTCTGGACGGTGCGTTGGCGGTTTTTGAGGTGGACGCGGCGTTTCTGGCCGATACGGGAGCTACGGTCGCCGAATGCAAGCAGGTACTCGACGAAGCGCTGGGAATGCGCCACGTCCGTGCGTCGCTGATGCACGTCGAACGCCCCGGGGGCGGTGTCAAACTCTCGCTTCGCACGAGCGAGGGGATCGATGCCGCGAAGATCATGGAACGTTTCGGCGGCGGCGGCCACATACACCGTGCCGGCGCAAAGATCGAGCATGACGATGTCCGCGAGCTTGTCAAAGAGATAACGATGATGATACAAAAGGAGATGCAGTGAGAAGAGGCCGAAGAGGTTCTGGATTTTTAGGATGGGTCATTGCCGCAGCAGTGATCGGAGCGATCGGATTTATGGCGTTTTCACCGATGTTTGAACGCGACGATCCGAAAGTGACCGTGAGCCATGAGGGGTACTGGAATTTCAAAGAACCTATGCACGTAACGCTCGAGGATGCCAGCGGGCTCAAATCGTTCAAAGCGACCATCTCCACACCGCACGAGGAATGGGTAGTAGCCGAGGAGAACACGCCGGTCGCCGAGTCGAAAAAAACGTTTGAGATCCTCCCACCCAAAGGAGTTCGCCGCGTCGAGGCGCAGTCGGTCACGCTGACGATCGAAGCGACCGACCGAAGCCTGTGGGGACTCTTCATGGGCAATACCCTCAAAGAAGAACGCACCCTTGTCATCGATCAGCGCCGTCCGGTCCTCTCGATCGTCTCACACTCCTATAAAATCCAAAAAGGGGGATCGGCCATCGTCATTTTCAAGGCAACCGATCCCCACATGGAAAGCCTCAAGATCCAGACGAACTACGGTAAAACGTTTATCGCCCAGCCTTTCATGAAAGAGGGGTATTTCGCGTCGCTGCTGGCGTGGCCGGTTCAGGAGAGTACGTTCAGCGCGACCGTCGTTGCCCGCGACCGCGCCGGAAACGAAACGAAAAGCTCGATCCCCCTGCGTCTGAAAGATCATGTTTATCGCGTCTCGAACATCGAACTCAGCGACGCGTTCCTCGACGGTAAAATCGCTGAACTTGCCAACGAATACGAAGAGACTGCCGGGGTGGACGATCGGCTCGAGCAGTTCAAGATCATCAACGAAACGGTCCGGGCGAACAACGAAAAAATCATCCATCAGGTCACGTCGAAAGTCTCGAACGCGATGATTACCGATTTCAACCCGCAGCCGTTCTATCCTATGCCCAACGGCCAGAAAGTCGCCGATTTCGGCGATCACCGCATCTACAGCTACAAAGAGAAGAAAAACTTCTCCCAGGCGTACCATATGGGACTGGATCTTGCGAGTGTGCAGATGGGGCAGATCAACGCGTCCAACGGCGGAAACGTCGTATTCTCGCAGATGAACGGGATTTACGGGAATCTGCCGATTATCGACCACGGATTCGGCCTCTACACTCTCTACGGCCACTGCTCGGACGTCCATGTACAGGAAGGCGATGTCGCCAAAGCGGGACAGGAGATCGCCAAATCGGGACTCAGCGGCTACGCGATGGGGGATCACCTCCATTTCGGAATCCTCGTGCAGGGGATCGAAGTGCGCCCCGAAGAGTGGATGGACGCGAAGTGGATCTACGACAACATCACCAGCGTCATCGAAAACGCCAAGCTCATCATCAACCAGCAGTAAACACGGTATAATTCCGGTATAACAACAAAGGAGGGGTATCGCCCCTCGCTAGGATCGGCCCGCCCGAGAGAAGGAAAACACACCATGATGCAAACTACGATAGGAAAAAGTGTCGAACTCGTCGGGATAGGTTTGCACAAAGGCTCCCCGGTGCGGCTGCGCCTGGAGCCGCTGGCTCCCAACAGCGGCATTGTTTTTTACCGCAGCGACGCGGGGGTCACGATTCCCTTGGAACCTTCGAACGTCGTCGATACAAAAATGGCGACCGTGATCGGGCGCGAAGGGGTGACGATTTCGACGATCGAGCACATGCTCTCGGCGATCTACGCCTACGGGATCGACAACCTCCGCATTATCGTCGATGCCGACGAAGTTCCCGTAATGGACGGTTCTTCCGTCAGTTACTGCATGCTGCTCGATGAAGCGGGCGTCGTACAGCAAGACGTCCCCAAGAAGATCCTCCGTATCAAAAAAGAGGTAAGCGTTCAGGAAGGGGACAAGTATGTCAAACTGATCCCCTCGAACGATATGAATTACGATTTCACGATCAAATTTTCCCATCCCGTCATCGATCGTCAGAGCTACGTGCTGAAATTCACCAAAGAAAATTACAAAAACGAGATCGCACGGGCCCGGACGTTCGGCTTCGTACACGAAGTACAGTATCTGCGCTCCATCGGGCTGGCGCTGGGCGGAAGTCTTGAGAATGCCGTCGTCCTTGACGATAAAAAAGTGCTCAACCCCGAAGGACTCCGTTTCGGCGACGAGTTTGTCCGTCACAAAATTCTCGACGCGATCGGTGATATGTCGCTGATCGGGATGAATTTCATCGGGAACTATGAAGCGTTTGCGGGGAGTCACGATCTCAATCACAAACTTACCCTGGAACTGCTCAAAGATCCGGCCAACTACGAGATCGTCGAACTCTCGTCGGTAGAATCGAAAGAGCTGGCCAAAGCGTATGCATGACGCGCTGATCGTCGCGCTCTCCTCGCCTGTTCTCGTCGGCATCTACGAAGAGGGTGTTCTTGTCGAGGAGATCCGCAGCGAGGGGATGAGTTCGGAGGTGTTGGCCGAGATTTTCGAGCCGCTTCTGCAACGCTATCGCTTTCGGAGCCTCATTTACGCCAAAGGACCGGGGAGTTTCATGGGGATCAAGGTGAGTTATCTTTTCCTTAAAACCCTCAGCATCGTTAAAAATATCCCCCTTTTGGCGACGGATGCGTTTTTTTTCAACGAAAACCGTCCCATCAAAGCAGTTGGAAAGCTCTATTTTGTTAAAAATAGCTCAACGATTACGCTAGAACCGCTCGAATCTCCTGATTGCGGAGTCTTTTCCCTCCCGAAGCGGATCGATGCGAAAAATTTTGATACGGACAATCTCCCCTATTACGGGATTGATGCCGTAGGATAAGGAAAGTATTTGTTCGTCAGCGTACCTGCCACCAGTGCCAACCTCGGGCCCGGATTCGATTCGCTGGGGCTAGCCGTCGATCTGCGCAACCAGGTCGAACTCGTCCCTTCGCGCTTTTTCGCCGTCTCGATCAAAGGAGAAGGGGAGAACAACCCGCGCCTCAAGGGGAACAACCTGTTCGTCAGCATTTTTAACGAACATTACCGCCGCCTGACTCAAAAACGGCAGAATTTCAAGTTCACGTTCTACAATCAGATTCCGATGTCGCGCGGGCTGGGGAGTTCTTCGGCCGTGATCGTCAGCGCGATCAGCTGCGCCCACGAAGCGGCCGGGGTGAAGGTTTCCAAACGGCGAATCCTGAACCACGCCCTTGTGTACGAAAGCCATCCCGACAACATCACTCCCGCCGTGATGGGGGGATTCAACGCGGCGATGGTGGAAAAACAGAAAGTCTTTTCGCAGCAAAAGCATCTGCCCGATTATCTCAAAGCGGTCGTCGTCATCCCCAACAAACCGATTTCGACGGCCAAATCCCGCACTACGCTGCCCCGTTCGTACAGCAAGGAAAACGCGGTTTTCAACCTCTCCCATACGGCGGTGACGGTAGGGGCGTTTTTTAACGAGGACTGGGAAATGCTGCGCCTCGCAACCCAGGACCGGTTTCATCAGAAAGTACGGATGAAGATGCTTCCCGAGCTGTTCGCGGTGCAAAAGATCGCTTACGATAACGGGGCGCTGATGTCCACCCTCTCGGGGAGCGGATCGACGTTTTTCAACATGGTCTACGACCAGGATGCGGAATCCCTGGCCCAGAAATTCAAAGCCGAATTTACCGATTTCGAGGTAAAAATTCTCAGCTTTGACAACGACGGGCTGATCGTCGAGCGTTAATAAAGAAAGTATTGGCTATAATGGCGCAAAAGTTACATCAGCCCGTACGTATGTGCGTAGTGTGCCGCGAACGTTTCGCGCAGTCGGCTCTCTTGCGTCTACAATGCCGGGAAGGTTCGCTCGAACCCTACGGCGGTGAAGGGAGAAGTTTTTACCTCTGCCCTTCGTGCACCCACCATAAAAAAACTCCGGGCCAGCTGGCCCGCCAGTGCAAACACGGCGGAACGGAGATGCTAATGAATCGGTTAAAGGAGATCATCGTTAATGATGGATAAAGTCAGAGTTCATGAAATCGCCAAGGAACTTGGTATCAATTCCAAGGAGGTCGTGGACAAAGCCGCGGCAATGGGGTTGAACGTCAAAACCGCGTCGAGTTCGGTTTCGATCGAAGAGGCCGAGCAGATCATGAACTATATCATGAGCGGGGCGTCTGCGGAGAGCGCCGCATCCAAATCCTCACCGAAACCGACTCCGGCCGAAGAAGCGCCGGCGGCTGAGGCACAAGAAGAAACTGCGGCCCCCAAACCTGCTGAAGAAGCGGCTGCCGAAACGGCTCCGGCGGAAGAAGCCGAGCCGCAGAAACGTTCGGGCCTAAAAATCGTCAAGAAAAAGCGCCCCAACGAAGAAGAGATTCAGGCCATCCAGCGCGAAGAGCGTGCCGCCGCGGTTTCACAGTACGGCAAGCTGAGCCCTGAAGCCCAGCGCGAACTCGAGGCCAAACGCGCCAAAAAAGCCCAAAGCGCCGCTCCGGTTCAGAAAAAAGAGCAGGGTGTCAAACTCGATATCTTCGGGGGAGATATCTCCGACATCTCGATGGACTACGAGGACGAGCAGGTTGTTTTGCTCGACTTCAGCGACCTGAATGCGAAAGTCGAACCCGAAGAAGAACCGCAAAAGCCCAAAGAGAAAAAACCGATCGGGCGTAATTCGGGGAAAAAACAGGGTGCCAACCGCAATAAACCGCGTCAGGTAGCGCGGGAAGCGCGTAAAAAATACACCAAGGAAAGCAAAGAGGAAGAGGCGGTCACCCACGTCGAAATTCCCGAAGACATCCGTGTTTACGAGTTTGCCGAAAAAATCCGCCAGCCTCTGGCCGAAGTGATCAAAGTTCTCTTCAACCTCGGAATGATGGTAACGAAAAACGATTTCCTCGGAAAAGACGAGATCGAAATCCTCGCCAGCGAATTCGGCGTCGAAGTGACGACGATCGATCCCAAAGACGCTTTCAACCTCGAAGAAGCGTACGAAGAGATCGCGGCCGAAGACGAGGAAGGGATGGAAGAACGTCCTCCGGTCATCACGATCATGGGGCACGTCGACCACGGTAAAACCTCATTGCTCGATGCGATCCGAAATGCCCGTGTCGCCGCCGGCGAAGCGGGAGGGATCACCCAGCATATCGGGGCGTATTCGGTCGAACAGCACGGCAAGCTCATTACGTTCCTCGATACCCCGGGGCACGAAGCGTTTAGCGCAATGCGTTCACGCGGCGCACAGCTCACCGACATCATCGTTATCGTCGTTGCGGCGGACGACGGGGTCAAACCGCAAACGCGCGAATCGGTGAAACATGCCAAAGAAGCGGGCGTCCCCGTGATTGTGGCCGTCAATAAAATGGACAAACCCGGCGCCAACCCCGATATGGTCAAAGCACAGATGGCCGAACTGGGACTCAACCCCGTCGAGTGGGGCGGAGATGTCGAGTTCGTCGGCGTATCGGCCAAAGCGATGACGGGGATCGACGAACTGCTCGAAGCAATTTTGCTGCAGGCCGAAGTGATGGAACTGCGCGCCAATCCCAAAGCAATGGCCAAAGCGGTCGTTGTCGAAAGTACCCTTGAAAAAGGGCGCGGGCCGGTCGCGACGGTCATTGTCCAAAACGGTACGCTCAGTGTCGGGGACAACATCGTCTGCGGAAGCGCATTCGGACGTGTACGTGCCCTTATCAGCGACCGCAAAGCGCAGCTCAAAAAAATCGGCCCCAGCGAAACGGCCGTCGTCGTCGGTCTCAACGAAGTGCCTCCCTCAGGCGAGATCATGCTGGCGATGCCAAGCGACAAAGAAGCGCGCGAATACGCTCAGAAACGGTACGAATACGACCGTCACCGCGAGCTCTCGCACAGTACGAAAACAACGCTGGACGAACTGACCTCCCTCATCGCGGAAGGGCGTCTCAAAGCGCTTAAAGTGGTCCTCAAAACCGACGTCCACGGTTCACTCGAAGCGATCAAGAACTCTCTTGCCGAGCTGCGTAACGAAGAGGTTAAAGTCGACGTCATCTCCAGCGGGGTGGGCGGTATCACCGAAAACGACGTCGCGCTGGTCAATAACAGCGAAAACTGCGTCCTGATCGGGTTCAACGTCCGGCCGACCGGAAACGTCAACGCAATGGCCAAACAGATGGGGGTCAACATCAAGACCTACTCGATCATCTATCAGCTGATCGACGATATCACGGCGATGCTGACGGGCATGATGGCGCCGAAATTCCGCGAAGAGAATACCGGACAGGCCGAAGTACGCGATACGTTCCCGCTTCCTAAAGGGGGAACCGTTGCCGGATGTGTAGTCGTTGACGGCAAACTTGTCCGCGGCGGAATGGTACGCGTTATCCGTGAGGGCGTCGTCATTCACGAGGGTGATCTGACGTCGCTCAAGCGTTTCAAAGACGACGTCAAAGAGGTTGCAAAAGGATTCGACTGTGGTGTCGTCCTTGACGGTTACACCGATGTCCGCGTCGGCGACGTTATCGAAACATTCACGAAAATCGAGACGAAAGTAACACTGTGACGCCCGCAGAAATCAAACTCAAACGGACCGAATCGGTTCTCAAAGAGCTGATTCCCGAAGCGATTTCCCAGCTCTCAGACGAGCGTTTGAAGGAAATCGACGTCGTCGACGTTCAATGTTCCAAAGGGCGCAGCGACGCCAAAGTTTATCTTGACCCGAGCATTTTTTCCCCCGAAGAGCAGCGTATTTTTCTAAAACTGCTCGAAAAAGCCCGACCGCTGATCGAAGAGTACTGCATGCGTGAGCAGGGATGGTTCCGCTCTCCGAAACTCGCGTTCGTGTTTGATGACACGTTGGAAAAAAGCAAAAAAATCGAAGCGCTGTTCGCCCAAATCGCCAAGGAGAAGAAAGAATGAGTCTCGAAACCGATATCCAAAAAATGGTCGAATCGATCGGGCTTTCCCTGTACGATACGGCGATTCTCAACGAAAACGGACACACCATTTTCCGCGTCAGCGTCACGGCGCCGGGCGGGGTTAACCTCGATCAGTGTGTCGAAGCGACCCACCTGATCTCTCCGCTGCTGGACGTCACCCCTCCCGTCGGCGGCGAATACCGCCTTGAGGTGAGTTCGCCCGGTATTGAGCGCAAGCTCAAGACGCTGGAGCATTTCAAGCGTTCGATCGGCGAGAAAGTGGTCCTTTCCACCATGGAAAAAGAGAAATACGAAGGGGAACTTGCCGGCGTGGAAGGTGATGAAATCCTTCTTCAGACCGGCGAAGGGGAGAAAAAGATCCCGTTCCGCTCCATCAGCAAGGCCAAAACCTACTTCGAGTGGTAATGAAACCCTCCGCCCGTGCCCACCCGATGCGACTCGCGCTCGATGCGGCGTGGGAATTCCAGCTTCTGACTTTTCCCAATCCCGCCGTCGGCGCCGTATGCGTCGGCCCCTCGGGCGAAATCCTTTCGGTAGGCGCCCATAAAAAAGCGGGCGGTCCCCATGCGGAGGTTTATGCGCTTCGTGATGCCTATGTCCGCCTCAGCGGCGACAGTCTGATTGCCGAGTGCGACGATTCCCACGCCATACACGACTATCTCCGAACGCATCACAACGGCATTTTCGAACACGTTTCCATGGCTGTAACCCTCGAACCGTGCTCCCATAGCGGAAAAACCCCCTCGTGTGCGATGCTGATCCGCGATATGGGGATCAAATCCCTCGACATCGCCTGCAAGGATCCCAATCCCGCCGCCGCAGGCGGCACACAGATGCTTTCGGATGCGGGAACCGAGTGTCGCTTTGGCGTCATGGAAGAGGAAGGCAAAGCGTTGCTGGAACCGTTTGTACGGTGGCAGAACGGAACGTTCGCGTTTTTCAAATGGGCTCAGAGACTTGACGGAACGGTTGATGGCGGCATCGTCAGCTCGGAAGGTTCGCGCATCCATGTACATGCCTTGCGGGACAAATGCGACCTGCTCGTGATCGGCGGCAATACGGTACGCTGCGACCGCCCGACGCTGGATGCCCGCTTGATCGGCGGCCGCGCCCCCGATGTGCTGATCTATTCGCGCACGGATGATTTTGACCGCTCGATTCCCCTCTTTAACGTCGAGGGGCGTAAGGTATACGTGGAATCCTCGCTGGAGAGGATGCGCGATTACCGCCTTGTGATGATCGAGGGGGGTGCGGGGATGATGGCCTCCTGCGCACCCTATTGCGACTGGTATCTGGGTTACGTCGCCCCGAAATTCGGCGGCGGATCGGTCGGAATGGGGAGCATTACAGAGGAGTTTGAGGTACTGCACGCTACAATCTCCGATGACATACGCCTTTGGATGAAAACCATACGAAAGAAGCCCGAGTGATGACCAAGCAAGAAAAAATTGTCTCGATGTTCAACGACATCGCGCCCACCTACGATACCGCGAACCGCGTCCTCAGTATGGGGATCGATACGTTCTGGCGGCGCAAGGCGTGCGATCTGGCGTACGGATACTGTCCTTCCAAGCGGCTCGATTCGATCGTCGACGTCGCTTGCGGGACGGGAGACATGATGGGGTACTGGCAGCGCCGTGCCCAAAAAGCGGGCGCCCATGTCGGCGAAATCGTCGGAGTAGATCCCAGCGAGGGGATGGTCGGCGTCGGCCGGGAAAAATTTCCCGATCTGGCGTTTACGATCGCCCCTGCGACGGCCATCCCGCGAAACGATGCGTCGGCCGATATCATCAGCATTTCCTACGGCATCCGCAACGTCGTAGAGCGAGAAAAAGCGCTCGACGAATTCAACCGCGTCCTCAAGCCGGGGGGGCTGGTCGTAATCTTGGAATTCATGAAAAACGAAAACCCTTCCGTGCTGGGAAGAATCCGTGACTGGTACATGAACAACGTCCTTCCCCGCGTCGGGGGGCTGATCTCGAAAAACTACGAAGCCTACCGCTATCTGCCCGATTCGATCGAAGGGTTCCTTACCGTCGGCAAAATGACGCAGGAACTCGATGCCGCTGGGTTCGAGATGCTGTATGCCAAAAGCTTTTCGATGGACATCTCCACACTGCTGATCGCCCGCAAAAAATGACCCCCGCCCTCAGCGTCTCTTCGCTCAACGAACAGATCAAAACGCTGCTTGAAACGTCGTTCGAATACGTCAGCGTGGAGGGAGAACTCTCCCGGATCACCCACCACGGCAGCGGACACGTCTATTTCACCCTCAAAGATGCCGAATCTTCCATCAAATGCGTGATGTTCCGGGGTAACGCGGCACGGCTGAAATTTCGTCTCGAAGAGGGCTCGCGCGTCGTGATTCACGGCGCCCTGTCGCTTTACAAACCCCGTGGCGAATACCAGATCAACTGTTTCGGCGCCGAACCTTACGGGCAGGGAGCCCTTTCGGTCGCGTTCGAGCAGCTCAAACAGCGTCTCGAAGCCAAAGGGTATTTCGACCCCGCCCGTAAAAAAAGTTTTCCCAAATTCCCCCGAACGATTGTTTTGGTTACGTCTGCCACGGGAGCGGCATTGCAGGATATGCAGCGGGTCGCTTCGCATCGATGGCCTTTGGTCAAACTCGTCGTGCTGGATGTATTGGTACAGGGGGAACGCGCCGCGGCCCAGATCGCCGCAGCACTTCATCATGCCGATACGCTGGGTGCCGATGCCGTCATCGCCGGACGCGGGGGCGGGAGCATCGAGGATCTGTGGCCGTTTAACGAAGAGATCGTTGCCGACGCGATAGCCGCGATGCACACGCCGACCGTTTCGGCGGTGGGGCACGAGATCGACTGGGTGATCTCCGACTATGTCGCCGACCTGCGGGCGCCGACCCCCAGTGCGGCGATGCAGATGCTGCTGCCTGATCGCAACGAACTCTTCCAGACGATCGACGAAATGCGCTACGGCGCATCCCATCTGATCGCCCAGCGGCTCGAACGTAAACGCGAGCAGCTGCGTATGATGCAAGAGGCGTTCAAACGCCACGGGATCGAGCATCGCCTCGCACTTCAAAAAGAGGTGCTCAACGAGCTGAAACAACGCTTCCGGATGCAGATCGGACAAAAACTGCAATCATCCGCCCGGGAGCTGCCGACCCTCAAAGAACGGTTCGAGCGTGAAATCCTCCAGCGGCTGCGCGAAAAACAGAACATGGTCGTTCAGATGAAAAACGCCTACGAAGCGCAGCACCCCAGACACAAAAACAAAAGCGGGTTCGCCCAGATCGCGAAAGAGGGAAAAGTGGTCGATTTGGAGACGTTAAACGCGGGAGACCGTTTTGAAGCGATGAACGACCGGCACGTCGTCACCGCCGAGGTGATCGAATCCCGGCCTATCTGAGGGTGAGGGCTGGAAACCACGTGTAGGCCATGGAGGCCCCTTCGACGGCGAACTGTTTGAAGAATTTTTCCATGGGGTCTTCGCGGTTCCAGACCGGGTCGCTTACCTTGGCCAGTTCGGCAAGCCGTTTTTTGGCGTCGTATTCCACTCCCAGCTTATCGACCAGCCCCACTTTCTGCGCCTGTTCCGCGGTGAAAATATGGGCGTCGGCGTAAGTGCCGCTTTGGTGCGGATCGAGGCGGCGGGCGCGGGCGACGTCGCGTACGAACATATCGTAGGTCCCCGTGATCACTTTGTCGAGCTCGGCTTTTTCGTGGGGTTTCCACGCCCGGTCGAAGGTTCCGACTTGTTTGTAGCTTCCCGCGTGTACAACCTGCGTTTTCACCCCCACTTTTTCCATCAGGCCCGAGATGTCGGCCCCTTCGATGATGACGCCGATCGAGCCGATCATGCTGCCGGGGTTGGCGATGATCTCATTCCCCCATATCCCGGCGTAGTATCCTCCGCTTGCCATCAGCCCCGAGGCGTAGACGACGACGGGTTTGGTCGCGCGCAGACGTTTGATAGCGTAGGCGATTTCGACCGATGGAGCGACGGCTCCGCCCGGGGAATCGATGCAGAACAAGACCCCTTTGACGTCGGTGTTTTCTTCGACCTCTTCGAGCTGTTCGAGGATCGGGGCGGCTTCGAGGATCGGGCCGGTGAGGACGATCTTTTCGAGGTTATGGGAAGCGATCGCCTCTTCGTCCGAGGGGATCAGAAGCCATATGACGAAGAGGACCAGCAGGGTCGCCTTGAAGTGGTTCTGGATAAAGGCGATCAGTGCGCCGATTTTTTCGATAACGGTATTGATCCGTTCCATGCGCGTTATCCTTTGACTTTATTTCCTTCGATGTAGACCGATTCGATCGTCGGGCGGCGCAGCAGCAGATGCAGCGGGAGCTGATCGTTGATCGGGTAGTCGATCCGCGCGACGAGCAGATCGGCATCGTAACCATCGGAGATTGTACCACAATTGAGCCCGAGGGCATCGGCGGCGTGTCGTGTCGACGCGTTCCAAAGACGGTACGCCAGGTCGAGCAGATCACGCTGCGGGTGCATGAAGAGTGCCGTTTTCATCTCTTCGAACAGGTCCAGGGTGTAGTTCGAACTCAGCCCGTCGGTTCCACATACCCACCGTATCCCGAGCCGTTCAAGCCGTTCAACATCGAGTACGCCGTTGCCCAAAAGCCGGTTGGAGACCGGACAGTGGATAAGGGTATGTTTCCCCGCGGCGATACGGGTGAGTTCGTTATCGTTCGCCTGAACCGCATGGGTAAAAAGGGTAGGGATGCCGTCAAAACACTCCAAAAACGCGTCCGGGGTGTTGGCCGCGCGGTTTTGACGGAGGAAATTTTCGAAAAAAGGCTTGAAATCGCCGTCGTTATGATCGAGCCATTCGCGTTCGGCGGGACTTTCCATGAAATGGGCCGTGACCCGCAGACGGTGGGCTTTGGCGTAATCGAGCGCTTTGCGGATCAGTACGGGATGGACCGAATAGGGGGAGTGGATCGCCACCGAGGGGAAAAATCCTTCCCGCGCTTCTGACTGAGAGGCAAAAAGACGCTCCTGGAAATTGGCGTAGAGCGCGTCCGCCATCGCGGGGTCCGAACCGATCAACTCGTTGAAATAGACCACCTTCTGCGGGGCGCGTACACACGCATCGAGATCAAAACCGTACGAACTGACCGCCCCGAACGCCGTAATCCCGTTATCGAGCATCGTCTCCACCGCATTGGCGATACATTCGTCATCGCAGCCGTTGACAAGTTCGTCACGGTTGGCGATGACTGAGGAGAGCCAGGGCATGAAACCGCCGTAGGTGAGGGTGGAACGGTTGGCGGAAAACTCAAGGTGGACGTGAGCGTTGATAAGACCGGGAAGGAGGACTGATCCCGCGCCGAGTTCTTCGCACTGAGCGCCGTAGCGCTCGTGCAGTTCATCGTTTGGAGAAACTTCGATGATCGTCCGATCAAACACAATTCCGTGATCGCGTAACAGGCCATCAGGGGTGAGGATTGCATCGGCTAAAAGGATTTTCATGGTCGGCTCGTTGGTGATAAATTATTATTGGGATAGGAACAATAACATGTTTGAGGAATATTTTGAATACATTTTTTTGTTGCTTTATTAGGGTTTTCTTTTGTTTTCCCTTTGGATGGTTTTGGTTCTTTAATTGATTTGCTTTTCCATATTGTAGATCGAGATTCGAAATCTTTGCCAATTATTTCAAACTCAATGTTGTCTTTTTTAATCCTATAAATTGGTTCTTTCCATTGTTTCCATCGATTAAATTCTTTTTTTATCGATAGATTAAAATCAAGAGGAACGTTTTTAAGTCGAATTAATTGATCTTTATCATTTAATTTCCAAACTTTCGAAAAATTTTCATCTTCACAGTAATAAAGCTCGTCACAATATGTGAATGGAAAAAGCTGGTTATGCGATATATTATTATCAGCTACATAATGTGCATATTTTATTTCTTTGATTATATATTCATCTCCCACACTGCTTAGGACAAAAAACGTATTTGAAGTTTGATTGGTTTCATTGAGTGGAAAAGGATTGGCCTTGTTGATAAAATCTTCTTTAAAATGTAGTTCCGTTTTATAATAGCCAAGTTTTAAAAGTTTAAAAGGTTGTACAATCATTGGATTATCAATTTTTAATGCGGCAAAAATTATGGAGGTGATGACTAAATAGCTTATAGCAATGCCTAAAGCTATTTTCCAATTTTTAAGTTCATCTTTAATGATAAAGTAATTTATAAAAATAATTATAATTATAAATAATAAATAAATGAAGGCTTGATTGTACAAGCTATTAAAAAAATTATCTAACATCAATGCAATTAAAAAAAGTACAAGTGAAAATAAAATTAATGGTAAACCAATGTTAGTAATACGATCAATAAACCAAGCCATACGATTCTTATTTTTTGCCGGGCGAAATTCATTCACAAACAATGAATAAACTATAGGTGCAAGAAAAAATAGAAAAGAAAGTACAACGTTTATTGTTTGTTGCGTTAAATGAAAATATTTGAAGCCAATAAGAACTACAATGGACAAGAATGGAAATCCAAAATAATAATTAATAAAACTATTGCTAGGATAATTAATATAATTTGAAGAAGTTTTGATTAAAAAAGAAGATGCAATAGATATTGCTATTACATAGAACGCGACGATTATGGACCATGCCGAGATAGAGATTAAATAAATGGCAATATCTCCTATACTTCCAAGAGAGGGCAAGGTATTCACAAAAAATGAAAAGAATATCCAACTGATAAGTGCACCTAATGCGAGACCTAATTTAAATCCAATATCCAGCCATGAGCTAAGAATTGCTTTTGTTGTTTCAATTGGATTTCTACTCATTTACCTCTCCATGCATTTCATCTCTCCTTTTACTTGGTTACCGTCTAATGTATAAAACCCGCTGTATACACTTCTCTTAGTATTTTTTCGATCATCTCCACCAACGATCATTTTTTCCCCAATAACTGTCCAAAAAAGAGAAAGATTGTTTTCTTTTAGGAAGTTCATGAATATATCTTTTTGAATCAAGAGCATAGAAGTGCTTTCTATTTGTGCCGATGGGTCAAAACAAATTTTCTGATTTTCTCGATCATAGAGTGATCCGTCTTCGTCTCCGTATTGCATATTAAGATTATCAAAGATCACTTTGGTTGGTTTTAAAAAGCTTAATGTCCCCTCTTTTGAAAAATCAGTGGATTCTTCCCACCAGTAATGATATGCTGTTGGAATCACCTCGAAATCCGTATTTCTGATATTTTCCCATGTATGGCCATAAAAATATTGTGTTCCTTCTGACCAGCAGTATTCACGGTTAAAGAGTTCATATCGATCACTGTTATCCGGCATCCATCGTCCAAAAAAGTTTTGATTTTCTTTTTGTCCCCAAGATATGAGCTCGCCCAGTCGGTCATTTTTGATAAGGTAGCTTTGAATCATGTAATATAGTTTTTTACGAGGCGTTTTCCAGTTGTCGTCTCGTGCAACTTTTTCGTCCCAGTCGAGAATAGCATTGAGACAGACCCATTTAGTACCTGCTTCATCTGTAAGCGTAAGAAATGGTTCTATCGGAGGTAAATCATGAGCCGATACAGCCCACAAATTGTTGTCCATATTCCAATCTAACTCGATTACCGGATGCCACCAAGCATCTATCGTATGAGATGAATTTTTATGAGTTTTTTGAATGAGGATCGTAGGATCGATATCTCTGACGTAAGGAGAGAATGTGCCTCGATAGGGTTCTTTTTCCTCATAATTTTCATAAACCGGATATCTGTCGGTTACCTGTGCCAAAATCTCGAAGAACATTATCCATTGGTATTTTTTTCCGATACGCTCCGCTATATTTTCGTATTTTGAATATTGGTATCCACTTGTGATATTTCTTTCAAGTTGTCCATGACGAATCGGATCATAACCGATTCTTTCAATGATCATTTTTATGGCATAGTTGCTCAAGAGGTCGATATTGATCTGTTTTTTCCAATCATAAAGGGCGCTTTGGAAAGTGTAACGACCAAAATCGCCGTATCCACCGGTTCCACGTCCGTATTCGGTTGTCATGGAACTGATGATATCGCTCAATCCATAATCTTGGTCTTCGAACTGGGCACTCAATGCATCGATTTCCTCATTTGTCGGTAAATGTTCGGGAAAATGGCTCTTATACGGTGGAATAGTTTTATTTCTATCGATATCGAGCGTTATTCCCTTATAAATTGCGTAATCAATAGTGTTTTTGGCGTAATCACGCAAGAGGATATGAGGATAAACGAATTCCTGATCGAAAATTGTATGATAGATATATTCGCATAACTCTTTTAGATGATCGGTAGTTTTACTTCTTACGGCAGAGCCAAAAGCTACGGCAAACAAACGCTCATAGACATAAGGATCGTCTACCTCTTCAAACTCTTTTAGTACAACGATAATAATGTCAAGATGATTGGTCAAAAGATTCACGAGGGCTTTGGTCGTTTTGTCTCTTAATTCGCGGTTAGGAGAGATTAAAAACCATCCCAGAGTAATTCCGTAAAGTTGTAATGATTCGTCATCAATGTCAAATTCACGGTTGTCTAACGCCCAATGAATGAGTCTATAAACATAGCTTTCATATTGATAAGATTTGTGAAAATATGGAATGAGAAATAAATCTCGATCTGACATTTTTTTTCGAAGTGATTTTTGGTGAAAGTTTTCAATGTTTAGAGGGTGATTTGGATAGGTGGCGAGCTGCATAACGAGATCAAAGTAATCATTTGCCATGTGATGCTTGGATTGGATTTTCAGTAGATAGTCGAAAGTTTTTTGAGTGATAGTATTAGGATTTCTCCAAACCAAGCTTTTAAAATACATTTGGCATAAATTACGATTTTCGAGCAAATCTTCAAATAGCTCAAATGGTTCTTTTCCAGTCGTTTCAGCTATTTGCATTAAAATTGCTTCTTGGAGCATGAAGTTGTGCTCTTCAAGAACCGTTTTTATTTTAGTGATGTTTTTGTCAAAGTGTTTTAATAGATAATGAGCTATGAAGAAATTTTCAAATTTTTGGTAAGTGAAATAAAGGAGTTCTTCATCTTCAAAAATAGTTTTATTTAATACACCTTCGAAAATCAGGAATTCTAAAACTTTTCGATGGATTGGACGCAATTCTTTGAGAGCTTGTTTATATTCGATAAAAAAGTGACTGTAAGTATCTTCACTGCTAAGGTCAATAAACGCTTCGATGGCTGATTGAACCGTTTGATCAGCCATCCCAACGTCATTGGAATATTGTTTATAAAATTTTTCTTCCAAGAGTGAGAGGTAAGCTTTAAAAATCGTGAGAGGTTGAATAAAGTTTTGGTCTAGTTTTTGAGTGGAATTTTGAATGGTTTCCAGATATATTAATAAGATACCCGGATTGACGAACATCTGCAAAGTGTGGAGTGGTATTTTTGGAAATTCGATACCGAGGCATTGGCAAAAATGCTTAACTGCCTCGTATTCCATGTTTTCAAAACCTCTGTGCTCAATTTCGACAAGGTTCACTTGAAAATAGGATTCGTTCGTAGATGTAATAATTTTTCGTTTTTCAATATCGCGGATACTGAAGGCGATGGCAATGTGTGAGTATGATTTAAGTTTTTCGAGAAATCCAACGAGTTGACTTTCCCATAGTTCCGGTGAACGTTCATTAATGGCATCAATCATAATTAAGGTGCGAGTTCCGCATTCCTGACCCCATTGATTTAAAGCTTCTAAAAATTCATTTTCGGGTATCGGTGTAAGACCTAAGTCACTGAGCATATTTTCAATAATGGTTTTTTCGGCACTGAAAGCTCCACCAAAAAACAATAAAGTTGGCTGTTCTCTTGCCAATCGTTTTAATGCTACATTACAAAACATATGGGTTTTGCCGCTAAGACCTTCACCTGTAATTAGTAAGGACTTATTTATGTAAATTTTTAGTGCACTACCATTTAAGAAGTCAATAGCTCTTTGGACGCCTCCTTCTGCTCCATCGATTAAAGATGAGTCAACATAGTAAGTATCTGTTCTATCTCGTAAATTAATACTTGCGAAGAGGATTTGTTTTTTTTGTATTTCTTCATGGACTAATTTTAATAGAGGAAGAAGTCCTTCTTGAGCTTGTATGATTCTTGGAATGATGTCTTTTTGAATTGCATTTAATAATTCGTGAATTAAGAACTTGATCTTATCTAACTCTTTATTATCGGCAAGTTTTTCAATCTTTATGTCTTCTTTTTTGAAAGTAATAACATCATTTACACTATCATTTCCGAGATAAGCGGAACATCGGGCATAGGCATCGTCAAATGACGGGGCAATATCTGCATCTGTAATGTCATCATAAAAGAGGTTGTCCCCGAATTTTCCACTTAGCTGATTGACTGCATAGTTTGCTAAATCATGAGTTAAATAATCAAAAGAAAGAACCGTGTTGGTATTGATATTTAAATGAGGAGAATATCGCTTCCCAGCGTTTTTAATAGCAATCTCATTAATTGATTTTGCCCATTCGATAGATGGTTTAAATGCAGTTTTTGTAGGTATGAGTTTTTGTATTTCATGATAAAGTTCATAGACTTTTAAAAATGTTCCGATAATAATGAGTACTAAACCATAGATTGAACTATCATCAATATTGATATTAAAAGTGTATTGCTTATTTAACCACTGAATTAAAATCTGTTGCCATAATGGAGTTGATAATAAAACGATTCCTACTGTAACAATCGTAGTAGAAAGAGGTTTAAAAAGTAGTTTTAAAAGAATATGCTTAATTTCTTCTAACGTAAAAAGCTTCTTTAATTGAAGAAGTTTTTTCACGCTATTCCCAAATGCCGTTTTAGTTTCGCTTCGACCTCTTCCATTTCGTTCGTAGTGAGGAAAGTACACTTTTTCGTTTCGTCGATACGGCTCAGATCGAGAGTACACAGTTCATTGATACAGATTTCGCTGTCGTGTTCGAGTGCGTCGCGTGCCTTGACGAGGGTGCGGATGTCTCCCCCGCAAAGGTTCGTGGTAAGGGGCATCACGGTCACCCCCTTGAAAGCGACCAGATCGATATTGCGGTTGGCGATGTCGTTTTGGATGATGAGGGCGGGGCGAGTTTTTCCGAACTCGCTGTTGTATTTTTTGCCGAAGTTGGTCAGGTAAATCTCGCCGCGTCTGATCGTGCTCATTGCAATTCCTCCGCAATCGCTTCAATATCCATGAATTCGCGATAAGCATCAGTCCCGAGCGCTTTTTGGTTACTCATCAAGTAAAGTTCATCTTCAATCCGCTCTTTGACTTTTTTATAAAGATTGTACGGAAGCAATACGCTTTTGGGCTCGTGCCGGCGGCCGTCTTCGATCAGGGTAATACCTTCATTCGCGTTCAATAGCGCCGGACGTCGAAGGATGTCGGTAGTCGTAACTGTAGTCATCATATCCTCCTTCATTTGTAAGATATGTTTTTGTTCATACTATTATATCATATGTATATGTACTTTAAAAAAATAACGTATGATAAGAGGAAGTGCGTTATAATCAGGAAAATCAAGCAAGAAGAGAAAACGTGAAAATATTGGCTGTCGATGATTCCAAAGTAGCCCGGATGTTCCTGATCAAAACCCTCAAAGAGGTGGAGCCCGGAGCCCAGATACTGGAGGCCGAAAACGGGCTGGTGGCCCTCGAGCTGTTCAAGGAACATGCACCCGACATCGTTTTTCTGGATCTGACGATGCCGGTGATGGACGGATACCAGGCGTTGCGCGAAATCATGGCGCTTAACCCTAAAGCGCAGGTCGTGATCGTTTCGGCCGATATCCAAAGCCAGGCGCAGGCGCTCGTCCTCGAACTCGGGGCCAAAGCGATGGTCCCCAAACCCATCACGACGGAAAAAATGACGTCGCTTTTCGAACAGCTCTCCATTTAAAAGAGGAACCATGGACCAGAACGGATTTTCAGAAGATCACCTCGACATCCTCCGGGAGTTGATGAACATCGCGATGGGGAACGCCACCGCCAGCATCGCGGATTTATTGCAGGCGTTCGGGAAAATGCATATCCCCGACATCATGATCAGCGACATGGAAGGGTTGCACGGCTACCTGCACCGGACCGTTCCCGCCGATCAGCGCAGCTATGTCACCAAACAGCTTTTCGGGGGGACGTTCAGCGGCGAATTTCTGTTTGTCATTTCCGAGTCCTCGGCCCTCAACCTCGGCCATCACCTCTATGATATCGGCACCCCTTCTCAAGGGGACATCCTCGATGCGGTCATTGAGTTGACCAACATCCTCAGTGCGACGATGATCAGCCGCCTGACCGAGGAACTTAATACCCGCGTGCAGTTTTTCGTCCCCTCTACCGAGGTGGTGGAGGGCAATGACCTGATCAGCCCCGAAGACCGCCTCAATTACCACCGTATCATCATCATCAGTACCCAGATGGAATTTGAAAACCAGCAGATCAGCGGGCACATTTTCATCCTTACCAAAGGGGAGATGATCCTCCGCCTCAAAGAGCTGATCGACCGTAAACTCGAGGAGCTGTTCGCCTGATGCAAGTCATTCCCTACCCGAACGTCCTCCTCGATGCGCTGGAGATCGGCGTCTTCATCATCGACGAGAATTACGACGTCCGCTACTGGAACAAGTGGCTTGAAATCAATACCTCGATTCCGGCATCCGAGATCGTCGGAAAAAACCTCCGCGATTTTTACCCCCAGATCGATTACAAGGTCCTCTCCCGTAAAATCCGCACAACGCTGCGGCTTGAGTCGCCGACCTTTTACGACGCTTCGCTTCAGAACCGTTTTATCGAGATTCCCCGGACCAAAATCACGACGTCGCTGTTGCGGAACATGCAGCTGCAGGTGACGATTTCCCCTTACATTCCGGCCGAATCATCGGTCATGGTGTCGATCTACGACATCAGCGACCTGCACGAGCTTAAACTGACGCTTCAGTCGCAGATGCGCCAGATTGCCGAACTCAACGCCGAACTCCACCGCGACCAGATGATTATCGATGCGAACCTTTTGATCGTCAAAATCGATGAAAACTGTACCGTACTGGAAGCGACGTCGGCGTTTTTGGAATTTTTCGGCTGCACCGAGCAGGAGGTGGTCGGTAGAGCGCTGAATCTCATCTTCAGCGACGGGATTGCCGATTCCGATCCGAAGATGTTCCGCAAGGCGGTGGAAGCCCGGAAACGGTGGTCGGGCGAGATCAATGCGACCCGCAAGGGGGGAGAGACGGTATGGCTCGATGCGGTTATCACCCCGATCCTCGATGAGGAACCCCTGCGCCATACGGTGATTTTCCACGACATCACCGACAAAAAACGGATCGAGCTCCTCTCCATCACCGATCCGCTGACCAAACTGTTCAACCGCAACAAGTTCAACGAAGTGATCGAAAACATGATTCAGCGCCGCTGCTGGGACGAAAACCACTCGTTCGCCCTGATCATCGCCGACATCGACCATTTCAAACGAATCAACGACACCTACGGCCATCCCGCGGGTGACCGCGTGCTCGTCGAGATCGCCCATCTCCTCTCCGATACGGTCCGCACCGGCGATATCCTGGCCCGCTGGGGGGGCGAAGAGTTTGTCTGCCTCCTCCCCGACGTCGATCGTGAGAGTGCGCTCTACACCGCCGAAAAACTGCGCGGTGTGATCGAACAAAACCCCATTGCCGAAGTGGGGCGGGTGAGCGGATCGTTCGGGGTGGCACTGTTTACCGGCGGGGATACCCAGGAGAGCCTTTTGCACCGCGCCGACGAAGCGCTGTACCGTGCCAAGGCAAACGGGCGCAACCGGGTCGAATACGCAGACTCCCCGGCGATTTAGTTGCTTATAAAGTAGAACCCTTTATAATCTACCCCTAAAAAAAGAGAACAAAAGGTCAGTCAATGAAAATAGTCGTAATCCAGGGGCCAAACCTCAACATGCTGAGAGTACGGGAACAGTCGGTCTACGGTCCGATGCGCCTGGAACAGATCCATGCGCAGATGAAAGAGGTTGCCGTACAAAACGGTATCGAGATCGAGTTTTACCAAAGCAATCTCGAAGGCGAGCTGGTCGACCGTATTCAGGAATGTTACGGGGATGCGGACGGGATTATCATCAATCCCGCCGCCTACACCCACACGTCGATCGCGATCCGTGACGCTATCGCCGCGGTGAACCTTCCGACGATCGAAGTGCACATCAGCAACATTTACCGCCGCGAAGAGTTCCGCCAGAAAAGCATGACGGCGCCGGTATGCACCTCGTCGGTAATCGGTTTCGGCCCGTTCGGGTACCATCTTGCGATGATGGGGATGATGCAGATTCTCGGTGAAATCAACGCCCTGCGCCAGGCGCAGCAGCAACAACAGCAGGAGACGGCGGAAGCCTAATGTTCCTGCGCCGTCGGCTCGATGCCCGTCATTGTCTGTACGTGAACCCGATGTTCCCGCGCCGCTTCGGCAGCGCCGAGGGGTATCGCTATCGCGTCCTGATCGGGGTCGGCGGCAACATCGGCGACACTCTGCGCCGTATCGAGCGGTTGCGGGTAGCGCTGGGACGATCCCCGCAGCTGCGGATCACGCGGACCGGAGCGATTTTGCGCAATCCCCCTTTCGGATACGCGCAACAGGCCGATTTCGACAATACCGTCATCGAGATTGCAACCTCGCTGCAACCGCGGGCGCTGCTTCGACGCGTGTGGCGGATTGAAAAACGGTTCGGACGGACGCGCAGTTTCCCCAACGCGCCCCGGACGCTGGACCTGGATATTCTGTTTTTTGAGGATCGGGTGGTACAATACAAAGAGTTGATTATTCCCCACCCTCACTGGAGCGAACGATTAAGCGTGCTGATCCCGCTGCGAAGCCTGCCTTCGAGGGGAAAAACTCTACGGAGACGATATGAAAATCTTGACATTTAGCGGTTCCACCCCTGCCGAAGCGCTCAAAAAGGCGCAGCTGGAAGTGGGTGAAGAGGCGATGCTCATCGAGACCCGCGAAATACAGAAAAAATCGCTCGGCAAGAGTGCGCTGTACGAGATCGTTGTCGGTGTCGAAGAGGGGAACGTTCCCAAAACCAAACCCAAAATCGAAGAACCGCTCACCAAACAGCGTCCGCTCGCCCAAAAAAGCAGCGACGTCCTCTACAATATTTCCGAAGCGGCCAAGCAGATTTCCAAAATCGCCGAAGTGACCGAAGAGGAGAAGCCTGCCGCCCGAAAAGCTCCCGCCGTCGAGACCGAAGACATCCGGCGGATCAAGGACGAAATCGAAAAGCTCGGCGACAAGGTGAAATTGATCCAGAACATGTTCTGGGACGAGAAAGCGCCGCGGCTTCAGAACGCAATCCCCCCTGAGTTTGCCGAAATCTACCGCCTTGCCCGCGAGAGCGGGATGGATCAGGATCACCTCGATCAGATCATGCAGCTCACCCTCGAGCACATGCCTTCCAAAATGCGCGAGAGTTCCGAGACGGTGAAACGTTACTTCCAGGTGTTGCTACGAAAAATGGTACCGGTCCGACTGGAGAGTTCCCCCAAGAACGGAGCGAAGAAAGTGATCATGCTCGTCGGCCCGACGGGGGTTGGCAAGACCACGTCGATCGCCAAACTCGCGGCCCGTTTCTCGTATCTGCTGGAGAAAAAGTACAAAGTAGGACTGGTGGTTCTGGATACCTACCGGATCGGGGCGGTAGAGCAGCTGATGCAGTACGCCCGGATGATGAAACTGGGGATCGAGACGGTCGTGGACCCGCCGGAATTTTCCAACGCGCTCAACGCGCTGCGGTACAGCGATTACATCCTGATCGATACGATGGGGTCGTCGCCTTACGACAAAGGGAAAATCGAAAAGATCTACGAGTGCCTTCGCGCCAACGAGACCGAGTACAGCGTCGACGTCGTCCTGGTTATGCCCAGCTCGATCAAATACGAAGACCTCAAAGCGACGTACGACAATTTTGCGCCGCTGGGTATCGATACGATGATGTTCACCAAACTCGACGAAACGCGCGGTTTCGGGAACATTTTTTCGCTGGTATACGAGACGAAGGTACCGGTCAGCTATTTCTCGGTCGGGCAGGAAGTCCCCGAAGATCTGGTGGTCGCGACCAGCGACTTTCTGGTCGATTGCCTGCTGCACGGTTTCCGTAAGGGGCAGACCCCATGATCCATCAGGCCGCGAAACTCGAAGCGCTGGTAAGCCAAAACCGCAAGGCGACCGCGAAAAAAACCCGTTTTATCGCCATTACCAGCGGCAAGGGGGGAGTCGGGAAAAGCACGATCAGCTCGAACATGGCCTACATCATGGCAAAATACGGGCTTAAAGTCGGGATTTTCGATGCCGATATCGGGCTGGCCAACCTGGACGTGATGTTCAACGTCAAGATCCAGAAAAACATCCTCCACGTCCTCAAAGGGGAGGCGGGGGTCGCGGATATACTGGTACCCATCGAAAAAAACCTTGTCCTGATCCCCGGCGAAAGCGGCGAAGAGATTTTCAAATACGCATCCGGTGGACTGTTCGAACGCTTCATGGACGAAGCGGAGGTGCTCGAAGATCTGGATGTCATGATCATCGATACAGGGGCGGGGATCGGCGAACACATCCAGCTTTTCTTGCGGGCGTGTGACGACGTCATCGTCGTCACGGTTCCCGATCCCGCGGCGATTACCGATGCTTACGCGACGATCAAGGTCACCTCGCGCCTGCGCGACGAGATCAACGTGATCATGAACCAGGTACGCAGCGCCAAGGAGGCCGAAGCGCTGTTTGAGAAGATCAACAAGGTCGCCCAGGCCAACATCGGCCCCTCGCTCCGGCTCAACTATCTGGGACAGGTGTCGAACGATCCCAAGATTTCGACCAGCGTTAAAAAGCGGGCCCTTTTCGCCCGCGATTTTCCGACGGCGACTCCCACGAACGAGCTGGAGATGATCGTTAAACGGATCGCGAGAAAACTGGAACGGAACGTGCTAGTTGACCCTAAAGAGAGCGGTTTGGGCGGGTTGTTCAAACGGCTTATGGACCATTTTTAATCCACGGGGCGCACGTCGGTTGCGGCCGTCTCTTTTGAACAGATACCGAAGCAAGGATAAAAAGAAATGCGGGGCTCGAATTTCGTCTCTTTCATAACGGCACAGGGCTTTTTTATCGGCATTGTTTTTGGCATCATCAAATCAGAAAGCGCGGAAGAATTTTTGGGATTCGTGATTATGGTGAGCTTGTTCTTCTACCTTTTCGCCCATCTGATCGTCGGACTTTATTTCCAGGCGCTTGGGATCAAACCGAGCTCGTTCCCCAAACATTCGCATGAGCACAACCTTGATTTCTTCGTCCGTGAGATCAATAAGCGCGAGCAGTTCATCGATGCGTTCTACGCGAACAAAGCCGAACTGCTCGACGAGAATCCCCGGAGCTCCTCATGAGCGGAACCAACGCCTACAGCGAGCATCTCAAGCACAAAGAAGACCAGCTGGCGATCCAGTATCTTCCGGCAGTGAAAGCGATGTCGTTCCGGCTCAAAGAACGGCTTCCCAGCTCGATCGATTACATGGACCTTTGCGCGATCGGGACGGAAGAACTTGTCAAGCTGGCCCGCCGTTACGACGACTCGCAGAACGACTCGTTCTGGGGATACGCCAAAACACGGGTGTACGGGGCGATGCTCGATTACCTCCGTTCGCTCGATATGGTGAGCCGTTCGAGCCGGAAACTGATTAAAGACATCGATAACGCGATAGAATTGTATCTGGCCGATCATGACGAAGAACCCAGCGACGCGGAACTCTCCGTGATGCTCGACGTCGAGGAGGAAAAGATTCACGAAGCGCGGATCGCTTCGGATATCTACACGGTCCTTCCGCTGGACGACCAGTTGGGGACCCCCGAACAAGAGGGAATACTGGAACGGATCGAACACGAAGATCTGATCGAAGCGATCAAAGAGGTCCTGATGGGATTTGACGAACGCGAGCAGATGATCATCCAGCTCTATTATTTCGAGGAACTGACCCTCAAAGAGATCAGTGAAATCGTCAACATCACCGAATCGCGCATTTCGCAGATTCACAAATCGGTGATCCGACGGATTAAAGACGCGGTAGGAGGACGATAATGGCTGACATTCTGTCGCAAGAAGAGATCGACGCCCTTCTCGACGTCGTCGACGACGAAGGGGATGCCGCGCTGGACGCGGGGGAAGAGACCCTTTTCCCTCAGCGCCAGATCACCCTGTACGATTTCAAACGCCCCAACCGGGTTTCCAAAGAGCAGCTGCGCGCTTTCCGGGGGATCCACGACAAGATGGCGCGCTCCATCGCATCCCAGATTTCGGCGATCATGCGTTCGATCGTCGAGATCCAGCTTCACTCGGTCGACCAGATGACGTACGGGGAGTTTCTGATGTCGCTCCCCAACCCCACGAGCTTCAACGTTTTTTCGATGAAGCCGCTGGAGGGGAACGGGGTTTTGGAGATCAACCCCTCCATCGCCTTCCCGATGCTCGACCGCATCCTCGGGGGGAAAGGGGAACCTTTCGAAACCAACCGCGAATTTTCCGATATCGAACTCTCGCTGTTCGAGACGATTTTGCGGGTTATGATGGGGACGCTGCGTGAAGCGTGGGGGCCCGTAACCGATCTTTATCCGCAGGTCGAATCGAAAGAATCAAGCCCGAACGTCGTCCAGATCGTCGCCCAGAACGAAATCGTCGTCATGGTCGTCATGGAGATCATCATCGGGCACAGTTCGGGTATGATGAACATCTGTTATCCGGTCATCGCCCTTGAGCCGATTCTCCCCAAGCTCGCCAGCCGGGATTTGATGCTCAACGAGACGAGTTCGAAAAAAAGCCGGAACCAGGAGCTGCAGGTGCTTCTTGGGGGGGCGCACGTCAACGTCGACGTCAACCTCGGGACCGCGGAACTGAGTCTGAACGAGCTGCTCGATCTCAAAGAGGGGGACATTATCCGTCTCAACGTCCCCGCCGACGATATGGTGCAGGTGAGCGTGGACGGCAAAGAGCGGTTTACGGGACAGATGGGGCTTCGCCGTTTCCGCAAATCGGTTCAGGTCACATCGGTCATCGATACCGAAAAAGATGCCGTCAAGCGGGCACTTAAAGAGTTCGAAGTCAAACGTAAAGAACGGATCAGCGGAGTCAAGGATATTATCCGCGGGCCATTAGAGGATGAGGAGGAAGAAGATGAGTGATTTTGCCGGAATATATGCCCAGGAAGCGGTTGCGACGATTGAAGGGCTGACAGGACAGACACCCAAAATCGCCCTCAAAGAGGCCGAAGACATCTCGATCGTCTCCAACGTCATCCCTCCGATCGCACTGGTGCACGTCAGTTTCACCGGCGATGCGTCGGGTAAAGGGATCGTGATGATGCCGCCCCAGCTGGCGACGGCGCTGGGAGACATGATGCTCGGCGGCGACGGCGAAGGGCAGGATACGATGTCTGATGAGGATATGGACGCGGTCAAAGAGATCGTTTCCAACATCGTCGGGGCGATGAGTACGACGCTGGGATCGCAAAAAGAGATTCCAAAATTTACGATCAAGCCCGAAAAAGCGGAATTCATCCCCGAAAACGGGGAGGTGCATCTGGACCGCTATGCCAAAATGTTCGTTTTTACGTTTTCGCTCGGGGCGATCGAATCGCTGATGATGTTTGCAATCGATTCGGCGATCAATGATGCCCTCAGCGGCCCTTCCGCACCGGCGCAGAACACTTCGGCGGGATCGGCATCGCCCTCCAAAGGGGGGATCTTCGATGCTCCCTCCGAAGAACGGGCGGTCAAGCTCGAAGACAACGAAATGAAAAACATTTCGCTCATCATGGACGTCAAACTTCCTGTCCGGGTTCGGATCGGGAAGAAGAAGATGCTCCTGAAAGACGTTCTGAGCATGGATATCGGTTCGGTCATCGAACTCAACCAGCTCGCCAACGATCCACTCGATATTCTGGTCGACGACAATGTCATCGCGCAGGGGGAAGTGGTGATCGTGGACGGAAACTTCGGCGTTCAGGTAACGTCGATCGGAACCAAACGGGACCGTCTGAACAAATTGAAAGGGTGATATGGGCCGCAGAAGAAATGGAAAAAAAGAGGCGTGCCGCAAATACGTCCAGGACATCAAGTCCGCCGACGTCTGGAGCGTCTTCAAAATCATCGCCGATTTCGTGCAGGGATTCGACGAGCTCGGTGACCTCGGCCCTTCGGTGACGATTTTCGGGAGTGCACGGGTGGATGAAAATCACCCCTACTACCAGCAGGCGCTCCAGCTCTCCAGCATGCTCGGCTCCCGCGGCTACAACGTCATCACCGGCGGCGGCCCGGGCGTCATGGAAGCGGCGAACCGCGGCGCGTACGATTACGAAGAGGTCGAATCGATCGGTTTGAACATCGAACTCCCCGAAGAACAACAGCCCAACCCCTACATTACGAAAGGGCGGCAGTTTGATTATTTCTTCTCCCGTAAGGTGATGCTCGTCAAATACTCGATGGCGTACGTCATATTTCCCGGGGGATTCGGAACGCTGGATGAGATGTTCGAAGCGCTTACCCTGATCCAGACCCGTAAAGTGACGGGGGTCAAACTCTTCGTCATCGGGACCGATTTTTACGCGCCGCTGATGGAATTCATCCGTACCCGCCTACTCGCAGAGGGGATGATCGACGAGGCCGATCTTGGTTTTTTTACCCTTACCGACGATTTGCATTACGTGGTGACTGAAATCGAAAAATCGATGATTGCCCAGATGATATCGCTCGAAGAGCAGGGGCTCGATCACACCAAGTATTACGAGACGCTCTCTTCGTACATGACCGACAAACATCCGATCGAGGAGACAGAATTCTGATGAAACGCAAAAAAGTGCTGATCGGGATGAGCGGCGGCGTCGACTCCACCGTCTCGACCCTTTTGCTCAAAGAGCAGGGGTATGAAGTGGAAGGGGTGTACATGAAGCTGCACTCCAAACCCGGCTATCATGAGATCCACCAGGCGCGCGCACAGAAAGCGGCCGATTTTGCGGGGGTGAAACTCCATATCCTCGATTTGCAGGATAAATTCAACGAGAAAGTGTTTACCCCGTTTATCGAAACCTACAAAGAGGGGAAAACGCCCAACCCGTGCGCGTTGTGCAACCGCAATATCAAATTCGGAGCCATGGTGGCGTTTGCCGATGAGGTGGGTGCCGATTATGTCGCGACGGGGCATTACATTCGCCATGACGGAAAATACCTTCTCCAGGCGAGCGACGATACGAAAGACCAGAGCTATTTTCTTTTCTACATCGATCCCGCATTGGTACCGAGACTTTTGTTTCCGCTGGGAGAGCGTCACAAAGCCGATATCAAAGCTTATGCCGCATCGGTCCCCGGGCTCGAATCGTTTGCGACGCAGGGGGAGTCGAGCGAGATCTGTTTCGTCGAGACGACCTACATGGACGTTTTGAAACCTTACGTTGCCGTCGACCAGGAAGGGGAAGTGCTCGACCTAGATGGAAACGTCGTCGGTAAACACAAAGGGTACATGCACTATACGATCGGCAAACGCAAAGGGTTTACCGTCCATGGTGCCCACGATCCCCATTTCGTGGTGGAGATCCGTCCTGAAACCAACCAGATCGTCGTCGGCCCGCGCGAAGCACTGGAATGCCGCTACGTGGAGCTCGAAAACGTCAACCTTTTCGACGAACGGCAGGAATTTGACTGCGAAGTAAAGCTCCGCTACCGAACACAAGCGGTTCCCTGCCATGTGAGCATCGAGGGGAACCGTGCGAAAGTCGACCTGGCCGAACCCGTTCTTGGGGTCGCTTCGGGACAGGCGGGAGTTTTTTACGACGGCGATAAGCTGCTCGGCGGCGGGTGGATCGTTTGATCCGGCCCAAGCACAAAATCATCGCCGCGGGAATTATCGGCAACGTCATCGAATATTACGACTTCGCGCTGATCGGCTTCCTGGCCGTGATGATGGGACAGCTTTTTTTCCCTTCCGGCGATCCGTTTCTGTCGTTGCTGGGGTCGTTTGGCGCTTTTGCCGCGGGGATGGTGATGCGTCCTGTGGGGGCGCTCGTTTTCGGCCACATCGGGGATCGGATCGGGCGGCGTTTTGCACTGATGAGTTCGCTCGCACTGATGGCGCTGCCGACTTTTTTGATCGGATTTCTCCCCACCTACGCACAAATCGGGATCGCCGCGCCGATCATGCTCGTGGCGCTTCGGATGATCCAGGGGCTCTCGGTCGGAGGTGAATACGCCAGTTCCATCGTCTACCTGGTCGAACAGTCCTCACACGGACGGCAGAACCTTTACGGATCTTTCGTTTCGGTAGGGGCGAAAATCGGGATGGCGCTTGGATCGGGGTTTTGCGGATTTCTTCTGTGGCAGCTTGGCGAAGAGGCGATGATGGAATGGGGATGGAGAATCCCCTTCTGGGTCAGTATCCTCATCGCCGCAGCAGGGCTCTACCTGCGGCGAAACCTCACCGACGATTACGAACCGCCACACGATAAAGCGGTTCCGATCGTTGCGATCGTGCGCCATCACCGACGCGAATTCTGGCAGTTCCTTTCCGTCGCGTCGGCGATCTGGGTTTTTTATTACACCGTATTCGTTTACCTGCCTATCTGGCTGGAGAAGAGTGCCGGTCTCAGTAAGGCCCAGGCCGGTGAGATCAATACCCTCTCCATCGTCATCGGCGTCGTTTTCATCCCGCTGATGGCGATGGTGGCCGATCGGTTCGGCTCCCTGCGGGTGATGCGTCATGCGGCACTGGGGCTGGCCCTGGGCGTCTATCCGCTCTTTTATGCCATGAGTGTCGGCGGGTACTGGGGCGCGATGGCGGGTGCGGCGGCGCTGGTCGTGTTGCTGTGCGCATTTCAGGCCCCCATCTTCGCCGCCACGGTCAAAGCGCTTCCCCATCACGGCTATCGGGCCTCTTTTGCCGCGGTAATCCTGGGAAGTGCGGCGGGGATCGTCGGGGGGATCACCCCTGCGGTGATGACCTCCATCAGTAAATTCAGTACCGATCCCTATGCCCCCTCATATCTGATCGCGATCGCTTCGGCGCTTGGGTGGTGGGTCCTTGGCCGGATCGTGAAACCTCGGGAATAAACCTCTGTTGTCCGTCGGTTTACCAAACTGATTTACCATAAGGCTTAAGAACAAAGCAGCGGTGTTTCAACCGTATCGTTCCTCTGCATCGGCGTCGAAAGCAGCAAGGCGCCGGTCTTCTTCATTTTTACAATCATCTTAGAAATAATATTTTGCCGTAAAGGGGAAACATGCTTCGGACACCGTTATTGAATTTTTTGAAGCTCGATGCGGCAACGGGTATTTTGCTGGTGGCCGCGACCGTCTTGGCGATGATGATGGCCAACAGCCCGTTACAATCATTTTATGCATCCCTGACGTCCCTTCCGGTCTCTGTGAGCGTCGGCTCATTTGTCATCGCCAAACCGCTCCTGCTGTGGATCAACGACGGTTTGATGGCCGTGTTTTTCTTTATGGTGGGATTGGAAATCAAACGTGAAGCCCTTGAGGGATCGCTGCGCGATCCCAAAGCGATAGCCGTTCCGGCGTTTGCGGCCTTGGGAGGAATGATGGTTCCCTCGGCGATTTATGCGTGGTTCAACTGGGACAATCCTACGGCGCTGCAGGGATGGGCGATCCCCTCGGCGACCGATATCGCCTTTGCGCTGGGGATTCTGACATTGCTGGGGAACCGCGTTCCCAAAGGGCTCAAGCTGTTTTTGCTGGCGCTGGCGATTATCGACGATTTGGGGGCGATCGTCATCATCGCCCTTTTTTACACGTCTGATCTTTCGGCGGTGTCGCTCTTCATCGCCGCGGCGATGATCGCCGTTTTGATTGCGATGAACGTCCGCGGAGTGGTCAATAACGCCGCGTATATTTTAGTCGGGACCGTTTTGTGGATCGCAGTATTGAAATCGGGGGTCCACGCGACGCTTGCGGGAGTGATCCTGGGGCTGTTGATCCCTTTGAAAAACAACCAGGCCTCTTTCCATGCGCTGGAACACTCGCTACATGTGCCGGTCAGTTTCGTGATCCTTCCGCTGTTTGCGTTTGCGAATACCGGTATCGCCTTTGCCGGGGTGTCGGCAAGCGATTTTTTCGATGAAGTGACGCTGGGGATCGCTTTGGGACTTTTTTTCGGCAAACAGATCGGCGTTTTTGTTTTCAGTTATCTGGCGGTGCGGATGGGGTTCGGAAGCCTCCCGGCTGGAGTCGACTGGAAGCGGTTGTACGGGGTTTCGATATTGAGCGGGATCGGGTTTACGATGTCTTTGTTCATCGGCTCTTTGGCATTTGAAGACGCCAGAGCCTGCGGTGCGGGAGTATGTGACGAACGGCTGGGAATTTTGATCGGATCATTTTTTTCCGGCGTATTGGGCTACGCGTTTTTGCGCCGCGTGATCCGTTCCCGGAACGCGTGAACTCTTAAAAAGGAGCTGAAGCGTTCGGTTCGCCGGTTTGCTCTGAAGCAGAGGGCTGCTCGAGCGTTTCGGGGACGTTTTGGCCGCTCTCCCCGAACAGTTCAAGAACGCTGCCGTTCTCTTCGCTCGATTCGCCGAGGGGTTCGGAAGCCTCTTTGGGCGGGGCCATCACCTCGTCGTAGGAGGGGATCACGACGCCGCGGCGCTGCATGATCTTGTAGATGATACGGGCACGGTTCTTGACGTATTTCTGGTTTCCCGTGGGATCGTATTTGATCGGGTTGGGAAGCACCGCGGCCAACCGTGCCGCTTCCCGTCCGCTGAGCCGTTTCGCGCTTTTGCCGTAATAATGGCGCGCGGCCGCTTCGACCCCGAAAATTCCGTCTCCCCATTCGGCAACGTTGAGATAGATTTCGAGGATGCGCCGTTTGGAGAGGGTATTTTCGATACGCCAGGTTATGATCGCCTCTTTGATTTTGCGCACCGGGTTTTTGCTGGGGGAGAGGTAGAGATTTTTGGAGAGCTGCTGGCTGATGGTGCTTCCCCCCGCCACCGTCCCTTTTTCAAGGCTCCGCTCGATCGCCTGCTCCATCCCCCCGACATCGAATCCGTCGTGGTTCCAGAATTTGTCGTCTTCGGCGATCAAGACCGCTTTGACGACGTTGGGAGAGATCTGCGAAAGGGTGACCCATTTGTGTCGTATCTCTTTCTCACGGTTCTCTTCGGCCCACTGTTCCTGCCGGTATTCCATGAACGCTGTCGGAACCGGACGCTCCTCTATGAGCTCCGAAACATCCGGATAAAAGGCGTAGCGCCCGATATCGATGATACCGCCCGCTGCCAGCAGCAGGATAATTTTTTTAAGGAGGCTTTTGTTCATCGTCTCTCCAGTGTCGGAAGATGCCATCGTTTGGTATAGGCCAGCAGGCGCAATCCCACCGCAAGCGCCGCAACCACGGCAACGCCGGGAGTATTGAGTGCGCCGAAGCCTGCAAGCAGGAGCAGCAGGATCGAGACGATCAGGGCGATGGAACCGTAAAAATCGCTGATGAGGACGGAGGGGACCTGGTTGATCATCGTATCGCGCAGAACGCCTCCACCCACGGCGGTGAGGAAGCTGAGGATCATCACCCCGAAAAAGTTGAAGTCGGCCTGGATTGCCAGCAGCGCGCCGGTAATGCTAAACGCCACCAGCCCGATCGTATCGCTGATGACGAAGAGCCATTGGCGTTCGATCTGTTCGCGGTGATAGAGGCGAAAGATAAACGCAAACGCAATCGTCGCGATGACGGTGACGGCGGGATAGTATTCGTTGAACGCAAACGGAGTCCGGTCGAGGATGACGTCGCGCACCACACCGCCTCCCAGCGCGGTGAGCGAAGCGGCGATGATGATCCCAAGCAGATCAAGATTGTTCCGCACCCCTACGAGAAAGCCGCTGAGGGCGAATGCCGTGATTCCGAGAATATCGGCGGCGACGACAAGATTGAAATCAGACATTCGGCGCGCGGTAGTTTTCTTTGAAACTGACGTAACGGCGGGCCGACGCGTAGAGCTCGGCGACCTCTTCGTCACTCAGTTCCCGCACTACTTTGGCGGGGCTGCCCATGATGAGCGAGCGGGGAGGGAACACTTTGTTTTTGGTCACGAGCGCCCCCGCGCCGACGATCGACTCTTTGCCGATCACCGCACCGTCGAGGATTGTGGCGCTCATCCCGATAAGGCAGGCGTCTTCGATCGTACAGCCGTGCAGCATGACGCGGTGTCCTACCGTGACGTCGTTGCCGATGATGGTGGGATACCCGTCCGACGCGTCCTCTTTTTTATGATGGGTGACGTGGACCATGCTCAGGTCCTGGATGTTGCTCCGGTCGCCGATTTTGATGTAGTGGACGTCGCCGCGGACGACGCAGCCGAACCAGATGCTGACGTCTTCGCCCATTTCGACGCGGCCGATGACGTCGGCGGAAGGGGCGATCCACACCCGCTCTTTCATTGCGGGGGCGTAATGGAGGTAATTGCTGATCATGAAAATATCCTTTTAACTCTCTTTGAACAAACGCGTCGTTAATTGCTGGACGAAGTTGGGTGTGTGCTTTTTGACCGAGCTGTGAACTTTGCTGGTATGGTTTTCGACGATTTTATGGCTGTCGATGGCGTTGTGGGGTTCGTGTTTGACCTTGACGTAGTTGCCGTCGGTCTGGAGCTCGTGCGAGAGCATGTTGTCCGAACTCTGCAGCTGCAGGATCTGGATCAGTTTCGCCGAAAGCTCGTCGCCCTGGATCGGGGTGAGCAGCTCGATACGGCGCAGCAGGTTACGCGGCATCCAGTCCGCACTTGCGATGTAGGTCTGGGGGGTCGAGTGTTTGAAATAATAGATCCGGGCGTGCTCGAGGTATTTCCCGATGATGGAGGTGACCCGGATGTTGTCGCTGACTCCGGGGATACCGGGGCGAAGGCAGCAGATCCCACGGATGATGAGATCGATTTTAACCCCCGCCTGAGAGGCTTTGTAGAGTGCTTTGATGATGTCCTCATCGACGAGGGCGTTCATTTTCGCGATGATGACCCCTTCGCTTCCCATACGGGTTTCATTTTGGATGAGCGAAAGAATTTTGGGTTTGATCTGCGTCGGCGCCATGTACAGTTCGCTCAGTTTCCCTTTTTTGCTGAACCCGGTCAGGAAGTGGAAAAACCGCGTCATGTCATGGGTGATCGCATCGTTGCTGGTCATGTAGCTGATGTCGGTATAGATCGTCGCGGTGGAGGGGTTGTAGTTCCCGGTACCGATATGGGCGTATTGCTTGAGTTTACCGTCGATGCGGCGGGTGATGAGGGCCGCTTTGGCGTGCACCTTGAACCCCGTAATCCCGTAAATGACATGGGCTCCGGCATTTTCGAGCGCTTTGGCCCAGTGGAGGTTGTTCTCTTCGTCGAAACGGGCTTTGAGCTCGACCATGACGGTCACCTGTTTGCCCGATTCGGCGGCATTGATGAGGGCGTTGACGATCGGCGAATTGGAGCCTGAACGGTATAAGGTCATTTTGATCGAAACGACGTCGGGATCTTTGGCCGCAGTCTGGATCAGGCGCACGACCGGCTCGAAACTCTCGAACGGGTGGAAGAGAAGCAGGTCTTGTTTGTCCAGCGTCGCATAAAGGCTTTCGTCGGTATCGAGCGGCGGGAGGTTGCGCGGTTTGAAACTCGGGGTAGTGAGATGGGCGAAATCCTTGTTCCCGACGATCTGCCAGAAGCTGGCGAGGTTGAGATAGGTCTGGAAACGGTAGATGTCGTCTTTGTAGACGTTGGCGTGACGGTTGAAAAAGTTTTGGAGGTCATCATCCGCGTGAACGCTCAGCTCCAGCCGGACCAGCTCCCCTTTTTTACGGAGTTTGAGACCCTCTTCGAGGATCTCCATGATATCGTCGGCTTCCTCTTCCTCAATCGCGATGTCGGCGTTGCGGGTAACCCGGAACGCGGCGAATTTGATCAGCTCGTACCCCGGGAAAAGGTCTTCGATATGTTCGGCTGTGATGCTCCCGATCGGAACGTAGATACGGTTGTTGATATCGACGAAGCGCGGCAGTACGCGGGGAATGCGGATCAGCCCGTAACGCTCGATGCTCGGGTCATCCTTATCGCGGAGTTTGACGATTTGTCCGAAACCGAGGTTATTGAGATGCGGAAAAGGGTGGGTTGCGTCGATCGCGATGGGGATGACGACGGGATAGATGTTTTCGTGAAAATATTTATCGAGGTACTTGCGCTGCTCGGGGGTGAGCTCTTTGTAGGCTTTGAAAAAAATTCCCTCTTTTTCGAGTTCCTTCATGATCCCCTGGAGGCAGTGTTCCACCACTTTCTGCTCTTCGTGCAGATAGGTGCGGATTTCGCGGAGCTGTTGCAACGGGGTGAGGCGGTCCGGCCCCGATACGTTGACCCCCGCACTGAAAAGTTTTTTCAGACCCGCGACGCGGATCATGTAGAATTCGTCGAGATTGGTCCCGTAGATGGCGAGAAATTTGAGCCGTTCAAGTAGAGGAAGCGATTCGTCCTGCGCCTGCTTCAGGACGCGGGTATTGAACTGCAGCCACGAAAGCTCGCGGTTGATATACAGGGATGGATCTTTAAAATTGCTAGGCATGTTTTTACCGTTATAGTGTTAAGTTTACCAGGATTATAATACACTTATGGTTACAAACGAGGAACGTCTATGAGTTTATTTCAGATTTTAATGTTGGCGGCGACACTTTTTTTCGCATACCAGATCTATCGTCACGTGCACGAACTCGACTCCGCCGCCCCTTCGGGGGGGAACCGGTCTGAGCCGGTTCCAACGCCCCCGTCGGCCTCCGCACTGGTCGATGAAGCCGACGCGGCATACGAAGCGGGGGAGGTCGAGAAGGCCAAGCGGTTGCTCGAAGAGGCCTACGCGCTGGAGGGAGGTAACGTCGAAACGATCAACAAACTCGCTTTCGTCACCGCCAAAAGCGGGGATGTCCACCGTGCCATCCGGCTCTATGAGCGGTCGCTCGAGATTGACGGAAGCGATGACCTGACCCATAACGCGATTGCCTCGCTCTACCGCGGCGAGGGGGTATACGAACGTTCCGAAGAGCACTATCGCAAAGCACTTTCGATCGATCCTGAGTACGCGCAGACCCACTACAACTACGCCAACCTCCTGGTGGACATGAACCGCACCGACGAGGCCCGTACCCATTACGAACGTGCGCTGGAACTTCGCCGCGATTTTCCGCAGGCCCGTGAGGCCCTGGCGGAGCTGGAGCGTCAGTCATGACCGACCATCAGCCACGTCTCGCCGTTCTCATTGACGCCGACAACTCCCAGCCCTCGACGATCGAGGGGCTGCTCGATGAGATCGCCGCGTTGGGAATCGCGAGCGTCAAACGGATCTACGGCGACTGGACCGACAGCCAGCTAAAAAGCTGGAAAAGCGCGTTGCTCGAATACGGGTTGCAGCCGATTCAGCAGTTTGCCTACACGAGCGGCAAAAACGCAACCGACAGCGCGATGATCATCGACGCCATGGATCTGCTCTACACGAAAAATTTCGACGGATTCTGCATCGTCTCCAGTGACAGCGATTTCACCCGTCTTGCCAGCCGCATCCGTGAATCGGGAGTCAAGGTTTACGGTTTCGGAGAACAGAAAACGCCCAAAGCGTTTATCGGGGTATGCGACAAGTTTATTTTCACCGAAAACCTTCGCCGCGCCCAGAACCACAAAGAACCGTCCGCCCCGAAAATCAAGGCGGACGATAAAGCGCTCCTTTCACTGGTACGCAACGCGGTCGAAGATACTGCGGATGAAGCGGGATGGTCGAACCTCGGGAGCGTAGGGCAAAAGCTCATCAACAAATCGCCCGAGTTCGACCCCAGGACGTACGGGTACAAAAAACTGGTCGACCTGATCATCGGGCTTAAAATATTCGAGTTCAAAGCATCCGATCCGTTTTCCAAATCCCAAATCTACATCCGCGTCAAGCGGCCCGAAAGGAACCCCAAAAAATGACGGTACGCGATATTTACGCCAGCCTTGACGCGCTTTCCCCTTTCGTCATGCAAGAAGGGTGGGACAATTCGGGGCTTCTCGTCGGCGATTTTTCGCAGGAGGTGACGACGGTCGTCCTCTCCATCGACATCGACGAAGAGCTGCTCGAGACGGTTCCCGAAAATGCGCTGCTCATTACCCACCACCCCGTTATCTTCGGGGGGCTCAAACAGCTGCAGTTCAATCAGTACCCGGCCAAGATCCTCGCCCCGATGATCCGCAAAAACATCGCCAACATCGCGATGCACACCAACTTCGACCAGACTCATCTGAATGATTACGTCGCGACGCAGGTGCTGGGGTATCCTATTATCGCCAAAGAGGGCTTCGTCGCCTACCTGGGAATCGACGAAACGTACGACACGTTTGCACTCAAAGTCAAAACGGCGCTGGGGCTGTCGCACATCCGCGGTGTCCGGTGCCACGATCGTATCACGACCTGCGCGCTGGTGACGGGATCGGGGGCATCGCTGATGCGCAACATCCAGGCCGATTGTTTCCTGACCGGCGATATCAAGTACCACGACGCGATGGAAGCCAAAACGCTGGGGCTTTCGATGCTCGACATCGGGCACTACGAGAGCGAGCGCTATTTTGGGGAGGTTTTGGCCCCCCATTTGGAAAAATTAGGATTGAGTGTTATAATTTCGCCATCGAAAAACCCCTTCACCTATCTGTAACCCATATTAGGTAATCGTGTAATTCCAAAAAGGAACCTTATGAACAAACACCTTGAACAGCTGATTGAATTATCTCAGATCGATAAAGAGATCGATGCGTTTGAACCGCAAATCGAAGAAGCCAACCTTCAGTACGACGCGTTGACGGCGACGAAAAACGGCATTATCAACGAGATTTCGGCACTGAAACAAGAGATCAAAGACGAGCAGCTCAAAAAACAGAAAAACGAGCTTCACCTGGCCGAGCTCTCCGCCAAACTCGAAGAAAACGGCAAAAAAAGTGCGGAAGTCAAAACCGAGCGTGAAATGAAATCGCTCCAGCTCGAAGAAGAGATCGCCAAAGAGCAGGTGGCGTTTGCCAACGAAGAGATCGAGCGCCTCGAAAAACTGATCGATCACAAGCAGGGCAAAATCGACGAACTCGAAGCCAAAGCGGTCGAGATCGAGGGGAACCTTGTCACCGTCAAAGCCGACGTCGATGTCAAGCTGGCCCAGATCGACGAAGAGCGCAAGGAAGTTTTCGCGCGCAAACAGACCCTTGTGTCGTCGATGAACCAAAAAGGGTTGTCGTTCTACCAGAAAATCCGCCGCTGGGCGAAAAACACGACGGCAGTTCCCGTACGCAACCAGGCGTGTATGGGATGTTTCATGGCGGTCAGCGACAAGATCTACGCCGACGTCATCAAAGGTGAAGAGATTACGACCTGCCCTCACTGCGGGCGTATCCTCTACCTCGAACCGACTTCTGACGCTCTCGGTGCGTAAGCTATTTTTTGATTTAGCCTATACCCTGCTGGCAGCGTTCCTATACGCTGTCACCCTTCCGGTCCTGATCCTCTTTTCCTTCAAGAAAAAATATCGTCATTCGCTTCCGGCACGGTTTTTCGGCGTGAAGAATCCTCCGTTCGCTCCGCACGATATCTGGTTCCATGTCTGCTCGCTGGGGGAAGCCAAAGCGATTGCCCCGCTGGTGGAACGGCTGGGGGAGAAGCGTCTGGCGATCAGCGTCATTACCCACACGGGGCATGAGGCGGCGTCGAAATACGCCGCGCAGGTACGTTACCTCCCCTTTGAACCGTGGCTTTGGTTTTGGATCGAGCGTCCCAAAACGCTCGTCGTGCTCGAGGCCGAATTCTGGTATCTGTTGTTTCGGCTTGCGAACAAACGGGGTGCAAGGGTGATCGCACTGAACGCGCGCATCAGCGAACGGAGCTTTCCGAAGTACTACAAAATGCGCTGGTTCTATCGCCGCCTGCTGGCCGAGTGCGACCGTATTTTCTGCCAGAGTGCCGAAGATATGGCCCGTTTCATCGCCCTTGGGGCACGTAACGTCGAAGTGGTCGGAAACATCAAACTGGCGCAGAAGATTGAATCGACAAGATCCTACCCCAAGCCCGATGGGACGCTTATCGTTGCGGGAAGCACCCATGAAGGGGAAGAGGAAGCGATTCTCGAGGCGTTCGCCGCATATCGCGAACACAATCCCCAAGCGAAGCTCCTGGTCGTGCCGCGTCATCCCGAACGGTTCGGCAAAGTGGCCGAATTGATCGTTCAGCGTTTGCCGCAGATGGCTCTGAGCCGCTGGAGCGAATCGCGCTCGGTCGGAGCGGACGTCACGCTCGTCGACGCGATGGGAGAACTGAACAACCTCTACGCCATCAGTGACGTGGCGATTCTTGGCGGAGCGTTCAAGCCCATCGGGGGGCACAACCCGCTCGAACCGGCTACGTTCGGGTGCAAGATCATCAGCGGGAAAGAGATTTTTCACCAGCGCGAATTGTTCAAATACGTCTCGCACGTCCAGTTCGTCGAAAGCGAAGAGATTGCATCGGCACTGGTCCGTGCCGAAAAGCTTCCCCCCTCGCAGGTAGAAGGGAGCGTCGATTTGGGACGGATCGTAGAGTTTTTAAAAACGGAGAAAATAACATGAAAGAAAAAGCGTATAAATTATTAGCCCAGCAAGAGGGGATCTCGAACTCCGAAGCCAAATCGCTCATCGACCGGGGACTGGTTTACGTCGGCAATTCGAAAGTGATGATCGCCCGCGGCGAGATCAGCCCCAAAACGGTTTTCATCGTCCAGAAAGTTGAAAAAATCCGGCCGATTTTCGAAGACGAGAATCTGATCGTCGTCGACAAACCGGCGTTCATGAACTCCGACGAGATCGAGCGGCAGTTCAAAGGGAGCCAGCTGCTCCACCGGCTCGACCGTGAGACGAGCGGGGTCCTCATGCTCGTCAAAAACGAGGAGTTTCGCCTTAAAGCGATCGGGGAGTTCAAGCGTGACCGCGTTTACAAAGAATACGTCGCATGGGTTGATGGAATCGTCAGCGAACCGTTTGTGGTCGACCAGCCGCTCTTCACCGAGAAAAAAGGGAACAAGGCTTATACGAAAGTTTCGAAAAAAGGGAAACCCGCAATCACCGAAGTGACCCCGCTGGAGGTTTCGGCTAAGAAAACGAAAGTACAGCTCGTGATTCACCACGGCCGGACCCACCAGATCCGCGCCCACATGAAATTTGCCCAGCATCCGATCATCGGGGACGAGAGCTACGGCGGACGTCCTTCAAAACGGATAATGCTCCATGCCAAAAAAGTGACGCTCCTGGGGCAGACGTTCGAAGCCCCCGAGCCGACGATTTTCGCCCACTTCGGGAGTTGATGAGACTCTAAAGTCTAAATCAAGCAAAAATTAAGTATAATTCGGAACTTTTTACGCCTTATTGAGGTCATATTCAGGAGTTATTGGTGTTCGACACGCTGACAGAATCGTTTACATCGGCCATACGCAAGATCCGTTTTCACGACGATGAAAAGGCGCTTACCAAAGCCCTTGGCGAGCTGAAAAAAGCGCTTCTCAAAGCTGATGTCCACCATAAAGTCGTCAAAGAACTGATCGATGCGGTCGAACTCCAGACCAAACAAAGCGGCATCGGCAAGGACCAGTTCCTCGGTGCCCTGCGCGCGTCGCTCCATGCCCTTCTCGAAGTACCGGGCAAAAGCGGTTTCGTCTACGCTCCCGTCGCTCCGACCGTCATTTTGATGACGGGTTTACAGGGATCGGGAAAAACGACGACGACAGGGAAACTGGCCAACTGGCTTAAAGTGCGCCAGAAGAAAAAAGTACTCGTCGTGGCGGCGGACCTGCAGCGTCTTGCGGCGGTCGAGCAGTTGCGGCAGGTGTGCGGCGCCATTGACGTCGAACTCTACGCCGATGATGCGACGAAAAATCCCGTCGAGGTGGTCAAAGGGGCGATGGAACACGCCCGCAGAGCTCTTGTGGACGTGGTGCTGATCGACACCGCCGGACGTCTTGCGATCGACGAGGCGCTGATGGGCGAGCTGGCCGAGGTCAAAGCGGCGGCCAACCCGCATGAAATTTTCTACGTTGCCGACTCTCTGGCGGGGCAGGACGCCGTCCGTACCGCCGCGACGTTCAACGAAAAAATCGGTATCGACGGCGTCATCCTGACCAAATACGACGGCGATTCCAAAGGGGGCGTCGCTCTGGGGATTGCGTCGCAGATCCAGGTGCCCTTGCGCTTTATCGGTTCGGGCGAAAAGATGGAAGACCTCGAGATTTTCCTCCCCGACCGGATCGTCAACCGCCTGATGGGGCTGGGAGACATCGAAGGGCTGGCCGAAAAGACCGCTTCGGTGATCGACGAGAAAAAAGCGAAGCAGCTGACCAAAAAGATCAAAAAAGGGGAGTTCAATTTCAACGACTTCCTCGAGCAGATGGAGAGCCTCAAAAAAATGGGGAGCATGAAGTCGCTGATCGGGATGATCCCGGGAATGGGGAACATGGCTTCCGCGCTCAAGGATTTCGATCTCGAAAACTCCGGCGAGCTCAAAAAGATCAAGGCCCTTGTGTCGTCGATGACAATGAAAGAACGCGAAGACCCCGAACTCCTCAACAACAGCCGCAAAGCGCGTCTGGCCAAAGGGGCGGGGCTTTCGATCATCGAGGTCAACCGCATCCTCAAACAGTTCAAGAACGCGTCGAAAATGGCGAAAAAGTTCTCGGGCAAAGAGGGGATGAAGAATCTGCAGAGCATGATGGGGCAGATGAAGGGGATGCAGCTTCCGCGCTGACCCCGGATACGAACGTTAAGCGAAGGGTTTGTATAAACTCCTCGCTTAGCGTTCAAAGCGGTTTAGAGGTTTCTCTTTTGCTTTTGTGGGCAAAACACTCTTCTAAGCTACTTTTAGCGTGAAAAATCAACACCAAGGAAACACACACATGGCAACAGTCATTCGCTTGACCCGTATGGGACGCAAAAAACAACCTTTCTACCGCATCGCGGTAACAGACAGTCGTAAACGCCGCGACGGCGGATGGATCGAACTGATCGGATACTACAACCCGATGACCGATCCTATCACGACAAAAATCGACGAAGAGCGTCTGAACTACTGGCTGAGCGTCGGCGCTCAAATGTCAGACCGCGTTAAAAAAATTACCGGTAAATAATCATGGTAGCCGACTTCGTCGCGGGATTCGCAAAGCTGATCGCCGCCTATCCTGATGATATCAGAGTAGAGTCGTTTGAAGGCGACGAAGTGACCGAGATCGTCCTCTACGCCAACCAGGCGGATGTGGGCAAACTCATCGGCAAAGAAGGGAAGATGATCGGCGCGATCAAAACGGTCATCTCGGGCTGCAAGGCCAAAGACGGAAAAAGTTACCGCATCAATGTCGAACCGCTTTCGTAACACCCTCTCCTCTGATTGGCTGCACGTCGCCACCCTCGGCCGTACCGTCGGCCTCAAGGGCGATATGAAACTCAACCTCCACACCGATTTCCCCGAACAGTTCAGCGCAGGATCCACGTTTACCCTTGAAAACGGCACCGTTATTACGCTCGAGTCATACAGTCCCGAACGCGAAACCGTACGTCTTAAGGGGTACACGACTCCCGAATCGGCCAAGACCCTCACGAACGCCAAGCTTTTCACGACCAAAGAAGCGACGCGTGAGCGGTGTGGACTTGAAGAAGGGGAATTTTTCTGGTTCGACCTGATCGGTCTCTCCGTCGCGGAAGGGGAGATGAAGCTGGGCAGCGTACAAGAGATTGAACGGATCGGCGCGCAGGATTATCTCCTTGTTGCGACCGATCCGGCCCTTGTCGCACGGGGACTTCCCGCGACGTTTCTGATCCCCTACATCGATCATTACGTCATCGAATGCGACACGGAAACTAAAACGGTTCGCGTCCGGGGCGGACTGGACCTCCTGGAAGCTTCCTGATGCGTTTTACGTACGTTACGCTGTTTTCCAACCTGGTCGAGGGGTATTTCCAGGATTCGATCCTCAAACGGGCGATCGAAGCGGGTCACTTTGATGTGGGGTATCTCAACCCGAGGGATTTCAGCACCTCCAAACATGCCAAGGTTGACGACACGGCCGCCGGCGGCGGTGCGGGGATGGTAATGGTTCCGCAGCCGTTGTTCGATGCGTTGCGGACGCTCCCTGCGGATGCCCACATCATATTCGCGGCACCCGTCGGAAAGCAGTTCACCCAAAACGATGCCAAGCGCCTTGCGGCCAAACAACACGTCGTTTTCGTCAGCGGGCGCTACGAAGGGATCGACGAACGGGTGATCGAAACCTTCGCCGACGAAGTGTTCAGCATCGGTGATTATGTTCTCACGGGGGGCGAGCTTCCCTCGCTCGTGATGACCGACGCCATCGTCCGAAATCTCGAAGGGGTACTCGGCAACAGTGAATCGCTCGATTACGAAAGCTTCGAAACGCCACTTTTGGAAGCACCTACGTTTGGAAAACCCGCTGTTTATGAGAATATGGCTGTCCCATCAGAATATTTAAAGGGAAACCATAGTAAAATTCATGCACTAAAATCGTCTCTGTCTGAATGCAAAACAAAATTCTTCAGGCCGGAGCAGCTTCTAAAGCATAAAATAAGGACATCTTATGAAAAATAAGTACATCGCTAGCTTCGAGCAAGCGCAAATCGCCGGTAAAGAAATTCCTGACTTTCGCGCAGGTGATACCCTTCGTTTGGCCGTAACCATTACAGAAGGTGAAAAATCTCGCGTTCAAAACTACGAAGGTGTATGTATCGCTGTCCGCGGCGAAGGCGTCAGCAAAACCATCACCGTTCGTAAAATCGGTGCCAACGGTGTCGGTATCGAGCGTATTTTTCCAATCTACAGCGACAGCCTCGAGAAAATCGAAGTTCTTCGCCGTGGTCGCGTTCGCCGCGCGAAACTGTTCTATCTCCGCGACCTTGCCGGTAAAGCAGCGCGTATTAAAGAACTTCGCAAATAATTTTCTGCCGCTTCGGCGGCATCCCTTCCTTCTTTTCCTTATTCTCTTTATTTAAAATCGTTGTTTCGGAATAAACCATTATTCCTTTTTGATTTTCCACAGTATAACTGCCGCTAGTGCTAATGCAAAGAGGATCATAGTCACAAACGCATAGGCGGTTCCGGCCGGGTGGTCCTGGAACGGCAATCCCCCCGTATTCATTCCGAAAAAGCCTACGACAAGGTTCAACGGGAGGAAGATGACGGAGATAACGGTCAGGATGTAGATGCTTCTGTTGAGGCGGTCGCCGGAGCGGAGATTGTAGTACTGGTAGAGGTTGTCGAGCTGTTCGTTAGCCGCGATCACCGAACGCAGGGTACGCTCGAGGTGCTCATGCACGTCTCTGAACTCATTGATGGGAAAGTGATCCGTCCCGGCTGTCTTATAGATAAAACGCTCAAGGACATCGACCGCTTTGCGTAAGACCCTTTCGGTGCGGGAGAGCTCTTTTTTCAGTTCGTGCCAGTGTTTCATAAAGGCGCGGGAGACTTTTTTATAAAGGCTCTCTTCGAGAAAAATGATCTTTTCGGAGACATTGTCAATGTCGGCCATGATGGGATCGATCTTGCTGTCGAGGAAACGATACATCTCATGTAGCCCTTCGGCAAGAGGGGTCAGCCTTGCCTCTTTCGGATCGTAGTAGTAGATCGTTTCATCGGTGAGGATAAACCCATATGGACGGATGGTCGGATTGTGCTTGATCTTTTCGGGGAGTGAGAGGATCATTATCCGATATTCCTCGTGTTCTTCGAAAGTGGAAGGGTGGAGCGGATTTCGGAGATCTTCGAGGTGAAGATCATGCAGTACGATTCCTCCGATAGTCATGCTAGCCCTTTTATTCGCCCTTAAGGGCCCGTTCAATATCTCGCTTGATGCTTTTCTCTTTCAAATCCTCGCGTTTGTCGTAGAGTTTTTTACCCTTCACGATAGCTACCTGCATTTTGGCGATGTTGCGGTCGTTGAAATAGAGGCTCAGCGGTACGAGGGCAAACCCCTCCTTTTCGACCGCTTTGAACATTTTCTCAATCTGTTTTTTGTGCAGGAGAAGTTTTCGAGCGCGGCGCTCCTCGTGACCGTAATGGCGGTGGGTCGTCTCAAGGTGGCCGATATGGACGTTGAAGACGAAGGCTTCCCCTTTGACGATTTTCACGAAGCCGTCTTTGAGATTGACACGTCCGGCGCGGATCGCTTTGACTTCGCTTCCCATAAGTTCGAGGCCCGCTTCGAATTTTTCCTCGATGTGATAGTCGAAAAACGCTTTTTTGTTGGTGGCGATCGTTTCACCCATAATTACTCATCCTTGATTTTGAAAAAACTGCTTCCGCTGCCGGAGAAAAACCATCCCTCTTTTTCGGCAAGCTCGGGATAGCACCCCAGTGCGGCGGGATAGAGGTCGTTGGCTTCTTTGGGCACTAGGGATGCGAGAATGTCACGTGAGGGCATCGCCTCGAGGCACGCGGCCTCCTCTTGGCTAATCGGGTTGTAGAGGTGTTCCCGATAGTAGCGATACACCGCCGGGGTGCTGATGTGAAGATCGGGGGTAGTCACCTCGAATGCCATTGCCGGTTCGTCGTAAGGCTCGACGATCTCGCCGATCCCTTTGACGTTGGCACTCTCATAGCCGTAGACGAAAAACGGAACATCGGCTCCGACGTTTGCCCCGATTTCTGCGAGCTCGTCTTTTGAGAGCCCCAGCTCGAAGGTGTCGTTACACATACGTAAAAACGTGGCCGCATCCGAACTTCCGCCGCCGAGACCCGCGAAAGAGGGGATCCGTTTGTCGACGCAAACGGCGTGGGTTTCGAAAAAAGCAGCCATGGCGTTGGAACGGGTGGCGCTTTGTAGGTGTTTATAGGCTTTATAGATGGTATTGGAACCGACATCGCAGTCAAAATCCCCCCGGATTTCGAATTCGGGCGTTGTTTTGGGCTCGAACCACAAAAGATCGCAGAGCTCTTTGACAAGCACGAAGCGGGAGGTGAGGGTATGGTATTCCCCTCTCGTTCCGGTGATTTTGAGAAATACGTTGACTTTGGCGTAAGCGGGATAGCGGATCATAATTTGAGTTTATGCACCAGTTGCTGCAGCAGCGATTCGTCGCTGGCGGCGGTGGAAGCCTCTTTATTGGAGTGTTCGACCGCCTTGACCAGTTCGCTGCGGAGAATCCGGATGTTATGGGGCGCGTCGATGCCGAGTTTGACCACCCCTTTTTCGATCGAGACGACTTTGACGGTGATGGTATCGGCGATAATAACGGACTCATCGGCTTTGCGGGAAAGGATCAGCATGCTTCAACCTTGTTTAGAATGTAATGGACACCGTCGTCATCGATTTCAACGACCGATATCGTTTCGCCGTTGTCGATCCAGTAGGTGCCGTTCTCGGAACATTCAAAATCGTTCCGCGAGAGCTTCTGCCCCAGGACAATGGCAGTCGTATCGCCATTATAGCGGTTTTTCGGCAGGGAAAGGCAGGTTTTGACATCGAGAGGCTTTTCGTTTTCAAAGACGAACTGCCCTTCATTGAGGCGTTCGAGGGCACTGAGGGCGCCGTCGCAACCGAGGGCCCGGGCAACCAGAAACCCCAGCGAACGGATATAGGTCCCTTCCGAAACGGTTGCTTCGAACGTCACGAACGGATGGGCATAATGCACGAGGGTGATGTCGTGGATGGTCGAGGTGACCGGACGTAATTCGACCTCTTTGCCTTCACGGGCAAGTTCGTAAGCCCGCTTACCGTCGACGTGTTTGGCGCTGTAGCTGGGCGGGGTATAGGTGAGTTCCCCGATCATGGATCGTAGAACGTCTCGAACCCGGGATTCGTCGAGAGGGGGCACTTCCCGGATCGTTTCGATCCCTTCGATGTCGAGCGTCGGGGAAGATGCCCCTAGCCACAACGTTGCCCGGTAGCGCTTGGGCGTTTTGTCGAGGAAGCGGAAAAGGCGCCCGTGATTTCCGAGCGCAACGATCAACACCCCTTTGGCGAAGGGGTCGAGCGTCCCCGAATAGCCCGCTTTTTTAACTTTGTAGCGGCGTTTGATCCTCCCCAGAAGCTGGTTGGAGCTTATCCCGGAGGGTTTGTAAGCGACGAAAAGGCGGTTCACGTCAGAGCTTCTCCACGAACGAAGCGAGGATTTCGCGCTTGTTGCCCCCGAAGTTGATGAGCAGTTTGAATTCCCGTCCCGATTTGGAGACCCCCTCGACCCGTCCGGCACCGAAAATCTTGTGGCGGACGAGGTCCCCTTTTTTGTAGGAGGTGTTTTTTTCGAGGATGAGGGACCCTTCGCACAGCCCCGCTTCGTTGATGAACCGGCTGCGCTGCAGCTCGGTACGGCGCCCTTTGTAAAAGCGGCTGTTGACGCTCGAGAGGGTCAGCGCGCTTTTGGCGCGGGTGAGGGCGACATAACCGAGGCGCCGTTCCTCTTCAAGATCGCTGCCGTCTCCGATGAGGGGAAGGAACCCTTCTTCGAGGCCGATAACGAAGAGGTGCTCGAATTCCAGCCCTTTGGACGCGTGGATGCTCATGATGTAGATGCTCTCTCCCTCGACCTGGTCCTGTTCGCTTTGCAGCGTGATGTCGTTGAGAAATTCCGAAAGGGAAGCTTCGGGGTTTTGTTTGACGTAGTCACGGAACAGACCGTAGAACTCGTCGACGTTCGAAACTTTGTCGGCTTCGTCGGGGAGCCCTTTGAGGGTCTCTTTGATTTTGAAACGCTCTTCGAGCAGATCGATGAAACGGTAAATCGCTTCGTCGGCCACCCTGCGAAGTTCGGTGATTTCGGCCACGAAATCGCGCAGTTCCTGGGCGCTTTTTTTCCGAACGAGGGCTTCGAGCTGGTCGTCGGGCAGGGTTGCGATGAACTCGAACATCGATTTGCCCGCCTCCATGGCGGAGAGCTCGATTTTGTCGATCGTCGCTTTTCCCAGCCCCCGCTTGGGCTTGTTGATGATCCGTTTCAGCGAAAAGTTGTCGTGGACGTTCGTGACGACACGCAGATAGCTGATAAGATCCTTGATTTCGGCGCGGTCGTAGAAACGGAGCCCGCCGACGAGCTTATACGCGATTCCGGCACGGTTGAGCCCCTCTTCGAGCGAACGGCTGAGCGCATTGATACGGTAGAGGACCGCGATCTCGCTGGGGCGTACTCCCCCCTCGATCAGTTTTTTGATCGCCTTGGCGATTTTTTGGGACTCTTCGCTCTCGTCCCCTGAAGTGATCGTTTGCACCTCTTCCCCGCCGCTTTTCGTCGCGATGAGGGTTTTACCCAGGCGGGAACGGTTGTGTTCGATAAGGGCGTTGGCAACGGTGAGGATCGGCTGGGTAGAACGGTAGTTGTGTTCGAGCTTGATGACCGTCGCGTTTTCGAAATCCTGGTCGAATTCAAGGATGTTGCGCACGTGGGCGCCGCGCCACCCGTAGATGCTCTGGTCGTCGTCGCCGACGACGCAGAGGTTGTTATGGGTCGTACAGAGTTTCTGGAGAATCCGTAATTGGAGTTCGTTGGTATCCTGGTACTCGTCGATCATGATGTAGCGGTATTTCTCCGACGTCTGGCGGCACAGCTCGGGATGCTCGTCGAGCAGTTGATAGGTGAGACACAGCAGGTCGTCGAAATCGACGAGATTGTTCTCCAGGAGGTAGGCTTGGTATTCCTCGTAGATTTTGGCGATGTGTTTGTAATTGGTGAGTTCGGCCTGGGCATACGCTTCGGCGGGATCGATAAGGGAATTTTTATAGCGGGATATTTCACTGGCGATCAGTGCGGTGGGGAGATCGGCGTTGATCTTTTTGATGATTTTCTTTTTATCGTCGGTATCGATGACAACGAAGTTGTTGGCCCGCCCGAGCAAGTGGATGTGAAACTTCAAAAACAGCAGGCCGAATTTGTGGAACGTGCACAGCAGGGGAGGGTAGGAATTTTGGCTGATGAGGTTCATCGCCCGCTCCCGCATCTCTTTGGCCGCTTTGTTGGTAAAGGTGAGGGTCAGCGTGTTGGCCGCCGGGATGCCTACCGCATCGAGCAGGTAGGCCAGACGGGATGTAATCGTTTTGGTTTTGCCGCTTCCGGCGCCCGCCAGAATCAGCAGGGGACCGTCAATCTGCTCGACCGCTTGGCGCTGTGCCTCGTTGAGATCCGAGAAAATTTTCTCCATGCCCGGGGTTGCCCTTGTGTTTAAGTTATTTTAATTATAGCCCAAAATTCCTACTATTTGACTTTTGAATGAGAGGGGAAGGGGAAACGGGAAACCCCCCCCCTTGCAATAGTTATAATAATGGGTTATAATACTGCTATTCATTCAACTTATGGGAATTATTACATGTTAAAAGATTTTGCAAAACTCATGACTTTCCTGACCGTGGTACGGGAAAAAAGTTTTTCAAAAGCATCCGCAAAACTCGGAATTTCGCAGCCTGCGGTAACGCAGCAGATCAAGTTTATCGAAGACTACCTCGATACCCGTATCGTCGAGCGTAAAAAGAACGGGATCAAGCTCACCAAAGAGGGTGAAGACCTTTACCGGATCGCGATCAAACTCGAAAAAGCGATCCAGACCTCCGAAAAAGAGGTGCTCAAAATCATTAACAAAGAGTTTACGTTCGTGGTCGGTGCATCGTATGCGATCGGGAACTACGTACTCCCCTCTTACCTCGGGCAGCTTAAAGAGAAGATCAACAACGAAGTCCATATCCGCGTCGCGTTTTCGGACGAAATCATCGAGCAGCTTCTGGACAAAAAGATCGATATCGCCCTCATCGAATCTCCCGTTTTCCGCGACGGCCTGATCTACCGCGAATGGGAAGAGGATGAACTGGTTATTTTTTCAAACCAGCCGATTCCCAAACAGCTCCGCAAAGAAGACATGTACAAGTTCGACTGGATCTGCCGCGACGAAAATTCGCATACCCGCAAACTCACTTCGGAAGTATTCGAAGAGATCGGCGTCGAGTGTTCGAGTTTCAGCGTCATCGGCGTCGTCGCCAGTTCGACCGCGATCAAAGAGACGATCATGCGCTCGCCCAAAGAGACACCCCGTCCCGTGGTTTCAGTCATCTCCCGTCACGTAATCGCCGATGAGGTCGAAGCGGGAAAACTCTTCGAAGCGCGGATCAAAAATTACAAGATCAAGCGTAAATTCTATATTGCATACAGCAAGGAACGCAAGCACGACGCTTTCATCGACAACGTCGTAACCTATCTTCTGGGACTGAAACTCTAAAGTCCTCCGCACTATCGGCCTGTTGCCCGCCGAGGCGGGAACGCCGCGCCGGCTTTTTATTTCTTCTTAATAAACTTCTGATTTTCGGGATTGGAGAGAAACACGCTCATCGAATTCTGGATCCCTTCGCTTTTCTCGATTTCGGGGAGAGGCTGCTGCTCGTAGGGAAGGGCGAGGTTCACGAACGCGGGAGTGTCGTCGATAATGACCTGGACGATGGAAAGCAAGGGGACGGTGACAAAACTGCCGACGTTTTCATGGCCGAACCCGGCTTCGAAAATGAGGGCGTCGTTATCGATCCGTGCGCTTTCAAACGTGTAGCCCGCCAAAAAGAAGAGCGTCATGGCGCGGAATTCGTCGCTGATATGTTTGGGAAGCGGCGGATCGAACGTGATGTGTTCGATTTTGCACAAGATCCCGAAATTCTGCTCGTTTTCGAAAAGATAAATGAGCATATCCCGTACATGGGTCTCCATGAGACGGGCGAACGATGGACTTTTGATAATGTCGAACAGCATGACTACGGACCTGTTTTTTAGGAAATTATACCATTTTCCACTTCAACGAACCCCATCATCACGTTCATAAGGGCCGTTTTGTCGGACTTGGCGATATCGTCCGGCCTCAAAGGGGCGGGAGTCACGAATCCCTCCTCGATAAGGCGTGCGCGGGTCGTCCCTTCCAGTAAAGGGGCCTCGGGGGTCAACCATCGTCCGCCGATGCGGAGCGCAACGTTGGCGATTGTGGTATCGGTGAGAAAGCCGTTGCGGACGATCAGCACGTCGTCGCATTCGCCCCGTTGCTCGAAGAGCTCGTTTAGTCGGCTGCGGTCGGCGTATTTGAGACGGTAATCCAGATCGTCGGCGCGGATGATTTTCAGGGATGATATGACGCGCGGCACATAAGGATGGTATTCGATCCGTATCGATTCGGCATCGTAAAGGACGCGGCAGCGATAAATCCCCTCCGCGGGAGGCGCGATCAACGCCTCGAGACGGTAGCGACATTCCGAGCCGAGCGCGCGGAGCGAACGTTCCATCCGTTGCTGATGGTAGGGGAGATGAAGAGGGATGCCCTCTTCGCACCGCAGGGTTTCGAGCAGCACGTCAGGCTTCGAAAAGAGGGGTGGAGAGATAGCGTTCGGCGGTATCGCATAAGATCGTCACGATCGTTTTGCCCCGGTTTTCGGGGCGGGCGGCGACGAGCGATGCGGCATGGACGTTTGCCCCTGCCGAGATTCCGACCAAAAGACCTTCGTTTTTTGCCAGCGCTTTGGATGCGGCGATCGCGTCTTCATTGCTGACACGGATCACTTCGCCGTACAGAGAGGTGTTGAGTACTTCGGGGACGAAACCCGCTCCGATTCCCTGGATTTTATGGGGGCCGGGACGCCCTCCCGAAAGGACGGGGGAGTCTTGGGGCTCGACCGCGATGATCTGCACGTCCGGGAGCGCGTTGCGCAGCGCTTCACCCGTTCCTGTAAGGGTACCTCCGGTTCCGACCGCCGCGACGAAGATATCGATTTTTCCCTCCGTGTCGCGCAGGATTTCCTGTGCCGTCGTGACGCGGTGAATGGCGGGGTTGGCGGGGTTGGCGAACTGTTGCAGTATGATCGCGTTGCCCGTTTCGGCGACGAGGCGGTCGGCTTCGTCGATCGCCCCTTTCATCCCCTGAGCGGCCGGGGTGAGGACAAGATTGGCCCCGAGGGCGCGAAGCAGATTACGCCGTTCGACGCTCATCGATTCGGGCATGGTCAGGGTAAGCTTGAGTCCCAGCGCCGCGCAGATCGATGCGAGTGCGATCCCCGTATTGCCGCTGGTGGGTTCGATGATGAGGGTGTCGGCATTGATTTTACCCGCTTCCATGGCCGTTTTGATCATGTTGTAGCCGATACGGTCCTTGACCGAGCTGGTCGGGTTCATAAATTCGCATTTGCCGAGTATCGTCGCCCCATCGGGAGAGGAGAGGCTGTTTAACCGTACAAGCGGCGTATTGCCGATAAGTTCAGTGATGTTTGCGGCGATGTTCATGATCGTAAACCCCGTTTTTTTACCCATTATAATCATAATAACGGTGAAATCCAAAATATCCTTAGTAATTTGATTTGGATAGTTTGTATTTAAGAGGACGATGTTCTTGAAGGATGATCTTCGGCGGAGGAGCAGATGAAACGGTAACCGATTCCTAATTCGGTTTGAATGTATGCCGGCGCGGTCGTATCTTTTTCGATTTTTTTTCTCAGTGCGTTGACGTAAGTGCGGAGGTATTGCATTTCGTGCTGATAACCGACTCCCCATACTTCTTTGAGGATTTTCGTGTGGGAAAGTACCTCGTTGGGATGAAGCATAAAATATTTTAGAAGACTGAATTCGGTTCGGGTGAGTTTCAGTGCGACTCCCGCTTTCGCGACGGTGAATTGTTCGAGGTCGATGACCAGATCGCTGCAGGCAAGGGTATTCCCTGATTTATGCAGGCCTAAAAAACGGCGCTGTGTCGATCGTACCCGCGCGAGAAGCTCGGAAGTGGAAAACGGCTTGACGACGTAATCGTCCGCACCCGCATCGAGAGAAGCGATAATCTCTTTTTCATCGCTGCGTGCCGAGACGACGATAATGGGCACAAGCAAATGCTGACGAATCGCCGTGATGAGTTCTTTGCCGTCACCGTCGGGAAGACCGAGATCGAGCAAAATCAGATCCGGACTGCGGGTCTGGAGTTCGCGCAGTGCGGTATGCCGGTCGGCTGCAAGCAGGGTTTTGTAGCCGTTTTGGCGCAGCGATGCGGAAAGCAGACGGCTGATGGCGTCGTCGTCTTCTATGACGAGGACAAGGGGCATATGGTTCATGCGACCTCCGATTCGAAAAACTCCGGGTGGCGAAGAACCGGGAGTGTGACTTCAAAAGCGATGCCCAGCGGGGTGTTGTATGCCCTGATGTTCCCCTGATGTGCCGCAGCGATGTCCTGGCATATCGAAAGGCCGATACCGCTTCCGGATATATCGGCGCTGTTGCCGGCGCGGTAAAATTTTTCAAAGAGGTTGTTGAGATCACGTTCCGCAATCGGGGGGCATTCGTTTGAGAAAACGATGCGCAATTCTTTGGCAGTCGCTTTGATGTCGATGCCGATGGGGCGATCCTCGTCGGAATATTTGAGTGCGTTGTCCAGAAGATTGACAAAAAGCCGTACTAAAAGCCCGGCATCCCCGTAAAAGAGGGGAAGGTCGGCATCAAAACGGCAGGAGAGGCGTTCGAACCATGCGTCTTTGCGGAACTCCCGCAGCGCAATCGCCACCAGGTCTTCCATGTCGCACCACTCTTTTTTGAGAGGGGAACGGGAATGTTGCAGCCGTGCGCTGTCAAGAAGGTTGCTGATCAGGCGATTCATCCGGCGGCTCGATTCGATGATCTGCGAAAGGGCTTTGTACCGGACCGCCGGATCGGTGGTATGGGTTTCGACGAGAAAAGTCGCATTTCCCATGATCGAAGCCAAAGGGGTTTTCAGGTCGTGCGAAAGGGTATTGAGCAATATTTCCTTGATGCTGTTGAGATGGATTCTTCTGGCCTGCAGGGTGATGATGTAGCCGACGACGTAAAAGATCGCGAAACTCCAAAGATAGATGAGATCGTGAACGACGAAACTAAGCGTCGGAGGAATGTACAGGGCGAGCAGCGCGACGGAGAGGGTGGTCACGACCGCGGTGGCCCTCATGCTTCCCCGCAGTGCGATGACGATGACCGGCAGAAGATGGATCAGCACGATATTGACCATCTCCAGTTCCCGTTTGAATACTTGCGAGACAATCGTAATGAAAGCGAAAAGGGCGATCGCGAGAAGGTAATGCCGGTACGGGTAGAGAACGTTCATCTTCGGGTCACTTTCGTAATGGTAACGTCATTGTATATCCGATTGTTGAAAATGGAGTAAAACGGCAGCGTTTTTTGATGCCATTTTGATGCGCTTTGTCTTACCATTTCACGATCAAAATTTTTAAACGGGAGCATTCCGTGGAAACCAAAAAAATCAGCAAGATCCTGATCGCCAACCGCGGCGAAATCGCTTTGCGCATCATCCGTGCGTGTAAAGAACTGGGAATCAAGAGCGTCGTCGTCTTTTCCGAGTCCGATCTTAACGGCGTATGGGTCCGTAAAGCGGATGAGTGTTATCCGATCCTGGGGGATCCGGTTGCCGCCTATCTGGATTACGAGCGGATCATTTCGTTGGCCAAGAAAGCCGAGTGTGACGCCATCCACCCCGGTTACGGCTTTCTTTCTGAGAGTGCCGAATTCGCGCAGGCGTGTATCGACAACGGCATCATTTTTATCGGTCCGAAACCAGAGCACGTAGCTCTTTTCGGGGATAAGATGGCGTCAAAAGTCGCAATGCGCGAAGTAGGGGTTCCGATGCTTCCGGGTACGGACGAACCGATCGATAACATCGGCGACGCGGAAAAAATTGCCGCGGATATCGGATTTCCGGTCATCATCAAAGCGGCATTCGGGGGCGGCGGACGCGGTATGCGTATCGTTGAAAAAGCCTCCGATTTCAAAGAGATGTACGAATCGGCGACGAAAGAGGCTCAGCGCTTTTTCGGACGCGGAGAGGTGTTTATCGAGAAATATCTCAAAAACCCCCGCCACATTGAAATCCAGATCGTAGCCGACAAATACGGCAACGTCGTTCACCTCGGCGAACGGGACTGCTCCATCCAGCGTCGGCACCAAAAAGTGATCGAGATCGCCCCCTCTCCGCGTTTGAGCGAGAAAGTGCGCCGGGAACTTTATCGCGTTTCAACGAAAGCGATGTTCAAACTGGGGTACGAGAGCGTCGGAACCATCGAATACCTTGTCGACGCCGAAGACAATTTCTATTTCATCGAAATGAACACCCGTGTTCAGGTTGAGCACCCCGTCACCGAAGCCATTTCAGGAATTGACCTGATCCAGCGGATGATCCAGATCGCCGAGGGCGATCCGCTCAAATTCCTGCAAGAGGAGATCAAATTCCGCGGGTACGCGATCGAATTCCGGATCAATGCCGAAAATCCGAAACTGAATTTCGTCCCTTCTCCGGGTCTCATCACAAACTACCTCTCCCCGGGGGGACCCGGAGTCCGTCTGGATTCGATGGCGTACACCAATTATCAAATTCCCTCGAATTACGATTCGATGATCGGAAAGCTGATCGTTTCGGGATTGACATGGGAAGATACGGTGCGCAAGGCGCAACGGGCACTGGACGAATTCCTGATTGAAGGGGTTCCGACGAATATTCCTCTCCACCGCCAGATCGTGCGGGATCAGGATTTCATCGACGGTAAGCTAGACACCGGCTATCTCGATACGAAATTGAACACTTTCAACCTCGAAGCGATCCACAATATGGACGATGAAGAGGCTAAAATGAAACAGATCCAGGGGATCATCAACGTCATCAAAGCCAACAATCTGAACGTCCGCCACTAAGAGACGGCCAAGGCCCGGAGGGCTTTGGCGATTTTTGTTCCTTCTTTCTTCAGTAAACTATTCCCGTTCCCCCGCCGTTGGCCGCATGAAAAACCACCGTACCGTTTTTCCGGGCGTAAAACCGTATCAGCAGCTTCTGGAGTGTCGGCTCGATGGAAGGTTTGAACCAGCCGTTATTGCTGATCCCGATCAGATAGCGGACTTCGGGGGTGTACAGTTCCGCCCGGGTCGCTTCGTAGCAGATCGCGTTGCGGAAACGGATCCCTTTGACGGTGAAATCGGTCGGTTTGTCCGCAGTCACGAAATCGCTTCCCCCGCCGAAAATTTCACGGTTGACCCATTCGCGCAGGAAACCCGGAAGGGGGATGTATTCGCCGAAGGGGACGAGGACCGTTTTTTTGGCCACTGTGAGCGTTCCCCGGTCAAAAAAGTAGGCGACGTTGTAATTCAGGCCGTTTTCTTCGTGCAGGGTTCCGGTCAATATGGCGATATGTTCGGAACGCTCCCGCAGCATTTTGACCAGCTCTTCTTGATGGTTGAGATACAGGGGAAAAGCCGATTCGGGGAGAACGACGAGGTCGTACCCCTGCGCGATCGCTTCGTCGATGGCGTCAAAGTTTTCCTGTACCGTCGTATAGAGGCGTTCATTCTGCCATTTGAAATCCTGGGAGATGTCGGTAGAGACGAGTTTGATTTTCAGCTCCGGCATGGGAGGGCGCGGATAGTTCCACTCAAGCGCGGGTAGGATCAGCAAAAAGGGCAGGGCTTTGCGGGCGTTTGTGAAATAACGGGTCGCGGCGAGGGCTGCGAGAACGAGGGCAAACTGCCACTTGTGTATGCCGACGTAACTCTCCACGAAAATCAGTTCGGGCTGCATCCAGTTAAAATCCATCGGCCAGACGAACGTGAGGGCAAAAAGGAGCGCTGCACGGACGAAGGGATTGGAACTCAGGCCCAGGATGCCGAAGAACAGAAGATAAACGATCCCGAACCCCAAAGCGACGAGTTCTCGCGCCCATCCAAGCCCGTAATACTGGAAACTAAACCCGATCCAGTAACACCATGCCAGTCCGATAAAAAAGCCTGCGGCGGGAAGGGAACGCTTCGGTGCGTGAAGCATGCCGTAGAGTGCGGCGAGAGCCGCGAGCGTGTTGACGAGTCTGGACGTGTAGCCGAAGTGCTCGAAGTAGATGAAGGCGCTGAACGACGCGGCGATGGCAAGCGGAAGGTACAAGAGTTCGATAAAGGCGGGGGATCGTAATTTCATGGGAGAATTATAGCGCTGTTAATGTCTTTTGAGTATAATGCGCTAATTTTCATTAATGAAGGAACCGCATGGAATTTCTCGTTCAAATCCTCCCGTTTGTATTTCTGATCGCTATTATGTATTTTGTGATCATTCGCCCCCAGAACCAGCAGGCCAAACGCCACAAAGAGATGGTCGAATCGCTTGAAAAAGGGGACAAAGTCGTTACCAGCGGCGGGTTGATCGTCGAAATCAAAAAAGTCGAAGAGAACTTTTTTGCCGTCAAATTCAACAATGAGACCGAAGGGCGCCTCGTCAAAGACGCGGTAGCCAGAAAGTACGAGGATGAAGCTTAATTACCGCGTCGTCATTCTCATCGTCGCCACCGTTTTCGGATTAATCTACTCCGTTCCCTCCTTCACCCAAAGCGAGGAAGGAAAAAAGATCACGTTGGGGCTTGACCTGCAAGGCGGTCTGCACATACTTTTGGGGGTTAAAACCGATGAAGCGGTCAACTCCCAGCTCAAATCGATCGCGTCCGGGCTGAAACATTTCGGCGAGCGAAACGACATCCTTCTCGACGGCATTGCCGTCTCGGAGGGGAAAGTCGTATTCGAGCTCCTCGATGCGGATGACGCGGCGGCCGTTAAAGAACATCTCAAAAGCGTAGACGGAGCGTCGGTCGGTGTATCCGGCGAGCGCTACGCGGTCACCCTCACCCCCGAATCGATTGAAAAACTGAAACAGCAGGCGGTCGACCAGGCAATCGAGACGATCCGCAACCGCCTGGACCAGTTCGGGCTTTCGGAACCTACCGTAGCGCGTCAGGGTGCCGATAAAATCCTCGTCGAGCTTCCGGGGATCAAAACACCCGAAGAGGAGCAGCGGGCGCGTGAGCTGATTTCGCGTGCCGCCAAACTCGAACTGATGGCGGTGGACGAAGACCGTGCCATGCGCGTCGGCGACATGAGTGACGCGGAAGCGGCGAGTTACGGCGATCAAATTCTCGAAGACGCGATCCAGCCGGGCGCCAAGCATCTCGTCAACGAAATCCCCATCCTGGACGGTTCAATGCTGACCGATGCGCAGGTCGGGTACGATCAGAACAACCGTCCCGTCATCAATTTTACGCTCAATTCCGAAGGGGCGCAGATTTTCGGAGACTTTACCGGTAAGAGCGTGGGCAAGCGCCTCGCGATCGTTTTGGACGGCAAAGTCTATTCGGCCCCGGTCATTAACGAACGCATCGGCGGCGGAAGCGGCCAGATCAGCGGGAACTACACGACCGCGGAAGCGAACGATCTGGCGATCGCATTGCGTTCGGGAGCACTGCTGGCACCGATTTACATGATGGAAAAACGCTCCGTCGGACCGAGCCTCGGAGCCGACAGCATCCAGGCGAGCATGATCGCCCTGATGTCAGGGTTTGGTGCCGTCGTCATCTTCATGATGGTGTATTACGGCATTGCCGGCGTTATCGCCAACGTCGCGCTGGTGGTCAACATCCTGCTGATCGTTGCGGTCATGGCGATGTTCGGGGCTACGCTCACATTGCCGGGGATGGCCGGAATCGTTCTTACCGTGGGGATGGCGGTCGATTCGAACGTCATTATTAACGAACGGATACGGGAAGTCCTCGCCGAAGGTTCGTCGGTTAAACGGGCGATCGAAGTAGGATATCAAAATGCGATGCGTGCCATTACCGATTCGAATATCACGACGCTGATCGCCGCTATTGTCTTGTACGTATACGGGACCGGGGCGATCAAGGGGTTTGCGATTACCATCAGTATCGGTATTCTTGCCTCGATGCTGACGGCGATTCTGGGAACACACGGTATTTACCTGATGCTTCAGGACCGGATCACCAAATCCAATAATAACGCGTTGTGGTTCGGCGTGAAACGGAGAAAATAATGGAACTGTTTCGTTATACCAGACCGATAGGACTGATGGGCAAATCGAAATGGGCGATAGGACTTTCTATATTTCTAGTAGTCGCATCGATTTTTACGATCTTTACGAAAGGGCTCAATTTCGGGATCGATTTTGCCGGAGGAACGATTATCCAGGTGAAATACGACGGAGCGGCGCCGATTGACGCGATGCGCGAGAAGCTCTCGGGCAACCCGATGTACGAAGGCGCTTCGATCAATGAATTCGGCTCTCCTGATGAGGTGGTGATCCGGCTTAAAAACACTTCCGAGAGTATGACCAAAGATATCGGGGACGTTACGCGTGAGGAACTTTCCGGGACCGGAAAGTTCCAAATTCGACGGGTGGATATCGTCGGAGCAAAGGTAGGAGGCGAGCTGCGTGAGAAAGGGATCATGGCACTTGCTTTGGCATTTGCCGGAATCCTGATCTACGTGGCAGTCCGATTCGAATGGCGTTTTGCCGTCGCATCGGTATTGGCTTTGCTCCATGACCTTACGATCGCGGTCGGTGCGATTTCTCTGCTACAGCTGGAGGTCAATCTCGATGTCATCGCGGCATTGCTGACGATTTTGGGATATTCGATCAACGATACAATCATCGTTTTTGACCGTATTCGTGAAGAGATCACCGAGAATTCGGCGAAAACGCTCCATGAAATTATCGACGATTCGGTAACACGGACGCTGTCACGAACAACATTGACGTCTTTGACGGTATTGATGGTACTCGTCACCCTTTTCCTTTTTGGGGGAGAGATTATCAATACATTTACTACCACATTGCTCGTCGGTGTCGTAGTGGGTACCTACAGCTCGATTTTCGTAGCTTCTCCGCTGCTGGCTATTTTGGGTTTCGATGTCAAGCGTTATCGGGCCAAGCTATCCGAAAAAGCGGCCCGGGAAGCGGAAAAAGAGAAAATGCGCGCGCAATTCGAGCAGGGCGTAGTCTAACTAAGGAGTGAACGATGGATTGGGGCAAAGTAGTATACGTTTTTTTTACGCTGATGAGTTTGACGTCGACGGCGGCGTTTTTGTACGATCATACGTCGATGATGCTGTTCGTGGCGGCGAGTCTGAACATCATTTCGACGATTCTCAAGCTCGGCGTCCGTAACCTGCTGGCGGCCGAACTGCTGGCGGGATCGCTCGTTGCCGATTTGCACCTGATCCCGGCGTTCATTTACATGGAGGTTGTCGGCAGCGTCCAGTGGGCCGTAGCCCTGGCAATCGGCGCGCTGATCGCCAATCTTTTTTCGATCATCATGGTCTTTATCGAGAGTGCCAAATCCAAAGAGAATTACGAATAACAGGAGCCTTTTTTGAATTATTCCCCCGCAGAGATTGAAGCCAAATGGCAGCGCGTCTGGAGCGAAACCAAAGCGTACGAACCTGCCAACGATTTTTCCAAGCCTAAAAAATACGTCCTCAGCATGTTCCCCTACCCTTCGGGGCGGATCCACATGGGACACGTGCGCAACTATACCATCGGCGACGCATTTGCCCGTTACTACCGTCAGCAGGGGTTTAATGTTCTTCACCCGATCGGTTGGGACAGTTTCGGGATGCCGGCCGAAAACGCCGCGATCAAACACGGCGTCCACCCCAAAAAATGGACGTACGAGAATATCGCGACGATGCGCGGAGAGCTCGCAGGACTTGGTCTGTCGTTCTCGGAAGAGCGCGAATTCGCCACTTCCAACCCCGAGTATACGGCGTTCGAACAGGCGTTTATCATCGATATGTTCGAAAAAGGGCTGCTTTACCGTAAACAGGGATTTTTGAACTGGTGTCCGCACGATCAGACCGTTCTGGCGAACGAGCAGGTGGTTGAGGGGGGATGCTGGCGCTGCGGCACTCCGATCGAGCAAAAAGAGATGTACCAGTATTATCTCAAAATCAGCGATTACGCCGAAGAGCTTCTCGAATCGCTCAAATCCCTCGAGGGGAAATGGCCCAAGCAGGTACTTACGATGCAGGAGAACTGGATCGGCAAATCGTACGGGCTGGAGTTTCGTTTTAAACTCGATGAAGCGAGCGAAGCGAAGCTGGGAGCGGTATATGAGGGATTCGATGTCTTTACGACTCGTCCGGACACAATCTACGGCGTCAGCTACGCTGCGCTGGCTCCCGAACACGAAATCGTCCGGCATATGCTTTCGTTCGGATTGCTCGATGAAGCGAACGCTGAAGCGATCAAGGCAATGCAGCGGGTCGGCGCTCGCGACCGCGCCACGCAGCCAAAAGCGGGAGTGGCGCTCGGAATCGACGTCATCCATCCGCTGACAGGGGCAAAAGTTCCCGTCTGGGTAGCCAACTTCGTCCTCACCGATTACGGCTCTGGGGCGGTAATGGCGGTTCCCGCGCACGATGAACGTGACTATGAGTTTGCAAGTAAATACAACCTTCCGGTTAATCCGGTCATTTTCCCGGCCGAGGGCGAACTGCCGAGCGGCTGTGCCTATACCGAAGCGGGGATCCTGCGCGAGAGCGGGGAGTTCAGCGGGCTGGATAACACGGCGGCCAAAGCGGCCATCATGGATTATTTCGAGGCGAACAAGCTGGGCAAAAAAGTGGTCAATTTCCGTCTCAAAGACTGGGGGATCAGCCGTCAGCGTTATTGGGGCGCTCCGATCCCGCTGATTCACTGCGAGAGCTGCGGCATCGTGCCGGAGAAAAAAGAGAATCTTCCCGTCGCGCTTCCCGAAGACGTGGAGATCACGGGCGAGGGGAACCCTCTCGATCACCATCTGAGCTGGAAACACTGCACCTGCCCCAAATGCGGCAAAGCGGCGATCCGCGAGACCGATACGATGGACACGTTTATCCAGTCGTCGTGGTATTTTCTGCGCTATACCGTCAAAAACGATTTTAAAGAGGCATTTGACCCCAAAGCGCTTGAGTACTGGATGAACGTCGACCACTACATCGGCGGGATCGAGCATGCGATTTTGCACCTCCTTTACGCCCGTTTCTTTACGAAAATGCTCCGCGATCTGGGGTATACAAAAAGTTCCGAACCGTTCGAGCATCTGCTGACGCAGGGGATGGTTCTCAAAGACGGCGCCAAGATGTCCAAATCCAAAGGCAACACCGTCGATCCGGGGGAACTCGTCGCCAAGTACGGCGCCGATACGGCACGGTTGTTTATCCTTTTCGCCGCCCCTCCGACGCAGGAACTCGAATGGAACGACAGTGCGGTAGAGGGGGCGTTCCGTTTTCTCAAACGTTTCGCCGACCGGAGCCAGAAGGTGACTACGACCCATACGATCCCCTTGATCGATCATTCGTCTCTTTCCAAAGAGGAGAAAGCGGCGCGTAAAAAAGTGTACGAAGCGCTCAAACGCGCCCAGGACGTCTACACCGAACGCCATACCTTCAACACCCTTATCGCCGGGGTAATGGAAGCGATGAACGCACTGAACGAGCAGAACCATCCGGGCGTCTGGAGCGAAGGTTACTGGATCCTCTCGGCGATTATGGAACCGATCGTTCCGCATCTGTGCTGGGAACTTTCTCAAAACCTGTTCGGGGGCAAAAATTTCGGTCCCCAAAAAGTGCTGGACGAGGTTTTTGAAGTCGATGCCGTCGCTTTGGGGGTTTCGGTCAACGGTAAAAACCGTGCCACGATCGAAGTGGGAGTCGGCGAGAGCAACGAAGCGATCCTTGCCGCAGCCAAAGCGGCAGTCGAAAAATGGATCGACGGCAAAGAGATCCTCAAAGAGATCGTCGTTCCCGGCAAGCTTGTAAATCTGGTTATCAAGGGATAAATGATGAAAAAAACGGTCACATCGGTACTGTTGAGCCTTTGGTTGGCCGGATGCGGCTACGCCCCGGCATCGCACTATGCCAAAAACGTCGTCGGGGAGAGCGTCAGTACCGAAGTGATCATATCGATGGAAGATCCGCAGAATACGGTCATCATCAAAGATGCCGTCGACAAAGCGGTCATCACCAAATTCCGAACCGCCCTGCGTCCCAAGCACAGCGCTAAAACCCATCTCACCATCTCCATCGGCGGCGTCGGGTTTTCGCCGTTGCAATACGATACGAACGGTTACGTCATCACCTACCGTGCGACCGTGACGATGAATATCTCGCGCGTGACGGAGGGGAAATCGGCCTCGTACGCAACGACCGGCGTGTACGATTTCGCCATAGAACCCAACGCGATCATCACCGACCAGGCCCGTTTCGAAGCGATTTCGCAAGGCGCTGAGAAAGCGATCGACGCATTTATCGCCAAGCTAGCCGCCGAAGGGGCGAAACCGCCGAAAGAGGAAGAAAAATGACCATCCACCAAATCGTCCGCAACACGGTCGAGCGGCTGAAAAACGAGGGAAAAACCTGGACTCCCGACGTCTATGCCGAAGTTTTCTGTGCCGAAGCGAAAAAAGCGGGCGTAGCGGTTGAAGACTGCTCGGGAGTGGAGCGTTATACCGCTTTGCTGGATAAAAAGACGGCCGAGGAGATCAAGCTTTACCGGGTCAAAACGACCGCCGAACTGATCCGTTTCCTGATTTCGAAAATGAGCCGCCTCAATCCCACCGAAGCTTCCGCACTCGTCGAGATGCTCAGTTCGCTGGCGAAACAGATGGCCAAAAGCGTTGAGATGCTGCATAACGCCGAAGCCGCTGCGCTCGCGCGAAAAACCGTCGCGGTTCTAGATGAGCGGGGCGGGGCGACCCAGATCGACCTTCTAAAACAGGCGTGGAGCAATTTTCTTTCGATCTACGACGACACGTACCTGATGAAGCTTGCCGAGTTCGGGCCTGTCGATACGTCAAACCTGCGGCGCACGATCGAGGGGCTTCGCTTTTCGCGGGCCAAGGGGGCGGGCGAAGCCGACTATACGAGCGTCGCGCAACTCGTCGTCGCTTCGCTGCTCCCTTCGATAGCTCCGAAAATGGACGATGCGACCCTTAGACTCTCCCAAAAACTCAAAAACTCGCCCGAATTCCTTGCGAGCGCGGAGTGTGAAAAAGAGCTCAAAGCGGCCATCGCGATGCGGATCGCCCTGGACAAACGAAGCGTCGAGGAGATGGTCCATACGCTCGACCGGCTGTTGGGGAAATCCTCCGCACAGCTGATCGAGCTGATTGAGCGGAGCGAAAACTCCACCGCCGAGATCCGCGACGTCAAACGCGACCTTGAAGCGCTCGAAGCGGACAAACCCGCCGATTTCAAAACGGCCCACAAACGGCTCTATACGATCGCTACGGCATTGGAAGAAAAAGTAGAAGTGCTGGGGAAAGACCTCAAAATCCACAACGACAAGGTCGAACGGATGGGGAAAAAAATTGCCGCGCTCGAAGCCGAACTGGCCGAAGCGCAGCAGGCGTCGCGCGAGGATTTTTTGACCAAGCTGTTCAACAAACGGGCGGTCAGCGAATTTTTGAGCCTCAAAGAGGCCGAGTACGAACGCCACGGGCGCAGTTACAGCATCGCCATGCTCGACCTGGACCATTTCAAGCAGATCAACGACACATACGGCCATGAAGCGGGGGATGCGGTGCTCATCGCATTTGCCAAAATCCTCAAAGAAGAGGCGCGCGGGACCGATACCGTCGGCCGTTACGGGGGCGAGGAATTTATCGCGATTCTCGATACCGACCTCGAAGGGGCGAAAATTTTCGGTGAAAAGATCCGCGCCCACGTCGAGCAGGCCCATTTCATGTACCAGAACCACCGGATCGGGGTGAGTGTAAGCATCGGCGTGGCCGAACGGAGCGAATTTGAGAGCGAAAAAGCGCTCTTTAAAGGGGCCGACGCACGGCTGTACGATGCCAAGCACAAAGGGCGAAACCGCGTCGAGCCCGCATGAATCTAGACGAATTTCTCTCCGCCAAACCCCTTTTTTACGACGTCATCGATTACGGACGTTTTCCGCGCGCGTACGCCATGATCGCCGATCGCCTTCCCGCCCCGGCGATCGTCCATATCGTGGGGACGAACGGGAAGGGGAGTACGGGGCGCTTTCTTGCCGAAGCGCTGCACCGCAGCGGCAAGCGGACGGGGCACTATACGTCGCCCCACATCCTCCGTTTCAACGAGCGTATCTGGATCGACGGAGAAGATATTTCCGATGCGGACCTCGAGGAGGCTCACCGACGCCTTTTGGCCCTTCTGCCTTCCGAGGTTGCCGAGTCTCTGAGCTATTTCGAGTACACGACGCTCCTTGCGATGATCGCGTTCGAGGAGTGTGATTACGTCGTTCTTGAAGCGGGGCTCGGGGGAGAACACGACGCGACGAACGCGTTTGAGAAAGTATTGAGCGTTTTCACCCCGATCGATCTGGATCACGCCGCGTTTTTGGGAACGACGGTCGAGGAGGTGGCGCAGACCAAGCTGCGCAGCATGACCCGCCTCGCCCTGCTGGGATCGCAAAAACATCCCGAAGTCGAGACGATCGCGCGAAAGATCGCGGACGTGAAAGGGACACGGCTGCATACCCTGCACGAACGGATTACCCCCGCCATACGAGAGTGGGCATTGCAATTGGGCATAAAAAACGGTCTCAGCGTCTATTTGCGCGATAATCTGGAACTGGCGATGTGCGCGTTCGAGCTGCTGGGATTCGAAGCGCGCGCAGAGCTGTTCGACCAGGGCGCCCTGTTCGGGCGTCTGAGCCGCATCGCCCCGAACGTTACTCTCGACGTCGGCCATAATCCGCTTGCGGCCCGCGAAATTGCACGGGTTTATGCGGGGAAAAAAGTGACACTCGTCTACAATACCTATCGCGACAAGGATTACCGAGAGATCCTCTTTATTCTCAGCCCGATTATCGAGCGGGTGGAGATCATTGATGTGAACGAACCCCGGATCGCCCTGCGGAGCGACCTGGAAGCGGCACTGGACGGACTGGCGATTCCCTACGCTTCCTTCGAGCGGATCGACGATGCGAAAGACTACCTGGTTTTCGGCTCCTTCAGCGTAGCCGAGACGTTTTTGAAAAGGATGAACCCCTGATGTCACAGGCACGACTGTACGAGTATCTCAAAACCGATCCGAAAAAACTCCCCGACATCCTCCTGTGCGAAGATGCCAAAGAGGCTTCCGAACTGGCCGACGTCTGTGCGTATCTCGGGATCGAAACGGCGGTACTGCCCGATTTTCGGGCCGCTTTCATGGACGACCTGCGTCCTTTCGGGGAAGAGCTTTTCGCCCTGTTTTCGGCACTGCGCGCCTATTACGCCTCCCCCAAAAAACCGCTGGTGATTTCACCCCTCAAAACCCTCCTTTTTCCCGTCCCAAAAGCGGAACTGTTGCAGAGCTTCGAGATCGAGTTCGCCTCACGGCTGGATCTCTCTGCCCTCAAAGAGAAACTGCTTCACTGGGGATACACCTTCGTCGACATGGTCGAAATGGAAGGGGAAGTGTCGCACCGCGGCGATATCCTCGACCTCTACGTCCCCGGAAGTGAAAAGCCCTGCCGTATCAGCCTTTTTGACGACGAGGTCGAGGAGATCCGTTTCTTCGACGTCGAGACTCAGCGTACCGAGAAGGAAGAGGTCGCCCAGATTACCGTCACGAGTACTTTTTTCTCGCTGGACGCGGAGCAGTTCAGACGGATGACGCGGGAGGCGGAGAACGCGCAAAGCGACAGTTTCGTCAAAGACATCGCTTCGCTGGGGTACTGGGTCCTCGGGGATGCGGGATGGGACCTGTGCGAAGGGAAACGGGTGGTCCGGATCCGGGAGATGAAGAGCGTGCTCGACGAAGCCTACGGCCTCAACCAGCCTACCCTGCCGCGCACACGGTTCGAAGGGGAAATCATTCCCGAACCGAGCCGTTACGCTCCGCTCGTCGCCCCTTCGCTCGAAACGCTGCGCAGCGTTCATAAAGCCAAAAAAATCACCCTGATCGCCGCGAGCGATACCCAGCTCAAAGCGGCCGGTGTTTTCGACACCAAGGGGATTGAAGTGCGGACATCGGGTCTGGTGCTCAACCTGATCGGTCCGGACGAGGTGATCGTCTCGATCAACCGCCACGAGAAGAAACGGCGCCGCCGCCGCACCTCGATCCTTCTTGACGACCTCAAAGTGGGCGACTACGTCGTCCACGAGGAGTACGGGGTCGGTATTTTCGAGGGGATCGAACAGGCCGAAATCCTCGGCGGTATCAAAGACCTCGTCGTCATCAAATACATGGGGGACGACAAGCTCCTGCTCCCCGTCGAGAACCTTGATGCCATCGACCGTTACATCGCCTCGGGGAGCCTCCCGGTACTCGACCGTCTGGGCAAGGGGAGCTTCGGCAAACTCAAAGAGACGGTCAAGGCGCGGCTGTTCGAAATCGCCTCGGAGATCGTGGGGGTTGCCGCCAGTCGTGCCCTCATCAAAGCCCCCCGCATTGAATGCGACGGAGGGGAGCTCAAACGTTTCCAGGCGCATGCGGGATTCGATTACACTCCCGACCAGAAAAGCGCCATCGACGCGATCGTTTCCGATCTGGCCTCGGGCAAGATCATGGATCGGCTCCTCAGCGGAGATGTCGGATTCGGAAAAACGGAAGTGGCGATGAATGCCGTCTTCGCCGCGGTGCGCGGAGGCTACCAGTCGCTTCTGGTCGTTCCCACGACGCTGCTCTCCTCGCAGCATTACCGCTCGCTCAAAGAGCGACTGGGGGAATTCGGAATACGGGTCGGTAAACTGGACCGTTTTGTGAGTACCAAGGAGAAAAATGCCATTCTGCGCGCGCTGGGAAGCGGTGAGATCGACTGCGTGGTGGGGACGCATGCCCTGCTGGGAGTGAGCTGCGCGAAACTGGGGCTCGTCATCATCGACGAAGAGCATAAATTCGGGGTGAAACAAAAAGAGAAGCTGAAATCACTCTACGAGAACGTCCACCTTCTCTCCATGAGCGCCACCCCGATCCCGCGCAGCCTTAACCAGGCACTCAGCTCCATCAAAACCCTCTCCGAACTCCTCACACCGCCCAGCGAGCGGCTCGGAGTACGGACGTTTGTGAAAAACTATGACGAGAAATTGATCAAAGAGGTAATTTTGAGGGAACTGCGCCGCGGCGGGCAGGTGTTCTACGTCCACAACTCGATCGATTCGATGGTGATCAAGGCGGGAGAGCTTAAGGCGATCCTCCCTGAACTGCGGATACTGATCCTCCACTCCAAAATCGGCGCGACCGAGACCGAGGAGGAGATCGCCAAATTCGCTGCCAAAGAGTACGACGTGCTGCTGGCGACGTCGATCATCGAATCGGGGATCCATATGCCCACCGTCAACACGATGATTATCGACGGGGCCGACCGCTTCGGGATGGCCGACCTGCATCAGCTGCGCGGACGTGTGGGACGGGGACACATCGAGGGGTATGCTTATTTCATCGTCGATGACAAGGATAGCCTGAGCGAAGAGGCGAAAAAACGGCTCGTTGCCCTCGAATCCAATTCGTTTCTGGGGAGCGGCTCGATGCTCGCCTACCACGATCTCGAGATCCGGGGCGGGGGAAATCTCGTCGGCGACGCCCAGAGCGGCCACATCAAGAATATCGGGTACGCCCTGTACTTGCGGATGCTGGAGGATGCGATCAAACTCCTCACCAACCAGACGACGGCGATCAAAGCCAAAGTCGACATCAAGCTTACCGTCAGCGCCTTCATCAGCGACGAGGTGGTGGGCGAAGACCGCCTCCGGCTCGAGCTTTACCGCCGCCTCAGCCATTGCGAGGAGATTGCGGAGGTGTACGACATCCTCGAAGAGGTCGAAGACCGTTTCGGCAAGGCCGATACCCCTACGCGGCAGTTTTTCGATATCATGGTCATCAAACTGCTGTGTATCGAGAAAAAGGTGAAAATGGTGAGCAACTACAACCAGAACATCACGGTCGAGTACCAAAACGGTTCCAAAGAGACGCTCCAGAGCCCGAGCAAGGACGATGACGACCTGATCGCCGCGGTCCTCAAATATCTCCGTACCGCGAAGCCGAAGGTGCTCTGATGAGTTTCTGTTCGTATTTCGACACCTACCAGTGCCGCTCGTGCAGCTGGATCGACTATTTTTATGCCGAACAGGTGAAACAAAAAGAGGCGCACCTGCACGAACTCCTCTCCCCGTATAATCCGGCACATTGGCTCAAATCGGTTCCCAGCCCTCTCAAAGCTTTCCGCAATAAGGCGAAGATGGTTGCGATCCCGACGTTGGAGGGGGTGGTTCTGGGCCTCGATGAAGAGACGAGCCTGATCGAGTGCCCCCTGTACGATGAATCGATGCAGAGGGTTTTGCACATCGTACAGGAGTGGCTGCGGGAACTGGGGATCAAAGGATACGACCTCAAAAAGAAAAAAGGGGAGCTCAAATACGTTCTCCTTACCCGCAGCACGCAGGGGGGGATGATGCTTCGCTTCGTCCTCCGCTCGCACGGTATTATCCCCCGTTTGCAGGGGGAACTTGAATCGCTCATGAAACGTGCCCCCGAACTCAAAGTGATCACCGCCAACATCCAGAGCGTCCACATGGCGATCCTGGAGGGGGAAGAGGAGATATTTCTGAGCGAAACGCAGCGGCTGGAGGAACGTTTTAACGGTATTCCCCTCTTTATCCGCCCCAAAAGCTTTTTTCAGACCAACCCCGCGGTCGCCGAAAAGCTCTACCGCAGCGCCGCCGAATGGGCCGGTGAAGCAAATCCGGCTCGCATTTGGGACCTGTTCTGCGGCGTCGGAGGGTTCGCACTGCATTGTGCCGCCCCCGGACGGGAGATCACGGGGATCGAGATCGAACCCGAAGCGATCCTGTGCGCCCGCGATTCGGCCGAGCTGATGGGATTTGAAGGACTGCGCTTCGAGAGCCTGGATGCGGCGACCTTCAGCGCGACGGCGGGAGCGGCTGCGGATGTCGTGATCGTCAATCCTCCGCGCCGGGGACTGGGCGAACAGCTGTGCAAATGGCTGGAGCGTATCGCCCCCCAGAGGATCATCTATTCGAGCTGCAACGCCGCCAGCCTTGCAAAAGATCTGGAGCAGCTGGGAAGTTACCGCGTCATGCGGGCGCAGATGTTCGACATGTTCCCCCACACGACCCATTACGAGACGCTAGTGGAATTGACGCGGATATAAAGCTCCCCGCTAAGGTCGAGATAGGTCAGATAGAGCCGCACGTCGAATTCGAGCTGGTGATAGTGCGGTTCGATGTGGCAGCAGAGTTTGTAAAAGGCTTTGTTGTGCTCTTTTTCTTTGAGATGGGCGAGTTCGTGGGCGACGATCATCCGTAAAAACGGCTCGGGCGCGTTCTTGAAGAGGGTGGCGATGCGGATCTCGTTTTTGGCTTTGAGCTTTCCCCCCTGTACGCGCGAAACGAACGTGTGGGTTCCCAACGCCGAGGCAAGATCGCGCATTTTCGCGTCGTAATGGACTTTGGAAATCGGCGCCGCGTTGCGCAGATGGATGTTTTTGAGCTCGGTGACGTAGGCGTAGAGCGCTTTGTCGGTCGTGTAGGGGTGAAGGTCGGGATATTTGCCCAAGAGGTGCTCACCCAGAGCGTTTTGGTCGATGAGGTCGCGCACCCGCGCACGGAGTTCTTCGGGGTAGTGGGCGAGATACTTTAGCGATTGCATGGGGGGATTATAGTATAGTTTTAAAATTTTGCATACAAAGGCTCGGTGATGGAACATCCAAAGATCGAAGAGCTGATCGCCCGGATCAAAACCCTCGAAGCCGAGCTGGAGAGTGAACTCCACCGCGAATACGAAGATTTCCGGTGCGAAATCACCAAAAAGCGCGAAGAGGTGCTCGCCAAATACCGCCGCGACCGCCAGAACCTGTTTATGTACCTGGCAACCGCCCCGGTATTGCATCTGCTCAGCGCTCCGGTGATCTGGTCGGTCCTCCTTCCGGCGTTGATCCTCGATCTGTTCGTCACCCTCTACCAGAGGATCTGTTTTCCGATCTACCGGATCGAGAGGGTGCGCCGGAGCGATTACATCGTCATCGACCGGCATCGCCTAGGGTATCTGAACCCGATCGAAAAACTCAACTGCCTGTATTGCAGCTATTTCAACGGTCTGATCGCCTACGTTGCCGAAATCGCGGGGCGAACCGAACAGTACTGGTGCCCGATACGCCATGCCGCGCGGCTGCGATCGATGCACTCGCGCTATCAGCGCTTTTTCGAATACGGCGACAGCGAAAGTTTCCGCGAGGGGAAAAAAGGGCTGCGTGAAGAATTAAAGGAGATCAAAGAGTGAAAATCGCGTTTATCGGAGACATCGTCGGCCGTCCCGGCCGCGCCATGATCAAAGAACACCTCCCCCGCCTGCGCCGCGAATACGGGATAGATTTTGTCATCGCCAATTACGAGAACGCCTCCCACGGGTTCGGCGTCACCGTCAAAAACGCCCACGAGCTTCTGGCTATGGGGATCGACTGCATGAGCGGGGGAAATCATACGTGGGACAAAAAAGAGGTCGAGCCGCTCCTGGCTTCCCTGCCGCTGCTGCGCCCCCACAATTACCCCGAAGGGGTTCCGGGAAGCGGGTGCCGCATTGTTGAGCTGGGTGGAGAAAGACTGGCCGTTTTGAATATCATGGGCCACTACGGGATGCCCTACGTCGACAACGCTTTCCGGTGTGCCCGCGATACGGTGGCGCAACTCAAAAATGACGGGGTAGAGCATATCTTCGTCGATTTCCATGCCGAGGCGACCAGCGAGAAGCGGGCAATGCTGATGCTGCTGCAAGGCGAGGTGAGCGGGATCATCGGCACCCACACCCATGTGGGGAGCGACGATCTGCAGATTTCACGGGGCACTGCTTACCTCACCGACATCGGCCTCACCGGATGCCGTGACAACGTTATCGGCATGGACGCGAAAGTTCCGGTCGAAAAATTCCTCCTCGGCGTTTCGGGACGGTTCGAAGTCCCCGAAAAATGCCGCAAGATTTTCCAGATCGCGATCATGACCCTCGAAGGGGGGAAATGCACCGATGCCTTCAAACTCAAAATCTTCGATGACGGCCGCGTGTTCCGCACCGACGCGTGGACCGAGGAATAGGGGACGCCGCGGTGGAACTGAGCGACTCGTTTGAACTCTACGATACCCTTGAAAAGCTGAACCTCCTCGAGAATTCCCCGAGCATGTGGTGGCCCGCTTACGGGACGTTCGAGGTGGTCGTCGGCGCGATCCTCACCCAAAATACGAGTTGGAACCGCGTGGAGACATCGCTCCAAAACCTGCGCGCCGCTTCGCTCCTTTCTCCCGAACCCCTCAGCAAAACTCCCCCGGAGAGCTTGATGGAACTGATCCGCCCCAGCGGGCTGTTCAAAGCCAAAGCCTCCAACCTGATCCGCCTCTCCCGAAACCTGCTGGATGATTTCGGCGATTTCGAAACCTTTGCGCAAAACGTCGACCGCCAATGGCTCCTCTCCCAGAAGGGAATCGGCCCCGAGAGTGCCGACAGCATCCTCTGCTACGCCTGCGAGCGCCCTGTCATGGTTGTGGACGCCTACACGGCGCGGCTGCTCCGTGGCTACGGCTACGAATTCGAGAGCTACGACGAGTTGCAGGAGTGGTGCGAGGCGGGGGTGAGAGACGCTTTCGGGGAAGAAGAGCTCCCCGAGGTTTTTGCGCGGTTTCATGGGATGATTGTGGAGTATGGGAAAAGAAAGGCTAAAACACCTCTTTGACCCGTCCCGCTTCCCCCTTGAGTATTTGACAAAATACAATCAGATAATATAATATCAGACAAATTATCGGAAAGAGGATGCATGAGAGGTTTAGTTCTTTTAGTGGTGATGTTTTTTTCTATCAATGGTTGGGCAGCCAATAAGGTCTTTTTGCTTCAACCTATGAGTCGAATGCCGATCGACACCTATCAAGTAGCCGCTAAAAATCTATCGGCACTTTCACCGCTAAAAGAAAAAAATATCCACATCGTTTTACGGAACAAAGTCGATGAAAATACAAGCTCAAGCAGTTTGTTATGTCGAGGATGGTTTCCTATCGTCACACCGCAATCCGAAACCTTTGAGAGCGTTATCCAAAACGCATTTACCCAAGAGTTGGCGCAAGGGGGAGTCTTATCCGATAAAGAGGGAATAACTATTTCGATTGATAGCATAAAAATAAATTTCAATACGTTCGGTACCGCTACATGGGAATATGAAATGACTCTTTCGAATACCATTAAAAGTGAAACGTTTTCCTATAAACATGAATACGGCACATACTTTGTCGCGGCAAACGTATGCAATGCGACAGGACAAAACTTTACGCGAGGGATTGAAGCATTTTTAAAATCTATCTATTCTGATCCGCGTTTTTCGGCATTACTTCAGTGAGAAGTAATTTTTAAAACACCTCTTTGACCCGTCCAATTTCCCCGCTCATGAGCCGAACTTTGATGCCGTGAGGGTGAGTGGGAGAGTTGGTGAGGATGTCGCGGACGATCCCTTCGGTCAGTTTACCTGTCCGCTGATCTTGTTTGAGGACGATGGCGACCCGTTTGCCGCTTTGGATGTTTTTGCGCTCTTTGCCGTCCATGAGGTTATTCCCGCAGGTTGAGCCATGAGGGGGGATTGTCGAATTGCAGCCCGCTTTCGCGCCAGTCGGTTTTGTCGCCGTGGCGCGAGTGGAGCTTTCCGGCGATGAGGGTGTACTGCATTCCCGTGATGACGCTGGTGAGGCGTTTGCCTTTTTTGAGTGCGTCGAGTACGGCGTCTCTGCTTTCCATGTTGTCCCCTTGTGTCGGTTTGTTAAAGTTCCCCTTGGAACCTTAATAAAACGCAGGCGGCGCAGGCCGCCTGAAAGGCTTAGAGCGCCGTGACGTTTTCGGCTTGGGGACCTTTGTCACCCTGACCGACGGTGTAGGTCACTTTTTGACCTTCGTCGAGAGAAACACGGCCGTAGCCTGTGCGGTTTACCTGACGGAAGTGGACGAAGATGTCTTTATCGCCGTTGTCTTGTTGGATGAATCCAAAACCTTTTTCGCCGTTGAACCATTTGACGGTTCCGTTGAGCAGTTCTGCCATGTTGCAGCCTTTGTTGTGTAAATACACCCGGCGGATGCCGGGTGGTCGAAATAATAAAATGGAGCGGTCTACAGGCGGGTCGTACTGATAGAAGTCAATAAAAAGCAGCCAAAGATGAGACTCTAAATCATCTTTCAATACAGACAGTATAGCGGAATTTTTCTTTTTTACCCATTACAGCAGTGCGATCAGTTCGTCGAGCTTTCCGATGCGGTGGGTTGCGGTGCTGAAATCGTGGTTTTCGGTAAAGCGGTTGTGGACGACGACGCACTCGATCCCCGCCGCTACGGCGGCGCGCAGCCCCCGTTCGGAATCTTCCACGACGACCGTTTCGCCTTTTTCGCCGCCCAGACGTTCCAGCCCCAGCAGATAGGGATCGGGGTAGGGCTTGGCGCGGGGGTATTCGCCGCTGCACAGGACGAATTCCATGTAATCGACGAGGCCTCTGCGTGCGTGGATCAGCTCGAAATCGCATCGCAGGGCGGAGGTGACGATCCCCATCCGGTATGTCTGAGAAAGTTCGGCCAGTACCTCGCGCACCCCCGGAATCGCGATCTCTTCGGTACGCAGGTAGTGCTGGTAAAGTTCGTTGCGTTCGGCGCGCCAGAGGTCGGTGACGCTCAGGGGGACTCCCTCTTCTTCGGCGATCAGAAAGGCGCTTTCGCCCGCAATCATGATGTCGCGGTAACGCTGCGGGGTGAGGATAAACCCGTGTGAGGCGAGCACCTCGGCGCTGGCGGTGTAGTACCAGTGTTCGGTATCGACGAGGACGCCGTCGTTATCAAAAAGGATCTGCGTTTTCATGCAGCAATTGTAGCGTGGGCGGGCTGAAAGGGAGAAGGATGTCAACGGAGGGTGAACCGCAAAAACGTTATAATGGCGCTTTGATTTTCAACGATTTTAGGAGAATGTATGATTCGCTGGTTTATTATGGGACTGATTGCGGCGGCGGTATTCGGCGGCTGTACGGTCAAAGAGTTCAACGACGGCGTCAGCGACGGCGTGAGTGACGTCAAACGCGTTATCCGCGGTACGAACAACTAAGATTAGACTTTTGACTGGACGGTGATTTTTACCGCTTCGAAGAGCTCGGCCGCTTTCTGGATCATCGGCTCTTTGAGCAGGTCGCCGCCGTCGAATTCCTTCGTACTTGTCTCGTCGCACGACGCGACGCAGCTTCCCACTCCCACTTCGGCCTCTTCGATCATCGAGGCGTTTTCATCTATACCCGGATTCCCGTTCGCCGGGGATGCATTTTCGGGTGCCGTTTCGGGCTGTTCGGCGGACGGAGCTTTACTGCACGCTTCGGAACGGATCTGCGTTTCGATGCCGTAGACCTCGCGGACGAACTGGCGGATAATGCCGAAACTGTTTTTGAGAAGCTCTTTGTCGGCTCCCTCCGCGCAGCTTTCCCACGTGAGGACCCCGTCGCCGTACGCGACGTACGCGACGTTTTTCTCGAAGCACTCACCCAGCTCGAGGCTGCGGTCGCGGATTTTTTCGCACAGCAGTTCGAAGGGGCTTTTGGCGGGGACGACGGTCTCGACGCTGACGCTCGGCGCAGCTTCTTCGGGATCGGCTTGCCGGGGCGCGGCGGATACGGCGATGTGATGGTGCGGCGTGCGCGATTCGAGCGATTCGATCATCTCGTCGATCTCTTTGATCTTGAGCGCTTCGATCATCTTGAAGAGTACCAGGCTCACCACGAATCCACCGTCGGCGTTGATCGCGAAGAGGGTTTTGGCATCGCTGAGGATACGGAAAAAGCGCTCGATCACGAGAGGGCTGAAGCGGTGGTCGCCTTCGTAGAGGCGCTCTTTGAGATAGGCGATGAGCTCGTCGACCACCATTTCGGCCTCGTAGGCTTCGAGCTCTTTGAGCATTTCGGTGAGGCGCGCTCGGTCTTTGGCAAACACGGCCTCAAAGAGCGATCCGATGTATTCGGGATCGAGCAGCCCCAGCATATCGGCAACGGTCTTGACGTCGACGAACCCCTTGGAGTAGATGATCGCCTGATCGAGCAGGGTGAGGGTGTCGCGCAGACTCCCAGACCCGCTGCGGGCGAGGATGTCGAGTGCTTCGGCCTGGAACTCGATCCCCTCTTTGTTTAGGATATGGGTCAGGTGGTGGACGATGTTGGGATGGCTGATCCGTTTGAAGCGGAAATGCTGCGTACGGCTCAGAATCGTCGGGGGGAGTTTGAGCGGATCGGTGGTGGCGAGGATGAATTTGACGTAGGAGGGGGGCTCTTCGAGGGTCTTGAGCAGTGCGTTGTGCGCCTCCTTGGTCAGCATGTGGACCTCGTCGATGATGAAAATCTTGACGTTGGCGCTGGCAGGACGGTATTTAGTATGTTCGATCAGGTCGCGGATATCGTCGATTTTACGGCTGGAGGCGGCATCCATCTCGATGATGTCGATGTGGCGCCCCTCGTTGGCCATGACGCAGTGGCTGCAGACGTCGCAGGGGGCGGAGGTGGGACCGTTCTCGCAGATCAGCGATTTGGCGAAAATCCGCGCTGTCGAGGTTTTACCCGATCCGCGCAGACCCGAAAAGAGGTAGGCATGGGAGAGTCGCCCCGAATCGAGGGCGAGAGAGAGGGTCTGGGAGATGCTCTCCTGACCGATCAGTTCCTCGAAACGTCTGGGACGGTATTTGAGTGCCAGTACTTCGGATGTGCTCATGCAACCTCTTTTTGTTTAATCGAGTGAGTTTAGCACGGTTACGCTAAAACTTTTGCCCAGGATCGTTTCGACCATCGCAGGCTCGATGGCTCCGGTCGCATAAAGTGCCAGAGAAGTTTCCCCCCCGTTCGCGTGTCCTCGCAGCTCCATCAGGTGCAGCAGGCGGTTTGTCACCCCCTCGGCGCTGTCGATAAAAACGATCGGGCGTCCCATGACCCGTTCGATCGCCTCTTTGACAAGGGGGTAGTGGGTGCACCCCAGAACGATCGTGTCGACGTCCGCCGCCCGCATCGGGGCGAGCCATCCCTCGAGCATCGCATGGGTTTTCGGGGTATCGGTTTCACCTGATTCGATCTGCTGCACGAGTCCAGGGCAGGGTTGCTCGAACACCCGTACGCGGTAATGCTGGCTCAGCATCCCGACGAGGGATTTGTATTTCTCCCCTCCCAGCGTTGCCGGGGTAGCCAGGACGCCGACGTTTTTGGTGAGCGAATGCGAAATGGCGGGTTTGAGCCCCGGCTCGGTTCCGACGATGATGAGATTTCCGTAGCGTTTGCGCAGCTCTTCGATGGCGGCGGAGGTCGCGGTGTTGCAGGCGACGACAAGGGCGTCGATACGGTGGTGGGAAATCAGGTATTCGGTGACGCGGATGGAGAAATCACGGATTTGATCGGGGGTTTTTTCCCCGTAGGGGGCATTGGCCGTATCGGCGACGTAGACGATCCGAACACCGTGGATGCGGCGGAGCATCGCGGCGACAATCGTCAGTCCCCCCAGTCCCGAATCAAAGACACCGATCGTCATCGTCGGTTATTTGCTATCGGCGTTCATGCTCTCGAGGAATTCGACATTCGACTTGGATTTGAGCATCGTATTGTAGAGGAAACGGAGCGCTTCGACTTCGTCTTCTTGTTTATGCAGCATCGAGCGAAGGACGAAAACCTTCTGGAGGATTTCGGGGCCGATGAGGAGCTCTTCTTTGCGGGTTCCCGATTTGAGGATGTCGATCGCCGGGAAGATACGGCGGTCGGAAATTTTGCGACTGAGGACGATTTCGGAGTTTCCGGTCCCTTTGAACTCCTCGAAAATAACCTCGTCCATCCGGCTTCCCGTTTCGACGAGGGCGGTGGCGATGATCGTGAGGCTTCCGCCGTTCTCGATGTTACGCGCCGCACCGAAGAAACGCTTTGGCTTGTGCAGGGCGTTGGCGTCGACCCCGCCCGAGAGGACTTTTCCCGAGCTTGGGGTGACGGTGTTGTAGGCGCGTGCAAGACGGGTGATGGAGTCGAGCAGGATGACGACGTCTTTGCCCAGCTCGACGCGGCGTTTGGCCCGCTCGATTACCATCTCGGCGACTTTGACGTGGTTTTTAGCCGGTTCGTCGAAGGTAGAGCTGTAGACTTCCCCTTTGACGGAGCGCTCCATGTCGGTTACCTCTTCGGGTCGTTCGTCGACGAGCAGAACCATGAGTTCGATTTCGGGGTGGTTGTTGGTGATCCCGTGGGCGATCTCTTTCATCAGCTCCGTTTTACCCGAACGGGGAGGAGCGACGATGAGCCCCCGCTGCCCTTTACCGATCGGGGCGAACAAATCCATCATCCGGCCGGTCAGTTTGGTCGGCTGGTATTCGAGCTTGATCTGCTCGAGGGCGTAGAGCGGGGTGAGGTTTTCGAACAGGGGACGTTTTTTGGATTCTTCGGGGGGGAGGTAGTTGATCGCTTCGACTTTGAGCAGGGCGTAGTAGCGCTCCTGGTCTTTGGGAGCGCGTACCTGGCCCGTGACGATGTCCCCGTTACGCAGCGCGAAACGGCGGATCTGCGTGCTCGAGACGTAGGCGTCGTGGAGCGAGTCGCTGAAGCTCTGGTCCACCGCACGCAAAAATCCGTACCCGTCTTGCATGATTTCAAGGATTCCCGTAAAGAGGATGAACCCCCCCTGCTGAACCTGGGTTTTGAGGATCTCGAAGATCAGATCCTGACGTTTGAGTTCGTTGGGGTCTTCGATCCCAAGCGTGTTGGCGATTTCGAGAAGGTCTTCGAGTTTTTTCGTTCGAAGCGCTTCGATCGTGAACCCTTCGACGGGAATGTGCGTACGGTTTTTCGAGTTGTTTTTGGGGGTTTTCGCAGTGGTATCGCTCATGCGGTGAATGCCTTGGAAGAAGATGTGGTATGTGTAAGATACGGAGTTTTTGCTTGTGCAATTGTGCTGTGACATTATAATCTATCGCCCGAAGGGTTGTCAAGAAAGCGGGAATTATGGGATAATGCACCCTAAAAAAGGAGAAACACCATGATTCACCGAGAACTCGCTTCGGTTCCCTCGGCCGCGCAGAAGGCGGGACAGGGGGTCAGCATGCAGATGCTCCTCTCGCTGCAGGACGTTCCCAATTTCGCGATGCGCTGCTTTACGATCGAAGCGGGAGGACACATGCCGCACCACACCAATACGGTCGAACACGAACAGTTCGTCCTCTCCGGCCGCGCGAAAGTGCGCGTCGGCGACGAAAGCTTTGAAGCCAAAGCCGGAGATATACTCTACATTCCCGCCAACGTCCCCCACAGCTATGAGACGATCGGCGACGAAGCGTACCGTTTTTTGTGCCTTGTTCCCCAGGGGGAAGACTGCATCACCATGATGGGGTGTTAGAAGAGTTTTAGGTTGAGTTTGAGGGCGATCATCGTCCCCTGGGTGATGAAATCGAGGGTGAAGTAGTCGTGCCGGTAATAGAGCATCGGCATGAAGGCGATCCCGTCGTTGTCACGCCCCTCTTTGCATTCGACCGATTTGAGACCGTCGAAACAGTACCCTTTCTGGTACCCCACCACCCCGTAAATGCCGAATCCCTTATACATCTCATAGCGGTACCCCGCGGCTACGATGTCGGTGTTTTTGTCCCGCGAATTGACGAAATGCAGATACGCCAGCGTGTAACGGCGGTCATAGACAAGTTCGGCGCCGTAGGCGTCGTGGTGGCCGTTGTAGGCATCGCCCGATTCGTCGGTGCCGAAATGGTGCGAGACCATCCCCACCGTCGCGTACCCTTCTATGGGGGCGGCGGGGAGGAGCGTCGCGAACAGAATCGATAGAATAAATGTTTTCATGACAAAATTGTATCTGAATCGGCGGGATGTGAACGGTTTTTGCTAGCAGTTTGAAAACCGCTCGACGGTAATGAAGTCGCAAAAGGGCTAATTTGTTCGATATTTTCAAGAAAAAACCGGAACCTTCCCCCGTACAGACCCCCGTAGCCGAGACCCCCAAAGAGTTTACGAATTCGCTGGGAATGGAGTTTCTCTATGTCGACGGCGGGGAATTTACGATGGGACGAAACCCCCAGTACGAAGAGGGGGGAGACGTCGAGTCGCCGCCCCACTCGGTCCGGGTAGGAGGATTTTGGGTCTCGAAATACCCCGTGACGCAGGAGCAGTATTTCAAGCTCACCCGTATCAACCCTTCGTATTTCAAAAACGACAAGGTCGAAGAGGAGAGTTCCCGTCGCCATCCCGTCGAGCAGGTGAGCTGGTTCGACGCCAAAGCCTACGTCGAGCTGCTCAACCGCTACGAAGGGAAAGCCCATTTTTACGCACTTCCCACCGAAGCGCAGTGGGAATACGTCGCCAAAGCGGGGGGGAATACCCGTTTTACGTTCGGTGATTCCGAAGCGATGCTCGACGAATACGCGGTATACGAATACACGGCGAACCTCCGCACCGCGGTGATCGGTTCCAAACAGCCCAATCGCCTGGGAATTTACGATTTGATCGGAAACGTCTGGGAATGGTGCGAGGACGATTTTTTCGCCAACTACAACAATGCCCCCTCCGACGGACGCGCGCGGCTCGTCGGGGCCGAGGGAATCGAGGGGGAATCGTTCAAGGTACGCCGCGGCGGGAGCTTCAAGACGGGTTACCTGTGCCTGCGCAGCTCGTTCCGGGGCTATTCGCGTCCTGATTTCGTCTCCAACGACATCGGGTTCCGTCTCGTCATCAACGCCGATCCTTTCAGCTAAAATCCCCGCTTTCGTAGAGCCATCGGCCGTTTTCTTTGAGAAAACGGCTTTTTTCTTTCATCGTATACTCGCCCAGCCGTGCTTCGAACGTCACGAACGCTTCCTTCTCACCGTCGATAAATTCTATGATTTTCAGCCCCGTGAACACGGTGCTGCGGCAAAACTCTAAAATGCCTTGTTTCCACTCCCCGCTATCGGCCGTGTAATCGGGATTGTCCGGATGGGTTGTTTTCATAATATAACCCGCGAGTCCGAGTGCGTAGGCGCAATAGCGCGAGCGCATCAACAAAAGCGCGCTTGCGGGGAGGACCCCTTTATGATAGGGTTGGCAGCATTGTTTGTATTTTTTGCCGCTGTGGCAGGGGCAGGGGGCGTTGGGTGAAATTTTCATAACGGCATCTTACACCCTGCCATCTTTTTCGCCTCTTAGGGAGTGTGGGCTATAATGGCATCATGATCTACGAAACAGCCATATTTATCAGCCTCAGTGCCGCCGCCGCTCTCGGATGGCAATACCTTAGAACCAAAGCCGATTTGAACCTTCTGCATGCACAGGCCGAACAGCTCCAGTCCATCGCCGCCCAGGAGCGTGCGCAGCGTATCGAATTCCAGACGAAAAGCGAACAGCTCCTGAACGAATACCGGATTTTGGAACGCGACTACGCGGTGCTGCATACCCGCAGCGAAGAGAACACCCGCAGTTTCGAAGAGAAAATCCGCCTCCTCGATGAAGCCAAGGCGCAGATGAAAGTGCAGTTCGAGCAACTGGCGGCGCAGATTTTCGAGCAGAAGGCCAAGACGTTCGACGAAGCGCACGCCAAAGGGCTGGACCTGCTGCTCAAACCGTTCCGTGAACAGATCGCCCAGTTTGCAGCCCAGAGCAAAGAGCAGTTTATTCACGACGCCAAGGAACGCCAGAGCCTCAAAGACGAGATCGTCCGCCTAAAATCGATGAGCGAGCGGCTCAGCGAGGATGCGATCAACCTCACCCAGGCCCTTAAAGGGGAGAACAAAACCCAGGGGAACTGGGGAGAGATCGTACTCGAGCGGATTTTGGAAGAATCGGGGTTGCGCGAGGGGCACGAATACGAGCTCCAAAGCACCCTCAGCGACGAAGAGGGGAAAAAATACCGCCCCGACGTCATCGTCCACTTGCCGCAGAACAAGGACATCATCATCGACTCGAAAGTCTCGCTGGTCGCGTATGACGCCTTTGTCCGGGCCGAAAACGACGAGGAACGCGCGCATGCCCTCAAGCAGCATCTGCTGTCGATCCACAGCCATATCAAAGGGCTGAGTTCCAAACGCTACGAGCAGCTCGAGGGGGTCCGGACTCTTGATTTCGTGTTGCTTTTCATGCCGATCGAGGGGGCGTTTCTCCTGGCGCTCGAAAACGACAACACGTTTTTCAAAACCGCCTATGAGCAGAACATCGTCGTCGTCTCCCCCTCCACCCTGCTCGTAACGCTTAGAACGATCGAGCACATCTGGCGGAGCGAATATCAAGAACGCAACGCACGCGAGATCGCCGCGTCTGCCGAGGCGCTCTACGAAAAGCTGGTGGCGTTTGTGGAAGATATGGAAAAAATCGGGGAACAGATCGGCCGGACGCAGAAAAGCTACGATGCGGCGATGAACAAACTCAGCACCGGTAAAGGGAACCTGATCCGCCGTGCCGAAGGGATGCGCAAACTCGGGCTAAAACCCAAAAAAGCGCTTCCCGCCTCTTTGGCGGGCAACGAGGAAGAAGAACCTCTTTTATAAGTGGGGAATTTTCACTTTTGAATTGAGCAGCGCGCCGATGAGAAGCATCAGCGCGAGCACCCCCATCCAGCCGATGAAGCCCGAACCCAGCCATACGAGCCACAGCAGTATCGCCCCCAGCGGGGTCGGAACCCCCGTGAAATATTTGCTGACTTCTCCCGCATCGGTGTTGATGTTGAACTGGATCAGACGGCGAAGGCCGCTGATGACGTAGTAGATCGAAGCGATCGAGGCGAGAATGAGGGGAAAACCGCTAAGCTGCGCATAGACCCCTTCGAAGATGAAGAACGTCGGTACCAGCACGAAGCTCAGGAAATCGGCGAACGAATCGAGCTGGACGCCGAATTCGTTGGAGAGGGCGTATTTACGGGCGATTTTTCCGTCGAAAATATCAAAGGCTCCCCCCATCCAGGCCAGAATGACCGCATACACGAATTGATGCTGGGTCACGAAATAGGTAGCGAGCAACCCACACGTGATGTTGGCCATCGTAAACAGGTTGGCCAGGTTGAAATGGGATTCCGAACGCCATAAAAAATGCATACTCACCTCGAAAGAACAGGGTTAAATGGATGTCGGCATTATAACCAAAGCGGGGCGCAACACTCTAATTGAAAAGAGTTATCATTATTAAGCATGATGTAAGCTGATAGCCATTATCATTCTTTTACAAATTAATAACGCATATCAATATCCTGGTTGATTGCATCCTTGAAGAGTAATGGGAATAATAATGAACAAGATCGTTGCAATGAGTATGGCGGCCGTAGCTGTTTTGAACGCGGCAAGCATGGATGAGGCGTTTGTCGCCGGAAAAGCCGAAGGGCAAATCCGTGCCGCGTACGTGAGCCAGGATAACGAAGTCGATCAGGATACGTACGGGACTGCCATCGGCGGCATTTTGAAATACGAAACGGCTGAGTGGAACGGGCTTAAACTGGGCGTAGGAGCATACGTATCGCAAAAACTTCATTTCGCGACGGGTTCGTTCGATGAGGGGAAAGCCAACGCCGATCTGTTCGGCGAAAATACGAAATCGTATGCTTACGCAGGAGAGGCATACCTCGATTACGGCGCGAACGATTTCAACCTTCGTGTGGGACGTCAGCAGCTCGATACGCCGTTTGCCGATACCGACGATATCCGTATGCACCCCAACACGTTTGAAGCGGCTGTGGCAAGTTATCGCGGTATCGAAGGTACAACGCTCGTGGGAGGATACATGACACGCTGGGCCGGATACGATTCGGGCAGTGATATTTCCAAATTCAAAAAACCGGCGGATGGAAGCAACGGCGTCGCGATTGTCGGATTTATGAACGAAAGCGTCGACAACCTGGCAGTTCAGGGATGGTATTACGGCGCGGACAAATTTGCCGACCTCTATTATGCCGATGCTGCTTATACCGTAGGGTTCGGCGAAGAGATGGGGCTTGAGCTGAATGCCCAGTATGCCGCGTTTAAAGAAGACACGCAAGCTGATGGAACGAAAAGCGGCGTAGACGGAAACGTTTACGGAATCGGCGCGGCGTTCATTGCGGGCCCGGTGACCGTCGGCGCGGCGTATAACCGCGGCAGTAACGGCGAGGGGAAAACTCCGCCCATCGGATTCGGCGGCGGGCCGTACGTGACGTCGATGGAAGAGTGGACGATTGAGGGGATGGAAGACGTTAAAGCCTATCAGTTCAGTGCCGAAGTCGATATGGGCGCGGCGGGTGTCGAAGGGCTCAGCCTGAGCGTTCTGTACGGAGTGTTCAAAAGCGATCCGGCCGCCGTAAAAGTCCGCGAAACCGACGTCATCGTTGCCTATGCGGTGAATGAACGGCTGGGAGTCGACGCAAGTTATGCGCGGATTCAGGATGGCAACGACAATGCGGGCGAGGGCGGAACGGATGGCGGTTACAGCCGTTTTTTGGTTCGTATGAGCTACAATTTCTAAAGGATAACATGTGAATGGGGAAACGATGACACTGCTGAGTGCATGCACCAAGGGGGGGACCGCAACGGTCGTCAAAGTCAACGCGACAGGGGCTCTGAAACAGCGCCTGCTGTCGTTTGGGCTGATGAAGGGGGCGGAAGTGAAGATGCTTGAATGCGCTCCCGCGAAAAGTACGTTCGAAATAAAAATAGGGAATGTCTCCCTCGCTCTGCGCCGCGAGGAAGCCGAACTGATCGAGGTGAGTGATGTCCGCTGATAAAATTACCATCGCCCTCGTCGGTCAGCCCAATGTCGGCAAAAGCATGCTCATCAACTCGATCGGGAACGCCCGGCTGCACGTCGGGAATTTCACCGGGGTGACGGTCGAGAAAACCGAAGTCGAGTTTGAATACGCGGGGTACAATTTCAACGTCGTCGATCTTCCCGGAACGTACGCGTTTACCGATTACTCGATCGAAGAGAGGGTAACGCACGACTATTTATGCAACGAACGTTACGACATGATCATCAACGTCCTCGATTCGACCAACATGGAGAAAAATCTCCAGTTGACCGCGGAACTGATGACCATGAACAAAAAGATGGTGATCGCGCTCAACATGAGCGACGAAGCCGACCGTGAAGGGATCGAGATCAATGCCGCGTATCTTTCGCAGCTGCTGGGGATCCCCTGCGTCCGTGTTTCCGCTGCGGCCAAAACGGGGCTCGAAGAGCTCATGGCCCGCGTCATCGAGGTGTATAACGCCCCGACGCAGGAAGCCAAACTGATTTTCAGCGAAGCGGTCGAAGAGGAGATCAAGGTGATCGCCGATTATCTCGACCGCCACCGTTTCAAGGCATCGATCAGTAATCGCAACATCGCGATAAACCTGCTGCAAAAAGAGAAAAAGACCTATCGCACCCTGCACGACAATCCGATCTGGACCGAATTGCAGCCGATGCTGATCGAAGCCGACCGCCATATTCTGCTGCACCACGATACCGACGACATGAAAGAGGCTTTGGCCGAGGAATATCTCTCGTTCAATCGCGGGGTGATCGCCGAAGCGGTCAAAGTCAAACCCAAAGCGCCGGAGAAAAAAACGACGACCGAAAAGATCGACAGCGTCCTGATCCATCCCGTTTTCGGGATACCCATTTTTCTGTTCTTCATGTGGGGGCTGTTTCAGCTGACGTTTGAGCTCGGAAGCATTCCGATGGACTGGATCGATGCGTTTTTCGTCTGGTTCGGCGAAGCGGTCGGCGGTACGATCGCCAACGAGGAGATCCGTTCGCTGGTCGTCGACGGGGTGATTGCGGGGGTCGGGGCCGTCGTCTTGTTTATCCCCAACATCGTGATCCTCTTTATCGGGATCGCGCTGCTCGAATCGACGGGGTACATGTCGCGCGTCGCTTTTTTGCTGGACGGTTTTTTCCATAAATTCGGTCTTCACGGCCAGTCGTTCATTCCCCTTGTGACGGGATTCGGATGCTCCATTCCCGCCTACATGTCGGCGCGGATTCTCAAAAACGACCGGGACCGCCTGTTGACGCTGTTCGTCATCGGTTTCATGAGCTGCGGGGCGCGCCTTCCCGTTTACGTCCTCTTTACGGGGGCTTTTTTCGGCCCCGAGATGGCCGGGAACGTTTTGTTCGGCATCTATATCCTCGGTGCCATCATCGGCCTCATCGCGGCGAAAGTGCTTAAAATGACGGCGTTCAAAGGATCGGATGAGCCCTTTGTCATGGAGATGCCCAAATACCGGCTCCCCTCGGCGAAGCTGATCTGGCATACGGTTCTGACCAAGACGATGATGTATCTCAAAAAGGCGGGGACGTTCATCGCCGCGGCGTCGATGCTGGTATGGTTTTTGAGCACCTATCCCAAAGACGCTTCGCTCGAATCGCTTTATGCCGCGAAAATCGAGACCGCCGCATCGGCCCAGGAGGCTGCGATGCTCGAAAACAGGCTCTCCGAAGAGCAGCTTGAGCAGAGTTTCCTGGGGATGATCGGCCACGCGATCGAACCCGCATTCGCGCCGCTGGGATTTGACTGGAAAATGGCGGTAGCGCTTCAGACGGGTCTGGCGGCCAAAGAGGTGGTTGTTTCGACCCTGGGCGTGTTGTATTCGCTCGGTGCCGATACGAGCGAATCGGACAACTCGCTGATGAGTGCCATCAGCCAGCATATCCCGTTTGCTTCGGCGGTGGCGTTTGTCGTCGTCATCATGACCTATCTCCCCTGCCTTGCGGCATCGGTCGTTTTCACCCGCGAAGCGGGAGGGATCAAATATTTCGGCTATCTTTTCCTCTTTACGACGATCGTGGCCTATACGCTGGCCTTTATCGCCTACCATGTCGCGCTGATGGCGGGTTAGTTTTTGATTAACCCTCGCTGCGCTACAATAGCGCCATGAGTAACGTAAAAATATTAATGATTGAAGACGATCTCGAACTTGCCGAGATCCTCACCGAATTTCTCGAACAGTTCGATTTCCAGGTGGTTACGGAGGACGATCCGTTCAAGGCTCTGAGCATTTTGAAGCTCGAAAAATTCGACGTGGTGATTTTGGACCTGACGCTGCCGGGGATGGACGGTCTGGAAGTGTGCGAAGCGATCCGCGAACGCCAGAACATCCCCATCATTATCTCCTCGGCCCGTTCGGATGTCACCGACAAAATCAACGCCCTCGAACTGGGGGCGGACGACTACCTCCCCAAACCTTATGACCCCAGAGAACTCGAAGCGCGGATCCATTCGGTACTCCGCCGCTACGACGCGAATGCGGCTCTGGCTACCGAGAATGCCTGCGATTTCAAGCTCAATGAAGAAGCGATGCAGATCAGCTATAAAAACCGCCCGCTCGATCTGACCAACGCCGAGTACGGCATCCTTTCGTACATGATCAAAAAACAGGGGATGGTCGTCTCGCGCGAAGACCTGATCCACAACGTGAGCGCCATCAATGAGGACTCGTCGAATAAAAGCATCGACGTCATGGTGGGGCGGATCCGCAACAAACTCGGGGACAAAAGCCTGATCGAATCGATCCGGGGGATCGGCTACAAGCTGCTCAAATAATGCTCAAAAACAACGCCGTTCTCGTAACCGTCGTCTTTGCGCTCACCGTGACCGTCGCGAGCGTGAGTTCGACGTTTTACCAGCTCTATCTTTCCAACCGCGCCAAGCACATCGACAATATTTTTACCAAACACTCCCTCATCAGCCAGATTTACCATACCTATCTCATCAAACAGATATCCCAGCCGATGTTCGAAGCCAACCTCGCGCTCTATTCGCTCGAAGAGGTTACTGATCCGCGCCAGTACGAGATTATCATCCGTCACGGCACGATCCTTAAAACCGACGGTACCCCCGACCCGATGCTGCAGGACGTCGCGCCGCTGGAACTGAGTTTTGAGACCGAAGCGGCGCAGCCGATCGTCATTTCGATGATCGAATACCGCGGGCACATCTATTTCTGGGTCGAGTCGGCCCGCCATACCCTGCTGCTCGAAGATCAAAGCGTTCAGGCCTACCAGCCCGTAACCCTCGTTTCGGCGTACGGGACGATCATGGCGATCCTGGCCGTCTCGTTCGGCCTCATTATTTACCGGCTCCGTCCCCTGCGCCGTCTTCGCAAACAGATCGCCCGTTTCGGGGAAGGGGATATGGGGGTCAGCTTCCGGATGCAGGGCAGCGACGAAATCGCCCTGATCGCCAATGAACTCGAAAACACCCAGAACAAGATCCGCTCCCTCATCGATTCGCGGACGCTGTTTCTGCGCAACATCATGCACGAGCTTAAAACCCCGATCGCCAAGGGGCGGATCGCCGCGACGATGCTCTCGGACGAAAAACCGCGACAGCGTTTTCAGGGGATTTTCGAGCGGCTTGAGTCACTGATCGGGGAATTTGCCCTGATCGAAGAGATCACCTCGGGGAATCAGCATCTTGAGAAAAAAGAATACCGCCTCATCGACGTCATCGACGGTGCGGTAGATGCGGCCATGGCCGATCCCGATACCGTTCAGACAACCCTTGACGCGTCGGTGAAAATCGATGCGGATTACCAGCTTTTCGTCACGGCGGTTAAAAACCTGATCGACAACGCGATCAAATATTCCCCCGACAAAACGGTCCGGATCACGATGGAGGGGGAGGAGATCGTCTTTTCCAACCGTGGGGAAGCATTGAAAAATCCCCTCTCCTATTACATCGAGCCGTTTACCAAAGACCATCCGACCAAAGACAGCTTCGGCCTGGGGCTCTACATCGTCGACGCGATTCTCAAAGAACACGATTGCGTTCTGGCGTATGAACGGCGGGGAGATCTCAACTGCTTCATCATCGTCCCGCTCAAACCGACCAAAAGGAAATAACCGACCGCATGAAAGAGATACTGATTACCAACGATGACGGATACGAATCGCCGGGGCTGCTGGCCCTCGTTGAAGCGCTTGAGGGGTTGGGACGCGTCACCGTCGTCGCACCGACGACCGAAAAAAGCGCCTGCGGCCATTCGCTCACCCTGACGCGGCCGCTGAGTTTCATCAGCGTCGGCGACGATTTTTACAAACTTGACGACGGGACTCCCAGCGACTGCGTCTACCTGGCATTTCACTCGATGTTCGAGGACCGCAAGCCCGATCTGGTGATCAGCGGGATTAACAAGGGTTCCAACATGGGGGAAGACATCACCTATTCGGGGACGTGTGCCGGGGCGATGGAAGCGGTGCTTCACGGAGTCCCCTCGATTGCCGTATCGCAAGTGATGGATTTTACCCAGCCGATGGGGGATTTCGCACTGGCCAAACGGGCGGTGCGCCATCTCGCCCAAAAAGTGCTCGAAGGGGAATTCCCCCTCGGCGAGCGCGAATTTTTGAACGTCAACATCCCCTACGACGCCGAAGAGCTCACTTTTGCCGTTACCTATGCGGGATACCGCTATTACGCCAACGACGCCCACCTTCACCGTAACCCGCGAGGGCTTGAGTATTACTGGCTGGGACTTCATCCGCTCGAGTTCAAAGCGCGACCCGAACGCCTGGAACACGGACTGTGCGATTTCGAGGCGATCGAGAAGGGGATGGTTTCGGTCAGCCCCATCAAGCTGGATATGACCTCCTACGATACCCTCCATAAACTGCGGGAGTGGTTGTGAGACATGTCCGCACAAAACTCGTTTTCGGCGAAGAGGCGTTCGGCAGGCTCCAAAACGCGAGGATTCTCCTCCTCGGGGTCGGCGGGGTCGGCAGCTTCTGCCTCGATTGCCTCTACCGCAGCGGAGTGCGCGACATCACGATCGTCGATTTCGACCGCTACGACCTCTCCAACCAGAACCGCCAGATGCATTCTGAGACGCACGAGGGGGAACTCAAAGTCGAAGCGCTCAAAACCCACTATCCCCAGGTGAGGGCGATTGCGGAGAAAATCACCCCCGAATGGGTCGAGGCATTCGACTTCGAGCCCTTTGACCTGGTTCTTGACGCGATCGACGACATGAAAGCCAAACTCGCCGTGATCGAAAAATGCCACCCGAAACTTATCAGCTCCGTCGGGTCGGCCAAACGGCTCGATCCGACAAAAATCGAGGTACGCTCGATTTGGAAAACCGAGGGGGACCCATTCGCCGCCAAGATCCGCGCCGAACTGCGCAAGCGGAAATTTCGGGGCGATTTTAGCTGCATCTGTTCCGCAGAACTCCCCCGGATCAAGGAAAAAGGGAGCTTTGTCGGCGTGACGGGGGCATTCGGACTGGCGATGTGTTCGCTCGCACTGCGGCGGATCGGTTTGTAACCTCTTTGTGACGCGGGCGGTTTATACTCCCGCTCATGGAACCTCTACATCCCCTTTACCAGCATTATCTCCGTGTCCTGGACGTCGCGTTTCAGCCGATCGTCGATATCCATACCGGCGTGACCTTCGGCGTAGAGGCGCTGCTGCGGGGGACGGACACCCTCGGCTTCGAGAGCATCGAGGCGTTTTTCGACCGTCTTTACGAAGAGAACGTCCTCTATACGTTCGACCTGGGTTTGCGGGAAAAAGTGATCGCCAAATTCTGTACGATCGAGGGATTCGAAAACCTCAAGCTTTTTTACAACATCGACAACCGGGTGCTCGAGATGACCGATTTTTCCAAAGGGAACACGTCGCAGATCCTGCGCCGCTACGGGCTTGATCAAAAGGCGATGGTGATCGAGCTCTCCGAGCACAACGAGATTGTCGATTTCGACCACTTTACCACCCTGATGGACCACTACGTCGACGAGGGATTCTGCATCGCGATCGACGATTTCGGCACCGGCTACTCCGGTTACAAGCTTTTGTACCACTCCAGCCCCAACATCATCAAAATCGACCGCTTTTTTCTCGGTTCCATCGACAAAGACCCCAAAAAAAAGCTGCTGGCCCGCCACATGGTAAAACTGGCCACTTTGACCGGATGCAGCGTGATCGCCGAGGGGATAGAAAACGAGCGGGAGCTGCTCGTGTGCAAGGAGATCGGGTGCCACAGGGTGCAGGGGTATTTTATCCAGCGGCCGACGCTGGAATGCTCCGCATTATCGGGTACCTATCCCCATGTCGGCGGTGATGTTCTGCCTGACAAACGGAGCCGCCGCGACCGTTCGATTCTTCTCAAACGGCTTGAATACCTCAAACCGATCGTGATCGGCGAGAGTATGGAATCGCTCCTTGATTTACTCAAGGCCCAGGAGGAGATGTTCCTTGTCCCCGTCGTCGACGTGGCGCATGTGCCGATGGGGATCATCCACGAACACCGTCTCAAATCGGTCATCTATTCCCCTTACGGGAGGTCGCTGATCCAGAACCGTTCATCGAATCTTTCGGTTCTTGAAACCTATATCGAACCCGTTCCGGTCATTGACGCCGCGACGCCTCTGGAGATGATCGTGGAACTCTTTTCCCAATCCCAGAACGCCCCGGGAGTGCTCATCACCGAAGGATCGCGTTACATCGGTTATCTGAGCGCCCGGGATATGATCGACGTCATCCACGAGCGCAACCTGATGCGTGCCCGCGACGAGAACCCGCTGACCAGATTGCCGGGCAATTTCATGATCGAGGGCTATATTTCGCGTATTTTCGAGACGGGCGAAGCGTGTGCGGTGTGTTATTTCGATTTTAACCATTTCAAGCCCTACAACGACCATTACGGGTTTCGTAACGGGGACAGGGTGATTTTGCTGTTTGCCGAGCTGATGCACAAGGTATTCTCCCCGGAATATTTCAAGGGGCACATCGGGGGGGACGATTTTTTCGCCGGGGTGACGCTCGGTGATGCCCGTACGTTCGAGAGCGTCTGCACCGAAGTCGAAGCGTTAATCGCACGGTTTACCGAAGAGGTGCGCGATTTTTACGATGCGCCCGACCGCGAGCGCGGATGCATCGTCGCCGAAGACCGTGACGGCAACCGGTGCGAATTCAAGCTGCTGGGGGTGAGCGCGGTCGTTGTCTATCTGGGGGAAGGCTCGTCCATTGTTTCTGCCGACCAGTTGCAAAAAAGTTTTGCGGTCGAGAAAAAAACCGCCAAAAAAGCGCCTAATAACCTGCGCATCATCAATAACTGACCCGGCTGCTGGTATAATAGGGAATTAACTTTTACCGGAGAATACCGTGGAGCAAAAAGAACCCATGACCAAATACGGGTTTCAGCGCCTGTCCGATGAGCTGAACACCCTCAAAACGATCGATCTGCCGGCCGTAAACGCCGAAATCGAGCGGGCCAAAGAATACGGCGATCTGAAAGAAAATTCCGAGTACCACGCCGCCCGTGAAAAACAGGCTTTCATCGGCAACCGTATCGCCGAACTCGGAGACGTCATTTCCCGCGCGCAGATCGTCGACCCGAGCGAGCTTGAACACGCCCGCGTCAGCTTCGGCTCGACCGTCGTGCTGTGTGACCTGGCGAGTGACGAAGAGGTGACCTACACGATCGTCGGGGGGTGCGAAAGCAACCCCGATATGGGGCTGATCTCGTTCAATTCGCCCCTGGCCAAGGCGCTCCTTGGGCGCGAAGAGGGGGATGAATTCAGTGCCCGCCTCCCCGGCGGCGAAAAAACGTTCGAAGTGGTCGAAGTGAAATATCAGGAGATCGTATTTGAGTGCCGTTAACGTAGGGATTATCGGCGTCAGCGGATACACGGGGCTCGAACTCGTCAAAATGGTGATCGTCCATCCGGTGTTCCAGCTCGTCTACTGTGCCAATACCGAAGGCGCGACGGCTTTGGACGAACTCCACCCCGCACTGGCGGGAGTATGCAATCTTCCCGTCGAAAAAGTCGATCTCGATCGCGCCGCGACCGCGTGCGAGCTGGTATTCCTCGCGCTGCCGCACAAAACCGCGATGCAGACTGCCAAAGGGCTGCTCGAACGCGGGGTCAAGGTGGTCGATCTCTCCGCCGACTATCGCCTCAGTGCCGAAAATTACGAAGCGTTTTACTGCGAACACGAAGACCGCGACAACCTTTCGCACGCCGTCTATTCGATTCCCGAACTGCACGGCAGGGCGGCCGAGGGATCGCGCCTTGTGGCCAACCCCGGCTGTCATGTCACGGCGACGCTCCTGGCGCTTGCCCCCTTTTTGCGCTACGTCGATCTCTCCGCCCCCGTTTTCGTCGATTCCAAAACAGGTGTTTCGGGTGCGGGAAAATCGCCCAGCGCCACGGTCCATTACGTGAGCGTCAACGACAACATCAACTGCTACAACATCATTAAGCACCGCCATTCGGCCGAAATCGAACAGCACGCCTCCGCTTTGTGCGGCGATGAGGTCAAAGTGACCTTCGTCCCTTCGCTGGTGCCCATGACGCGGGGGATGCTCGCCTGCGTCTATGCGACCCTCACCCAAGAGTGCGATCCGCTCGCGGTAATGCACGAGTATTACGCCGCCAGAGCGTTTGTGCGGGTTCGGAACGCGCCGCCGCATACGAAGATGACGGCGGGAACCAATTTCGCCGACGTCTACGCGGCGCGTCACGGTAATGCCCTCGTCGCCATGTGCGCCATCGACAACCTGATGCGCGGCGCCAGTTCGCAGGCCCTCGCAAACGCCAACATCATGATGGGGCTCGACGAAACGCTGGGCATTCCCAAAATCGCGTATGTCCCCTGATACCATCCATCCCGGCGCGATCCTCGTCGCGGACGCCCACTGCGCTCCCTGGCGTACCCCGTTTTACGATTTCCTGCAGGCTCTCGAATCGGGGAACATCCAGACTCCCCAGCTGATTTTGATGGGGGATATTTTCGACCTCCTTTTCGGCCCCGTCGAAGCGACCTGCCGTCTCAATGCCGACGCGGTGGCTCTCCTGAACCGTGTTTCCGAAAAAATCGACGTCGTCTACCTCGAAGGGAACCACGATTTCGTTTTAGCGGGGGTGTTTCCGAAAGTACGCGTATTTACCCGTGCGCAGCAGCCCTGGGTCGCCCGGTTCGGCGAAAAAACCGTGGCGCTCTCCCACGGCGATACACGGATGGGGACCCTGTACGAGCTCTACACGGCGCTGATCCGCTCCCCCCTGATCCTCAAAACGCTTGCGCGGATCGACCGCCTGGGGAAAGGTTTCATTGTCCGAATGCTGGAAAAGGCGATGAAGCGGAAAAACCACTGCAAAAAGATCGAAGGGTTCGAAACCCTCGTCCGACGGCGTGTGGATAAAGGGCAATACCGTGGAATCGACATCGTGATCGAGGGGCATTTCCATCAGAACAGGGTTTTTTTGCTGGAAGGAATGAGCTATGTCAACCTCGCGGCATTTGCTTGTAACGAAAGATACTTTAGTGTACAATCCTCGCAAAATCAGCCGCTATTGCATGAAGCAGTTTTTCGCAAGGAGCCCCTATGATGGGACATGGAGATATCTTAAAAGTCGGCTCGAACGAGATGGAACTGGTCGATTTCCGTATATTCAAGCGTGAAGGCGATGAGATCTACGAAGGGATTTACGGGGTGAACGTCGCCAAAGTGCGTGAGATCATCCGTTTCCCGAAACTGACCGAGCTTCCGGGCGTTCCGCCGTTCGTAGAAGGGATTTTCGACCTTCGCGGCGTCGTGATCCCGGTCGTGAATCTCGCCAAGTGGATGGGGGTCGAATCGTCCGAAGAGATGGACAAAAACGCCCGCGTCATTATTGCCGAATTCAACAACATCCTGATCGGGTTCGTCGTTCACGAGGCCAAACGGATCCGCCGCATCAACTGGAAAGACATCGAGCCCGCTTCGTTCGTTTCCAACCAGGGAGGCCTCGACGGCTCAAAAGTAACGGGGGTCACCCGTATCGAAGACGATGCGGTACTCCTCATCCTCGACCTCGAAGGAGTCGTTCAGGAACTGGGGCTCTATCAGCCCTCCAGCGGGACGCTCGAAGAGGGGAAATACAATTTTTCGGGTTACGTGCTGCTTCTTGACGACAGCGGTACGGCACGGCGGATCATCAAGGACGCGCTGGAACAGATGGGATTCGACGTCATCGAAGCGACCGACGGGGAGCAGGGGCTTAAGATCCTCGAGGACCTGTACGACAAGCACGGGGAATCTCTCCCTTCGAAACTCCGCCTGATCGCTTCGGACATCGAGATGCCGCTGATGGACGGATTCCATTTCGCCGCCAAGGTAAAATCGGACAATCGTTTCAAAATGATCCCGATCGTGTTCAACTCCTCGATCAGCGACCATTTCAGCGAGATTCGCGGAAAAGAGGCCGGGGGGGAAGCCTACCTGGTCAAATTCGATTCCAATTTATTTTACGATGAAGTAGCCCGCGTCGTGCGTGCACATATTCAATAGGGGTGTATGGTATGGATGAATTTCAAGAGATATTGCAGGACTTTTTGGTCGAATCGTTCGAACTGATCGAACAGCTTGACCAGGACCTTGTGGAACTGGAGTCACGGCCCGACGACCTCGATCTGCTCAACCGTATTTTCCGGGTCGCCCATACGATCAAGGGGGCGAGTTCATTTCTGAATTTTGACGTTTTGACCCATTTGACCCATCACATGGAGAATATTCTCAACCTGGCGCGTCACGGGGATCTCGTTATCGATCCCGACGTTATGGACGTTATTCTCGAATCGATCGATTTGATGAAAGCCCTGTTGGTGCAGATCCGCGATACGGGCGTAGACGGCGGGCTCGACGTCAGCGCGTGCGTCGTCCGTCTTGACGCCGCGGCCAGCGGGAACCCGATCGCCGCTTCCGAAGCGCCGGATGCTCCCGTGCAGAGCGAACCGGAACCCGCCCCTGCGGCGAGTAGCGCCGAAGAACCCGATTACAGCGGTATGAGCGATGCAGAGGTCGAAGCCGAGATCGAACGGCTCCTCGCACAGCGCCAGGCCGAAGACGCCGCGAAACGCGCCGCCAAACAATCCGAAGGGGGCGACGCGGAAGAGGAACCCGATTACAGCGGTATGAGCGACGCAGAGGTCGAAGCCGAGATCGAGCGGCTCCTGGCGAAACGTCAGGCCGAAGACGCCGCCAAACGGGCGCAAAAAGGTTCTTCCGCCGAACCCGAAAACGAACCCGAAGCACCTGCTCCGGCCGCCGCTCCCGTCCCGACGCCGCAACCTGCCGCATCTGCGGCTCCCGCCGCTCCCAAAGCCGCTCCTTCGGCTCCGGCACCGCGCCGCAGCGAAAACAAAGACGAAGGGGAAAACCGCGGAGCCGGTGCGGTCGAGCAGACGATCCGCGTCGATGTCAAACGGCTTGACCACCTGATGAACCTGATCGGGGAGCTGGTTCTGGGTAAAAACCGCCTGATCAAAATCAACGACGACGTCGAAGAGCGTTACGAAGGGGAAGCGTTCCTCGAAGAACTCAACCAGGTCGTCTCGATCGTTTCACTCGTTACGACCGATCTGCAGATCGCGGTTATGAAAACGCGGATGCTTCCGATCGGAAAAGTGTTCAACAAATTCCCACGGATGATCCGCGACCTTTCCCGCGAGCTCAACAAAAAGATCGAGCTCGAAATTACGGGTGAAGAGACCGAACTGGACAAATCGATCGTCGAAGAGATCGGCGACCCGCTCGTTCACATCATCCGAAACTCGTGCGACCACGGTATCGAGACCCCCGAACTTCGTCTTGAAAGAGGGAAAAACGAAACGGGTACGATCCAGCTTAAAGCGTATCATGAAGGGAACCACATCGTCATCCAGATCATCGATGACGGTAAAGGGCTCGATCCGGAGATGCTGAAACAAAAATCGGTCGAAAAAGGGATCATTACCGAAAAAGAAGCCGATACGATGAGTGACAAAGAGGCGTACGGCCTCATCTTCCGACCGGGCTTCTCGACGGCGGCCCAGGTAACGAGCGTATCGGGACGCGGCGTGGGCATGGACGTCGTCAAGACGAACATCGAAAAACTCAACGGAATGATCGACATCGACTCCGAAGTGGGTCAGGGTACGTCGATGAAGCTGAAAATTCCTCTTACCCTGGCAATCATCCAGGCGCTGCTGGTCGGGGTGCAGGAAGAGTATTACGCGATTCCGCTCGCATCCGTCCTCGAAACGGTGCGGATCAGCAAAGACGAAATCTATACCGTTGAAAGCCGTTCGGTCATGCGTCTGCGTGACGAAGTCCTCTCGCTGGTACACATCGGCGATATCTTTGAAGTCGAGCGGGTATTTGACAACAGCGAACACGCTTACGTTGTCGTCCTGGGACTGGCGGAGAGTAAAATCGGCCTTATCGTTGATTCGCTTGTCGGTCAGGAAGAGATCGTTATCAAATCGCTGGGCGAATACCTCAAAGGGATCGAAGGGATCGCAGGTGCGACGATCCGAGGTGACGGCGGCGTGACGCTTATCGTCGACGTGGCGGCCCTGATGCAGATGGCCAAATCGGTTAAATCGACCGTAGGACAGGAGAGTGCGGAAGGTAAAGGACGCGCAGGGGCTAAAACCTCCGCCAGCGACTACTGCGTGATGATCGTCGACGATTCGAAAACCGACCGTACGATCATGCGCAAAGCGCTCGAACCGATGGGGATCACCCTGGTCGAAGCGGTTGATGGCGTCGAAGCGCTGAATGTCCTTAAACAGGGTGACCACACCTTCGACGGCATGCTGATCGACATCGAGATGCCGCGGATGGACGGGTATACGCTCGCCAGCGAAATCAAAAAATACAACAAATATAAGAACCTTCCGCTGATCGCCGTAACGTCACGTTCGGGCAAAGCCGACCGGATGCGCGGGGTTGAGTCGGGAATGGTCGAGTACATCACCAAACCGTATTCTCCGGAATACCTGATGAATGTCGTCAAACGCAATATCAAGTTTAACGAGGGGCTATAACCATGAGCGAAAAACTCCAACAGATTATCAATAAACAGCACAAAACCCTCGCCGGAGACGACGTCAAAATCGATGAAGTGATCCAACTGGTCGGCTTCATCGTGGGGGATGAAGAGTTCTCGGTACCCATTTTGAGCATCCAGGAGATCATTAAACCGATCAGCTGGACCCGCGTTCCGCAGACGCCTCCGTATATTCTTGGGGTCTTCAACCTGCGCGGCTCGGTCATCCCTCTCATTGACCTGCGTTCGCGCTTCGGTCTTGAGATGATCAAACATACCGAAGAGACCCGTTTCATCGTGATGAAAAACGGCGACGACGTCGCCGGATTCGTCATCGATCGCCTCACCGAAGCGATCCGTCTTCCCAAAAAAGACGTAGGCCCCGCACCCGAAACGATTTCGGAAGAGGAGAGCCTCATCGACGGTGTCGGCAAACAGGCCGACCGGATCATCACGATCCTCAAAGTCGACAAGCTTCTGGAGAGAAATTTCTGACATTTATGGCACAATAGCGCCATGAATGAGACACATTTTTATACCCGACGACAAAACCTTCTGGAACGGATGGAGGAAGGGGTGGCGATCATCGCCGCCGCTCCCCATGCGCTCCGCTCCAACGATACCGAATACCCCTACCGTCAAAACAGCGATTTCTATTATCTCTGCGGATTGAACGAGAGCAACGCCGCCCTTGTTCTGATCAAAACCGGCATGGAGACGAAAACGCTCCTCTACGTCGAGGCATACGATGCCGAACATGCCCTTTGGAACGGAGCGAAAACGGGATTGGACGAAGCACGGAAACGCTTCCGCGTCGACGAGGTGCGCGACGTTGCCGGCTACCCCGAAGAGATCAAAGAACTGTTGCGCGAACACGTCAATCTTTTTATCGATCTGTTTGACGAATCGCCGTTTCTGGCGCAGGCCAAATCGGCCGCGAAAGAACTTCGCGAAACCCGTGGAGTCAAACGCCATATCCGCTCAATCGGCGACGTCACCCACCTGATCCGCACCCTCCGTTTGATAAAACAGCCCGAAGAGATCGAGACGATCCGCAAGGCGGTGGCGATTACCGCCCGGGCCCATCATGAAGCGATGCGACAATGCCGTGCCGGAATGAGGGAATATCAGCTTCAGGCGGCGATGCACTACGTCTTTTTAAATTCGGGTGCCGCCAGCGAAGCCTACGGTGCCATCGTTGCGGGAGGAAACAACGCCAACACCCTCCACTACGTCGACAACCGTGACGAATTGCGCGAGGGTGAACTCGTGCTGATCGACGCCGCGTGCGAATGGGAACTTTACGCCAGCGACATAACCCGGACGTTTCCGATCAACGGAAAATTCACCGCTCCCCAGCGGGAAGTGTACGAAAAAGTCCTCGACGTGCAGATGCGGGTCATCGAGGCGATCAGGCCGGGGGTCAAACGCGACTGGCTCCAAAAATTCAGCGAAGAGCTGCTTTGTGATGCGCTGATCGATCTGGGTATTGTGAACGGAAATCGGGACGCGCTGATCGAAGCCAAAGCGCACAAAAAATACGCGCCTCACGGAATAGGACACTGGATGGGGCTGGATGTACACGATCCGTGCCCGTACGTTGACGATGCGGGAGAGAGTCTGGCGTTTGAAGCGGGGATGGTGATGACGATAGAGCCCGGGCTTTATTTCAGAGCCGACGATGCGAGCGTCCCCGAACGTTACCGGGGGATCGGTATCCGGATCGAAGACGATATTCTCGTCACCCAAAACGGGCACGAGAATTTATCGGGGATGATCGCCAAAACGGTCGCGGATATCGAAGCGGCGTGCAATCAGCAGTAGCTGTAACTCCATCCGCTGAATCCCTCTTTCACCTCTTTGAATTCGGAAGAATCGCCCAGGAAATCGATCACCTGCAATGCTACCCAGGGGATCATGTTCGCTTCGGCCGGATCGAGAAGGTGCCGGGGCATCGGAGTCTCCTGCGACGTCCGTGCAAATGCCACGCGCCCGGGTTCGAATAGCAGATCGCTGGTGGCGGTGATGGCGTGTTCGGCGCAGAATTTTTCAAAGACGGCCGCCTTGATCGGTTCGGGGATCGGATCGCTCGTGTTCAGGAAAATCGTAAAATGGATCGGCAGGCGCGGGGCATCGAGCATCGAAGGGGCGGCCATGACGATGTATTCGACGTTTTGAAGGTGCGAAGCGATCTCTTCGCGCCCGAGATAGCCGTTTATTTGGAGAGGTTTGATTTCGCGCATCAGTGTTTTCCTTCGAGAATTTTGGCGATCAGCGAGGTGATCCCGATATGGAGATTGTAGTTGGTGATCGGAAAGTCGAGCCATTCGTCTTCGAGGTTGACGCTGTAAGAGGCGAGGTATTTTCCGAGTTCTTCGAGATCAACCGGACGGTATCCTGCCGTTTGCTCCGAAGAATGTCGGGTTCGTACCAACATCCCCTCGGCGTTGCTTTTGGCGAGGGTGAACGCGAGTGTTTTGAGGCTGAGCAGATCGCACCACCTCAAAAAGAGCTCGGGGGTGAGGTCGCCGTGAGGTTTCCCCTCTGGATCGAACAAAAGCCCCTGTTCCCGAAGCGGCAGCAGGACACTGAGGATCGCGCGGACGTAAGGAAGGGTCTTTTGTTTCCACAAAGGGGCCTCGTCGCTGCGTTCGAGCGCGCTGGCAACTGCGCCCGAAATGGCTTCGAGATCATGCGATTGGAGCAGGGAGCGGATCGTCTGATACATTCGTAATACTCTCTTTTTAGCGAACTTTAGCTATTTTTGTATAATTATCGGATTAATACGAGGAGTTGCGTTCATGGATAAAGGATGGTTGACAAACGTCGTAGCCCTGGGTGTGACCGGGGCTTCCTACGCTCTGGAGGGGACGGCGGCCGAAGCGATGCGGATGGCGGGCCTGTTCGCCCTCTCGGGTGCGCTGACAAACCAGCTGGCGATTCACATGCTGTTCGAAAAAGTTCCCTATCTCTACGGATCGGGAATCATACTGGATCGTTTCGAGTCGATCCGCGGAGCGATCAAAAATCTGGTCATGGAACAGTTTTTTACCCCAGAAAAGATCGAATCGTTCGTCCGTTCGAACGAACGCAGCGTGGATCTGACCCCGATCATCGAAGCGACCGATTTTACCCCGGCGTACCATGCACTGGTGCGCAGCGTCATGGATTCCCCGCTGGGGGCGATGCTGGGAATGTTCGGCGGAGACGTAGTTATCGAAAAGCTCAAAGAACCTTTCGTCAAACGGATCAAGGCTTCGACAATCGAGATTTCGCAAAGCGAATCGTTTTTGAGGGCACTTAATACCCATTTGCACCAGGGGAGTCCCGATTTGGCGAAATCGATCGAACAGATCGTCGAAGCGCGCCTGGCCGAGCTGACCCCCGCGATGGTCAAAGAGATGCTCCACACCCTTATGAAAGAGCATCTGGGATGGCTCGTCGTCTGGGGCGGCGTTTTCGGAGGGGTGATCGGAGTACTCTCCGCGTTGATCGTCTAAAATCTTTCACGAAAGATACTTGACACAAACAGACTCAAAGTATTATAATTCCTGTAACTCAACTAAAGGATTTTACCATGCAGAATATTTTTGAGAAACTGACCCACCAAATGACCGAGATGATCGAATCGTCGATCTCCCTGGCGTTACACAATAAAAACAGCGAAGTTGAACCGATCCATTTTCTCTGGGCGCTGCTGGCCAACAGCAACTCTCCCCTCAACCAGATGCTGAACAAAATGAGTATCGACAAGACGGCGATCGAACTCGACGTCAAAAGCGCGGCGGCCAAACTTCCCGCCGCGTCGCATGTCAGCAAGGAGAACATCCGCCTTTCGCGCAATTTCGCCCATTCGCTCGAAGTGAGCGCGGGAGAGATGGCCAAAAACGGAGACAGCTTCCTCGCCATCGATACCTACGTCGTCGCGAACCTTCAAAACGACCCGTTCAAAGAGATCCTGGGCAAATACGTCGATTTGCGCGAACTGGCCAAAACGTTCGAAGCGTCCCGCGCCGGACAGAAAATCGAATCCCAAACCGCGGATGAAACCCTCGAATCGCTCTCCAAATACGGTATCGACCTCACCAAAGAAGCGGTAGAAGGGAAACTCTCTCCCGTCATCGGGCGCGACGAGGAGATTTCACGGATGATGCAGATCCTTATCCGTAAAACGAAGAACAATCCTATTTTGCTGGGTGAACCGGGGGTCGGTAAAACGGCGCTCGTTGAAGGGCTGGCGCAACGGATCGTCAACAAAGAGGTTCCTCTCAGTCTCCAGAACAAAAAAGTCATCGCTCTGGATATGAGCGCCCTCATCGCAGGGGCGAAATACCGCGGCGAGTTTGAAGACCGGCTCAAAGCGGTCGTCGACGAGGTGAAAAAGAGCGCCAACGTCATCCTTTTCATCGATGAAATCCACACGATCGTAGGCGCGGGGGCCAGCGAGGGATCGATGGATGCGGCGAATATTCTCAAACCGGCGCTTGCACGGGGGGAATTGCACACCATCGGGGCGACGACGCTCAAGGAGTACCGCAAGTATTTTGAAAAAGACGCCGCGTTGCAGCGACGCTTCCAGCCGGTTCACGTCGAGGAACCCAGCGTCAACCAGTCGCTTCAGATCCTGCGGGGGCTTAAAGAGCGGCTTGAAGCCCACCACAGCGTGACGATCACCGATTCGGCCCTCGTGGCGGCAGCCAAACTCTCGGATCGTTACATCAACGACCGCTTTCTTCCGGACAAGGCGATCGACCTGATCGACGAAGCCTCAGCCGAGCTGAAGATGCAGATCGAATCGGAGCCCAACGCCCTCGCATCGGTCAAGCGTCAGCAGACCCGGTTGCAGGTCGAAAAAGAGGCGCTCAAAATGGAAGAATCGGTCGCGAATACCAAGCGGCTCGAAGAGATCGAAAAGGAACTCGCGGACGTAAGCGAGGAGCGCCGTGCCCTCGAAGCGCAGTTCGCCCATGAAAAAGAGGTGTTCGAAAAGATTTCGGGGATCAAAGCTCAGATCGAAGCCAAACGCCGCGAAGCGGAGAACGCCAAGCAATCGGCCGATTTCAACAAGGCCGCCGAGATCGAATACGGCCAGATTCCCAAACTCTTCGAAGAGGAAAAAGCGCTCCAGGAACGTTGGAATGAGATGCAGCGTGCCGGAACGCTCCTTAAAAACAGCGTCGACGAAGCCTCGATCGCGGGAGTCGTGAGCCGCTGGACGAAGATCCCGGTCACCAAAATGCTCCAGAGCGAAAAAGAGAAGATCCTTCATATCGAAGACGAGCTCAACCGCGAGGTGGTCGGGCAGGAGCGTGCCACCCACGCCGTCGCCCGCGCTATCAAACGCAACAAAGCGGGGCTCTCCGACAAAAGCCGCCCGATCGGATCGTTTTTGTTCCTCGGGCCTACGGGAGTCGGTAAAACACAGACGGCCAAAACGCTGGCGAAGTTTTTGTTCGACAGTTCCGAGTCGATGATCCGGATCGACATGTCCGAATACATGGAAAAGCACGCGGTGTCGCGTCTCGTCGGTGCGCCTCCGGGGTACGTCGGGTACGAGGAGGGGGGACAGCTGACCGAAGCGGTACGGCGCAAACCCTACAGCGTTATCCTGTTCGATGAGGTCGAAAAAGCGCATCCTGACGTCTTTAACGTCCTGCTGCAGGTGCTCGACGACGGGCGTTTGACGGATAACAAAGGGGTCGTCGTCGATTTCACCAACACGATCATCATCCTCACCTCCAACATTGCCAGCGACAAGATCATGGCGCATCAGGGGGACGAAAAACTCGAAGGGATGGTGCTTGACGAGCTCAAGCGCCATTTCAAGCCCGAATTTCTGAACCGTCTTGATGACGTCGTCGTCTTCAACCCGCTGGGCGAAGCGCAGATCCTCTCGATCGTCGACCTCTTCTTCGGCGAGATCGCGGCGAAGGTCGAGGAGCGCCAGATCACCCTGAGCCTCACCGACGAGGCCAAGCGCCACATCGCCGAAGCGGGATTCGACCCCGTTTACGGGGCGCGTCCGCTGAAACGGGCGTTGTACGAGATCGTCGAAGACCGACTGGCCGACCTGATCCTCGGCGGGGAGGTCGACGAGGGATCGTCGGTAACGTTCGATGCCCAAGGCGATGAGATAAAGGTGAGCGTAGCGTGATTTGCCACCCCTTGCGGGGGCGGTAAAAAAGAGCTACCATGTCATTCATGAAGACGATCGCACTGTTCATTGTATTATTGTTGCCGTTGTGGGGATGTACGGGGGATTGCATGACCTGCCATCCCGCCCTTCTAAAAAACATCGACAGCGACCATCGCCACAAACCGATGACGACCTGTATCAAATGCCACAGCGCCAACCCCTCCAAAATGGCCGAATGCGGCAGCGACTGCTTCGCGTGCCATCCGATCGCCAAAATAGAAGGGGTTCGGGTCGCCGAACACGCCGTGATCCGTGAATGCCGCGACTGCCACATGAAGCTCAAAACGGCGATTCAACTCGACACGGCACCTCAGGGGCAGACGGTCATGCCGACGTTGAGGGATTTTTTAAAGCCTTAGGCGTTTTATTGAATCCGTGTTAAAATATCATCATTAATCTTCGAAAAGGAGAGCACCATGCGTGAAAAAAATGAACCGATGGATCAACAAGCAGCTTACGATGCGTGGTACATTGCCGAAGTGGAAAAAGGTTTGGCAGACGTCGAAAACGGGGATGTCCTCAGTGACGAAGAAGCCGAAACTCAGATGAAAACGTTTATGGAACAACTGCACAAAAAGCATGGAACAACGGCAGCTTGAATGGTCACGGCGTTCTCAAGCCGACCGACAAAAGATTGCTGAATTTTACGCTGCCGAAGCATCCCCGTTTATCGCTGAACAAGCACTTCTCTCCATCAGAAACGCCGCAATCAGAATCCTCAAAAATCCCCTTAACTATCGAGAAGGCAAAAAATCAGGGACACGTGAATATGTCATGCGCCGCTTCCCTTACATAGTGATTTATCGAGTAACGGATACCAAAGTCTCTATCGTTCGGGTACTTCATCAAGCGATGCGGTATTTTAATTAAGCGTAAATCATTTTGTTCCCACTCAGGAGAGTAGGAACAAGAGGAAGCTCAAAACGGCGATTCAACTCGATAAGGCGCATCAGGGGCAAAGGGTTATGCCTACCTTGCGGGAATTTTTGAAACCGTGAGAATCCCGGTTTAAAGAAGCTTTTGTGAAACTTAATCGATCTTTAAGTAAGATTGCCCTATTATTGCGTGCTAAAAATTTCTAAAGGGAATGGTTATGAAAAGAACATACCAACCGCATAATACGCCACGTAAACGCACACACGGTTTCCGTGCCCGTATGGCTACAAAAAACGGCCGCCGCGTACTGAACGCTCGTCGTGCCAAAGGTAGAAAACGATTGGCTGTGTAAACGGCTTTTCGATGCTTAAACTCCACAGCGAGTTTCAGCGAGTCTATCAGCGCGGGAAAAGTGCCCACAGCACTTCGATGGCGCTGTTTTATCTCCCTCTATCGGGAGAGAAAAAAGTCGGATATACCGCAAGTAAAAAAGTCGGAAACGCCGTGGTGAGAAACCGGTGCAAAAGACGCCTTCGCGCTCTTTTCGCGGAGTTCTCAGCCGATGTACAGGACGGATGGTACGTCTTCGTCGCCAAAGGGCCTTTGTTTGAAAGCCCTTTTGAAAACGTGCGGCGCGACTGCAAATATGTTTTGAAACGGACAGGTGCTTTGTGTGGGACAGATGATAATAAGAAGGTTCTTTCTTAAACTTCTTTGGCTCTACCGGCACTCTTTCTCCCTGGTGACGCGAGGTTCGTGTCGCCATTATCCTTCATGCTCGGAATACGCCCTCTGGCAATTCGAGTGCAACACTCTCCCCCGTGCTTTCGGTTCCACGTTTGTCCGCATTTTGAAATGCAACCAGCTTTTCCGCGGCGGTATCGACTACCCGATGATCGGCAAACCGGCGTTGAAGCCTGCAGAACTTTCCGTAAATACGATAAAATACTGGTTTGTTCCATACCAACAGAATTATTTTCTGATCAAAAATTTTAAGTTTAAAGGGTCCCAGTGCTAGAAAAGTTTACCCCGAACCAGCGGCTCCTCGTTGCCGTTGCACTATCGTTTTTGTTTTTTATCGGATACACGACCGTATTCCCTCCCGAAACTCCCAACAGCGAACAAAACGCGACTGAAAAACCGGCCGTTCGCGCCGCGGAAGCGCAGAGCCAGGGCAGTGCCGTAACGGCAACCGCGGCCGACGCCAACGCTTCGTCCTCCGCACCGGTCTCAATGACGACGACTGATACCCTTACCACCGTTTCGGCCAAAGAGTTCACCCTGAAAATCGACACGCTCGGGCGTATTTCGTCGGTTGTCCTGAGCAACGCGAAGCACAACGGCAAAGACGGCAAGCTCGCCGAGCTCGTCTCTGCAAGCGGCGCCAAGCCCCTGTATGTCCGTTTCGCCGATGAAGCGCTTAACGCCGCCGCGTCCAAAACCCCCTATACCGCCAGCGTCAACAGCATGACCCTCGGCGAAAACGGCAAATCCACCGTAGTCCTCACGCAGGCGCTTCCGGGGGTTACCCTCACCAAAACGCTGACTTTCTACAGCGACGGCCACTACGATGCGAAAATCGCCCTCTCCAACGAAAAACGCTACTTCGTCTATCTGGGGCAGCACCCGCAGATCATCGAACAGATCATGACCGTCGTGGGAAGCATGGTCTACTCGGGTGACAGTCTAACGACGATTTTCGAAGACGGCGATGTTGAAGGACGTTCGATTTTCAGCGACGTCCACCTCGCATCGTCATTTGACCAGTATTACGCGTCGATCATGTACGGATTCGACAAATCGACCCAGGTCACGGTAGAGCGCGACGCGAGCAACAACCCCGTCACTTACCTTGAGGGGACGCCGAGTTTTACGTTTAACGGTTACATCGGTCCCAAAGAGTACAAAACGCTCCAGTCGATCGATCCGGTGCTCGTCAATGCGATCGAATTCGGATGGTTCACGTTCGTTGCCACCCCGATTTTCAAAGTGCTGATGTGGCTGCACGGTATTTTCGGCAACTGGGGATGGGCGATCATCGCGCTCACCATCATCATCCGCATTTTCCTCTATCCGTTGACCCACAAAGGGATGGTCTCGATGCAAAAGATCAAGGAGATCGCTCCGAAGATCAAAGAGGTTCAGGAAAAATACAAAGGCGATCCGGCCCGTATGAACGCGGCGGTAATGGAGATGTACAAAAAGCACGGGGCCAACCCGTTGGGCGGATGTCTGCCGCTGTTGCTCCAGATCCCGGTATTTTTCGCGATTTACCGCGTGTTGCTTAACGCCGTCGAATTGCAGGGTGCGCCGTGGATGCTGTGGGTAACCGATCTCTCAAGAATGGACCCTTACTTCATCCTTCCGATCCTGATGGGTGCCACGATGTATTATCAGCAAAAAATTACGCCGAGCAACTTTACCGATCCGCTCCAGGAGAAAATTTTCAAATTCCTGCCGGTCATTTTTACGTTCTTTTTCTTCACGTTCCCAGCCGGGCTCGTACTGTACTGGTTCGTCAACAATATCTTCTCGATAGCGCAGCAGTACATGGTGAACAAACAGTTCGAAGCGGCCCGCGCGGCTCGTCACGAAGCCCATCTTGCGGAAAAGCACCATGAAAAAGATTGAAGCGCCGACGCTTGAAGAAGCCTACGCCAAGGCGGCTTCGGAGTTCGGATGCTCCGTGACCGCCTTGCAGGTCGAGATCATCCGTTTCCCCTCGAAGGGGATACTGGGGATGTTCAAAAAATCGGCCCTTATCGTCGCCAATCTTCCCCAGTCATCCTCTTCTTCCGCTTCCCCCGTTTCCCTTTTTCCAGATGAACCCGTATCGCCCGAAACCGACGAATCGCACCTCTGCGAGTACGATGTAGCCGAAGATGAGTACGATGACGAAGGGGATGAATATTATCCCGACATGAGCGCGCAGGAGTGTGCGGACGAAGTCAAAGCCCAGATTAACGAACTGTTTGCGGGGGTCTGTTTCGATATCGACGAAGTGCAGGTGAGCGTATACGACGAGAATACGCTGCTTATCGAATTCACGGGCCCCGACGCGGCACTTATGATCGGCAAGGAAGGGTATCGTTACAAAGCCCTTTCGTACATGCTGTTTAACTGGATCAACGCGGTGTACGGTATGCAGTTGCGTCTTGAAATCGCCGAATTTCTGAAAAATCAGGAAGAATCTATTTCCCGCTATCTCGTGGGGGTATGCGAAACGATTGAACGCGACGGTCGCGCGCAGACCAAGGTACTTGACGGCGTTCTCGTGCAAATCGCGCTCAAACAGCTCCGCGAGCGGTATCCGGATCGGTACGTGGCGATCCGTTCGACACGCGACGGCGGAAAATTCATCGTCATCAACAGTTACCACGAGTATTGATGGACACTACGATAGCCGCGATCGCCACCGCCCACGGGGTCGGCTCGATCGCCATTATCCGTCTTAGCGGCAAAGAGGCGCTTCGCATCGCCCTGTCGCTCTCCCGCAGACAAACTCTCGCTCCCCGCTATGCTACCTTGGCGTCTCTTTATGAGGCGGACGGAAGCCTCATCGATGAAGCGATCATCCTTTATTTTCAGGGACCTAAGAGCTTCACCGGCGAAGACGTAGTTGAATTTCAGTGTCACGGCGGTCTCGTCGTCGCCGACAAAATTCTCCGTGCGGCGCTTGCGTCGGGCGCGCGTCCCGCCGATCCGGGGGAATTCAGCAAACGGGCGTTTCTAAACGGCCGGATGGACCTTACGCAGGCCGAAGCGATCGCATCGCTTATCGAAGCCAAAAGCGACGATGCCGCGCGGGTCCTCGCACGACAGATGAAGGGGGAATTGCGGGGATACGTCGAAAATATCCGCGATTCGCTCCTCGAAATCCTTGCCTACTCCGAAGTCGTGATCGATTATGCCGAAGAGGACCTCCCCCCCGACGTCGTCGATCAGATCGTGCTCAAGCTTGAGCGGATCAAAACGGAACTTTCCCGTACGCTCGAGGCAAGCCGCCGCCGCAGCGGATTGATGCAGGGGTATCGCGTCGCCATCATCGGTAAACCCAACGTCGGGAAAAGTTCGCTCCTCAATGCGCTGCTCGATTACGAGCGGGCGATCGTGAGCGATATTGCGGGGACGACCCGCGATACGATCGAAGAACAGGTGCGGATCGGTACCCATCTGATCCGTCTGGTCGATACGGCGGGGATTCGGGCAACCGGCGACGAGATTGAAAAGATCGGTATCGAGCGTTCCATCGCCGCCGTCGAAAACGCCGACATCGTCGTCGCGCTGTTCGATTCGAGCCGTCCTATCGACGACGAAGACCGTGCCATAATCGATCTGATCGAGCGTTACCGGAGCGAAAAACCGTTTGTCTGCGTCCTGAACAAAGCCGATTTGAGCCCCCGTTTCGATGCCGAACTCCTCGCTCCGTATTCTCCCCTCTCGCTCAGCTGCAAAGAGCAGACGCAACCGCTTGTAGAAGCACTTGCGGCGCACATGGACCGAGACAACGACAGCGAAGAGATGATGCTGATTTCACAGCGGCAGATCGGTGCCGTCACCGAGGCGCTCGAGGCCATCGATGACGCGCACGAACCGCTCAGAGACGGCGAACTGGAGTTTTTCTCGTTTCACATCAACCGTTCCATCCGCTCCGTCGCTTCGCTCAGCCGTCCCTACGAACTTGACGAAATGTTCGACAAGATGTTCGGACAGTTTTGTCTGGGGAAATGATGGGCTCCGTTATCGCGATCGATCTGGGGCTGAAGCGGATAGGGCTGGCGCTCAGTTACGGGAACGGCATCGTTACTCCGCTTGGAGCGATTGAGCGGAAAAACCGTAACCAGGCGGCGAATGACGTCAAAAAAGTGCTCGACGAATACGATGCGCAGACGGTCGTGGTCGGGATTCCGATGGGAAGCACGACCGAAGAGGAGATGCGCCGAAGGGTCGCGCATTTTATGAATCTCGTCGATTTCAAAGGGGAAATTGCGTATCAGGACGAAGCGGGCAGTTCGCAGGAGGCCGAAGCGCTGATGCGCGGGGAAATACGCTACAAGCGCGACGGACGGATCGACTCTCTTTCGGCGAAAATCATTCTGGAGCGTTACCTGCGCGCTCTCTGAAATAGGCAAGTGCCTCTTCTTCATCGTCGCTGAGGGACGCGTAATCGGGGTCTTCGAGCAGTTTCTTCTCGATTGTTCCCGCACAATACGCAAACCCCGCCTGTCGGGTCTGGGCGATGTCGGCGGGGAATCCGAGGCCGCTGAAACGGTAGGGATCTTCTTGCTCGATGCACAGCACGATCCCCTCGGTAGCGGCCTCGAGATGTTCGACGATGTCGCGGTACGTGATCGAAAATTCGGTTGCATGCCATCCGATCGTTTCGAGTTCCTTATCGGCAAAGCGGTCGATCCCGTCTCCGCTGGTGTCGTCATACAGCGAACGCGGGCGGTTCCATCCGATGATCTGTTGCCATGCTCCGGCGGCTTTTATCAGGATGCGGTCGTCGTCTTCGACGATGCGGTAGAGATCGCCCAGCATCGATGCGATCGGGCGGCTTGTCGTGCTGCTCAGTGCGGGAAGAGGGGGAATTGAACCTTCAAAAACGGAAATCAGGGTCGGAGGGAACGGTTCGTAGACGATTTCACCCGTGTGGGAGATCGCGAATTTTTTCTGGGACGAGGCGGCACGGAGCAGTTCGGCGCGCTCGACGATGATGATCTCTTTGAAGAGGTTGAACTTTTTCATGGCGTGATATCCCGTTTTTGGGGTGAATTGTAGCATGCCTGTGTTCATACACACTTACATGCCGATTTAGCATCAGGGTATAAGGCTCCACTAATTTTTATTTATGCAAAAGTGGGGTATAATCCGCGAAATTTTAAGCTTTGTATGCTTACTCAAGGATACCTTTATGGCATTGAACGTTTACTACGACAAAGATTGCAATACGGCACTCATCAAAAGCAAAAAAGTGGCGATGATCGGTTTCGGATCACAGGGCCACGCACATGCGGAAAACCTCCGTGACAGCGGCGTCGAAGTCGTTATCGGTCTTCGCAAGGACGGAAGTTCATGGACCAAAGCAGAAGCAAAAGGGTTCAAAGTTATGACGGTCGCCGAAGCGTCTGCGTATGCCGATGTCGTTATGATCCTTCTGCCGGATGAAAACCAGGCGGAAATCTATAAAAACGAAATCGCTCCGAACCTCAAAAGCGGTGCGACAATCGCATTCGGTCACGGGTTCAGTATCCACTACGGACGCATTATCCCGGCAAAAGATATTAACGTTATGATGGTTGCTCCCAAAGCTCCGGGCCATACGGTTCGTTCCGAGTTCGTAAAAGGCGGCGGTATCCCCGATCTGATCGCGGTTTACGCCGATCCGAGCGGAAACACCAAAGAGCTTGCCCTTTCGTATGCCTCTGCTATCGGCGGCGGCCGCACCGGTATCATCGAGACAACGTTCAAAGACGAAACCGAAACTGACCTGTTCGGTGAGCAGGCGGTTCTTTGCGGCGGCGTTTCCGCACTGATCCAGGCAGGATTCGAAACCCTCGTCGAAGCGGGATACCCTGAAGAAATGGCCTATTTCGAATGTCTGCACGAGATGAAACTGATCGTTGACCTGATTTTCGAAGGCGGTATCAAAGATATGCGTTATTCGATCTCCAACACCGCTGAATACGGCGACATGGTTTCCGGACCGCGTGTCATCAACGAAGAATCCAAAAAAGCGATGCGCCAGGTTCTCAAAGAGATCCAGAACGGCCAGTTCGCCAAAGACTTCGTCCTTGAAGGCCAAGCAGGTTATCCACGCATGAACGCCGAGCGTAAAAACCTTGCGGCTCATCCGGTCGAAGTAACGGGTGAACGCCTCCGCGCAATGATGCCGTGGATCAAAGCGAACAAAATCGTCGACCAGTCTAAAAACTGATTCTCCGGGGCATCTGCCCCGTACACCATCACAGGGGTTTTCCCTTCAATGCACAAAACTCCTTCCCCTTTTCCCCGCATCTGGCTCAAACGTATCGCCCTGGCTCTCGCTGTCGTATTACTGTGCATACTTTCGTTGTTTGTGGGGTATTACGTCGGATACGGACAGATGGAAGGGGAACTTACCCGCGAGAGGGAACAGACCCGTCAGCTTATCGAAGAGATCCGAATGATCACCTCCATCGATGAAGCGACCGGGATTGAAGCGGGAAAACAAGAAGAGGAGATCCGTCGTCTGAAGCGTGAGTTGCAGACGGTGCTTGAAGAGGAACGTCCTCTCCGTCCCCTCCAGCCACAGCACGAATACGCCCCCAAAGAGCCCAAAGCCCCTCCTCCGCCGGCGTATAAACGCCCGCAAGCCCCTTCGGGCACCGAGGCAAAGCTGGTGATTATCATCGACGACGTCTCGTACGAACGGGATGTCAGGGCGATCCGTTCGACCGGATTGCCTCTGGTGATGTCGTTTCTTCCTCCCAGTGCCCGTCATCCCAAATCGGCTGAGCTGGCACGGGGTGAGAGCGGCTACATGGTGCATCTTCCGCTTGAAGCGGAACATTTCGACGACGAGGAACCCTCCACATTGCGTCAGGGGGATTCGGAAGCTCAGATGGCGGAGAGGATTTCACAGCTCAAGCAGCAATACCCCAACGTCCGGTACATGAACAACCATACGGGGTCGAAGTTTACCGCCGATGCCGAAGCGATGGAAAAGCTCGTCGGGGTGCTCAAGAAAGAGGGGATCGTCTTCGTCGACAGCCGAACGACCCCCAAGAGCAAAGTGCCGCAGGCGACGGCCAAACACGGTATGCGCTATATCGGGCGTGATGTCTTTTTGGATCACCAAAGCGGGGTTTCGAACGTCAAACGCCAGATCCGCGAGGCGGTCGAGAAAGCCAAACGCCACGGTACCGCCGTCGCCATCGGGCATCCGCGTCCCGACACGATCCGGGCTCTGCGGGAGTCCAGAGAGGTATTAAGTGAAGTGCGGCTGGTGGGGATCGACCAAATCTGACATCCTGACATTATTTTCCTTTTGCGGAGCATTTTGGCTATAGTATTGCCAAATCATCCAGGAGCGGACCGTGAATATCGTCCCCGGCGTCGTTGCCGAACTCGAATCGATGAAACGCTATCCCCGGACACTTTACTACCGCGGTTCGCTCGGACTGCTCGACACCCCAAAAATTTCAATCGTCGGAAGTCGCCGTGCCGGTCAGTATGCCCGGAACGCCGTGTACGAACTTGCCAAAAAACTCGCACTGTCGGGAATAACCGTCGTTAGCGGGGCCGCGACGGGGATTGATCGGATCGCGCATGAAGGGGCGGGGGTACAGCGCACCGTCGCCGTTCTGCCTTGCGGAATCGACCGCCATTACCCCGCATCAAACCGAGATCTTATCGAGTCAATCGGCGATCACGGGCTTTTGCTGAGCCACTTTGAGCCGGGATTCGAAGCAAGGGAGTGGAGTTTCGTTGAGCGCAACGAAATTGTCGTGGCGCTGGGATCGGCACTGGTGATTGCCGAAGCCGAACCCGGAAGCGGCAGCATGCGCAGCGCCCAATACGCTCTGGCGATGGGCAAGCCGATTTACGTCCTGCCGCATCGTCTGGGAGAAAGCGGCGGTACGCGGCGGCTTTTATCGGAGAACAAAGCGACGATGATCGAGGATATCGACCGTTTCGTCGAATCACTCAGCCGGGTATCGCGCCAGAGCAGGGAAGACACTCCGTTCATTGCCTATTGCCGGAGCGGACCGACGTACGAAGAAGCGGTAGCGGCGTTTCCCTCGGAAATTTTCGAGGCGGAACTGAAGGGAGTGATCGAGGTTAGAAACGGGAGAGTATACCCGATTTAAGAGGAAGACGGCTCAGTGCTGAGCCGTGCTTTCGTACCCGTAGTGTTTGACGAGGTAGTTGACGATGATCTGCTGGTCTTCTTTGCCGATGGGGGCTTTGAACTCGTTGACCATTTTCTGCACCGTTCCGGTCCAGTAGGGGCGGCTTTTTTTCCCCTGGTTGAGAATGTATCCCCAGGAATGGCAGATGAGGCAGTATTGTTGCGCCACTTCGTCATGATCCCCTTTTACCATCGGATAATCGACGTAAGGCATTTCGATCGGCTTGGCGACCTGTGCCGCTAGCGAAGCTGCAAACAGGGTGATTAATAAGAGTTTTTTCATGACCGGTCCTTAGACGATTTGTACGCTGACGGCATCGACAGCGTTATATTGGTATCCGCCGGCATTCCAGCCGATTTCATGCGCCTGGGGCTGAATGTTTCCGATACGGTTGATGGCACGGACCATCAGGGTGTGGGCCCCTTTGGTTTTGGGCTCCCACTCGTATACCCACTGGCGGTAGGCGTATTTCCCGTAGTCTTTTTGCAATGCCGTCGCACTCCAGCTCTTTCCGCCGTCGACCGAGATCATGACCTCTTTGATCCCTTTTCCCTGGTCGAAAGCGACTCCGGTTACTTTCACACGGGAACCTTTTTTGATGACGGTGCCGGGCGTCGGATATCCGATGACCGATTTGACTTTCATCTCCGCGATCGGTTTGCGTTTGTATTCGAAGTCGCTGCCCGAAATGACGCATTCGCAGTCGTTGTCGGGGACCGTGTAGGCGACGTCCATGAAAAAGCTGTTTTGATATTCGTCGAATACCGTGATTTCACTCAGCATTTTGACCCAGCTGTCCGAGAAGTGGCCGGGAATGACAAGGCGAAGAGGAAAACCGTTGAGGTAGGGGAGGTCTTCGCCGTTCATTTCGTACGCAACGATCAGCTCGCCGCTGAGCGCTTCGTCGATGGCCATTTCACGGAAAAATTTGGGAGTGGCGTCCATCGCCGGTTTTTCCAGACCGTTGACACCGACCCATTTCGCGGTACCCTTGACCCCAGCGCGGTGGAGGATATCTTTGAGGCGGACCCCTTTCCAGACGGCACAGCCCATGGCTCCGTGGCCCCATTGGACGCCGTGCGTTGCCTGGCCGCTAGCGGCGTAGTATTTACGGCTGTTACCGCCGCATTGGAGGACCGAAGTGATCTGTACGGGTTCGAATTTGCTTTTGAGATCGTCAACACTCAGGGAGAGGGGGGTCTCCACCGAACCTTTGACTTCGAGGCGGAACTCGGTCAGATCGATGTAGGTCGGAATGTCGGGCATGTGCCAGCGGACGAAGAACTGGTCGTTCGGAGTGATCGCCTGCGTGAAAATATCGCGGGGCGATTCGAGCAGCGGCGGACGGTCCGAAATCGTCTTCAGCGGTTTCTTTTGGGGAAATGCGATATGGGGAGGAACGAACTCCTTGGTATCGGTAATGATCTTTTTGGCGGGTTCTTTCCCGAACAGTGACGATGCGCCCAGGATAAGGCCGGCGCCGAGAAAATGTCTGCGGTTAAACATGATAAGCCTTGGTAAAGGAATATCACTATTTTATCATAATCCGTACTAATTTAGAGTATAAGCATCGCATCCCCGTATGAAAAAAAGCGGTATTTTTGAGCAATCGCTTCGGCGTAGATACGGTGGGCTTCTTCGAGTCCGACGAACGAGGCGACGAGCATAAGCAGCGTCGATTGCGGAAGGTGGAAATTCGTCAGCAGATAATTGACCCTTTGCGGGGGATTATTCGGGTGTAAAAAGAGGTTCGCTTCCCCCTCACGTTCGCCGCTTCGGACATGGTACTCGACCGTTCGGGTCGAGGTGGTGCCGACGCACAGAAGGGGCACATCGCCGTGGATGAGAGCGTAGGCCTCGTCACCGATCGCGAAATACTCCGAGTGCATCGGATGCTCGGTAATCACTTCGGCCTCGACCGGTTTAAAAGTTCCCGAACCGACGTGCAGCGTGACGAACGCATGCGGATGGCGTGCCGAGACGGCAGCGAAAAGCTCGTCGGTGAAATGAAGCGACGCTGTCGGTGCGGCGACTGCCCCTTCGCGGCGGGCGAATACGCTTTGGTATTCCCGCTCGTCGCTGCTGTCGTCTTCGCGGCCAAGATATGGGGGAAGGGGGATGTGTCCGATCTCATCAAGCAAGGGGAGAAGCTCTTCGAATCGCAGGCGCTCACCCGCGAGGGAGAATTCGACGTCGCGGGAACCGTCGTCGTGCAGTTTTATGACGGTTGCGACAAGACGGCGGTCAAACAAAAGTTTTGTCCCCTCTTTGACCCGTCCCCGTACGTAAACGTTGATCCGGTAGGCATCCAGCGGACGGTTGATCAACAGTTCGATCGCCCCGCCGCTCTCTTTGGAACCGTACAGGCGCGCTTTGATTACCTTGGTATCGTTGAAGACGATGGCGCACTCGGGGGGGAGGAAGCTGTCGATTTGATCAAACCGTGAGTGGGTGATGGAACGGTTGCGGCGGTCGTATACGAGCAGTCTGGCATGATCTCTCGGGGAGATGGGATACGTTGCGATGAGCTCTTCGGGGAGCTCATAGTCGTAGCTTGAGGTCAGAAGCGGATCGCGTTCAGTCAATCGTCTCTTCTTCATCTTCGGCGATGTAGGGTTCTTCTTTGGGGGCCGGGTTGACCGCACGGACGATCAGAATCGAAATTCCGTACAAAAAGGTGAGCGGGATGGCCATCAGGATCTGCGTCATAACGTCCGGAGGGGTCAGAATAGCCGAAATGATAAAGATCAGGACGATCGCGTAGCGGAAAAAAGCCGTCATCATCCGGTCGTCGATGAGTCCCAGCAGTGCCAGGAAATAGCAGATTACGGGGAGTTCGAAGGCGAGTCCGAATCCGAACATGATTTTGGTGAAGAAATCGATGTAGTCTTCGATATTGATGAGCGGGACGAATTCGAACGCCCCGAAGGCGATGAGGAATTCAAATCCCAGCGGAGTGACGACGTAGTAGGCAAACAACGCCCCTGCCACGAACATGATGGTCCCACCGAAAATAAAAGGGTAGAGCATCCTTTTCTCGTTCTCGTAGAGGCCGGGCGAAATAAAAAGCCACATTTGCGCCAGAATCACCGGCAATGAAGCCAGGAGGCCGCCGAAAAAAGCGACTTTCATCGCGACGAAGAAGGTTCCTCCGACCTGCGTCGTCGTTACCATCCCCTCGGCGGCGTTCTTGGAAATTTTACCGACCGATGCGAGTGCTTCGTTGAGCGGTGCGGTGAGCCATGAGAGAATCGGCTCGTGGAAATTGAACATCACGAAAAACATCACGATAACGGTCGCGACGCTGATGCCAAGCCGCTTGCGCAGCTCGGCGAGGTGGGGTTTCAAATCATCAAACATCAGGCATTCTCTTCGGTTTTGGTTTCGGAAGGTTTCGTATCTTTTGATTTCGGGGCAAAGGTGATCACTTCGGGTTCTTTAGGAGCCGAGGGCGCGGGGGCGGGAGTGTCAAGATTCAGGTCGTTTTTGACCGACGCGAGCTCGCTGCCGATTTCGGTCACGTTGGTGAGGCGTTCGAGTTCGGCGCTGGCGTCGGTGAGTTCGCGTTTATAATCGAGGGCTTTTTCTTTGATCTCGGAGAGCTTCATCTCTTCTTCAAGCGTAGCGCGCGCGGAGGAAACGGTCCCTTTCACCTGGCGGAAAAATTTTGCGATTTCGACCATCGTCGTCGGAAGTTTGTCCGGTCCCAAAAAAAGGATCGCGATAATAATGATAAGGAAAATCTCACCAAGCCCCATTCCAAACATGCGCTCAATCCTAATAACTAAGGTAATAATCGGGAGATTTTATCGAAACAAAGTTTAAAACCCCTGAACGCAGTATTTAAAATCCCTCGATCCGCAGTGCGATTTCGTCGGCGAGCAGGAAATCGGTATTGTACAGACGCCCGCCGCGTTCTTCGAGAAGCCCTGCGCGGAGCAGAATATCGGCCTCTTTTCTCTGCGCGGCGCCGAGTATTCCCGCATCGACGCCGATTTTGCTGCGCAGCCCCAAAAAGAGCTTTTCGCTCAAAAGGTCGCCGGGGGTGAGTTCCTCGACGTGTGCGGCGAGAGGGTCGGCGATATAGGTTTGGATGTCGTTGGGGGGGTAAAAACGACGGTTTCGGAGAAAACCGACCGCCCCGCTGCCCAGGCCGATATAGGGCTTGTGCTCCCAGTATCCCAGATTGTGGCTCGAACGGGTGCGTCCGAAATTGGAGATTTCGTACTGTTCGAATCCACGATCGGCGATCTCTTTGAAAAGCCACCGGGTAAGGTCGAGCTCTTCGTGCGCTTTTTCGGGGGTTTTTTCGAAAGCGGTCGCTTCTTCGATAGTCAAGGCATAGAGGCTGATGTGGTCGATCGGAAGCGAAAAAGCGGTCGAGACGTCCCGCTCCAAAAGGGGGCGCGTATCTCCCGCAACGCCGTAGATCAGGTCGAGCGAGAGACGCTCGAACCCGATTTGCGCGGCATTGCGGACCGCGCTGAGCGCCTGGGCACTGTTGTGGGCGCGGCCGAGGGCTGTGAGTTTGGCGTCGTCGAAGCTTTGGACGCCGAAGCTTACGCGGTTGACCCCCACTCTTTTCATCCCCTCCAGCCATTCGGGGGTGGCGCTGTTGGGGTTGGCTTCGGAGGTGATTTCGCATCCCTCGCCCAGAAACGGTGCGATTTTTTCGAACAAAGGGACATACAGCGCGGCATCGACCGTGGAAGGGGTTCCCCCTCCGATAAAGACGGTTTCAATCGGGTTTTGCGGCGTAGTGCCGAACCGTTCGAGTTCATGTTCGAGTTGCACGAGGAGGGCATCCATATACTTTTTGCGGAGAGAAAATTTGTCGACGTAGGAATTAAAGGCGCAATAGGAACATTTGCTGTCGCAAAAAGGGATATGTATATACAAAAGCATGGGGAATTATACTTATTTAATGGCGAATAGTTTACAATATCCCCTCAAAAAAATGTAAAGATGGTGAATGACACACAATTTGTTCTACCGGCCGAACGTGGCGGCGATTATCGTTTCGAGTGAGTATCCCGAAACGAAACAGATTTTTATCGCCGAGCGCACCGATTTGGAAGGGGTATGGCAGTTTCCGCAAGGGGGGATCGACGAGGGTGAATCGAGCGAAGAAGCCCTTTTCCGCGAGCTCAAAGAGGAAATCGGGACGAAAAAAGTTGAGATTATAGCCGAGTACCCCGATTGGATCGCGTATGACTTCCCGCCGCACATCGCCGCCAAAATGGCGCCGTACGCGGGGCAGAAACAGCGCTATTACCTGGTGAGGCTGAAACCGGGTGCCAAGATCGATCTGGATACCAAGCATCCCGAGTTCAAACGCTACCGTTTCGTCGGGGTAGATGAACTGTTCGACCACATCGCCCATTTCAAAAAAGCGGTCTATGAACAAGTGATTTCCCATTTTAGAGCCAAGGGGTACCTGTAATGCTAATCGTACAAAAATTCGGCGGAACCAGCGTCGGGGATCTGGAACGGATCCAAAACGTCGCGAACCGGGTTTCTGAAACCCTCAAGGAAGGGCACAAAGTCGTTGTCGTCGTTTCGGCGATGAGCGGCGAAACCAATAAACTGATCGCGTATGCCGAACACTATACCGACTCTCCCGAACGCCGCGAAGTCGACATGCTCCTTAGCTCCGGCGAGCGGGTCACCGCAGCGCTCCTTTCGATTGCCCTGAATGCGATGGGGCATAAAGCGGTATCGATGAGCGGCCGTAAAGCGGGGATTGTGACCGATGCCGTCCATACGAAAGCGCGGATCGAAACGATCGATCCTTCCTCCATGCATGCGGAGCTCGCAGACGGCAAAGTCGTCGTCGTTGCCGGTTTCCAGGGGGTTACCGAAGAGGGCAACGTCACAACGCTCGGACGCGGGGGATCGGATCTCTCGGCCGTCGCGATTGCCGGTGCGCTCGAAGCGGATCTGTGCGAAATCTATACTGATGTCGACGGCATCTACACCACCGACCCGCGGATCGAGCCCAAAGCGCGCAAAATGGATAAAATCAGCTACGACGAGATGCTCGAACTGGCATCCCTTGGGGCCAAGGTGCTCCAGAACCGCTCCGTAGAGCTGGCCAAAAAACTCAACGTCAATCTTGTTACCCGTTCCAGCTTCAGCAATGCGGAAGGGACATTAATCACAAAGGAAGAGAACATTATGGAAAAACCACTTGTCAGCGGTATCGCACTCGATAAAAACCAGGCGCGCGTTTCACTCGGCGGTGTCATCGACCGTCCCGGCATCGCATCGGATATCTTCACCCGCCTCGCCGACAACAGCGTCAACATCGACATGATTATCCAAACCCTCGGCCATGACGGTAAAACCAACCTCGATTTCACCGTTCCCAAAACGGAACTGCTGGATGCGAAAAAAGTGGTCGAAACGTTTATCGCGGAGGGTGAAATTACCGAAGCGAGCTACGATGAGCGGATCTGCAAGGTCTCGATCGTCGGCGTCGGTATGAAATCGCACACCGGTGTCGCGGCCAAAGCGTTCCAGACGATGGCTTCGGAGAACATCAACATCATGATGATCTCGACTTCTGAAATCAAGGTTTCGATGGTGATCGACGAGAAATACGCGGAGCTTGCCGTGCGCTCGCTGCACAGCGCTTATTCACTGGATCAGTAAGTGCGCCGTTTCGATCAATGGACATTGGATTCGATCCGCTCCGAAGGGGCGGCGATGAGCTGGTTCGAAGAACAGCGGTTTGAGTGGACCCCGGCGGTTGCCAATGCCCTGGAACAGGTGATGGAGGGGAAAAGCATCGTCCTCATCACCGATCACGATCGAAAATGGTTCGCCCACTACATCACGTCGTCGCTCAACAAACGTCTTCAGGACCGTCCGATGATCCCGATCGTCTGCATCGACGCGCTATTCCCCCATTACGATCACATCAGCGGCGGCGAAGCGATCGATACGCTCACCGATATGCTCGACATTACTTTCAAAGGGGAATATTTCTTCTGGTACGTCGGAAGGGGAGACGAGCGACGGGCCGATATCGCCAAGCGTAATGCCAGCAGTCTGCTGTGGATCATGGACGAGAGTTTTCAAAACGCGGTGCGGCTGAGGTCGTTCGATCCGCTGATCGACATCAAACTGCTGCAGCTCTACCGTCTGTTCGATAAAACGCTCGGCGCGATGCTGTTCGGGGAGCTTGATGTTCGCGAGTGATCGGGGAGGTATTATCATCACCGAACGCCTCGAGGAGAGGTGCACGCAGATCGAAGAGTCGCTGCGCCCCTTGCGGTGCGTCACGTTTTTGCGCGACGATTTTAAAATCGAAGACGCCAAGGAAGCGATCGCCGAAGCCTATAAAAGCGAATCGCAAACCAAAACCCTGATTCTCGGAGCCAAAAGTTTTACGGTTCCGGCGCAGAACGCCCTGCTCAAAATTCTCGAAGAACCCCCGAGAAACATCGTTTTCATCCTTCTCGCCCCCAATAAAAGTACCTTTTTACCGACGGTCCGTTCACGGCTGAGTCTGAACGTCGAGCGGGAAGGGCGCGTATACGAGCCGTTGGGCGTCGAACTCGCGAATCTCGACCTCGCGGCGATGTTCGCGTTTGTCAAAGAGAACGACCGGCTCAAAAAACACGAAGCCAAAGAGTTGATCGAGCGGCTGGCGCATCAGGCGGTACACGTCGAAAAACTGAACCTTTCGGCATCGCAGCTCGAGGGATTCGAAAAAGCGATTCGCCTCATCGAGCTCAATGCCCGTTTTCAGAGCGTACTGGTGATGGTGCTGATGAATTTTCTCAAAGAGGTGAAACGTGTACGTTGAGAGACTTTCGGACACGGTCGACCTTCGCCGGGAACTGGTCCGTTTGGGGGTTGATGGCGGAGGGATCGGCATCCTTGCCGATAAAGGTACCTCTCATGTGATCAAAATTTCGGGCCTGCACGTCGGTGCCGCCAACATTCTCAAACAAGACGCCCTCAGCGTCGGTGCCGATCTGGCCGTCCCCAGGGGAACGGTCACCGCGTCCGTCCCCCGTGTCGACGCGCTGCTGATAGCGACCGAACGGCAGCTCGCCGCATTGATCCAAAAAGAAAAAGCCCAACCCTTCGGGCTCAAACAGCTTTCGACGGAACTTTCGGGCTTTTTGAAACTCCCGTTCCGCCCCGAAGTTCAGGTCATGGGAATTGTCAACGCGAACGACGACAGCTTCCACCGGGAGAGCCGGTTTCAGGGTGAAGCCGCACTGCAGAGGATCGAGACGATGATCGAAGAGGGCGCCGCCATTATCGATCTGGGAGGCGTTTCGAGCCGTCCGGGCAGCGAAAGTGTCAGCCCTGAGGAGGAACTTTCCCGCCTTTCGCCCGTGATCGATCTGTTGTACCGTGAAAAAATCTACGATAAAGTGCGGCTGAGCCTGGACAGTTACGAACCCTCGGTGATCGCCTACGCACTCGAGCGCGGTTTCTCGATCGTCAATGACATCACGGGGCTCTCCAATGACGAAGTTGCGCGGCTGTGCGGCATATACGGCGCCACCGCGGTCGTTATGCACATGCAAGGAGACCCCAAAACGATGCAGGAGAACCCGACGTACGAATCGGTCGTTCACGAGGTCGAACTTTTTTTCCGCGAACGGATCGAAAAAGCGGAACGTTTCGGCATCTCCGACGTTATTCTCGATACGGGGATCGGATTTGGCAAACGGCTTGAAGACAATCTTGCCCTCATTACCCATCAAAAACATTTTTTGCGGCTGGGAAAACCGTTGCTTGTCGGGGCCAGCCGCAAATCGCTGATCAACGCCATTGCCCCTTCGGGAGTGTCCGAGCGTCTTCCGGGGACGCTCGCCGTCCATCTCAAGGCTATCGAAGAGGGGGCTACGGTTCTTCGGGTCCATGATGTGAAGGAACACGTTCAGGCGATTGCAGTCTGGGAAGCGTTGAGAGGATAGATCATGAGTAACAGTGCGGTCATCATCACCCTTTCGCTACTGGTGCTTCTCTCGCCGTTTCTGTCGCGCGTCACCCGTATCCCCGTCGTCGTCGTCGAGATACTGTTGGGGAGTATGGCCGCTTATTTCGGCTTTCTCGTCGAAAATGAACTCTTCAAAATCATCGCCAAAGTCGGATTTTTGTACCTGATGTTTCTGGCGGGGATGGAGGTTAACCTCAAAGCGTTCGGCTTCGAGAAAAAATCGCTTCTTCGCCGCACGGTTGTTTATTTCGTGATGCTCTACGCCTGTTCTCTGGCGCTTTTTTTGTATTTCGATCTCAGCTCCGTTTATCTGGTCGCGTTCCCCATCTTTTCCCTGGGGATGCTGATGGCACTGGTGAAAGAATACGGCAAAAACGAACCGTGGCTGGCACTGGCGCTTAACATCGGGATCATCGGCGAACTCGTCAGCATCATGGCGCTGACGATTCTTAGCGGAGGGTTGGAATACGGATACAACCGTGAATTCGCTTTTACACTGGGAGGGCTTTTCCTTTTCCTCATTGCGTTCGTGCTGCTGTTCAAGGGGATCCGTATCCTGTTCTGGTGGTATCCGGGGCTCAAGACCCTTATCATGCCCCACGAAGACGGTAAAGACCAGGATGTCCGCTTTTCGATGGCGCTGATGTTTATCATGGTCGCGGTGATGCTCTACCTTAAAATCGACGTCGTACTGGGCGCATTTTTGGCGGGCGTTTTCATTGCCACCTATTTCAAGCACAAAACCGAACTGCCTGAAAAACTCTCTTCTTTCGGATTCGGGTTCTTGGTGCCGATCTTTTTCATTCACGTCGGTTCGACGCTCGCGCTGGATGCGTTTACCGATCCGAAAATCCTGCAGTTAGCCCTTGCGATCGCCGGGGCGATCATCGGGGTGCGGCTACTCAGTTCGTTTGTCGCCTACGGCGGCTATCTCGGGTTTCGCAATACGGTCCTTTTTTCCCTCAGCGATTCGATGCCGCTGACGTTTACGGTGGCGATCGCAACCCTGGGATACGGCGCGGGGGCCATCACCCACGATGAATATTACGCGTTTATCGTGGCGAGTATGGGGAGCGGAATTTTCTTAATGATCGCTATTAAAATCATTTATTCATTTTTTCGCCGATATAGACCATAACTATTTAAAAGTTTTTATGGGTACAATTATCGGAAGAATAATGATCTTGATGCGTGCGATTAGATAAAAGCGAGGGTGTTGAATGGATTTAACGGTTGTCTTGGGAATATTGCTGGCGATTACGTCTCTTTCGGTAGGAGACATACTGGAGGGGGGAAATCCCGCCCATCTCATTCACATTTCGTCGTTGCTGATTATCTTCCCGACGGCGATGTTTGCCGCGATGGTTGCGACTGATGGCCCTTACGTCAAGGGGGCGTTCAAAAATCTCGGTCCTATCGTTTTTAAAAAATCGACCGTCAATCTCGAAGAACGGATCAAAGAGATCATCGGTCTGGCAGTCATGGCACGGCGCGACGGGCTGCTGTCGCTGGAGCAGAAAGTCGCCAACCTCGACAACGAGTTTTTAAAGCAGGGGCTGGGGATGGCGGTTGACGGCAACGAAGTCGACACGATCGCCGAAGCACTTGAACTGGTAATCGAGGAGACCGAGGAATATTACCACGGGTGTGCCCATTACTGGATTCTCGCGGGGGAAACCTCTCCGGTTATGGGGCTTGTCGGGGCCGTTATGGGGCTTATTCTCGCGTTGCAGAAACTCGACGATCCCGCCGCAATGGCTGCGGGTATCGCGGGGGCGTTTACCGCGACCGTTACGGGTATTTTCTCGGCGTACGTCCTTTTGGGGCCGTTCGGCCAAAAAATGAAGGCCAAATCGCACCATATCGTCAAAGAACAGAAGATGATGCTCGAAGGGATCATCGGTATCGTCCACGGCGACAACCCCCGTACCCTTGAAGCCAAGCTGCTCAATTTCCTCTCGCCCGCAGAAGAAAAACACAGCCAATTTAACTAACGGACGGGAGCATGGGCAAAAAGAAATGTAAAAAATGTCCCGAGTGTCCCGCAGGGGAAAAATGGGCCGTTCCGACGGCCGACTTTTTCAGCCTTCTGCTGGCGCTCTTTATCGCGCTTTATGCCCTTTCGTCCGTCAATAAGGAAAAAGTACAGGCCGTTAAAGAAGAGTTCGTCAAAATTTACGACTACGCACCGGTTCCCGAGGCGATCAACCCGGTCGTCAACATGGTAAGCGAGGCCGATACCAAAACCGAGTCTTCGGGGCAGTCGAGCGGCGATATGCCCGTATCCGACGGTGGAGCGGTACTGGAGGGGACCCCGCCGATCGATCAGGAGACGATGGAAGCGATCGCCAACCTGCAACAGGAACTGCAAAAGGCGTCGATGGGGGAAGGAGCCCTGGATCAGGCGATGGACGGCGTCCTTCTGAAGCTTCCCGCTACCGTTCCCTTCCGGGGATCGAGCACAACGATCGACAATGAAGAGATGAGACTCTTTATCAAACGGATCGCGGATTTGCTGAACATGTTCCCTCCAACCGTTCATATTTCGGTGCGGGGCTATACCGATGATCTTCCGGTTCCCAGAGGGACGAATCATCGGGATAATCTCGAACTTTCCAGCCGGCGGGCCGAGTCCGTTGTTCGTGCTCTGATCGAAAATGGCGTTGCCGCCGAACGTCTTTCGGCTGCCGGATTCGGCTCTGCCCAGCCCATCGCTCCCAACACCAGCGAAGCCAACCGGGCGAAAAACCGCCGGGTGGAACTTTACATGTTCATTTCGAACGAAACTCCGGTCGATACGGCCAAGCAGCAAAGTATTCTCGACGCCTTGGGCAAACTCCAGAAATAATTCCGTTCCCTTCGGAGAACGGAGGCAATTGCCTCCGTTCTTTTTCCTCCGTGTATTCAGCCGTTGTCTTGATGCTCTCTACCGTTATTCACAATGAGTTGTTTTCGCGGCCGCAATGCCAGATGCGATTCGAGTCATACAAGGATAAGACTAGGTAGGATTGAAAAAGAAAAAAGGGTTCGTCCGGCTTAGTAGCCGAACGCGAGTTTGAGGAGGAAAAAGAACAGTGCAGCCATGGAAGCCGCAGCGGGAAGGGTGATGACCCAAGCGAGTGCTATCGGTTTCATCAAGGCCCAGTTGGCGTTGCGGTTGAGCATGCCGATCCCGATGATTGCCCCCACGAGGATGTGGGTCGAGGAAACGGGGATCCCCAAAACGGTGGCGAGCATGATGACAAACGTCGCCCCGAGTTCAGCTGCGAAGCCGGTGACGGGGAAAATCTCGGTAATCCGGCTTCCCACCGTGTCGATGACCTCTTTACCGATAAACCAGAGCCCCGCGACAAGGGCGATTCCGAATGTTGCCATCGCCGCAACCGGAACCGCGGATTCGGCATTGATCTGCCCTGTGGCAAGAATGTCGATGATCGCGGCAAACGGTCCGATGGCGTTGGCGATATCGTTTGCACCGTGGCTGAACGCGAATGCCGAAGCGGTCAGAACCTGCAGCATGCTGAAAAGGCGCATCGTCGCTTTGTGCGGCGTGTCTTTGTGCATCACTTTGATAATCGCAAAGACGATACCGTAGGTCAGCGTTGAGAATGTCGCGATTAACAGGAAAATCTGGGCGTCGTTAAAGCCGAGATTAGCGTGTTTGAGCCCTTTGAACAGCAGCATGCTTGCAATCATGGCTACCCCGAAAGCCGCAACGAGCGGTGCGTGGGTACGCAGGGCGTAAAAGGCGTTCGATTTCTTTTTGAGACGGTTAAGCTCGTGAACCTGTTCTTCGTAGCGCGCTTTTTCTTCGGTCGAAGCGGTCGCTTCGTTATGGGCGGCTTTAAGAGAACTGAGCTGATCTTTGATAGAGTCGATATGGGCCTGGACCGTATCGTTATAATCGAGAATATATTTTTTCAGGTACCAGTAAATGGCGTATGACGCCATCCCCCCCAGGATCGGAGAAACGACCCAGCTGATGGCGATCTTGGTGATCTGGTCCCAGTGCACCAGGTCGAAGACGCTCTCTCCCTGGCTCATCGTCGCGTATCCCAGCGCTATCGAACCGCCAAGCACCCCGCCGACGATTGAATGGGTGGTTGATACGGGATATCCTTTCATCGATGCGAACAGCAGCCATGTCGCAGCGGAGAGGAGCGATCCCATCATGACGAATACGAGAAGCATCGGATCGAAATCCATTGCCGAAAGATCAACGATCCCTTTACGGATGGTGTTGGTGACTTCGGCCCCCGCGAGCATGGCACCGCTTAGTTCGAAGATCGCGGCGATGATAAGCGCTTGTTTGACGGTCAGCGTCTTGGCGCCGACGCTTGTTCCGAATGAGTTGGCCACATCGTTTCCGCCGATGTTGAACGCCATGAAAATTCCGAACAGCGTCGCGAGGATAAAGAGGGTGTGGTGGTTTTGGAGGTAATCCAAACCCCAGACCATGAACAAGGCGGTGGCAAGGACGAAAATACCGCCGAAAAAGAGGTTGTCGCGAGAGAACATTAAAGCTCCGTTGGTTTAGATATAGTGATGGAAAACGTTATTATATTACAGAACGGTTACGTTCATGTTACAAAACGGTTACGCCGTCCCGACAAAGGGGACGCCGTGTAGAGGATCAGGGAAGAAGGGTTGCTTTGAGGATTTTTTGGGCCTGAAGGGGACGGTCTCCGCCCCGCTGACCGTTGGTCGGAACGTTATTGAGTTTGGCCAGGGTATCCATGCCCGATACGACCCGGCCGAAGATTGTATGATAGCCGTTAAGCCACGGGGTAGGGGCAGTCGTGATGAAAAACTGGCTTCCGTTGGTACGCGGTCCGGCGTTTGCCATTGCAAGGATGCCGGGTTTGTCGAAAACGACTCCCGATTTGAATTCATCTTTAAAAGGTTTTTTCCAGATTGATTCGCCGCCGGTACCCGTGCCGGTAGGATCTCCCCCCTGGATCATAAAGTTTTTGATGATACGGTGGAAGCTTAGGCCGTTGTAATAGCCGTTTTTGACGTGGGTGGTGAAATTTTCTACCGCCAAAGGGGCGACTGAGGGGTAGAGCTCGAGGGTGATCTCCCCCTGTGTCGTTTGCAGCATAACGCGGGGATTGGCTGCGGCGAAAACCGTGACGGCGGCAATGAAAAAGGCAACTAAAATACGCACTGAAGACTCCTGCGGTTTGGATAAGATGTTCCGGGAAACGGTTCTCCGTTTACGTAACGGGAACGTCCGAATTTGAAACCAAGATTATAGTCGCCGTATCTGATGCACGGCTTAGTTCGAAGGTACAATCGGGTGTTTCGGAGAAATCAACAAGGTAAAGATGGGGAATACGGATGCCGCTGATCATGTCCGGGGTTGCGAGAAGGAGGTTGTCGAGATTCTGGTATTGGAGGCTGAACCCGGGCTGCAGGATGCGGCAGTTGAGCCCCAGGTATTCATCGATCGCTTTTTTGTATTCGACCAGCATCGCCGGCTCCGGCAGAACGACCATCACTTCATGTGCGGCACTCTCCTGAAGACGGCGGCGCAATTCGCTTAAAAGGATAAACAGCGCCTGGGCGGCAGTGGCGTTGAGAATCGCGACGTTGTCCGAATATCGATAGCGGTTGAGAAGGAAAAAGGTGTTTTCCAGCGTATCGGGCTCGCTCATCGTCGATAAAAGAAGCCATCGCTCCCCCCGCATCGCTTTGAGTTTTTCAAGAAACGGTCCTTCCATACGGTCGGTGTCGTCGCACATGATGATCCTGATATCTTCGGTAATTTCGCCTGCCGCATCGAACTCTTCGGGAGTGCAAAAACGGATGGAATCCAGCGGAATACTGAAGGCTCCGTACTCCATCAGAGATATCCATTTGTCCCGTAAAAGTTCCCCCGCCAGGGATGTGGGCGTCACGATCAGAACGACGCAGGTGCGGTCGCGTAAAACTTCGGCGACGGCTCTTCGCAGCAGCAACGTACTTTTGCCGCTTCCCGAGGCTCCATAGAGGGTGGTGCACGCGTCGCTGAAAGGAGTATCCAAAAAAAGATACTGCTCATCCGAGAGAAAAGAACCGAACGGCTCCTTCGGCGTCGGGAGAAGGAGGCGATGCGCGTTAAGCGAACCAATTGTTCTGAGAGCCGAATAAGGCTCGTCGGCATATTCGGCGAGCGCCTCGAGTTTTGAGAGAGCCTCGGCGGGTGAATCGTCGGCAAAGACGACGCGTGATGGGGGAAGGAGGTCGTGAAAAGAGGAATCGAGCGTTTCGTACTCTTCTTTGCGTAAATTTTCCATCCAGATAAAACGGGTAAGGGGGGTGGAATCGAACGAGACGACGTCGGCTATTTTGCGGCGGATTGCCGATTCGACTGTATCAAAACGGGTCGAGGCTTCTTGCTTACGCCGTGTTGAAGCCTTAGACAGAGTAGCTTCCCTCACGTCATCGAGGTTCCATGAAATTTTCTCTCCGTAATACAGGCCGCGGCGGGGCAGAAAAAAGAGGATGTCGACGGGAACCGCGCGTTCGTGCAGATAAAGGGTGTAGTCGGCAAAAAAATGACCTTCACCCGCACGTACGACATCCGAAAAAACGAAGACATCAGAAGGCTTGGAGGACTTTGGCGTAGAGTCCGAAGAAGGTTTGGGGGAGAAAATACGCTGTAATAATTTTACGAACACTCGAACCCTTTCCCTGATTGTTAAGACGGTGCCATCGCAATGGCAGACACATAATAATAAACGATTATAACCAATCTTGAGTGCGGAAAGTATAGTGCAAGATTATTAATGGGAAAAGAAGAAAGCCGGAAGGGGGAACCTTCCAGGCATTAAGGGGTGATTATTTGCCGGCAGCTACGCTGTCTTTAAGACTTTTGCCCGGTTTGAATTTTGGAACCATTTTGTCTTTTGTGCTGTACGTTTTAGACGTTCCCGGTACTTTACCGCTTTTACCTTTTTGCAAAGATGAGCTGAAGCTGCCGAAACCGACGAGCGCGACTTCTTCTTTTGCTACGAGAGCAGCTGTTACCGCTTCAGTGAAAGCTTTGATCGCTGTTTCCGCTTCAACTTTTGTTTTGTAGCCGCCGCTTTTTTGAACCAATTCTACGAATTGCGCTTTATTCATTTATTGCCCTTAATATAGATCTGTGAATCCTACTCAAACCCCAGCGCTTACGAGGAAACGGAAGGGTGAGCGTTTCAGCCGCGAATACTTTAATATCTCTTGGCTTAAAATTTTCTTCTTTTTTGTATTTTATTGAGAAGTTTTGTGATTTTGTTCGGTTTTCGATTGTTTTTTTGCCCGAAAACGGTGCTGCCGCTGAGGATTGCGGGGAGGACCGGGTGTTTACCCTTTATAAGAAGAGATAAATTTTTGCTCCAGAGCGAACAACGCTGAAACACGTTAGGCGAAGCCGAGATTGACAAAAAGACCTCTTCCAGACCGATCCGTTCTTGTTCCGTCAAGCTGCTCATGATTTCTCCCCAAGTTTATTTATTTTCCGTACGACACGGATGATTTCATCGTCTTCAAGCATCCCCAGCATTTCGATCACCGCTTTGGCAGCCTGGGGTTTCGCATTCCCAAGCCTCCAGTCCTGATAGGTACGCATCGAAATACCCAGTTCCTGAGCCATCTCCTTTTGGGAAATCTTCTTGCCGTTGCGCTGTGCTTCTACGGCGTTGTGTAGAAGATTAAAAAGATCACTCATTTCCATCGCTCCATTGTAATATCCTTTTCTTAAATAGAACATAAAACCGTATAAAAAATGTAAAAAAATATACTAAATATGATTATTTATGTAGTTAATACACAATTAATAAAACAAAGCATTTATTATTCCATGTTTAATATTAATAAAATAGTATTAAATACACAGAAAACCGTATAAAAAAGATTACTAAAGATGGAATGCTGAGGACGAAGGAAATCGGGGCGGTTGCGCCGGAGGGCACAATGAGCCAGGGTACTTTTATCGCGGGAGGGGAGGGCTTGGGAAACGGCGAAGGGGCTTAGGGGAGCCTGCTACGCAAAAGCAAAGAAGGGAAAAACGGGGTCGGAAGAGGAACGATCAGGAGAGGAAATCGGTGTAGTCGTATCGGGAAAGGTCGACGTAGAAATCCCCCTCTTTCTGGATGATACGCGGGTCACTGCCGAATGCGGCTTCGAAACGGCGTCGGACCTGTTTGCGTTCTTCGGAATCCATGCCGATGAATTTCAGATAGCGTTTGAGTTCGATGAGGCCGTTAGCGATCGGAGCGGGCTGGGGGGAAGAGGAGGTGACATCGACGTCGTGAATGTTTGCGTCGTGGGAAAGGAGGAGTTTGGTATTGATCACTTCCAGGATGCTTTTGAGCTGCTCGTCTTTGGCGGTGTAGATCTCTTCGATCCGCTGACGTTCCGCGATCAGCATCTGCTCTTTGTCGTTCACGAGGCGGTCGATCTTGGCCTCGAGCTCTTTGATCTTGAGTTTGAGCTGCTGATTCTCTTTTTGATAAAGGGAGATAATCATGCCGACCGTCGTTTTCGGCGCCTGGGGAGCTGTGGCGGCCGGTTTGGACGATGGGGCTGTTTTCTCGTCGTCGAGAGAACTTTTGGGAACGATGATGTAGGTGATGCCCCCTTCGATGATATAGTTGAGACGTTTTGTCCGAAGTTTGTTGTGAATCATCTCTTTGGACATTTTGAATGTTTTGGCGTATTCGTCGATCGTAAAACGCATGCCGTGCTCCTTGCGGGTATCGTATCCGTTATCTTAGCGAAAAATTCTTTTTCCCTCTATTCTTTTGTACTGCGTGAGGGGGCGGCGTGGAGCTTGGGAGGGGGAATGATGGCACCCTGGCGCATCCAGATGAGATAGGCGTGGCGTTCGATTTTGTGTTTGTCCGAAAAGGTATGCAGCGAGCTGTGGCGGAATTCACATTGTCTTAAAAGGGTGTGGAAATCGGGGTTGTGCTGTAAAAATGCTTCCAGCGATCGGTAGGCAGCGTCCGAGATGATCACGGTATTGACGAGAAGGTTTTTGATTTCGATGTAGCGGGCGCATTCGTTCAGACCGTCTCCGACGTAATTGTCCTGGCCCAGGATATCTTCGAAACGGAAAATTTTGCCGGTGTGGACGGCGACCCGTATCCCCTGAAAATAAGGGTATTCTTTGGCGATATAATCGGAAAAATGGAGCAAAGAGAGCCCCAGTATCGGGCCGAACCCTTTGAGATCGGGGTGCAGTACGCAGTAAAACCCGTCTCCGGTGGGAATGAGCCCCAGCAGCATCCGTTTCATGGGGATTCCGGAAGACTTGAGCATCATCTTGAGCATTTTGCGATAGGTATGCGAAAGATAGGAGATGATCTCCAGCTGCCGCGTCATCGGCAAACGGGAAAAATCGATGATGTCGATCAGAACGATATCGGTCTCGATGGGATGCTGTGTCATGCGGTGTCTTTGGATCGAAGAATTTGCGCCATTGTAGTCTAAATCGGCTGAGATGTTCAAAACTTCGGCACGAGGGGGCGGGGAATGTTACCGAAATGTGTTACCATTTCCGAAAAATCCCCCAAGTGAGGGCAGCATGCAAAAACGAACCAAAATTTTAGCTACCGTCGGACCGTCGTCCGATACGGTCGAGACACTATCGGCAATGATCCGTGCGGGAGTCAACGTCTTTCGTCTGAACTTTTCGCACGGGAGCCACGAATACCACGCAGGAGTACTCGAAAACATCCGAACGGCGATGCGCGAAACGGGGCTCATCGTCGGCGTGCTTCAGGACATTTCCGGTCCCAAGATCCGTGTCGGCAGACTGCGCGAGGATTTTTTGCTCGAAAGCGACGATCGGATCGATTTTTATTACGACCGGATCGAAGGGGAAAAAGTCGGCCCGAAACATTACCGCCTGTCGATCAACCAGCCCGATATCCTTAAAATGCTCAAAATCGGGGATGCCATTTACCTGTACGACGGAAACATCCGCGCCAAAATACTCGAGTGCACCCCCCAATACGTCAGCGCGACCGTTGAAAACCACGGGAAACTCTCTTCGAATAAAGGGGTGAATTTCCCCAATACGGCGCTGGGGATTGACGTTTTGACCGAAAAGGACAAAGCCGATATGGCCTGGGGGGTTCGTCACGGTGTCGATTTCATGGCGATTTCGTTTGTCCAAAACGCCCGCGACATGATCCAGGCCCGCGAGGTGGTTCGCGAGTGCGGCGGAGAAGTGCAGCTGTTTGCCAAAATCGAAAAATTCGACGCGGTCGAAAACATCGACGAGATCCTGCGCCATTCGGACGGATTGATGGTCGCCCGCGGCGATCTGGGGATCGAAGTCCCCTACCATCGCGTTCCGACGATTCAAAAAATGTTGATCCGAAAAGCAAACGAGCACTCCAAACCCGTCATTACCGCGACGCAGATGCTGTTGTCGATGACGGAGAAAGAGTCGGCTACCCGGGCTGAGATCAGCGACGTTGCCAATGCCGTTCTCGACGGAACCGATGCGGTGATGCTCTCCGAGGAGAGCGCCGTCGGGAAAAACCCCGTTCTGGCCGTCGAGACGATGGTCAACACTATCCGTTCGATCGAAGAGATCTATCCGTACGGAAAATTCGGCTTCGGGTACGACGACGCGATGGACGTTGTCAACGAATCGGCCGTTCGGTTGGGGGATTCGCTAAATGCCGAGGGGATCATTTCCATGACGACGTCGGGGCAGTCGGCGAAAAAACTTTCCCGTTACCGTCCGAAAATGACCATTTACGCCGCGACGCACGAAGAGCGGGTCGCACGGCTTCTGACGATGGTCTGGGGGGTCGTCCCCGCCTACCTGACGAAAAAAGGGCGTCTGGAAGAGATGCTCAGCGATGTGATTCACAGCGGGCTCAAACGCAACATCATCGACAAAAACAACACCTACATATTTACGGCGGGATACCCGATCGGTACGCCGGGCACGACAAACGTCATCCGTATCCTGCGCGAAAACGAATTGACGTTTTTCGGAGAAACGAAACCGTTGCCCGCCAAAAGCAAAAAAAACGAGGAGACTAACGTTCCGACCCTCTTTTAAAGTGGATCGGAAAATGCTTTTTCTCCGATGAGGGGCCGTTAGAGTTTTGTTTCGTCATCCCCATCAGTCGCCCCTCGAAACCGCTTCGCTTTACGCTACAATTTCAGTATGAATACCGATACCCTTTTTAGCAAGCCGATCTCCAAGCAGTTTGAATTCGATGCCGACGTCGCCGCCGTTTTCGACGATATGCTGGTCCGTTCCGTCCCGTTTTACAAAGAGTCCCAGGCGTTGACGCGCCGGTTTGCGGCCAACGCCCTCTCAGAGGGGGGGATAGTATACGATCTGGGGTGCTCGACGGCGTCGATGCTCCTCGAGATCGAACGCTCGCTGCCCAAAAACGGTACCGTTCGGCTGGTCGGGATCGACAACTCTGCGGCGATGATCGAGCATGCACGGAAAAAGACCGAAGCGTTCGGGTCGAGGATCGAACTCGTGGAAGGGGATATTTTGACGTACCCATACGAAAAAGCGCGGGTGGTTATCAGCAATTACACCCTGCAGTTTATCCGCCCGATGCAACGCGAAGGGCTTTTGCGAACGATTGCCGATGCTCTCGAAGAAGGGGGAGTGTTCCTCTTTAGCGAAAAAGTCGTCAGCGATGATCCGCGGCTTAACAAGGAACTCATCGACTGCTATTACGATTTTAAAAAGACGCAGGGGTACAGCGAATATGAAATCATGCAAAAACGCGAAGCGCTCGAAAACGTCCTGATCCCTTACATGATGAACGAAAACGTATCGATGGCGAAAAACAGCGGGTTCAAAACGTGCGACGTCCTGTTCCGCTGGGCCAATTTCGCGACCTTTATCGCGATTCGCTAACCGCGGACGTTACTGGACGCTTCCGCGTATCGGGTTTCGGAACGCCTCTTTGACGTCGGAGTAGTCGACGATATTTTTATCGCACTCTTTGTGATAATAACCCTGTACGTCGTAGTATTCTTCACACTCGCTGTAGTAGCGCAGGCTCACACCCCGTTCGTTGAAGCATCCGCCCGCGACGAAGGGTAGCAAAAAAAGGAGCAGTTTTTTCTTCATGAGGGCATTGTAGCTCATCTGGGTTTAAATCCCTCCGTACTTTTGCAGTAGGCTTTCAAAAAGCACTCGGTATCGCATTTTGGATTTTTGGCGGTGCAGATATAGCGGCCGAAGAGCACCAGTCCCTGATGGAGGCGGTGCAGATCGGTTTTGAACTTTTTGACCAGTGTCGCTTCGGTGGCGACGGCCGTGGCGTCGTCACTGAGACCGAGCCGGTGGCTGACGCGGAATACATGTGTATCCACGGCCATCAGATTGGCTTCGGTGTATTCGATAAGGACGACATGGGCCGTTTTCTGGCCGACGCCGGCCAGGGTCGTCAGCTCTTTTTCATCCAGCGGGATCTCTCCGCCGTATACGTCGACGACCCGTTGAGCCATCTTGACCAGGTTGATCGCCTTGTTGTTGAAAAACGAACAGCTCTGGATCAGCCGTTTGACCTCTTCGATATCGGCGCGGGCGAGGTGTGCGGGGGTAGGATAGGCGTCGAACAGGGCGGGTGTGATGAGGTTGACCCGTTTGTCGGTGCACTGGGCCGAGAGGGCGACGGCGACGACGAGTTCATAGAGGTTCGTATAGGAGAGTTCCGTGACCGCTTCGGGATAGCGTTCCAAAAGAGCCGATTTGATCGCTTCTATCTCTTTTTTTGTCGCTTTTTTCATCATCCGATTCCGTTTTTGGGGCGTATTGTAGCATGATCGAAAAAAAAACATGAACCACGGTGTTTTTGTGTTACAATAGCTGCTTTTCATGCAATCCGTACGCGGTGTATTCGGGAAAGGGAGCAAGTTTTGGGATTGACGGGCTGGTTTCAAAAACTAAGAGGCGCGGGTAAGGGTCGGTTTGCGCAAGAGAATGAACAGATCATCAACAAGTCGCTGTTTTACAAAATCCTCGACGCTGACCCTTCCGCTGTCCTTTTTTTCACGAAAGAGGGGGGATGGATCGGGGCGAACAAAACCTTTTTCAATCTGGTCCCTCTGCAAAACATCGAACAGCTCCGTTCGGGGTACGAAAGTATTCGCGAACTTTTCGACCATGAAGACGAAGAAGTTTTTACCGAATACGACAAAAGCTGGCTCGATTACATCCGTACCCATTGCCCTTCGGGATACGGTGTCGGGATCACCGACCGTTCCGGAAAACTCCGTTCGTTCTCGGCGACTGCGACGCTGATGGAGGGAGAAGGGGTCGAACTCTATCTTCTGCGGCTTCAGGACCGTACCGCGGAGACCGATCTCCAAGAAGAGGTAAGACGGACCGAACAGCTCAAAAGCAAGTTTCTCTCGAACATCGGGCATGAATTCCGCACCCCCATGAACGGCATCTTGGGATTTGTCGAGCTCCTCTCCAAAACGTCGCCGACCGAGACGCAGGCCGAATACATCCGTTCGGTTCAGAGCTCGGCCCGCAACCTGATGGCGAACATCGAAAACCTTCTGGATCTGGCCCAGATGCAAAACGGCCGTCTCAGCCTCAACGACAGCGAGTTCGAGGTTATCGCCGAGATGGAAGAACTCGGGAAAAACTGCGTTTCAACGGGGAGCGACAAGGGGATCAACGTATCGTTTTTCATCGATCCTAAGCTCCCAAGCCGCCTGATCGGCGATATCCGCAAAATCCGGCAGGTGCTAAACAACCTCTATGCCAACGCCCTAAAATTCACCCCTTCGGGAGGACGGATTACGGTTGAGGTCAAGCTTCTCAAGCGCAACACTTCAGGAAGCTGTAACGTCGGTTTCAGCGTCAAAGATACCGGCAAAGGGATCAGCAAGTCCGAATTGGGCAACATCACCCGCCCTTTCGTTTCGGGGGATCACGCGGATAATCGGCTGGGAGTGGGACTGAGCCTTTCACACGGTTTGATTTCCCTGATGGGTGGCGAACTTAAAATCGCCAGTGAGGAGGGGAAAGGATCGACTTTCAGTTTTGCCCTGACGATGGAAGGCTCGTCCGATCACGCCTTGAACATGATCAATGCCCACAGCGTCAAAGTGGTACTGATCGACGAGAAACGGCTTGACGACGCCAACCACCTCACCAACTATCTTCGCAGTTTCGGCGTCAGCGTCACCAAAGTGCAGATGATCGACGAAACACTCTTCGACAACGCCGAAGTGGTTTACCTGATCGCGTCGCAGGAAAAAGGGGATTGGGTGATGAAGCTCGAGCGGCTGAACCGTACCTGTAAAACCGTCTTGCTGCTGGACGCAAACGAACGTCTCCAGGCCAAAATGCTTCATGTGGTGGACAAGGCGTTGCACAAGCCGTTGCTTCCGCGCACGCTGTACTCCCATCTTTCAGAAATTCTGAATCTTCCGCGCCCTGCTGTCGCCGTCGCACCGACGCAACTTCAACGCGGGGTCAGTGCACTGGTCGTCGAGGACAACCTGATCAACCAGCGACTGATCAAATTGCTGCTTCGCGAATACGGTATCGGGGTGACCGCCGTGTCCAACGGTGACGAAGCGGTCGAAGTGTGCCGTAGCCACCGTTACGATATCGTATTCATGGATATTGATATGCCGATCAAAGACGGGATTCTGGCGACTCAGGAGATCAAAGCCCAAGAGGGCCCCTTGCACCGTATGCCGATTATCGCCCTGACGGCGCTGGCGATGGAAGGGGATCGGGAGTATATCCTCGAGCGGGGGCTGGACGATTACCTCTCCAAACCTCTCACGCGCGAAAAACTGGAGTACGTTCTCCGGAAATATCTGCACGATCCGTTGTAAGGAGCGAACATGCACTACATCGAGAGTTTTCTTCAAGCCTATCCGGAGACCATCGAGCTGTTAACTTCCTGCGCCAGACTCCACACCGATCCGATGGTGTATGCCGATATGTCCGGCGGAGTTGTAGGATGCAACGCTCAACTGCTCGATTTGCTGGGGGGAGAGGATGTCGCTTCGCTCCCCTCTTTGTTGGCATGGTTTGAACCCTTCGGGGTCGAAATATCGTTTTTGCTGTCGCAACCGGGGCGATATCGGGGAAAAATGAGGGCCGGAGGGGCGGAATACAGCGTGGCGGTCAAATCCGAGGTGATCATGATCGGCCGCACTCCGATCATCGGGGTCGTATTTCAAGACACCACGGTTCTCGAGCGGGCGAAAGCCGCGGAACGTTATTTCGAGCATTTCAAAAAGAAATTTCTTACCAATATCTCCCATGAATTTCGCACTCCCATGAATGCTATTATCGGTTTTACCGATCTGCTCAAAAACAGCCCCCTGGGATCGTGGCAGCAGGAATACGTCGATATGACGAGCCGAAGTGCGCTTTCGATGATGCGCAATATCGAAAATCTCCTCGAACTGATGCAGGTGGAGAGCGGAAGCGTTTACATGAACCTTTCGCCGTTCAATCCCCTGGAGGTCTATGAGAACTTTTCGATGCAGTTCGAAGACCTCGCATCGGCCAAAGACATACACCTGATGTTTCTGATCGATCCCCACCTTCCCAAAAAGATGGTGGGAGACCAGGACAAAATTCTGACCGTCATGCGTAACCTGATCCAAAACGGGATCAAGTTTACCGAAGAGGGGGGACAGGTCCTCGTTGAAATCCTGATCGTACAGGAAGAAGCCGGCCGCATTGAGGTCGAATACGCGGTCAGCGATACGGGGATCGGGATCGAACCCGAAAAAATCAAAACCCTGCTGCGCCCGTTCGCGTCGGCGTGGGAGAACCAGCGACGCGGAAAAGACGGCATGGGGATCGGACTGAGTCTCAGCCACAAATACGTCGATATGATGGATTCGCATCTGATGCTCGCTTCCGAGCCGGGAAAAGGGTCGCGTTTTTCGTTTCGTATCGTCCACGAGATCACGGAAGAGGGGACGTTTGATTTTGTCGAGGGGACGCGCTCTCTCATTTACACGCACGACCGCCATTTTTCAACCCAGGGAGCGCTGCTCTACAAATATCTTGAGCTTTTCAAGGTGCGGGTCAAAGGGATACACGATCTGGTGAATACGGCGTTGCACGAAAGCGACGTTCTGTTCCTGGACGTTCCCCACCTCTCTCCCTCGCAGGTGAACGCGATCAAATCAACCTATCCGAACCTTCAGGTCGTCCCGATCATGAAGTTCGAATACGGCGAAGAGGCCGATGCGATCGTCGAATCGGTAGAATCGATCGTGACGCTCCCCATTTTGCCCGGTGCACTGCATAAAACGCTCGCGGTCGTGTGGAACAAAATGCCCAAAGAATACATCTCCCGCAGCCCTGAAGTGCAGAGCATCCCGCGTCAGGAAGAGATCAAGATCCTGATCGCCGAGGATAACCTGATCAACCTGAAACTGCTCGAAACGATTCTTCGGCAGGAGCGCTTCCAGGTGGTGGCGGTCGACAACGGCCAAAAAGCGGTCGATGCCTATCTCAAAGAGCCGTTCGATCTCGTCGTGATGGACATCGACATGCCGGTCATGGACGGTCTGACGGCGACGAGGCTGATCAAAGAGATCGACAAACGCGACCAGCGGGGATTTGTCCCTGTCATTGCCCTTACCGCGCATGCCCTCATCGGAGACCGGGAACGGATCGTGGCGGCGGGACTCGATGCGCACCTTGCCAAACCGATCGATAAACATTTTCTTCTCCAGACGATAGAACGCTATCTCAAAACGGCCCAATCGCAACGGCTGGAGAACGCCGTTTAATTTCGGTTATTTTTTGCGTACTATACTCTCAAATGTATTATAATGCCGAAATCAAAATCCCTGTGCAGACAGGGAATACAAGGAAAGCAATGAAGCGTTTTTATACCGCTTGGGTTTTGGGTTTGTTGTTGGGTGCCCCGATGGCGTCCGCGGGTGTTTTGGCAACGGTCAACGGTGACGAAATCACCTCCGAGGAAGTCAACAAGGTATTGATGGAAGGGACACAGGGACGGTTCGACTCACTCCCCGCAGACAAACAAAACGAATTGCGCCAGCGGATCATCGAAGGGATGATCGCACAGGAACTGGTCTACGACGATGCCAAACGCACCGGCGTCCTCGAATCCAAAGAGTACAAGCAGGAGCTCGAAGCGCTGGTCAGCCGTCTCAAAGTTCAGCTGGCTGCGAAGATCTGGGAAAAAGAGCAGTTCGATTCGATCAAAGTCGACCCCAGAGAGGTCAAAGAATATTTCGATAAAAATGCCGATGAATTTGTAGAAAAAGAAAAAATCCGCGCCCGCCATATCCTGGTGAAAACGAAAGCCGAAGCCGAAGCGGTGATCAAAAGCATGAAAGGGCTCAGCGGCGGAAAACTGCGTAACGAGTTCATCGCCCAGGCCAAGTCGAAATCGACGGGCCCCAGCGCCGCAAAGGGCGGAGATCTCGGATATTTCCCGCGCGGGCAGATGGTTCCTTCGTTCAATGACGCCGCGTTCGCGATGAAAGAGGGGACGATGTCGGCGAGTCCGGTCCAAAGCCAGTTCGGATATCACGTCATCTACATCGAAGACAAAAAAGCGGCGAAAAAACTCGGCTTTGACGAAGTGAAAAACTTTATCGAGCAGCGGCTGAAAATGGACAAATTCAAAGCACACATGGAGAAAAAAATGAACTCCCTGCGTGAAAAAGCCAAAATCACCTACACCAAATAAATCTTCTTTTCTTCTCTTCCCCCTCAGGGAAGAATTCCATTATCAACAATACCGGTGTCCATTATTATTAGGAAGTGTCAGAAAGTAGACTTCCCCTTCCTCAGAAGGGGAAAACGGAGAATTTAGTTTCGGTCGATCGCGTTGAGGTCGCTGAAGGCCTGTTTGACACGTTCGACGAGGGTTTTCTGCCCGTCGCGGAGCCATTTGCGCGGGTCGTAGTATTTTTTATTCGGTTTGTCTTCACCCTCAGGGTTTCCGATTTGCCCCTGCAGGTAATCTTTGTACTTTTCGTAGTAATTTTTGACCCCTTCCCAGGTCGCCCACTGGGTGTCGGTATCGATGTTCATTTTGATGACCCCGTAGCTGATCGCTTCACGGATCTCTTCGAGCGTTGAACCTGAGCCGCCGTGGAAGACGAAATCGACCGGTTTGTCCGATGCCGTGCCGAATTTTTCCTTGATGTATTTTTGCGAGTTGTCGAGGATAATCGGAGTGAGGACGACGTTGCCCGGTTTGTAGACGCCGTGGACGTTTCCGAACGAGGCGGCAACGGTAAAGCGTTTGCTCACCGCACTCAGTTTTTCGTACGCGTACGCGACGTCTTCGGGCTGGGTGTAGAGAAGGGCGTTGTCGATGTTCGTGTTGTCGACGCCGTCTTCTTCGCCGCCGGTAACACCCAGTTCGATTTCGAGGGTCATACCGATTTTATCCATCCGCTTGAGGTATTCGACACACGTTGCAACGTTCTCTTCGAGACTTTCTTCGGAAAGATCGAGCATGTGGGAGCTGAAAAGCGGTTTGCCGTACTGGGCAAAATGTTTTTCGCCCGCGTCGAGCAGGGCATCGATCCACGGGAGCAGTTCGCGTGCCGCGTGGTCGGTATGCAAAATGACCGGGATACCGTATGCTTCGGCCATCATGTGCACGTGCATCGCACCGCTGATCGCTCCTGCGATCGCCGCTTTTTCGTTCTCGTTGCTTAAGCCCTTGCCCGCGTAATAGCTCGCTCCTCCGTTGGAAAACTGGACGATGACGGGAGAGTTGACCAGTTTGGCCGCTTCGAGGACGCCGTTGATCGAATCGGTACCGACGACGTTGACCGCCGGGAGGGCGAACCCTTCTTCTTTGGCGATTTCAAAGAGCTTTTGGACATCGTCGCCGAACACGACGCCCGGCTTGATCACTTCTAAAATACGTTTGGACATGCCTTGACCTCACAGTTAAAATAGTCGATATTATAGCCTCAGAGCAATAATGATACAATTAATCAAAAGAGCAAAGGAGCGGTAGAGGCGTGCGGACGGTTTTCGTGGTATTGTTTGCGTTCGCCCTGGCTGCCGGAAACGGTGAGACTCTCCCTTATTACACCCTTGCCGGGCCGCTGGAAAAAAACGCCGAATCATTTGAACGGTTAAGCAAGAAGCCCGTGATGGAAGCGCAAAGCGCAGGAATGCGTCAGTTTGTCGAAAAAATCCGCGTGACACTGGCCGAAGGCTCCCGAATCGCCCGCCTCCCCAAACCCGAAAACAGCCTTCTGGCCGCTTATCTGAGTGAATTGAGAGAACTCGAGCGCAGCAGGCAATCGATTGAAGCCCTCTACCGAAAATCTCTCTTGAGGGCGATCGAGAGTGACGATAAAAACAGTTTCGAACAGCTGGTGTCAATCCCTCTAGAGCCGTTGAATCATCCCCGCGTCCGCTCCGAAGCGATAGCCTTTTACGATCGGAACTATCCGAAAAAATCGCTCCCCTTCCTCGAAAAGCTCAAAGAGGAAGAGGCGCTGGAAAACCGCAGCATCCAGACGGCCCTGGAACAGGAACAGGCGTACGAAGAGCATCTGAAAATCCTCAAACGCTCCGAGGCGGCGGCGGTCAAAAAAACGGCCCAGATCGGGTCGCGCAACAGTGTCATCCTCAGTGCCGAGTCGGACGGGAAGGGGGGATACGAATTCGAAGCCGAAAATCTAAATCCCTACACGGTCACCCTGAACATCGATTTCGCGTCGATTCAGAACCTCAAGCCTTCGGGGAAGATCCCTTTTTTCATCGAAATTCCCGGAAACAGCCGGAAAAAAGTGCTCGGCCTTTCGCGCGTTTCCCCCACCGAAGGGGTCAATTATCGCGCCGCGTACGGATGGGTACGGGGGTCGGCATTTGCGGTCCATGACGATAATTACCGTTATGGCCTTCCCTTTTCGAAAGGATCGAACATCGTGGTGTCGCAAGGGTATCACGGCGGGATCACCCACAGGGGGCTTTCGGCCTACGCGATCGATTTTCCCGTTCCGGTCGGGACGCCGATCCATGCCGCCCGGGAGGGAATCGTCGTAGGTGCCGAAGGATCGCACGACAGGGGAGGATTGAGCCCTGATTTCCGCCAGTTCGCCAATTACGTCATCATCGAGCATAGCGACGGGACGATGGGTAATTATTACCATCTGATGCGGGGCGGAGCCGCGGTGCGCATCGGGCAGAAAGTGGCGCAGGGTGAGCTGATCGGTTACTCGGGTAATACCGGCTACAGCAGCGGTCCCCATCTGCATTTCAGCATCAGCAAAGTCGATCCGGTAACGATGCGCCGCCCGATGAATCTTCCGGTGAAAATCCAAACACGGGAAGGAATTGTGACTTTGCCACAAAAAGGGGACAGATATACGGTACAATAGACGCATGAGAATCACAGTATGGGGTACGTATGCTTAAAACCGTCAAGTCCAAAATCATCTTTTCGACGCTTCTTTTCAGTTTTATGGGATTGGGCGCCATTTATTGGTATCTGACCACGACGTTTCACGATTTTTCAAACGAAACCGCAAAACGTTCACTGAACATGTTGAGCCAGTCGATTTTCCAGACCCTCTCGCAAAGCATGCTCGCGGGTGATCCCAAAGTCGTTGAAGAGGCGATCAAAAATGCCCAGACGATCGAAGGGATCGAAAAACTCAAAGTCGAGAAATCCCAGGCCGTTATCGATCTGTTCGGACTGGATGCCAAATTCTCCGATGAACCGATGGTCAAGGAGATCTTCAAAAACAAACAGCCCGTCGTGACCGAAAACACGAACGGTTCGCATACCATTCGCCTTCTTCAGCCGCTTGTCGCCGAAGATCGGTGTCTGGCATGCCATACCAACATTCAAAGCGGGGATGTACTGGGAGTCATGGACCTGGTCATTTCACTCGAGAAAAACGACGCGGAGATCAGCAAGACCGAAACGATTCTGCTGATCGCGCTGGGAATCGTCGTCATTACGTTCGTCTCGGTGCTGAACATCTTTTTCGGAAAAGAGGTCCTCAATCCGCTAGAAGGGTTGCGCAACCGGATCGGATCGCTGGTCAGCGGCGACAAAGACCTCACCAAACGGCTCGAAGTGACCAAAGAGGACGAGTTTTCCGAAGCGGCCCTTGCGGTCAACCGTTTTGTGGGGATGGTTCAGGAAACGGTGAACGAGGTCAAAGAACTCGGCCGTCAGAATTCGACGATCGCCACGACCATTACCGATGCGACCCGCAAGATTTCGGCCGGGGTGGAACAAGAGCGCCAGATCGTCGAAGCGACGACCCAAAAAAGCCATTCCATCAAAGAGATCCTCTCCGGGGCCATCGCAATCTCCGAGCAGACGCAGAAAAACGTTGCCAACGCTAACGAAGAACTGGTGACCGCTAAAGACGCCCTCTATAAGCTTGTCAGCGAAGTGGACGGCTATATCGAAACCGAACACGACATGGCATCCCAGCTCATCTCGCTGCGTCAGGACGCCGATCAGGTTAAAAACGTTCTTGGGGTTATCAAAGACATCGCCGACCAGACGAACCTTCTTGCCCTCAATGCCGCGATCGAAGCGGCACGGGCGGGCGAGCACGGGCGCGGTTTCGCCGTGGTTGCCGATGAAGTGCGCAAACTGGCCGAACGGACCCAGAAAAGTTTGACGGAGATCGAAATCAGCGTCGGGACGATTGTGCAGGCGATCAACGACGTCAGCGATAAAATGGGCGAAAACGCCAAAAACATGAACGAGCTCACCGCCATTTCCAACGAAGTCGAAGAGAAAATTTCGGCGACGTCGGGCGAGATGGAACGTTCCGTCGCCGTGGCGCAGCGTTCGTACAACGATTCGATCGAGGTGGTCGGTCACATCGAATGGATCATCGAGAAAATTTCGCAGATCAACGTCGTTTCCGAAAACAACCGCCACAGCGTTGAACAGATCGAAAACGACTCCCGTCAGCTTCTCGAAGTAGCACAGTCGCTCTCAGCACGCATCAACGAATTCAAGAGCTGAAGACACCGAGCCAGTAGGTGTCCTGGGCCGTCGAAAGGACCCGATGCGGTATATGCGCGGGGATCAGGAGATGATCTCCCGCACGCAGTTCAAGCACCTCGCCCGCAATCTCGAGCATCGCTTCTCCCCGAATCAGCATGACCCATTCGTTTTCTTCCTGGTCGTACCATTCTCCCGGCGTTTTGAGGCATGAGCGTATCCCTTCGATACGGACTCCCGGACTTTCGAAGAGAGGGGTGAAGCATTCGCCGTTTTCGGGCGGAGGGGGACCTTCAAATAGGTTGGACGGACGGATCAAGAAACACTCCTAAGTTAATGCGTGATATGATTTCGTTATTATAAGCCATAGAGTAAAGACAAAAAATGAAAAATATTGTACTGATCGGTTTTATGGGGGTGGGCAAAGGCTCGGTTGCACGCGAGATCGTCAAACAGTCGGAAATGATCGCCCTCGATACGGACGATATTATCGAAAGCATGGAAAACCGGAAGATCAAAAGAATTTTTGCCGAGGAAGGGGAGGAGTATTTTCGCGCTCTCGAGCGCAAAGTCGCTCTTTGGCTCCAAAAAGAGGTGCGCAGCACCCTTATTTCGACGGGTGGGGGGTTTTTTAAAGTTCCGAACCTCTCCAAAATCGGTACGGTCGTCTATCTGTACGCTCCGTTTGAAACAATCTACGGCCGTATTCTCGAACATCCCAACGCCGAAAAGAAACTGCGCAAGCGTCCGTTGTTCCAGGATATCGAGAAAGCCAGAAAATTGTACGAAGAGCGTTCGCCGCTGTATAAAAAAGCGGCCGATATCGTGATCGATGTCAGTGACAAAGATATTCCCCAGATCGCGAAGGAAATTCTCAAAAAGGTGAAGAAAGATGATTAAGATCGTAGCGGCGCTTTTGCTGGGTTCGGCGGTATTGTTCGGCGGTGAGGTAAGATGGGAAAAAGATCTCTCAAGCGCGATCGAACGCGCCGCAAAAGAGAAAAAGCCCCTGATGGTCGTGGTGACCAAGTACGGGTGTAAATGGTGCGACGTTTTGAAAAAAGAGACCCTCAAAAATCCGAAGGTATCAGCAATTTTGAACCGTGATTTCGTGTCGTACGAAGGGGTGCTCGAAGAGGGGGGGGTCCCCCAGTCTCTGATGACCCCCGGGACGCCGGCGACATGGTTTATCAAAGGAAAAACCCCGATGTTCGAACCGATTATGGGGGCGGTGGGCGTCGAAGACTTTTTGTATGCGCTTGACACCGTCAAAAAAGAGTATGCCGCTCCGGTATCAAAAAAATAAAGGATAGCAATGACCCTTATCAACGCAAACGATTCGACGTTCCCCGCCGTCTTCGACGAACTTTTGGGACGGGGAAAAATGGATATGGAGCACGTCTCATCGATCGTCAAGGGACTCATCGACGAGATCCGCTCGGACAAGGACGATGCCCTGATCCGCCACATTGCAAAATTCGACCGATGGACCCCAAAGGAGGGGCAGGAACTGCGGATCGATCCTGCCGATATGAAAAAAGCGTACGACGCGCTGGATGCGGAGCTCAAAGCATCGCTCCATCTCGCGTACGACCGTATCCGGGCCTACCACGAAAAACAGCTGCCCAAGAGTTGGTTCGATACCGAAGCCAACGGAACGATACTGGGACAGAAGGTGACACCGGTCGATCGTGCGGGGCTGTATATTCCCGGCGGCAAAGCGGCGTATCCAAGCTCGCTGCTTATGAACGTTATTCCCGCCCAGGTTGCGGGAGTGGAACAGATCGTCGTTGCGACGCCGACGCCGGACAACGAGCCCAACGAGCTGCTGCTTGCCGCCTGCCACCTGTGCGGCGTGGACCAGGTATTTAAAGTCGGAGGTGCCAGCGCGATCGCCGCGATGGCGTACGGCACCCCGACGATTCCCAAAGTCGACGTCATCACGGGACCCGGGAACATTTTCGTCGCCACCGCGAAAAAAATGGTTTTCGGCGAAGTCAACATCGATATGATTGCCGGTCCCAGCGAGATCGGGGTACTTGCGGACGATTCGGCCAATCCCAACCACATCGCGATCGATCTGCTCTCGCAGGCCGAGCACGACGAGATGGCCAGCTCGATCCTCATTACCCCTTCGCAAAAACTGGCCGATGCGTGCGCCGTTGAGATCGAGAAGTGGCTGAAAAAACTTCCTCGCGAAGCAATCGCCCGCAAATCCATCGAGGAACGGGCCGCGATCATCGTGACCGAGACGATGGAAGAAGCGGTCAAGCTGATGAACGAAATCGCTCCCGAGCACCTTGAGGTGGCGACGGACAATCCTTTTGCCCTTTTGCCCTCCATCAAGCACGCCGGCGCCATTTTCCTCGGACATTATACCCCCGAGGCGATCGGCGATTACGTCGCGGGTCCCAACCATACCCTTCCGACGGGGGGAACGGCGAAATTCTACTCTCCGCTTGGAGTCGAGAACTTTATGAAAAAATCGTCCATCATCGCCTTTTCGCGCGCCGCGATCAACGAAATCGGCGGTGCGTGCGCCCTTATCGCCCATACCGAAGGGCTCGGTGCGCATGAAGCGTCGGTCCGCGTCCGTCTGGGCGATTGATCAAAAAAACTGCATATAATCTTCAATAAAATTTCCCTTCACGCGGGGAAATCCCGTTTGGTTACACATATCAAAAAGTTATAGCAAAATCCCCGACCCATTTAGTTTCGGTTAAAGCAACTTTGGCTACCATCAACCCAGCAGTAATGCCGTCAAATGCCTGTAATCACGGCATATTATAAATGTTATTCGCTCAGGTAATAGAGCGGACAACACGACGTGAATCAGGAATAAGGAGAATATATGCAATTGGGTTTCTTGGTAGACCTTCGCCTCTGTATGGGCTGTAAGGGCTGTGAGATCGCCTGTAAAGTGGAAAACGAAGTTCCCCTTTCTACATGGCGCCTCCGTGTTAAATATGTCGACGTAGGGACCTTTCCCGAAACGAAACGGACGTTTACGCCGCTTCGCTGTAACCACTGTGCCAACGCACCGTGTGAGCGGATCTGCCCGGTCAGTGCGCTGCACTACCTTGAAAACGGCATCGTAAACATCGACAAAGAGCGTTGTATCGGGTGTGCCGGATGTGTTATGGCGTGTCCGTACGGCGCGATCTACATCGATCCGCAAACCCAAACTGCCGACAAATGTACCTACTGTGCCCACCGTATCGCCAGTGCGATGATGCCGGCGTGTGTCGTTGCGTGCCCGGTTGAAGCGAACATCTTCGGAGACCTCGACGATCCGACCTCGAACATCAGCAAATACATCCAGTCGCATCAGGGTAACGTCCAGGTACGTAAGCCTGAGCGCGGAACGTTCCCGCACCACTATTACGTCGGCGGCGGCAATGTGACGCTCAATCCTCTGGCGTCGGTACGCGAAGAGGGGCATAACCTCTTCAACAATATCACACATCTTCCCGTCGGAGGGCACTAATGGTACATGAAACAATTGCAGCGACCAATGCGGTCGTAGTTCTTGACGTGGCCCTTCCCGGCATCGTCTGGGGCTGGATCATTACGATGAACATGTGGGCGAAAAGTATCGGTACCGGTATCATCTTCCTCGCGTTTTATCTGTTGAAAAAACATCCGGAGCAGACAGGGTTTATCCGTTTCCCGGTAGTGGCGATTTCGATCGTCTTCATCCATATTTTCCTCTTCTTTACGGTGATCGACCTGCATCAGATGTTCCGTTTCTGGCACATCTTTTTCTACCCGCACCTGACGTCGGCGATTACGATCGGCGCATGGATGGCCACAGGGTTCGTCGGGCTGCTTTTCGGTATGGCGTATGCGATTTATCTGAAAAAAGACGAAGCGCTTTACGACAAACTGCTCGGATGGACGACGATTCTCGCCGTCCCCGTTACGCTTTATACCGCGGGTCTGATGGCGCAGTCGACGGCACGTGAAATCTGGCAGATGCCGACCGAGTCGGCGCAGATGATCCTTGCCGCGCTGCTGGCAGGTTCGGCAACGATGCTGCTGCTGGGTGGAAACAAGTTTTCCGACGCGATCAAAAAAGATCTCGCCCTCGTGCTGGGGCTGAGTGCTGCGGCAGCGTTTATCCTCTATATGGCGGAACTGATTTTCGGACCGATGAAAGCCGAAGAGGTTGCTGCAGTGCTCCATTACGTCAAAGGCGGTGAGTACACCGTAATGTTCTGGATCGGACAGGTGCTTGCGTTTATCGTTCCTATGGTACTCGTGTGCCTGAGCATTAAAAACCAGTCGTATTATCTGTTGAAAATCGCTGCCGTATCGGCATTGATCGGATTGTGGGTCAGCAAACACGTTTGGCTGGTCATCCCCCAATTGTTACCAATGAGCTAAAGAGGGTCAAATTATGATGTATTTGGAAAGTAGAAGAACATTTTTAAAAGGTGCCGCGTTGACCGTGACGGGCGCCGCAATCGCCAAAGGGGTGTTTACCGCCGACGCGGTCGCCGAATCGGTCGAAAAAAGCAAATTTACCAATACGCCGGACAGCCTCTCGTTTTATCCGCCGCTGGATCAGTGGAACCATTTCCAGGAGCTTGACGGCGTGGACTGGAAACGGGGCGGTATCGACCGTCACGGCGTTCAGAGCGAAGAAAATCCCGAAGGTATTTACGTCAATGACTACATGATCGTTCCGACGGCGTGTTCGAACTGTGAGGCATCATGCGGTCTGACGGCATGGATCGACAAGAAAACGTTTGTCGTCAAAAAATACATGGGTAACCCCCTTCACCCTGCGTCACGCGGACGTAACTGCGGTAAAGGGTACGCGGTTCAGTCGCAGATGTACGATCCGGACCGTATCCCGTTCCCTCTGAAACGGGCTCCGGGTTCCAAACGCGGCGAAGGTAAATGGATCCGTACGACGTGGGACGAAGCGATGACCACGATCGGTAAAAAAATGGGCGACACTCTCCGTAAAGGGGACGATCTCTCACGCAAATCGGTCATGTACCACGTCGGACGTCCGAACGAAAACGGTTTCGTTCCCCAGGTTTGGGAAACGCTGGGGGTTGATTCGTACAACTCGCACACGAACATCTGTTCGTCCAACGGCCGTACGCCTACGATCCAGTGGGCGAACGACGACCGTACCAGCCCGGACTGGGCAAACGCCAAACTGATTTTCCTCAACTCGTCGCATGCGGCGGATGCGGGACACTATTTCGCGCAGTCGGCCGCTTTTATCGCCGATGCCCGCAAGAAGGGTGCGAAAATGGTCGTTATGGACCCCCGTATGTCGAACTCGGCGGGGATGGCGGATCTTTGGATCGCCGCATGGCCGGGAACCGAGCCCGTGGTGTACCTCTATCTGGTCAACCGCATCCTTCAGGAAGGCAAAGCCGATAAAAAATTCGTCAAAAAATGGTTCAACTGGGACGTTTTGATGAATGACGACCGTCAGCTGAACCTGATGGTCGAAAAGGGCTATATTTCCAAGCTGCCTGCTGACAAAAGCTTCGAAAGCTACATGGAGCTGATGAAAGAGCTTTACGCCCCGTATACGCTCGAGTTCGCGGTCAAAGAGACGCACGTACCGGCGTACAAACTCGAAAAGCTCTACGAGATGTTCATCTGGGCCGGTGACGCTATTTCGACGTACATCTGGCGTGCGACCGCTGCGGGTAACCGCGGCGGATGGATGAGCGGGCGTGCGGCGTACCTTGCGATCGCCCTTCGCGGCGGCATCGGAACGGAAGGGGGAACTTTCTTCCACCACTGGCACGTTATCTCTGTCTCCGGTAAAGGCGGAAGCGCTACCGTTGGTCAGGGCGTCGCCGGTGCGGACGTACCGAAAGTCAAAGTGTGGAACGAACTGACGTGGCCGCCGGAATGGCCTCTCTCGACCTACGAGCTCTCTTACCTGCTGCCGCACCTTTTGAGTGATAAAGAGTGGCAGAAAAAATGGAACGACCGCGGATTGAACGTCCCGAGCAAGCTCGCCGTTTATATCCCGCGTATGTACAACCCGGTCTGGATCAACCCGGACGGTTTCCGCTGGATCGAAGTGCTGAAAAACGAAGAGATCATGGAACTCACCATGAACCTCTCTCCGGTATGGTCGGAAACAAACTGGTACATGGACTATGTTCTCCCCGTCGGTCTGGCGGGCGAACGCCACGACCAGCACTCCGAAGCGACCATGCCGGCCCGCTGGACGAGTTTCCGTCAGCCGGTACTGCGCGTAGCGCTGGAAAAATCGGGCTGGAAACCCAAAAATCCGGTTCGTGCGACCCTCGAAGCGCACATCAAAGCCGGTCTGGGCGAAGTCTGGGAAGAGAACGAGTTCTGGTTTGATCTGTGTGTCAACTACGTCGATCCCGACGGAAGCCTCGGCGTCAGAAAAATGTGGGAATCCAAACGTCACCCGGGTAAACCGGTTACGATCGCCGAATGGTACGATGCGGCGTTCGGTGACAACCTCCCCAAACTCAAAGAGACGGCAACGAACGATCCTCGCTACATGAACGAGGAATTCCCGGTCTACGCCTATCTGCGTGACCACGGCGTCTGGATGGAAGAGGACAAAATCTACCATGCGATGGAACGTGAACTGAAAATCGAAAACGGCGAAGTGAGTTCTCACGGCCATAAATTCGACGCGGCGTCTATGAGCGTGGGTGCGGGCGGCGTCATCACCGCTGCCGACCATCACGGGCACCGTTCGGCGATCGGGGTCGAGGTCGACGGTAAAAAAGTCGAAGGTTTCGCGACGCTGTCGAAAAAACTCGAGTTCTACTCGCAGTGGTTCGCCGAGTGGAAATGGGCCGAATACGCCGTACCGTTCTATCCGCGTAACGACAAAGAAAAAGCGGAAATGGAGCACATCGTATCGCACGTCAACCACATGTACATGAAAGAGGAGAACTCGTTCGCACTGAACACCGTTTTCCGTCTGCCGTACAACATTCACACCCGTTCGGCGAACTCCAAGCACCTGATGGAGATCAGCCAGAACCACGATCCTATCTGGATCAATACGGTCGATGCGAAACGCCTCGGATTCAAACGCGGCGATGCGATCCGCGTCAAAATCGTCGATACCGTTTCGGGTCTTGAGAGCGGTTTCTTCGTCGCGATGGCGGTTCCGACCGAGGGAGTACTCCCCGGAACGCTGGCATGTTCGCACCACGGAGGACGCTGGAAACTCACCAACGCGGTCGCGGTTCCTAACGGCGTCAGCGACGGTAAAGTGGCAACGGGAGCCGCTCCGCGCGATCTGAACAACAAAGAGTTCCTCAAAGAATCACCGGATAACGCCGGTCGTGCAGGCGCTCAGACTATTATCGACGATTACGAGGGAACTACCGGGCTCAACAGCTTCGGTGTACCGGTTGCCGAAGTCCAGATGGACGGAAAAGTCGGTAAACTCAAATACGTCGAGGGGATCAAACCGTTCGAAACAAAACGTTTTGCTCAGTACAACGCAGACTCCGTCAACGTATGGTGGGACGGCCTTTCGGGCTCATGGCAAAATGCCGTCGCCGCGGCCCATCCCGACCCGGTGTCGGGTATGCACTGCTGGCACCACAAGGTTCTCCTCGAGCCGGCGCAGGCGGGAGATAAAATCGGGGATATTTTCGTCAATTACGAAAACAACCTCAAAGTCTACCAGGCGTGGCGTGACCAGCTCAGCCGCGGTCTGGATGCGGGATCGACCATCCGTCGTCCGCGCCACGTCAAGCGTCCTTGGGTCCGCCTCGACCCGAGTGCGTATGACGTGTCCATCAAAGGCTAAGCCAACCTTCCCCGGAGGCTCTCTCCGGGGGGTAAACGCCTCTTCTTATAAGCTTTTCAGCCCGATAAGCTAAAATCCCACCAGTATATTTAAAGGTAATACCGTATGGATGAAATCATCGCACGAAGCAATATTTACGGACTGTTGTCACGGGTACTTCTCCAAGAGTTGGACGCGCAGACGCTCCAGACGTTTAAAACCGACGAAACGGTTTTGGATTTTCTCCCCCACTGGAAAGAATGGGAGCAGCGTCTGAGCCTGCCGAACCAGCAGCTTTTGGATGAGTATCTCAATCCCGATTTCGTCAATCTATCCATTTTGCACCTCGTCCCCTACGAGACGTTTTACACCCGTCCTGACCAGATGATCGAAACGGGCGGTGCGAACCCCGTGACCGACATGTACAGCGCATACGGCTTTATCGTCGACTACGAGATCGCCCGCGTCGTTTCGGCCGACCACATCGGGATCGAGCTTGAGTTCATGCACCACCTGTGCGAAGCGCAGAAAAAAGCCCTGGAAGAAGGCGATGAGGAAGCGGCCTCGGAACTGATGAAAATCCAGCACCGTTTTTTGAATACCCATCTGCTCAAATGGGCGCCTATGTACCTGATTAACATGAAATACGAAGCGCGTACGCCGCTCTATTACGACGCGGCGGAGATGGCGCTCGAATTCATCCTCTCGGACAACGAGATGCTGAGCAAAACCGTTTCGGAATGATATGGGCCTTTTACATCTGACCCCTGCGCGATGCGTTCGCGCCCTCAGCGTCAATTCGGCCTGTAACGACTGTGCGGTTGTATGCCCGACGAATGCCGTATCGCTGGAAGGACGCTTGCCCGCCATCAACCATTCGCACTGCGTCGGATGCAACGCGTGCGCCGCGGTTTGTCCGACCGAAGCGCTTGTGCTGGAAGATTTCAGCGCGACCGAGTTTTTCTTTTCGTTTGCCGCGGAGGCTGAGAATACCGTTTCGTGCCAAAAGAACGTCCCCTGCCTGGGAGCTCTCAGCGACGAACATCTCATCGCGTTGGCCAAGCTCAAAAAAAATATCATCCTCGACACGGGACATTGCGGATCATGCGAAATCGGCGAGACGATCTTGCAACGGCTTCAACAACGTGTTGAAAACATCACCTATCTTCTCGAGGCGGTCGGATCGGAAAACGCTCTCTCCCTTGTTCCGCTCGGCTACGTCGATGAAGCGGATACGAACAAGGATGAGGCGCACCGGCGTGATTTTTTCAGACATTTTCATCTCAAAGGGATCGCCAAAGCCAAAGTTGATTTTGAAAAAGAGGTTCAGAAAGCGACCGATGAATTTGTTGAATGCACGATCGGCAGTTTCGATACGCAGGGATTGAGAACCAAGAAAATTACCGATCGGCGCAAGCTTTTTTTCACCGCGCTCAAGCGGACTGAAAAGCCTGAGACGTATCATGTCGTTTCCGCCGATGCGGTCAGTTTCACGTCGCAGAAACTGCTTGACGAAGCCAAATGCACCGCCTGCGAAATGTGCTACCGCGTTTGTCCTACGGGCGCGCTCACTTCGGATATGCGGAACAGCAAAATTGATTTCGACCCGTTTTTGTGCGTCAAATGCCATCTGTGCCACGACGTATGCGAGAGCGGTGCGATCAGCCTATCGACCTCCTACAACCTCAAAGAGTGGTACGAACCTTCGTTGCAGAACCTGGTGACATTTTCGGTTCGCAGATGCGACGAATGCAACGGCCTGTTCAGCTCGGTAGGAGGGGAAAAAATCTGCCGCCGCTGCCGGCTCGAAGAAGAAGAAGCGATGGAATTATGGGGGTTGAATTCATGATGAACAACGATAATTCGATTACGGTCGAGACGCTCTTATACGGCTATATTGCCGAAAACGCCCATAGCAGCCGTTTTTCGGCCGTGAGCAACAAACTGTTCAAAGAGAGCGGCGTAAACGCGATGATCATCCCGATGAATATCCGTCCTGATGACGTCGCGTTTACTATTTCGCAGATGCGTTCCTCCAAGCTCAGCGGCGCGGTGATCGCCAACGAGTACCAGGAGGAGGCGTACACGCTGCTTGACGGTGCGACCGATGCGGCAAAGGTGCAGGGGTATTGCGACCTGATCCGTATCGAAGAGGGGAAGCTGATCGGCGACCTGATCACCCCCTCGGCGCTGGAACGATACGCCGACGCATTCGACGAAGATGTCGCCCTGATGGCGGCAACCCGTTATTTTTACGACCTAATCACAGAGGAGAAACGACAATGAATCAACACGATCTGAGCGATTTGAGAGCCGAATTCGACCAGTTTATACGCGGGAAGTGCGACACTGAGAGCTGCGACACGACCAAAGAACACGAAGAAGTGGAAGAACCGGTTCCCGGGTTCGTCGATGAGCTTGCCGACAAACTGTTGGCCCCCTACCACAGCGGAGTCTATTTTTCGCGTCTGGACATCAAGCGTGTTGCCGAAGCGATCGACGAGTCGCTGCCGATCAAAGAGCGCAAAAAAATGATCAAGGCGCTCTTCCGTCATACGACCTCCAAAGAGTATCTGCGAAGAGCCTTTGACGAGTTTAACCGCCATTTCGGGGGACGGATACTGATTTATCAGGAACTTTCAGAGGCTTTTCCCGCATCCAAGTCTATTTTTGATGAAAATATCAGTAAAATAAAAAAGACACAGGCAATGCTGGAACAGATCGTTCAGGATTTCGAAGAGATCGAACCGACTGATGAACCGATGCTGATCTGATTCATATACCGTTACGGAAAGGGAGGCGATGAATTTCAAGTTACGCGCACAACTGATCATCGCGCTGATCGTTATCGTCGTTTCGGCTACACTGACCTTCTACCATATCTCGCAGGAGAAGCAGTTCGCGAAAGAACGGAGTGAACGCTCATCCGAGAACATTCGGCTCTCGTTTGATTCGATCGTGCATGACACCGAACAGTTGTACCGCTTCCGTACCCGTGCCACCCTGGAAACACCCGGCGTTATGAAAGCAGTCGCAGCGCGGGACACACAAACGCTTTACCGCCTCATTCTCCCCCGTTACAAAGCCCTGCAAGAAGAGAACCCCTATTTGCACATCATGCAGTTTCATGCTGCGGACGGGCGTTCGATCCTGCGGGTCCATCTGAAAGAGAAGTACGGCGATGACATCGCGTCACGCCGCCCGATGCTCCAGGAGATCCACCGCGAACACAAAATGGTGACGGGATTCGAAGGGGGGCTCGGGGGGATCGCTTTTCGGGTAATCATGCCGATTTTTGAACGGGGAAAATACATCGGAGCGGTCGAATACGGCGTCGACAGCGGTTATTTTGTCAAAAAAATCAAAGATTCGACCGGGTCGGAGAGCATCGTACTGCTGCACCGCGAATGGCTGGGGGCTGCGGACCGCAAACTCTATTCTCAAGGGATCGACAGTTTTTATTACAGCAGCATTCTCCCGGAGAAAAAAGAGATCATGCAGCTCTTTGCACAGAAAAATCCTGGACTACTCCCCCGGACCGTCCGCTACAAGCACCGGGAATACGAAGTTACCCCGCTGTTCCTTAAAGATACAAAACGCCGTACATTCGGAATGATCGTCACGATCAACGACGTGACGGGGGCCAATCAGTCAATTTCGGACGCACTGATAGGGAGCCTGCTGGTTACTCTGACGATGGTGGCGCTGTTGTGGGGCGTCATCGAATATACGTTCGGCGCCCTCATCGGTAAAGTCGATTTGCAGGAACGCTACATCAACACGATTCTTGATTCACAGCAAAACATCGTCATCGTCACCGACGGAAAAGAGATTATTTATGCCAACCGGGCATTTTTCGACTATTTCCGCTTTAAAACCCTTGCCGAATTCAAAAAGACCTACCAGTGCATCTGTAATTTTTTCGAATCGGAAGATACCGAACAATACCTGATGCCGGAAATGGAGGGGATGGTCTGGACCGATTATCTGCTGGCGAACGAAAACAAAGAGAATCAGGTCAAAATGACGATCAACGGCGAAACGACAATTTTCCGCGTCAACTCGAAAAAAATGGAGTACAAAGGGAACGTCCGCCACGTCGTCGTGTTCACCGACATCACCCGTTTGAACGAACTGGCGACGCAGGATATCCTCACAGGGCTTGCCAACCGTTTTCAGTTCGACAAGGCGCTGCAGCATTCGATCCACATGTCAAGCCGTTACGGAAGGGTATTTTCGCTGATCCTGGTCGATGTGGACCATTTCAAAGAGGTTAACGACCGTTACGGCCACCTTGTCGGCGACGAAGTGCTCAAAGAGCTCTCCCGTCTGCTCTCGCAGAGCGTTCGGAAGAGTGATATCGTCGCGCGATGGGGAGGGGAGGAACTGGTCGTGCTGCTGCCCGATAACGAACTTTCATCCGCTTCAAAACTGGCAGAGTCGCTTCGCGCACGGATCGAAACACACCGTTTCGCGCCGCTCGAGCGGCTGACTTGTTCGTTCGGTGTCGTACAATGGCATATCGGAGAGACGTCGGACAGTCTCCTGCACCGCGTCGACGAAAAACTCTATGCGGCGAAAGAGGGGGGAAGAAACCGGGTTGTCAGCTAAAGAGGGGCGTTTTAAGCAGCAGCTGCCAAACGAGTGCCGAGCTGATTCCCGCTGCGAAACCGGCGAGAATGTCATCTCCCATCACGCCCCATCCCCCTTTGGCTTCACGGTCGATGCGGCCGATAATTGAGGGTTTTTTGATGTCGTACAGACGGAAAAAGAGAAATGCGAGGATGATCTGAACGCTCAGGCCGTTTTCCCACACGGTAAGTTCGGGCCACGCAAACGCCGTTCCCGGAGCGATCGAAAGCGCAAGCCACATTCCGACGACTTCGTCGATGACAATCCGTTTGTCGTCGTGGATGCCGCTTTGGGCTTCATAAGCGTTGATCGCCTTGAGCGCGATCAGGGTGAGCAAAAGGGACGCGAGAAAAAGGGTCTGGGAGCCGAAATAGGCGAGTATCGCGACACCGGCGGGCAACGCCGCGAGGGTACCCGCAGTCCCGGGTGCTTTGGGAAAAAGACCGCTGTAGCCGCCGGTCAGAAAAAACCATCGAAAATTCATGCCACTCCTTTTAGTTCAGCGACGTCGTCTGGTAGAGCCGCATCAGTTCGACGTAAAAATCTTTTTCGGTATGTTCTTCGAGCAATCCGTTGACGGGCATGATGTCGTAATAAAGCTTGGCCAGGTTTTTGAACCGTCCCGGATAGAGTGATGCGACGATCATCGACGATATCTCTTTGCGTACGAGTACGGCGGGAGGCAATAGTCCCTGCTGCATCAATTCGAGAATCGACTCGGAATGGTACGAAATATGGTGATGGTGGCCATGGGGGCAGGTCTGGACGCTGACGAGCGTTTTGCACTGGTTGCAGTAGACGTATTCGCTCGAAACCCCCACTTCGATGTCGATCCCCACCAGCCGGTCAACCACCGATTTGTTGGCGTTGTGGTCGTAATACATGCCGATCCCCGCATGGTTCTGGCCGATCATGAGGCGGTCGCATCCGTAGTTTTTGGCGACGATCGCATCGAGAATCACTTCGTTACACCCCGCGAAGATGTAGCTGCTCTCAAGCGGAATGACGACCACACGGCCCCGGGGGAGGTAATTGTCGACAAAAAACTTCAGCGTTTCGTAACGCAGGTCGTACGTGAGGTTTGCGTTGTTGTAGGGCTTGAGGAGGAAAATGATGATCATGTCGGTCCCCTCCAGCGTCTGGCGGATAAGCCGCTCATGGGCGCGGTGAAGCGGATTGGCCGCCATGAACATCGCCGTCGCATGCTGTGCGCCGATTTCGCGCTTCGCGTCGTCGATCATCGATTGCAGCGCTTCTACGGGAGAGAGATCGATCGTATAATCGCCGCAAATGGCATATTTTCCAAGGCGTTTGTACGTGGCGCTGACCCCGGGATGGGAGAGATCGTCGGTGCCGTAAATCTGGCGTAGACGCTCTTTGGGATCGATCTGGAACACTTCGTCGACACACAGTTCGCCGACGACCGTCCCGTCGCACACGAGTTCGAGGAGTTCCCCTTTTTTGGCGCTGGTAAGAACCGTTTCATTCACCCGCCCGCTGGGGGAGAGGATAAGGGGAAAAGGGAAGGTTTTCCCTTTGAACATGCCGCTGCTGAGAACCTCTTTGCTTTGATCTTCGTTCATGAGACGGTTGACGGGATCGAGTTTTCCCGCCTTGAGCAGTGTCAGGGCCGAGACCGCTTCCTGATCGATGTAGAGAGATCTATTTTTTCTTGACGATGCCATATTTCTTTCTCTTTTCCCATAGGCTTTTACGCGAAATTCCCAGTTTCTTCGACAGCTCGGTGTCGGGGAACCGGTTTTGGAAATGGATCATGATGTATTTGACGTACTCTTCGATCGGGAGGATCTCACCCTGGTCGAACAGGTGGTTGTCGCTTTCGATCTCGATGACGCGGAAAGGGGGATGGTCGATCGGATCGGTGCTGGCGATGATGCATGAACGTTCCTGTATCAGCTCGTAGAACGCTTTGTGCTCACTTTTTTTGAGGTTTTGAAAATCGGTGATGTAGAGGACCGAATCATCCCCGATGGCGGCGATATCGCTGAACGCTTTGGCCGAAGAGAGAGAGATGAACTGGATCGGTTTGTCGTGATGGGCGGCGTAACGGAATGCGAACGCGTCGGCGTATTTTTGGTAACTGCTGCAGATGAATAGGGGAAGTTCGATTTTATCGAGGTCTTCGTGGACGTTGATGGCGTTGAACGTATGGGTGAGATAGCGTTCGTACGTCTGGTTTTGGCGTTTGAGCCGTTCGTGCTGCTGGAAATGCTGGATTTTGCGGATCAGCTCTTCGATCATGAACGGCTTGAGGATGTAGTCTTTGGCCCCTGCCGCGAGCGGTTTGGATACCGTATCATTACTGATGTAGCTTACCATCAGAATGACGACCGAATTTTTGTACGTCTCGATGACGGGGTAGATGTCCTGTCCGCTGATGTTGGTCGACAAAAGGACGACGTCGTAGGGGATGCCGCGAAGCCCTTCTTTGACCGAACTGGTGATGTCGCAGTTGTGGTTCAGATCGCTCAGTTTCGAAGCGATACTTTGGGCGAGATAGATCTCGTTCTCGATAATTAATACGTTCATCCGTTTTTCCAATCAAAATAGTGTACCGATGCTGTGGCCATGACGGCGACGCCTTCTTCGCGCCCGACAAACCCCAGATGCTCCGTCGTCGTCGCTTTGACATTGACCCGTGCGGGAGAGAGAAGCATTAATGATGCCAAAGTTTGGCGCATTGCCTCTTTGTAGGGTGAAAGTTTCGGTGTCTGGGCGATGATCGTCACATCGGCGTGCAGAATGACGAACCCGAAACGGTGGAGTTTTGCGACACATTCACGCAAGAGCTCTTTGGAATCGATGTTTTTATAAGTGTTGTCGGTATCAGGGAAAAGCATCCCGATGTCCCCCAGGCAAGCCGCTCCCAGGAGGGCGTCGATGAGGGCATGGATCGCGACGTCTCCGTCGCTGTGGGCTTTGAAACCGAAAGGAGAGTCGATGCGGACCCCGCCGAGCATCATCGGCTTGCCCTCTTCGAAGCCGTGGACGTCGAACCCGTTCCCCGTAAAGATGGCGGAGGAGGGGGGTGGAAGACATTCGCCGGCTGCGAGATCGCTGACGTGGGTGATTTTGGCCGCCGCTTCGTCGCCCAAGACAAACCGGCGCGTACCGCCGGCCGCGACGATCGCGCTGCTGTCATCGGTATATTCGATATCGCTTTGCAACGCGCGACGCAATACATCGGTTCGCGAGAGCTGGGGAGTCTGGAGCCGTTTGACCCGCTCTCTTTCGATCGTTTCGCCTCCGTAGACCACCGTATCGACGACGTCGAGTGCCGGCACGACGCAATCGGCTTCTCCTTTGGCCTCGATCAGCCGTCCGATGAGGGAGGGATCGATGCAGGAGCGGGCGATATCGCTGACCATGACGTAAGGGGTATCAACGTGTTCGAGGGCGTTTTTGAGCGATTGCTGGCGGGTCGCACCGCCTTGTATGATCGTGTAATCGCACATCGGGCGCATGAAAGGGATCTCGTCGGGATGGGCGGCGATGAGGATCCTGACGCCGGGGAGGGACTCTTTGATACGGTTGGTAACATGTAGCCACAGCGGATCGTGCCCGATTCGAAGCCACTGTTTTTTTACGGCAATTTTGAAACGGCTCGAGTTACCGGCGGCAAGAAAAATCAGGGTCAAATCAGACAAATTGTATCCTATTTGAAAAACTGTTACGAAATTATACACTTAAAAAGCTTTTTTTTATCTTGTTTGTGTTAAATTCTAGAAGAATCAAGGGTGCGAAGAGAGCCTCTTTTCCTAAACCATCTTGAAATTTTTAACATACATTCAAACTGATACGCCCCTTTTAGGGGGTCTTATTTATAAGTCCGAAACAGCTTTGAGAAACGCAAGGAGCACACGATGAGAAGCGCATGGGTCGCCAAAAGAGAAAACGATGCCGTCCGTACTCAGATGTATTATGCCAAACAGGGCATCATTACCGAAGAGATGGCGTACGTTGCCAAAGTAGAAGATTTAGACCCCGAGCTGGTCCGCTCCGAAGTGGCCCGCGGCCGGATGATCATCCCCGCAAACGTCAACCACACCAACCTCGAGCCGATGGCGATCGGGATCGCCGCACGGTGCAAGATCAATGCCAACATCGGTTCGTCCGCGATCGCCAGCGACGTGCAGGGGGAGATCGAGAAAATCCAGGTTTCCCAGCATTACAAAGCCGATACCGCGATGGACCTCTCGACGGGGGGCGATTTGGACGAAATCCGCAAAGCGGTTATCGCCAATTCCAAAATCCCTATCGGAACGGTTCCCATCTATCAGATTCTGCACGACGTGAACAACAAGATTGAAGACCTGACCATCGAAAAAATGCTCGAAGTCCTCGAACGCCAGGCGCAGCAGGGGGTCAGCTACTTCACGATCCACGCGGGCTTTTTGCTCGAAACGATGCCCAAAGTCGCCAAACGGAAAATGGGGATCGTCAGCCGCGGCGGATCGCTGATGGCGGCGTGGATGATGCACTATCACCGCGAAAACCCGTTTTATACGGCATACGATGAGATCCTCGACATCTGCGCCCGCTATGACGTCTCCCTCTCGCTGGGGGATTCGCTCCGCCCGGGTTGTCTGGCCGACGCATCGGACGAAGCGCAGCTGGGTGAGCTGAAGGTTCTGGGCGAACTGACGCTGCGGGCGTGGGAGAAAAACGTCCAGGTGATGATCGAGGGGCCGGGGCATGTCCCCCTCAACCAGATCGAGCGGAACATGAAGATCCAGCGCGAGTACTGCCATGAGGCGCCCTTTTACATCCTGGGACCTTTGGTCACCGACATCGCGGCGGGATACGACCACATCAGCTCGGCGATCGGGGCGGCGGTCGGCGGATGGCACGGAGCATCGATGCTCTGTTACGTCACCCCGAAAGAACATTTGGGATTGCCGAATGCCGAAGACGTCCGCGCGGGGATCATCGCCTACAAAATCGCGGCCCACGCCGCCGATATCGCCCGGGGACGCAAAGGGGCGCGCGACATCGACGACGCGATGAGCGATGCGCGTTATGCGTTTGACTGGAACCGACAGTTCGAACTCGCCCTTGACCCGGAACGTGCGCGGGAGTATCACGACGAAACGCTTCCTCAGGACGTATTCAAGGAAGCCGAGTTCTGCTCGATGTGCGGACCGAAGTTTTGTTCGTACAAGATCACGCAGAACATCATGGAAAATGCCGATGCGATCGCACAGATCGCGGCCGAAGCCAAAGCAAACGCAAGCTAAACACGAAATTCACTAAGGAGAAATTTTATGACCGAAGAAATTGTAAAATCAGCGTTAAGCAAAGTCACCTATCCGGGGTTTACGAAAGACATCGTAACCTTCGGGTTCGTCAAAGAGATCAAATGCGAGGGGAACAACGTCAGTGTTACCGTCGATATCACCTCCAGTGCTCCCGAAGTGGCGCACCAGATCACCACGGAAGCAACCGATGAGCTTAAACGTGCCGGTGCGGGTGAAGTCGTTGTGAACATCACCGCTCCGAAAATGCCGCGCGAAAGCTCGTCCAAGGGGAAAAATATCGCTCCGCAGGTGAAAAACTTTATCATGGTGAGCTCCGGAAAAGGGGGGGTGGGTAAATCGACCACCTCGGTCAACCTCGCCGTAGCGCTTGCGATGCAGGGGAAAAAAGTGGGTCTTCTCGATGCGGACATCTACGGTCCGAACATTCCCCGGATGCTCGGCGTTGATGGGGTAAAACCCGAAGTGGTCGGCAATAAAGTCCTCCCCATCAAAGCGTACGGCATCGAGATGATGTCGATGGGCTCCTTGATGGAAGAGGGGCAATCGCTCATCTGGCGCGGTGCGATGATCATGAAAGCGATCGAGCAGTTCCTGCGCGACATCATGTGGTCGGATCTCGATTGTCTCGTTATCGATATGCCTCCGGGGACGGGCGATGCCCAATTGACATTGGCGCAAAGTGTTCCGGTCACCGTCGGTGTCACCGTGACCACGCCGCAAATGGTATCACTTGATGATTCGCGCCGAAGCCTCGATATGTTCAAAAAACTCCATATTCCGATTGCGGGCGTAGTGGAAAACATGAGCGGTTTCATTGCCCCCGATACCGGTGTCGAGTACGATATCTTCGGAAAAGGGACCTCCAAGGCTATGGCGGATCAGTTCGAAACGTGTATTCTTGCCGAAATCCCGATCGAACCATCCATCCGCAGCGGCGGCGACGAGGGGAAACCCGTCACCTATTACGCTCCGACATCCGAGACGGCCAAACGCTACATGAAAGCGGCCGAGCAGCTGTGGGCGACGATCGAGAAGATCAACGAAGAGGGGGGGGTCGACAACCAGGCGATTCAGCCCAATACCCCTCCGGGCGTATCCGCCTGTTCGACCGCTGCGGCTCCGCAGCAGAGTTCGGGCGGCGGTTGCGGCACCGGATGCGGTTGCCATTAACGAATTTTCCCGATTTAGGGTTGAAAGAGCCGCTTCTTTCAACCTTTCCTTCCTCTTAATCTTTTTTTTTAGTATAATCAAAACTATTTAATGTCCTGACGACGATTCGCGTACCTACCCGTTTAAGACGGTTCGCGCGATACGCTTGAGCTTGCGGGGAAGAATGAAAAACACGAAGACATTTTGGACGTTGGCGTTGAGTACGGGGGGGATGATTGTCCTGATCGGCGCCGCGATACTCTTTTTATTCCGTTACGTGGGATACCAGGGGGCCGATACACGGGCACAGATGAGCGCCGAACTGGTCAGGGAATCGCTCACATCGCATATGAAGGCGGGAAGTGCCGATTATCAGAACGAGTTGCTCGAACAGATTGCATCCATTGAAGGGGTCCGTTCGGCGTGGGTCGTCCGCGGTGAGAGCATCGTTCGCCAGTACGGCAAAGGGTTGCATCCGCAGGAACCCAAAGACGAAATTGACCGGATGGTTTTGCGTGAGGGGAAATCCTACCATGACATTACCGGAACGATTTTCTCCGACACCCTTTACCGATTGAGCATCCCCTACGTCGCCCAGGAAAACGGCAAAATCGATTGCATGAGCTGTCATGAAGCCAAAAACGGGGAAATACTGGGTGTTGTCTCGATCGAGATGGAGATGAACGACATCAAAGGCTCGGGGATTCTCGCGGCTGCCGCCGCATCGACGATGCTGGTGCTGCTGGGTGTCCTGACGCTGCGCAACGTCCGCCGTTTCGTTGCATCGTACAAAGAACCGCTTGACCGGATTGCCGAAGCGATGGAAAAAGCCGAGGGGGGAGATTACGGCCATCGTATCGAAGCCCCTGCGGGCAAGGACGGTTACAGCGCGGTCATGTGGACGAACGCGATTCTCGAAAAGCTAGACACCACGTTGAACGAAAGCGGCGAAAAAATCGGTGCGATGATCCGGATCGATCAGCCTAAAAACGATCCGATGTACACGTTGCACGTCGGGATAAGCCAGCTCTACGAAATCGACCGTTTCCGCGCTTCCATTGAAAAAGACGGTAACCTGGCTGAGGTGTACGAGCGCCTTGTGGCCCTGATCCGGATGCGGTGGGGGCTCAATGATTTCAATCTGTTCGAGATGAACCCGATGACCAAATTCACCCGATTGGTGCACAGCGAAAAAACGCTGCTGTGCGATGCGGTAAACAGCGGGTGCCGTGCGGACCGGACGTCGGGAATCATCGATTCGACCGAATGTGAAGCTGCATGCCCTAAAATGATCGATCCGGCCGCGCAGTACGCATGCCGAAGCTACCCGGTGGCCGACGATCTGGACATCGTGATTTCAATTGTCACGCAGGATGCGCGCGAGCTTCCGAAAATCCGTTCGGTTCTCGAGCAACTGGGGAACTACATCAGCGCTTCACGATTGCAGATCATTAACCGAAAGCTAGAAGAGAGCGTTCGTATCGATCCGCTGACAGGACTCTACAACCGCAAATTCCTCGAAGAGTTTGCGGCCCTGATCGTCGCACAGTCTAAACGCACCGCTATACCTTATGGGGTGTTGATCGTCGACATGGACGGATTCCACTCCATCAACCAGGCATACGACGTGCAGGTCGGTAACGAAGTGATCAAGGCGATCGGGCGGAACATCCAGGATTTGACGCGGCCGGGGGACATGGTGATCCGGTACGGGATTGACACGTTCGCCGTCGTTTTGTACGATTACGAACATGATGAAACCGAACAGGTAGCCGAAGCGATCCGCGCTTCGTTCAAAAAGAAAATTCGCGTCAACACCTACGCGATTCTCAAAACCGTGAGTATCGGCATGGCCGTTTTCCCGGCTCAGACCGGCGACATGAAAGAGGCGATCGAGTTCGCAAAGCGGGCGCTTCTCGAAGCAAAACACCGCGGCGGTAACTGCGTAGTGTCGTTTGATCCCAAATCGATGCCGCTCTAGGAGCGGCTTTTCACCCCGTGTAGGGCAATGCGCTCTCTTCTTTTTCTCTTTAGATGCTTTATCAATGTATGTAACGTCCGGACAGCCTCTTGCGTTCCAGCCTACTATGCTGCGGTATGATTTATACGAGTAGGAGCGAGGGGCGGATCAGTATTTATCCCCGCCGCTGAACATGTGTTCTTCGAAGGTAATGATGCGGTTACGACCGGTATTTTTGGCTTCGTACAACGCAAGATCGGCAAATTTAATCGCTTTCCAGATCGAATCGGCGTGGGACGGAAAGTACGAGATTCCGATACTGAGCGTTTTTTGTACCGTATCGTTCCCGAAAAAGAATTTCTGTTCGTTGAAGCGGGTACGGATTTTTTCGGCGATCCCCATCGTCCCCTCATCGGTAGCGTTGTGCAGCAAGACGAGAAATTCCTCTCCCCCGTAACGGATCGCCAGATCCGATTTACGGATGTTCTCCTGCAAAATACCCGAAAGGGTTTTGATGACGTTGTCACCGGCGTCATGGCCGTAGGTGTCGTTCACCATTTTAAAATAGTCGACGTCGATCATCAAAATCGAATACGATATGTTCGCTCGGAGTGCCTGCTCGGCACTTTTGTCGATGAACTCTTCGAGGAATCTGCGGTTGTAAAGCCCGGTCGCACCGTCGCGTAGCGAAGAATCGCGGAGTTTGTCCATCAGGGTACGGCTTTCGATGACCGCTTTGGCCGCTTCGAAATAGTTTTTGATGCTCGGGATCGAAAGGTTCATCACTTCGATCGCCTCGGCGTCCTTGGCCGAATACGAGAGGATCAGTGCAAGGTCGTCATTGACGTTGAACGGGATGCACGAGTACTCTTTTCCGTCGGCGCAGTTGTTGCAGATGTTCGGGAATTCGGTCGAATACACGTCGCTGGCCGTCCGGTAAGCACGGCATTCGAGGGCATTGATATCCGATACCGGCAGGCAGAAGCTTTTCGAATCGCTGATGTAGATCAGTTTGCGCTCTTTGGACATTTTGTCGACTTCGTAGAGGGCGAAATGGTCGAAATGGAACTTCTCTTTCAATACATAGACGAAACGTTCGTAAATCGCCTCTTTGTCTTTGTCCAGTTCAATCGTTTTTTTGAATTTGTAAACGTCGGAGAGTTCCTGGATAATGGTTCCGGTCGTGTTGAGCGGATCGGAGCATGCGATGCTCGAGCGGGCGACGAACGTGTTGAGGTTGTGCTTGATCCCCTCGAAGGTCTCTTCGATTTTTTCGAAGAGGGTGTTCATCTGTTCGGCGACTTCGCTCCCTGCGTCTTTTAGGGTCGTTTTGAAACGGAAGGAGAAATCGCCCGTCCGTGCCCGCTTGATTCCCTGCTGTAGATTTTCGAAGAGCTGCATATAGGGTTTGAAATAGTGGTTCGTTACCCACAGCGCGATAATGATGAAGACAACGTTGATCGCAAAAATCTTGGCGATCGTCATCGCTCCGGTCTGGCGGATCTCGTTGATGTTGAACTCCATACTGATCGCCCCCAGCACGTCCCCTTCCTGCACGTTGTGACAGGTCAGACAGTTGGGATTTCCGTAGGCGGTAGCGATGTAGGGAATCGTAACGCGCAGAACCGCATTTTTGGCATCTTCCCGGATTTCACGGACAATGACCCCCTCTCTGAGGACCTTGTTGTCGATCGCATCGCGGGGGCGTTCATTCTGCATCCCCTCGCCGTACTGTTTGACGACTTTGTCGGCCCGTACGATCCACAGCGCCTGGACGTCTTTGATGTTGGCGATGTTGGCGAGGAAAAAATCACGTTTGTCCATTATACCGTTCACCATGTGCGCGGTAAGGCCGTCACGGACGATTTCGGCCGTCATTTTCGATTTTTCGACGGCGTTGTTGTAGCCGTATTCCCTGAAATTCAAGGCGACGTTGGTGATGGTGGCGAGGGCGAGCCCCATGAGCATGAGTGCGACGATCAATAAAATTTTGCGGTTTGTATTCATTCGGTCCGTTGCCTTGAGGGAGAGTGACGTTTTCGAAAAAATTATATGTAACGAGAGTATCTAAAATTATTTTAAATTATTTTGAAACGGAAGAGGTTGAGGAAGGTTGCGGTCTATTCGACCGTAACGCTTTTGGCAAGGTTGCGCGGCATATCGACGTCGTTACCCAGGCGGATCGCGATCTCCATCGAAAGCAGTTGCAGAACGACCATCATCTCGAAAAATTCGAGCATGTAATCATCCTGCGCACGGGTGCGGATATGATCGTCGGCTTTGTCGAAATCGAGCGGGCTGATCGAACAGATCGTCGAATCGCGGGCGCTCAGCTCTTCGATGTTGCTTTTGGTTTTGTCGTAGAGTTTGTGCTGCGGCAAAAGGGCGATGGTAAAAAGCTCCGGATCGGCGAGCGCGATCGGACCGTGTTTCATCTCACCGCTGGGGTATCCCTCGGCATGCAGATAGCTTATCTCCTTGAGCTTCAGGGCCCCTTCGAGTGCGAGGGGATAAAAGACGTCGCGCCCGATAAAGAAGAAACCGTGGCCGTGGAGATAGCGTTTGCTGAGGCGGCGGAGCTGCTCATGGGTGGCGGGGTCGACGGCAACGGTGGAGGGGAGGGTCCGCAAAAGCTGGATCTGCCGCTCGATCTCGGTGGCGGGGAGTGTTTTGCGCGTTTCGCCAAGATAGAGGCTCAGCATCCACAAAACGCTTACCTGTGTCGCGAACGCCTTGGTCGAAGCGACCCCTTTTTCGATTCCCGCACGGGTCAGGATGCTTGCGTCGGCAAGGCGTACCATGGAGGAGTTGTCGACGTTGCAGATGACCATGGTTTTAAGCCCCGACTTTTTGGCCATTTTCAGGCTTTCCAGGGTGTCGGCCGTCTCGCCGCTTTGACTGATGACGACGAAGAGGGTGTCGGATGTGAGGAAAGGATCCCGGTAGCGGAATTCGCTCGCGATTTCCACCGAAGTACGGATGTGCGCGTGACGTTCGAAGAGGTAACTGGCCACCAGGGCGGCATGGTAGCTCGTTCCGCAGGCGCAGAGCTTGATTTCGTTGATCCCTTCGAACAATGAGGGATCGATCTCTTCGAAATAGATGCTCTGATCCCGCAGACGCCCCATCAGGGTATCGGCCAGAACGGTGCTTTGCTCGTAGATCTCTTTTTCCATGAAAAAACGGTACCCTTCTTTCTGGGCGGAGAGCTTGTTGTCGCTCAAGGGGACGTAGCGCAAAACGACTTCACGGTCTTGTGCGTCGAAAAGGGCCACTTCGTCGCTTGACGCGTAGCCGTAATGGCCGTCTTCGAGGTAGATCACTTCGTTGCATTTTCCGATAAGTGCGGCGTCGGAGGAGCCGAACAGTACGTCATTGTCCGTGTTTCGCCCGATAATCATCGGAGAGCCGTGTTTGGCGAAAAAGATCGTATCGGGTACCGAACCGTTGACGAGCAGTACGGCATAGGCTCCCTCGAGCCGCGCGAGGGTCTGGCGAAACGCCTCAAACGCAGACGCGGCCGTTTTGAGATGGTGTTCGAACAAATGGACGATCACTTCGGTATCGGTCTGGCTGAGGAATTGTGCCCCCTGCGCGGTGAGCATCGCTTTGAGTTCCTGGTAGTTTTCGATGATGCCGTTGTGGACGACGTAGGAGTTTTGTCCCAGGTGGGGGTGGGCGTTGAGTTCGGTCGGTTTGCCGTGGGTAGCCCAGCGGGTATGTCCGATTCCGACCGAGAAACCGTTACTCTCGAACTCTTTTGCCTTTTCTTCGAGGTTGATCAGTTTGCCCACCGCTTTGAAGAGGGAAAAGCCTCCCTGTTGCAGTACGGCGATACCGGCGGAGTCGTATCCACGGTATTCCAGTTCCCGTAGCCCGTCGATCAGTATTTTTTTAACCGGTTTGGCCCCGATATATCCTACGATACCGCACATTCACTACTCTCCTACCAATTTGGCAATTATTTCGCGCGCATTATCGCACATCCTGTTTTGTTTTTCTATTAAGAAATGGTCGCGGGCGACGTTTTTGTTCGTATGAATCTTTGCGGTGGCGATGTTGATGTCGGCTTCGTCGAAAAGCCGGACGAAATAGGCCAGCAGCCCGCGCTGATTCGCGGTGGTCAGGTTGAGCTGGGCGTAATGGATCGAATGGTCGCAGTCGAGTGTGATTTCACCCGGTTTGATAACGGGTTTGGGCAGCTCGATCGTTTTGGACATATCGAATGCCTCGTGGACGATCCGTTCGACCTCTTCAAGTGTCCCTTCTCTCGGACGCTGCAAGAATTCGATTTTGAAATATTTGATCCCGTCGAACAGGGTGAAAATATCCATCGACGCGACGTCGAGATAGCTCAGTTTGCCCAGCAGGTATCCAAGATTCAGCGGAATTTTTCGGAAAATATGGATTACCAGCCCACCGTTTTGCTCGAGCCGGTAGGTAAAGTTGCCGCATCCGAACGCCTGTTTCGAGACCGAAAGGATTTCGTGGGGAGCGTGTTTGAGGAAGAAGAGATCCGATTCGATGGAGAGAATCTTTTTTTGCTCGATTTTCGAAAAACTTCCGAATTCGGGGTCGTTGACCAGCTTTTTTTCTTTGTTGCGCCGTTTGAGCGCATCGCCGATCCGGTCGTTCTGGGACGCTATTTCCAGTGAGGCTTCGTAGAGCTCGTGCAGCAAATTGGCGCCGAAGCTGGTATAGGTTCCGGGCCCTACCCCGTTGATATCGGCATAGGTGAGGATGTAGAGGAGCGTCAGGTTGTCGGGAGTTTTGATTTTCGACATGAACTGATACAGCGTCTTTTCGTGATACAGGTTTTCGCGATAGGCGACGTGGCTCATCAGGACGTGGTGGCGTACGAGCAGGGCAGCCCTCTCGAACTGCTGGGAGGGGAGTTTGAGGTTTTTGATAAAGGGGACGATCAGTTTCGCTCCCACTTCGCTGTGGTCTTGTTTGCGTCCCTTGCCTGTGTCGTGGAGCAGGATGATCGCTTTGAGCAACACCTTGTCCGCCGCGGGCAGTTGTGCGTAGAGAAGTTTGACGTGCGGGTCGGCGATGTTTTCGAGCGCTTCGATGCATTTGATCGAATGCAGATCGACCGGATAGTGGTGATAGCCGTCGAACTGAGGGAGATGGAGCACTTTCTTAAACGCCCCGATCAGCTGGTGGAGTATCCCGGCATCGTAGAAGAGCTGCAAAACAACGTAAAGATGTTCCCGCTCGAAGAGTTTGCGCAGCAGTGCGTACGTTTTGGCCCGCAGCGGATGGGAAATCGATACGTACGTAAAATGGAACAGTACGCTCGCATCGAACGTCCAGGAACGGTCTTCGAGCCCGCAGAGCATCTCGAGCAGCGAATGGATCGAGGGGGGTTGCATCCGGTAGGAGGCGTAGAGGACCTCATCAAGGGCATAAAATCCTTTTTGGACCCGTCCCTGCCGCAGTTTTGAAATAGAGATCGCATCGTGCTGATAGGGGCGTGCCATTTTTTTGACGTAGATGCGGGTGAAGTTGTTGATTCGCCACTGTGCTTCGAGGAGTTTCGTCACCAAACGCCGTTCATCCGCAAAACCGAGCATTTCGGCGATGCGCGGCATGTAATCGAGGACGAGCTGGTCTTGCTGTTTGCCGCTGAGAAGGTGCAGGGCGCTGCGGACGCGGAACAGCAGTTCGAGCGCGATGCGGTATTCACGGTATTGCTCTTCGCTAAAAAGGGTGCCGGAGAGTTCTTTGAGCGTCGTGACGCCGTAGAGGGTTTTGGCGATCCAGAACAGAAGCTGCGAATCGCGCAGTCCGCCGACCCCCTCTTTGATGTGCGGCTGCATCGAGGAGGGAAATTTTTTCCGGCGCAGCTCTGCTTCTTCGATCTTGGCGAGGATGAAGGCTTTGGGGTTATCGTAGCGGATCGCGGTAAGTCGGCTCTGGACGGCACTCCAGGTAAAGGGTGAGCCGATGATGAGCCGCGATTCCATCATCGCCGTTTTGATCGTTATGTCTTCACGCGACGCTCCGAGCAGATCGCCGACTTCATGAACACGGTGCCCCAGTTTGAGCCCGGCGTCCCAGGCGAGGTAGAGAAATTTTTCGATGATGGCGGCGGTGTTGTAACCGTCGTTTTTTTCATACACGATCATCAGGTCGATGTCGCTGTGGACACAGAGCTGTTCGCGCCCGTAGCTCCCCAGCGCGACGAAAACGATCGGGATGTTGCTGCGCATGGGAAGATAGTTTCCAAACAGCCGGCGCAGGACGGTTTTGTACATCAAGGCGATGATCGAATCGAGGGTTTTGGTGTGGGTGACGAGGAAATCTTTCCCCTGGTTGCGTTCGAAAAGTTCGCCCAGCGAATTTTTGTAGTTCTGTATATGGGCTTTGAAGAGCTTCGAAATCTCGAAGTCACTGGCCTTTTTTTCGATGAGGTCTTCGATCTGGACGGTGATGCTCATGGTCGTTACGCTTTTTTGAAAATATTGTAACCGATTATTGTCGTTTTTCTTTCGGTATAATGCGCGAAAAATATACAATAATAAAGAATACGGCGATGATGGAACTGATTGAAAAAGTAAAACGGCACGAACGGCTCACTCTCGAAGAAGGGACGGCATTGTACGACCTGGATCTCTTTACACTGGGCGAACTTGCCGACGAGCGGCGTAAAGCGCTCCACGGCCGCCGTACGTTTTTCAACATCAACCGCCACATCAACCCCACGAACATCTGCAAAGACGTTTGCAAATTCTGCGCCTACAGCGCGAGCCGCAAAAATCCTAATCCCTACACGATGAGCCACGAAGAGATCCTCGCTATCACCGACGATATCGTAGGGCGCGGGATCCGCGAAGTCCACATCGTATCGGCGCATAATCCCGATACGGGGCTGGAATGGTATCTGGACGTTTTCCGCAAGATCAAGGAGCGCCATCCGCAGCTCCACGTCAAAGCCCTGACGGCCGCGGAAGTCCATTTTCTTGCGGAAGAGTACGGCAAAAGCTACGATGAGATTCTGGACCTGATGATCCAAAACGGAGTCGATTCGATGCCCGGAGGCGGAGCCGAAATTTTCGATGAAGGGGTACGCGATTACATTTGCAAAGGGAAAGTCAATTCCGCGCAATGGCTTGAGATCCACCGCAAATGGCATGAACGGGGGATGAAAAGCAACGTCACCATGCTCTTCGGACACGTCGAAACACGGGCCCACCGGATCGACCACATGCTCCGGATCCGCGATCTTCAGGATACGACGGGAGGATTCAACTGTTTTATCCCGCTGGTCTATCAGAGCGAGAACAATTATCTCAACGTCAAAGAGTTCATTACGGCGCATGAGATTCTCAAAACGTACGCGATCAGCCGTATTCTTCTTGACAACGTCCCGAATCTCAAAGCCTATTGGGTCACCTCGACGGTGAATCTCGCCCTCGTCGCGCAGGAGTTCGGGGCCAACGATCTTGACGGTACGATCGAGCGTGAATCGATCAATTCCGCCGCGGGTGCCAAAAGTGCCAACGGCATCGATCTAGCAGAGTTCGTCGGGCTGATCAAAAACAGCGGCTTCATTCCGCTTGAGCGCGACAGCGTCTATAACGTGATCAAAGAATGGTGAGCCGGGGCGCGGATTTAGCCGCGGCATAGTAGAATAATCATAAGCGATCCTAATCAAGGACAAACCATGTTCACTCTGTTCAAGCGTCGATTATATGCTTACATTGCGATTTACATCCTGATTATGGGGGTGGTGACGCTTGTGCTTGTGAGCCGTCATCAGACGTTGACGGGCAATTACATCAGCGCCAATGTCCGGGAATTCGACCAGCGGATCGAAAGTTACCAAACGATGCAGCAGAAGATGATCGATAATTATCAACAGCTGTTTCTCAACTCTCCGCAAATCGGTAGCATCATGGAACGCTCGGTGGCGGCAGATTCTGTGGAACAGGCGGCTTTACGGCGTCAATTGTTGGAACTCTCCGCCAAACCCTTCAAGACCCTTTCTGAATACGACGTTCGGCTGATGTTTTTCCACCTTCCCGGGGCTATCTCTTTTTTACGGGTGCACGAGCCGCACAAATTCGGGGATTCCCTGGCAAAAAGTCGCCCTCTGATCGTTCACGCGCAAGAGACAAAGAAAAAAATTTCCGCTTTTGAAACGGGCAAGCTTTTCGACGGCTTCCGAACCGTTTACCCCCTTTTCAAAGATCGAAAATTTGTCGGAACGGTTGAAATAGCTTATCCGTTTTCGGCCCTCAAAGCACAGGCCATTCATCAAAAACGGGGCGCGTATACGTTTTTGATCAAGAGGGACATCCAGGAAACGAAAGCAAAACAAAGCGATCTGAAGCGCCATTACGTTTCTTCCCTTTTTGGCGAAGAGTATCTCGAAGACCGTACAGATACTTTATTGATCGGCGCCGAAGGGTTTGAGAAAGGGGAGATCGAAGCGCTGATTCGTTCCAATGGGGAACTCATACGCAAAGCGCTGGCACGGGAGGTGTTGCAGGGGATCAAACTGTATCATCAGGGAGAATATTCGCTCCTGATCCTCAAACCGATCTACGAATTCAACGGAAAACATGCCGCGTATATGGTTGAACTCACCGGGAATCATCCGTTTTTCGAAGACCGTATCCGCGAGTTCGTTTTGATGTGGCTTGGAATCGCCGTATTGTCGGCCCTGTTGATGTGGTATGTATTTCGATATCACCGTTCCACCGTTTTTCTCGAGCAGTATCGCGACGCGATTGAAAAAACGATGATCGTTTCGCGCACCGATCCCAGGGGGATCATTACGTACGTCAACGACCGCTTCGCCGAGGTGAGCGGATACCGTGAAAGCGAGCTGATGAACCGCTCCCATAACATCATCCGCCATCCCGATACCCCTTCGGCGTTGTTCAAAGAGCTCTGGACAACGATCAAAGCGGGAAAAATCTGGAAAGGGGAGATCAAAAACCGGACCAAAGCGGGGGATGCCTATTACGTCAAAAGTACCATCTACCCCCTTGTCGACGAAAACGGCCAGATTGTCGAATACATCGGCTTGCGCGAAGATGTTACCGAACTGGTCGAAGCGGCCAAAAAACTCGAAGATGAAAAACGGCGTTTCGACACTATTTTCCAGCACCAGAAAAGCATCGTCGTTTTTACCGGGAAAGAGGGGGGAATCGAAATGGTCAACCGCCGCTTTTTCGACTATTTCGATTTTCCCGATCTGAACGATTTCCTGACGCGGCACCAATGCGTCTGTGAAATGTTCCTGGAACGCAAAGGGTACATATCGGCTCCTTCGTTCGGAGAATTCTTCGAACGTCTTGTCGAGAGTTCCGAAGAGTTTCGAAAAGTGCTGGTGCGGGACAAACGCGGGGAAGAACGGATTCTCGCGGTTGAATTCGCACCGATTTCCCTGACGGAAAAGGAATACATCATTTTTTCCTATCACGACATTACCGAACTCGACGAGACGCTTCAGCGCGAAGAACAGCTCCGCTTCCAGGCCCAGCGCAGCGAAGCGGCCAAGATGGAGTTCCTGGCCAACATGAGCCATGAGATCCGGACTCCGCTCAACGGAATCATGGGGTTTGCAAAATTGCTCGAAAACGCCCCTCTTGCCGAAGAACAACACCGTCAGGCCAGAATCATCTCCGAACAGAGCAAAACCCTTCTGGGGATCATCAACGATATTCTGGACCTTTCCAAGATCGAAAGCGGGCATCTCGAGCTTGAAAAAGTACTGATCAACCCGTTTGTCGAATTCGAGATGGCTTTTTCCCTGTTCGCCCCCGTGGCACAGGAAAAAGGGATCGATTACAGCGTTGCGCTCGATAGCCGTATCAGCGAATGCATCGGCCTAGACAGCCTTCGGATTAAACAGGTGATGGGCAATCTGATTTCCAATGCGCTGAAGTTTACCCCTTCGGGAGGAAGCATCAGGGTCGAAATCGAACGGATCGGCAAAGGCGAAAGTCCCGATCGCCTCCGTTTCAGCGTTACCGATACGGGAATCGGAATCGCGCCCGAAAAAGTGGCCAGTATCTTTTCGCCGTTCATTCAAGAAGACAGCTCTACCACCCGGCAGTTCGGCGGAACCGGGCTTGGCCTCAGTATCAGTTCGAAACTCGTTTCCCTTTTCGGCGGAGAGTTGAAAGTCCAAAGCGAAAAAGGGAAAGGAAGCCGTTTCTGGTTCGAAATCGACGTGATGGAATGTGACCGGGGATCGGTACTGGCGCTGAACCTTGAAAACACGAAAATCGGGGTGATGGATTCCGATTCGCCGAGCCATCCCCACGTGATCAGCCAGCTCGAGTCGTTCGGAATCGACTATACCCGATGCGACCGCAAAGTCTTGGAAGCGGTGGCCCGGATGGATCGCCGATGCGATGTGCTGATAGCGTTTGACGAAGAGATCGTGCATAGCGTACTGCGCGATTTACCGCAGCAGGTCGGCCGGATCGTGCTGATCGGAACGGCTAAGGGCACTTATCCCGAAACCGTCCACGTCATCTCCGATTACGAGAGCTGCCCTTCAAAGCTCTACAATACGCTCCTCTCCGCCGGCGTAGAAGGGATCTCCCGCGGTGCAGCCGCCGACACCCTCCACAAACAGTGGCCGAATAAACGGGTTTTGGTAGCCGAAGACTACGATGTCAACCGGATGCTGATCGAGGCGTTGCTTAAACTTCACGGGATCGACCCCGATTTCGTCGACAACGGCAAAGATGCGGTCGAGAAAGTCGGCGCCGTTTCGTACGATTTGGTGCTCATGGACGTCAACATGCCCGAAATGGACGGGATGGAAGCGACCCGTCTCATCCGTCGGCTAAATCGCGACGTTCCCATCGTTGCACTCACCGCCAACGCTCTGGGCGGCGACCGTGAACGCTTCTTGGAAGCGGGGATGAACGAACATCTGACCAAGCCGATCGACGCGGACGACCTCGCGTCGGCGCTTGAACGGTTTTTGGGAGAGGTTGACTCGGGTACGCCCCGGCTTGCCCCGGCGGAGCCGAAAGAGAACATTTATGCCGGCGCGCTGGAGTTTCTCAAACTCCCCAAAGAGATCGTTGTAAAACTTTTCGATGCGTTTTGTTCCAGTGTGCCGGGAAGACTCGATTCGCTGGAACAAGCGGCCGCGCGCAACGATCTCAAAGAGATTGAAGCACAGGCCCACGCGATTAAAGGGGCGGCTGCGAATCTCCATCTGGGGACCATGCGCGACCTTGCGTCACGGCTCGAAAAAAGCTCGCACGATGACACCCCCCTTGAATACGCTATGATTATCGGACAAATGCGTGCCGATTTCGAGAGGGTGTGCAACCTTCACGCGGAGGAACAAACCCAAAAGGGCGTATAAGCCACGACAAGGTACAATGGCCGTTACGATTGCCCCTAGAGGATGACCCGATGATTTTAATGATTGATAATTACGACAGCTTTACCTACAACATCGTCCAGTACTGTCTGGAACTGGGTGCGGATCTGAAAATCATCCGCAACGACGAACTCAGCGTCGAGGAGATCGAAGCGCTTAAACCGGAGAAAATCATCATTTCTCCCGGCCCCGCTACACCCGACGATGCGGGGGTGACGCTCGACGTGATCCGCCATTTCGCCGATAAGGTTCCCATCCTCGGTATCTGCCTTGGGCACCAGAGCATTGCCCAGGCGTTCGGGGGAGAGGTCGTTCGCGCCGAGCGGATGATGCACGGCAAAACGTCCAAGGTGGTGCGGGAAGGGGAGACCCCTATTTTCAACAAACTACCCGAAATGTTCACCGCAACCCGCTACCACTCGCTGATCGTCAAAAAAGAGACGCTTCCCGAAACGATCGTTCCGACGGCGTACAGCGAAGACGACCATGAAATCATGGCGTTGCAGATCAAAGACAAACCCATTTACGGAGTCCAGTTCCATCCCGAATCGATCATGAGCGAATACGGGCACGAGATCATCGACAACTTTTTGAAACTATGAAAACCAAAGCCCTTTTTGCCGTGCTGATCGGGGTCGACCTGATCTTGCTCCTGGCGCAGATACCGGGGCTTTCGATCGGCTATCACGAAGCCAAAATCGTCTACGGGGCTCCTTCTCCTTTGCAGTATTGGCTGCATCTTTCTTTTGCACTTGCGGGTTACAACGACTGGGCGTTACGGCTCCCTATGATCGCACTGCATCTCATGTCGGTCGTATTGCTCTACCAGATAGCCCGATACTACGTCAACCGCGACTCCGACCGGTTATGGATCGTTTTGATCTACGTGTTGCTGCCGGGGGTGATCAGCTCCGCACTCATCGTTGACAATGCGGGATTGGTGATCGTGACGCTTTTCATGTTCGGGTATCTGTACCTTCGGTACGGTTTGTACGCATTGGCCATGTTACCGCTGTTGGTGTGGATCGACCCCGCATTCGCTTATTTGTTTGTTGCGATCGCGCTTTTCGGTATCTATCGTCGGGATGTGCGCTGGAGTCTGTCGGGAATCGTCGCTTTGGGCATTTCACTCTACTTGTACGGGACGGGGATCGGCGGAACGCCCGAAAGCCGTTTCCTGGACATGCTGGGGGTCTATTCAGCCATTTTTTCACCCATCGTCTTTATCTACCTCTTTTACGTTCTCTATCGGCGTTTGATCGCCAAAGAGCGGGATCTGATCTGGATGATCGCCATGAGCGCGTTTGTAATATCGCTTCTCCTCTCCTTCCGCCAAAAAGTAGACGTGCAGAGTTTCGCCCCGTTCCTGTTACTGGCGCTTCCGATGGCGGCACAGACGTTTTTCAAGACCTACCGTGTCCGGCTGCGTGAATTTCGCGGACGCTACCGCCTTTTGTTTTATACCGCTTTTTCGTTGCTGGTTCTCAATGCCCTCGTCGTTTTTTTCAATCAGTGGGCATACCCGATGCTCGACAAACCGAGCCGCCATTTCGCCTATCCCATGCACGTGGCCAAAGAACTCGCCGCAAGCCTGAAACACCGCGGCATTGCGTGCATTGAGACAAGTGACGAGAAGTTACAGCTGCGTCTGCGTTTTTACGGAATAACTCAGTGCGACACGTATCGTCTGACGGAGAGTTCGCAAAGCGAATCGGATAAAGTTACGATAAGTTACAAAAATACGTCAGTGTTTGTTGGATATGTTACTAAAGTAAACAAAAATTAGCTTTGTCGTACGAAAAGAGCTGTTTTCTGCCGATGAAATAGACTCCCGGGTGATATAATGCTCCTAAATAGATTTTCGAAGGAGTTGCAATGGCTCAAAGAGCGATTCGTGAATACGACGGTAAAGCAATTTTCTCTAAACATTGGGAGAAATACTTCAGCGGTTTTCACTACGGTTTTAAATCGGTAATGGTAACCAGCGGTGATGAACTGCGTGCAAAAGCACAGGAACACGGTTTTGAATGGCTCAAGCAAGAGCCGCTTGTCGCGAAACCCGATATGCTGTTCGGTAAACGCGGTAAAAATAACCTGGTTCTTTTCAAAACTGCCAAACCGGGCGACGTTACTCTCGACGATGCCGCGAAGTGGATCGATGAGAAAATGTCTCACGACGTTACGTTGCTTTCGGGACAGCATGGCCGTCTGACCCATTTTATCGTAGAGCCGTTCACTCCGCACACTCAGGAACAGGAATATTACATCTCTGCTACCACGGTCGGTGAAGACGATGTTCTGTACATGTCTGCAGAAGGCGGTATGGAGGTCGAAGAGAACTGGGATAAAGTAGTGGAGGTAAAAATCCCCATTACCATGTGCGATGCCGATATGGAACATGCCGTTCGTGCGAACATCCCCTCTGATATCCCGGCGAACAACAAAGAAGCGTTCGCTTCGTTCGCGATTCAGTTTTTCAAATTCTATCGCGACCTGAACTTTGCCTACCTCGAAATCAATCCGATCGTTATGCTCGCCAACAACGAAATGGCGATCCTCGATCTGGTTGCCCGTCTGGACGACACTGCGGGATTCATGATGGGCGATGCATGGTGTGATGCCGAATACCCCACTGCGTTCGGAATGGAAGATCAGTCTCCCGAAGAAAAAGCGATTGCCGAGGCAGACTCGAAATCGGGTGCGTCACTGAAACTGACCGTTCTTAACCCGATGGGGCGCATCTGGACGATGGTTGCAGGTGGGGGTGCATCGGTCGTTTACGCCGACACCATCGCCGACCTTTCCGGAAACGTTGCCGATCTGGCCAACTACGGTGAATACTCCGGAGGACCGACAACGGGCGAGACCAAATTCTACGCCGATACGGTCCTTGATCTGATGACCCGTCACAAAGACCCCAAAGGGCGTGACAAAATTCTTATCATCGGCGGGGCGATCGCGAACTTCACCGACGTTGCCAAAACGTTCACGGGGATTATCCAGTCGTTCGAAACGTATGCTGATCGGATGAAAGAACACAACACGCGTATCTACGTTCGCCGCGGCGGACCGAACTACGAAAAAGGTCTCAAAGACATTAAAGAAGCGGCAGACCGCCTCGGACTGTATATCGAAGTATACGGACCGGAAACACACGTAACCGACATCGTGCGCATGGCGCTTGAGAAGTAAGGAGAAAAAGATGGGTGCTCTATTTACCAAAGATACACAGGCGATTTTTTGGAACAACAACGCAAGCGCGATCCAGCGTATGCTCGATTATGACTATGTCATCAACCGTGCGAAACCTTCCGTAGCCGCAATCGTCGCTCCTACGTCAGGGAATAAATTCGAGAAATTTTTCTACGGTCCCGAAGAGATCATGGTCCCCGTATTCCGCAACACCAAAGATGCGGCGGCGGCATTCCCCAATGCGGACGTTCTGCTGAACTTCGCGTCATTCCGTACGGCATACGACGTTACGATGGAAGCGCTCGAACTCAATGGGCAGTTCAAAACGATCATGGTTACCGCGGAAGGGATCCCAGAGCGTATGGCGCGTAAAATGAACGTAGCGGCGCGCGAAGCGGGCGTTATCGTTATCGGCCCTGCAACGGTCGGCGGTATTGCTCCGGGTGCATTCAAAATCGCAAACGTCGGCGGAACGATCGAGAACATTATCAACTCGAAACTCCACCGTGCCGGTTCGTGTGGACTCGTTACCCGTTCAGGCGGTCTTTTCAACGAGCTTTCCAACATCATCAGCATCAACGCTGACGGTATTGCCGAAGGGGTAGCGATCGGCGGTGACCGTTTCGTCGGATCGGTTTTTATCGATAACCTCCTTCGCATGGAGAACAACCCGCAGGTCAAATATATGGTTCTGCTCGGGGAAGTCGGCGGTACCGAAGAGTACAAAGTGATCGAGGCGGTCAAATCGGGCAAAATCAAAAAACCGATCATCGCATGGTGTATCGGTACGATTGCCAAACATTTCAGCTCGGGCGTACAGTTCGGTCACGCGGGTGCTTCGGCGAACGCGGATGCCGAAACGGCGGCGGCGAAAAACGCGGCAATGGCCGAAGCGGGCATTTACGTCCCTGCGAGCTTCAACGACCTTCCGGCAAAAATTGCCGAGGTTTACGGCAAACTCCGCGCAGAGGGCGTGATCGGCGAAATCGAAGAGCCAGAACTCCGCACGGTTCCCAAAGTACGCCGTAAAAAAGAGTTCATCTGTACGATTTCGGATGACCGCGGTGACGAAGCGACCTATGCCGGCTATCCGATCAGCTCGGTAGCGACTCCGGAAACGGGATTCGGAATCGGGGATGTCATTTCGCTCCTCTGGTTCAAAAAACGGTATCCGAAATGGGCTACCGATTATCTTGAAACGGTTCTCAAAACCGTTGCCGATCACGGTCCTGCGGTTTCGGGCGCGCACAATGCCAAAGTTACCGCCCGTGCCGGTAAAGACGTTATCAGCTCGCTCGTAACGGGTCTGTTGACGATCGGACCCCGCTTCGGCGGCGCGATCGACGATGCGGCGAAGTATTTCAAATATGCGCATGACCGCGGTATGAGCCCGGCTGAGTTCATCGATTACATGAAAAAAGAGGGTAAAACGATCTCCGGTATCGGACACCGTATCAAATCGGTTCGTAATCCGGATCTTCGTGTATCGGGCTTGAAAAAATACGCGGCTGAGTTTTTCCCGTCGACTCCGTTGCTTGAATTCGCCCTTGAAGTTGAGAAATTGACCACGTCGAAAAAAGATAACCTTATCTTGAACGTCGACGGAACGATCGGTATCTTGATGGTTGATATGTGGCGTGCGCTCGGATACAGTGAAGACGAAATCGACGGCTTCATTGATGCCGGAACACTTAACGCATTCTTTGTTGTCGGTCGTTCTATCGGCTTCATCGGGCATATTTTGGACGAAAAACGTCTCGGTATGCCGATGTATCGCCATCCGACAGACGATATTCTCTACAACGTCGAATTGGCTGACGAAATCTAATTCAATGTCTGTCCCGATAAGGGACGGCATTCTTCATAAATAGAAAATCTCCTCTTTTTTGTTATAATCATTTTTTCATCAATTTTGTTTTTCTAAGGTTTCATCCATGAAACGATACGCTTTTACGATGCTTGAACTGGTTTTTGTCATTATTGTAATAGGGATTTTGGCGGTACTGGCGATGCCCGATTTTAGACCCCATCCGTTACAGCAGGCGGTCGAACAGGTAGCCGCTCATATTCGCTATACGCAGCATCTAGCCATGAGTGACGACAAATATGATCCGAACGATCAGCTATGGTTCCGTGAAAATTGGCAGATTGAATTTGTTTCTACTGCTTCAAATGTATGGTATAAAATATATTCCGATATCGATCATCAAGGCAACTCAGATAATGCAACACAAAGGGAACCTGCATTGGATCCGTTGACTGGGGAAACTTTAGATGGCAATAGTGATATTACAGATTTGAAAAAAAGATTTGATATTTCAAGTGTAGTGTTTTCATCAACTTGTAGTGGTAGAAATAATAATGGTGGTGGTTTGCCAACAGGTGGTACAGGCAAAGAATTGTCATTTGATGTATATGGCCGTCCTTACTTCTATATTACAAGTACAACCCCGCTTACTTCAAATATTTATGCATATTTACTTGGATCAGATTGTAATATTACATTGGTACATCCAACAGACGGAAATGCCACGATAACGGTTCGTCCCGAAACCGGATATGTATCGGTCAGCTACAACTAAAAAGGGGCTTTTTCCACTTTTTAGCAAATTCTTACGAAAACCTCTTGACATCTTTTTCATTTTCCCCTATAATTCCCGTCCACAAACGCTGAGAGGCCTTGAGTTAAGGTTTTGAGTTTGAGTTTGCGATCATTGAAAACTAAGCAGGAATGGCGGTTGAGCGGTGCTCAACAGACATTTCTAATGTCAAATACAATACTAACCGTCTATATACTTTATTAAGTAAATAGACACTTTTTACATAAAGCCAATGATTTTAGATCTTGGGCTATGTGATCAAACACCAATTATGGAGAGTTTGATCCTGGCTCAGAGTGAACGCTGGCGGCGTGCCTAACACATGCAAGTCGAACGATGATTGGAGAGCTTGCTCTTCATGATTAGTGG